>Ga0256835_1000002_pt1 | contig 658957 bp, 614 predicted proteins | sample PIR30metaG_FD_185972 | JGI IMG/M metagenome (GOLD analysis project Ga0256835, IMG submission 185972) | Hydrothermal vent microbial communities from East Pacific Rise, Pacific Ocean - PIR-30 | ecosystem: Environmental > Aquatic > Marine > Hydrothermal vents | place: Pacific Ocean: East Pacific...
TATTGCTACTTCTAAACGCCTGTCATGTCAATGATCTATTCCTTATAATTTTCTCACTCCAAACTCCATCTGTCATGCTCCCTCAAAAAGCGGTTGCAAATATACAACATTTTTTACCGCTTGTCAAGTGAAAAAATATTTTTTATTTTTCAATAGATTTCAAAAAAACTTTCTCAAAAAAAGCAATGCAAATTTAAAGTAATTTTTATTTGCTGTCAATAGATTCGGTAAAAAATGCCCCACTATTTTATTTATTATAGCGGGGCTTATTTTTTCTTTATATCCTGTTATTATTTGATGGAAACTTTTTTGACTTTCTTTTGTTGTTCTTCCAATTTAGGGATATAAATTTTCAAAACACCATCTTCGTATTTGGCTTCCACCTTATCCGTGTCGAATACATTATCGGGTAATGTAAACGAACGTTGGAAAGTTTCGTAACCGAACTCTTTTTTAATATAGGTTGCCCCTTCTTCGAGTTTTTCTTCTTCTTTATGAGCCGATATAGTTAATATGTTGTCTTCGATTTTTACATCAAAATCTTCTTTTTTTAATCCGGGTGCAGCTAATTGAATTTCCACACCTTTTTCATCTTCTATAATATTAACTGCAGGCACTACCAATCGTCCCATTTGGTTTTCCAAACTAGGAGCCAAAGGACGGAAAAACTCATCAAATAATGCCAACATCGGATCTTTAACCGGTTTTTTCATTATTGCTTTCATAACTGTTATTTTTTTAATTCATTAATTTATTTAACAAATTATATACCAGCGCAAATAACATGTAATTTTGACAGAAATCAACATAAATCAATAGAAAAGTTGTCACTTAAATACGTTTATGCATGTCATTACTTCATGAAAAAAAATTTTTCTCTATAAAATGAAAAATAAAATAAAAAGATTAGTATTAAAATTTTAATTCTTTTTAAGAACATTATAAATTAATAATTACGGTTTTCTGCAAAAGTTTTGGAAATAAAAGAAATTTTTTTTGTATTTTAAAACCATGATTAGACGCCTTGTCAGCATAATTTTTATGCTTGTATGGTTTTCGGGTTCAACCCAAATGACTCCTACTTCCACACTTCGCATGGAAGAGAAGGATTCTATTTATCATCTTCCCGCATCGTCGGTTTATATCAATCCGTTGGGGAAAGGGAGTTTTGATGAGTTTAGAGATTTATCTTTGGAACCAGTTGTAAAAAAAAGAAAAAAGGTTCATCGAGATATTTGGTATAAATTTTTTATCCGGCCAATGATTAAGGCGGATACCCTGGCCTTTATGGCTGCGTTGACCGATATTTCCGAGCTTTTTGTTCCATTTAAAGATCATTATGAGAAATTCAAAGGCGGACGTTTATCTCAGAAAAAAATCAGGTATGATATTTTGGAAAGTTCGGCAGAATTTATTCCTACGGATCGAATTGACTTTTCCAGGCCGTTTTATCTTCATTTAAAAAACATTATGGCAGTGGAAGGTATTTCATTAACCAGACCCGGTTCCGTAATACTTTCGGATAGACATTTGGCTTTACATTATCATATTTTAAAAAACGGCGTTACCCGTAAATTTCAGGTTTATCTGGGTATTATTTCTTTGGCATTTTTATTATTTTTTATTAGTTTTCTTATTACACGCGACCGCAACTTTCTAAATTACAGTTTATATCTACTGGGTATTCCCGTTGTATTTGTTCATCAAATTCCTTTTTTACATAACCTATTGGGGGAAATTTATCCTTATTTGCCCGGAATGGTGAGCCGTCTTGGAATTATATTGACTTCATTGACTTACTTTTACTTTGCAGTAAGGATTTTGGAAACGGAAAAATATGCGCCCGAATTACGTACTTTAGTAAAATTCGTTATTAATATGACGCTGGTATATGCCGGAATTAAAATTTTTCAGATGACATTGCGGCCTAATTTTACCGGGCAATTTTCTTTGTATTTATTATTCAATATGCTTTTTATGGGTTTAAGTTTGCTAACTTTTACTATAATGTGGTTTAAACCCATTCCTCGAATAAAAAAAATTATTATTCTCGGAAGTTATCTTTTGATTGCAGGACATTTGATAAGTATTGTTTGGAAAAACGACTTTTATTTTCTTAATACGGTTTTTGCTGAAATCGCTTTATTTTTTACTGTTGTTCTGCTTCGACACAAACAAATTTATGAAGAACGGGTCCGGTATAAATTTAATTTGGAAGTTGCACAACATCAACGGGAGAATTTGCAAATTTTGGATGAGATGAAATCGCGCTTTTTTTCGCATATTTCGCATGAATTTCGTACGCCCCTGACCTTGATAAACGCTTCGCTAAATCAAATCGAAAAAGAAATATCTACGAGTGGAAATTTAAAAAAACATATAAAGCGCATTCGTCATCATTCCGAACGGTTATTGGAATTGGTCAATCAATTATTGGATATTTCGAAATTGCAATCTCATGCACTTAAACCTCAAATTTCACAAGGGAATTTGAAACAACTTATAGCTATGCTTTGCGACAGTTTTTCCGACGTGGCTAAAGAGAAAAAAATCAATTATCTCATTCATTTGAATTTTGATGAAGAATTTGCTTGGTTTGATAAGGATTTTGTTCATAAAATTCTTGACAATTTACTATCCAATGCATTCAAATACACACCTGAAGGAGGCACCGTAATTTGTAATGTGGAAATGCATGATAACAAATTCATATTTGAAATAAAAAATACCGGTGAAGGTTTGACACAAGAAGAATTGCCGCATATTTTCGATCGTTTTTATCAAAAAGACGAAACTGCCGAAGGGGCCGGATTGGGTTTATCATTAGTTAAAGAATTGATCAATAAACATTTGGGAGAGATTCATGTGGATAGCACTCCGGGAGAATGGACTGTTTTTTCCGTTATTCTTCCGACTGATCAGCAGACTTATATGGATGCCGGATTATTGACTCAAGAACAAATTTCCGATACAGTCGAACCGGGATTAACAACTCATAAATCCTTGACTACACTTCACGGAGAAAAACCCGTTTTATTGGTCATCGAGGACCATCCCGAAGTAAGGGAATATATTGTGGAAATATTTCAAAATAAATATAATGTCCTTCAAGCATCCGAAGGAAAAGAAGGTATCCGGCTTGCCATTGAATCCGTTCCCGATTTAATCATTTCGGATATCATGATGCCCGGGATCAACGGTTTTGAAGTTTGCGAAAAATTAAAAAACGATATACGAACGGCCCATATCCCTTTTATTTTGCTCACGGCCAAAGCAGATAAAAAGGATATACGCAAAGGTACCCGGTGCGGGGCGGTAGATTATATTACCAAACCTTTTGATGAAGAAGAATTGCTTTTTAAGGTAGAAAATCTATTACATACTCTTCTCCTTTACAAAAAACGTTCATACCGGGAAGCACTACTCGTTTCCAAGAATACCGATCTTACCGGTATTGATGAAAAATTTCTTGAACATGTGGAAAAAATATTACAAGCCCGACTTACCGAACCTAGCTTTTCAGTGGAAAACTTTGCACGTGCAGTTAATATGAGTCGCATGCAACTTCACAGAAAATTAAAAGCCCTTACCGGACTTTCGGCTACGGAATATATTCGATTGCAACGATTGCGATTGGCCGCCCGGTTACTCAGTAAACCCGGTGTAAACATTAATGAAGTGGCTTATACGGTTGGATTCAACAGTCCGTCCTATTTTATTCGTCGTTTTAAGGAAACATACGGTGTCACACCTAAAGAATTTGCCGAAAAACATAGCAAAATCTCTTAGGATAGATTTTATACCCGTATGCATTTTTCCGGGAAGCCCTTAAAATATATTTCTCTTAAGGAAGGTGCATTTATTTTACACGGAAAATATTTTCCTTTCCGTATAATCGCATATTAAACCGCTAAAAAGGAATGCTTCATACTTTTGCTGCCGCCATGTATAAAAGATAAACAAAAAGGAAATGAAGCGGTTTATTCCTTATAAAAATTTTCTCTCTTAAACATGCATAAAACGAAACACCAAATGTCGCTGTTTTCTACTTTATCAAACCGTATCTACGTCCAACTTTTTCAAAAGCGGCCAAAGCCCTATCAAGATGTTCGATTTCATGGGCAGCCGAAAGTTGTACCCGGATGCGGGCTTTTCCTTTGGGCACAACGGGATAGAAAAAGCCGATTACATAAATACCTTCGTCCAGTAAATCGTCTGCCATTTTTTGACTTAAAGCGGCATCGTAAATCATGACGGGAATAATAGGCGACTCGCTTCGACCGATGTCAAATCCGAGTTTTTCCATGCCGTTTTTAAAATATTCCATATTTCGTTCCAATTTTTCTTTGAGCGATGTATCTTTCATTATTCGTTTAAATACCGAAAGAGCTCCTCCTACAATATGAGGTGCCAAGGAATTGGAAAACAAATAAGGACGCGAACGTTGGCGCAACATTTCTATAATTTCCTTGTGACCGGTAGTATAACCGCCCATCGCACCGCCAAGGGCCTTGCCCAGTGTGCCGGTAATAATATCCACGCGGCCCAAAACATTTTTCAATTCGACCGTTCCGCGACCGGTTTTGCCCAATACGCCTGTTGCATGCGATTCGTCCACCATGACCAAGGCATCGTATTTATCGGCCAGATCACAAATTTTATCCAATTGGGCGACTATTCCGTCCATGGAAAATACGCCGTCGGTTACGATAATTTTAAACCTGTGTCCGTTATCATTCGCTTCTTTCAGTTTGGCTTCGAGATCGGCCATGTCATTATTCTTAAATCGGTAACGTGCCGATTTGGTCAAGCGGACGCCATCGATAATCGAAGCATGGTTGAGTTCATCGGAAATGATGGCATCTTCCTTTGTAAATAAAGGTTCGAATACGCCACCGTTTGCATCGAATGCCGCGGCATAGAGCAAAGTATCATCCGTACCGTAAAATTCGGATATGGTTTGTTCCAATTCTTTATGAATATCTTGCGTTCCGCAAATAAATCGCACCGATGCCATTCCGTATCCACGAAGTTCCATGGTTTCGATGGCCGCTTTTTTTACTTGCGAATCATTTGCCAAACCCAAATAATTGTTGGCGCAAAAGTTCAATACTTTCCGACCGTTATCCAATGTAATTTCGGCTCCTTGCGGAGAAGTAATTACACGTTCTTTTTTAAATAAACCGGCTTGTTCTATTTCTTTTAAAGTTTGTTGTAAATGCTTGCGTAATTTTTCACTATACATTGCTAAAAAATTTTATTTTTCAATATACGATATTTACTCAAATTTCGAAAAAACCATTACTTTGTTTTTTAATAAATTTTCTTTGATTTTTATAATAGCCGGGAAGATAAAATATGAAGAGATTAATTTTAATGACTATACGTATTTATTAATGTTTCTATCGAATTTTAACATCAATCCCCCCTTTGGTTTTTGAAACTTCGTGCAAATTTGACCACACTTTTTTACACGGGCATACCTTAGATGTTACATCACTTCATTATATTACATTTCAGGAGAATTCAAAAAAGTTAAGATTGGATTTAAGGTTAGTCTTTATCGTTAAAGACTCTTTCTATTCAGCGAAAACTTCAAACGAAGGGCTATATTATCCCTAAATTGATCGTGCCGCGGAGTTATTCTCATATATATGCCTAATCCTAATGAAGACCAAATTCTTACTAATTCCAAACCGCTTTCGGCCACAAATCGTTTATGCGAATCCATTTTAAACAAAGAATTTTCCGGAATCTTCCTATATGCCAACCGCCCCACCAGCCGGATAAAAATTTTATATTTTTTTCCAAAGCGGATCCCCGGGAACATATGATATATATGGGCTGAGAAAAGCATTGGAGAATTCCATTCCAAGTCCTTTAACGTTTGAAACGAATAAGAATTGGCAAGAGTAATGCGTTTAAAAAACAGAGTTTCCGGCGGATCATTTGTAAAGGGACTAAACCATTTATACGGCGGAGAATGGGCATCTGCATAACCGCCCCGCAATACCAGGCCGGACACATGTCCACTTGTCGAAACGGCTTGCCATATAAATTGCGCTTCCAGGCGTAAATAAGATTTTTTTGCTCCCTCCGCCTTCCCCCTCTCGATACGGACAAAAAGATCGGGATATCCTTTTTTTAGCATCATGCGTCCGAGATCCGTTAGCATAAATTCAGTAAACGGAGTATAATAAACCGATAAACTCATAATACGCAATAGCCCGGTGCCGGAGATGGTATTTTTTTGTTCGTCATTTAAAACTCTAATATTTTTATGTGCATAATTTGCTTCAATGTTTAAAGTAGGAGTTAATAAATGCGAAAGACCGATTTTCCATCCTTCCGAACCATAAAATTTATTATTTGCCACATAAAGTAAGGATGAATGTATTTTAGAATATAACACCGGAGAAAAGGAGGCCCATTTTTCCAAATCATTTTTATATTCGAATTTCACCATGGTTTGTGTGGGATGATAGATTAAATAATGCACATTTAATCCGTATTTAAAAGTATTATCCTTAAAACCATATCCCAAATAGCCACGAAATTGCCATTTATTCGAAAAATATTCGCTTGTATTGAATGTCGCATTCAAACGTAATCCTTCATAAAGATTGTATTGCATCAAATTCAAAAAATCCCAATCCACGTATTTTCCCAATGGAAAATAGCCGTATAAAATTTTTTTCTTACGACTCAAAACATAATCTACATTTTCTTCGGCCGCCAGAGAATCGATAAATTGATATGTTTTTACTTCCTTTTCATGCACCGATTCCGGAACCATCCGGTGCCAATCTGCCGTATCACGTTTCCAAGCCAACGGATCCACTTCCAAAGAATAACGGATTTTTTTGGTTGGACGGCGATTCCATTTGAAATCCTTTACTTTCATAAGATATTTTATGCGGATGTAATTAATATCGGAATCCAGGTTGCTATGTATATTTATAATCGTATCTCCCGAAGATTTTACTATCGTATCATTTTTCTTTTGGGCAAATTTTAAAAAACCAAGTAATTGCCCTTCTTCCGCATCTGCCTTTTTGATTAATATCTTTGTTTTCGAAGGTATCCATTTTTCCGCTTGGGGTAAATAATCAAATTGATAATCCGCATTATATTGTATACCTTTATATGTATTCAACTTCATACCTGCAATAGCCAATGTTTTTTTATCTAAATAGACATATCCTACAACAGGTGGTTTCTCCCTTTTGCTAAAGCCCACTTCAATGACATCTCTACCTTGAATTTGTAAGGTATCTTCAATTTCATAATCATAATGTTTTTCGGAAACTCCGGATAAAGGACTCAGATAAGGCACAAACATCCATTTATAATAATCGTCATATAAATTTTGGCTGGCCAATTGCATAGCAATTAATTCATATAAAGGTTTTTTAATACCTGCGGTTCGTATGGCTAATACTTTGGTTTTTTCCTTTCCGTCTCCGACTCCGGTTACTTGTGCAAATGTTTCGTAAATCCATAAATATTTATCCTTTAAATCTTTCTTCAATTCATATAAGGATGAGTCTGTTTTAATATGTTCCGTCCGCTTTCCGTTTTTAGCAATAAATATAATTCGTATGGTATCGAATTCCCTTTCGATAGCAGCGGTATCGGCATCGACCACCATTCGAATATATTTGGAATATTCGTAAGGTATTTTAGCCCGCCGAAAATCATTATATTTTTTTCGTTTAACGGCTTTTCTAATTAATAAAACGGCCGGATCGATATAACCGGCGGAAATTTCCACCGCCTGCAAATTTTCGGCTTTCGGAATCAATTTGATTTCATAAAATTTTTTACCGGGTTCTATAATAATTTTTTGGGTTTCGTAACCCAAATAACTTACCTTAAAAGATTTTGAACCGGGTGGAAGTTCCAAAAGAAATTTTCCGTTATAATCAGAAATAATTCCATGATTCCTGTCCACATATACATCGGCAAAGGGCAGGGTTTCACCTGTTTGTGCGTCCGTTACTTTGCCCCTGATATGAATTTGCGACCAAAAAAGATTATGCCATAAAACAAAAAATAATAAAATATAAATTTTCACGAATAAAAAAAATTAAAACCAAATACAAAATACAAAATAATGTTAATATCACATTTGTATCACGAGCCGGCTCGCTTCTCGGCAATTCCGCTAATAAATATAATTTTCCTTTATAAAATAACGATTTTATTCTCAACGCATTTAAAAAGAAAAATCAACCTAATACATCCAAAGGCAATATGCATCATAAATCACAAAGTTTTGTAACCAAAGGTTATATGTGTTAATATTTAAGTAAAAATTTTATACATTTAAATAATTTTTTTATATTTGCCCACTAAACTCAAATCAAATGACAAAAAAAGAGGTACTGAACAGGATTAGGCAAGCGAAGGCGGGACACAAACGTTGGGTGTCATATGCCAAGGCATTGCATATGGGAATCGGAGTAGATAAATATGCTGTTCCCGTTATAGAAACCGATTGTCAATTCGGAAAATGGTATTATGGTGATGCACAAGTTTTTTCTAAACTTCCTTCCTATCAATCAATAGAGGATCCGCATGCCATGCTTCACAACAAGTATATGGAAATATACAAATTACGCGAACAACCTCTTAAGAAAGGGCTTTTTACCAGCGAAAAAAAGGCCAAACAAAAAAGGGAAGAAGAAATTAGCATGTTAATGGATCAATTGATTCAAATATCCAATATGTTAATGGAATCTCTTGCCCACTTTGAAGAAGATGTCGAAAATATGAGTGAAGACGAAGTTTTAAAATTGACTACTTAACCGGCATTATTTTTTAAATACTCTTTTATTTTGTTTACCGCCAAGTGATAATGTGCTTTCAATGCTCCTACCGAAAGGTTAAGCATTTGAGAAATTTCATTGTATTTTAAATTTGAAAAATACTTTAATCGAAAAACTTCCGCCTGACGCGGAGGAAGATTTTCAATGGCCTTTTCGAGCAAAACCGCTGCATCATCACCTTTAAACCATGGATCCGCTTGCAAGATGTTTTTTATATATTCTTCATGGGTATCGTTCACATGGAGAAAATTCTTCTTGTTTTTTCGAAGAAATTGTAGACTTTCATTGTACGCAATCCGGTAGAGCCATGTATAAAGCCGGCTATTACCTTTGAAATGCTTTAAATTCTGATAAATTTTAATTAAGGTTTCCTGTAACACATCATCCGCATTTTGATGGGTATGGACAATAGGTCGTATGATGGCATATAAGCGAGGGGCATAATGGGTAATAATTAGCCGCATTTGTTCTTCGGGGTCGGAGGAGGAAAGGATACGTCTTTCTACTTCATTCATTTCTTTATACCGAGTTAAACATTTGGATGCAACCGGCAAGAAAAGGTTTAACGATTTATCGTTTCGGCTCTACGCCCAATTCCATAGAAAGTTTTTGTTTTAAATCGTCCAAATTTTTAAATTCCACTTGTTTTCCATTCTTAAAAAAAGAAATATCACCTGTTTCTTCCGAAACAACCAAGGCCAAAGCATCGGTAATTTTAGTCGCACTGGCAGCCGCATGATGACGCAAGCCGAATTTCTTATTTAATTTTACATCCGGGTCAATGGGAATAATGACTCTGGTTGCTACAATCCGGTTCCCCTCAATAATAATTGCACCGTCATGAAGTGGTGAAGTCTTATTAAAAATACTTTCTATAATGGGTTCGTTTATTAAAATATCGGTTTTATCGCCCTTTTGTCGAAGAAAATCCAAATTTTGATTTCGTTTAATTATTATTAATGCCCCGTGTTTTTTAACACTTAGATTCTTAAGTGCACTCACTATGGCGTCCAAATCAAGTTTATTATCGGTAGGTTTATTAAAAAATTTAAAATCGGAAAGAATAGCACGTGGCGTAAACTTTTTTGACCCCAAAACCAGCAGGAATTGCCTAATTTCCTGTTGAAAAACTATAAGCAACAAAATCACGCCTACCCCGAGGAAACTTCCCAGCACCTCGGACATGAGTTTCATGTCGGCCCATTCGGTGATTTTCCATATCATATAAATAATGGCAATTCCCATAAAAATTTGCATAGCCATCGTGCCACGGATCAAACGATATAAATAATATAGCATTAAGGCAAAAAGTATAATATCAATGATATCGATAAATCGTATGTCGAAGTTTTCTAACATTATAATTCTTTGGGATTATACCAAAATTGTTTATGCATCAAGACCGCCTTGCTGCTATCCAAATTTACCAAAAATCCGTATAAATAGTTATACCGGTTATAAGAAACCCGATAATCGGTATTCAAAATAAGAAGCGAAGGAATCGAATCACGGGACCGGCTGTAAATAAAATTAGAAATTTCGGTTTTTTGAGCGGGAAAATTAAAGGCCGTATCATTAACCAGCAACTTATCCTTTTGCAAATCCAAATGAACCGGATGAACGCCGGTAAATTTACGAGCATATTTTTTTACATAAATTCTCGAATGATAAAAAGGCGATAAAATTTCCAAATCATCGAAAACATTTAATCGCATCGTTTTATTCACACTGTCTATATGCGAAAAATACAAATGCATTCCCGGAATATTGTGGATGCTTTTCCTGTGGCGTTTTTCATGGAGCCATTCCAAATCCGAAATAATATATTTTACCGGCAAGCGCCTATCGATATGCACTACGTAATGAGTTGCGGAAATAATTTGGTTTTTATGCATCTCGGAAATAGTGTCACCGTTTCGATTGGTTTTAAAAAAAATATATACTTGCGAAATGTTTTTAACGCCACTTTGTCCGGGATTATCATTAACCGGTAAAAAAATATCGGGTTTTGAACAAGAAAAAAACAATAGCCCCCATAAGAGCGTATAAAAAAATTTCATCTTAAATTTGTTCATTATAAATTTAAACAAAGATAATAAACGCTTATGAAATGGGAAGAGATTATTTCAGTGACCGGAAAACCCGGCTTATATGTGATTAAAGGACAATCCAAATCGGGCGTGCTGGCCGAATCATTAATTGACAAAAAGAAGGTTTTCGCCCCGGTTTATCATATTTCCGCTTTGAATAATATTGCGGTATATACGGATGACGATGAAATTTACCTGCCGGAAATTTTCAAGAAAATTTTTGAGTATGAGCAAAAAGGAAATGAGATTCCCGGAAAAAAGTCATCCAAGCAAATTTTAACCGGTTTCTTTAAAGAAATTATTCCGCATTATGACGAGACACGTTTTTATCCTTCGCATATGAAAAAAATTACAGGTTGGTATCATCTACTGAAAAATGCGGATGTCATAAAGGAATTAGCCGAACAAAAAAACGATTAAATCCGGGGCGGACAAACTAATCATTACACTCTTTCGTCTTTCATCAACCGAAACGTTTTATATCCACTTTTTCGGGCAAGGGTATATCAAACACAATATGCTCGAATAACATCTTCGCCAAGCGGGGAGCAAGGATTACGCCACGCGTGCCCAGTCCGTTGAACACAAATAAATTTTCATATTCCCCATGTCTTCCCAATAAAGGCCGTCTGTCTTTTACCGTAGGACGAATGCCGGCTTTTTGACCTACAATTTCAAAAGGTTCATGATATAACTTTTGCAATTTTTCGGCTAAATGAATTCTTGCTTCTGATGTAGGGGTTAAACTTTTATCGGTCCAATTGTATGTGGCACCTGCCATATGCAATCCCGTACCGGGCAGAGGCGCTAAAAATATGTTGGATTTTATAATCATATTAACCGGTTTGCTCAATTTAACCAAAATTGATTCACCTTTGGTCCCCATCAAAGGTAAATGACCGAAAAAAGGATTTTTTTTCAAACCGAATCCCTCCGTAAATACAATGTATTTGGCTTTTAATCCTTCATATTCAATATGATTTTTTACAAACCGCACACGCTTATAATCAAACCGGTTTTCTCTTAATAAATTTTGTTTCTTCAATTGTTTTCTCAAAACGGACAAAAGTAAATTCACATCTATCATACCCGTATTTTTCATTACCCCGAAACCGAAAGGCGATTCGATTCCCGGCAAATGCTCATGTGAAATACCATTCATGTATTTTTCAAAAACAGGCCGCCCGGATACCGAACTCCACTCGTTTTGTTCGGCTACGGAAGTTAATTTCCGGTATATGGGCAAGTCGTATATAAATTGATGTCCCGTATTTTCCAATTCGTATTTCTTATATTGCAATAAAGCATAAGGCAAGTATTCCGCGGCCTTCCATGCCAAAGTAAAACGTTTGAGAATAACGGGATTAAAAACGCCGGCCGAGGCCAGTGTGCTGTTCTCAGCCGATGTATCGAAAACAACAAAACTCCGTTTGTTTTCTTGCAATTGTCTTACAAAAGACCAACCTGCAATACCCAAACCGACAATAATGAAATCAAACATTTTTTTAGCAAAATTAAACCTTTTAGCGGAACATATTTCCATATATACCGATAAAAACTCGAAATAAATCATCGTAAATTACTCATATCGAACATTTTATCTACAGTTTATCATGTCACATCCGTATAAATTCCTTAACGAAGTTACATTTGTGATGTAATTTGTTACAATAGTTAAACTTTTAGTTAATTTTTTATCTTAAATTTGCTATGAAGGTTAGCATGAAAATTTTACATGTCATGTTTGATCATAAGAATCGAGTATTAATAAAGTTTCAAAAGCCATGAAGGAAGATAAGCGGATATATTTAAAATCCCATGGCGGTTCAACCTGTCCGGGGGATTCACATTCATATAATGAAAACGGTCTTTTGTCGAAACAAAGCCGTAGTTGGACGATAAAAGTAGGTATTGGAAATTTTTGGAATTATTTTTGATTTGAAATTAATTAGCATTTAAAATAATTGCGTCATGAAAACAACATTACTTTTTTTTAAAGGGAACAAAAAACTAATAACTCATGTCTTTTACTTGTTGTTATTAGTTGTCAACCCTGTTTACTCTCAAACATGGACGGCATTGGGTTCCGACCTAAACGGAAATGCAGTAAACGACCGTTTCGGTTGGGCCGTTGAAATAAGCGATGATGGAACCACCATGGCTGTATCTGCCGTAGGAGATGAGTTTCATTTGGGATATGTGCGTATTTATAAACTCGTTTCCGGTTCGTGGGTTCAAGTCGGTCAGGATATTATGGGAGAGATGCCGGGAGAATATTTCGGCTGGAAATTAGGATTAAGCGCCGACGGAAATACCGTAGCCATCAGCGCACCAGAAAATGGTGCAAACGGGCTCAATGCCGGTGTAGTAAAAATCTTCCATTATGTGTCCGGGAACTGGGTTCCCCTGGGAAATTTTATTTACGGACAAAATGCAGGCGATTATACCGGCATGTCACTTAGTTTGAGTGCCGACGGCTTGACGGTGGCTATCGGCTCTCCTCAAAACGATTCGAACGGTTCCAATTCCGGAATGGTGCAGGTATTCAAATATGATGCGGGCAACTGGACGCAACTGGGCACGAATATTTTAGGCAAAAACGATGATGATTATTCGGGAACGACGCTTAGTTTGAGTGGCGATGGCACTAAATTGGCCATAGGTGCGCCCTATAGTGATAGCAACGGTATTGATGCCGGTGTAGTAAGAGTTTTTGAATTAGTCAATGGAAGTTGGATTCAATCCAGCATTGAAATAAGAGGAGACGGCACCAATGATTGGATAGGTGTGAATGTAAAATTAAATTCGGACGGTACCATCTTGGCAGTATCAGGTACGGGAATTCCTACCTATGGCACATCCAACGGTTATGTACGTATTTTACAAAAATCTGGTGGAAGTTGGATTCAATTGGGTAATGATATTTTAGGTCAATCGCCGGGTGATGAATTCGGACGCGCCATCGACTTAAATACCGATGGAACCGTAATTGCCGTAGGTGCTAAGAAAAACGATAACAACGGAACAAATGCCGGTCACGTTCGTGTATATCAATTTACTTCCGGAACTTGGATGAAAATAGGCAATGATATTGTGGGCGAACATACCGGAGATGCAGCGGGTTCGGCCGTAAGTATATCCGGAAATGCCGCCATTGTAGCAGTAGGTTCGCCAAATAATGACGACACCAATACGAATGCCGGACAAGCCCAAGCTTACACGCTGAGCACACTTGATGTGGCGGATAATAATCTTTCATCGGTGGAAATTTTCCCTAATCCGACAGACGGACCGGTTTATATAAAAACGGATTATGCCGAAAACTTATCCTTAAAAGTATATGACCTGAACGGACGAATTATCTTTAAAAAAGAGCAAATATCCGGACCAATATACCATTTTGACCTAAATGGCAATCCGGGTATTTATCTCGTTGAAGTCATAGTGGATAACAAAAAACCCGTTACCTATAAAGTGATTAAAAGATAATAGGAGTTTTATAATATATTCGCTGTTTGTTCCTTAATTTTTTCCAAGGCGTCTTTCATTTGAACAACGTGCCGCTGTATAGCGGCATCGTTGGCTTTTGAGCCGATCGTATTTATTTCGCGCCCCATTTCCTGCGAAATAAAATTGAGTTTTTTCCCCTTGCTCGTCTCACCGGATTGCAAGGTGGTTTGAAAATAATCCAAATGATTTTTCAGCCGGCTAATTTCTTCATTAATATCCAGTTTTTCCAAATAATAAATCAATTCCTGTTCAAACCGGTTTTCATCGGCATGTTCGCGTATAAGCCGGATACTTTCTTCCAATTTCCGGCGAATTCTATCCGTACGGGCAGGAGCCAATTTCTTTATTTCCTCCAAATGGTTTCTAATTTCATTTAATTGTAGCAAAAGGTCTTTTTCTATCTCTTTACCTTCTTGCTTACGGAATTGAATTAATTCTTCCACGGCCTTTTCCATGACGGGTTTTAATTCCGAAAAAAGTGAATCCGCATCTTCATCTTCGTTTTGAATCCACACATCGGGATTACGGATTAATGAAGCGATAATTTCGCTAGGGTCCAAATCATCGAAACTTTCATTTATTTCTTCGAAATATTTAATTAAAACCTCTTTATTGAGTTTTCTCGCAGATTGTTCCGCCGCATTTCCCACATTTATTTGAAAAACTATTTTTCCTCGGAGCAGTTTTTTTTCCAACCATTTGCGCAACTCCATTTCTTTTTGCCGCAAATTGTTGGGCAAGCGCAATTGTAAGTCGAAAAATTTGGAATTCAAAGATTTGATTTCCACCTCGTATGGCACACCGTTAATTTCCGTTTCGGCCTTACCGTAACCGGTCATGGAATAGATCATAGGCGTATTAAATTTGGTTGATAGATATAATTTTCACCCCTGCTTCTTTCATTTCCATAAAAGCATTCGTCTCGTCATCCGGATGTAAATTAACGGCCCTGACCGCTTCACGAACCACATATACCTCAAAACCTTTTCCGGCCGCATCCAATGCCGTGGCTTTCACGCAATAATCGGTAGCCAAACCTACTACATACAATTTTTTTATTCCGTTGATTTTCAAAAAACTTTCCAAATCTTCATTGGTGGCTTCAAAGGCGGAGTATCCGTCATCGGTATTGCCTGTGCCTTTCAAAAAGATTTTACGTATTGACGAAATATTCAAATCACGGGGAAATGCCGCTCCTTCGGTTCCGCGCACGCAATGCACGGGCCATTTGTCGAAATGAACCGTCCGGGCGGGATGCCAATCTTTCGATGCCAATACCATATCGAAGTGCTTCATCAACCGGTTGATAGGCGCAATTACTTCGTCACCGTTTTTTACGGCCAAGGCGCCACCCGGCAAAAAATCATTTTGCACATCCACTATAAAAAGGGCTTCGTCCATCATAATTTTTTTTACAAAGGTAAACAATCATTCGGCAGCAGGTAAATGATATCGCTCAAAATTTATTATTTACGCCTAGCCAAGCCAATCCGAAAGAAATTTATTGTCAAAAAAAGATAAATATCTCCGAAAACGGCTCATGCCGGTCGAGATGAATAGAAAAAAATCCGCCGAATCAAGAACCGTTCAAATATTTCTTAATCAAATTTTTTCTCAACTCGAATAACTTACGGCTCACGCCTACTTTGTAAATATGCGGATTTTCAAAACGTTTGGATTCGGAAGAAAGCCGCGAAAGACGTTGTCTGCGAAATTCGGAAATGGCATAAGAGTCGGTTTCCACCGGCTCGGGTTTACCCGATTTCATTACCGCATGTTTGATTTTCTCTTTACGCAAACCGGTAATGCGCGTGTTTTTAAATTCATAATCGGGATGGTAGATAACATCCACCTCTTCGATATTCTCGTCCGATAAGATAATCGCGTCGCGATAGAATAAACCGTTGTCATACACGCGCCAAAGTTGTTTCTCGCCGGGAAGTGAAATTTTAGCGACGTCTTCCGATATCTTCAGCCGTGGTTCACCGTCAAAAACAGCCAATTTAAACACACCGTCCAAAGCCGGGCATTGGTAGGAAGTAACCAATTTGGTTCCTACGCCATAGGCATCGATCCGGGCGCCTTGCAGATTCAAACTCCTGATGATATATTCATCCAATGAATTGGAAGAAATGATCTTCACATAATCCAAACCTTCGGCGTTTAACGCTTCACGCACTTTACGCGAAAGGTAGGCCATGTCGCCACTGTCGATCCGCACGCCTTTGAGCCGGTAACCTTTTTCTTCCAATTCCTTTGCGACGATAATTGCATGCGGCAATCCCGAATGGAGTGTATCATAGGTATCGATAAGCAATACCGCATTATCGGGATATACGGCCGCGTATTTTCGAAAGGCATCCAATTCGTCGCCGATGGCTTGAATCCATGAATGAGCCATGGTTCCGAACACGGCAAGTTTATATATTTCTCCGGCCAAGGTATTGGAGGTGCCCGTTGCTCCTCCTATCACAGCCGCCCGCGAGGCATGAATGCCGGCCAATCCTTGTGCGCGGCGCAATCCGAAATCCACAAAGGTTTTTCCTTCCTGAAGCACACTTTCTATTCGCGATGCGCGAGTGGCAATGAGAGATTGAAAGTTTAAAAAATTCAATAATAAGGTTTCAATGAGTTGAACTTCGAGGATGTTTCCTTTAACGGTTACAACCGGTTCGTTATTAAAAATCACCTCGCCTTCTTTGGGCGCATAAATATCGCCGCTAAAACGAAACTCCTTTAAAAATTCTAAAAATTCCGATTTGAAACCCTTTTTTCTCAAGAATGCCAATTCATTATCGGTATAACGAAAATTTTTTACCGCTTCCAATAAATCGGCCAAACCGGCAAAAATCACATAACCGCTTTGACAAGGCATGCGGCGAAAAAAATAATCGAAGACCGCATTTTTCTTATGCAAATCTTGCAGGTAATATGCCTGCGCCATGGTCAGTTCATAATAATCGGTATAAAGTCCGTAGGGTTTGGTGAGCAATGAATCCATACACTTTATTTTTATCTATACCAAAGACCGGATTATTCTTTTAGTACCCAATCGCCACTGCGGAGCAAGGGCAATGCTTTTTTGTATTTAAGTTGCCTTTCTTCGGCGGTATTTACGTTCAAAATGGTAACCATCTCGTTTCGTCCGATTTTTTTTCCTTCGCGTTTGATTGGCGTAGTAACTTGCGGGGGCGCCTGTGTGGCCGCTTGCGGACCTTTTTCGGCCAATTCTTCCATGGAAGGAATATGTCGTGGTGCCGAAGTAGGTTGCCGGGAAGTGGTATCGGTCCGGGTTTCGGTATAACGCGGTTTTTGACGTCTTTGTTGGCGGCTTTCGCGTATTTGATTGGGATCCGGTGTCGGCAAATCCGCTTTGAAAAGGAATGAAATCACTTCCTTATTGACCTTGTCCAACATAGTGCGGAATAATTCGTAGGCCTCGAATTTATAAATCAATAACGGATCTTTTTGTTCGTATGAGGCCGTTTGAACCGCCGTTTTCAATTCGTCCATTTTACGGAGATGTTCTTTCCATTCTTCATCAATAATAGCAAGGGCCACATTGCGTTCGAAATCTTCGATCAATTTGCGACCTTGGGTTTGATACGCTTCTTCGAGGTTAGTGGAAATTTGAATGGTCCGGATACCGTCCGTAAACGGTACGGCTATACGTTTGTACTGATGTCCTTGATTTTCATACACATGTTTAATCAAAGGATAAATACCATCGGCAGCCCGTTTTATTTTGTCCAAATAATATTGATAGGCCTTATCGAAAATAAGATTGACCAATTCCTTTTCATCCATATTTTTAAATTCCTCTTCACTCACCGGTGAACGCATGGAAAAATTACGAATCAATTCATTTTCGAATTCTTGAAAATCGTCTTTTTGCTTGGCTTTTTGCACGATATATTCGGCCAGTTCATATATCATATTGACAATATCCACTCGCAAGCGTTTGCCTTCCAAGGCATGACGGCGTTTTTTATAAACCAATTCTCTTTGGGCATTCATCACATCGTCATATTCCAACAATCGTTTACGAATACCGAAATTATTTTCTTCTACTTTCTTTTGGGCGTTTTCAATCGATTTGGTAATACGCGAATGTTGGATGGCTTCGCCTTCTTTCATGCCCAGCCGGTCGAGGATTTTGGCCATTTTTTCCGATCCGAACAATCGCATCAAATCATCTTCAAACGATACAAAAAATTGGGATGAGCCCGGATCACCTTGACGTCCCGCCCGTCCGCGCAATTGGCGGTCCACCCGGCGAGAATCGTGGCGTTCGGTACCGATGATGGCCAAACCTCCGGCATTTTTCACATCGGGATGCAGTTTGATATCGGTTCCCCGGCCGGCCATGTTGGTGGCAATGGTTACTTGTCCGGGATTACCCGCTTCGGCAATAATTTGTGCTTCACGTTGATGATGTTTGGCATTCAACACGTTGTGCGGTATCTTCCTTATCCTCAGCATCTTACTAAGCAATTCGGATGTTTCGACCGAAGTGGTTCCCACCAAAACCGCACGTCCTTGATTTCGCAAGCGTTCGATTTCGTTAATAATGGCATTATATTTTTCCCGTTTGGTTCGATAGACCAAATCGTTTTTATCGTCACGAATAACGGGTTTGTTGGTTGGAATTTCCACCACATCGAGTTTATAAATTTGCCAAAATTCACCTGCTTCGGTAATGGCCGTCCCTGTCATACCAGCCAATTTGCGATACATCCGGAAAAAATTCTGCAGTGTAATGGTGGCATGAGTTTGGGTAGCTGCTTCGATCTTGACGTTTTCTTTGGCTTCGATGGCTTGGTGCAGTCCGTCGGAATAGCGCCGGCCTTCCATGATACGCCCGGTTTGTTCGTCCACGATTTTTACCTGACCGTCCAATACTACATATTCCACTTCTTTTTCAAAAAGGGTATAGGCCTTCATCAATTGATTCAGCGTGTGCAAGCGTTCGCTTTTCATGGCATATTCCCTGAAAATTTCATCTTTTTTCTTCATTTTCTCTTCTTCAGGAATATCCATTTTATCTATTTTTCCTATTTCTTCACTGATATTGGGTAAGATAAAGAAATCGGGCGTGGTCAGGTTGGAAAGAAACTCGATTCCTTTGTCGGTCAGTTCGATGGAATTATTTTTTTCGTCGATCACGAAGAACAAATCCTTATCGATAAAAGGCATTTCGCGTTGGCGGTCCTGCATGTAATATGCTTCGGTTTTTTGAAGCAATTGTTTCATGCCGGGTTCGCTTAAAAATTTGATCAATGCACGGTTTTTTGGCAATCCCCTGAATACGCGATAAAGATGGGTTCCACCTTCTTTTTCATTACCTTCCCGGATGAGTTTTTTGGCCAATGCCAATTCTTTGGTTAAATTTTGGTGTTGGGCCTGCACGATTTTTTCCACATAGGGTTTGAGCTCGTTGAATTCGTGCCGGTCGCCTTGTTCCACCGGCCCGGAAATAATCAACGGCGTTCGTGCATCGTCGATCAGCACGCTATCCACTTCGTCCACGATGGCGTAGTTGAGTTCACGTTGTACCACGTCTTTCATATCGTGGGCCATATTGTCACGCAGATAGTCGAAACCGAATTCGTTATTTGTGCCGTAGGTAATATCCGCTTCATAGGCCTTTCGACGTGCTTCGGTATGGGGGCGGTGCAAATCGATACAATCCACCCGCAAGCCGTGAAATTCGTAAAGCGGTCCCATCCATGCCGCATCCCGCCGGGCCAAATAATCGTTGACGGTAACCAAATGAGTTCCGCGTCCGGGCAAGGCATTTAGGTAAAGGGCCAAGGTAGCCACTAAGGTTTTACCTTCACCGGTTTGCATCTCAGCGATTTTGCCTTGATGCAACACGATACCGCCCATGAGTTGCACGTCGTAATGCACCATATCCCATTTCACTTGTTTGCCGGCGGCATCCCATTCGTTTTTCCAAACGGCTTTATCGCCCTCTATTTCCACATATTCCTTGGTGGCGGCCAATTCCATATCGAACGGCGTGGCGGTAACTTCCAAAGTATCGTTTTCCTTGAAACGCCTTGCGGTTTCGCGCATGACGGCAAATGCTTCGGGAAGAATTTCGTTCAATACTTTTTCTTCCACTTCGTATTTTTCATCTTCCAGCCGGTCAATTTCTTTATAAATATCTTCGCGCTTGTCAATATCCTGTTCTTCGGCCGCCTGTTGACGAAGTTGATCTTGCTTGCGATCAATTTCGCTTGTGGCTTCCTTTATTTTTTGTTTGAATTCTTGCGTTTTGGCACGCAATTCATCGTTGGACAGATTTTTTAAACCGGGATAAATTTCATTGATTTTATCTACAATCGGTTGAAGTTCTTTTATGTCTTTTTTACGTTTATCGCCTACAAAAACTTTTAATACGGAGTCTAAAATTCCCATAATTAAATACCTCTTTATATCAAGTTCAAATTTACGTTATTTTTTCTGTTTACTAAAACTATTGCGCAAGACAAAAAAAGTCTCCCGGAGGAGACTTTTCGCTACATTTCTTTTCGGTTAATATTCATCCTCGTTCCAAAGGAAATCTTCTTCATCGGGATAATCGGGCCAGATATCCCGGATGTTTTCAAATATTTCTTCATCGTCTTCGATTTCTTGTAAATTTTCCACCACTTCGAGTGGTGCACCTGTTCTGATGGCATAATCGATCAATTCGTCCTTGGTTGCCGGCCAAGGGGCATCGCTCAGGTAAGATGCTAATTCCAACGTCCAATACATATTGCCTGCGATTTTAAAATTTTTGCAAATATATAATTAAAATTATTTTTTTCAAGTCATTTGCGGATTCCATGGTACCTCTCTGACTTGGAAATGCTTAGACAATTTTCGTGCCAAAACAAAAAGGTAATCCGAGAGCCGGTTGAGGTATTGCAAGTACAACGGATTAAGCGGTGAGACGGCATGCAAGGCGGTCAAGCGACGTTCGGCTCTCCGGGCTACGGTTCTGGCAATATGGCAGACCGAAACGGCAGGATGTCCGCCCGGTAAGATAAAAGCGGTCAAAGGAGGAAGGTCCCTGTCGAATTCATCAATTCGTTTTTCCAAATATTTTATTTGTTCTTCCGTCAAATCGGGAATATTGAGTCGTTTTTCTTTGTTTTTCAAATATTTTTTCTCCGGATCGAGCGCCACAAAAGAACCCAAGTTAAATAATTCGTTTTGCACTTTTATCAAATCGTTTTCCATCGCGGGAATTTCGGCCGCATAATCGCGAAGCAAGCCCAAAAACGACATTAATTCGTCCAATGTGCCGTATGCTTCGATACGTATATGATGTTTTTCCACCCGCGTTCCACCGATTAATTGTGTAGTGCCGGCATCGCCTTTTTTGGTATAAATCTTCATTTTTCTATTAATTTAACGAATAAAGATAATTAAAAAATCGGGATAAAACCATTCTCATCCTTTAACAAAATGATAAGTCCGGCAAATGTTAATATTCAAAAAAACGGCCATCCTCATTTTATTTTTTTCGACGAAATTCAATCATAGCCAAGCCGGCGATAGACATAAGTGCAAAAAGGATAATAAAAAAGTAATGTTTGACTTGCAAAAAGGGCTCTACATACAGGACTACGCCCAAAAATAATAAGGGTAGAAGCACCAAAATGGCCTGAAAAACGGGAATATGATGTTTGGTTTTCATCAATTTCTCTACTCCTACATAAGTGTATATCACCAATAAAGCCATCAATAGCAAGTACAGGTAAACCACTGAGGCCTTTGCCCATATCGAAGAGGAATTCGCCACACAAAACAAATTAAAAAAACATAAATCCTTATCCGATTTGCCCGTGGCAATCAATAATGCGAAACCAAACAAAAACGGGCCGTAAAAGCCCCAAAACAGCATTCTTTTTTTTCTTTTTTTCTTCTTTTCGGATTGTTCGAAAATATTCATCGCAAATTTTTAAACAAATATAGACCATAAAAATAAAAAACGTACAAAATAATATTTCATGCCTTACCGATGATTCCCTTATGCTGCATAGCCGGACATGTTTAACGAAGGAAGATTTTCTTTAATAAAATTAAAATATCCGGCCCCACATTCACTTAAGAAGCAAACCAAAAATTAATCAAATTTTTATTAATTTCATGACCATTAGGAGTTTATATGGCATAAAATTTGATAATCTATTAAAAAAATTTTAAATTTGAATAATTAAATATTATCCCGATGAAAACAATCTACTCTTTCATTTTGATTTTTGCTTTTACTACTATTTTCGCACAAGTAGGTATTAACAATGACGGTTCCGATCCGGATCCTTCAGCAATGTTGGATGTAAAAAGTAACAACAAAGGTGTTTTGATTCCGCGCATGGATAATGCGGCTATGAACGGCATTCCTTCTCCCGTAGAAGGTCTGGTGATTTATAATACCGAGAAAAAAGAATTTTATTATTACACCGGTAGTGCTTGGATTCCGATGGGAGGAGACGGAAAATTTGTGGACGGTGTCGATCCCAATGATGCCGTTTATACGCAAGGCAATGTAGGTATCGGAGTTGATGACCCGCAGGCCCCTTTGCACATACAAGGACGCATTCGTGCTTCAGCCAATAACGACAATTATGTGGAAATGGACGGGGTGCCTACCACGATCGGCGGGGCGCCCGCCTTGGAAGGCGTTGTAAAAATAGAAGGGGATGCATTTAAAAGATATTCATTCCTCATGGCGGACGGAAACGGCAATTATGACACCCTGGTCGCTTTTTACAAACCCAACCGGTCCATTGGCATTGGCACCAATACACCTGCCGACGGAACCATGATTCATATCAAAAGCGATGCCGCCACCAAACCCGATGTAGTGGTAGAAAGAGCAACCGGTTATATGGGACTCGGCACAACCGATCCGCAAGACCGCTTGGATCTTTGGGGCGGATTTCGCATGTCGCTCGATGCAAACAATTATGCACGCGTATTTGCCAATCCTACTAGCATTTACGGAAATACGGTGATGGAAGGAACGGTTAAATTGGAAGGCCCCGCCATTCAAAGATATTCTTTCCTGACCTCCGACTTGGGCGGCGGATACGATACCATTGTATCTTTCTTCCGGCCTTACGGTGCCGTAGGAGTGGGCACCAATTTGCCTAAATCCAAAGTCCATGTACGCGTGAATGATTTTGACTTGTCACACGGTTTGGCTGCCATCGGTTTGGAACACGGAGAAGCCGGAAATGAATTCCAACAATGGTTTGCGCTTTTGCTTGGGGAATTAGTAAACGGTACCAATGATTATCATCCTATTCTGGCTTACGGTCCCGAAAACAGAGCTTTTGCCATCACACAATTTATCTCCGATCCAAAACACAATGCATCGGAAACGCGCATGGTATTTTTACCTACAGGACATACCGGTATAGGAGACCCCAACACACACAATCCACCCGATGCCGCATTAACGGTAAGTAACGGACCTCTTTATCATTTATCCCCCAATTCCAATATCCCTAAAACCATTCTTTCGCTCAAAGATCAAGGTTATTTAAGAGTAAAAGTGGACGCCGACGGAAGAGTAACCCGCCCCACCTCCACTACGGCAGATCTATTGCCAATTGCCTATGGCGTGGTGGAATCGGACGGTACCGAGATTTCAGGCACCGGAAATTACCGGGTAAGACGTATTTCTCAAGGTGTTTATAGCATTGAGGTACATGGCGAAACCATTGATGGCACCTATACCGTTTTGGTAACCAACCAAACGTCAAGCCCCATTATCGCCGGCACAAAAACCGATAATGGATTGGCTATCGTTCATTTATTTTCTCTTCATACTCAAGATCCTGCCGATTCCCGTTTTCAATTTATGATTTACCGGCCGTAAAAATATTCCGTATTTACTCTAAAAACTGCCCCTGGGGGCAGTTTTTTTTATATATTCAAAGATATTCTCTTTAAAAAATTCGTTTTTGAACTTTTTCTTCGAGAAAAAAATTTATTTTTTAACGTTCGGATGATCAAAAATTCAACTGCATATTTTAAAATGTAATACCATTTTAGTAAGATTAAAATAAAAAACCCGGCTAATGGCGGGCCGGGTTGAGGATTTTGTCAGATTTACCGAATACGATCCACCGATTTTACCAGACTTTCATCCCGTTTAATGGCCTTATTGGCTAACTTGACAAAAACGATAGAAAGCACGGGTATTAGCCAAATGACGTCCTTCTTCGAGAACGGAGTCCCTCCGGACGTAACGGCTTCGTAAATCCGTAAACCTGTCAAAAGAATCAATGCAAAGATAATTAAATTATTCAAAAACATCTGCACGGGGCGATTGGAATAGAGAAAAATATTAATAAACAATAAAGCCGCTATTCCTACCATTCCCCAATAATAGATGTATTCGAATTTATAAATCTCATGGGGCAATACATAATAAAAAGTAGCTGCAATAAGCACTGCAATAAGCATATAAAGGGTTTGAATTCGTTGAAACATGGCATTGTTTTTAGCAAATTTACATAATTTATTATATCTACTTCAAAATGACTAAATTTGCGCCGGTTTATATGTTCCGTAACACTTACTTAAATTTCCCGAACCGATTTCGAATTTTAGATTAATGTCCGAGAAAAAAGAAAAATTAATTTGCTATCACTGCGGATTGGAAATGCATCCTTCCGAAGCGGTATGGTATGATGGTAAAGCATTTTGTTGTAACGGATGTAAGACGGTTTACCAAATTCTGCATACCCATGATTTAACACAATATTACACCATTGTCGAGACGCCGGGTTTGAAAGCCGAAGACATCAACAAGGGGGAAAGGAAAACCAAATATGCCTTTTTGGACAACGAAGAAATTGCCGGCAAACTATTGGAATTTGATGACGGAAAAACCAAAGTGGTCAATTTCTACGTGCCCAACATCCATTGTGCTTCATGTATTTGGGTTTTGGAGCATTTGGAACGTTTGAATCCCGGTATTATACGTTCGGAAGTAAATTTTTCCACCAAGACTGTTCGCATTACTTTTGATGCCGAAAAAATCAATTTGCGTCAATTGGCCGAATTGATGGACAGCATTGCCTATCCGCCTTTGATTACTTTGGAGAGTTTGGAACAGAAAGACAAGAAAACCAATCATAGGTTATTGATGCAGTTGGGTGTGGCGGGGTTTGCTTTCGGCAACATCATGCTTTTGGCCATTCCTGAATACATTCAAGCGGAAGGATATTGGATCGAACATTTTGCGCCGCTTTTTCGTTGGATAGCATTCGGATTATCCGTGCCGGTGGTATTTTTTTCGGCAAGGGATTATTATGAATCGGCATGGAAAGGATTAAAAAACAAAATAGCCACGGTAGATATTCTAATTGCATTGGGCATTAGCGTATTGTTTCTTCGAAGCATTTATGAGATAACAACCCACACGGGGCAAGGTTTTTTCGATAGTTTGACAGGATTGGTTTTTTTCTTGTTGATCGGAAAATATTTTCAACAAAAAACTTACGATTTTCTTTCGTTTGAACGCGATTACAAATCATATTTTCCCGTAGCGGTGACCAAGATAACCGATGCAGGCGAAGAAATTATCGAATTAAAAGATATCAAACCGGGTGACCGGTTATTGATTCACAATAATGAAATAATTCCGGTGGATGGTATTTTAAAAAAGAACAATGCATTTATCGATTATAGTTTTGTGACGGGGGAATCCACTCCTGTGGAAAAAATTCCCGGCGACAAAATTTTGGCCGGAGGAAAACAAACGGGCAATTACATAGAAATCGAAGCCGAAAAAAATGTAGATAACAGTTATCTCACCGGACTATGGTCAAGACAAATTTTTAAAGAAAGTTCACATAAGAGCATTCATACAATTACCGACAAAATCAGTCAATATTTTACTATTGTTATTCTAAGCATTGCCTTGCTTGCGGGACTTTATTGGTGGTGGAAAGACGGTGCGGCCACTGCCATTTGGGTGGCTTCGGCGGTTTTGATTATTGCTTGTCCGTGTGCATTGGCTTTAGCGGCTCCTTTTGCTTTCGGTAATGTGTTGCGGCAATTCGGTTTGCATCGATTTTATTTAAAAAACGATCGAGTCATCGAAGAAATGTCGCGCGTAGATTCGCTTGTTTTTGATAAGACGGGCACCCTTACCGTACAAGAAAAATTTCAAGTCTCCTTTGATGAAGGAACCTTGAATGATAAAGAACGAAGCATTATCAAATCCATGACAAAAATCTCCAACCATCCGCTAAGCAGATTAATCTATCAAACATTAAAAGACAGCCCGCCGGTTTCCCTGGAACATGTACAGGAAATTCCCGGCAAAGGTATTTTGGCTTATTATGAGGGAAAAACCTATAAATTGGGAAATCGAAAATGGGCCGGAAGCGGCAAGCTGCAAAGCGATAAATCCGCTACTTATTTTTCAGTGGATAACACAATCAAGACCGTATTTGTTTTTACCGGCAAATACCGGCAAGGCATTAAAGAGTTATTCGAGCGCTTATCAAAAAAATATAAATTATACATTCTTTCGGGTGATAATGATAGTGAAAAACCCGTATTGGAAAAAATGCTTCCGCCCGGAACCACCTTGCTGTTTAATCAATCCGTTTATGACAAAACCGATTTTATCGAACGGTTGCAACAAAACCATGCCACGGTTATGATGTTGGGCGACGGATTAAACGATGCGGGTGCATTACAACAAGCCGATGTCGGCATTGCCGTAGCCGAAGATACGAATGTATTTACGCCTTCGAGTGATGGAATTATCAAAGCCGACCGGCTCACTAAATTGGATAAATTTTTAAAAATTTCCATCCAAACCAAGCATGTGATATACTTGGCTTTTGCTTTGGCTTTTGTGTACAATGTTTTGGGACTGAGTTTTGCCGTGAGCAATAAACTCACTCCATTGGTGGCGGCCATTTTAATGCCTTTGAGTTCCATTTCCATTGTGGTTTTCGTTACCCTGCTCACCTATTGGATATGCCGGAAATTAAAAAAGGATTAACCGCTAAATTATATTTATTTTTATTTAGTGGAGAAAATTCTTCCGTTATGGGTATTTTTTTTGGCGGTTTCACTTTTTTTTCTTAAAATTGCTTTTAAAACAGGAAAAATTTTTTATTATGAAAAAATATATCTTTCTCTTAGCCGTGCTTTTGGGTTTGAGTCTTCAAGCACAAGATTTATTCAGCTCATTTAAGCCGGATAATTATGCCAATGATTTGACCGAGAAAATCAAGACGGTTTTGGACATTCAAGATGCCGATCAAATTCAATCGATTAAAAATCTAACCTATTCTTATGCCAAGAGCATTCAGAAGTATATTTTATTAAATACAAAACGCGGTTTGACCGAAGGAAAAACTTTGGATGAAGTGGTTGAAATGGTAAAACCCAATGCATTAAAAGCCACTAAATTTTACCGTCGATTAGGCAATATTGTAGGCGCCGAAAATTTGGAAAAATTACAAAGGGCTAATATTTTTTAGTGTCTTTAAAAAAAACTATTGCAACCGTCCGATTTTCGGGCGGTTATTTTATTTATAGCATGCCATGAAAATAGCCGGAATACACGCCATCGAGGAATTGCTTAAAACAGGGAAACCCATAGAGAAAGTCTTTATCTTGCGCAATACGGAATCTGCCGTTTTAAAACAATTGGCCGGTATTTTCAGGCGAAAAGGAATTCCCGTTCAATATGTTCCCAAACAAAAATTAAATACTTTGTTTCAAGGCACCCATCAAGGAATTATTGCCATTGTTTCCGAATTCTCCTATACCGACATGGAGAAAATGGTTCAAGATGCATTTAACCAAACCGATACGCCCGTATTCCTCTTATTGGACGGCATTACCGATACCCGAAATTTCGGTGCCGTTCTACGGTCGGCAGCCGCTTTCGAAGTGAATGGCATTATTGTCCCTGCACATCATAGCGCCCCTTTGAACAAAGAAGTGGTCAAAACTTCTGCCGGCGGCATTTTTAAAATTCCCATAAGCCGGGTAAATCATCTGGCCGATGCATTATTTTACCTGAAAAGTTATCAGGTGGAAATTATTGCCGCCACTGAAAAATCCCATACCTATTTGGAACAATTTACTTTTAGCAAACCGGTTGGATTGATTATGGGAAACGAACATAAAGGAATTTCGAACCGGCTTATTGCATTGTCCGATTTTAAATTAAAAATCAATATATCGACACAAATGGATTCGTTAAATGTGTCAGTGGCCACCGGTATTTTTTTATATGAAATACATAAACAATTAAAATTGAAATAACCAAGCATTTTTCAAAGATTTCTATTCGTTTTTACAATTCCCGAAAATCTTCATAAAAAATCTCATTCCATTCGGCATTTTTTCAATAAACTTTTTCACACAAAGTAGCGATATTTTCACTCGAAACAGGCGGGTTTTCACGGATACTTGTCCTCCCCCGATTTCGTCCTTAATTTCGAATAATATTTACCGCACGGGATAGTATTCCCGACAATACTAAAGTCAATTATCCGGTAATTATAAAGCCGGGAAATCAGTGTACACTGTCAATGGCAGTGAAGTGTTTTTATGTAATATTTCAATTAACCTTAAAAATTTATTAACCATGAAAAAAGTGTTTTTAATCTTAACGATTCTCTTGGCCGTTCAACTCTTTAATGTATCGTACAGCAAAATGAAAGCTGTCGCACATCAAGTCACATTGCAAGACGACTGCTGTGGCAGTGACGACGGCGATATGCCCGATTGGCCGGACAATCCGCAACCAAGAAAAAAATGAGACCTTAACTCCCGAAGGGGAGATTAAAGAAAATCATGCACAAAAGTCCTCATCCTTACCGGTGAGGGCTTTTGATTTATTAAAGCGTAATGTTTATTTTTACATTTAATTCAAAAAAAATTATGCGTCATATCATCATCTACGGTTTGATTATTCTAAGCTTAGGGCAGGCCTGCATGCGCAAGCCCGGCAATATTTCTTCCGTAAATGAAAAATTACCACGATCAAAAGCAGAAACCCTATTTTATCAAGCCCAAAGGTTTTTGGAAAATAATTACATAGATAGCGCCTATTACTATTTTACCAAAAGCATGGAAACCGCAATGAGAGAAAAAGATTCTCTTTGGTTGGCAAAAATTTATTATGAAATGGCACGAATCGACATGACCCGCGATTATTTAAATTTATCGGAATTTCATGCCGTAAACGGTTTAAAAAATCTTCCTGCCGGACATCAAAACGATTTGTATCGCGGTTTGTTCTACAATATCCTGGGATTGACCCTAAACAAGCGCGGATTATATGATCAAGCATTGAATTATTTTCATAAATACAGAAACAGTTATCAAAGATTTAATGACACCACACGTTACTATATCTCTTACCAAAACAATTTGGGCAGTGTATATATAAACAAAAAAGAATGGGATAAAGCATTGGTATATTACGAAAATATTTTACATCTTGATTCGTTGCTTCAAAAATACCCTTCATCCTTCGGTTTTGCCCTTCATAACAAGGCCAATATATTATTTAAATCGGGACAAGCCGAAAAGGCGCTTGAACCGCTTGAAAAATCATTACAAATCAGCAAAAAACAGAAGGACAACAAACGCATTTGGGCGGATTATATGTTGCTGGCCGAAATCATGAAAAAACTCAACAGAAAAAAAGAAGCCCTTTATTATGCACGACAAGCATTGGCCTTGAGCCGGCGAATGAATTTGCAAAATAAAGAACTGGAAACGCTACGCTTTTTAATTGCCAATGACTCTTCGGCAACCAAGCAACAATATTTAAACAGATATTTTTATTTGGTCGATAATTTTAGAAAAAAAGAAAGCCAAACAAAGGATTTTGTCCTTCGAATTGTATATGAAACCGCCGAAAAAGACCGGAAAATATTTGTGAAAAATTTTCAAATCATTCAATATAAAAGCCGTTTGCGAGTGCTAAGCATTTTCTTTGGTGCAATGGCCTTATTACTGGGTGTTATCCTTATTTCATACAGGAAAATCAAACGTAAAAATATCACCATTGCCCGCCAAGCCGAATCCTTGGAAATGCTTTATCAGGAAATGCATCACCGGGTCAAAAATAATTTTAACATGTTCATTTCGTTCGTAATGAATATTAAATCTTCCTTGAAAAACGAAAATGCCGATATTGATAAACAACTGGAAAATATTGCAGCCAAAATGAAATCCTTTATAGAAATACATGATTCGTTGCGGCTTCATATGAAAGACTCGAAGAATTTGAGAAGGTTTAATTTGAAGATATTGGTAGAAAAAATTTTTTATACTCTCCGGGAAATGGCAGGGCGTCCTTTGGTAAAATTAAATTGCGAATGCGATGATTCCGCTTCGCTTCGTACCGATCATATTTTCCTAACAGGCATGATTATTCATGAATTTATTACCAATGCATTTAAACATGCGTTTGTCAACAAAAAAGACCGAGGAGAAATTTCCATTCGCTTTTTTTCCGATGGAGACGATTATATTTTAGAAATGAAAAACAGTGATTCGAAAAAACATTCGCAAAAAGAACCGCAACAGTCAGAAAAAGGACATATTTCTTCCGGTTTAAAATTGATTCGTTTATTTCATATGCAACTTGACGGTGGTCCGGGTAACGGTAAAGCCGAACGTATTGTTTTCAATAACCGAAACGGATTCGAAATTAAAATGTATTTCAAAAAACCAAAAAACAAATAATCTTTCGGCAAAACATGGATTTATTTTCTCCTCTTTTTAGGAGATACGTAATAATAGTCCAATTTCTTTTTAAAATCCTTGTAATATGTTTGGGTGACGGGAAATGACTTATTGCCAATACTGACTTCTTTTTTATGGATCATCCCTTTAAACTCCGTAGAAGTCAGATTGATGATGGTATGATCGTTAATTCTTTGAAAATGATGGGGCAATTCTTCCTGAAAATCGGCTAATGAGCGGGAAGTAAAAAATATCCGGTTATCCTTGGTAATGATATATACGTAATTGGGTTTGAATGCACTCTTGTTTTTATACAGCAAACGTTTATCGGTAGAAAAATACAGAATATCTTCAAATGGAATAACTTGTTCTTTCAACTTATTCTTTTCGGTGGTTTTTCTTAATTCGTCCAAATAATCAACCAGGCCGATAATACCTATTTTATTAACTAATGAACTTGTCCTTTCGGCTGGTTCCGGAATTTTATTTTTTTGTCCGATGATCAAAAGCAATTGTCGATACAACTTATCGGGCAATGAGATGACTTCCGATTTTTCGAAAAATCCGAAAGGGGCATGAGTCAATGCCGTATTGAAATGTATTTCATCGCCATAGGAAGTCAAAAAGACATAAGGTATATCTTTTTTTGAAAGTAATTTGGCTACATCAAACCCGGTTTTATCACCTTGCAGGTGAATATCCAAAACGGCCAAATCCGGCTTGAAATACGTAATATGTTTTTGGGCTATGTCGTATGAGGGAGTGTATGGCAATACATCAAAGCCCTTGTTCTTCAAGAAAGAAGCCAAATTTTCATAAAGGATGATATCATCTTCAAGGAGCAATATTTTTTTTATCATGAATAAGGGGTGTCTTTGTTCTTTTTACAAATTTAATAATTGTTAAAAAATATTTTTATGCTTTTTATTGTTTTTTCTCTTAATTTTTAATTGAAAAATTATTAATCCATTATTAATAAGTTACATCCTCTGATATCGCTGTCGTCAAACCGGCCCGAAATTTCAAGCGAGTCGTCGGGCAATATTTTACCCAAATCTTGAGTAGCCACAAACGCACAGGAATGCACATTGGCCAAATCAATTATATTGATGCCGCCGGATTTGCCGGGAGGCAAATAGCGAAACGGATCTTCCGTTTCGCGGATGAGAATTCTCATCCACGGCGGCATCTTAAATTTTCCTTCACCTTGAGAATATGCTTGCGACAGAATTTCGGTCATGCCGTATTCGGAATGGATGACCGGTACACCGAATCGTGTAGTTAAAAGGGCATGTAATTCTTCTCGCACGGGTTCTCGCTTCCTGCCTTTCATGCCACCGGTTTCCATTACAATGGTATTTTTTAAATCAAATTCATATTGCAATGCAAAATCCCATAAAGCGAAACTAACACCGAACAGCAGGACCTTTTGTCCCGATTTATCGGCTTGTATTAGTTTTTTATAGAGTTCATCCGTATGGTGTAAAAAAAATCCGCTTCCGGGCTGCGCCCTGTCTATCAAATGCTTCATCATATAAATCAAGGAAGAATTTTTCCTTTCCAAATACGAAGGCAATAACGCCAAAATCAAATAATCCGATACCGGCCCGTAAAACAATTCAAATCCTTTCAAAAAAGATTGTTCGTAAATACTTAAATCTTTCACATAATGTTTGCTTCGATGCATGCCCGTGGTACCACTGCTTTCGAAAACGGCATCATACGGTCCTTCTATCGATACGACCCGATGGTATTTAAAAAATTCTACCGGAAGAAAAGGAATATCTTCCAAGCGGCGTACTTTATTCGGATGGACTCCCAAAAGTTCATTAAACCGCCGGTAAATCTTATTATGGGCGTATTGAAATCCGTAAAGTTTTAATGCTTTTTTTTCGAAACCGACTTCATCGATTTGCGTAAAATTTTTCCAAACGAAAAAATTCATGGGACCTTTGTTGTAGTTTCTTTTTGTTCGGCCATAATGGAATCAATCATGGCGTCGGTTTTTAAACGTATGCGGTAATACACATCGGTTCCGAAAAGATCGCGGCCCAATAAGGCGTGTAACAAATTTTGAAAGCGTGCCTTTTTATCCGCCATGAAGTCGGTTGGATTTTCGCCTGTTTTTTGCATGACAAACCGGAATATACTTTCGGCAAGCGTATCATTTTCCACATATTCATCGGAAGTCATTTGCGACAGTTGCGCATAATTTCTAAGTGCATATTCGCGCAGAAAACGATCGAGATATTTTCGCAAGACGATGTAATGATAAGAATCGGTATGGTAATTTCTGCTCAGCGGAACAAATATGTCCGGCATTATTCCTCCGCCACCATAAACGGTGCGGCCTTTTTTTGTTTTAAACTTCAAACTGTCCGGAAAATGTATGCTGTCTTTCGTATATAATTCGCCCGAAAGATAACGTTCGATAAATTGTTTTTCGTATGCTTCTTTTTCGCCTTTTTTGTAAGGAGTTTGTATGGATCTGCCACTTGGAGTATAGTATCGCGAAGTGGTTATGCGAAGCATGGAACCGTCCTTTAAGCGTACTTCTTCCTGTACAAGCCCTTTACCGAAGGAGCGTCTGCCGATGATTACCGCCCGGTCGTTGTCTTGCAGTGCTCCTGCAATAATTTCACTGGCAGATGCCGTATTTTCGTCAATAAGAACATACAAAGTCTCTTTTTCAAAACCCCCTCTCCCGGTTGCATATACTTTGCGAATGTTATTTTTTTTGTTTTTGGTATAAAAAATCAAATTTCCCGGTCCTAAAAATTCATCCGCAATCAAATTGGCCTGTTTTAGATAACCGCCCGCATTGCCACGTAAATCCAAAACAAGGGCTTTCATACCTTTCCGCTTTAACTTTTTCATAGCCGAAAGAAATTCATCATAAGTGGTTTCTGAAAACAAATCAATTTTAATGTAACCTAATGTATCATTTATCATTACTGCCGCGGGGATGCTTCGCAAAGGTATTTTTTGTCGTTTGATACTTACTATAAAACTTGAATCGGCAAATGGTCTGTACACACATAATTTGACATGAGTGCCCGGACTACCCTTAAGCCGGCGAACAATACTGTCCACCGGAATAGACCGGGATGTGATCGTATCGCCGTCAATGCAAATAATCTGGTCGAATGCTTTGATACCCGCCTTGGCCGCAGGGCTCCCGGGAATAACACGCTGAATGGTAAAGGTATCCCTATCCATTATAAATTCTACCCCCAATCCTACAAAATTTCCTTGCATGTTTTCGGTAACTTTGGCCGATTCTTGCTTGGGAATGTAAATGGAATGCGGATCGAGTTTGTCCAAAATTTCATTAATCACCTCATCCACAATACTATCTGTATCGACTTCGTCCACATAATTTTGTTCGATAAAATCCAATAGATTATCGATTTTACTTTGTTTATGCTTTTCTTCCAAAGTAATCTGCGGTCCTTGATTAAAACTAAAATAATAACCTATTAATATCCCACCGGTTAAAGCCAAGCCGGTCAGCAAAATCCAAAAAATATGTGATTTACGATTATTCATCCTTATGATCCAAATTCTCTATTTGCACTATTTCCACACCGGCTTTGGCCAAAAAATCCAAACCCGAATCATCTTTGTATTTTTCATGAAAAACCACTCGTTTAATGCCCGATTGAAAAATCAATTTGCTACATTCCTTGCATGGCGATACGGTCACATATAAGGATGCGCCGTCACTACTTTGGGTCGAACGGGCCATTTTGGTTATGGCATTGGCTTCGGCATGTAATACATACCATTTGGTTTTGCCGTTTTCATCTTCACAAATATTTTCAAAACCCGAAGGTGTGCCGTTAAATCCGTCCGAAATAATCATCCCGTCCTTTACGATGAGCGCTCCTACCTGCTTGCGTTTACAATAAGAAAGTTTGGACCATTCCTTGGCCATTCTTAAATAGGTGATATCGTATTTGTGCTGCTTTTCGGGCGTAGGTTTCTTTTTGCTCATATGCAATCGGTTGAATCAATTTCTTTAAACCAAAGATAATGCATATCCCAATATAAAAAACGAAACCGACAGAATCAAGATTCGTTCTTTGACTTGTAATAATTTCTCCAATAAAGCGGATTTGATAATCAAAAATCCAAGAATAAAAAGGATTTGACCCGTTTCGATGCCTGCTGCAAAACTCAATAACGGCGTAAAAATGCGATCACTTCCCGACACACTCATCAAAAATGCATGCGTAAATCCCATTCCATGAATAAGACCGAAAAAAAACACATAAAATAAATGGAATTTTTGAAGTTTATGTTTATCGGAAATTAAGATATTGGTCAATGCGGTAATCATGATAGTTCCTACAATGGCCGCTTCGATAAACCGGCTCTCCACCCTGACAATCCGATAGGCCGTGAGCGCCAAAGATAAAGTATGGGCCACTGTGAATAAAGTAACCATTAAAGTTAATTTCTTGATATCTTTCAATGAAAAAACCACGGTCAAAGCCATCAAAAAAAGCAAATGGTCCGCCGCACCGAGGTCGAGAATATGCTCCAATCCCAATCGAAAAAACAAACTAATTTCTTTCATATATCTCTACACGCTTTTTTTTCATTCCCACATCTTCCAAAAATAATATTAAGGAAGGTAAAAGTAATAAATTGGAAAACATGGCTATCATTAACGTAAAAGATACCAATCCGCCTAATGCCTTTGTGCCACCGTAATTTGAAATTAAAAATACCAGAAATCCAAAAAACAAAACCACCGAAGTGTAAAACATACTGACGCCGGTTTCTTTTAAAGCATTATAAACCGCTTTTTTGACGCGTCCGTGATGTTTCTTAAGTTCTTCGCGATATTTAGTCAAAAAATGAATGGTGTCATCCACCGAAATGCCCAAAGTAATCCCGAAAATCAATATGGTGGAGGGCTTCAAAGGAATATTTAAAAATCCCATTAAACCCGCCGTAACAAGCAAGGGCAATAAATTGGCAATCATGGAAACAATTAAAATCCGTTTGCTGCCAAACATGAAATAAATAACCAAAGAAATCAAAATAATAGTCAATCCCAAAGACCAAATTAAATTATTAAGCAAATACTTGGTTCCTTCCAGAAAAAGGCGTGCTTGGCCGGTCATGAGTACATCGAATTGTTCGGAAGGAAAAATGCGTTTTTTTTGCAGTTCCAAAAAATCTTCCACCCTTTCCATGCGCTTGATGTCCAAGTCTTTCATAAAGGTAGTAATTCGCGCATATCTTCCCGTAGTATCCACATACGCCATGGCTAATAAATTATTTTTCGGTTTGGATTTCTTATAATAGGGCATAATAAAATTCCTCTCATGCGACGAGGGTAAGGCATAATATTCGGGGTTGCCTTTATAGAAAACCTGCTTGGCATATTTGATGGCATTCACTATGGATACCGAAGGAGAAAGTTCGTTCAATGCATCGATCTGCTTTTGAAATTCGTCGATTTTTTTTAAACTCTTTTGTGAAAAAATCTTCTTCTTTTTCTTTGCATCCACCATGAAATCCAATGGCAATATACCACCGAATTCTTCCTCGAAATATTTAATATCGGAATAAAAATCCTGATTCTTAGGCAAATCCGCTAAAATGCTCCCCGAAATTTTAATTCGATTTACACCAACCAAACTGACCACTATGGCAAGCAACGCGGTTGAAAAAATAACCACCTTTTTGCGCTTTACCATGTAAATAAGCCAATCTATGAACTTACGCAACCATTTCTTTTCGAGATGACGCAAATGTTTATACCGCGGAATACGTAAAAAACTGTAAATAATGGGAATCAATAAAATGGACAGAATAAAAAGTGAAAAAATTCCGAATCCGGCCGAAATACCAAATTCCCGGAGCATCGGATTGTTGACCACCGTAAAACTCAAAAATCCCAAAGCGGTAGTGAGATTGGTCATTAGAATGGCATTACCCGTCTTGGTAATAACACGTTGCAATGACCGCGCTTGATTTCGGTGTTTAATAATTTCCTGCTGATATTTATTGATCAAAAATATGGTGTTTGGCACGCCAATCACAATAATCAAGGCGGGAATGATGGCTGTAAGAATAGTTATTTTAAAACCTAATAAACCCATAAATCCCGAGACCCATATCGAAGCGAGCATAACGATGACCAATGAAATTAAAATCGGCGGAAACGAACGGAAAAAAAACCATAAAATCAAACTGGTGATCAATAGTGTCAAGGCAATAAATAAAGGCAATTCGCGCTTCAGGATTTGTCCGTTTAGCGTACGGATATAAAGAAGACCGGAAGTATGCGTTTTGATACCTGTTTGCCGTTCGAATTTCTTGATTTCGGGAATTAATTTATTAAATATAAAATCTCTTCGTTTCTTGGTTTCCACTATTCCCGGCTTTACGTAAACAAACATATTGACCGCATCGGAATCATTTAACACTATATTCCGGTAAAAAGGAAGACTGTCCCGAAGTTTGCGGTAATAATTCTCAATATCTTCGGGCGAAAATTTTTCCATCCTGAAATTGTCCAATACATATCCTTTACCATTTTTTTTATCCAGTTTTAACATCGGCAAATTGCCTATGGAAATGACCTTTTCCGTTTCGGCAAACCTGTCGAGTTCGGATGTTAAATTCTGCCATGTCTTGAAATTCTTCGGACTAAATAAAGTAGAATCTTTTATACTTATTAATATCAAATTTTCCGATTCGGGAAAAATCTTCCGAAACTTCTTATGCGCCACGATAAGAGAATGCCGGTCCGGTAAGATATTTTGACTCTTATAAGAAAGTTCCAACTTTCCGATTTGATAAGCAAAAAATGAGGTAAGTAATAAGATAGCAGCCAGAAAGAAATATTTTTTTCTGAGAATCAAACCGGCAACTTTGGACCATGCATTCATAAGAATCCTTCAACAAAAAACGCTGTATGGGAACAGCGCATTAATTTTTGTGCGGGTGAAGGGACTCGAACCCCCACGCCTTGCGGCACCAGATCCTAAGTCTGGCGCGTCTACCAATTCCGCCACACCCGCAAATCATGCTTGCAAATATAGGAAATTTACAAGCATAAATGCCAATTATTTAATTATGGATGTATTTGAATTTAAACGATTTGCCTATTTTATTACCCGAATCGTCAACTTCCAAAATTTCCACTTCATATGAACAATCCCCATCGTAATGATTCCAATAATGAATAGCATGAGCCGACGTAGTTTCACCGGCTTCAATCTTGAAATCCTGCCCCACCGGATAGAGCGTGTGAAGTTGCATGGAAGGATAACAAGTGCCCATACAAACTTCAAATTGCGATCCGTCTGTTCCGCTTACGGTTACCAACCGGGTTTTGATAAAAATCGGCCGATTGGTATTGTTTTTTACACGGATGGACAAATCGGCCGATTGATCCGTTGTATGAAAAGTAAATTCCTTATTATTTTCCAATGGGTGCATGTTTTTATCATACACACTGAAATGCGCTTCTTCTTCAGGAACGGGCGTAGGTGTTTTATTACACGAACCGGAAAGAAATAAAACAGCTGAAACGATTAATATTAAAAATTTTCTCATATGAATAGTATGTTATTGTTTTTAAAAATCTATTTGGCTTGCATCTTCTACGGCCGCCGCGGATTGTAAAATAAACTTGGACGCCTCATCCTGAATAAAAATAACAACTTCCAAATCACTGTATTCTTCAATATGCGTATTATTCAATGAAGCGGTTTTCTTCACGACAAATTGGGTGCCGTCCGTCATGTCCACAGCCGTTCCTTGTGCATCGGGAACCATCTTCATCATTACATGATGAAACTCGCTTTCACCATTGCCCCGCGCATTCTGCGTGGTGGTTTTTTCCACTACCGCTATGTGGACTTTATAAGGGCCGGAAATATAAGGCGTAGCCACTACCTTTACTTTGATGTCATTATTATTGTCAATGGTATAATATCCGGTCAAATTGACTACCCCGGGCACTTCGTAATGCGAATTCAAATCTTTTTGCAATTCATTGGTATCAAAATAAGTTCCTTCTTCTCCGTCAATGAATAAAGTAGGCACCGCATTAACACCATAATATTGCCGGCGTGCGCCGCCTTCAGCGGTATAGTAAGGATCGCCACTTCCGGGCCAACTCATTTGATATTTTATTAAATTAAATTTACCTGCATTTTGATCAAAAAATGTCGTATTGAAATAATTCAAATTAAAATTAGCGCACGGACCGCATGTAGAACTGGTAAATTCTTCGTATAAAACCTGTCGCTGAACGGAATGAGAAGCCACCGTAAAGGAAATAGTCTTTTTATTATTTAAAGTCCGGCTATCTTCTCCTTGGCCGTTCACATCCGAAATCCAAACCTTAAGGGTGTGTTGTCCCGTTTCCGCCACTACCGCATCGGGATGAACAAACTCATAGGCATCGAGTTTATTTAAATTCAATCCGCTAAAAGTGTGGGCATGTTCCGCCCCGTCATCCACCTGCCACTTTATTTCCATGCTGGTTACCACTCCGTCTTTATAACTCTGTACCGTACCTCGAATGTTTATTTGATATCCGTTTGCCGTCAAAGTAGGAAATTCTACCTTTACCAGTGCCAAATCCACTTCTGCGGGCTGTTCTTCAGGTTCCTCCTGCTGTGGTGCCGGTTTTTTGCATGAACCCGCCGTTAAAATCACAAAAATTCCAATTAAATAAAGTAAACGTGTCATGGAAAAGAATTTATTTCGCCAAATATAAACAAGATTATTGAGATATTAGATACATAAAAATATCCGGTAACAAAAAAATAAATTTTATTTTTCAAGGGCGAATTCGAAAAATTCCTGCATTTTTTCAAATGACACAAAACGCTTGAGAATTATAGTATAATAAAAACGGTTTGAAATATGATTTTTTGTTCCCAAGTTCCTACACAACCGCTTTCGGCAGCCACCCGGTAGTTATATTATTCGTTTCAATAATCTTAAGGTGAATATCAAGTATGATTATCGACAGGAAAATAACGATTGAAAATCAAACGTTTCAAATGGAAGATTTGACGGAAATAATCGAAATGCCTTATCACTTGTTCCTCACTTCCCTTGGCATCATATCCGTAGAGTTTTTATCCGCTTGAAATCCGAAAAAAACAAAAGAATACTGCAAAGAGACAATAAATTATGATTTTGTCATTGCTTGAAAATTTCGTATATTTGCGTCCGCAAACACGAGGCCTCGTGGCGCAACTGGATAGCGCAACTGACTACGGATCAGTAGGTTGCAGGTTCGAATCCTGCCGAGGTCGCCTAAAGGTTGCCCGTTTTACCGGGCAACCTTTTTGTTATCAATTGGTCATTTGATTTTTTCATTTTATCTTTATTGAATAAAATAGGTATTTTGCTTCAACGATTTCTTCATATTATTTCCCGGTACCCCGATTATCATAAAAAAAAATACCTGGTGGCCGTTTCCGGCGGAATAGATAGCATGGTTTTGCTGGATTTGATGTTAAAATCGGGACTCGATATTGCGGTTGCCCACTGCAATTTCAAACTCCGAGGAAAAAACAGCGATGCCGATATGGAATGGGTAAAAGAAATTTGCAAGAAAAACAATATTCCGTTCTACGGAAAAATTTGTCCGGTAAATAAAACGGAAAATATCCAACTGGCAGCACGCCGCCTGCGCTACGAATGGTTTGATGAATTACGCAAAAAACACGCCTTCGACTATCTCCTTACCGCACATCATGCCGATGATAATTTGGAAACTTTCTTTATTAATCTTTTTCGAGGTTCCGGCCTGAAAGGACTCACCGGAATTCATGAAACCGAAAGCATAAAACGTCCGCTTTTGAATTTTACCAGAGAAGAAATAGAAAAATATGCCGTTGCCCAACAAATAAAATGGCGAGAGGATGCTTCAAACCGCACGGATGCTTATCTTCGAAATGCCATCCGGCTCAAACTTCTTCCTCTTATAGAAGAAATTCGCCCCGGCTCGTCTCATGCAATTTTAAATTCCATGGATTTGCTTAAAGCATCGCGAGAAGTGGAAGAAGAATGGTTCGATCAATTAAAAAATAAAATTATCCGGCAAGATAATCATGGCCAATTTGTATTTTTAAAACAACTTCCCGGAGGAAAAAAAAGAAATTTATTTCTTTTTAAATGGCTCTCCCCCTATGGATTTTCGGATTTTAAGGCCATTAATAAGCTGCTCAACGCCCAAGGAGGAAAGTACGTGGAATCACCGGCATGGCGTTTAATCAAACATGAGGAAAAACTCATACTCGTCCCGCAAAAAAATAATTCGTCAAATAAAATTTCATTCAATAAAATTCCCGATGAAATCAAACAACCCGTTCATTTGAAATTCGACCGGATAAATCCAACCGAAATTTCTCCGGACCGAATCAAAAAAAGTTCACCGAAAATTGCTTATGTAGATGCCGACTTGCTATCTCCTCCCTATGAAATCAGACTATGGAAACCGGGCGAACGTATGCAACCTTTCGGCATGAAAGGAAGCAAAAAAATCAGTGATATTCTAACCGATTTGAAAGTTCCGCTACATCTAAAAGAAAAAACATATGTTTTAACCAGTGCAGGCAAACCCGTTTGGTTGATCGGTTATAAAACGGACGATAAATACAAAATCCATGACAAAACCCGGCGGATTTTAAAAATCTCCCTGATCGAATCCGATTAATCTCATCTGAGTTTCGTACGGAGCGCTTCCCGAATCAACTTCCTAAGAGAAAAAACTTATTTTATTTTCTAAAAAATACTATTATTAATTTTTCACTTCTCTTTCAATTTTTCGTTGCGGTTTATCGAAATTCAAGCGATAAGAATAAATCGGTTTCCCTTCTTCATCGATAAAGGTAATTTCCACATGCCTGTCTTCACCTTTTCCCTTAATTTCAACTTTGGCAAAATTGCGCTGCATGATCAAAGATCCGGGCACCCTGAACACATTTATTTCTTTCCATGCATGCGTATTCGGTCCACTGGTAAACGGCGAGCATGTTAAATCATAAATCACGGGATTGCGATTGGAAGGGTCGAATATGCTAATCTCGCTCATGTGACGGTCGCCGGTAAGGAAAATCACATTTTTCAAGCCCTGTTCGTAAATAAAGTCGATTATTTCCAAGCGTTCCTTATCAAAACCGTAATTACTGTAGGTTTCGAACCTGCGGGCGGAATTTAAAAATTGCCCTCCCATGACGATAAATTTAAATCTCGCTTTGCTCGAAGCCAATGCATTTTTGAGCCATTCCAATTGTTCTTTGCCTAAGATGGTTTTCACTTTCTTGGTTTTCAAATGATTGGCATCGCGATAATATCTGTTATCCAACAAGAAAAAATCCGCATCATACCAACTGAATTGAGTCACGGCTCCTTTCATGCCTTTGGCAGACGGCGGATTGGCCCAAAAATAATCGAATACTTCCCATGTTTCGTTTTTATTCCAAAAATTTCCGTCACAATCGTTTGGACCTACATCATGATCATCCACGATGGCGTAATGCGCTACCGAAGCCAGTAAGGGTTGCACTTCGGGAATGGCACGGTCGTGGGTGTATCGATAAATCGTACGCTCCTTGGAATTCCATTCGCCTTGCCGTAAATACACATTATCTCCGCCCCAAATCATAAAATCGGGATCGGCTTTCCAAATGTTTTTATAAATTTCATAATGACCGCCGTATTTACTTCCTTTCCTGTCCCAGGGTTCGTCATTGATATAGGCGCCCGAACCGAAAACAAAACTAAAATCTTTGGGCGCTTGCCAATATCGCCAAATATCTTGCGTTTCAAAACTCAGAGGATAGGAAAACGATTGTTTTTTTCCGTTGACATAAACTTCATAGCGGTATTTTGTTCCTCTTTTCAAATCGGTTAATTTAACTTTCAAGGCGTAACCTTTGTCTTGACGAGTTTGATAGGTGGCCGTAAATTTTTTATTTTTAATTTTCCCTTCGGGATAATAAGCGAATTTTACTTTGGCAGGTTTTTTGGTTTGTATCCAAAGGTAGGTTTCGGTCATGGTGGTATGGCCTACCATGGGGCCGGAATTTATTATCGACTTTTGGGCATGGCCCGCAAAAAGGATAAAGAATGAAAATAATAAAATGAACGTCTTTTTCATACGAATAAATTTTAAGCGTATAAAGATACAAAACACATTTCAAAACCCGTATCTTTTTAAAAAAAAATATTAAATTGTAAGTAAATAAAATTACCCGTTTATGTCCGGTCCGAGTTTAATAATAAGTATTTTTACCGGTATTGGCTTAGCCGCCGCTGCCGGTTTCAGGATTTTCTTGCCTTTATTTGCCTTGAGCATTGCCGCACGCATGCACTTGATGCCGCTCAATGAAAAATTTGCTTGGCTGGGAAGCGACATCGCCTTGGCTATTCTCTTTATCGCCACGATTGTAGAAATCGGCGCCTACCTCATTCCATGGGTCGATCACATGCTCGATGCCATTGCCATTCCTTTAGCCGGAATTGCCGGCACCTTTGCCGTAGGGGCCACCCTCACCGATCTCGATCCCGCCGTAACTTGGGCGTTGGCACTTATTGCCGGTGGAGGTACGGCAACCGCCGTTCAGGCCTCGACGAGCACTACCCGGGTCGCCTCAACCGCCACCACGGGCGGACTGGCCAATCCTGTTTTCGGAGCGGTGGAATCCGTTATGTCGTTTATTTTTTCCTTACTGGCTTTTGTAATGCCTGTTTTGGGAGTGATTTTGTTGCTTGTTATCGGGTATTTTGTATTCAAAATTTTTCGAAAGAAAAAGCAGAAATCCTTATGACAATGACTATGTAATAACCGCCAATAATTTTTTCTAAATCAACACAAAAACAATAAAATCAGCCGGTCGATTATTTACAAATTTCAGTTGATTGCGCCCGCTTCTTTCAATATTTTTGTAAGCATATGCTCTCCGTAGCCCACAAAACTCTTTAAGACCTTACCGTCGGGACCGATGACAAAAAAAGTGGGCACACCGTAGATGCCGTATGCCAAATAAACCGGATTTTCTCTTCCTTTATCGTTCCAAAGGGTAGTCCACGGAACTTGATCGCGCTTCAAGGAATTCAACCAAGTTTCCTTATTCGAGTCGGTGGAAAAACTGATAATTTTGACCTTATCGCCATATTGTTTGTGGATTTGCTTCAGTTCTTTTAAAGATTCAATACACGGCTTGCAAGTAGCCGAGGTAAAGTCCAGTAAAATATATTTATCTTCTTCAAACAAATCCGAGAATTTAATCCGGTTCCCGGCCGGATCCACCGCCGTAAAATCATAAAACGGTCCCCCCTCCTTCACCATCCGGATATTGACATAATTTTCAATCAACTTGCCGTATTTGCTTTTGCGAATAAGCGGGCGCATGCGTTCCAATAACATTTTTAATGTATCTTTCGAGATGAAATTTTTCTGGTGTTTCAATAGCACGGCGGCGGCAAAAGTGTTGGGGTTTTGGAGAATAAATTCTTTTTCTTTTCGTTTCATGGCTTTTTTTATCTCGGATACCCGCGATTCAATACTGTCTAAGCGTTGCTTATCTTTTTCCGGTGACAAACTGTAATACGTTTTTTTCAGCCGGACATACTCATCATATAAGTCCCTTATATCGGCTATAAACCGGTTCATCCGGTCCTGCGTTTCCGAACCGGTAATGGACAAATGATAGGGAAAATCGTCCTTGCTTCCGCTAATGGTTACATGATCGCCGTTTCTGATTAAAAGAGGTGTAAAATAACTTCCTCTTGCCTTTTTGGGCTTCAGATAAAGAGTTAAATATTCGGGTATGCTGTCGGATGGAAATTTTCCTTTCAGCATGAAATGATTATCGACCAAATAGGTACTGTCGATTTTTTTTGAATCTTGGCGCAAAAAAACTTCGGTACTGTCAGCAAATCCCGTCAAATTCGCTTCTATTATGTATCCTTCGGGGTGCCGGGGAACGGAATGACAAGACCAAACCAAAATTATCAATCCCACTAAAATCTTATTCATATCATTAAATTTTAAAATAGAAAACGATTTATACCAAAGGTAATTATTTTCATTAAAACGATGCCAATGATTGCATCATACGGAATATGGACAAGTGAAGGAAAAATCCTATTTATTCTCAGACATTTCTTGTATTGAACCGGTTGCCAATCCTTCTTTATCGATAAATTTTTTGATGCCGGACGGTATATTTTTGGCACCTTTGAAATTGGTTTTGTCCAAACGGGCGCCATAAAAATTCACACCGGTCAAATCGGCGCCGGTAAAATCGGCACCTTCCAAATGGCTACCTTGCAGATTGGCATAATGTAATTTGGCATCCTTAAAACTGGCTTTTTGAAACTGCGCACCGGTCATATCGGCTTTATAAAAATCGGTACTATCCAACACCGCCTTGCTCATTACCGTACGTATCAATCGCGCTTTGATAAACTTGGAACCGGTAAAATCCGATTCTACTAACTCGGCATCTTTAAGCAATGCACCGGTAAAATCACAATTTCTGAAATATGCAAAATGGGCTTCCATTCCGAAAAGATTGGCTCCACGAAAAGTAGATTCGTCGTAATAGGCAAAATCCGACTGCACATGAAATAATTTGGCTTGGTCGAAGTTACAATTTTTCAAAAATGCATAATGAAATTTTGTCCATCGTATATCCGCTACCCTGAAATCACTGTTGCTCAAATCGGCTCCGTCACATTTGGCCGAGCGAAAAGTAGAACCCCTAAAATCAGCATAACGTACTTTGACATCTTCCCAAAATACATTATCCAGTGTATCGTTTCTAAAATCATCATAATCCTGTGGCCAAGAACGAAAACCGCGCACACGTTTTATATCGGACGGAAGTTGAACCACGGAATCAATATCTTCCTGCGAGAGAAATTCATATAGTTTTTTTATTCGAATCGTATCTTTGGACAATAACGATACCTCGGAACCGGAATTATTTTTACAAGAAACCAATCCCAAATAAATAACAATCATTACATAAAAACCGTATATTTTCACGCTTTCATGTTTTTTAAACCACATCATGACGCTTAAAATAACGGTGCCCCAACCAAGCAAAAAATCCACCTGTCAGCAAAGGATATAAAATGGCATACGCAATGAATGTGCTTCGGCTGACCGTATCCAATATATAATATGATACCGGCCCCATAACGGTTAATTTCGGGTCAAACAAAATCAAACTTCCCGTTCGAAATACCTGCAAGGGATTTAAAAGTGAAGCCAAGATTACCGGTTCCGGACTTACACGCCACTTCAATAACATACCTATTAATAAAATATCCATAAAAGCCACCAAAAACAACCAAATAATAAAGGCCGTGCTCATAGCCATTTCTTGTGATTTGGCCACGGCCGATAAGTACATGCTTAATCCCAAAAAGAAAAATACCATGACGGCCAGTAATGCGCTATAAAGGATAAACAAATCCCACGGTACGTCTAAATTTTTAATCAATCCCCATAAAGCCGCGCCTAAAAAAGCAAGAAAAACAGGCACGTATATGACAAAAAAACGGCCCAAAAATTTGGCCCAATAAAAACTGGGAAACGAAATAGGTAAAGAGAGCAAATATTCCAATACACCGTTTTCGCGATCGCCTACCACCGAACGAACCGTTGAAATCAACACATAAATGGGTAAAATCACCATACTGACTTGCATAAAAGTGATCATCAATCGACTTAAGCCCACAAATCCCACTACTTGCGATTCGGTAATTCCGGTAGCAAACATTACCGCTACAAACATTCCGAATAAAGCGCTATATATCCAAAAACTCTTGGAACGGATATTCATCTTTATTTCCGTTTTCAAAATCTGCCACAATGTATTTCCCTTAGTATTTTTCATCTTTCTTTTTTTGAACATCCCCGCAAGGGGTTGCTTATAACTCTAAAATCCTGTTCTCAATAAAATAAAAAACGATAAAATAATATCAACCATCAGTCAATACCTTTTATCCAATCATCCTTATAGGTTATTTTCCTCCGCCGCATTTACCGGGTGCACACTTCATTCCGCCTCCGCATTTCATCTCTCCGTCGCCACCGCTTACCGACATTTTTTTCTTTTTTATAAATTCGGCCCGCTTGGTTTTTCCTTCTTCAATTCTTTTTAAAACAGTTTTAAAATCATACAAAGAATCACTCTTTTTTTCTTTCAATGCTCCGTAGCCATAACCCATAGGCGTCTCGTCTCCGAAACGATACCATGCCTTTTCCGCATCAATCCATTCACCGGTGTCGGCATCTTGAATCCAAATTTTATACTTGGCACCTTTCCAGGTATTGAAATTGCCGTCTCGAATATCTTCCGCCAAACATCCCAAGTCGTCATACCATCGTACTTCCCCGTGTTCATTAATTGCCTGTACATTGTAGGGTAGATCCGTCAAACCCATTTTGCAGATATAACACACATCACGATCATAATTGATTTTACGCGGTGTGAAATCAACTTCCTTTTGACAGGAAATAAGAATAAATAAAACGGAAATGCCGGCTAAAAATATTTTTTTCATTTTATTGTGTTTTTGAATTTGATCGATCTCTATATGAATTTTTGCATTTATGCAATTCTTCCGAAAGAATCAACATTCTTGTGCCTGTTCCATATCCGGGCTAAACGGTTCATCCACAACGATTTTTCCTAAATCCATCTCCACCAACCGGTTAACCAAATGAGCAATTTCCTTAACCCGATGACTGCTTAAAATTAACAAAGTATCGGAAGGTAATTCTTCCAAATAACGCACCAATACTTTTCGTGCATCGGGGTCGAGATTGGCGGTCGGTTCATCCATCAATAGTATTTTGGGATTCCTCGATAAAGCCAAAGCCACCAAAAGTTTTTGCTTCATCCCGCCCGATAATTTTAAAAAAGGTTTATGTTTATGTTGATCCACATCCAGTTTTAAATCGGACGTAATTTTATAAAATTTCTCACGATCATTGCCGGTGATAACTTGAAAGAAATCCATGATTTCACTCACTGTCATGGGAAGAGGCGGCGGAAGTTGCGGAACAAAACCTACATATTGTAATACTTCTTCACGCTCGGTTCGCGGATTTTTATTCATCACGGATAGATATCCTTCATAAGTATAAAGGCCTAAAATACAACGAATAAGAGTAGTTTTTCCGGCACCGTTTTGCCCGATCAAAGCAATACGGTCGCCTGCATTGAATTTTATGCTTAAACGGTCTATGACATGGATATCATTAAACTTTTTTATCAAATCTTTTATCTCAATCAGCGCTTGTTTTTCCATTTATCCGTTTTGTTTATTTCCGGTCCACATTTTTTTAGCCATCTTATAACCCCATCTATTGGTGGTCCAATCCTTTAATCCGAACGACAATGCACCGCTATAACATACATCTATACATAAACCGCATTTGGTACAATCACCGCCCGTAAAATGAACTTCTCGTGTGGCGGCACCTTTCTTGACAAACCATAATTCATGCGGAACCAAACATACATCCTGACAATCACGGCAATGGGCACATTTATCCAAATCGAATTTTACACTCATCGGCGATAAATCCCCTACAAAACTATAGGTTACACCGATAGGGCAAACATATCTACACCAAAAACGTTTGATACCGAATATTTCGTAGGCCAACAATAATACTACCCAGATTAATGCCAATCCGGGACCATAAATCATCGCCCGGGACAAAATCCCCACCGGATTGAGGTCTTCGAAAACCAATTGCTGGGTCAAAAAGGCCACTATCAATAAACCTATCCAAAATACATATTTAACGGTAATATCATAAGTTTTTTCACGTATTTTCCGTTTCTTTAAAATATAATCGTGTACGCGTTCGCCCATTTCGGCAAAAAAGTGGTAAGGACAAACCCATGAACAAAAAGCACGTCCGCCCAATAACCAATAAAAAGTTAAAATCACAAAGAACCCTATCCAAAAATTAGTGGTTAAATGCGAAATAAAACCGGTTTTGGATGAAATTACCAATTCTTGAGCCGAATTGAAAGGGTCCATTAAATAAATTCCCAATAAACGAGATCCGCTTAAAGAACCTTCCAGTACCCCCCAACCCAAATGAAAGGAGGCAATAAAAAGTAAATTGATAAATATTAAAAACGACCAACGAATATTTCGCCATTTGTGCTTATTCGGGCTCTGCTCCTGCCATTCTTTGAAAGAAATTCCTAATTGAACATGGGGGAGTTCATCTTTTTTCTTAGCCGGTAGCGGTTTTAATTTTTTATCTCCGGTCAAAAAATCAAATATAAACGACATAGTTTTCTTTTTTTCGGGTTAAACCAACTTTTCTTTAGGTTCAATAACAATTGCCTTCGGATTGGTAGGACATAGCATTTGGCATACGCCGCAGCCGACGCAACCGTCTTTCACTTCAGGCAAAAATCTACCTTCGCCTATTTCTTTCAATTCAATGGCTTCGCTTCCCAAAGGACAATAAACCACACATAAATCGCATATCTCACGTTTGACATGCGTTTCGGCAATATCTATTCGTTCCTTGCTTCCGGGCGGTCGCAATAGGGCATGATGATCCCCTAACGGCCCTTCGTAACCTTTTCCGTGGTAAGCCAAACAAATTTCTTGGTCGGTTATTTTAGCCACACCCATATCCGCTACACGACGCATGGCCAAAATTTGTACCTCGAAAGGATTAATTTCCGGTGGAAAACCGTCGGGATATTTCTTATATAAAGGTGCCACCGCTTCATTGCCCGCATGACGAAAAATCTGAAAATTAATCGCCGCCGTAGGACATGTTTCGGCACACTGAATGGCATCGCATGAAAAATCACATGCTTGCTGATTCACATCAATATAGGGTGTGCCGTATGACAAATAACTATCCCAATCGGCCAACTTAATGGCACTTACCGGACAAATCTGCACACATAAGCCGCATTTAATACAAGCATACAGAAAATCCTTTTCGTCCACCGACCCCGGCGGCCGCAATATACCTGTCTTTTGAACACTACTCTTATCACGTAAATAATAGGCCGCACTTCCCACCACTGCAAGCGATACCACCGCAGTAGCCGTGGCCTTAAGAAATTGGCGTCTGTTGGTCTTGCCTGTTTGATTTGCCATATTAAATTTTATTTTTTTGTTTCTTAAATTCCTTTAAACTGAAAATAGGACGCTTGTCTTTTAAAATAAATTGAGGTTTTGAAAACGGTGCCAATTTTTCCAAATAATCGATCACCGATAAAATAGGACTACCGAAAAAATATTTCACATCCGGATTGAATCGCCATAAACGTGCATGATATTCATAAATGCGATGAGGAAAATCGCCGATATTGTCACCATCCCGGTCAAATCCGGCATAATCATCCCAATAATTTTCCACCCATTTATTGCGATTGGCACCGCCGCCGCCCTGCACAAATATTTGTTTTAAATTATCATGAAACATATTATGACGAAACAAATTACCTTCCTGATCTCTCAAAAACTCAATGGCCGTATTGCAAAATGCAATCTCATTGCCTGTAATTGTATTGGTTTTCCACGGCACGAAAGGTGAGACATCCACATAAATTCCCCGGGCCGAATACAAAAATTTATTATCGATAATTTGATTGGAAGAAGTCTCCTTCATCCCCAAGCACATACCGGTTACTCCCTGACTGTTTTCAATCAAATTATTATTCATGATGGTTTCTTCGCTATACATCAAAAATACTCCTACCGAGGAATTGGTAAAATGATTATGCGATATTTGATTGTTATGCGAATACATAAAATGAATGCTATACCGGTTGCCATCTCCGAAATTACCTATAAATTTATTCTCTTGCGAATACCAAACCACCATATCCCGAACTTGATGCCAATAATTTTCACGGATAACAATACGCTTTGAATACCATAAGCGAATGGCGTCACCTTTCAATCCTTTGGATTTACGGGAAATCGAGGTGATGTCGTTATGCGCAATTAATCCGTTTTCGCTCCAAAAAACATCTATACCGAATAAAGTCTCCTCGATTTTATTATTCAAAATTTTGAAATTCTTGACCTTTTCAACCTTAATACCACAGTCTATTTTATCCGGCGAATCGTTTGAATCTATAAGATGTAAATTCTTTACGGTCACACTATCGGCTTGAATATGCAAAACCGATCGAACTCTTCTCCCGGTAATAGTGGCTTTCCCTTGCCCGTCTATTACCACTCGAGGTGTTTTTACAAAAGCCGGACCGTAATAAAGCCCCGGTTTCAATACAAGGGTATCGCCCGGACGTAATTCATCCAGCAAAGGTTGCAATGCCGTCATTTTTGTCGAATCACCTTGCCAACCGCTCACTTCACTTATTAAACCGGGGTGGAAACTTTTATCTATCTGCGCCGACAAAACAACTACCCATAAAATCCCTATTCCGGACAAAAATTTTTTCATCAATTTCTATACTTCACGCAACGATTTGATATATTTGTTTTTGAAATGAATGGCCACCAAAGTCAATAAAAATCCTAGCAACCCTACATAAAATCCAACATCGGGAAAAGAGATCGTCGTAAACTGAGCCACTTTTCCTTCACCGAATACGGTGGGCATAAAGGGCTTAATTCCACTGAAAGCACCGCCGCCGTGTAAACCTAAATTATGGCCGTACCAGTACAGATAATAAATGTAAATGGCCAGGAAATAAAACGGCGCCAATCCGGCTAAAATAGCCGCCCATGTTAATTTCTTTCGCGGAATAGCAATGAAAAGTAACATCAATATGGCAAATAATACAAAAAACCAATGGGCGTTTCGCATGATTTTGTCCAACACTTTTAGTGCAGTTGGAATTTCTTCGGGCGGAATGCTGTCTCCAGCATAAACCGGATAAGGTACATGTTCACCGAATTCATTGACATCATTGACTCCTTGCACAATAGGATACATGCCGATAAAGTGATTGATTTTATTCATCTCAATCAAACAATCGGCACCGGCATCCATGGCCAATTCCTCACGTTCTCGCACGCCTTCACATCCGTTGTAAACTCCGTTATACTTAAACTCAATTCGGATACCCTTAGGATACATGGCCTTCGGATATTGATGACTTTCAAGTGCCACCCACCACATCGGAAGAAAATACAATGAAATAATCGCTCCCAATGCCAACACTCCAAAAAGCATGTACAAAATTTTAAATAAGTTACTTCCGTTTCTCATAGTTATATATTTTGTTCAAATCTACCAATTTATTTTGATTTATTACAAACAATTTTACGGTTTGTGGAAAAAAATTAGGCAGTCCTTGAAGACTGCCTAATTTTTCTAAGAAAATCATGAAACAATCACTTCTTAGCTGCCTTTTGTTTATCCAATTCAGCCGATTTGGCCTTCATGTATTCAATAATTTTATCTACATCTTTCGGATCTACATTTTGGTTAGGCATGGCTAACTTGTAATATTGACGCATCGCTTCGATATCGGCATCTTTATATTTGGATTCCGGATTGAGAATCCATTCGCGGAGCCATTTATCGTCACGACGTTTATGTACGTTATACAAATCGGGACCGTTGAAGTCTTCTCCGAATTTATGACATGCGTTACATCCGTAGTTCAAGAATTCAATTTCACCCGGAAGCATGTTTTTCAATTCGAGTTCGGAAGGTTTAAACGCTTGAACTTTTTGATCCCAGTTAATACGCTCCGTATAAGCCAATACACGTTCGTTTTCGGCTGCTTGATCGAAGTTTACCGTAAATAATCCAACTTGTACACGATCCGAAGGATCATATTGTTTATCTAACATAATCGGATATACACCGGCTTTTTCGGCCTTGAATTTCAAAGTAGCCGTTTCGCCGGGCTTGTACGGATACATCTTATCATACGATGCAATTTCATATACATAGGTGTCGTACAATCCTTGTCCGAGGTTGGTTAAGTGAATGACAACCGTTTGTCCTTGTTTGACCGTGATATCGGAAGGATTAACTTTTCCGTCTTTAATGGTTCCGAAAATTTCAACCGTTTTGCCTTTATCAACCACTTTTTCTTCCCCTGCATTAGTGGCATAAGCCGATTTTTTCATCGTCGTGATATCCGTTCCCACCGGATATACTTCCATGACATTATTTTCATATACGTCACGACCTATAATTGCCGTATAGTGAGGTTCACCCATGGGCAAGGGTAAGTCGTAAATAATCTTAGGATTCTCCGATGCGATATCTATCAACTGATGGTTTTGCGGATGCAACGGTCCGACCGGATTGAAACGGTCAATTGATAATTTGTTCAATGCAATTAAGTATTTACCACGCGGTTTTTTGGTATCACCGTGATAGGATACCAAGTGACCGATGTTATAGTGCGAAGGCACATAGGCCAATACTTTCAGGTTTTTGTAATCCCATTTGGTTACACGTGAGTCCACATAAATAGAAGTGTAAACGATGCCGTCACGGCTATCGAACTGGTTATGAAGAGGACCCAATCCTACTTCTACACTACCGTGTAATGCGTCTTCCAATTTGATAATAGGGATACCGAAGGAATCAGTGCCATCGAATTTTTTATTCTTGATGGCGTCCATGATTTTATCGTAGTCATATACCCATGCGTGCGAATCCAATTTGCCGGCTACGATGATATACTTACCGCAAGGGCTAACGTCCACACCGTGCGGTGATTTGGGTTCGGGAATCAAATAAAGCAAGCCGTATTTGATGGATTCGGGAATGGTAATAACCCGCATGCCGTTGATTTTCTTCTTACCGATTTTTCCGGCTTTGATGAGTTCTTCGGCTTTTTTCCAATTGGTTACGTGGAGGTAGTCCACATCACGCGAAGAACATCCCGCTTCAAACGGCGGACGTCCTCTTTCTATACCACCGAAATACATTTCGGAACAGAAAGAGTTGGTAAAGCCCCATCCGTATGATTTGGCTTTTCCTGCATCCGAAAGGTCTTGTGTATAAGGCGGGAATTCGAAAGTAAAGGATTTGGATTGATCAATTTTACCGGTTTCGTTATCGAATTTCCAATAAGTTAAACCGCCTCTCCAATATTTTTTGAAGTTTTCTTCGGTAAGCGGATAATATTTGCGGTCAAACGGTGCCGGATACTGACATGCTTCCATGATATATTCCGAATTAGGTGTAAAGAAGTTACCACCATGATCGGAACGGAAAATCGGATTTTGAACCACTTGCTTCACCATCCAATCTTTCAAATCCACTATATATACACGGGGATTGGCTTTATCATTAATTGTTAACCACTTTCCGTTATAAAGGCCGTCTGTTTCGGAAAATCCGGGATGGTGTGTATCACCCCATAGAATTTCGGCGCCGTCAATAAAACCTTTTTTCAACAAATCATAGGTTTCTTCGGAATATCCGTAACCGAAATACGGCTGACGGGTATTAATCGGAACATATTTTACCAAACGCATGGAAGGTACCACATAGGTAGGCAAGTTCCCTTCCTGACCACCGGAGTTAGCAGCCACTGCTTCGTCCTTAATATTGTCGGGCGTATAGGTTTTTACTGCTGCCAGCACATCATCTTCATTTAATCCGCGGCGTTTTACCACGTCTTGGAATGATTCTTTACCACGCGGTGCGCCTACTTTGGCCTCGCCTGTTTCTCCTTTGCCTTTATCGCCACCACAACTTACGGTGAACAATGCGATGAGCAACATACTCATAATTGTCGCTAAGAATCGCAATCCGGGCATTTTATGTATTTTTCTCATTTTTATCATTTTTAATTTATTAATTTATTACTTTGGTTTTTTTACTCCTCTTTACCCAATTTTTCATCTAACAATTTCTTAGCACGCAAGCCCACATCGGCCGCTTTTACTTGATATTGCCAATATTGCTCTGCCCACAAGAATGCATCTTTCCATTTTTTCTCTTTGGCATATTTCTTATAATTTTCTTCGGCAAATTTGGCTTTGTTCAATTGGTCAACCGCATCTTCTACCAATGCTTTTACATAAGGATATTTTTCATAATGATTTTCTTTCAAGTACTTAACCACGCCGTTAATCACATCGGCGGTTTGCTTAATTACTTCCACTTTCTTTTCATATTGTTCTTTATACTTGGCCAATTGTTCGGGTGTAAGTTTTTCGGCCATTTCACCGGTTTTACCTTTATATCCTTTAGGACGAACCAATAAGATACCTTCCATTTCCAAGTGCAATGCCGAACAGAATTCAGTACAATAATAAGGGAATACACCTGCACGATCGGCTACAAAGGTCAAAGAAGCGGTTTTACCGGGTTCGAACGAACCGTGTTTACCGTAAGTATCTACCGTAAATCCGTGGGTTTCGTCTTCGGCACGTTCGAGGTTGGTTAAGTGGAATGTAACAATGTCACCTTCATTTACTTCTACGATTTCAGGCACAATATGCGAACGAATTAAGGTGCCGAATACGTGTACGCGGTTACCTTCGCGTTCCACTCTTTCTTTACCGGCCAAGGTACGGAACGGTGAAGGTTCACCCGTACGTGAGTTGGTTCCGGTAGGATAACGAATAATGGGCTTGATGGTGGTTCGCAATATGGCCACATTGCCATATACATTGGCTTGAGGCAAAGTCATCGTATAGATATCGGCCATTTCGTCATCGGCGGAGATATCAATCAAATGTTGTACGCTGGGACGAACCGGTCCGGTAGAAGGTAAATTTTTTACATACGATTCTTTGTCAACAGCCACCAAATAATTGGAATGAGGTTCGCTGGACAAACCTTGCGGGGTCATCAGATAAGAAGGTTTGAAGTCTAATTTAACTTCATCTTTCTTTTTAAGATTCACATAATCGAAACGAACGATTTTGCTATCGTCATGAGCCGATGCATAAGCCGTATTTTTTCGGTAATCGAAGGTTACGTCCACTACATTATTACCTATAGCAACGGTACCGTGTTGTACGTCGGATGCTTTGACGTTTTTGCCTAAATTGGATTTTATTTTTGCGGCATCCAATACAACGACTTCGTCAGCAGCCACTATTACATATTTTCCATCGGGAGAAACTTTTAAAGTACTGGCTTTGGCCGGTAATTCAATGAAGCTTACCGCAGATTTGGCTTTATCGAAAGGTACGTAATCAAAGTTGTTGAACATCAATTTGTCCATTCCGGCCACCTTTTTATAATCAACGGCATACACATAGTATTTTCCGTCTTTGGAAGCCAATCCGAAAAACATACCGTCACTGGCACCTTTTCCTACATCATTATAATCCAAAACATAAGGAGGGAATTCAACGGCAAATGATTTTTCTTTAATGATACGTCCTTTGTGTTCCCCTTCTTTTTCAATACGTTCCAAAAACCAGAAAGTCAAAGCGTTTTTAGCTTTGGACATATCGGTTTCTTTGTTTTTCCAAGGATGAGGGAATTGGCCCGTTTGAATGACATACTCGGTATTCGGTGTCACTACAGCTTGCGGGAACAAGTTGTTCATAATAGGATTGGATAATACTTGCTTGGTTTCAAAATCGTCCAATCCTAATAAGGCCACCCGCGCATTGGAACCGTCGGTAAAAAATGCATATTTACCGTCATATTTTCCGCCGGTTTCCGAAAATGCCGGGAACCACATATTACCGTAATTAGGAATACGGTTGTCCAATGACGATTTTTTTAACAATAATTGGGATTCATCGTCAAATCCGTATCCTTGCCAAGGTTCGGGGGTAAATACGCCGACATATTTGTAAATACGCATGGACGGAATTCCGTAAATAATCATCGTTCCGGAATTTCCCGTACCTACAAGGGCAAAATATTCATCCCGTCCGCCTCGTGGCATAAAGGTTTTTACCGCAGCCAATTTGTCTTTGTCAGTCAAGCCGCGTTCTTTCATAACAGCATCCACTGTTTCTTGAGCAGCGATTTCAGACATCCCCAATAGGAATATCAATGCCGCCAACACTGATTGGGTCAACCAATTTGTTCTTTTCATGATACTATTTTTGTTTAACTTAAATTTCGAAAAAAGATAATACATAAAATTATTTGTATATATGACAATTGTCATTTTTTAAGTTAAATATTTCTTTTGATTATTTTAAACTTCTTTTATTTTTATTTGTTACCTTCAAACGAATTATCGGTCTTGATTTTTGGTCGCTCATATAACGAACAAAAATGACCTTTGTCATTTAGCCGGATGTTTGTTCTCTGAAAATCCTTTCCAAATCGGTTCGAATCACCTCAAATCGCAGAATTTTCAATTGATGTTTCACCGCCCAGTCGAAAATATCCGAACGCACATCCGCTTCATTTCGAAAACTCAATTCCCAAGTATTGCCTCCTAAATTTTCGGCCTTGGCTAATCCCGGAACTTCAAAAAACCATTTGTCTTCTATTTTTTCATCCAATTCCAATATAACCAATTGTGCATTTTGTTTCAATTCGCCTATCGGTTTATCTACAATCATTTTTCCACGATCCAGCATGATAACCCGGTCGGCAATGCGTTGGACTTCCTGCATAATATGAGTGGAAAGGATGATTATTTTATCTTTACTCAATTCTTTAATCAATTGGCGTATTTGGACTACTTGGTTCGGATCCAATCCGGTGGTGGGTTCATCCAATATCAATACGGGCGGGTCGTGTAAAATAGCCGCCGACAAACCGACTCGCTGCCTGTATCCCTTGGACAATTGACCGATTTTTTTATGGGCTTCGGGAAGCAAACCGGTCCGTTCGGCCACATCAAATATCACGGACTTGTCAAGCCGGTAAAATCCGGCAATAAAATCCAGATATTCAAATACATACATATGATCATATAATGGATTGTGTTCGGGAAGATATCCTATAATACGCCTCACTTGCATGGGCTCGGAGGTCACGGAAAATCCTTGTACATATACTTCACCGGCATCGGGACGGATATAAGTGGTCATGATTTTCATTAAAGTGGATTTTCCCGCTCCGTTTGGCCCCAACAAAGCCACCACTTGAGGCCGTTCGATAATAAAACCGACTTTGTCCAATGCCTTTTGCTTGCCGTAATATTTTTCCAAACCCAATACTTCTACACTCATTCCGCTTCGTTTTTACTTCGGTACTGTTCGATTAATTTCGCGGCCTTTTCCTTATCTTCTTCCAAAACCAAAACCGGCACCCGCGAAAAGCCGATGCTCGGGAAAAGACTTTTTTCTTCCACCCCTTGAAGCACCACGCGCACGCCGTTGTTTTCCAAATAAGCTTTCAATATATGGGCCTCTTCCGACGTGTTGCATTCCCATATTTTAACCCATTTAACTTCTTCCATGGTTTATTTGTTTATTATTTGTTTTCGTAGAGCGATAAAATCTGTGCGACATGATCGCCGGTCTTCACCTTGCGGATAATATTTTCGATATTTCCGTTTTCATCTATAATAAACGTCGTGCGATGAACGCCTTCATACTCGCGCCCGTACATCTTTTTCTTCCCCCAAACACCGTAAAGTTTGACTATTTTTTTATCTTCATCGGCAATTAAGTCGAAGGGTACATTATATTTGTCATGAAATTTCTTTTGGCGTTCCATCGGATCGGGACTGACGCCAAGCACTTCGAATCCTTTGGATTTCAACAATTCGTAATTTTCGGCCAAATTGACGGTTTCTTTCGTGCATCCGGCCGTCATGGCTTTAGGGTAGAAATACAATATTAATTTTTTCCCTCTGAAATCTTTTAAGGAAACTTCCTTGCCATCTTGATTGACTCCCGTAAAATCGGGAGCTTTTTCACCCACTTTCAAATTGGTCATAATTCATTAATTTTGATAATTAAGTAAAATTACAAAAAAATGACCAAAAAACAGAAAGCCGAATTAATCATGAAGATGTTGGATGAACTTTATCCCAATCCGCCCATTCCGCTATATCATACCAATCTTTTTACTTTACTAATCGCCGTTTTGCTTTCGGCCCGAAGCACCGATAATGTGGTGAATAAAATTACTCCCGGCTTATTTGCTTTGGCGGATAACCCCTACGATATGGCCAAAATGAGTATCGACCAAATCAGAGAACTTATCAAACCCGTCGGATTGTCTCCTCAAAAAGCGAAAGCAATTAAAGAACTATCTAAAATATTAATCGAAAAATATAACGGCAAAGTGCCCGATACGAGGGAAGAATTGATTAAATTGCCCGGTGTAGGACGCAAAACGGCCAATGTAGTACTGGCGCAAGGTTTCGGTAAACCGGCCTTTCCGGTGGATACACATATCTTCAGATTGATGCACCGCTGGGGGCTGTCCGATGCCAAAACCCCGGACGGTGTGGAAAAAGACGCCACGAAAATTTTTCCCAAGGATAAATGGAACAAACTGCATTTGCAAATGATTTACTACGGCCGGGAACATTCGCCGGCGCGAAATTGGGACATTGAAAAAGACCCCATTACCAAAGCCATTTGGCAAGCGGAAGGGAAATATCCCGTCACTAAATAACCGAAAAACCGCATTAAAAAATAATATGTCAAATACTTCAAAATTTCTCTTATACCGAACACCTGATAAAATAATACAACTCCAATATGCCATCCTTAAGAAGGACGGAGAATGGGAAGTGGATCTTATTCATCAAAATAAAGATTTTCTTGACTTTTATGAAGCCATAGAAATCCTATCTGCATTCGGTCAAATTCCATTTGATTTGATTGTAACGGCTGAAAACGGAACCGGCCGCATCGTAAACGGCAAATGGACCGAGGACGTGGAACCCCTTCCCGAAGAACAATTTAAAAAAATTATCAAACTACTTCCTATTTCTTTACTGTAATCGCACAGAATGACTGAATCCTTACTTTAAGAAAAATAACGGCTCTTTCTTTTTCTCACAAACCGCATGATATCACATAGCCGGACAAAAGACAATGGAAAAGGATAAGCCCGTATATTTTTCTTGATTCATAATAAATTTATAATATAATTCTTCTAATTAAATAAAAATAATTGTTTCAAATGACTTAATTTTGTAAAAATCATTCGAAGGTCAAAATATTAAATCAAATATCAAACTAACCCTATGGAATCTTCAGCCAAATTTCTTCTATTCAAAACGCCCGATGGACGCTACCGGGTGCAATATGTGGTATATAGAAACAACAGATGGGAAGTGGAAAATCAAATAATCGGAAAAAATTATATCGATTTATTGGAGTCGGTGGAAGTTCTTACAGGATGGGGATTATTTCCCATAAATGCCAAAGTGCCCGCCGAAAACGGGACTTTTTACGTTACCTCCGAGTTTGAAATAAAGGAAGCCGAAGCCATCCCGGAAAGAGAATTCGAAAGATTAATCTGGTATCTGAAAGCTTACTGATACGGGTTCAACCGTTTTATTAACGCTTAGGATTTAAACAAAAAAACCGCTCCAATAAGAAGCGGTTTTTCTTATTCTGTTACAAAAACTCAATTAAATACTTTCCACTTCGGTTATTTTTGCCAAAATGTCAGCATAAGGCAATATCAAATATTCTTTGCCGTCCAATTCCACCTTATTTCCCGAATATTTTTTATACAATACCACATCGCCCGGGGCAATGGCCGCATCTTCAATATTACCTAATGCTACCACGCGAGCCACTGCGGGTTTTTCTTTGGCTGTGTCCGGGATGATGATTCCCGAAGGGGTTTTGCTTTCTGCAAATTCGTCGGTCAATTCCAATAAAACGTTTTCGTTTAACGGTGTTAATTCTTTCATAGTCGTATGTTTTTTATGATTTATTCTGTCGGTATGTTTAATAATCTACTGATTTTCGGCACATCGAAGCCAATGATAATTTGGCCGTTGATATCGGTTTGCGGCACCCCGCGTTGTCCGCTTTTTCGAACCATCTCCTGCGCGGCTTTTTGATCGGAAGCCACATTGATATCCGTATAACGAATACCGTGTTTATTCAAATACTGTTTCAGTTTGTTACAATACGGACAACTGGGTGTCGAATAAACCGTCACGCGTTTTTGTTGCTTCCCGTTCGAAGGATATTTCCTGGCCGATTCGCCCGAAATCAATTGTTCGTAATATTTGGCCGACTGACATCCTTTGACCAAATTTTTCACTTGACCCGATTGCCAAATCACAAATGTCGGGACGGAACTTACGCCCATTTTGCCATGTATGTCTTTTACCCGGGTTACATCCACCAAAAAAATATCCTCTTTACCGGATTCGATTTGTTCCAAATTCCGCAATGCACACAAAGACGGTTCATGCCCGGGTTTGTAAAACAAAAGAAACGCTTTTTTCTTATTATCAACTTGTTTAATAAAATCGTCAAAACTCATTACCTTTGCAAGCGTCATGCAAGTTCCGTTTTTTGAAGGCAAATTTACAAGAAGTATGCCAATAAAATCGAGTATTTTTTCTATGCCAATTTGTCATTGATAAAAGAAGGAACGGTTTATGATAAAACCATGACAGAAATTTAAAAAATTAAACCGATGAAATCAAAAAAATCAAGTCGTGAGACTCGACCCGAAAATAAGAAAAAACGTACCAAAGCAACTTCGTCCTCCCGGCGAAAACCCGTTGTGAAAAAGAAAAAACAAATCGCACCCGAATGGCCCATGCGGCTAAATAAATACCTGGCCCATGCCGGAATCGCTTCGCGCCGCGAAGCCGACGAATTGATAAAAAACGGAATGGTATCCGTAAACGGAAAAGTTGTTACGGAAATGGGATACAAAGTGAATCCGGATGACGAAGTCCGTTTTGGCGGCGAAAAAATACGCCCCGAAGAAAAGGTCTATATTTTACTCAACAAACCGAAAAATTATATTACAACCACCAAGGACGAACGAAACCGGAAAACCGTAATGGAATTGGTAAAAAACGCTTCAAAATCAAGGGTCTATCCCGTGGGGCGACTGGACAGAAAAACAACCGGCGTTTTACTCTTGACCAATGACGGCGAACTTACCGAAAAATTGCTTCATCCCAAAAATAAAGTGGAAAAAATTTATCACGTGGTCCTCGACCGCAACCTCAAGCAATCGGACTTGCAAAAAATCCGCGAAGGACTGAAATTGGACGATGGCATGATCTATGTGGACGACGTGTCTTATATTCAAGGTGCCCCGCATTCCGAAGTAGGAATAAAAATCCATTCGGGACGCAATCGCATCGTACGGCGCATTTTCGAACATTTGGGCTATAATGTAAAAAAATTGGATCGGGTTATGTTTGCCGGTTTAACCAAAAAAGGACTGGAACGCGGCAAATGGCGGCATCTTTCTAAAAAAGAAGTGAATTACTTGAAGATGCTTTAGCATACTAAAAATCATTGAAAGAACAACTAAATAATTATACTAAACTGTTGATGTTCAACAATTTAAATCATTCCGCAACCTAAACTTTCGAAAAGAAAAACTAAGCAGCAGAAAAATAAAGCCCGGATAGGTTTATTTCAACTCAAAGCTTTCAATTTCTTCGAAAGTATCGGGATTAAATACATGCACCTTGACGCGTTGAGCATCCACATCGAAAATCATAATGGCATTTTGGGTCGAAAAGGTTTTAACGGCATTTTTCCACGGAGTATCTTCCAATGCATAATAGGGCGCCCCGGCGGCACCGTTGGTGATTTGTACAAACGGCCGTTTTAAATGCAAGCGTTCTCCTTGCCAATTATCGGGATAAATATTCGTATCATTGTCTATTATCAAACGGGCATAATTATGTTCGTCACCCACCAGTAAAGCACGGAATTTTTCCGAATGGTTGACCAATGCATCCACCAGTTCGTCCCGGCGTTCGATAATACCTTTTTCAACCGGTTTTCCCGCCACATAAGGTCTGATTTCATTGTTACCGTAATACCACATGCCGTCATCGGTATGGCCGGCATTGGGAAACGGCGTAATATGTATGGTAACGAAAATATGTCGAATATCAGGGTCATTTTCCAGTTTGGCCATGGTCTCCTTTAACCACCTCAATTGATTGTCCATCACATAGCCGTGCGGATTGCCTCCAGCAAGTGGAATATAATTTTCATTGGTGGTGTACCAATAATCCGCATTAAGCATTATAAATCCCGCATTTCCGTAGGTAAAATAATATACATTTTCGCGGTAAGGCGGAAAATCAATGGTTTCGGCCGAAGGATCGTATTTGCTTCCGTCTTCGCTCACAGGTCCATTATCCGGCATATCGAATTCATCCGCAAACACCGCTTCGGCGCTTTCGGTAGCAAAAGGAAAACGGTCCACGGAAATATAGCGTTCCCACTTATACGGCGATTCGCTGTCAAACTTATGGAATGCTTTGGAGAGGGCTTCGTGATTGCCCATTCCGATATATACCGGACGATAAGAGCCGTAATAACGCAACACATTTTTAAAATTAAAATATTCCAGACGCAATTTGTCTTTGTTGATTTTATATCCGTTGATCATATCTCCGGTAAATAAAAAGAAATCGGCTTGTTCCTTGTCGGCGGCTATCATCAAACGCTTCACAATGTAAGCATTTGTGCCGTAGATATTACGTTCGCCTCCTCCTTTGGCATTACGGCTATCGGAAGCATAGGCAAATCTGAAACCGGTATCCGGCTTTTTGACCGGAGCCGTTTTAAAACCGAATTTTTCCTTCCACGGACCGTAAATAATTTCGTATTCGTAACCGGTAGCGGCTTGCAATCCGCTGAGATTATAGATATGCTTTTTGGCCACACGCCCGTCATCCCAAATCTGACCGTCCACACGGAGTTTTGCTTTCACGGGCCGGTCAAATGCCATGTAAATACTCATCCCTTCGGGAGAGGGTTTGGATAAAATCGGTCCTTCAATCATTGTCACGGAAGGAACGAATTTCCCTTTTTTATACAATACATTTAATCGATTATCGGTCAATATGCGTCCTTTTTTATCAGTCACCCGGTATCCGATGCGAATTTTTCCGGTTTGTTCCCAATTTGTAAAATCGTATTTTCCTTTGAGTTTGGTCAATTTCAGTTTCACCTTTCCTTCTTTTATTTTTCCCGTATTTTTCGAAAAAATGGGTTGGCGATAACGGGAATTTTCATCAATCAAACCGTAATAAACCGTCCCTTCGATTCGCTTGTCTTTAAAATCCAAAATAACACCGTCTTCGTAGGGTTCCACCTTTACCGTGGCCAAGTTGGAATAAAGCAAATGCTCGCTTTTCGGTTCTTTTTCGGGATAAAATTTTTCACCGTTTATCACCCCTATTTTACCACCCTTCTTTATTATATTATGAAATGACTTGGGTATTTCCTGTGCAATTAATGAAGATGATAAAAAGAGCAGAATAAATATTTGAATTTTTTTCATGACATGATCTTTTATAAAATTATTGTTTTGTAACTTCCGATACATTTATAAACTTCCGGTCTGCAAATTTACAAGTTTATTTCTTTTTCGATTTTCTTTAATTTGATTCTAAATGTGGTGCCTTCCTCAGGCCGGCTTTTCCATACAAATACCTGTCCTTTATGAAAGTTTTTAATAATGCGATGCACAACCGACAAGCCGAGCCCCCATCCGCGTTTTTTGGTAGAAAATCCGGCTCTAAAAATTTTGTTCCGGTATTTTTTCGGAATACCGCCCCCTTCGTCCGAGATATCAATAAGAATATATTTTCCCGCATCCTTGGTTTCAATCATAATTTTTCCGCCCCGGCTCATTGCATCAATTGCATTTTTTATTAGGTTTTCCATTACCCATTGAAATAATTCCGGGTTGAGCATGGCATATAAGGGCTTCGCGGACGGTTTGAATTCCAGTGAAATATTTCCCGGGATCCTGGGTTTGAAGTAATTAACAGCCGTTTGAATTTGCTCGTTCACTTCGGCCGGAAAAAGTTGGGGTTTGGAACCTATTTTCGAGAATCTTCGGCTAATGGTTTCCAAACGAAAAATATCTTTCTTCATTTCTTCTACCGGCACGGATGCCGGATCGGCTTTCATCAGTTCGGTCCAACCGATCAAAGAGGACAGAGGGGTTCCTATTTGATGCGCCGCTTCCTTGGCCATACCGGCCCAAAGCAGGTTTTGTTCCGACATGCTCGCCGTGCGGTAATATAAATATCCGATAAGCACGAATAATCCGAAAATCACAATTAAAATCAACGGATACCAGGTTAATGTGTTGAAAATTTGTGAATCACCGTAATAAATTTTTTGGTAACCGTTATCCAATTTCACCGTAAAGGGGTCGTTTTGTTCTTTGAAGCGGGATAATTTTTTATATAAACGCAAAGTATCATGCTTGATATGATCCAAATTGTATACCGCCATAATATTGTCCAAACTATCGGTCATAATGACGGGGATATCTTTGTTTTTGGATACGACCTTAAGCGGCAAACTTACATCGGCATTCAAGGGCGACTCGATAATTTTTTGCAAGGCCTCGGCCCAAATTTCCATCTTAACCCGCTCCTGTTCTTTAATATGTTTAAACAAAATATAGGAATGCCACAAGATGGCCGAGATAATTCCCAGCAAAACCAACATTAAAATAATACGTTGGCATTTTCGAAATTGATCAACTTCCTGAAGCAAAACTGTTTATTTTTCGAACGATCTCTTCACCTATTCTTTCTTGTGCTTCCAAAGTGGATGCACCCGTATGCGGAGACAGGGATAATTTGGGATGCATCAATAATCGAATAGGCGGTTTGGGTTCGTCGGCAAATACGTCCAATGCGGCAAATGACAATTTTCCTTCATCAAGGGCTTTGAGCAATGCCGCTTCGTCCACTACGCCCCCGCGAGCGGCGTTAATAATAGCGGCTCCCGGTTTCATCATTTCTATTTCTTTTTGACCTATTACCGGCTCTTTTTGTGCCGGCACGTGTAAACTAATGAAATCGGAATTTTTCAAAACTTCTTCTTTCGAAACGGTTTTTATCTTGAAAGTGGTCGTTTGACCGTCAAAAAAATGAAGGGTCAATTCCGCTTCGTCAATATAAGGATCATAGGCCAAAACGTTCATTTCCAATCCAATAGCCATTTTGGCCAGTTCCCGGCCGATTCGTCCGAAACCTATAATTCCCAAGGTTTTTCCTTTCACTTCCGTCCCCTTGGAATAGGCCTTTTTCAAAACTTTAAAATCGGTATCACCCCGCAATGGCATTTCCCGGTTGCTTTGATGAAGAAAACGAACACCACCCAACAAATGCGCCATAACCAATTCGGCTACCGAATGAGAAGAGGCCGCAGGGGTATTCTCCACCCGGATACCTTTTTGCTTGGCATATTCGGTGTCGATATTATCCAATCCTACGCCCGCCCGGATAATTAATTTCAACGGTTCGGCCCGGTCCAATAAATCTTTACGCACTTTCGTAGCGCTTCTAACAATCAAAACATCGATTTGATTATCATTTATAAAATCGGCCAATTTTTCTTGCGGCACTTTTTCGGTAAAAACCCGGTGGCCGGCTTGTTCTAATTTTTCTTTAGCGGAGGGCGCAATGCCGTCATTTGCGAGTATATGAAGTTTTTTCATAAGGTGATTTTATTTTTTGAACCTAAATAAATTTTCATTTAATATTTTAAAAAAATATTGATTTTAGAAATGATGTAACTCGTTCTAAATCAACAAGTTATTCTTTTTTTTGGTTAAGCCGTTCGTTCCAATTCCTTCATCACATCCACCAAAACCCGGACACTCTCCAATGGCAATGCATTATATAAAGACGCCCGGTAACCGCCCACACTTCTATGTCCTTTCAATCCCACAATTCCGGCTTCTTTCCACATATTATCAAACCGCTCCTTCAGCGAATCGTCTTTCAAATCGAAAGTCACATTCATTTTACTCCGGTCTTCCTTGGCCACATGGGTTATAAATAAAGGATTTCGATCAAGTTCATCATAGAGCAAACGGCTTTTCTCATCGTTTATTTTTTCCATGGCTTTCAAGCCGCCCTTGTTTTTTACCCATTCCATGGTAAGCATGGAGCCGTAAACTGCAAAAACAGGCGGCGTATTAAACATACTCGCCTTGTCAATGTGGGTTTGATAATTCATCATGGTAGGTATATCGCGTCCGGTGCGACCTAATAAAGATTTGCGCACGGCCACCATGACCGTCCCCGCAGGACCCATATTTTTCTGGGCGCCCGCATAAATCAAGCCGAAGCGATTGAAATCCATTTCACGGCTAAAAATATCGGAACTCATATCGGCCACAATAGGAACGGGCGAATCGGGAATTGCATGCATCTGGGTGCCGTATATGGTGTTGTTGGTGGTGATGTGAAAATAATCCGCATCCTCCGGAATTTGATACATTTTCGGAATGTAGGTATATTTTTTATCTTTCGATGACGCCACCACATCCACTTCCCCGAAATAACGGGCTTCTTTAGCCGCCTTAAACGCCCAAGTTCCCGTATCCAAATAAGCCGATTTGCTTCGCATCAGATTGTAAGGAATTTGTAAAAATTGCATACTGGCACCGCCTTGCAAAAACAAAACCTCAAAATCATCATCCAATTTCAATAATTCTTTTACCAATGCCCTTGCCCTTTCCATGACGGCGGAAAATTCCTTGCTCCGGTGCGAAATGGAAAGTAACGAAACGCCGGTTCCGGCGAAATTCTCAATGGCTTCTTGCGCCTGCTTATAAACCGATTGGGGTAATATACTGGGGCCTGCATAAAAATTATGTTTCATTGTATTAAATAATTTATGCCTCAAAGGTATGAAATTCATTAAAACGGAAAAGAAACAAATCCATGTTTTTATTAAAATTTTCACATTCAAATTCTCATATGTTTTTTTCGAGATAACTGCTAAAAAATTCTCCGGCTACTCATCGACGAATAATCATCCGAGAGGATAAAGAATTATTTGTTTCCGGCTTTCATAAAATAAAAGAAAGTCATATATTTGCGCACAATTTAATCAAGATAAAATTAGCATAATGGCAAGTCAAAAGGCAATTATTTCACAAATCATCGGACCTGTAATCGATGTGTATTTTGAAGGAGAACAAGTGGACCTTCCCAGAATCTACGATTCTTTGAAAGTAAAACGTCCCGACGGCACGGAAGTCATTCTCGAAGTACAACAACATATTGGAGAAGACACGGTTCGTGCAGTGGCCATGGACTCAACGGACGGATTGCAACGCGGACAAGAAGTGGAAGTTTTAGGGACTCCCATTCAAATGCCCAAAGGAAAAATTTTCGGCCGTTTATTTAATGTGATCGGTGATCCTATCGACGGACTGGAGCCCATGCCCAAAGAAGGCGAACACGGAAGCCCTATTCACAAACCGGCCCCCAAATTCGACGAATTATCCACTCAAACGGAACCGCTTTACACCGGAATCAAAGTAATCGATTTGATCGAACCCTATGCCAAGGGGGGTAAAATCGGTTTGTTCGGTGGTGCCGGTGTGGGCAAAACCGTATTGATTCAAGAATTGATTAATAATATTGCCAAAGGACACGGCGGTTTATCCGTATTTGCCGGTGTGGGGGAACGAACCCGTGAAGGAAACGACTTGCTTCGCGAAATGCTCGAAGCCCGCATTATAGATTACGGAGATGAATTTTTAAAAAGCATGGAAGAAGGCGGTTGGGACCTCAGTAAAGTAGATAAAAAAGCACTGGAAAATTCCAAAGCCACCTTTGTATTCGGTCAGATGAACGAACCTCCCGGTGCACGTTTGCGCGTAGCATTGTCGGGATTGACCGTAGCAGAATATTTCCGTGACGGCGCAGGAACCGGCGAAGCCAAAGACGTTTTATTCTTTATCGATAATATTTTCCGGTTCACGCAAGCTGGATCGGAAGTATCGGCATTGCTCGGACGGATGCCTTCCGCTGTGGGATATCAACCTACTCTGGCCACGGAAATGGGTCAATTGCAAGAACGTATTACTTCGACCAAAAACGGCTCCATTACATCCGTTCAGGCGGTTTACGTACCGGCCGACGACTTGACCGACCCTGCCCCGGCAACCACTTTCGCCCACTTGGATGCCACTACGGTACTTTCCCGTAAAATTGCCGAATTGGGTATTTATCCGGCGGTGGATCCCTTGGATTCCACCTCGCGTATCTTGACACCCGAAATTGTAGGTGAAGAACACTATAATACGGCCCAACGAGTCAAGGAATTGCTACAACGCTACAAAGAACTGCAAGACATTATCGCCATTTTGGGTATGGAAGAATTGAGCGAAGAAGACAAATTGGTCGTTCACCGCGCACGTCGTGTACAACGATTCTTATCACAACCATTCCACGTGGCGGAACAATTTACCGGTATTCCCGGCGTGTTGGTGGATATCAAAGACACCATTAAAGGTTTCAATATGATTATGGACGGTGAATTAGATCACCTGCCCGAAGCGGCCTTTAACTTGAAAGGAACCATTGAGGACGCCATTGAAGCCGGCGAAAAAATGCTTGCCGAAGCACAAGTTTAAACTTCCGGATTATGAAAGTGGAAATCGTATCGCCCGAAGGAAAATTACTCGAAACCGAAGCCGAATTGGTTTCCTTGCCCGGCATTAACGGACTTTTCGAAATATTGGATAATCACGCTCCTATCGTTTCATTGCTCCGCGAAGGTTACGTGCGAATTAAAGGAAAAAATATTCAAATCGACGAAGATGTGGAAGATAAATTCGAAAAAGATAAAGACGAAGTCCGTCTTAAAATAAAAAGCGGAACAATAGAAATGAATAACAATCGCTTGATTGTGTTGGTTGAATAAACCGAAATTCGATAAACGCTTTACATCATCATGCCGGTGCATTTCCACCGGCATTTTTTATTCCTTCTTGATTAAAGTTTATGCGGATAGTTTATCCGCCGCCTCGAAAAAAACGAGGGGCACCCGCCGTTTGAGTGGAGCGTTCTTCCGACGCAGTCGGAGATAATGATTTTGTGAGCGAAGCGAATCGTTAAATCATTTAGCGCAGCGAAAACCAAAACGGGTCGAAGTTTTTTTCGCCGCGCGATTTTTTGCTTCTTTTTTCTAAAAAAAGATGAAAAGAAACAAATCTTTTGGGCTACCGAAAAATCGAATTAAAAATACCATGTGAATGAGAGTAAATAAGAAAGAAGGTAAATATTCGTCCACGATAAAAAAAACTTGCGCCTCGAAAAAAACGAGGGGCACCCGCCGTTTGAGCGGAGCGAATCGTTAAATCATTTAGCGCAGCGAAAACCAAGCGGGTCGAAGTTTTTTTCGCAGCGCGATTTTTTGCTTCTTTTTTCTAAAAAAAAATGAAAGAGAAAAATTCCTTATTTGCCCTTATTTCTTTAACCAATCAAAAATTTTCCTTCAAAAAAAATCAAAACTTAACCCCCGGATTTTTTACCTCATGTTTACAGTTTTTATCATATTTCATTCTGCAAATAAACTCTAACTTTGTTCATTATTAATTTATGTCAATTATGAAAAAAGATATCAGACTTCGTCGGGAAGCATTAACCTATCATGCCAAACCGCGCCCCGGCAAAATAGAAGTTGTTCCTATAAAAAAGCACGCCACCCAAAGGCATTTGGCATTGGCATATTCGCCCGGAGTGGCCTATCCTTGTTTGGAAATAGAAAAAAATCCCGATGACGTTTATCGATACACTTCCAAAGGAAATTTGGTGGCCGTTATTTCAAACGGCACCGCCGTTTTGGGACTGGGCGATATCGGTCCCGAAGCATCCAAACCCGTCATGGAAGGAAAGGGCCTATTGTTCAAAATATTTGCCGGAATCGATGTATTCGATATTGAAATAAATACAAAAAATGCGGATGAATTTGTAGAAACCGTAAAAAAAATTGCACCTACATTCGGCGGAATAAATCTGGAAGATATCAAAGCACCCGAAGCATTTGAAATAGAACGCCGGTTGGTTGAAGAATTGGATATTCCCGTCATGCATGACGACCAACACGGAACCGCCATTATTTCGGCAGCGGCATTGCTCAATGCATCGGAACTAGCCGGAAAAAAAATCGAAGAACTCAAAATGGTTATTATGGGCGCCGGAGCGGCAGCCATTTCATGCGGACGGCTTTATAAAAAATTGGGCATAAAACCCGAAAACATCGTGATGCTCGACAGCAAAGGCGTCATCCGGAAAGATCGCGAAAATCTCTCCGCGGAAAAAGCCGAATATGCCACCGACCGGGATATTTACACGCTGGATGAAGCCATTGAAAATGCCGATGTTTTTATCGGATTATCCGTAGCCAATGTCTTGAAGCCGGCTCATTTGAAGAAAATGGCACAAAATCCGATCGTTTTTGCACTGGCGAATCCCGACCCCGAAATCGATTACGAAACGGCTATGAAAACACGGCCGGACGTCATCATGGCCACGGGACGTTCGGATTATCCCAATCAGGTGAATAATGTATTGGGATTCCCTTATATTTTTCGCGGTGCTTTGGATGTAAAAGCCAAAAAAATTAATGACGAAATGAAATTAGCCGCCGTTTATGCATTGGCGGAACTGGCCAAAGAACCCGTCCCCGAACAAGTCAATATCGCTTATAATACCAAACATCTGACCTTCGGCCGTGATTATATCATACCCAAACCTTTTGATCCGCGTCTGATTTATAAAATTCCGCCTCGAGTGGCCAAAGCCGCCATGGAATCGGGTGTGGCTCGCGAACCCATCGATAATTTCAAAAAATACGAAGAAGAACTGATTGAACGACTGGGATTGGAAAACAAACAAATTCGTTTAATGGTCAACAGGGCCAAAGCAAATCCCGGCAAAGTGGTTTTTCCCGAAGCCGATCATGTCGATGTGGTCAAAGCCGCCTATCAAGCCCACGAAGAAGGGATAGCCCATCCTATCTTACTCGGTAATAAAGAGACGATTAATAAAATTAAAGAAGAATTGGAATATACCGAAGATTTACCGGTCATAGACCCTACTTTACCCGAAGAAGAAGAACGCGTATTAAAATATGCCAAGGATTATTGGGAACAACATCAACGAAAAGGTATGACTTTGTTAGAAGCCATACGTTTGATGAAAACCAGAAATTATTTTGCCGCTATGATGGTCAAGGAAGGTGAGGCCGATGCAATGATTACCGGTTATTCGCGTAGTTTTCCCTCTTCATTCCGTCCGTTAATCCACGTGGCGGGAACCGCTGTGAATGTAAATAAAGTTTCTTCCACCGTCTTGTTGATGACTAAAAAAGGACCGATTTTTATATCCGATGCCGCGGTAATTGAAAATCCTACCGCCGAAGAAATTGCCGAGATCACCCGAATGACGGCCGAAACGGTTAAAATGTTTAATATCCAACCGGTGATTGCCTTGGTTTCATTTTCCAATTTCGGTTCTTCTCGCAGCCCTGATGCAAAAAAAATGAGCGAAGCTGTTCGAATCATCCGCGACAAATATCCCGATTTAATAGTAGATGGTGAAATGCAAGCCGATTTCGCCTTAAATAGAGAAAAAATTAAAAAGGAATTTCCTTTTTCCACACTCGTAGGTCGAAAAGTCAATACGTTAATTATGCCTAATTTGGCGTCGGCCAATATTTCATATAAATTAATAACCGAAATGACAGGTGCGCATTTGGTAGGTCCGATTTTAATGGGAATGGGATTGCCCGTTCATGTGGTACAACTTGGTGCCAGTGTGGACGAAATTGTCCATATGACTGCACTTGCGGTGATTGATGCGCAAAGGCGTTTTAAAAAAATTAGTAAATTGCAATAAAATAGTCGGGTATGGCTAAAAGGTTTCAAGTAAAGAAATTATCTTCCGCCCCTGAAGAGGTATTGCGTATTGATCACAAATCTTTCCGCGCAGTTTTATTGAATTTAACAGGCAAATCGGGAGATTATTGGGTGAGTTATTTTCCGTCTATAAATGTTTCGGGTTATGGATTGAACGAAAATGAAGCAATTGAGGATTTATTATTTAATACCAAAATTTTTATAGAAGACTTATTTCAATTACCCTTAAACAAACGAATAGAAGAATTAAAAAAATTAGGTTGGGAGCAAAAGAAATATTTCAAGAAGAAATTAAAAAAGAATGCTTCTTATGAATTAAATATTAAAGAACTCTTTGACAATCCCGATGAAATAAAAAGAGAAATCTTGCAAGTAGCATAAAATGGGGAATAACAGGCCTGTTAAAGTAAAAGACTGGATAAAGTTCTTAAAAGCACATGGTTGTGTAGAATTAAGAAAATCAAAAGGTTCCCATGTTCTTTGGAAATGCAAAAATTCTTATAGGACAATTGTATTTAGAAAATCTTATAAAGAAATTCCACCACTACACTTAAAAACTAATTTACAAAGTATGGGGTACGACTTAAATTATCTTTATGAATGGCTTTCAAAAAATAAGTAACCATTTAATTTGAAATGTGAAATCATCACGATTTTTTGTAAATTACACAATGATAAATTAGTTATCATGAAATCAAAAAAATTCCACAAACCGGCTAATGAAATTCAGGATTTACAATTTTTCGGTGAATTCGGAGGCGTAAATCCTTCCATTTCGGATTCGGCCACTTATACTTTTATGCACGCCGAGACCATGCTCGACACTTTCGAAGGAAAAACCGAGGGGTGCTATCTGTATTCCAGGCACTCGCATCCATCCGGAAAATACCTGTCCATGGCCCTGTCACGTATGGAAAATACCGAATCGGCATTGGTTACGGGCTCGGGAATGGGCGCCATTACTTCCGTCTTGCTTCATTTATTATCTGCCGGCGATCATGTCGTATCATCGCGTACCGTTTACGGCGGAACTTATGCTTTTTTAAAAAATTTCCTTCCCAAATTAAATATCGATACGCATTTTGTGGATATCACCAAACCGGACTTAGTAGAACAAGCCATTCGCCCCGAAACCAAATTAATTTATACCGAAGTATTAAGCAATCCCCTACTGGAAGTCGCGGACATTGAAGCCCTGTCGAATATTGCACGGCGACATAAAATTCCTTTAGTGGTGGATAATACTTTTACACCGCTTATATTTACACCTGCCAATCAAGGAGCCGATATTGTCATTCATAGTTTAACCAAATTCATCAACGGAATGAACGACATGGTAGGTGGAGCGGTTTGCAGTTCAAAAGAATTTATTAACGATATGTTGAATGTAAACGACGGAGCCGCCATGTTGCTCGGACCGGTAATGGATAGTCTAAGGGCTGCCGAAGTATTGAAAAATCTACACACCCTTCCCGTCCGCATGAAAAAACATAGCGAAAACGCCCTGTTCCTATCGGAAGAAATGGAAAAACGGGGCATTCGTGTAAAATATCCCGGATTGAAATCTCATCCTCAACACGAAACCTTCAAACAAATGATGAACCCCGAATTCGGATTTGGCGGCATGATGACGGTAGATTTGGAAACCGCCGATAAAGCCGTTCGTTTTATGGAAAAACTACAAGAAATGAATGTAGGTTACCTGGCGGTTAGTTTGGGTTATTTCAAAACATTATTCAATGCGCCGGGAAAAGGGACTTCCAGTGAAATACCCGAAGAAGAACAAGCCGAAATGGGTTTAACCGACGGCTTGGTACGAATGTCCGTGGGCTTGGATTTCGACATTCAACGCACATTGGATAAGATCTTAAAAGTTTATGACGAAGTGTCATCCGTTAAAACCGGATAATGGATAAAGATATCGTTTTATGGTTACAAGAAAACCGGATTATTCAATGGGATCCGGTTTTCGTTTTTTTGACCGATTTTGTAAGTGTGGTCACAGCCGCCATACTGGGAATTTTATTCTATCAAAGCTTCATAAAAAAATCAAAACCTCATGTCTATTTTTGGTTCCCTACTATTTCTCTTATAATTACGGCGATTTTGGTTAACGGTATTAAATTTATAATCCGACGTCCCCGGCCCTTTCAAATTTACGATTCCATCGAACAACTAACCCGGGGAGGCGGTTACTCTTTCCCTTCGGGACATACGGCGGAAGTATTCACGCTATTGTTTTCACTTTGGCTCCTTTATAAAAAACCAAGCATCCGGATAGTCCTATTACTTTGGGCATTTTTTATCGGATACAGCCGAATAAGCTTCGGGGTACACTACCCTTCCGATATCCTAGGAGGAATCGCAGTGGCTGCATTATCGGTTTTTATTACGAAAAAATTTATTTTGCCCCGTCTTCCTATTTTACCCAATCAATCTTGAATCACCACTAACTTTTCTTGGGTATATTCCCGCAAGGCATATTTGGCGCCTTCGCGTCCCAATCCGCTGTCTTTCATGCCGCCGTAAGGCATGCTGTCGATGCGGAATCCGGGAATTTCATTGATCATTACCCCGCCCACATCCAAGCGTTCTATGGCTTTGCGAATGTTTTTCAACGAATCGGAATACACCGAGCCCTGCAAGCCGTAGCGCGAGTCGTTTACGGCATCCAAGCCCAAGTCGAAACTTTCCACCGGATTGATATTTACAACCGGCGCAAATGCTTCATTGTCAACGATTTTCATTCTTCTGTCGGTGAGGGTCAATACGGTGGGTTCAAAAATTTTATGGGCTTTGTCCCGGATTTTTCCGCCGGCCAAAATTTCGGCGCCTTCTTCCACGGCTTCTTCCACCCATTCTTCGATGCGTGTCAAATCCTTGTGCGAAATCATGGGACCGTTGACCGTATGCGGATTGGACGGATCGCCCGAAACGATTTTGGCTGTTTCTTCCAAAAATATTTTTACAAATTCATTGAATTTATCCTTCACCACATAAATGCGTTGGGTGGAAATACAAATTTGTCCGGCATACAAAAACGAGCCGTAAGCCAACTTTTTGGCCGCCCGGTGCAAGTCCGCCGAATCGTCGATCAAAGCGGCGGCATTCCCGCCCATTTCCAAGAAAACTTTCTTGCGGCCGGCCATGCGTTTCAAATACCACCCCACGGTATCGCTTCCGGTAAAGGACAATATTTTCAAGCGATCGTCGGTTACCATGCGTTCGGCTAAAAGGTTGTCCGTCAACACGATTTGAATAATTCCGTCCGAAATGCCGGCTTTTTCGACGATATCCGCCAACAAAAACATGGAGAGCGGCGTTTGGGGAGCGGGTTTGATGATTATAGGCGAGCCGCTACCGATGGCGGGAATGATTTTGTGCAAGGCCAGATTCAACGGAAAATTGAAAGGCGAAATGCCTAAGACCGGTCCGTAGGGTACCCGGAGCGTGTAAGCCGTTTTTCCTTTGCCGTTGAGGTAATCCATGGGTACCATTTCGCCGGCAAAATTCAGGGTTTCGCGAATGCCGGTTTTCAAATTGTCCAATGCGCGGCGAATTTCATTCTTGGCATAAGACAAAGGTTTTCCCGCTTCCTTGACGATGAGTTCCGTAAAAAGTTCCGCATGCGCTTCAATGCCGTCGTATAAAGATTGTAAAATGCCGGCACGCTTTTCGGCCGAAGAAAAACGAAAATGCTTAAAGGCCTTTTCCGCCGATTCCACGGCCCGCGCCACTTGATTTTCATCGGCCAAAGGGGCTTCAGCCAAGAGTTCGCCCGTGTATTTGTCCAAAACGGGTAATATTTTGTTTCCGCCGGTTCGTTGGCCGTCGATTAAATTTTTAATGCTAATATCGTTGATTTTCATTGTGATACGATTTTTTAGGAGAACACAAAACCTTTATATTCTTTTAAAATTTCTTCCAAAATATTATCGATTTCCTTGAAATTATCCGCGGTGACCAATTTCATCCGGTATTTTTTGATGCCCGGCAATCCTTTGAAAAACGGGCCGTATTGCCGTCGTGCTTCCAAGACGGCCAAGCGCTCTCCTTTCCATTCTACAGCCATTTTCAAATATTTACGCAAGATTTTCACGCGTTCTTCCAAGGAAGGTTCGGGGAGTAATTTGCTGGTTTCCAAATACTTGCGCATGCGGTTAAAGATCCAAGGCGACCCGATGGCCCCGCGCCCGATCATGGCGCCGTCCATGCCGTACCGGTCCCGGATAAGGGCGGCTTTTTCCGGCGTGTCGATATCGCCGTTGGCCACCACGGGAATTTCCATGCCGGGATGGTGTTTCACTTTCGCTATCTCATCCCAATTTGCCTTGCCGCCGTACATTTGTTTGCGCGTGCGGCCGTGTATAAATATGGCCCGGGCGCCGGCATCTTGCATGCGCAAAGCCACTTCGGTGATGTTGATGCTGTTTTCGTCCCAGCCGATGCGCGTTTTGACCGTGACCGGCAATTCCGTGGCCCGCACGATTTCGCGCGTGAATTTTTCCATGCGTACGGGGTCTTTCAAAAAAGCCGCCCCCGCGCCTTTGTTCACTACTTTTTTCACCGGACAGCCATAGTTGATGTCGATCACGTCGGGACGGGCCTTTTCCACGATTTTGACCGCCCGGAGCATGGATTGCAAATCGTGACCGAAAATCTGAATGCCCACGGGACGCTCGCCGGGAAAAATATCGAGTTTCTTTTCGGATTTTTCCGCGCCGCGAATGAGACCTTCAGTGGAAATGAATTCGGTAAATACCATGTCGGCACCGTGTTCGCGGCAAATCACGCGAAAAGGCGGATCGCTCACATCTTCCATGGGCGCCAAAAACAGCGGAAAATTTCCCAAATCCAAGTTTCCTATTTTCATTAGAGGATATTATTGAGCAAAGTTACCAAGAAAATTGTACAAATGCTTGAAAGTATTTAAATAAAATTTAGCGTAATAAAAACATGATAATCAATTAAATTACACCCGCTCCTTTTCCGTGGCTTCATCGTAGGTAATGCGCCCGTCCAAGAGTTTGACCAGCCGTTTGGTATGAGCGGCGATGTCGGGTTCGTGGGTCACGATGATGATGGTGTTGCCTTGTTCGTTGAGCCGGTCGAAAAGTTTCATGATTTCTTCGGACGATTGCGAATCGAGGTTACCGGTGGGCTCGTCGGCCAGAATGATACTCGGCCGGTTGACCAAAGCACGCGCAATGGCCACCCGTTGGCGTTGACCGCCGGAAAGTTGATTGGGGCGGTGGTGCATGCGGTCGGCCAAGCCCACTTCGGCCAATACTTCGCGGGCCCGTTCCAAGCGCTGTTTTTTGGGCACATGGGCGTAAATCATCGGAAGCATCACGTTTTCTAGGGCCGTCAGCCGGGGCAATAAATTGAAGGTTTGAAACACAAATCCGATTTCCTTGTTGCGAATCCCGGCCAATTCATCATCCGACAATTGGCCCACGTCGGTGCCTTTGAGCAAATAGGTTCCGGAAGTGGGCGTGTCCAAAGCGCCGATGATGTTCATCAAGGTGGATTTTCCGCTTCCCGACGGGCCCATCAAAGAAACATATTCCCCTTTAGACACATCCAAGTTGATGTCTTTCAACACTTTCACTACATTTTCCCCCAAGGGGTAATCTTTATATATATGTTTGAGTTCGATAATTTTCATAGCCCGGCCAACAATCGTTTAACGAATTTACAAAATTTCCCGGTACCGGCGCAAAATAAAAAACCGCTCCGATGAGGAGCGGCTTTCATTAGTTTTGTTTTTTTAGGGCTTATTCTTCCAAATTGGGAATGCGAAGCACTTGACCGGGATAAATCAAATCCGGGTCTTTAAGCATGGGCTTGTTGGCTTCGAAAATCACGTTGTATTTGGAAGGATCGCCGTAAACTTCTTTAGCGATTTTGCTCAAATAATCGCCTTTTTTCACGGTATAAAATCTTGCTTCGGGTTCCGGTTCGGGAACTTCCAAGCGATCATCTACTTCGGCTACCCCTTCCGTATTACCTACTATTAAAATTACTTTTTCACGCACTTCTTGGTTCGGCGCGGTACCGAAAACCAATGCACGATCACCATCAATAATGATGTTTAATTTTTCCACAGGCAAACCCATTGCCAAAATTTGATCTTTTAAGCGCTGTGCTTTCTCAAAATTGATTTCTTCAATGGTTTTGCTTGCTACTTCTTTTTCTTCTTCTTTGCCGAATAATTTAGCTCCGGCGTCTTTAATAAATGAAAATAGTCCCATAGTATTTAGGTTTTAAAAATTGTCTTAACAAATATACGAAAAATAGCCGTATTTTCCACGAAGGAGCATATGGTTTATTTTCCTGTAAACGCAAAACCAAAAACCATACCAGAAATAAAAAGAGAGATTTGGCGGCAATGAAAACCGGCTATTTTTAATGCTTTTCTCAAAAAATTCTCCGGCTTAAAGAACAATAACAATTTCCTTTAATCGATCTCCAAAGAAGGAATATATTTTCCGTAATCGAAATTTTTATGCACATATTGTCCGTTCTTCAACAAATAATCCTTTTCGAGTATTTTTTGTCCGTGATTCATCACATATTCCATTCCTTCCAAAACTTTTTCAACTTCTTCGTCCGAAGTGGTAGGATGAATGGAAATACGAGTCCAACCGGGCTTGCAATCGTATTTTCCTTCCAAAATTTCCCGCTTGATTTTTAACGATTTTTCTCTATCCAAATCCAACAAATAATGACCGTAAGTACCGGCACATGAGCATCCGCCGCGTGTTTGAATACCAAAAAAATCATTGAGCAAACGCACCACGGCATAATAAGGAATGTTGTCCGTCAATACGGATACCACTCCCAAACGGTCTCGATGGGTGGATTCCAATATATCAACCCCTTTTATAGCATCTAAACCTTTGAACAATTTATTTAAAATATCATGTTCGCGCATGCGAATTTTTTGCGTATTCATTTTTTCCTTCAAATCGACAGCCAAAGCGGTTTTAATAAGTAATAAAAATCCGGGCGTGCCACCGGTTTCCCTTGCTTCGATATCATCCAAATAAACTGCGCCGTCCCACGGATCGGTCCAAATTACCGTTCCTCCACCGGGTTCGTCAGGAATGGTGTTTTGGTATAAATCTTTACGCATAATCAAAATACCTCCCGTTCCGGGACCACCCAAAAATTTATGAGGAGAAAACATAATGGCATCCGGAGTTTCCATTCGGTTTCTGGACAAATCCATATCCGTATATGGTGCCGAACAGGCATAATCCACAAAGGCGCGACCACCGTATAAATGCACTAGACGAATCAAACTTTTTATATCCGGTTCTATGCCGGTTACATTGGAACACGCGCTCACCGACAAATACAAAGGACGAGAACGATATTTTTTCAATAAATCTTCGAAAGCCGTTAAATCGGGAAAGCCGTTTTGATCAAATGGAATTAATACGGTTTCCGCCAAAGTTTCCAACCACGAAATATGATTGGAATGATGTTCCAACCGGGAAACAAAAACCACCGGACGCGATTCCATGCTGCGTAAAATTTGATCGCGATATTTCTCATGTACCCGTAATCCGAGCAAGCGTTGCAATTTATTAATCGCCCCCGTCATGCCGTAACCGGCTTGAAATAACACGTAATCTTCATCCGCTTTTACATGGGCTTTTACTTTTTTTAAGGCATCATGATATAATTCGGTCATATATTGACCGGTAAAAGAGGTATCCGTATGCGTATTGGCTACATACCGGCCGATGTTTTCGGAAATTTCCTTTTCGATCGGACCGTAAAGTCGTCCGCTTGCCGTCCAGTCCAGATAAATAAGCGGTTTTTCTCCGTAGGGTGTGGGAATGCGGGCATCGATCCCTACAATGTTTTTTCGAAATTGACTAAAATGTTCCACTAAAAGTTCGGTACCGGATTTCGGGTTCATGATGATAAATATTGTTTAATTTCTTCTATGATTTGCCGAGCCGCTTCCTTCGCTTTTTCAGGGGATTTGGCTTCGGTATAAATACGAATAATCGGTTCGGTATTCGATTTGCGTAAATGAATCCAATAGTCGTCATAATCGAGTTTTACGCCGTCTTCGGTATTAATTTCGGCTTCCGGATGATTGCGGGCAATACGTTGAAGAATCGAGTCGGTATCCATCTGCGGATTCAAACGAATTTTTTCTTTTGCCATGAAATAAGCCGTATATCTCTTCCTTAAAGCGGATAATGTTAATCCCGTTTCGGCCAATAAGCTTAGAATCAAAGCGATTCCGACCAATGCGTCACGTCCGTAATGCAATGCGGGATAAATCACACCGCCGTTCCCTTCTCCACCGATAACGGCACCGGTTTCTTTCATCTTTTCGACCACATTCACTTCGCCTACGGCTGCGGCATAATATTTTTGTCCGTATTTTTCCGCCAAGTCCCGCAAGGCACGTGATGACGATAAATTGGACACAACGGGCCCGGGATGCTTGGATAAAATATAATCCGCGGCAGCCACCAAGGTGTATTCTTCACCGAACATATTGCCGTTTTCGTCAATTAATGCCAAACGGTCCACGTCGGGATCCACTACAATGCCCAAATCCGCTCCATGGGCGGGAACGGCCTTCATGATATCTTGCAAATTTTTTTCCAATGGCTCCGGATTATGCGGAAACCATCCCGTCGGCTCGCAATAAAGACACTCGAATGCAACGCCCAAACGCCCTAATAATTCCGGAATCGCTATTCCGCCCGTGGAATGGACCGCATCAACGACCACCTTAAATTTTCTTTCTCGAATGGCTTTCAAATTCACATCGGCCAAATTTAAAATGGCATCGATATGTTCACGGATATAACCGCCCGGGTGTTCGGAAAACCGGCCCAATTCGGTTACAGGAGAAAATTCAAATCGTTGATTATCAACCTTTTTAATGAGATTTTTTCCTTCTTCTGCGGAAATAAATTCTCCCTTTTCATCGAGTAATTTTAAGGCATTCCATTCTACGGGATTATGACTTGCCGTCAAAATAATGCCGCCGTCGGCATCTAAACCCGGTACCGCCATTTCCATGGAAGGTGTGGTGGATAGACCCAGGTCAATTGTTTCCACTCCCATAGCCATTAAAGCGGACTGAACGGCCCGGCTTATCATCAATCCCGAAGGACGCGCGTCCCTGGCTAATAAAATTTTGGGTTTTTTACCGGGATTTTTCTCCTTAATGAGTTCTGCAAAAGCCGAGGCAAATGAAACCGCATCAAGAGGTGTGAGGTTTTCAAAGGGTTTTCCACCGATGGTTCCGCGTATGCCGGAAATACTTTTTATTAATGTCATAATTTAATTTCAAAATCCGTTTGTAAAGATAAGAAATATGAATTTATATTGATAAAAAAATAATGAAAGACAAACTAACTCATGCGAGTCGCTTTAAACATATTTATAAAAAATTTGTAAATTATTGGCTCAAACAATTTTTCAATGAGTGGACATACGATGACAATGCCAGATAACGAAATTAAACATAAACCGGTAAAACCTTATAAACCAAAAAACAAAATCCGTATCGTTACGGCCGCCTCCCTGTTCGACGGCCACGATGCCGCCATCAACATCATGCGGCGCATCATCCAGCGCACCGGTGTGGAAGTCATTCACCTGGGTCACAACCGCAGCGTGCGTGAAATAGTGGATGCCGCCATTCAGGAAGACGTGCAAGGCATTGCCGTAACCTCCTACCAAGGCGGCCACATGGAGTTCCTTAAATACATGTACGACCTGCTGCAAGAAAAAGGCGCGGGACATATCAAAATTTTCGCCGGCGGCGGCGGCACCATCCTGCCCGAAGAAGCCGAAGAATTGGAGGCATACGGCATCGAACGCATTTACATGCCCGACGACGGCCTCAAAATGGGTCTGCAAGGCATGATCAACGACTTGGTCCGGCGCGCCGATTTCCCCACCGGCAAAGATATCGACGTCCGCTCGGTGGATGACATCAAAACCCAAGACGACCGCATGGTGGCCCAAAGCATCTCCGCGGCCGAAAATTATCCGGAACTCCATACGGACTTGCTGGAAGCCATCCGCGCCGAAGCCCGCCGCCAACATATCCCCGTGCTGGGTATCACCGGAACCGGGGGCGCCGGAAAATCCTCCCTCACCGACGAGCTTATCCGCCGCTTCCTCTACGATTTTCCGGAACGCAAGGTGGCCATCATCTCCGTGGATCCCACCAAAAAGAAAACCGGCGGCGCCCTGCTGGGCGACCGTATTCGCATGAACAGCATCGTACACCCCAATGTGTATATGCGCTCCATGGCCACACGCCAAGCCCATATGTCCATTTCGCCCAAGGTGCAAGATGCCCTGGACGTGGTCAAAGCGGCCGAATACGACCTGATCCTCCTCGAAAGTTCCGGCATTGGTCAGGCCGATACCCAAATCACCGACTACGCCGACCTGAGCCTGTATGTGATGACGCCCGAATACGGCGCGGCCAGCCAGCTGGAAAAAATCGACATGCTGGATTTCGCCGACCTGATTGCCATTAATAAATTCGACAAACGCGGCGCCGAAGACGCCCTGCGCGACGTGCGCAAACAATACCAACGCAACCATAACTTGTTCCATCTTTCGTTGGACGAAATGCCCGTCTATGGCACCATCGCCTCGCAATTCAACAACCCGGGCGTCAATAAACTCTACATGGCGCTCATCGAAAAACTCAACGAAAAAGGCTTCGACTTTCCCAGCGACTTTAAGCCGGTGGACGAAAATTATAAGAAACAATACATCATCCCGCCCAAGCGTGTGCGCTACCTTTCCGAAATCGTGGAAACCAACCAAGGATATCACGATTGGGTCGATAAACAAGCCGGAATCGCCCAAAAACTCTACGGCATTTACCAAACCCTCACGGTTCTGGCCGGCCGCGAACCCGCCGTCACCGAAGAAGGCCTCCGCTGCGACACCGCCCGCATCCCTGACGACGAAAGCCGCGCTTTGGCCGAAGCGTTGGTCAAACATTTCAAAAAACTGCATAAAAAATTAGACCCGGATAATTGGGACAAAATTCTGACCTGGCCCGAAAAGGTCAAAAAATACAAAGACCCGGTATTCCGCTACAAGGTGCGGGATAAAATCATCGAGGTGGAAACCCATACGGAAACCCTTTCGCACCTGAAAATTCCCAAAGTGGCGCTACCCAAATATGAAGCCTGGGGCGACCTGCTCAAATGGTTGCTCAAAGAAAACGTGCCGGGTGAGTTTCCATATGCCGCCGGTATTTATCCCTTCAAACGCAAAGGCGAAGACCCGACCCGTATGTTTGCCGGCGAAGGCACGCCCGAACGCACCAACCGCCGCTTTCATTACCTGAGTTTGGACATGCCCGCCAAACGCCTGTCCACCGCTTTCGACAGCGTTACGCTCTACGGCAACGACCCGGACGAACGTCCCGACATTTACGGCAAGATCGGGAACTCCGGCGTGTCGGTCTGCTGCTTGGACGATGCCAAAAAACTTTACTCCGGCTTCGACCTGGCCGATCCGAAAACCTCCGTGTCCATGACCATCAACGGACCGGCGCCCATGATGCTGGCCTTTTTCCTGAACGCCGCCATCGACCAGCAATGCGAAAAATATATCCGCGAGCACAATCTGGAACATTCGGTGGAAGCCAAACTCAAAGAAAAATACGACGACCGCGGCCTGGAACGTCCGCGCTACCACGGCGACCTGCCCGAAGGACACAACGGATTGGGATTGCTACTGCTGGGCGTTACGGGCGACGAAGTGTTGCCCAAAGAGGTGTACGATAAAATCAAAGCCGAAACCATTTCCAAAGTGCGCGGCACCGTCCAAGCCGATATTTTGAAGGAAGACCAAGCCCAAAACACCTGTATTTTCAGCACGGAATTTTCTCTGCGGCTCATGGGTGACATTCAGGAATATTTCATTAAAAACCGCGTGCGCAACTTCTATTCCGTGTCCATTTCCGGTTACCACATCGCCGAAGCCGGCGCCAATCCCATCACGCAATTGGCATTTACGCTGGCCAACGGCTTCACCTACGTAGAATACTACCTGTCACGCGGCATGCACATCAACGATTTTGCGCCCAACCTGTCGTTTTTCTTTTCCAACGGCATGGATGCCGAATATTCCGTGATAGGCCGTGTGGCCCGACGCATTTGGGCCAAAGCCATGAAGCTGAAATACGGCGCCAACGCCCGCTCGCAAATGCTCAAATACCATATCCAAACCAGCGGCAGGAGCCTGCACGCCCAGGAAATCGACTTTAACGACATCCGCACCACTTTGCAGGCGCTCTACGCCATCTACGACAACACCAACTCCCTGCATACCAACGCCTACGACGAGGCTATCACCACGCCCACCGAAGAAAGCGTGCGCCGTGCCATGGCCATTCAGCTGATTATCAACAAGGAATTGGGACTGGCCAAAAACGAAAATCCCATCCAAGGCGCCTTCATCATCGAAGAACTCACCGACCTGGTGGAAGAAGCCGTCTATGCCGAATTCAACCGCCTTACCGACCGCGGCGGCGTGCTGGGTGCCATGGAAACCATGTATCAGCGAAGCAAAATCCAAGAGGAAAGTCTCTACTACGAAAGCCTGAAACTCAGCGGCAAGCTGCCTATCATCGGTGTAAACACCTTCCTGCCCAAAGAAGGCATCAAAATTGAAATTCCCAATGAAGTGGTGCGCGCCACCGACGAGGAAAAACAACAACAAATCCGCACCGTCCGCAACCTGTATAAAACCTACGAGGACGTAGCGCCCAAAGCCCTGCGCCGCTTACAGGAAGCCGCCTTCCAAAACCGCAACATATTCGAAGAACTCATGGAAGCCGCCAAAGTGGCTTCGCTCGGCCAACTGACAAGCGCGCTCTTTGAAGTAGGCGGGCAGTATCGGAGGAGTATGTGATTTTTTATGGGGGAAAGTTAATGAGTGAAGTAGTGATTTAGTGAACAATGAAAAACAAATGGTAAATAATTTGAAGAAATGAATTATCCTGTTATTAAAATATTTCCTGGAAAAATAGATAAGAGAAACTTTTTGTTTATTAAAACAGCATATAATTCGGAGATTATAAAACATTTGAAGCATTTGGGTGCGAAATGGGATAGGTATCAAAAATGGTGGTATTTGCCAATTGAAAAAGGTGTTTTGGATAAACTTTTTCGTGAATTTAAGGGGATTGCTTTTTTGGATATTCAAGCAATGAAAAGAAATTCTAATATAAAAGGTTCTAAAATCGATTTGCATGACTTATTGGAATTAAGTGAAGCTCAAACAACTGCTATAAATGCTTATAAAGCAAAATTGGAAAGACGCCGTTACAGTCCGCATACCATTAAAATGTATATGAATTATTTTGAAAAGTTTTTAAATTATTTTAAGGAGATAGATCCCGAAAAAATTCAAGCTGACGAAATTCAAAATTATTTATTGTTTCTGATTAGGAAGAAGGGAATAGGGATCAGTATGCAAAATCAAATTATCAATAGCATTAAATTTTATTATGAACAGGTTTTGGGACGTGAGAAGAAGGTTTATTGGTTGGACCGGCCGCGTAAGGAAAAAAAATTACCCAATGTGATAAACAAGTCTGAAATAAAAAGTATGCTTGCTTATACGCCGAATATTAAACACAAGGTTATTATATCATTGCTTTATTCAGCGGGATTGCGGCGTAGTGAGTTGTTGAATATGCGATTGACGGATATTGATTGGGAAAGGAAGCAAATTTTTATTCGTGGCGGCAAAGGAAAGAAAGACAGGATCAGTATGTTATCCGACATGTTGGCCGGCATGTTGAAGGAATATTTAAAGACGTATAAACCGAAATATTGGTTAATAGAAGGCGCAAGAGGTTCCAAATATGGAGAAAGCAGTGTATTGGCTGTTGTTAAAAATGCCGCTAAAAGGGCCGGTATAAAAAAGACGGTAACACCGCATACATTACGTCATAGTTTTGCCACACATTTGTTGGAGAACGGTACGGACATACGTTACGTACAGGAATTATTGGGACATAATTCTTTGAAAACAACGCAACGATATACGCATTTGAGTGATATGTCTCTGAGAAAAATAAAAAGTCCCTTGGACGAACTTTTTAACGATGAGGATTTGAAAGACAACGAATTAAGCTAAAGAATATTATTGGAATATATAGTTAATGTGTGTATATTTGGACGTTGTGCACTATAAATACAAATTAAAATGAAGCAAGTAATTTTTTTTTTAGTAATATACTTTTTAACAGGTTGCTCTAATAAACCGAAAAACCTTACAGCAAAAAATGAAAAAATAAATAATGAGATTAAAGTTGAAATAAACCATAATATCGAAACGGTAGGTATTATTTTAATTCTTTCCGATTTGGGAGATTATGTTTTAAAAAATTATAAAGGAAATGAATATTCATTGATTAAACTTTATAGGAAAGAATTTAAAAAATTTAAACAACACCCTGCTGTTCTGAAAGCAAATGAATTAGGAAAAAAAGATTTATTGCAATTCGGATATTTTTATTATGGTTTATCTTTTAATACTTTACCTGAATTTAAAAAAATACACAAACGATTTGATGAATATTATTTAAGTAAAAAACTATCAAAGGAAGAAATTGAAATTGATTTAGAAAAATTTGATGAACTCATAAGAAAATTTTATAAAGATGCAAAACTCAATGATTTTTTTCTCAACCATAAAATATTTTATTCTCAAATTAAAAATGAAGTAAAAAAATCTATCCCTAACAATATAATTTCCGTAATGGAAAATTATTTCAAAAATTACGAAAATGAATATATAATTATTCCATCACCAACAATTTTTACAGGTTGGAATTTTGGACCTAATATAAAGGGAAATAACAAAACTATTTTTTATTATGTTACAGGACCAACAGATGATATAAACCCGAAAAGAAATTCAATTGATGAAATTAACAAGGATGATAATTTAGGTTTCGTAGATCCCGATTATTATAAAGAATTAGCAATACACGAATTTGGTCATTCTTTTATCCGATTTATTGATAAGGATAGAAATAAAAAACTATGGGAAAGCCTATCTTACTTAAACAACGAACAACTGAAAAAGAATTTTGAAAGAATTGGAGAAGGAACAGAATGGAATACTGTTTTTGAAGAGCATTTGGTAAGAGCAAATGAAATAATGATTTGGAAAGAAATGGCAAATGAAAAAATGGCAAATGAAAAATTAGAATACGAGAAAAGTCAAGGAATTTTATATATAGAAGATTTTGTTAATGCTCTTGATAAATATAGAGTAAATAAGGAAAATTACAAATCATTTGAAGCTTTTTTTCCTGAACTAATTAATAATTTGAAGATGATAAAGAAACAATAACAGTGCACAACATTTTGTATAGCCAATAGCTACCACAGTCAAACCCGCAAGGTTTGTGTATTTTTTCACGTAAAATTCTTTTGAATTTTCCTGAAAAAATACAAGATAGCAAAATTCAAAAGAATTTTACTATCTTTTGGTGATTACCTAAAAGGTAGGTGCGTTTTATCACGCTACTTGCCATACAAGTTGCCGTTGTGCGTAAGTAATCAGAGAAAAATTTGATTGAAAATATATTGCTAACTGACAAAATGAATTTATAAAAATTTAGTGTAATAAATATAACTACGCAATAAATATTATTATGAAATTTAAAATAATTCTTTTAATGCTATTTTTTATTTCCTGCAAGGAAAAAAAACAACGGAACGAAAACCAAATGGTTATTAAGACAAATAAAATAACCTTAAAAGCTGATAAACCGGAGAAAGAAACGGAAAAAACAAAAAAATTCTATAAAATTAAAATTAATGAAAAATATGTAATTATAGTCTCGCCTGATGAAAAAGCAATTGATAAAATAAAAGGTGAAATGGGAGAAAATAATTTTTATACAATGACAGATGATATAATGTTCTATCAATCAGAGTTATTAGATATATTAGATAGTTTAAATATTAAACATATTCAGACAGATAAGAGACTTATAGAAATTAAAACACCAAATGAAATAATTAGATTTAATGCAGACACAAGCTCTATTAAATGGAAATATTTTTATTTTGACGGAAAAGAGATTAAAGAAAAAGAAATCTTTGATTTATTAGATTTAGAAAATAACATACAGGCTAATAAAAAAGAGACTAAACAAGAAGTTTGTGCTTTTAAAAAGTTTGTAAAATATCAAATGAACGACACAATAAAAATTGACATTGACGGAGATAATAAAATTGAGCAAATTTATTTTAATAATAAAGATTGTAAGAAATTGATTATAGAAAAAGAGAATAAAGCAAAACTCACTTTCGGTTGCGGAGAAAAGAAAGAAATAGCGTTTCTTAAAAATATTAATTGGGTTGATCATTGGTGTGTTGTTTATGACAAGGAAGTATGGCAAGTTTTATTTAAAAAAGACGGTGATATTTATAAGGATACAATTATTAAATTGGAAAGACCAAGCATTTATATTGGGAAAAAAGACGAAGGTGGTGGTATTATTACCTATAAAAAAGGGAAAATATATTGGATACATCAGGCTGAATGAAACCTACGCACAACACAGTATATAGCTCATAGCGGTTAAGTGCTTAATCCAAAGGCAGTTGCGTGCTTGCCCGCAAAATTCAAAGAATTTTGCAAATCGGAAAAAATTAAATTATGCAAAATTCTTTGAATTTTGCTACCTTTGTGCAGTTAGGAAAGGTAAATGCGTAAAAATCCGCTACGAGCCATATACGAAATCGTTGTGTGCCAGCAGAAAAAAAATCACAAAACAGCAAGATTGAAAAAGTCAAACTCAAAAATATTAACTTATTTTGCTACTGAAAATTAAAAATAAAAAATGTGAGTAGCAGAAAAGATACACAATCGGAATATTTAAAAAAACTGAATATTGTTTTTGACTACATCGAAAATAATTTGGACAGAAAGCTTACAATAAAAGAACTCGCTGAAATTTCAAATCTGTCCGAATTTCATTTTCATAGAATAATCAAAAGTGTTCTCGGCGAAAATATTGGAAATTATATCACCCGAAAAAGAATTGAAACTGCTGCCCATTTGATTAGATACACAAATCTTGAAATTAAAGAAATTGCTTATAATGTCGGTTATGAAAGCCCTGCCTCATTAAGCAAAATTTTTAAACAATTCTATCATATTTCACCAAGCGAATATCGAAAAAATAGAGATTTTTTTATTGTAAGACCAGAGCTTAAAAGTCCGAAGATCGTGTTAGAAAGTCCGGTTATTAAAACTATCCAACCCCAAAAAGTAATATACATCAAAATAACAGGAAAATACGGAAACAAAAATTATCCGGAAGTTTGGAAAGAACTGTGGAATTTTGCCGAAGTAAATAATCTAATAACAGAACACACAAAACGAATTGGAATAAGTTATGATGACCCGAAAATTACGCCAAATGAAAAATGCAAATACGATGTTTGTTTAACTGTTGATAAAGAAATTAAACCTGTCGGAAAAATTGGAACCAAAAGCATAAAAGGCGGAAAATATGCTATTTTTACCTACAAAGGAGATTATAAAAATTTAGGAATTGTTTACGATAAAATTTTCGGCAATTGGTTGATAAACAGCAATTACAAAATACGAAACATTCCTGTTTTTGAAATCAAAGAAAATCCACTTTCGGAAACCGATAAAAACAAATTTGTTACAAAAATATATTTACCCATAAAATCTTAAAAAATGAAAATAAAAAATTTTAAACATTTCAAAGGACAGCACTGTGAAACTACCACAACAGGAAGCCTGTTAAAACATATTGGTGTTGAATTGTCAGAGCCGATGCTTTTCGGGATAGGACAAGGATTGGGATACATTTTTTGGAATATGAAAATAATGGATTTTCCTTTCATCGGCGGACGCATAAAACCCGATTTATTGACAAAAAATATATGCGAAAATTTAAACCTGAATTTAGAAGTAAAAGAAACTTCATCTATAAAAAAAGCGTGGCAAAATGTAAAAGAAAAAATTGACGACAATATTCCTGTCGGCTTAAAACTTGACAGTTATTATTTGGAATATTTTACAAGTAAAATTCATTTTGCGGGACATTATATTGCCATTTATGGATATGACGATGAATTTGCCTATGTTGTAGATACTAAACAGCAAGGCGGATTGATGAAAACAAGTCTGAAAAATCTTGAATTGGCAAGAAATGAAAAAGGACCAATGTCATCTCGGAATTTGAGTTTTACAATAAGCAAAACAGAAAAAGATTATGACCTGCAAGAAGTAATCAAAAATGCCATTATCAACAATGCCAAAGATTATCTAAATCCACCGATTAAAAACATTGGATATAAAGGAATATTGAAAACAAGCACCGAAATAAAGAAATGGTTTAACAACAGCAAGAATATTGAAAGAGATTTTAAGACGACTGCAATGCTAATGGAAAAAGGCGGAACAGGCGGAGCAATTTTCAGGAATTTTTACAGAGATTTTCTAAAAGAAAGCTACGAAAGATTAAAAATAGAAAACATCAATAAAGCATACCAAGAATTTAGCAAAATTGCTGAAATGTGGACAGAAGTTTCATCACTTTTTGAAAAAACAGGAGAAACAAAAGAAATAAAATATATCAATGAAGCCTCTGAAATATTAGAAAAACTATCTGAAAAAGAAAAACGAGCAATGGAATTATTGATAAACATAAAAGATTGAAAGCCAGCACACAACATTGTATATAGCTCATAGCGGTTAAGTGCTTAATTCAAAGACAGTTGTGTGTTTACCCGCAAAATTCAAAGAATTTTGCAAATCGGAAAAAATTAAATTATGCAAAATTCTTTGAATTTTGCTACCTTTGTGCAGTTGGGAAAGGTAAGTGCGTAAAAATCCGCTACGAGCCATATACGAAACCGTTGGCGCTCATTAAAAAAATAATAAAATGAAAGAGATTATTGAAAAAATATCATCATATAATTTATTCAATTATTTGTTTCCCGGTGTATTGTATGTCATCATATTGAATAAAATTACATCATATAATTTAATTCAGGATAATTTATTTATGGGTGCCTTTTTCTATTATTTCATAGGTTTAGTTGTTAGTAGAATAGGTTCATTATTAATTGAGCCCATATTGAAAAAGATAGTCGAATTTTCTAATTATTCTGATTTTATTATGGCGTCAAAAAAAGATGAAAAAATTGAATTACTTTCAGAAACCAATAATATGTATAGAACTCTTATTGCTTTATTTATTATAATTTTAATTTCCAAAATCTTTAACCTTTTATCAAAACAATACAATTATCTAAATATATTATTACCCTATCTACTCTTTATTGTTTTGATAATAATATTCATTTTCTCATTTAAAAAACAGACCAGATACATAGTTAAAAGAGTTAATCATCAAAAACAAAAAAATAAGATAGTATGAGTAAAGTTAAATCTTTTTCAGTTGGCAATGGTGATATGTTTTATATTAAACATAATTCCGATAATTTCACAACAATAGATTGCTGTTTATCAGATGACAACAAAGAAAAAATTGTTAATGAATTAAAAAAAGAGTCGAAATATAAAAATATTAGACGATTCATTTCTACTCATCCAGATGAAGACCATATACAGAAACTCGATTATTTAGATGAAAAGATGCCAATCGTAAATTTTTATTGTGTAAAAAATGAAGCTAATAAATCGGACATAACACCAGGTTTCAAAAAATACTGTGAACTACGCGATTCGGATAAGGCATTTTATGTTTCAAAAGGCTGTGAAAGAAAGTGGATGAATATATCTGATGAAACAAGAGGAGCCGCAGGAATAAATTTCCAATGGCCTATAACTGATAATCCTGACTATAAAGAAGCTTTGATTAAAGCAAAAAAAGGAGAAAGCCCAAATAATATTTCACCAATTTTCACCTATAAGTTAGAAAATGGTGCTCATTTTATTTGGATGGGAGACCTTGAAAATGAGTTTATGGAAAAAATTAAAAATGAAATTGAATTACCGTCAATCAATATATTGTTTGCGCCACATCACGGACGTAAAAGCGGAAAAGTCCCAAAAGAGTGGATGGAACAAATGAATCCAAATATTGTGATTATGGGTGAGGCCCCCTCAAAAAATCTTGATTACGCAGCATATAATAATTATAATAAAATTACACAAAATTCAGCGGGAGATATTGTTTTTGATTGCATAGGAAGTAAAATTCACATTTATGTCTCAAATGAAAACTATTCAGTTGATTTTTTAGAAAATGATAATTTGCCACATAAATATGATTGTTATTATTTGGGAACTTTGTATATATAAAAACGAAGCGCCAACACAGTATATAGCTCATAGCGGTTAAGTACTTAATTCAAAGGCAGTTGCGTATTTGCCCGCAAATTTCAAAGAATTTTGCAAATCGGAAAAAATTAAATTATGCAAAATTCTTTGAATTTTGCTACCTTTGTGCAGTTGGGAAAGGTAAGTGCGGAAAAATCCGCTACGAGCCATATACGAAACCGTTGTATGCAACTATTTAATTTTGGAAAGAATCAAAAAACTTCCATACCCACTTTTTGGGATGCTACCCATTGATTCGGTAGGATATATAGGAATTAGAAAAAAAGATTTGGAAAATCTGAATTTTGATAACACAGTGCTTGAGTTTCAATATTTTTAATTGACCATTTAATACGTTATTTAAAGTTATTGGAAAGCAATTAAAACCTAAAATATTTGAATGCAAAACCTCTCCCCACATATCCAAGCCCTTCCTAAACGATCCGGACACGTTGACCTTGCTGAAAGCAGCAAAATGAATAGATATGTTTTATACAAAAAGGATGCTCATTTACTTTTAAACCAATTATAAAAAAACTTTCGGCTCATTCAAATTGTTTATTCGGCTCATTTTTGTAGGTTTTTGAGCCGAAAAGCGTATATTTGTGAGCGGAAAGTCCCGTAATGGATATTGAAAAACAAATATTGAACTACCTTAAAAGCCATCCGGACAGTTCTTCCAAACAGATTTTGAATCATTTGGAAGAAAAGAAAAGCATTGCCACGGTTAAACGCGCCTTGTCAAAACTTGTTTCCAAAAATTTGGTGACCGTAACCGGTAAAGGAAAATCTACACGATATAAACTTTCGCCTTTTTACAACTTATTTGAAAATATCCCTGTGGAAAAATATTTCGAAAAAGAAATCGACGAGCGCTTCATAAGGAAAGATTTCCATTATGAATTACTGCGAGATATTTTACCCGAAGTGAATTTATTTACCGAAGAAGAATTAAAAAAACTATCCGAACTCCAAGATGAATTTACCCGAAACGTTTCCCAATTAAATGATTTTCAATACAAAAAAGAATTGGAACGCTTGGCCATTGATTTGAGTTGGAAATCGTCTCAGATTGAAGGTAATACGTATTCCTTATTGGAAACCGAAAAATTATTGAAAGAAAAACAAACGGCACAGGGCAAGACCAAAGAAGAGGCCGTCATGTTACTAAATCACAAAGAAGCCATTGATTTCATCATCGAAAATCCGGATTATTTGTATCCCCTTTCCGTATCCAAAATAGAAGACATTCATAGCATATTGACCAAAGAACTCCGGGTGGAAAGGAATATACGCAAACAAAGGGTAGGTATTTCGGGAACCAATTATAGACCGCCGGGAAATGAATTTCAAATAAAGGAGGCACTGTCTTTAATGTGCGACTTAATTAATCACAAAGAAAATGTTTTTGAAAAAGCGCTTTTGGCGCTCGTATTGATTTCATATATTCAACCCTTTACCGACGGAAACAAAAGAACGGCTCGTATTGTAAGCAATGCTATTTTGATGTTTCATCGTTATTGTCCCGTTTCATTTAGGACCGTAGATAGTATAGATTATAAAAAAGCCATGTTATTGTTTTATGAACAAAACAACTTGACGGCATTCAAAAAAATTTTTATGGAACAATTTGAATTTGCCGTAAAAACTTATTTTTAGAAAAGATAAACCACGGAAAAGTGACGGAGTTCACGGAGATTTTTTCACTGTAAACAAGGAATGTGGTTCAAAAAAGAGATCCATCGCCGCTACGCTTACCTCTCGCGCAGCATCTCAAATCCGAATGATGAATAGTGTCAACCCTCGGGATGACTCACATTATTATTTTGCTCTATTACCTACTTCAGAACACGAATTTTCATTCTCCATAAGAGTCTATGACTGTGAAAACGGTTTAACATGCATACAGAGATTCCTCACATTTGTTCGTCCACAGGTCGGCACGACTCATGTAGAGACCCCCGTGGGGGAATGACATAGATAATTTATTGATTTAGTGAATGTGAAGATTAAAGTTAAAGTGTTAATTCAACGGTTACATCCGCCTCAGACGGACACGGCGGTTTAACAACTATTCTCCCTCAATATAAAACCCCGAAACGCTCAACGCCCCTTCCCCTAGCCCGGACATGAGGTCGTCCAAAGCGATTTTGTTTATCCGGGTAAATAAAAACGGGTTAAAAAATTTGCTCCGGGAGGATGGCGCGATGAGTTGGGTATCTATTTAAAATCATCCATACCTTCAATTATGCTTCCTTTAAGATTCCCCGTTTTTTGAACCATTCTTCCAATATGCGGTTAAATTCTTCGGGGCGTTCCATCATGGGGGCATGGCCGGATTTGTCAATCCAGTATAAATCGGAATCGGGAAGCAGGCGATGAAATTCTTCGGCTACTTCGGGCGGGGTCACCACATCTTGCTTGCCCCAAATCAAACAGACGGGCATCTTCAAACGGTGAAGATCCTTAGCCATATTATGCCGGATGGCACTTTTGGCCAATGACAAAGTGCGCAATATTTTTCTCCGGTTATTCACTATGCGAAAAACTTCGTCCACCAGTTCTTTGGTAGCCATTTTGGGGTCATGAAATACCTCTTGGGTCTTTTTCCGGATGTATTCGTAATTTTTTCGCTGCGGGTAGGTTTCTCCGAAACCTTTTTCATACAATCCACTGCTTCCGGTTAATATCATGGCTTTTACGTGGTCGCCGTGAAGGTTCGCATAATAAAGCGAAACATGACCGCCAAGCGAATTGCCCAATAAGATTGGGTTTTTGATATCTTTGTATTTAATAAATTCATGAAGGTATTTGGAAAAACCTTTGATATTGGTTTTTAACAAAGGAAAAGTGTAAACGGGAAGTTCGGGCATATAAATCTTAAACCTGTCTTTAAAATGATCGATCACTTGATTGAAATTGCTCAATCCTCCCATTATTCCATGCAGGATAATTAGAGGTTGTCCCTCTCCGATTTCCAAATATTTAAAGCCGTTTTCTTCCTTAATTACTGCCGACCACATATGCAATGAAATATGTTTTGGTTCAATGGCAAAAATATAATTATTTTTATATTTCAAAATTTTAAATTTATGGGCTTTTCCTATCTCGATTTTTTATCCTTGAAATTCAAAAAATTCTGGCGTTCTAAAAATTTTTCCAAAAAACTTTTTTTCAAACTATTATTATTAATTGGTTATACATTTTTTGTTTTGGAAATTGTATTACTGGGATTGTTGGCTTATTTCCTCATCAAAGAACAATTTCCCGATTCGGATTATTTTGTCAAACTCAACGAATATATTTACATCTTTTTAGTTTTATCTTTTTCTTTCATTATGGCCGCCAATGCATTCTCGCCCGAGGAAGTCAAGCCCTTGATGATTTTGCCTGTAAGTAAAAAACGCATTATTCTTTATTCGTTGATAAACAACCTTTTAAGTCCTGTTTTCTTAATTCTCTCTCTTTGGGTATTATTGGTCGGGGCGGTATATATTTATCACGGTTATTCCGCATTTCATATACTATTATGGATGATTGCCTTATGGATTACGTTGTTGATATTTAATTTGATGGCCTGGCTCAATGAGCGTTCAGCTTGGATGGGACTTTTGTTTTCCTTATCCTTAATAGGGGTTTTGGCAAGTATTAAAATAGCTCCGCAATGGTTTAAACCGGTGGGGCGTTTTTATTACGGAATTTATCAAGCCAATTGGATTTATTTTCTGCTTTTGGTTTTGGGCGGAGCAGGTGCGGTCTATGCCATTTACCGGTATATGCGCAAGAATTTTTATTTGGACGGCAAATTAAAATCCAAATCGAAAGGAAAAATGCAGGGTGCCGGTTTGTATTTTGCGGATAATTTCGGCAAAACCGGGGCATTTATTCAAAACGATATTCGCTTGATTTTACGAAACACCCGTGCTAAAATGATTCTGCAATCTTCCCTCTTTTTCTTAATATTTGCCGCCTTTATTTATTATGCGCCTATTTACAAGGATAATGAATTTATGTATGTATTTACCGCCATTTCGATTTCGGCAATTTTTCTGTTGAACTTCGGAAGTTTTGTGCCGGCTTGGGATAGTGAGTATTTTAAGTTGCTGATGAGCCAAAGCATCAGTTATCGCGATTATCTCGAAGCCAAATGGTGGCTTATGGCCGTATCGGTGGGTATTATGACTCTTCTTTCTCTTCCTTTTTTGTATTTCGGATGGGATATTTACAAGATGATCCTTGCTTTTGCCGTTTTTAATGCCGGTATGAATATTTATATCGTTTTGCTTACGGGACTGTTAAACACCACCCGCATGAAACTTAACGAAAAGGTTTCCGCTTTTAGTGGCGGACAAGGTTTTAACGGCCGGATGATGCTCCTTTCTTTTATTCGGTTTGCCGTGCCTTTACTTTTATATTTCGGGTTGCGTAAATTTTTCGACTACGATACGACTTTATTAATAATTGCCGGATTAGGCATCCTCGGGTTTCTTTTAAAAAATTATTTTATGAAAGCATTAACCCGGTTATACATCAAACGAAAATATATTATGATTGAAGCATTTTCAGAACAAGAATAAAAACAAAAAAATTATGGTACAAATCAAAGACCTTCAAAAAACATACGGAGATTTCACGTTATATATCAACGATTTACACATACCGAAAGGAGAAAGTTTCGGCTTGGTCGGAAATAACGGTGCCGGAAAAACCACGCTTTTTAATTTGATATTGGATTTAATACGACCCGATAAAGGAAAAGTGTATATTAACGGTATTCCCGTCAACGAAAGCGAAGAATGGAAAAAATATACTTCCGCCTTTTTGGATGAAAGTTTTCTTATTCCTTATCTCACACCCGAAGAATATTTCGAATTTTTGGCCAAATTAAGGCATGTGCCAAAAGAAGATATGGAAAAGATTTTGGAGCGCTTTAAAAACTTTTTCGGCGGCGAAATATTAGGGAAGAAAAAATTAATCCGCGACCTTTCCAAAGGGAATCAAAAAAAGACCGGCATTGCAGGCGCTTTTATCGGGATGGCTCCGCTTATTGTATTGGATGAACCTTTTGCCAACCTCGACCCTTCCAGTCAAATCAAATTGAAACGCTTACTCAATGATTTCCGAAAAGACGATATTACTTTTCTTATCTCCAGCCATAACCTGGAACATATTACCGACGTCACCGACCGCATTGTGATCCTGGACGAAGGAAAGGTCAAAAAAGACTTGCAAGTAAACCGGGATACGCTGCAAGAACTCATTCAATTTTTCGAAGAACAAATCACCAATGAAATTTAGAACCGAAATAAAGCCCCATTCTCCCTCTTTCCTTATCCGCAGTCAAGATCGGATTCTGACATCCGGCTCATGCTTTACCGTGCATATCGGAAATTTTTTGAAAGATCATTTTTTTAATATCAAAGTAAACCCTTTCGGGACCCTTTTCAATCCGCATTCGATATGGCAACTCATTAAACGGGTAAAAGACGGGCGGGTGTTTGAAGAAAAAGATATTTTTTTTCATGACGGCCAATGGAAAAGTTTTGATTTATATTCTCATTTTAACCGGGAAACCAAAAAGGATTTTCTCCATGACATCAATCTGCTCCTGCAAGAAGTACATGATTTTCTCACTGCCACGGACTTGTTAATTATTACTTACGGGACCGCTCAAGTTTTTATTGAAAAACAATCCGGGCAAATAGTGGCCAATTGTCATAAAATTCCTGCCAAACACTTCGAAAAAAGGATGTTATCCGCCTCCGAAATCGATGATTATACCGAAAAAATCTACCGGGCGAGTAAGGCAATGAATCCAAGCATGAAATTTATTTTTTCCGTCAGCCCGGTTCGCTATTTGCAAGACGGTATGCTCGCCAATTCCCAAAGCAAAGCAAGACTGCTGGATGCATTGATCGACTTCACGAACCGGCATCCCTCTGACACTTATTACTTTCCGGCTTTTGAAATTTTCTCGGACGATTTGCGCGATTATCGTTTTTATGCGTCCGATTTAATCCATCCCGGCGAACAAGGTATTCGTTATACTACCGAAATATTTACGGATTTATTTTTTGATAAAAACGGGAAACAAATGCTTCGAGAAACCGAAAAATTGCGAAAAATGATGCAACATCGTTTTTTTGATGAAAACTCGGAGGAAACACTAAAATTTCAAGAAAAAACTCGAAATAAAATAAATGAATTGAAACAAAAATTTCCCGGTTTGCTATTTCCGGAGTGATTTTTTTTAAAAATCAACCCCTTAAGGTCAATTATTTTTCACCTTATTGCCGGCCATCATAATCGCTTTATACCAATCCGTTCCGGTCCTGAAGTATTCCTCTTTCAGCGGCACAAAACCCGCTTCTTTCAATACCAAATCCTGACGCCGGGTTAAATTACATCCATCGGACAAAGGACGCCAAACCGGGTTGACAATCGTTTGAAATTTGCCGTAGAAAGTGTGATTTCCGGAATGAATATGTTCCAATACAAGTAATTTGCCTCCCGGTTTTAATAATTGTTTATACAAGTCCGCCACTTTTCTTTCGTCCTTGACACTACACATCACCAGCATAGACACAATAAAATCAAACCGGTCGGGAAGATGCGGTGAAGCCGGTACTTCTTCCACAGCCATATTAAACAAGTGAATATTCGATGCGTTTTTCTTTTTTAGCGCTTTTTTATACATGGCCGGCGACGGTTCCACGGCAAATACTTCGGCATGCGGCGGGTAGAATTTGAAATTCACTCCCGTTCCCGCTCCCACTTCCAAAACCTGTCCATGGGTTTGTGATAACAATTCCTTGCGATGAGCGGTTAAAACTTCTTCCAATGAAGCCAAAAACGGGTCGTAAATTTGCGCCAGTATATGTTGATATGCTTTTCTAATCAAAACCGGATTAATATTTGATGATTTTATTTTTAAATTCCTCCATGGCTTCCTTTAAACGCTTATTAATTTCCTCGTCCGAAACGGGATAATCGGGATAAACTGGAGGTTGTCCGGGAAACATTTCCATTTGTAAAGTTTGGGTAGGAAATGCAAAACCGACTCCTAATTTTTCCGCTAATTTCAAAATACCCAAATGCAAAATATGTCTTCCATGCATTTCTTCGCCCCAATCGTAGGTTTTAAAATATACATTGACCAATATTTGAAGAGAAAAATCTCCGTAATCAACAAATTCCACATTATATGGGCGCACGTTATAGGGTGTATAATCGGCCGAATTACGTGTCAGCGGATGAAGTTCAATCAGATGTTTGATGCCTTCGACAAATGCTTCGATCAGATGCGGCGGGGTGTCATAACGAATGCCCAATTTGGTTTGATAACGCCGATAAACCCGCTGCCCTTTGTTGTTGATAGCCATTTCGGAAAGTTTGCTGTTGGGTACTTTGACCACCGTGGTGTCGGGCGTGCGGACCATCGTGGAACGAAATCCCACTTCTTCCACCGAACCTTCCATATTGTCGAATGATATCCAATCACCGATACGAAAAGGCCTGTCAATAAAAATCATAAAAGTACCGATCAGGTTTTTGATGGTATCCTGCGATGCCAAGCCCAATGCCAAACCGCCGATCGATGCCCCGGCCAATACGGCTTTCGGATCGGCTCCGAAAGTAATTAACAGTTTAAATAAACCCAAAATAATTACAATCACCTTCAAGGTATTGCGCAAAATGGGAACCAACTGATTGTCTAATTTGCTTTGGGTTTTTTCGGTATAGGTTAGATAAAACGACATGCCTACATCGACCAATCGAATAAACACAAAGATCCAAAATACAATCTCCGCTATATTTAAGCCGGAAATAATAAACGAACCTACATTGATGGGTAATAATAAACTGGGCAAATATTTTTGAATAAAAAACAAGGATATAATATAGGAAAGCGGATCGGAAAATTGATGCAAACGGCGATCAATTCTTTCCACATTCAAACCGAAAGGTGTGAGCCGGTTTTTGGCAAACCGCAAAATGAAATAAAAAATCTTCCGCACAAAAATATGAAGCAGGTAAGCCAGAATCAATAGTAAAATCAAACCGAACCATTTCCATATTTCAAGTCCTAAAAATTTAATTTTTAACTCGGGAGGAATTTTATTAATGTAATTGATGCCATAAGGATAGATCTCACTGAAAATGGCATCTATTTTTGAAACGGTGTATTTGGAATAATACCATTTATCGCCGTATTTTTCCAAGTAAATATCCGGCAAACGGATAGGAAATAACACATAGGCATGTTTGGGAAAAGGAAAATTTATGCTATCGGTATAATCGGGATCATTGGGTATGGAAGAATAATCAATCCGCAAACCTCTACCTTCATAAATATATTTGAGTTTCATCGCTTTATCCACGGCTTCTTCGCCACTCACGCCATATAGCGTCCGCGCCGAGATTTCCGGATGATAATTCGACGGTTTTAAATTTTCCAAATGCGTATATACCGTGCTTCGAGGAGTAGATAGATCGGTATGCTGGGAAAAAACACTCCACATCCACCCTACCGAAAGAATAAAAAACAAAAATCTTTTCATATAACCCGCAGAATTATTATGTCAAAAATAAGGAATTATCGGGGATTTATTTTGACTTTCAAGGAAAATGGTAAAACGATTTAAAATTTTGTTTTTTATAATTACAAAACCGGATATTTTTACACCTCGACTACCAAAAAAATCGGATATTTTTGGACTGATAGTCCGAAATTGTCGGGTAAGGGGCGTATTATAAATTTGTCATATAAATAATATTCCTTTTTGTTTTAAATCAACTTCCAATAAAATAAGGATTGAAAAACGGCAAAATCCAGGCCTCTCCTTACCTCAAAATCACAAACGGAACTATCATTTCCTGAAGCGAAATACCCCCGTGTTGGTAGGTATTTTCAAAATAGCGCACGTAATAATTATAATTATTCGGATAAACGAAAAAATAATCTTCCTTGGCAAATATATAGGTGCCGTTTACATAAGGAGAAGGTAATTTAAAACGCTCCGGATGCCTGCATGCCAATACATGTTTTTCTTCAAAGGTAAGACTGCGCCCGGATTTGTAACGTAAATTCAAACTGGTTTCCTTATCACCGATCACCTTGGTCGGTCTTTTTACGTTAATACTTCCATGGTCGGTGGTGATAAAGACTTGTCGTCCTTGCGATGCACCCGTTCTGATGATGTCCAGCAGATGAGAATTCTCAAACCAAGTACTTATCAAGGCACGGTAGGCCTTATCGTTGGATGCCAACTCTTTAATCAAATCCATTTCGGTTTTGGCATGTGAAATCATATCCACGAAATTATACACCACTACGATAAGGTCTTGGCTTTGAAGCGACTTGATTTGTTTGGCCGTACGTTCGGCAAAATCCGGATTGAGTATTTTATAAAATTTATAATCGATATCGATTCGCTTTCGTTGAAAAAAAGTTTTTAAAAGTTGGGGCTCGTTCAAATTTTTTCCTCCTTCTTCATTATCGTCTTTCCACAACGACGGATAATAGCGTTTTATATCCGCAGGCATCATGCCTGCAAAAAGCGAATTGCGGGCATATTGCGTGGCGGTAGGTAAAATACTATAATAAGTTTTTTCCTCCATTGTGCCGAACATCTCCTTCACGGACGACGAAATGCTGAGCCAATGATCATACCGGAAATTGTCAATGATTATCAACATGGATTTTTGGCGGGCCGAAGGCAAAAAGTAACGTTCCAATAGATTATGACTCATTACCGGCGCATCATCGTCCGGGCCGAAATTTTGTATCCAATCTTCGTAATTTTCTTTTATAAATTTAAAAAAACTGCGATTGGCTTCGGTAAGTTGGCCTTCCAGAATTTCCAATAACTGTTCGTCGTCAATCTCATCCATTTTAACCGCCCAATGACTCAATTTTTTATATAATTCAGCCCAAGTTTCCGCATCTTTAGCCATAGTGATTTCCATGGCAATACGTCCGAATTCGCGCTGATAATCACGGGTGGTTTGCCGGGCGATGAGATTTTTTTTCTGAAATATTTTCTTTAAACTTAAAATAATCTCATTGGGATTAATCGGTTTGATTAAATAATCGGAAATTTCCTTTCCGATGGCTTCTTCCATTATATTTTCTTCTTCGCTTTTCGTAATCATCACGACCGCCAAGTAAGGTTTCAGTTTTTTTATTTCTTCCAAGGCCTCCAATCCTTGCATGCCGGGCATTTGCTCGTCCAGTAATATGACATCATAATCTTCCGAAGCAATTTTTTCCAATGCTTCGGCCGCATATTGGGCCGTATCGAGCCGGTGACCTTTATTTTCCAAAAAGATAATATGGGGCTTTAACAAATCGATTTCATCGTCCACCCATAAAATTTTAAAACCTTGCTCTTTCATAATTTTTTTAATTTTTATTTTTCCAATCCTTCTCCGCTCATTTTTTCGGCATCTAATTGATTCTAAAATCATTATAAAAAAACAAATGCCGTGTATAATTTAATCTTTTTACCTTTGTGTAAAATTAGATATTTTGAATACCAAATATAAAATAATTAACGACCCTGTACATGGTTTTATTTCAATTTCCTCTCCGGAAATTCTTCGTTTGATAGATCATCCTTTTTTTCAACGCCTGCGATATATTTCTCAAATGGGTTTATCTTATTTGGTTTATCCCGGTGCCCATCATACCCGATTACAACACGCAATAGGCGCCATGTACCTGATGAACCGCGCCGTAGATGTACTACGAACCAAAAACATTCAAATTTCCGACGAAGAAAAAGAAGCCGTCATGTCGGCCATATTATTGCATGACATCGGACACGGCCCTTTTTCGCATGCGCTGGAATACGCCATTATTCAAAACATCCGTCACGAAACCCTTTCCATGGTAATCATGGAACAACTCAACCGGGAATTAAACGGCCGCTTGGACTTGGCGCTTTCCATTTTCAAAGATGAATATCCCAAAAAATTTCTTCACGAATTAATTAGCAGTCAATTGGATACGGACAGGTTGGATTATTTGCAGCGGGATAGTTTCTTTACCGGTGTGATTGAAGGCCGCATCAATGCCGAACGGATTATCGAAATGCTAAATGTATCGGACAACTTGCTGACGGTGGACGAAAAAGGCATTTATTCGGTAGAAAAATTCATTGTTTCCCGAAGATTTATGTATTGGCAAGTCTATTTTCATAAAACTTCATTTATGTTTGAAAAAATATTGGAACAAACCCTCCGGCGGGCCAAAATATTGTTTCAATCCGGCACACATATTTTTCTGGACAATGACCTGAAATTCTTCTTCGAAAAAAATCATTTCCAACCCGACGAGGAAACCCTCATGCAATTTGCCAAAATTACCGATGCCGACATCTTGATTCATTTAAAAAAATGGACTACCCATTCCGATAAGATTCTCTCCTTCTTGGCAAAGACCATTATTGAACGAAAACCTATGAAAATAGAAATCTCTCCCGTTCCTTTCGATGAAGCGGTTATTAAAGAAATAAAAGAAAAAAGCAAACGTTATTTTAGTATCAACGATTCGGAAGTAAGTTATTTGGTACTTCACGGAGAAATGAGCCATATCGCATATGACAGAGCGCAAAATCCCATACGAATCCAAATGAAAACCGGTGAATTAAAAGAATTTTCCGAAACAACGGATTATTCCTACATCCGGGCTTTGTCACATAAAGTATCGAAGTTTTATTTGATTTATGCTAAAAATCTTTAAAATTATTACATTTGCAATTAATGAAAGTAACCACACAAAAAATCGCCGATTTATTAAAAGGAGAACTGGTAGGGAGCGGAGATATTCCCATCACCGAACTTGCCAAAATTGAAGAAGCCCGCGAGGGGGCCATTACCTTTCTGGCCAACCCCCGATACACGCCTTTTGTTTATACCACCAAGGCCTCTGCCATAGTGGTAAGCAAGGATTTTGTACCGGAAAAGCCCATTAAGCCCGTTCTGATAAAAGTGGACGACCCCTATAGCGCCTTCACCGATTTGCTCGAATGGTATAACGATACATCCGCCCAAAGAACCGGCATTGAAGCCCATTCCTTTATCCACCCTTCGGCCCGATTAGGCAAAAACGTGTATATCGGCGCATTTACCTACGTGGACGAACAAGCCGAAATCGGCAATAATGTAAAAATCTATCCGCAAGTATTTATAGGTGCCAACGTAAAAATCGGCGATAATACCATTCTCTATCCCGGCGTGAAAATTTATCACGATTGTAAAATAGGCAATAATTGTATTATTCATTCGGGAGCAATCATCGGGTCGGACGGATTCGGCTTCGCCCCTAACGGAACAAACTATAAAAAAATTCCGCAAATCGGTAATGTGGTCATTGAAGATAATGTGGAAATAGGTGCCAACACGACCATAGACCGCGCCACCCTCGGTTCGACCATCATTCATTCGGGTGTGAAATTGGATAACCAAATTCAAATCGGTCATAATGTGGAAATCGGCGAAAATACGGTCATTGCCGCCCAAACGGGCATTTCGGGCTCTAGCAAAATCGGAAAAAATTGCCAATTCGGCGGGCAAATAGGCATTGCCGGTCATCTGCGCATCGGAGATAACGTAAAAGTCGGCGCCAAAGCGGGTGTAACCAGAAATGTAAAAGACGGGGAAGTCCTCATCGGCGCACCGGCCATCCTAGCCGACCAATTCCGAAAATCATCCATATTATTTAAAAAATTACCCGAACTTTACGAAGACATTAAAGAATTGAAAAAAATTATTTCCCAAAAAAAATTAAAGAATGGCTAAACAAAAAACCATTGCGAAACCTGTATCCGTCACGGATGTAGGACTTCATACCGGAAGAAAAGTAACAATGCGTCTTATCCCCGCTCCCCCCAATCAGGGAATTTTGTTTGTTCGAACCGATTTGGAAGGCAAGCCCGAAATTGAAGCATCGGCCGATTTGGTATCCGATACCATGCGAGGCACCACTTTGGAAAAAAAAGGTGTGCGAGTCCATACCGTAGAGCATATTTTGGCTGCCATTACCGGTATGGATTTGGACAATATCATTATAGAACTTAATGAATCGGAAGTGCCCATTATGGACGGCTCGGCCATGCCTTTTGTAGAACTTATCGAAAAGGCCGGCATCGTCGAACAAAATGCCGAACGGGAAGAATATGTCGTCAAGCAAAATATTTCATACGTAGATCCTGAAACGGGTAGCGAAATTATTTTAATGCCTTCGGATAAATTTCAAGTTACCTGCATGGTGGACTTCGGCACCAAAGTTTTAGGCACACAAAATGCCTACTTACAAGACTTGGCCGATTTTAAGGAACAAATCGCTTCGGCACGCACATTCAGTTTTTTACATGAATTGGAAATGTTACTTCGCAGTGGTTTAATCAAAGGGGGCAATCTGAACAATGCCATCGTATTTGTGGACAAAGAATTGGATTCTTCTACCATGCAACTGCTTAAAAAAGTGCTTGGTCGCGAGGACATTCAAGTAAAACCCAACGGCATATTAAATAATCTTTCTTTGCGTTGGCCCAATGAAGCCGCCCGGCATAAACTTTTGGATATCATCGGCGATCTGACATTGGTCGGCACCAAAATTCGCGGTAAAATCATTGCCAATAAACCCGGGCATAGAATTAATGTGGCATTCGCCAAAAAATTGCGTAAAATTATCAAAAAAGAAAAACGCGATAATGTGCCCGACATCGATTTACACGCCGAACCGCTATATGATTTGATCGAAATTCGTAAACGGCTGCCCCATCGTCATCCTTTCTTATTGGTGGACAAAATTTTCGAACTCACCGACAAACATGTAACCGGTGTAAAAAACGTGACTTTCAACGAATTCTTTTTTCCGGGACATTTTCCCGCCGAACCCGTGATGCCCGGTGTGCTCATCTTGGAATCCATGGCTCAAACAGGTGGAATTCTGGTATTGGACACCGTGGAAGACCCGGAAAATTATTTGACCTACTTCTTGAAAATGAATAATGTCAAATTTAAAAGAAAGGTGCGTCCGGGCGATACTTTAATTATGAAAGCGGAATTACTGGAACCTATCCGCCGCGGCATTTGCCGCATGCAGGCCTACGCTTATGCTAACAATAAATTGGTAGCGGAAGCGGAAATGGTTGCCCAAATTGTTCATAAAGACAAAATACAAACCTGATTTATGATTTCACCCTTAGCATTTGTCCACCCCGAAGCACAACTCGGCGAAAACGTCATTGTGCATCCGTTCAGTTATATTGACAAAAACGTAGTGATCGGAGACCATACGGAAATAGGCCCCAATGCCACCATATATTACGGCAGCCGCATCGGAAAACACGGCAAAATTTTTCCCGGTGCCGTCGTAGGTGCCATTCCGCAAGATCTTAAATTCGAAGGTGAAGAAAGTTTAGCCATAATCGGTGATTATGTCACCATCAGAGAAAATGCCACTATAAACCGCGGCACCAAAGCCAGTGGCAAAACCGTGGTAGGAAACCATGTGCTTATTATGGCCAATGCACACATTGCTCATGACTGTATTCTCGAAGATCATGTCATTATAGTAAATAACGTAGGATTGGCCGGCCACGTTGAAATAGGCGAATGGACTATTCTCGGCGGAATGGCTGCCGTTCAACAATTCGTAAAAATAGGTCCACATGTCATGGTATCGGGCGGTTCGCTGGTCAGGAAAGATGTGCCTCCCTTTGTACGGGTAGCCAAGGAGCCCTTGCAATACGTAGGAATAAATTCCATCGGGCTGCGTCGAAGAGGTTTCAGTGAAGAAAAAATTCGCGAAATTCAAGATATTTACCGCGTATTATACCTCAGCGGAATGAATATATCCAAAGCATTGGATTACATCGAAAAAGAATTGCCCGTATCTCCGGAACGGGATTTGATAATAGATTTTATAAAAAATTCAACAAAAGGAATAGTAAGAGGAAAATTTATTACACAAGAAGAAAAAAATCAATAAAATATGGCATCAACATCAGACATACGAAAAGGTTTGTGCATCAGACACAATAACGACATTTACAAAATCATCGATTTTTTACACGTCAAGCCCGGTAAAGGACCGGCCTTCGTACGAACCAAAATCAAAAGTTTAACCACCGGTAAAGTATTGGATTTAACCATTCCCGCCGGTCATAAAATCGAAGATGTACGCGTGGAAACACGAAAATTCCAATACCTCTATAATGACGGGGAATATTATCATTTTATGGACGAAGAAACTTTCGACCAAATCCAACTACCGGAAAGTGCTATTGACAACCCTCAATTTCTAAAGGAAGGCGAAACGGTAACGATTCTCATTCAAACCGAAAACCAAACGCCACTCACCCTGGAAATGCCGGCAAGCGTCATATTGGAGGTTACACATACCGAACCGGGAGTAAAAGGCAATACGGCTACCAACGCCACTAAACCGGCCACTTTGGAAACAGGCGCCCAAGTAAAAGTCCCCCTCTTCATTAACGAAGGCGACAAAATAAAAATCAATACCGAAACAGGCGATTATATCGAAAGAGTAAAATAGAAAAACTGATTTTTGCCAATTGTTTTTTCTATTTATTTTATCATCTTGCGTAGCAAAATCATGTAGAAATGAGTGTACTTGTTAACAAAGATTCAAAAGTAATTGTACAGGGCTTTACCGGTTCCGAAGGGACCTTCCATGCCCAACAAATGATAGATTACGGCACCAATATCGTAGGAGGCGTAACGCCCGGAAAAGGCGGACAAACACATCTGGGACGTCCCGTGTTCAACACGGTCAAGGAAGCCGTCGATGCCACCGGTGCCGACGTATCCATTATATTCGTTCCACCGGCATTCGCCGCCGATGCCATCAAAGAAGCCGCCGACGCCGGAATAAAGGTGATCGTCGCCATTACCGAAGGTATTCCGGTGGCCGACATGGTCAAAACTAAAGATTATGTGGACCGTCGCGGTGTTCGATTGGTAGGGCCTAACTGTCCCGGTGTAATCACGCCCGGCGAAGCCAAAGTGGGCATCATGCCCGGCTTTGTATTCAAGAAAGGCCGTGTGGGTTTGGTATCCAAATCCGGCACACTCACCTACGAAGCCGCCGACCAAATCGTGAAACAAGGATTGGGCATTTCCACCGCCATCGGTATCGGAGGCGACCCCATTATCGGTACCACTACCAAGGAAGCCGTGGAAATGTTTATGAATGATCCGGAAACCGATGCCATTGTGATGATTGGAGAAATAGGCGGAAACTTGGAAGCCGAAGCGGCCAAATACATCAAAGAAACCGGCAACAAAAAACCCGTCGTGGCCTTCATCGCCGGACAAACGGCTCCCAAAGGACGCACCATGGGACATGCCGGCGCCATTGTAGGCGGCAAAAACGACACGGCCCAAGCCAAAATGGAGATTCTCCGGGCACACGGTGTTCATGTAGTGGAATCACCGGCCAAAATCGGCGAAACCGTGGCCAAAGTGTTGAGGGAAAGCAAAAAATAAGATTCAAATTATTTTGATTTTTATATGGACACAATCTTTCCGGTTGTGTCCTTTTTTATAGCCATTTGTCCTTCATTGACTTGAATCATTTAGAGCAATGAACATTTTTTGTATCTTTAATTACAAAAAGATGTCCTATGACCAAATCCTGGATAGAAAAACTTCATAAAAAAGACTTGCCCAAAATCGTAGAATTGGACGAAAAATTATCCCGCCGCTACAAAGGAGCGCGGACCATGGTAATACCTTCACCCGAAGAAGTTATGCAAATCATGGGCCGGGTGCCCCGTGGCGCATTGATAAGCGTCTCGGAAATCCGGAAAATATTGGCTCATAAACACGGCACGGATACCACCTGCCCGCTGACTACGGGCATTTTTATTTGGATTGCCGCAAATGCTTCACGCGAAATGGTGGAAAAAGGGCTGGCTAATAAGGAAATTCCTTTTTGGCGAACACTAAAAAGCAAAGGTGAATTGGTGGAAAAATATCCCGGAGGAACGGAATATCAAAAGTCAAAATTGGAAGAAGAAGGACACCGGGTCATACAAAAAGGAAAAAAATGGGTGGTGGAAAATTTTTCGAACAACATCGTCCATCCGGAATTTTTTATGGAATAAAAGTGAACGGATAAATACTGAAATCCAATATGACATACTTATCCATTAGAGCAAAATCCCGCGAAATTGCTTAATTTCGTTTAAAAAAATCATGAGCAGCATATTTACCAAAATCATTAACCGCGAAATTCCCGCATACATCGTAGCGGAAGACGACAAGCATATTGCTTTTTTGGACATCTTCCCGGTGGCGGAAGGCCATGTGCTGGTCGTTCCCAAGAAGGAAGTGGACAAAATTTTCGACATGGAAGAGCAAGATTATTTGGAATTGATGCGTTTTGCACGCAAAGTGGCCAAAGCCATGGAAAAAGTTTTTGACGTGAACCGCATCGGCATGGCGGTCATCGGATTGGAAGTGCCCCACGTGCATGTACACTTGGTGCCCATCAACCGGATGAGCGATATGGATTTTTCCAAGAAAAAGACTTTTACTCCCGAACAATTCGAAGCCATACGAAAAAAAATTGCCGACGCATTCAAGAAAAACATTTAACCTTTTGGGTTAATCCTTTATGCTTCCAGTAAAAAAGCCGGTAGTTTCGAATTTTATTTGACAAGCAAACAAATTATACGAATAAATTTATTATGCTTGCATAATATTTTAAAAAATTTTGTAACTTTATAGCACAAAATCAATAAGAAATGAAGATTTTATTAATGTTGAGTGTTGTGCCCGATACAACGTCAAAAATCAATTTTACCGATAATGATACCCGTTTTGACAAGACGGGAATACAATTTGTCATTAATCCGCATGACGAATTCGGACTGACCAAAGCCATGCAAATCAAAGAAAAAACCGGCGCCGAATTGCATGTGGTCCATGTGGGCGTACAAGCCAACGAATCGGTCATCAGGAAAACCTTGGCCATCGGAGCCGATAAGGCCTTCCGCATTGACACCGATCCGCAAGACAGTTTTTATACGGCCGTACAACTGGCCGAATTTCTTAAGGACAAAGACTACGACTTGATTATTGCCGGCCGCGAATCCATCGATTATAACGGTGGTATGGTACCCGGAATGGTTGCCGCCATGACCGGCATGAGATTTATCAATGCCGTTATCGGTTTGGAACTCAACGGAACCGAAGCCATGGTTGATCGAGAAATCGAAGGCGGAAAAGAAACCTTACAAACCACATTGCCGTTAATCATCGGTGGTCAGAAAGGATTGGTCAAAGAGGAAGAATTACGCATTCCGAACATGCGTGGTATCATGATGGCCCGTAAAAAACCTTTGGAAGTTTTATCGCCCGTCGATGCGCCTGTAGTTACGGAATATCTTAAATTCGAAAAACCGCCCGCCAAGAGTGCGGTAAAATTAGTGGATAAAGATAACTTGGACGAACTTATCGATTTATTGCACAACGAAGCCAAAGTCATTTAACCTAAAACCGAAAAAATTATGTCAATCTTAATATTTGCCGAACATCAAAACGGAAAACCCAATAAAACCGCCAAAGAATTGGCTTCTTATGCCAAAGCATTGGCGGAAAAAACCGGAGGAGAAGTGATTGCCCTCGGATTCGGATTAACCTCACCCGAGGATTTATACGCATACGGCGTAAATAAAGTGTTAAATGTAGATGATCAACGATTTACAACTTTTAATGCCAAAGCATACGCCGAAGCATTTAAACAAGCAGCAGCACAAAACGGAATAAAAATCATTCTCACCGGCCAAACCGCCGACGGTATGTATTTCACTCCCCTTTTGGCGGGTATGTTAAAGGCGGCCTATGTGACACAAGTAATATCATTGCCCGAACAAAATGATCCGTTTATTATCAAACGGAAAGCATTTTCCAATAAAGCCATTGCCCATGTGGCCTTAAAAACGGATATCAAAATATTAAATATCGCCAAAAATTCGTTCGGGTTGCAAGAAAATCCCGTTGAAGGCGTCACGGAAACTTTTAAACCCGAAGTGGCCGACGAAGTATTTGAAGAAATCAAATCGGTAAAAGTCGAAAAAGCCACGGGTAAAGTACCTTTGAGCGATGCGGAAATCATCGTATCTGCCGGCCGCGGATTGAAAGGGCCCGAAAACTGGGGTATGATCGAAGAATTGGCCGAAGTACTCGGCGCAGCCACGGCATGTAGCAAACCGGTTGCCGATATGGGATGGCGCCCGCATAGCGAGCACGTAGGACAAACCGGAAAACAAGTAGCACCCAATCTATATATTGCCATTGGTATTTCGGGTGCCATTCAGCATTTGGCCGGTGTCAATTCATCCAAAAACATTTTGGTTATAAATATTGACCCCGAAGCACCTTTCTTCAAAGCGGCCGATTACGGCGTAGTGGGTGACGCATTTGAAGTGGTCCCCAAACTTATCGAAAAACTGAAAGAATTTAAAAGTGCACACTAAGTAATAATTTTTTTCGTAAATTTATCGAACAATAAAAAGGGCTGTTTGAAGTATATCCAGCCCTTTTTTAAATCGATATGTAAATGGAATTAGTAAAACTAGTCATTGCACGGCTAGAAAATACGGGAACGGGCACCGGTGCTTTTCTTTTACACTTGAAAGAAAAAGATGCGGAAAACCCCAGAATTTTACCCATAGTCATAGGCGCTTTTGAAGCACAAGCCATCATCTTCGGTTTGGAAAAAGACATCAACCCACCCCGGCCTCTCACACATGATTTGTTTCATCACGTATTGACCGGTTTGGGCTATCAATTGGAAAAAATTATTATTTCCAAACTCCACGAAGGAATTTTTTACTCTACCCTCTATATCACCGACGGAAAAAAAACTTACGAATTCGATTCAAGGACTTCGGATGCCGTGGCATTGGCCGTGCGGTTTAAAGCCCCCATCTATACCACAAAAGAAATTATGGACGAAGCGGGAGTGATTATCAGACAAAAACCCCTCGAACACATCGACGAAATCACCGAAGAAATTCAAAAGGCCTTGGACGAATTATTACCCGAAGACGAAAAAGGACAATTTTCTATCGGAGAAGATTTTCTTGAAAAAATAAAATCCTTAATGAAAGAATTTTTCGGAGCGGAATTCGAAATATCCACCGATAGTAAAGAAGATTTGGAAAAATTACTCCAAAAAGCCATAGAAAACGAAGATTATGAACTCGCCGCAAAAATACGGGATCTTATCAATGAATTAAGTAAAAATGACGCCGGCGACGAAAACGAAGAATAAAATTTTTTATATGAAACTAAACGATATCAAATTCAAACTCACCGTTCTTAACTTTTTGGAATTTTTTGTATTCGGCGCATGGCTCCTGTCATTTGCCAAGTATATGGGCGCCACATTGCATTTTTCCGGACAGCAAATCGGATTGGTTTTCATGACCTTGGGATTTGCTTCGTTGATAATGCCGGGTGTGATGGGCGTAATTGCCGATAAATGGTTGAGCCCTAACAAGTTATTTGCAATTTCTCATATTGTGGGAGCGGGATTGTTGGTTTTATTAGCCAAACAAACGGATTTTAACGGTGTTTTTTGGATCACCTTATTGTACCTGATGCTCTATATGCCTTCCATTGCTTTGGACAACACCATTTCCTATTGCCTTTTGGTAAAAAACGATTATGACGTGGTAAAAGCATTTCCGCCCATTCGCGTATGGGGAACCATCGGATTTATCATTGCCACCTGGATTACCGATTTGATGGGATGGGGAACCACTCATATGCAATTTTACTTTGCCGCAGCCGTATCCTTGATACTGGGTCTATATACTTTTACGCTCCCCGACTGCCCGCCCGACAAAAGTTCACAAAAAACATTGGCGCAAGCTTTCGGATTGGATGCATTAAAATTATTTACAGACAAACGCATGGCTTTATTTTTCATTTTTTCCATGCTATTGGGAGCGGCGCTTCAAATTACCAACATGTGGGGAGAAGCATTCTTGCATGATTTCGGAAAAATAGCCGAATACAAAGATGCTTTCATCGTCAAATACAACGGCGTGGTCATGTCGCTTTCGCAAATCAGTGAAACCGTATTTATTCTAACCATTCCTTTCTTCTTGAAACGCTACGGTATCAAAACGGTCATGCTGATGAGTATGCTTGCTTGGTTCTTGCGTTTCGGACTGTTTGCCGTAGGTTCGCCCGTGGGTATAGGGGCGGTGGCTATCATCCTGTCGATGATTGTATATGGTATGGCTTTCGATTTCTTTAATATTTCCGGTTCGTTATTCGTGGAAAAAGAAGTGGACCCCAAAATCCGCGCATCGGCCCAAGGGCTCTTTATGATTATGACCAATGGTATCGGTGCTATGATGGGGGCTTATTTAAGTGGATGGGTTGTCGATTTGTTCCGCGAAGGCGATCATGTGGACTGGCGTTCGGTATGGGGAATTTTTGCCTTGTATGCACTAATCGTGGCTATTTTATTTGCCATTTTCTTTAAATATAAGCATAATCCCGAAGAAGAATTTGAAGTAGCTCATTAGAAGAATAGCTTTTTATTTTCGGATTTGGGATTTATCCCGAAGGTCGATACGACTCTTACAGAGGATCCCGTTGGGAGGATTTGGGACTTAGGTTTTTCTCCTACTGTTTTTACAGTAGCAGACTAAAAAATAATTAAGATTAAAGTAATGTTCCGATTTCACGATTTAACGGTTTAACGATTTAACAACAAAAAAAATGAAACAATACTTGGACTTACTTCGCGATGTGATGGAAAACGGCACGGACAAAGGCGACCGTACGGGCACGGGCACCCGGAGCGTGTTCGGCCGCCAATTGCGGTTCGATTTGTCCGAAGGATTTCCCTTGGTGACCACCAAAAAAGTTCATCTCAAATCCATCATACACGAATTGCTTTGGTTCTTGAAAGGCGACACCAACATCAAATATCTCACCGACAACGGCGTACGGATTTGGAATCCTTGGGCCAACGAAAACGGCGATTTGGGGCCGGTCTATGGCGCCCAATGGCGCAATTGGAACAATTCGGGTATCGATCAAATCAAGCAATTGATTCACACGTTGAAAACCAATCCCGACAGCCGGCGCATGCTGGTCACGGCTTGGAATCCCGAAGTTATGCCCGATTCGTCCAAATCGCACGCACAAAACATCGCTGAAGGCAAGGCCGTATTGCCCCCGTGTCATGCTTTTTGGCAAGTTTATGTGGCCGACGGCAAACTCTCCCTTCAACTTTATCAACGAAGCGCCGACCTGTTTATAGGCGTACCTTTCAATATCGCTTCTTATGCCTTGCTCACCATGATGCTGGCGCAAGTGACCGGATACGAACCGGGTGAATTCGTGCACACTTTCGGCGATACGCATATTTACAAAAATCATTTCAAGCAAGTGGAAGAACAACTCTCGCGCCGGCCGCGCCCCTTGCCGCAAATGAAAATCAATCCCGATGTGAAGTGCATTTTCGACTTCACCTACGACGATTTCGAACTGACGGGCTACGACCCGCATCCGCACATCAAAGCACCCGTGGCTATATGAAATCTCCTACAATAAACATTATAGTAGCCAAAGGAAAAAACAATGAAATCGGGAAGAACGGTCAATTGATTTGGCACATCTCCGACGATTTGAAACGTTTCAAAAAAATCACCATGGGCGGCGTGTTGATCATGGGTCGCAAAACCTACGAATCCATCGGGCGCCCCTTGCCCGGGCGAATCAACATCGTGGTGACCCGCCGGAAAGATTATCCCGATGAAGGCACTTTTATTACGCATTCACCAGAAGAAGCATTGGAAAAAGCCCGTTGTTTCGGCAAGCCCGTGTTTATTATAGGCGGAGAACAAATTTACCGGGCTTTGTTGCCCCGGGCCGAACGCTTGTACATCACCGAAATCGATGCGGAAGACCCCGCGGCCGATGCTTTTTTTCCTTCCCTAGAACAAAATAAATGGAAAATCAAAGAAGGACACTCCACATTTATCGATTCTTCCACCCATATTACTTATAAATATATTGAATATACAAAAGTTAAATAATCATAATTTCATAAAATTCAATATTCTTTATAAAATTATCAAAAGTTTGTTCTTTTTCTTGATAAAGATGTAATATTCAAACACATCTTATTTAAAATCGTTATAAATTTTCCCTATTTGTGTAATCATACACATATTCTTATGTAACTTTTTTTTACATTTAAAATAACTTTCACTTCAAAAACTTTTGACAATGACTACATCCCAACAAAAAGAAACTTATTTGGATGCTCTACTCGAGCGGGGTTATTCCAGGAGGGATTTTATGAAGTTCGTTACATTCATTACCGCTTATATGGGATTGGAGCATTCTATGGTTAGTCAAGTGGCCAAAGCCCTTGAAACAAAAAAACGCATTCCAGTAATATGGGAACATTTTCAAGAATGTACCGGATGTACCGAGTCGTTTATACGTTCGGATCATCCCATTGTTGCCGATATTATCCTCGATAGCATTTCATTGGATTATACGGATACTTTAATGGCTGCGGCGGGTCATAATGCGGAAAGTGCCAAACAAAAATCCATGAAAGAAAATTACGGGAAGTATATTTTAATTGTAGAAGGAGCCGTTCCTACGAAAGACGGAGGGGTGTATTGTACGATTGCAGGAAGAACGGCAGTTGATATTTTGAAAGAATCTGCAGCCGGAGCGGCGGCCATAATTACCTTCGGAAGTTGTTCGGCTTATGGAGGAGTGCAAGCGGCATATCCCAATCCGACGGGCTCGGTACCTGTGGATGCCATCATCAAGGACAAGCCCATCATCAAAGTTCCGGGTTGTCCTCCCATTTCGGAAGTCATGACGGGTGTAGTTATACATTATGCGGTTTTTGGCACCATTCCGGAATTGGATTCAATCGGACGTCCCAAACAATTTTACGGAAAGCGAGTTCATGACAGTTGTTACCGCCGTCCTTATTTCGATGCGGGATTATTTGCCGAAAGTTATGATAGCGAAGAAGCGAAAAAAGGTTACTGCTTATACAAACTAGGATGTAGAGGGCCGGTTACCTATAATGCATGCGGATTTATGGAATGGAACAACGGCGTAAGTTTCCCTATAAAATCGGGATATCCATGTATCGGCTGCAGTGAAAATAATTTCTGGGACAACGGTCCCTTCCAAGAAAGATTGGTCAATATTTCCGGTTTTGGAATCGAAGCCACGGCGGATAAAATCGGGAAAGTGGTGCTGGGTGTAGCGGCCGGCGGTGCGGCACTACATGCTATCGCCACCAATGTCTTAAAACGCAAAGAAATTAAAGAATCCATCGAAAGCGGTATGGAAAACGAAAAACATCTTAACTCATAAAATCCCATAGTCATGAATAGAATAGTAGTTGACCCCATTACAAGAATAGAAGGCCATTTACGTATTGAAGCCAAAGTGGAAAACGGCAAAATCGTAGATGCTTACAGTTCTTCAACCATGGTAAGAGGTATGGAAAAAATTGTAGAAGGTCGCGATCCGAGAGATGTTTGGGCATTTGTACAACGCGCATGTGGTGTGTGTACGACCGTTCATGCCATTGCTTCTATTCGTACCGTGGAAGATGCTTTGGATATTGTGGTGCCGCCCAATGCCGAAATAGCACGAAATCTTATTACCATTTCTCATGCCATTCAAGACCATGTCATTCATTTTTATCACTTACATGCTTTGGATTGGGTCGATGTGACCAAAGTACTCGAAGCCGATCCGAAAGCCACATCCGAAATTGCTCAAAGCATATCTAAATGGCCTAATTCTTCTCCGGGATATTTTGCCGATGTAAAGGCCCGAGTAAAGAAACTGGTGGATAGCGGTCAATTGGGAATTTTTACAAACGGCTATTGGGGACATCCCGCCATGAAACTTCCACCCGAAGTGAATTTATTGGCAGTGGCCCATTATTTGGAAGCATTGGAATGGCAAAAGGAAATTATAAAAGTCCATACCATTTTGGGTGGCAAAAATCCGCATCCTCATTTTCTGGTTGGAGGAATGGCCTCGCCTATTAATTTGGATGACGCCGGCGGCTTAAATGCAGAACGTTTGGCCTATATCAAACATTTATTAAAACAGGCCCATAAATTTGTCAATGAAGTATATGTGCCAGATTTAATGGCGATTGCGTCATTTTACAAAGATTGGGGAGCAATAGGCGAATCCAAATTTAAAAATTATTTGGCTTATGGTGATTTGCCGACCGACAATTATAGAAATCCTTCCAGTTTTAAATGGCCCGGCGGCATTATTCTTAACGGAGATTTGTCAAAAGTTCATCCTATTGATTTGGAAAATACCAGTGAAATACAAGAATTTGTTTACAAAGCATGGTATGATTATTCGGTAGGAAAAGACAAAGGATTGCACCCTTATGAAGGCGAAACCAATATTCATTACACCGGTCCCGAACCGCCTTACGAATATTTGGATGTGGAAAAAGAATATAGTTTTATCAAAACTCCGCGTTGGAAAGGAATGCCCATGGAAGTAGGCCCGCTTTCAAGAATGTTAATCGGTTATGCTTCAGGTAAAGAAGAATACAAAGAAGTCATCGACTGGGCATTAAAAACCTTGGATGTACCCGTAAATGTATTATTCTCCACCTTAGGAAGAACAGCAGCAAGAGGATTGGAGACAAAATTATTAGCCGACTGGGGACTTGAATTTATCGATCAATTGCTCGCCAATATCAAAGCCGGAGATACCCGCATGGCCAATATGGAAAAATGGGATCCTTCCACCTGGCCCGACGAAGCAAAAGGCGTGGGATACATGGAAGCACCAAGAGGTGGCTTGGCACATTGGATTGTAATTAAAAATCAAAAAACCGAACGTTATCAAATGGTAGTCCCCACTACTTGGAATGCCGGACCCCGAGATCCCAAAGGCCAAATGTCGCCCTATGAATCGGCATTATTGGGAACTCCTATCGCCGATCCCGCCAATCCGGTCGAGATCCTGAGGACCATTCATTCGTTTGATCCTTGTTTGGCTTGTGCCGTGCATTTGTATGACAAACACGGAAATCACGTAGGCCGTATCTCTATCGATACCGGCTGTGCCATATAAACCGATATCAAACTGAAATTAAAACTTAATATTATGTCAAGTTTAGTTTTTAAGCGGGTATATGTGTGGGAACTTGCCGTACGATTTTTTCATTGGATTACGGTAGGAAGCATGATTGTTCTTATCATTACCGGTTTTATCATAGCTGATCCGCCGGCTTTAAATATGCATGTCGAAGCATCCAATGCCTATTTGTTCGGCTATATTCGTGTTATTCATTTTACTGCGGCATATTTGGTTATGGCTGTGGCTCTTTTTCGATTATATTGGGCCTTCGCCGGTAATCAATTTGCCCATTGGAGTTACTTTATTCCCTATTCCAAAAAAGCCATCAAAAATATCCTGCATGTAATAAAAAGTGATATTTTACTTCTAAAAGACCGGAATGAAAATCTGGAAGATGTCAGTATAGGCCATAACCGCTTGGCCGCCTTTTCTTATTTCATTATGGGATTGTTATTTATTTTTCAGGCCATGACGGGTTTGGCATTATTATCTCAAACTTCCGGTTGGTGGTTTCCTAAAATGTTTGCATGGATAGTACCTTTGATGGGCGGCGAAATTCATGTGCGGTATTGGCATCATTTTTTAACATGGATTTTTATGACCTTTATTGTCATCCATGTATATTTGGTATTATATCATGATTATGTAGAAGCCCGGGGAGAAGTTTCTTCCATGATAAGCGGATTCAAATTCGTCCGTGCCGAAAGAATCAAAAAAGATAAAGAAACACAAAAAGATTAAATCCAAATTAAAGAGAAGCATCCCGATAAGCAAGAAAAACAAATGAGTAAGCCGAAAAAGACCATGATTTCCGATGAAGTAATGGAATTACAGAAACTTTTTTATCAAACGCATGACTACTTGGATAATGAAAAAAAGAATAAAATTTTAATTCTCGGAATCGGAAATTATTTAATGGGTGACGAAGGTCTGGGTGTACATGTAATCCACACGCTGAGCAAAGTCAAATTACCCGCGCATGTAGATATCATGGACGGCGGAACCGGTAGTTTTGATTTGATGCCTATTATTTCGCGGTATTCGGTTGTTTTCTTTGTCGATGCTACCATGGATTTTAGAAAACCGGGAACTATCGATGTGCTTTATCCCGAATTTGCATCGGACTTTCCCTCGGTTCTTAGTGCACATGATGTAGGATTAAAAGATATGATCGAAGCGTTGGAATTCAAAGGCGAACTTCCTCAAGTCATTTTACTTACCGTAACTATAAAAGAAGTTCGTCCGATGACCATTGAATTATCTCCCGAAATAAAGAAAGTGATTCCACAAGTTGTGGAAAAAATTCTGGAAATCGTAAATAAAATTCAAATCGAAAGATAAGATGCTTGACATATTTCCGGGAAAATACAAGAAAAACCCGTTCATTAGGACGGGTTTTGTTATTCACAATAAAATCAAAAACGTAACTTTGATTAAAATATAATTAAATAACTGAAAACATTTCATATTCATATCAAGGGGATTGTGCAAGGGGTCGGATTCAGACCGCATGTCTATCAATTATGCCGAAAAAAAAATCTGAAAGGATGGGTTAATAATACGGTAGATGGCGTACACATCCGCATCAATGCCACAGAAAAACAAGCGAAAGACTTTTTAAAAGAATTATTAAACAATCCGCCGAAAATGGCCAAAATAACCGGATATAGTATTGACGAAACCACACCGGAAGAGTTTCAAACTTTTGAAATCATACAAAGTTCTTCGAATAGCCAAGCCAACTTATTACTTACTCCGGATTTTGCCATGTGTGAAGACTGCTTGTCGGAATTATATGATCCGAACAATCGACGTTATCAATATCCTTTCATCACATGTACCAATTGCGGTCCGAGATATTCCATCACCCGACGCCTTCCTTATGACAGGCATACCACGACCATGGCAGCTTTCAGGATGTGTTTGGCATGCGAAACGGAATATCACGATCCGATGAATCGGAGATATTATTCGCAAACCAATTCTTGTCCCGATTGCGCCATTGAAATGATGCTTTTCAAAAATGGAAAATTACATTATCATTTTACAAATTTGGATGAAGTGACCGGGCAATGGAAAAACGGAAAAATTGTTGCCATTAAAGGTATTGGCGGATATTTATTGACCTGTGATGCGACAAATCCCGAACCAATAAACAGGTTACGTCATTTGAAAAACAGGCCTGCCAAACCATTTGCCTTGATGTATCCGCATATCGAAATGTTGAAACAAGATGTGGAACTTCATGAAAAAATCATCAACGAGCTGAATAATACAAGTTCTCCCATTGTCCTGATTCCATTAAAAAATCAACCTCAAACGCCATTGGCCATGAATGCCATAGCGCCGGGACTCCATAGTATCGGCGTCATGCTTCCTTATACGCCGCTCTATCATTTGCTCCTTAATAAATTCAATCGCCCTATCATCGCAACCAGCGGCAATATTTCAGGCAACACCATTATTTATCAAGATGCGGATGCCATTGAAAAATTATCGAACATAAGCGATATGATTTTAATGAATAATCGGGAAATAGTCATTCCGCAAGACGATAGCGTAGTAAGATTCAGTTATAGCAAAAAACAAAAAATTATTATAAGACGTTCGCGGGGCTTGGCACCCTCCTACATTAATCCGAATCTAAAATTGCCCGAAAAAAGTATTCTCGCTTTCGGAGCCATGATGAAAAGCACATTTACATTGCTCCATAATAAAACCATACATATTAGCCAATATTTGGGTAGCACAGATAATTTTCATGCAGAAACAAATTATATAAATACCCTCCGGCATTTCACCCAACTCTTCAAACCGGAAATAGATCAAATACTTATCGATATGCATCCGGGCTATTTCACTCACCGGTACGGAAAAGAATTTTCGGAGAAATACAATATTCCTTACAAAAAAATCCAACATCACAAAGCACATTTCTTTGCCGTGATGGCCGAAAATGATTTATTAATTCAAAATGACCGAGTGCTGGGTGTAATTTGGGACGGTACCGGTCTGGGCGATGACAATCATATCTGGGGCGGAGAATTTTTTACCTATCATCGCAGAAAGGTTGAACGCATCGGTCATATCGGTGAATTCCCTTTTATTCTGGGCGATAAAATGGTTCAAGAACCGCGCATTTCCGCCCTTATTATGTCGAAAAAAATTAAAAATCAGGATATTATTCAAAACAAATTTACGGCGGTTGAGTGGAAAATTTACAATAAGTTATTAAAAACCAATAAATTAAAAAGTACCAGTGTAGGACGTCTGTTCGACGCTGTCAGTTCAATATTATTGAGTCATGATAAACAATCTTATGAAGGCGAAGCGGCTATTTATTTGGAAGATGCCGCTTTCAATGCCATACAAAAGAAAGAATTTTCCTTGTCATTATCCTATCTAAAAAATAATGAAATACCGGAAAATTTACCCGAATTCATTATGGAAAAAATATGGTATGATTTAAAAAATGGAGAGGATAGAAATTTTATTGCCGCCAAATTCCATATTACGCTTGCACATTATATTCAAAATTTTGCCCGCAAAACCGGCATTTCCCATGTGGCATTTAGTGGTGGCGTTTTTCAAAATCAATTACTAACGGATTTGATCATAACCCTGATGCAGAATGAATTTAATTTGTATTTCCATAAAAATCTATCACCTAATGACGAAAACATTTCATTCGGACAATTGATGTATGATATTTATGCAATGGAATAATTTATTATATTTATAAAAAGAATAGCCATGAATTTTCTTAAGAAATTTTTGGATCAACGCTCCAAGAATTTGGCACAAAGAAAAGTTAAACACAATCCCTCGATTACTTCGGCACCGGATCCGGATGTAAAAGAAGTGATGACCGACCATGAATTTTGGGAGATATTCAAACGTTTTCATGAAAGAGCAATCGAAGGCAAAAAATCAGTTGAAGAGATTTGGGAAGAATTACTGGAACCGTTATCCAAAGAAAAGATTGAAAAATTCTTGGAAATGTATGACAAACTAAGCAAATAAGAACGGCTCATGAAATATCTTGATGAATTCAGAGATCCCGAATTGGCAAAAAAACTATTATTTGAAATAAAAAAAACAGTTACACGCCCATGGCGCATTATGGAAATTTGTGGCGGACAAACCCATGCCTTGGTCAAATACGGTATCTTAGATGTATTGCCTGCAGAAATTACCATGATTCACGGTCCCGGCTGCCCGGTTTGTGTAACGCCGCTTCACTTAATCGATAAAGCCATTTATTTAGCCGAAAAGAAAGATGTCATTTTGTGTAGTTTCGGTGATATGATCCGGGTTCCCGGTTCCGAAAAAAGTTTGCTGGAAGCCAAAGCACAAGGCGCCGATATCCGCATATTATATTCTCCGCTCGAAGCGGTAAATATTGCCAAAAATAATCCCGACAAAGAAGTAGTATTTTTTGCCGTGGGATTCGAAACCACAGCTCCCGCCAATGCATTATCCGTACTTCACGCCAAGAAGTTGGGACTTAAAAATTATTCCATTTTAACTTCACACGTGCTTGTGCCTCCCGCCATTGAAGCGCTTATGGAAGACGAAGAAAGTCAAATTGACGGATTTTTAGCGGCCGGTCATGTATGTGCGATTATGGGTTATTGGCAATATCATGCATTGGCCCGCAAATATAAAGTCCCCATTGTGGTTACCGGTTTTGAGCCCTTGGATTTGTTACAAGGAATTTTGATGACCGTAACACAACTGGAAGAAGGGCGATACGAAGTGGAAAATCAATATAAACGTGTAGTAGTGGAAGAAGGCAATAGACCTGCACAAGAGGTCATATCACAAGTATTTGAAATAAAAGACAGAGCATGGAGAGGAATCGATATCATTCCTAAAAGCGGATTGGAATTAAAAAATGAATTCGCGGAATTCGATGCCGTAAAGAAATTTCATATCGATATGGAAGAAGCGCCCGAAAACAAAGCATGCCGCGCGGGCGATGTTATGAAAGGAATAATTAAACCCAATCAATGTCCCGAATTCGGTAAAAGATGTACGCCTCAAAATCCATTGGGCGCACCCATGGTCAGTTCGGAAGGAGCATGTGCCGCTTATTACCATCATTATGGAAATATTTTTAACAGCAAAGCATAAATAAATACTTTTAACTAGCAAATAATACTTCGAAAATACATCCAAAATAATTTTCCATGAATAAAAAAAGAAAAATGCAATTGAATTGTCCGATGCCCAAATTCGACTTCGATTTCATTACCATGGGGCACGGAAGCGGCGGATTGCTCACCCACAAATTACTTGAAAGCGGCGTGTTTGATCTTTTATCCAATGAGAAGTTAGACGAACATCACGACGGCGCCATTTTGGATTTGAAAGGAAAAACGGCGTTTTCCACCGATAGTTTTGTGATTTCGCCTATTTTTTTTCCAGGTGGAAATATCGGAGAATTGGCTGTAAACGGTACGGTAAACGACTTGGCCATGTGTGGCGCTTTGCCCCAATATATTTCTTTAAGTTTTATTCTGGAAGAAGGATTGTCCATGAAAGAATTTTGGGATGTATTGGTGGGCATAAAAGCCGCTTGCGAAGAAGCCGGCATACAAGTAGTTACCGGCGACACCAAAGTGGTGGAAAAAGGTAAAGGCGACAAAATTTTCATCAATACAACCGGAATCGGCACACTACATCCCCGAGCCGATATTAGTTTGAAAAACGTAAAACCGGGGGATAAAATCTTAGTCAGCAATCAAATCGCCCGCCATGGAATTGCCATTCTGTCCAAACGCCAAGGATTGGAATTCGAAACTTCGATTATTAGCGATACAACTAATTTGAACCGGGCCGTAAAAAAATTATTGGATCATTTCGGCAAAAATATTCATTTACTTCGCGATCCTACCCGCGGTGGACTGGCTTCTACGCTGAATGAAATTGCAGGCGATACCGGCTACGGAGTTGTCTTGGAAGATCGGGCTATTCCAATTGACCCGCAAGTACGTGGTGCTTGTGAAATTTTGGGCTTAGACCCACTCTATATTGCCAATGAAGGCGTATTCATTGCCATCGTTTCATCTGAAAAGGCCGATGCAATCCTCAATCTGCTCCGAACTACGGAAAAATGTGAACATGCAGCCATTATCGGAACCATAACCGAAAAAAATCCGGGTAAAGTTATTATGCAAAATGTAATGGGTGGTAAACGGGTAGTCAATATGCCGATAGGTGAACAATTACCGAGAATTTGTTAATTTTCAATAGAAGGACTGTCCGGCGAATCCAATTCATCTATCTCACCCATCCGCTTGATTAAGTCGAATGTTTCTTTTGCCTCTTCCTCATCCACTATACTAATGGCAGTCCCCACATGAACCAATACATAATCGCCTATCTTGGCTTCAGGAACCATGGCTAAATTTACTTCTTTGATTATTCCTTCGAAATCCACCTTTCCTATACGAAAAGTTTTATCGATTTCCGATACAATCTCAATTAATTTTCCGGGTATGGATAGGCACATAGTGAATAGTTTAATGTTTAAAGTTTAAAGTATAAAGTTAAAAAGTATTAGTATTTTAATAGAACAAATGCATTTTAAGATGCTTATAAATTTTGCTTCTTCCCGATTTCTTCTCTCAACCAGTCATACCAACGATCCATTCCTTGACCGGTGGTGGCGGATACTTCAAAAAATTTTAAATTTGGATTAACACGCAAAGCATAATCTTTCAATTTTTCCAAATCAAAATTTAAATAAGGTAATAAATCAATTTTGTTGATTAAGCATATATCCGAGGTATGAAACATATCGGGATATTTAATCGGTTTGTCCTCACCTTCTGTGATACTGACAATAACCACTCTTTTATCCTCTCCTAAATCAAACATTGCCGGACATACCAAATTACCTACGTTTTCTATCATCAAAACCGAATTTTCGACCGGATTCAATTCTTTTACCGCCCGGTAAATCATATCGCTTTCCAAATGGCAACCTTGACCGGTATTCACCTGAACAACAGGAATCCGTAAAGCATCAATTCGATTGGCATCATTCATGGTTTGCTGATCACCTTCAATCACATAAAAATTTATTTCGTCTTTGAGGTCTTTCAATGTGCGTTCCAAAATGGATGTTTTTCCCGAACCGGGTGAACTGACTAAATTAAGTGCCAAGATTTTTTTGGCTTCGAAGTAACCTCGATTTCGTTCCGCCTCCAATTGATTCTTGTCCAATACATTTTTTTCCAAATCGATATGCACACTTTCATGATGATGGTGATCATGACCGTGGTGATGGTCATGCACATGATCGGTTATTTGTACGAAATGTTGAAGTTCAGTAATTTCACCCGGCTTTCGGATGCTTATATTATCTGTTCCGCAACCACAAGTTCCACACATAATTTTAGTTTTTTAGTTCAAAAAATAAAGTTCTTCATTCAAACCATAATCATTGATTGATAACTATTACTTTTAAACAATTTGTTTTGTCATAACGACATTAACAATTATCTTTTCTCGCTTATCTCTTCGGTTACTTCTCTCCCGATTACCGCTTATACGACCTCCAATGCCTTTACTCGCAATTCTTTTCCCTTTACAATATTCTTCAAATAACTTCCGCAAACCGGACAATTATCGTAAATATGTTCAATTTTAAACGATGAATTACAATCCACACATACGGCACGGGCTTCAATATAATCTATCTTTCGTTCGGCTTGCTCCAAAACGGTACCGCGAACAGCCGGCTCCCATGCAAAATCAAGCGCTTCCAATTCCACTCCGGACAACGAACCTATTTCCAATTCAATCAATGTAACACGTTCTTTTCCCGCCTTTTTTAATTCCTCTTCGGCAATTTCAATAATTCCCATGACAATTGACAATTCATGCATCAGGAATAACTTTTTCTTGTAACTTAATTATCAAATATACAAATTTTTATAATGAAAATCGCTGATTATAAACTCTTCAGTATCCAATAAATTCCGATAAGCAAAGCAAATAGGCCACTCGACCATCTTAAAATTCCAAGCATTTTCCCTTCACCCGTTGAACCGATGACGGATAATTTTCCCACCAAAAACGCATAAAAAATCATAGTCGTTACCGTCCCTAATGCAAAACCGCCCATATAAAAAATACTTTGTGAAATGTGATTAAAACCTAAAACGGGAAATAATAAAATAAAATGGGAAATACCGGCAAATCCGTGAATAATTCCTATCCCCAATGCAGACCATAGCGTTTGAAAAATAAACGAAAAATGTGAATGCGCATGAGTTGAATCGACGGTATGCTCATGCCGGTGAATATGCACATATACCTTTTGTTCGGTTCGGTGCATATGCGGATGTGCATGTCTTTTGGCTTGCCGGAAAATTCTATAGAAAGTCCAAAATCCGAGGGCAATTAATATAATGCCGACCAAACGTTCACTGATCCCGGAAATAAAATCCAAAGGAATGTATGCTTTAAATAATAAAAATAAAACACCTATCAAAATCATTCCCAATATATGTCCAATACCCCAAAACAGGCCTATTCGCCATGATTTTTCCGGATTATCGGTAACTAAGGGTGTAACCGCCGCCAAATGATCGGGGCCCGATAGCACATGAGTCCCCGCGGCAATAAAACCGGCAATAAAAGGAAAAGAAACCATAGCCGTTTACCTTAAACTATCATGTCGAATAACGGAAATCACTTGATTCATTTTTTCATTGGGCACTGTCAATGAAAGCACATAATGCTTGATTAACCATTTCCCGTCTTTATTTATTAATACACCCGAACCACGGCATCCCCCCATCCACGTGTCAAGCGTTTCGTCAAACCAAACCGTGGCGGGACTGACGGAATCCCGGTAAACATGCCGATTAATTTTCTTGAAATGCCATGCCTTTCCCTTGTCAAAATAGGGCTTGGCAAATGCCATAAATGCATCTTTGTTCCAAACTTCCGACGCATCGGTACCCACAAAAATTGCATCCCGGTCCATCAAGGAAAAATACGTATCAAAATCGGCTTCGGCTGCCGCCCGGTGCCACCGGTCCAAAGTGCGGGAAACTTCTTCGGCGGCATTAACTTTATCATGCGATTCATCTTCATGACAAGCCCAAATCAATAGTAAAAATATTCCAACAAAAAGCGGTTTGTTTAATTGTCTTATTCTCATAATATTGACTTTCTATTTAAACCAAATCGATGGATCAAAAGCACCGCAAACCAAATTAAGCTTAGCAATGCCATGGTCCACTTTAATCTATTGGCCAAAGAAAACACAAAAAACCGGCTTTCATCGATATGCGGATAAACCTTTGTAAAATAGACAATTCCAGCATTTTCAATCCAATCGAAAAACATAATAAACAAAGGAAGCCATACCAAATGTCGCAACCCGCCCGTGAAGCGGTTTAATTTTATGAAAATCAACGTGTAAGTCAATCCGTAAATCAGCGCGTAGGGTGTATCGATCCAAAGGGCGGCCCGGCGATATATGCGCAATTGAGCCGGCGAATAAGCGGATAATATTTCACGGACATACCCGGGCGAAAAGCCGAAAAACAAATCTAAAGGTTGTTTTCGTTGTAAATAATTTAAATATATGTATGGAAAAATAATAATATTAATAACAAAAATAAGAACTACCCCCGGCCAAATATGATACCATGTCACATGAGAGGTTAAGAAAACCGAAATTTTATCCGAAAATTTCATCGGCAACTTAAGGTCAAGTCAATAATTTTAGAAAATTTTGTATTTATAATAGATATGCTAACATAAAATACCAAATGCAATAGTGCAAGTTAGTCAATTTTACAAAAAAACATAAACAATTATAGGATAAAGAATGAATATTGTCAATTCAAAAAAAATAATTATTTTTGCATCCGATTTTTTGGCCCGGTCGTCTAACGGCTAGGACGCAGGATTTTCATTCCTGTAATCGGGGTTCGATTCCCCGTCGGGCTGCGAAGATAATTGACATAAACATTTTTTGGCCCGGTCGTCTAACGGCTAGGACGCAGGATTTTCATTCCTGTAATCGGGGTTCGATTCCCCGTCGGGCTGCAAAACGGGAAAATTTCCATAAATCATAATTTATATGGCACATCACAAGTCAGCATTAAAACGAATCAGGCAAAACAAAAAAAGAAGGTTGCACAATAGGTTTTATCACAAAGTAACGAGAACGAATATCAAGAAATTACGCGCAACCAAAGACCCTGAAATTGCCGCAAAACATTTATCCAAGGTCATTTCAATGATTGATAAATTGGCCAAAAGAAACATCATTCACAAAAACAAAGCCGCCAATTTGAAATCCAAACTAATGCGGTACGTGAATTCTCTTAAAGCAAACGCCTAAGTTGGCATTATATTTGCGCGCTTTCATAAAAACAATTGCTATGAAAAAACTATTCACTGTGGCGCTTTTTTTAATAGGCGCTTCATATTTTTTTGCTCAAAATACAATTGAATACGGCGGATTGAATTGGTATTTAGACTATGACCAAGCCAAAGAAGTGGCAAAAAAAGAAAACAAACCTATTATTATTTTATTCACGGGATCGGATTGGTGTCCTCCCTGCAAGGCCTTAAAAAAAGAGGTCCTTCCTAATGAGGTTTTCAAAAAAGAAGTTGCAAACGCCGTTCTCGTGCTAGCCGATTTTCCCCGCCGAAAAGCCATCCCCGAAGAGCAATTACAAAAAAACCGCCAATTGGCCACCTTATTCCTGGGGCGTTCCGGTTTGCCCACTATGATTAGTGTGGATTGGAGAACAAACGAAATCCTAAGAAAAATTTCCGGTTATAATTTTTATAAACATGACGTGCGTCCACACGTTAATTTTGTTAAATTTTCGGTAATTGCATTTAAGGAAAAATAATTAAAAAAGTTTTTGTATATTTGTTAGTCCGTTATAACCAATAAAATTACGGCGCTATGAAAATAAAAAATTTACTCACCGTATTCATTATTTTCCTGGTAGCATTATCAGCAAATGCTCAATATAGGACCATCGATGCGTATTCATTCTTTAGCGGTTATTCATTTTTTAAAACCGACTTCGGTGCACGAAACGATTGGAATACAAACATTAACAATACCGGCGTGGAGCTGGGTGGAAAAATATTTGTCAATCTCTTTCCTTATCACTGGCAATGGCGCGGCATGTATCATATTAAAACCAATTTTATTTTAACTTACGCTCATGGCCGAGTAGAACATATAGGACGTTGGACTGACAATAAATATTCTCCCACGGCCGTCAAATTGAAAAATATGTTTGCTACGCCTACCGTTATCGGAGGCGGTATGGGATTTGAATATTCCTTGCAAGATTTAACCTTTTTCAATTTTACCCGACTCTATGGTATTTACCGATTCAACGTCACAACCGGAGTGGATTTAATGGCATTTTATTATATGCCTAACATCAAATCGAACTTAGGCGATATTACGGATGTCAATGTACAACCGAATATTCTTCATTCTAGATTTGTAGGAAAAGTCTATCCCAAATCCGGTATTACATTCGGAGCCACATTTAAAGTTACATTCTATTATCAGTTGACCGAAAGTTATCATATCTATTTGGAAAATAGAACCACTTGGTTCCTTTCCGATAAAGTGGACGGATTGGATGTAAACGATGCTCCGGATAAATTTACGGACTGGCTCTATACGCCTGCCATCGGAATTACTTATATAGTTTGGTAAACTTTTTTTCGATTTAGTCTTTATTTTCCTACGCAAAAACTGATTTGTTCCATTGTTTTTGTTCAAAAATTGTTCGATATTTGTAGGACAATTAATAAAAAAAACTGACGAAATGAACAAATTAGTAAAGCACTTACTGGCAAGCATCATGATGCTCGCTGGCATCTTGGCTTTTGCCCAAGGGAAGGTAATCGGTACGGTGATTGACGGAGAAACCAACGAACCCCTTCCGGGTGCCAATGTAATTTTAAAAGGAACAAATTACGGCACCGCTACGGATTTTGACGGGAAGTTCGTTGTGGAAGCACCGGCCGGGGATTACGAGTTATGGATTTCGTACGTAGGTTACGAAGACAAAACTATTGCAGTAAAAATTGAGGACCGAAAAACCAAAAATCTCGGTTCCATTAAATTAAATCCTTCAGCAGAGGCATTAGGTGAAATTGTTATTGTCGGTGTAGCCGATATTGCCAAAGAAAGGGAAACTCCCGTAGCCCAAACTACATTAAAGGCAATTGAAATTCAAGAAAGCATCGGGTCCAAAGAACTACCCGAAGTATTAAATTACACCCCTTCGGTTTATGCCACCAAACAAGGAGGCGGCTGGGGAGATGCCCGTATTAATGTACGTGGATTCGACCAAAGAAACACGGCTGTTCTTATTAACGGTATGCCCGTGAACGACATGGAAAACGGGTGGGTATATTGGAGCAACTGGGCCGGTTTGGCCGACGTGGTTTCCGCCATGCAAGTCCAAAGAGGGCTCGGTTCATCGAAATTAGCCATCTCGTCCGTAGGAGGAACCATCAACATCTTAACCACTACATCCGAAAAGAAAAAAGGTGGAAGTTTAGGTTTCTCTATAGGTAATGACGGATATACCAAATTATTGGCTTCTTACTCCACAGGTTTATTAGACAACGGCCTTTCCGCCTCATTTTTGCTTAGTCATACCAAAGGAGACGGATATGTGGATGCTACACAATTCAGCGGATATACCTGGTTCCTCGGTTTAGGATTCAAACCTTCCGATAAATTAAGTTTCATGTTCACCGCCACCGGAGCACCCCAATGGCACCATCAACGTTCTTGGGCTCCCGATTTGAAAGATTATATCCAATACGGCGGCACATTCGACAAACCCAATATCAAATATAACAGCGATTGGGGATTCCTCAACGGCGAAGTATTCTCTTGGCGTCGTAATTTCTATCACAAACCCATCGCTTCTTTAAACATTGACTTCAATATCAACGAAGCATCTAAAATAAACACCGTAATCTACGGCTCATGGGGTCGTGGTGGCGGTACCGGTGGAATCGGTAAAATCAACGGAAAAAAATATTACTACGGTACATTCCGTGATCACCAAACCGGATTGGTTCGTTTCGACGACATTTATACTTGGAACAGCGGAGGCGATGTGCCCGATTTCGGCAGCCCTCGTTCACGCGACAGTGACAACTATTTTACCAATACCCGAAGCAATGGTATTTCGCGACGTGCTTCCATGAACTCACATGACTGGTATGGAGCAATCGCCAATTATCACAGTGACTTTACCGAAAACTTGAGTTTTGATTTGGGATTGGATTGGAGAACTTATAAAGGATATCATTACCGGGTAGTAAATGATGTACTCGGCGCCGATCGTTATTATGATAATCGCGATAAAAACAATCCTACGGGTACTTATATCTATCCGGAAGACTTTGTGGAAGCCGTTCCGGCATGGAATCCGTTCATCAACATCACCGACCAAAAGAAAATCGAATATTATAATGTAGGTAAAGTAAAATGGCTCGGTGGATTTACCCAATTGGAATATAAAACCGAAAAACTTTCCACATTTGTACAAGCGGGTATTTCCCGTCAAGGATTCAAACGAATCGACTTCTTTAACTTACCTATAGGACAACATGAATCCGAGTGGGTTAATTTGATGGGAGGTAATATCAAATCCGGTATCAACTACAATATCGATGAAAAAAATAACGTATTCATCAACGCCGGATACTATAGCAAACAACCTTTATTCCGTGCTGTTTTCCCCAATTATACCAATAATGATGTAACTCCCGATTTGAGAAATGAAAAGGTTAAGGCCGTGGAAGCAGGATACGGTTATAAAGACGAACACTGGAATGTGAAATTAAACCTCTATTGGACCAGCTGGAAAGACAGATTCGCTCAAGTATCCAGTAATATCGACCATGACAACGATCCTTCCACGCCGGACATCAGAGCATATGCCCGTCTTTACGGAATCAATGAAGTGCATAAAGGAATTGAATTGGAATCCAATGCACGATTCGGAAAATTCCGATTGTACGGCACGATTTCGGTAGGAGATTGGAAATACAAAGATAATGTGACCGCTCCTTGGGTTGATGAAAATAATGATCCCATACCCGGCGCTTCATCGGTTACATTACACTTGAAAGATGTGAAAGTAGGTGACGCCGCACAATTTACAACCCGTTTCGGTATTAAATACTATATTTTGGATAACTTATCCATTAATATTAATCAATTCTTTGCCGACAATTTGTATGCACAATTCGATGCCGTTTCATTCAACAAACCCAACGGACGTAACGAAGCATTAAAATTACCTGCATACAGTTTGGTAGATGCCGGAGTTAATTACAATTTAAAATTGAAAGATTACGGAAAACTTTATTTCGGATTCAATATAGATAACTTGTTTAACAAAATTTATATCTCGGAATCCGATACGAATTACTTCCCCGGTGATAAACATAACCACGTTACATGGAACGGAATCAACACCAGAAACCGCGTATTCTTCGGTTGGGGAAGAACATGGAGATTTAATGTCAAATTCCGGTTCTAATAAAATTTATACAATATTTTAAAAAAAGAGCCGTTCGTAGTGTATGAACGGTTCTTTTTTTTGTAACTTTATCCCCAAAAACCTATATTATGAGCAATCTAAAATCAACAGGAGCGTTTAATTCTTCCAATCCCGACAAAAAAAATACGGGTTTGAAAATTGCAACCGGACTCCTCGCAGCCCTTCTGGTTATCTTCGGAATCGTTGGGGTAAGTAAATACAAACAATTTAAAAATACCCAAATGGTTTTGGAAGAAGAAAAACAAGCATTGATAAATGACTTGGAAGAACTTAAAATTAATTACGACACGGCCCTGGAAGAAAACACCGAACTTAAATCGGAAATTCAAGAAGCCAAAAGCAAAGTGGAAAATCTTATTGCCGAATTGGAAAAGGTTAAAGCGGCCGACTTAAAACTTATTCGCCGTTATAAAAATCAAATTTATCAACTGAAAAAAGAAAAAGAAAAACTTTTCCAAGTCATCGACTCGCTAAAAGAAGCCAACCAACTACTGGCATTCGAAAAAGATAGTTTGGGACAAGAATTGACCCAACTCAGCGAAACACATGAAAAAGTACTGGAAGAAAAAGAAAAACTCGCCCAAGTGGTATCCAAAGCCAAAACTTTGGGTGTGACTAATATTAAAGTCGATGGCGTGAAAATTAAAAAGAACGGAAAAGTCGTAGAAACTCGACGGTCAAAACGTACCCAAAAAATTCGCATTTGCATGACCGTAACTAAAAATACCGTATTGGAACCCGGGCCACAAGTCATTTATGCAGAAGTAATTAATCCCAAAGGACAAGTAATCGGAAACAAAGATATTATTCAAATAAACGGAGCTGAAAAAATTATAAGTGCTTCCAAGGATTTTCAATACGACGGACAAGCCATGGATGTGTGTATTTATGTAACACCACAAGACCCTGCCAACGAAATAGTAAAAGGAGAATATGCAGTCTTTTTATATCACAACGGACAAAAAATAGGTGAATCCTCTTTGGTATTGAAATAAAAAATATTGATTGCTAACACGGAAAAGACTATCTTTGAACCCCGAAGATAGTCTTTTTTTTTATCCTATGAGTCAAGATACATTCAAAAAAATTACCGCACACGCAAAAGAATACGGTTTTATTTTTCCGTCAAGCGAAATTTACGACGGACTCTCCGCCGTGTATGATTACGGACCGAACGGTACCTTATTGAAAAATAATATTAAAGAATATTGGTGGAAAGCCATGGTCCAATTACATGAAAATATTGTCGGACTGGATGCCGCCATATTGATGCACCCCAAAGTATGGAAAGCATCGGGACATGTGGACGCCTTTCACGATCCGCTCATCGACAATAAAGACTCAAAAAAAAGATACCGGGCCGATAATCTTATCGAAGATTACATGGCAAAAATTCAAACCAAAATCGATAAAGAAGTAAAAAAAGCCCGAAAAAGATTCGGTGATAGTTTCGATGAAGAAAAATTCTTATCCGAATCTCCACGGGTTTTAAAATATAAAAAACAAATAGAGCAAATCGGAGATCGGTTAAATAAAGCGTTGAGTAACAACGATTTGGAAGAATTAAAACAAATTATTATCGATTTGGAAATTGCCGATCCAGTGAGTGGCTCGCGAAATTGGACCGACGTCAAACAATTCAATTTGATGTTCGATACACATATTGGCGCCGTATCCGGCTCATCTTCAAAAATTTACTTGCGCCCCGAAACGGCGCAGGGTATCTTCGTCAATTTTTCCAATGTATTAAAAACATCTCGCATGAAAATTCCTTTCGGAATCGCTCAAATAGGCAAAGCATTCCGAAATGAAATTATTGCCCGGCAATTTATTTTCCGCATGCGAGAATTCGAACAAATGGAAATGCAATTTTTTATTCGTCCCGGCACCGAAAAAAAATGGTTTTCTTACTGGAAAGAAACACGGCTCAAATGGCATTTGTCCTTGGGATTCGATAAAAATTTATATCGATTTCACGATCATGAACAATTGGCTCATTACGCGGATGCCGCCACCGATATCGAATTTAAATTCCCTTTCGGTTTCAAAGAACTCGAAGGCATTCATTCCCGCACGGACTTCGATCTGAAAAGCCACGAAACGCATTCGGGAAAAAAATTGCGCTATTTCGATCCCGAAACAAAAGAAACTTATGTGCCCTACGTCATAGAAACTTCCATCGGACTCGACAGAATGTTTCTGGCCGTACTCAGTGCCTCGTTCACAGAGGAAAAATTGGACGATGGTTCCACGCGAACCGTATTGAAAATTCCGGCCATTCTGGCGCCCGTTAAAGTAGCCGTATTGCCTTTGGTCAAAAAAGACGGTTTGCCGGAAATAGCCCGTGAAATTTTCAATGAGCTGAAATGGGATTACATGATAAACTACGACGAAAAAGATGCCATCGGCAGGCGATATCGCCGTCAGGATGCCATAGGCACTCCTTATGCCATTACGGTTGACCATCAAACCAAAGAAGACGGTACCGTAACCCTGCGCTATCGTGATTCCATGAAACAAGAACGCATTCGCATTACTGATTTGAAAAAAGAATTAAACCGGAAATTGCATCTTCGTACTTGGTTAGGATAAATTTTTTGACAAATTTCATAGATTTTCTCTTCCCTGCCCATTGTTTGTTATGCGATGAACCGCTCAGCCGGGAAGAAAATTTGATTTGCCATACTTGTATTCAGCATCTACCCTTTACCGAAATGTCCTTTTCGGAAGATTCGCCCGTGGCAATTCGTTTAAAACACCTCGTCGATATTCACAAGGCAACCGCATTGATGTTTTATCATCCCAAGGCATCGTCGGGAAAACTTATTCATGAATTGAAATATCATAACAAACCGGAAATAGGCGCCTTGCTGGCCGAATACTTGGCACCCAAACTACGCGCCGATAAACCCGATATCATCATCCCCATTCCGCTACATCGAAAAAAAATGAAAATACGCGGTTATAATCAATTGGAACTCTTCGGAAAAAAATTGGCAAGCCGTTTAAATGCACATTATAACGACGGGATACTTCTAAAAACCACGCATACCGAAACCCAAACCACCAAAAATCCGATGGAACGCTGGAAAAATGTGATGAAAACATTTGAAATAAGAAATCCGGAAATCTTAAAGCAAAAACATATTTTACTTATTGACGACGTGCTTACTACCGGCGCTACCCTTTCGGCGGCAGCCAAGTTATTGAAAGAGTCCCAACCGGAAATAAAACTCAGTGTAGCCGTGATGGCTTACAACCGGCATTAACCCAAGGTGGCCACCATCACCGCCTTGATCGTGTGCATGCGATTTTCCGCTTCATCAAACACAATGGACGACTCGCTTTCAAACACCTCATCGGTTACTTCCATGGCTTCGATACCGAATTTTTTATAAATATCTTTGCCGACTTCCGTATCCGTATTATGAAAAGCCGGGAGGCAATGCATGAATTTTACATCCGGATTGCCTGTTGCATCCATTAAACGGGCATTCACTTGATAAGGCATTAATTTTTTAATTCTTTTTTTCCAGACTTCTTCGGGTTCGCCCATGGAAACCCATACGTCCGTATAAATAAAATCCACCCCTTGTACGCCTTCGGAAGGGTCGGTATGCAAAGTAATTTTGGCACCGGTTTGCCGGGCAATTTCATAAGCCCGGTCTAATAATTCCTTTTTTGGAAATAAATCTTTCGGCGCAACCAATCGCACGTCCATTCCCATCTTGGCACCTCCTATCAATAATGAATTTCCTAAATTATTACGCGCATCTCCCACATAAGCAAAAGAAATTTTATGCAAAGGTTTGTCCGAATGTTCGAGCATGGTCATAAAATCGGCCAATATTTGAGTCGGATGAAATTCATCGGTTAGTCCGTTCCACACGGGCACGCCGGCATATTCGGCCAATTCTTCCACAATTTCCTGACCGTAACCGCGATATTCGATAGCATCGTACATACGGCCCAACACTCTTGCGGTGTCTTTCATCGTTTCTTTTTTTCCGATATGCGACCCCGCGGGTCCCAAATAAGTTACATGGGCACCCTGATCGAAAGCTGCCACTTCAAAAGCACAACGTGTGCGGGTGGAGGCCTTTTCGAAAATCAATGCGATATTTTTTCCCTTCAAAACTTGTTGTTCGGTTCCGCTGTACTTGGCTTTTTTCAGAGTAACGGCCAAATCGATCAGAAACTTAATCTCATCGGGAGTAAAGTCCAAAAGTTTTAGAAAATGTCTGTTTTTTAAATTATATGCCATAGCCGTAATTTTGTTTTACAAACTTAACAAAAACATAAAGAAAAAATACCCTGTCCGGTCATAGTATTGCCCATATTTGACGTATCTTTGCAAACAAATCCGGTAGAAGTAAGCATGATGCAATCAAATGAAGAAAAATATTTACCCGTTATGGAGCATTTTATCTCCATCCAAGGCGAAGGGTTTTACACCGGGACTCCTTCTTTTTTTATAAGAATCGGCGGATGCGATGTAGGATGTCATTGGTGTGATGTGAAAGAAAGTTGGAATCCCGAACTACATCCGCTGGTAAATGTGGACGATATCATCGAATCCATTCCCTCATACATTAAGACCGTTATTATTACGGGAGGCGAACCCTTATTATATAACTTGAATTATCTTACAAGAAAATTAAAAGAAAAAAATCTTGCCATCCATCTGGAAACTTCGGGAACATCCCCATTAAGCGGTCAATTCGATTGGATTTGCTTATCTCCCAAAAAAAATCTCCTCCCTTTGCCGGAAATTTACAACCGGGCGGATGAATTGAAAATTATTGTCTTTAACAAAACCGATTTCGATTTTGCCGAAAAACAATCGGAGAAAGTACGACCGAAAACAAAGTTATTTTTACAACCGGAATGGAGTGTGCGCAAAAAAATTCTTCCTCTTATTACCGATTTTATTATCAAAAACCCGAAATGGAAACTTTCCTTACAAACTCATAAATACATCGGTCTGCCCTAATCCTTCAAAAAGTGCTTTTATTCATTATAAAATTGAAATATTTTATTAACTTTGTAAAAAACCAAATCGAATAAAAACTAGAAAAACTATGAAAAAATTAAGAAATCTATTCCTGGTATTGACAGCGATAATGCTAACGGGAATCATTCAAGCCCAAGATGAAAACAATCGTTGGCAATTCAACATTGGAACAAACGTAGTGGATTTTTATCCCGCGTTAAATGAAAACGTACCTTATCTGGGTGAGGGCTACGGATTGTTTGATAATTATTTTAACTTCAAGCATTACAACATTGCCAAGGCATTGAGCCAGTTCAGAGTAGGATATTATTTAGGGGAAAAATTCTCTTTGTACGGCAATCTTTCCGTAAATGACATCACCAAAGTCGGAGAAAAAGCCGTAAACGAAGCTTTTTGGAGCACCGATTTGAATTTAAAATACAATTTCTGCAAACCGGAAAAGAAATTTCATCCTTATGCGCATTTGGGAGGCGGTTACACGCACATGGGATCCAATAACGGCGGAACCGTTAACGGTGGTTTAGGATTCGAATATTGGTTAAACGAAAATGTAGGACTTTACTTAGAAAGTACTTACAAAAAAGTATTCGACCCGAATATTCATAATTTCTTCCATCATTCCGTAGGTATTGCATTGCGTGTTGGAGCCAAAGATACCGACGGTGACGGTGTGGTTGACAAAAAAGACGAATGCCCCGACACCCCCGGATTGAAAGAATTCAACGGATGTCCCGACAGTGACGGCGATGGCATTATCGATAAGAACGACGATTGTCCGCAAGAAGCCGGACTCGCCAAATACAACGGATGTCCCGATAAAGACGGCGACGGCATTATCGATTCAAAAGACAGTTGTCCGGAAGTAGCCGGATTGGCCGAATTAAACGGATGTCCCGATGCCGACGGTGACGGCGTAGCCGACGGACAAGACGAATGTCCTAATGTAGCCGGTCCCAAAGCCAATAAAGGTTGCCCTTGGCCCGATACCGACGGCGACGGTGTAGCCGATAAAGATGATTTATGTCCCGACGTCAAAGGACCTGCAAACAATAAAGGTTGTCCGGAAATGACCAAAGAAGAAATTAAAAAACTTAACCAATACGCCAAAACGATTTACTTCAAAACCAACAGTGCTGATTTTACCAAAAAAACCTATCCGGTGCTTGAAGCCATTGTTGTAATTATGCAAAAATATCCCGCTTCACGTTTCCGTATAGAAGGTCATACCGACAGCCAAGGTTCGGCCGAATATAACCAAAAATTATCCGAGCGACGTGCCAATGCCGTAAGAGATTACTTGATTTCAAAAGGCATCTCGGCCGACAGACTCGAAGCTATAGGTTACGGCGAAACCAAACCGATTGCAACCAACCGTACGGCAGCAGGACGTGCTAAAAACCGTCGTGTGGAAATTATCCTAATCAAATAATTTCATTTTTATAATAAATTATTCGAATTTAACCCGAAAAAGACCCGTTTATGACGGGTCTTTTTCTTTTTTTATTACTTTTACACAAAGAAATCGATATGAAAAGAGCCATTTTTCCAGGATCTTTCGACCCGATAACTCTCGGACATACCGATGTGATCGATCGCGCTTTGGACTTATTTGATGAAATTATAATTGCCGTAGGAATAAATGTAGATAAAAAATATATGTATGATGTGGACACGCGTGTAAAAATGATAAAAGCCATTTATCAAGATGAACCCAAAATAAGAATAGAATCTTATACCGGGTTGACAGTGGAATATGCCAAAAAAAAGAAAGCATCTTTCATCGTACGCGGATTAAGAAATCCCACCGATTTCGAATTCGAAAAATCCATTGCCCAAACCAACAGAGTATTGGGAAAAATAGAAACCGTTTTTATTCTCACTTGCATCGAAACATCTCATATAAGTTCAAGCATTGTGCGCGATATTATCAGAAACGGCGGAGATGTGAGCCGGCTGGTGCCCGTTCAAATTTTGAATTTTTTATAAAAATAACTCCTATGGCTTAAATATAAAAACAAGCGGATATTACACGGCAAAGCCAACCCGTTAAAAAAAGTCTCATGAAAAAAGCAATTGTATATTTTCGCTATCATAAAACCCGCGATTACCGGTATCTGGCAGAAGTCGTCGAACTGCTTTGTCAAGAAAAATACCTATTGTATTTTCCCGGTGATTTGCCCGAAAAACCGACTAAAATTCTTTCCAAAAAAATTAAATACCGCAGTTTTACCGATTATGACGACATGCCTAAAGACGCCGAACTTTTTATTACATACGGCGGCGACGGTACCATCCTGCGTGCTGCCACGATTATCCGGGGCTCAGGCATTCCTATTTTAGGGATAAATGCCGGAAGATTGGGTTTTCTGGCTTATATTCCGAAAGAAAATGCACTCACCGCCATCCGAAAATACTTAAAAGGAGATTATTATTTACAAGCCCGGAGTTTATTAAGCATCAGTTCTAATACGCATGAATTTTTCGGTAAAAATTTAAATTTTGCTTTAAATGAATTAACCATTTCCCGAAAAAATACCACTTCCATGATCAATGTGGATGTGTATATTAATGAAGAATTTCTCAGTACTTATTGGGCCGACGGATTGATAGTATCCACCCCTACCGGCTCCACCGGTTATTCCATGAGTTGCGGCGGACCGATCCTTACTCCCGACACACATGATTTCATTATCAATGCCATTGCACCGCACAACCTCACCGTGCGGCCTTTGGTGCTGCCTAATCATAACCATATCAAACTCATTCCCCACGGACGTGAAAACGAATTTCTGCTTTCGTTGGATTCCCGGGTGATGAGCGTCCCGTTCGGAACGGAAATAGAAGTTTTTAAAGCACCTTTCAAATTAAATTTTATTCAAATCAACGAATATACCTTTATAAAAACCCTGCGAAGAAAATTGTTTTGGGGCTATGACAATAGAAATACTTAAGCGGCGTTATAGTATTGCTTATATTACGTATATTTGCCTACATTTTTTTTAAATGAAGAGGATAGTTTATTTTATTTTTCTAATTTCAATTATTTCGAATGCCCAAATCCAAGAAATCGGGATTGGCGGCGGTAGTGCCACACTTATATCCGATATCGGCCGGGACGATTATTTCATTCCGGACGGTTATTTCGGAGCATTTGTTTATCGATCGAACACCAATGCATGGCTTAGTTTTTTGTTCCGTTTTACCTATTCGCAAATGGAAGAAAACGATGCATTAAGCACCAGCTTGGGACGACGAAAAAGAAATTGGCGTTCATCCATGAAGGTTTATGACATCAGTCTCAAACTGGAATACAATTTTCTTCCGTTAAATCCCTACCGCATCCCGCATAAAATTTGGGTCACGCCTTACTTGGCAGTAGGTTTGGGCGCATATGTATCTTTTCTTACCATCATCCCCGGAAATAACGATCCCGATAGTCATGCCGAAAATGCCGCCTACCTCCCCATGGCTTTCGGACTAAAATTTTCTTTTAAAAACCGCATGAAAATTATTTGGGAAATTTCGCCCGGCTATAGTTTTAAAGATAATATGGAAGGTTCATATATGGTAGATTCGCCTGTTTTCCCGCACTCGGACACGCGAGGAACGGATTGGATGATACATAACGGAATTTACATCACTTTCGGGTGGGGAAAACTTCCTTGCTATCTCAATATGTTTTAATTCACGATGAACAACAAACTTCCACATATCGATTTAAACAAATTGCCGAATCACGTAGCCATCATTATGGACGGAAACGGCCGGTGGGCGGCTAAAAAAAATCGTGAAAGAGTGTACGGACACGTTCATGGAATCGAGAGCGTGCGTAAAATAGTGGAAGCAAGTCGAAAAATGGGACTTAAATTTTTGACTCTCTACACTTTTTCGACCGAAAATTGGCAACGTCCCAAAGACGAAGTGGATGCATTGATGGAGCTCTTATCCGATACCATCATGAAAGAAAAAAACAATCTGATTCAAAATCAAATCAAAATACAAATCGTGGGCGAAAGAGCATCACTACCTGTTAAAGTACAAGAAGCATTTGCCGAAGTAGAAAAAGAAACCGCCCTCAATTTTGAACTAACTTTAAGTTTGGCATTAAATTACGGCGGAAAAAAAGAGATCATTTCGGCAGTAAATCGTATTTTGCACGAAAAAAAATACCATCATATCGACGAATCTATTTTTGAAAATTATTTATATTCGGGGAAATTACCCGATGTGGACTTAATGATCCGCACGGGAGGTGAAAAACGTATAAGCAATTTTCTGTTATGGAAAGCGGCTTATGCGGAATTATATTTTACGAATATCCTATGGCCCGATTTTAATGAAAAAGATTTTTATGAAGCCATTGCAGACTATCAAAAAAGAGAGAGGAGATATGGAAAAACAAGCGAACAAATCAAACATGAAAAAAATTAAATTAATATTAGTTTTATTTCTTATTGCGACCAATTTATTTGCACAAGAAAGTAAATTTTATATCGTCAAAGAAGTGATATTCGAAGGCCTGCATTATTACAATCCGCAAACGGTCAAGGCATATATTGGAGTCAAAAAAGGCGATTTGTTGGAAATACCGGGAAATAAAACTGCGGAAATTGTACAAAAACTTTGGGAAAGCAAAGAATTTGATGATGTAGCCGTGTATTACGAACCCGTTGAAGACAATAAAATCAATCTGATAATTAAACTGAAAGAAGTACCCGTTTTGACCGGTGTGAATTTCAAGGGCATCCCTCGAGGCCGGGCAAAAACCTTTATCAAAGATTTAAAACTCAACAAAGGCAAACATCATGTAAATTCGGTCTTGCTCAATACAATTGAACGAAGCGTTAAGGACTATTATGTCAATAAAGGTTTTCTAAAAACAACGGTAAAATCGGAAGTTATTCAAGATACCGTCGGCAAAGCCCACGTGATTGTTAATGTAAACAAAGGCCCCAGAGTTAAAATCGATCACATCAGTTTTCGCGGAAATCAACATATCAAATCCTATGTATTAAGAGGAAAATTAAAAAAAACCAAAAGAATTAATCCGTTGAGATTTTGGAAAAGGTCAAAATTTATCAAAGACGAATATGAAAAAGACAAAACCTTGCTGGAAGAATATTACCAATCGAAAGGATTCCGAAATGCACATATTACCAAAGACAGTGTTTATTGGGTAGCCGATAACAGACTGGGAATAGACATCTGGCTCAAGGAAGGCAAAAAATATTATTTTCATGATATTAATTTTATCGGCAACACCGTCTATAGCGACGATTTCCTTTCCAGAGTTTTAGGTATTAAAAAAGGCGATCCTTACAACGGAAAACTTCTCAAAGAAAAAATTCAAAATACAAAGAAACCCGACGCACAAGATTTAACCAACCTCTATCAAAATAACGGATACTTGTTTTCGCGCATTACGCCCGTGGAAGTAGGATTCGTAGGCGACAGCATTGATTTCGACATCAGAATATATGAAGGAAAAGTGGCCTACTTTAATAATATTTCCGTAGAAGGCAACGACCGGACAAAGGATTATGTCATATTCAGAGAACTTCGCACCTTACCCGGCGAAAAATATAACCGGGATCTCGTGATGCGTTCATTGCGGGAATTAGCCCAATTGGGATATTTCAATCCCGAAAACATTAAACCGGAATTCAAAAACGTGGACCCTGTCAACGGACAAGTCGATATCAACTGGAAAGTAGAGGAAGGTGGAGCCAGTCAAATCCAATTACAAGCCGGTTATGGAGGTAAAGGATATTTTATAGGAACTTTGGCATTAAATTTAAACAACTTCGCCTTGGGCGATATTTTTAAAGGAAAAGCATGGACCCCCATACCCATGGGCGAAGGACAACGGCTAAGCATCAGTGCCAATTTTTCTTTCCTCTTCCAATCCTATCGTTTGGGCTTTACCGAACCCTGGCTGGGCGGAAAGAAACCGCAAACCTTTTCCATTGATATCTATAAATCTAAAAGTTTTCTGGCCAAACCGGGCACTTATCTCGAGCGCGATAAAGACCGCTACTTTAGTATTTCCGGTGCCACTATCGGCCTGGGACGCCGCTTGAAATGGCCCGATGATTATTTTCAACTCTATCAATCCCTATCCTTTCAACATTATCGATTGCATCACTTTGTTCAATACGGCCTAGGCGCACTATTCGGATTCGAATCGGGGATATCGAATAACTTTACTTATAACCTGGTGGTTTCTCGTCCTTCAAGTGGCCCCAATCCTATCTTCCCCATGGAAAGAAGCGATTTCAGTTTATCATTCAAATTTACACCGCCTTATTCGTTATTTGATCGAAGAGATTTTAGAAAATTACAATACTATCCCGAATTTCAGGACGAAGAAGGGAATCCCGATTGGGCCAAAATCAATCAGGAAAAATATCGCTGGCTCGAATATTTTAAAATTAAATTCAGCGGCGTGTGGTACAATCGCATTTATGACAAACTCGTATTGCGAACCAAAACCGAATTCGGATTAATGGGTAGGTATAACCGCAACAGAGAAATTCCTCCGTTCGAACGTTTCTTCGTAGGCGGCGATATGCCCATTTCTTATAATATGGACTCCCGCGAATTCATTCCATTGCGCGGTTACAGTTATGAAGCACTGAATTACGAAGCCCTTTCGGGCCGGGTAAAAGGCGGAATTGTTTATAATAAATTTTCTCTTGAACTGCGCTACCCTATCACGCTCAAACCCCAAGCATCCATTTGGGTTTTGGCATTTGCCGAAGGAGCCAATACTTATTCGGATGCAAGAAAATATAATCCGTTTCAACTCAAACGTTCGGCCGGCGTCGGTATGCGAATTTTCATGCAAATGTTCGGATTATTGGGTATAGATTTCGGCTACGGATTCGACCCGATTTATACCCAAACGGGAAAAGCCGTCATCCCCGGCTGGCGTACAAGTTTTATCATAAATCAACAATTATAACTAACTTTGGCATAATTCTTTCATAGATTGTTTGAAATGAAACGTTTTATCACGCTCATATTAATTTTTCTTGCAGTAAACCTGGCACATCCGCAAAGAGGAAAATTGCGAATCGCTTATTTGGATATGGAAATGATACTCGACAGCATGCCCGAATATCAACAAGCATTGCGTGAATTGGAATCACGAGTAAAAAACTGGAAAATCAAATTGGACAAAATGTCGTCCGATATTGAACAATTGAAAAAAGAACTGGAAGCCGAAAAATTAATGCTGACCGATGACCTGCTAAAGGAAAAAGAAGAAATTATCCGTTTCAAAGAAGAACAACGACTCAAATTTCAAATGGAAAAATTCGGTCCGCAAGGCGATTTTGTATTGCAAAAACAAATGATACTCAAACCCATTCAAGATCGTGTATTTAATGCCGTTGCCAAATTGGTTCAAACCCGCAAATATGATATGGTATTCGACAAATCCAATAAAAATGCGGGCATTATTCATGTGTCGAATAAATTGGATATTACCTCCCAAATTATCAGAATATTAAAAAAAGAACATAAAAAGGAAGAAATCGCTAAGAAAAGGAAAAATAAAAAACAAGCCATAAAAGAAAAATACGAAGAACGTAAAAAACAATGGGAAAAAGAAAAAGAAGAAAAGGAAGAAAAAGAAGAGAAGGAAAATAAAAAAACCAAAACAAGCGAAAAAAATCAAAGAAAACAAACCCTCAAGGAAAAATATGAGGAACGAAAAAAAAGATGGAAAAAACAAAAAAAGGAAAAAGAAAAAGAAAAAAATAATAACAATAAAAAATAAAAATCAAAGACTATGAAACATTTCAAATTAATTCTATTTACATTATTGATGGGCTTAGTGAGCATTCAGGCACAAGCACAACAGAAGATAGCCCATATCGACGTACAAAAAATTCTGACCGAAATGCCCGAATACAAGCAGGCCCAAGCGGAATTAAAACAACTCTATCAAACCTATCAAAAAGAGTTTGAGCAAATGCAGAAAGAATACTACGAAAAACTCCAAAAGTATCAACAAGAAGCAAGCCAAGTAACCAAAGAAGAAAACCAAAGAAGAGCACAAGAATTGCAACAAATGGAGCAAAGCATCATGCAAGCCCAACAAAGAATTCAAGAAGACTTGGCCAAAAAAGAAGCCGAAAAACTAAAAACCATTCAAGACAAACTCATGAAAGCCATTGAAGATGTGGCCACAGAAAAAAAATACGATTATGTCTTGGACAGTTCGGCTCCTTCGGCCGTATTGGTAGCACACGGACCCGACATTTATAACGATGTCAAGAAAAAATTGGGCTTGTAAACCGATCCGAAATTTTAGTTAAAATTAATAAAAAAAGGGGGAAAATGATTTTTCCCCCTTTTTTTATAGAAAATTATTGTAACTTTGAAAATAAAACTCATTAAACCATGAAAAAAATTACTTTTTTATTATCCTTTTTCTTCTTAGTAGCAGTGTATGCACAACCTAAGATTATCATTACTGCAGTAGTGGATGGAACTTGTAGCCAAGGAACACCTAAAATGGTTGAATTATATGTAAGCGGAACTGCGGATTTTTCGCAATATAAAATTCAAAAACAACCTAATGATAATACCAATTGGGATAGAGGCGAAACCTTAACCGATCTGGGAACGGTTACCGATGATTATGCTTATGTCTATTATGACGGATCGCAAGATAATTTCTCCACCGAATTCCCGTCAGCATCCCGCAAACCTGCTATGGAAAGCCAACAGGTTAATATAAACGGAGATGACCGAGTGCGAATTATTTCCAATGACTTGAACCAAACCGTAATGGATGTCTTTGGTGAAGAAGGCACCGATGGTACGGGCACCGCATGGGAATATACGGATTCATGGGCCAAACGCAAACCCGGCCAAGGCCCCAATACCACTTTTGATGTAAACGAATGGGATTTCGGTGGAAAAGATGCATTGGACCGTAAATGTAGTACCTCCGATAGCACTCCTTTGGAAGATGACATGGGTGGTATTCAAATCTATTTAAGCACACCCCGGCTTAGTATTGAAGGATTAAGCGTTTATCCCAATCCGGTATATAACGGCCGGTTTAAAATCATCTCCAAAGAAAACAAACTTTTTGAAGTTCAAATATTCGATCTGTTAGGTAAAAGAATGTTATCCGACGAAATTCAAGCCAATGAATGGATTGACGTTTCCACACTTACCGAAGGTATTTATATCCTGAAAATCACACAAGGAGAACAAACCTCTACACAAAAATTGATTATTCGATAAACTTATCACATTTATTCCATCTCGCCAAAAACCCGCCTTCCGGCGGGTTTTTTTATGCTTCGCAAAAAACAAAAGTGCAATCGTTTTTTTAAAGATAAAAAATTTTATGTTCATTTATACAGTCATTAAAAAAATGGCATTGAACCAACCAAAAAATGACTTACATTTGCAAAAAATTTAATATATTTGTTGAAATTTACTAATTAATGAAGAAAATATTGATTTTAGTCATTTTTTCGTTTATTTTTATGTCCTATCAAACGGAAGGTTCCATCATTTCTGTTTCCGTTGAAGAGTTTGAGTCATATATCAAAGATTACGGTACTACTCAATTAATAGACGTTCGAACCCCCGAAGAATTCGAAAAAGGGCATATTCCCGGGGCTAAATTGGTTAATATTTACGCCACCGATTTTAAAGAAAAAATTTCTAAATTGAATCTCGAAAAATCCAAACCCGTTTTAATATATTGTCGAAGCGGAAACAGAAGTTTGGTAGGAGGAAGATATTTGGCCGGGCGCGGCTATAAAGTCATCAACCTAAAATACGGCATTAATGATTGGATAGCCAAAAATAAACCGATAGAAAAAAATTAAATCCACATGAAAAAGGCGATTTATATTTTACTGTTCGTCCTGTTTATTTTCACTTCTTGTAACCAAAGAAGCGAAAAAACACCGGAGGAAAAAAATGCATTGGAAATCAACAAAGAAAACACCGATGCGGAAAAGGGTGATCATGTAACCGATACCAAAATGATTCCACCTTTTACGGAAGAAGAAAAAAAACATTACATCAACGAGGCCAAATCGATAGCCAAAACGGCATTTAATATTTTCTCTTCACATTTAAAGCGATTGTTCGAAGAAAAGAAACCGCAAGAAGCCCTTGCATATTGTAAAGAAAACGCTTTGCGCATCACCGATAGTTTGGCACAAGTCCACGGCGTGGAGATTAAACGGACTTCTTACCGTCTAAGAAACGATAAAAACAAGCCCAACGATCAGGAAGAAAAAATCATGGAGATTTTTAAAGAGAGAATACATAAAAATCTCAAACCCACTCCTTACGTACATTACGATGAATATGGCAATCCACATGTGTATTTGCCCATCATCGTCCAAGAAAAATGCTTGATGTGTCATGGCGATCCCAATACGGATATTCCCGACGAAATAAACAATAAACTGGCCGAATTATATCCGGGCGACAAAGCCATTTTTTTCAAAAAAGGAGATTTAAGAGGAATTTGGTCCATAAAATTTCCTAAAAAAACGCAAATTGCAGGGGAATCAAAATAAAGTTATATATTTGCAACATGTAAAAAACAAATCACTATGAAGAAATTAGCAATGTTATTCTTAGCTGCATTTTTGATGATCAACTTGTCATCATGTGGCGGAAAGGAGCACAACAAAGCTCAAGAAGCAACTCAAACGGTTAAAGAAAAAGCCGAAGAAATGAAAGAAGGCGTTAAAGAAGCAGCTTCCGATGTGAAAGATGCTGCCAAAGATGCCGCCGAAAGCGTTAAAGAAACAGCCAAAGATGCTGCCGAAGGCGTTAAAGAAGCAGCTTCCGATGTGAAAGAAGCAGTAACCGGTAAAGACGGTTCCGCCTTATTCGCTGACAACGGATGTACGGCATGCCACAAAGAAGCACAAAAATCAATCGGACCTGCATTAAAAGATATTGCGGCCGGATATGCCGGAAAAGAAGATCAATTAATGAAATTCTTAAAAGGCGAATCCGAAGCCATCATCGATCCTCCTCAATTTGCCGTTATGCAACCTAACCTGGAGATCACCAAAAAAATGGCTGACGGCGATGTAAAAGCCATTGCCGATTATATCATGTCATTCAAATAATTCACAAATTATAGTTGCAAGAAAAAAGCAATCGGGTTTATCGATTGCTTTTTTTATATTTGCATGCCAAAATTAAACTTAAAAAATATGAAAACAATGAAAAAAACAGTATTAAGCTTATTTATTTTATTTTTCGGTTTCACTTCTATTTTTGCACAAGAAACCGCTAAAGAAGAAACCGGCCCTTGGAAAAAAGGAGGGCATTTCGGTTTTGTTTTTGCTCAATCGGCATTTAAAAATTGGATGCAAGGAGGAGAAAACGCCATGGGCGGTAATCTAAAAGTAAATTATGATGCGATTTACAAAAAAGACAAAACCGATTGGACTACCAAGTTTATTGTAAACTACGGAGTTTCGCAAGTGGGCGATATAAGCAAAAAAACCGACGACTTGTTCGAAGTGAATTCCATTTACGGGCGTAATATTAAAAACAATTGGAACTTTACCGTATTCGGGAATTTCAAAACTCAGTTTTCGCCGGGATATGATTATTCCACTTCGCCCTATACCAAAATTTCAAATGCCTTTGCGCCGGCATTTCTATCGTTTGGTCCCGGCATTTCTTATAAACCCGGCGATAACTTTTATATTAATTTCGCACCGGTTACTTCACGCTTTATCTTTGTTACCGACCCGGCTTTAAATGCCATTGGCGCATTCGGAGTGGATCCCGGTAAAAGTAGCCGTTATGAATTCGGCGCCAATTATCAAATGTTTTTCAAAACAAATTTGATGAAAAACGTGAGCATCGAAAATACATTGAATTTATTTAGTAATTATTTGGACCAACCACAAAATATAGATGTGGACAACATGTTTACCTTGCGAATGAAAGTAAATAAATTTCTTTCGGCCGCCCTTAATCTACGATCCATTTACGACGATAATACAGCCAAACGCTTACAACTTTCCGAAGTATTCGGAGTGGAATTCGGTTTTGATTTTTAGAGAAAGGTTAACATAAATCCGAAACGGATGTCCTGCATGGGAACATGCTTGCCATCCACTTTTACTTCCGGGCTGAACAAATCGTTCAGCCCGAAGTATATATAAGCATTTAATTCCGCATAACCCGCATATAAATGAATACCATATTGATATTTGGACGGAATAGCATTCAAATTTCGAATTTTGATGGAAATATATTCGTTTTCAAAAGAAGAAAAAGCCGTCAGTACATAACCGAAGGTCATGCCTGCATACAATCGCCAAAATTTGAATTTATCCGAAGTACTTCCCCTAAACCTAAATTCGACCGGAAAAATAATTTGTTTAATCCCAAATGCATTAATCCGGTAAGTTTGCGGATCTAAAATTTCATATGTAATCTTGCCCGTATTTTGATCAACATCTATCTTCAAATTCTGATAATAAATACTTCGTTCATAGCCGATTCCCACCCCAAAACCGATATTCCTGCGCAGATTGACGGGAATATCCCGAATGTACCCGAAAGAAAAAGAATGAGAAAAGCCCTGCTGAGCCACTTCGGGATACAAATTCTTTAAAGCGATATAAGTGAAATTAAAAAAAAGTTGATCCTCCAAATATTTTCGATCGGGACGATTTAATTCACTTATCCGCAAAGAATCCGCTTCGGTATTTTGGGCAAATGTAGCAAGAGAGAACAAAAATGCGAGATATAAAAAGTAAGAAGATAATTTCATCACGGAAAATTTTAGTAAATTTAAAAATTAAAATCGAACCCTGTCAAAGATGGACCCCAAACGGAGAATTTTAATCAAATTAAGCGGCGAATACCTCGCCGGAAAAGAAAAAAGCGGCTTTCATATTCCTACCGTAAAAAAAATTACAAAGGAAATCGTGGATTTGGTCGAACAAGGAATCCAAATCGGTATCGTGATAGGAGGCGGTAATTTTTACAGAGGCATTAACGATTCCGGAAATCATATTAAACGGGTTTCTGGAGATTATATGGGAATGCTTGCTACTATAATAAATGCAGTAGCGCTAAAAGATTTTTTCGAATCTTTCGGACAAAAAGCCACGGTAATGAGTGCGCTCAAAGTCGAAAAACTTTCACAAGCCGTATATCCCCATCATGCCATTGAATTACTGAATAAGGGTCATGTGGTCATCTTTGCCGGCGGCACGGGAAATCCGTTTTTTACCACCGATACGGCCGGGGTATTGCGCGCCATTGAAATCGAAGCCGATATGATGCTCAAAGCCACCCGGGTCGATGGGGTGTACTCCGACGATCCGGAAAAAAATCCTCAAGCCGTCAAATACGACAAACTCAGTTACCGCGAAGCTTTGGAAAAAGGACTTAAAATCATGGATAGCACGGCATTTGCACTGGCCAAAGAAAACCATCTGAAAATTATCGTATTCAATTTAAACCATCCGGATGCACTTCAAAAAATCGTGCTCCATCATAGTAACATTGGAACAATTATTGAATAACGAAAAAAAATTACAACTATGAACGAAGAATTAGAATTGATTTTCGAAGAAGCGAAAGATCATATGAAAAAAAGTTATGATTTTTTTGTCCACGAACTCGTGGGAATCCGCGCCGGGAAGGCCTCGCCATCCATGCTCGAAGGTGTGGAAGTGGACTATTACGGCACCATGACACCACTGAATCAAGTGGCCAATATCAACGTGCGTGATGCCCAAACCATGACCGTACAAGTATGGGACAGAAATATGCTGCAGAGTGTGGAAAAGGCAATCCGTAATGCCAATTTGGGATTCAATCCCGTTAACAACGGCGAACTGTTGATTATCAACGTGCCTCCTCTCACCGAGGAACGCCGCAAACAATTGGCCAAAAAAGCACGCGAAGAAGCCGAAAAAGCACGAATCAATATTCGAAACATCCGTAAAGATGCCAAAAAACATATCGAACGGCTCGAAAAAGATAAAGCCATCTCCGAAGATATGAGTAAAAATGCATTGGATGACTTGCAAGAACTCACCGATCGATATATTAAAAAAATCGATGAAAAATTAGCCCAAAAAGAAAAAGATATTTTAACCGTCTAAAAGAAATTACATGGCAATGAAGAAAGAAAAAGATATAAACAAAGAAAGAGAAGCCAAACTGAAAGCGCTTCAATTAACCCTTGAAAAACTGGAAAAAACTTACGGAAAGGGGACCGTGATGAAATTGGGCGACGATGCCGTAGAAGAAATGGATGTCATCCCGAGCGGATCCATCGGATTGGATTTGGCCTTGGGAGTGGGCGGATACCCCCGCGGCAGGGTAATAGAAATTTACGGTCCGGAGTCATCGGGAAAAACCACATTGGCCCTCCATGCCATAGCCGAGGCGCAAAAAGAAGGCGGAATCGCCGCCTTTGTCGATGCCGAACACGCTTTCGACCGGTTTTATGCCCAAAACCTCGGTGTGGATTTGGAAAATTTAATCATTTCACAACCCGATTACGGCGAACAGGCATTGGAAATTGTCGATAACTTGATTCGATCGGGAGCGATAGATATCGTGGTAATCGATTCTGTAGCGGCATTGACACCAAAAAGTGAGATCGAAGGCGAAATGGGCGACAGCAAAATGGGACTTCAAGCTCGGCTCATGTCGCAAGCCCTCCGAAAACTTACCGCCAATATTGCACGTACCAATTCAACCGTTATTTTTATTAACCAATTAAGAGAAAAAATAGGGGTGATGTTCGGAAATCCGGAAACGACAACGGGCGGAAATGCGCTAAAATTCTACGCATCGCAACGTTTGGATGTCCGTCGAATCGGTACGATAAAAGATAGTAAAGGTGAAATTCTCGGCAACCGAACCCGCGTGAAAGTGGTCAAAAATAAAGTAGCACCTCCATTCAAAACGGCAGAATTCGACATCATGTACGGTAAAGGCATTTCTCGGGCAGGCGAAGTGCTGGATTGGGGCGTGGAATTAGGCATCATCAAAAAAAGCGGCGCATGGTTCAGTTACGAAGGTTCCAAATTGGGTCAAGGCCGTGATAATGTGAAAAAAATTATCGAAGATAATCCGGAATTGATGGAGGAACTCGAAGCCAAGATTTATGAGGCGTTGAAGAAGGAAAAAGAGGAGTAAAATCAATCTATCATTTGCCGGCATCCTATTTCATTCTAGGTTCCCGCGCGAATTCCTTACCATATGGGTTTGCGCTGTTTTTGCATGGGTCAATTTCCTTGAAGTTAAAGCGGCACTTCGGCTGAGCGCAGTAACCGCTTTAACTTGCCAGTGTTCCCGCGCGAAATAATTCGCGTGGAATATTTCCAAATTTACAAACCCATTTCCCTATAATAATTATTGTAGGCCATCGGGCTTATCAAACCCGAAGGGTGAGTCGCATCGACCCTCGATCGAAGACTCTTACAGAGAATGACAAAAAGATTTCTGAGCATCTGTCATTCTGAGGAGCAAAGCGACGTAAGAATCTTATACTTAGGATTGGAGATAATTCTTTTTCCAAAAAAAGTTAAAGTCAAGGTGAAGGTTAAAGTTAAAAATTGAGATCCCTCCCGCCTGAGGCGGACACGGCGTCGCTCCCTCGATAGTCATCGGGGTCGCTCTGCTCGTCCATAGGTCACGGTCACAGACTCAGTGAGACTCTCAAATGAGTCGGCGACCTTTGGAGATCCTCCATAGGAGTCGTATCGACCTTTGGGAAAATGACACTTTTCTTTCTTAGTTTTAGGTTTTTTACTTCAAGGTTCCCGCACAAATTCTTTGCCCTGTGGGTTTGCGCTGTTTTTGCATGGGTCAATTTCCTTGAAGTTAAAGCGGCACTTCGGCTGAGCGCAGTAACCGCTTTAACTTGCCAGTGTTCCCGCGCGAAATAATTCGCGTGGAATATTTCCAAATTCACAAACCCATTCCCCTATAATAATTATTGTAGGCCATCGATCAATATCCGAAGCAAAAAACACAAAAGCGCTCCTCTTTCCGGAACGCTTTTTATGACGGAAATATTTTCCCGGATCAAACCACGCCTTGTTCCAGCATGGCATCGGCTACCTTGATAAATCCGGCAATATTGGCACCTTTTTTATAATCGATATAACCGTCATCCAAACGGCCGTATTTCAATGTATTTTCATGAATGTTGTGCATGATGCGCTTGAGATAATTATCCACTTCTTCGGCCGTCCATTGCAAATGCATCGCGTTCTGCGTCATTTCCAATCCCGATACGGCCACACCGCCGGCATTTGCCGCTTTGCCGGGTACATATAAGAGTTTATTCGACTGAATGACTTCAATGGCCTTCGCCGTTAAGGGCATATTAGCGGCTTCCACTACCCCGGTCACGCCATTGGCAACCACCTGTTTGGCATCCTCTTCATCAAATTCATTTTGAATGGCACAAGGAATCGCCAAATCCACTTTTCGCTCCCAGGGTTTTTTGCCGGGGAAAAATTCCACGCCGTAACGCTCCGCATAGGGCTCGATAATATCCTGATTGGAAGCACGTAATCGAAGCATATAATCCACTTTTTCGCCTTTTACTCCGTCCGGGTCATAAATATAACCGTCCGGACCGGAAAGCGTTACCACTTTGCCTCCCAAATCATTTACTTTTTTGACAACGCCCCAACTCACATTTCCGAAACCGCTAATGGCAATTTCCATTCCTTTAATGGTTTTTCCAATGTTATTCAACGCCGCCTGGGCAAAATATACCACACCATAGCCGGTGGCTTCGGGACGAATGAGCGAACCGCCCCAGGCCAAACCTTTACCGGTTAATACACCTGTAAATTCGTTTTTCAATTTCTTATACATACCGAACAGATAGCCCAATTCGCGGCCGCCTACACCGATATCTCCCGCCGGCACGTCCGTATTAGGACCGATATGTCTGAATAACTCTTGCATAAATGCTTGAGAAAATCGCATAATTTCGGCTTCGGATTTTCCGCGCACACTGAAATCCGAACCTCCTTTACCACCGCCCATGGGCAAAGAAGTCAAAGAATTTTTGAAAGTTTGTTCGAAGCCCAAAAATTTCAAAACACTTAAATTAACCGTCGAATGAAAACGTAACCCCCCTTTATAAGGGCCAATCGCCGAGTTAAATTCCACCCGGTAACCGCGATTTACTTGGATTCGTCCCTGATCATCCACCCATGGCACCCGGAACATAATGACCCGTTCGGGCTCCACCATACGTTCCAAAATTTTCTTGCCTTTATATTTGGGCGTTTCTTCGATAAACGGAATAATAGTTTCCGCCACTTCTTCTACCGCCGATAAAAATTCGGTTTCGTGAGGATTTCTCGCACTCACATACGCCATAAAATCCGCAATCTCCGATTGATATTTGTTGTTCATTTTTATTTATTCAAAATTTTGCGCTAATTTAATCGAAATATGCTTACGCCATACACATTATGTTCGATTTATTCGAAATTTTGTTTTAATTTTCCTTTTTATATACCATATGTCAGGAATTTATATACATATTCCTTTTTGTAGAAAAAATTGTTCGTACTGCGATTTTTATTTTTCTTTGAATAAAAAACACGAACCGGATTTTTTTAATGCCTTGCGTACGGAATTGGCGCTTAGAAAAAATGAATTGCAAAACGAATTAATCGAAACTATCTACTTGGGCGGCGGAACACCATCGTATGCTTCGCTCGAACAATTGGAAAGGGTTTTTTATTGGATTTATACTTCGCTTCCCGTGGCACCCCATGCGGAAATCACACTGGAAGCCAATCCGGAAGATTTAAATCCGGCCGTTCTTGAAAAATGGAAATCGTTGGGAATTAACAGATTAAGTATTGGCGTACAATCATTTGAAGATAAATATTTACAATTATTGAACCGTTCCCATACCTCAAAAAAAGTGTTCGAAGGATTGTCCTACGCCCGGCGAGCGGGTTTCGAAAACATAAGCATCGACTTGATTTACGGCATACCGGGTATGGATTTAACCGAATGGGAAAAACAAATCGATTATTTTTTGGATTTATCCATTCCGCATCTGTCCGGCTATGCGCTTACGGTAGAAAAAGGCACCCTCTTGCATCATCAAGTAAAAAAAGGAATTATTCGCATGCCCGAAGACGAAATCTTCGAAGAAATGTTTTTCCTGTTAATCGATAAACTGGAAAAGGCGGGTTACAGCCATTACGAAATATCCAATTGGGCCAAACCGGGTATGGAAAGCAAGCATAACCGTTCGTACTGGTTAGGAAAAAAATATGCCGGCTTCGGCCCTTCGGCACATTCTTATGACGGCCTGACGATTAGAAAATGGAACAAGCCCAATCTTCATCAATATATTAAAAATATTACCGAAGGAAACCCATGGTACGAAACCGAAAAATTATCCGAAAAAGACCGGTTTAACGAATTGATTATGACTCGTCTAAGAACAGACGTAGGTGTTGATAATAAACATATTAAGTTAAAATTTCCGGCCTATTACGATTTTTTTAAACAAACGGCCACAAAATTACTTCACGAAAATAAGTTAATATATGAAAATGATTTTTGGCGTATTCCCCGACATGCCAAATTCATAACCGACGGAATTATCGAAGAATTTTTTGTAGTCTAATCCGGAAAAAATTATTTCCAAATTATCAAGTATATTTACAGACCTTCATAGACCTGCATAACCTTAAATGCTCAAAAACAAGCCATTTATTTATTAGATTCCTGCTGACCGTTTGTTTCCTGAACGGGAATGGCGGAATTATTATTTTGAGGTGCAGGAGGTGCGGGCGTTTCAATGGCTTCGGGGACCGCAATATCTTCTTTTTGTTCGGTAGATTTAAACACAATGGTATTTGAAAGCAAGATTAATCCAATCATCAATCCGAATAAGGTCCAGGTCGCTTTTTCAAGAAAATCCGTGGTTTGTTTTACCCCACCGATCATAGCTCCGCTTCCACCGCCGAATGTGGAATCCAAACCGCCTCCTTTCGGGTTTTGGACCATAATAACTACAATTAATAAAAATGCTACGAGAACTATCAACAAAAGAAAGACAATAAACAAGTTCATAACGCTAATTATTTTTTTTATTCAATAAAGATTTCACTTCTGAAATTCGCGATGCAAAGTAACGATTTTTTTCGGGATATTTCAACTTTAGTATTTCAAAAGCCCGGATGGCTTTTTCGTACTTCCCCTGTTTGACGAGCAATTCCGCCAAAGTTTCGGTCATAAGCATTCTGTTTTCACGCAAACTTGCCTCCGCTTCGGGCAAGGGTTTGGGTATAAAATTCTTATCCGGTTTTATTTTAGGTTGTTCGTTTAAAAATTTATCTATCAAAATTCTTTTCTTTCGTTTGGCATCTTGCGAAATTTTTTGTGGACCAAGAGACGTTCTTTTGCCCGACAGATACTTCACCCAATCCAAATAAGACATATTTTCGGGCGGCATTTCCGGATGTTTCTCTTCGGGCACGGAATGAAATTCTTCCGGCGTTTGCGATTGTGCGTCCGGCCGGTCAGCAGGGGCGGGTTCTTGAATTTGTTCGTCCAATGGCACCTCGGTATAATCGTGAATGAAGTCAAATAAAAACGCCCGGTCCGTGGTGACGGATGCGACCACAGGTAATTTTTTCTTGTATTTAACCGGATGATAATGCTTTAAATATTTCAAATAAAGCACTTGCGGGGCTTGAAAATACGGATATTTCTTTATTAAAGCTTGCAAAAATTCGGCATCTTCGGATTTAATCAAACCCGGCCGGTTCAGTAAATCGTATAATTTTTGCTTGTCCGTTACCATTTTGCCAAACTGTCGTTAAAAATGTCTTGCGTAATTTGTTCGATAATCACCTGATGCGCTTCGGCTTGCACATCCGATAAGAGTTTGTCGGCTGGAAAATCATAAAAGTACGAATAGGTTTTGGTATAATTATTTTCGGGATGCTTGTTGTCGGTAAACTCTATTTTTACACGGACCGTAAGCCGGTTGAGAGCGGCCGACTGGTCGGCGGTAGAGGCAGCCGGTTGCACGTCGTAATCCGTTACCGTTCCTGCAAAAATCAAATCGGCTTGACCTTCTTTATAGTCCAAATTGGTCATTTGCTGAATTTTATCCGACAAAGCCAAACGGAATTCATCGGCCAATCCCGGCACCACAAGCGAAGCATTATTTGAAAACGGTTGTACATGATAGGTTTTGACATCCGGCGCGATATTCACACCCGAAAACGTATAAATGCCGCAAGAATACAAAAGCGTAATTAATAAAACCGATGCCGCAATTTTTTTCATTGTAAATTATATTGCTTTATTTTTCTGTAAAGCGTCCGCTCCGAAATTCCCAATTCCTTGGCAGCCGGTTTCCGTTTACCGTTGTGTTTATCCAAGGCCTTTTTGATTAATTCTTTTTCGGTTTCCATCAAAGACAAGGTTTCCTTTTTCTCTTCTTGCTCCGGTTCCTGCTCTACCGTATAAACGGGCTCGTCCGGAGAAAAAGAATTTTCTTCCGCGGATTCATGGGAAGAAGCGGGATAAATGGCACGCTCAATGGCCAATTTGCCTTGGGTATCGGGCGGCACCAAAGAAAATACTTTGGGAGAATTATTCAACAAGCCGGAAACCACCGCTTTTATTTGATCTATTTCGTTTTTCATATCGAATATCAATTTGAAAATCAACTCGCGGTCTTTTCCGAAATCGAATTTCGAAGATTCTCCTTTTATTAAACCGGGCAAATTTTGTCCGTAATCGGGCAGATATTTTTTTAGGACTTCCGGCGTAATTTCTCTTTTTTCTTCGAGAATGGAAAGTTGTTCCACTACATTACGTAATTCGCGGATATTTCCCGGCCAATGATACTGCTTGAGGACTTGTTGGGCCTCGGGAGTCAAATGAATCCGAGGCAAATTATATTTATACGCGATGTCCGAAGCAAATTTTCTGAACAACAAAATGACATCATCACCCCGTTCACGCAGGGGAGGCAAAGGAATTTCGATGGTGTTTAAGCGGTAATATAAATCTTCCCTGAATTTTCCTTCGTCCACCAACCGCCGTAAGTCTTTATTGGTAGCCGCCACAATGCGCACATCCGTTTTCTCCACTTTCGACGAACCCACTTTAATGAATTCGCCGTTTTCCAACACCCGGAGCAAGCGTACTTGCGTGGTTAAAGGTAATTCTCCGACTTCGTCCAAAAACAAGGTTCCGCCATTGGCCACTTCGAAGTATCCTTTTCGTGTGGAAGTAGCGCCGGTAAACGACCCTTTTTCATGTCCGAAAAGTTCACTGTCTATCGTGCCCTCGGGAATGGCTCCGCAGTTAATGGCAAAATAAGGGCCGTGTTTTCGATGCGAATATTGATGTATTATTTTCGGAATGGTTTCCTTACCCGTACCGCTTTCTCCCGACACCAAAACGGTAATATCCGTCGGCGCCACTCTTACTGCACGTTCAATGGCACGATTGAGTTTCGGGTCGTTGCCGATAATTCCGAAACGCTGCTTGACGGCTTGAATATCTACTGGCATATAAAAGTTTTTAAATTAATTTTCCCAATAATGTGGCACCCGTGGTGTCTTCGATTTTCACTTGAACTAAATCACCCGGTTTTTCTTTTCCTTTTTTTGGAAAGACCGCTACGGCATTTTGTAGCGTTCGTCCCATCCAATGTCGATCCGATTTCTTGGAATCTCCCTCAATGAGCACTTCAAAAGTTTTTCCTACATACGACCGCATGCGCTCTTTGCTATGGGCATTTTGTCTGGCGATAATCTCATTTAAACGCCTGATTTTAATCCCACGGGGAATATCATCTTCATATTTTCGGGCCGCCAAAGTACCCGGCCGCTCGGAATAGGCAAACATAAAACCGAAATCAAATTTAACGGCATCCATCAACGAAAGAGTTTGTTGGTGGTCCGCTTCGGTCTCGCCGGGAAATCCGGCTATCACATCATGCGAAAGGGCTATATCGGGTACAGTCCGTTTGATAAAATCGATTAATTCCAAATATTCTTCGCGCGTATATTGGCGGTTCATTCGTTTCAAAATCCGGTTGCTGCCCGATTGAAAAGGAATATGAATGTACCGCCCTATATTCGGGTGCCGGGCAATAACTCGAATCACATCCCGGGTCATATCCTGCGGATTGGAGGTAGTAAACCGGATTCGCATACCGGGAAAACGGGTAGCCACTTCGTCCAAAAGCTGCGCAAAGCGAACGGCTTTTTCTTTTATATGCGGCGGCTGTTTCTCAAAATCTTTTTTCGGCCCGCCGCCATACCATAAATAACTGTCCACGTTTTGACCCAAAAGGGTTACTTCTTTAAATCCTTTCTTTTGAAGTTCTTCAATTTCCCTGAAAATGGTTTGAGGATTTCGACTACGCTCGCGTCCGCGGGTAAAAGGCACCACACAAAAACTACACATGTTGTCACATCCGCGTGTAATGGATACAAAAGCGCTGATTCCATTGGAATTGATATGCACGGGCGAAATATCATCGTAGGTTTCTTCCAAACTCAACAGTACATTAACCGCTTTGCGACCGTCTTCCAAATCTTTGAGCATGGACGGAAGCCGCCGATAGGCATCGGGACCTGCCACCAAATCCACTAATTTCTCTTGTTCCAATATTTTTTCCTTCAAACGCTCTGCCATGCATCCTACCAATCCTACTTTTAAATTCGGATTGATGCGTTTGATTCCTTTAAAATGCTTTAAGCGATTCCGGACGGTTTGCTCGGCTTTGTCGCGAACGGCACAAGTGTTGAGCAAAATCAAGTCCGCTTCTTTAAAATCAGTAGTAATACGATATCCCTGCCCCTCTAAAATACTGGCAATAATTTCCGAATCATTGGCATTCATCTGGCATCCGTATGTCTCTATATAAACCGATTTTAAGCCGTGGGATTTCTCTCGCGCCTTGACCGGAATCATTTCAAATGTATGCGGATTTTTCTTCATCATTTCAAAGTAAAGTACGCAAAGTTACGAATAATTTATGACAAAATGTCATAATTGCAGCGGGGAATCTTAAATTTTTCATCTGTCCGGATTATTTTTATATGACTACCGGCGATGAAAATTTTATTTAAAAAAATTAAAGACAAAAATATGTTTTCATCCAAAATCCTCCTTGTACCGTTTTCAACTGACCGCCTATTTATGAACGAGTAAGTTCTTTTTTTGTTTATGAAAAAACCCGAAAGATTTGACGCTTAGCCGGATTTTTAATAGTTTTACGCATTTTGATTGGTTTTATGATTTCGCAGGAGACATATTATTTGATGGCCTTGACCCGCATCAAAGGATTGGGTTCTTTGCGAATTAAAAAATTATTACAATTTTACGGCGATCCCAAAAAGATTTTCGATGCCTCTTTCGATGAATTGGAAAAAATCATAGGCCGGATAAATGCCCGAAACATTAAAAATTTCGATGATTTTGATTTGGTCGATAAAGAAATAAAATACACCCGAAAGCACGGATTAGACATATTGAGCATCTTCAGCGAAAATTATCCCGCCAAACTTTTACATATTCCCGATTTGCCTATCATCCTATTCAAAAAAGGTTCCTATAATTTTGAATCACCAAGGCATTTAAGCATCGTGGGAACCCGTAAAATAACGCCATACGGCATGAAATTTACGCATCAATTCGTCAGCGATTTATCGCCGTATAATCCTGTTATTGTCAGCGGTTTGGCCTTCGGGATTGATATTGAAGCCCACAAAGCCGCTTTGGAAAACGGTCTTCTTACCGTGGCCGTAATGGGGACTTCATTTCAATCGATATATCCCGACGTGCATGCCGAATACTTCGGCCGAATCACGGAAAACGGGGCGGTTTTAAGCGAATTCTGGTCGTATGAACAAACCGAAAAACAATTTTTTGTCCGCCGCAATCGTATTGTAGCCGGCATCTCCGAAGCCACCGTTGTGGTGGAATCCGGAATCAGTGGGGGTGCATTGATTACGGCCCAGTTGGCTTTTGATTACAATCGCGATGTATTTGCCGTACCGGGGCGGGTAACCGACACCTACAGCAAAGGTTGTCATGCCATCATCAAAAAACAAATTGCCAAGATTCTTACCGGTGCCGAAGATATCGTGACGCAAATGAATTGGGCGTTGGAAGAAAAACCGCCCGCACCGGTGCAGAAAAAATTGTTTGTGGACCTCAATCCCGATGAAGAAAAAATCGTGCATTTCCTTCGGGAAAACGATGCCGAACATTTGGATATCATCGCTTTGGAAACCGGCATGCCCGTATCAAAAACCTCCCAATTACTCATGATGCTTGAACTCAACGGCGTGGTACAGAGCATTCCCGGAAAGAAATTCAAATTGCTCTAAAACATTTATCGTAATTTTGCCAAAAAAATAATCGAATGGACATCAGAAAATATTTGGATAGCACCTATCTAAAAACCGCCGAACAAGCGGGTCTTTCCGAAGAAGAAAACCGTAAAATCGTTGAAAAAACCATACAAGAAGCCATTGACGAAGGATTTTATTTAGTCATGATACGACCAGAATACGTAAAACTCGCCCGGAAAATGATTGATGAAGCCGGAGCGGATGTCAAAGTGGGCACGGTTATCGGATTTCCGGAAGGTACCGCTCATTGGTTGGCCAAACTGGAAGAAGCCAAAAAAGCCATTGCCGACGGAGCCGATGAATTGGATTTCGTAGTTAATTACGAGGCATTTAAAAACGGCAATACCGACTTGGTCAAAAAAGAAATTTTCGAAGGCACTCTATTGGGATTGAAAAACGGAAAAGTGGTCAAATGGATAATCGAAGCCGCCGCCCTCTCCGACGACCAAATAGCGGAATTGACCCAACTTATACGCAATACGGTTTTACAAACAATAGGACTTGGTGCGGCAGATAAAGTATTTGTAAAATCATCTACCGGTTTTTATCAAACTCCCGACGGTTCACCCAACGGAGCCACCCCGCATAACATTAAAATTATGTTGGAAAATGCCGACCCGCTCCCTGTAAAAGCCGCCGGCGGCATTCGCAGTTATGAAGATGCGGTGAAAATGATAGAAATGGGCGTCAAACGAATCGGTACTTCATCGGCAAAAAAAATTGCCGAGGGTGGTAAAGCGGACGGCGGTTACTGAAATTATTAAAATTTCTTTGTTATAAAACACCGCAGCTACGCACTCTTTTTATTTTTCCAATAATTTCTGAATCTTATCCATATTAGGCGTAAGGATGACTTCGATACGCCTGTTTTTGGCCCGGTTTTCAGGCGTATCATTAGGCGCAACGGGATGGTATTTGCTCCGTCCTGCGGCTATTAAACGTTTCGGGTCGATGTGTTTGTTTTTCAACAATTGACGAACCACCGTGGTCGCCCGCTTCACCGATAAATCCCAATTATCTTCAATGTATTGATTGCCCCGGTAAGGCACATTATCGGTGTGTCCTTCAATCATGATTTCGATATCGGGATTTTCGGCCAATACTTTGGCAATTTTCGTAATGGCATGGGTACCTTGTGAGCGCAATTTCCAACTGCCCGAATCGAATAATAATTTATTCTGCATCGACACGTAAAGTTTACCGTTTTTCATGTGTACTTGTAGCCCTTGTTCCTTAAATTCATCCAAAGAAGCATTCAAACTTTCTTTTACCCGGTTGAGCAATGCATCTTTTTCGGCTATCAATTGTTCCAATTCATTGATTCGCGCGGAACGCTCGGCCAATTCTTCTTGCATTTTTTCGAGCAATTCCCGCTCCTTGGCAAGCCGTTTTTCCTTTTCTTCCAATTGACGAATCAATTCGCGTGTTTTAATCGATTGGGCTTCCAGGGCCGTGGAACTCTTTTGCGATAAGGCCTCATAGGAAGCTTGCAAATTTTTATATGCCTTTTCGGTCGAAGCATAGAGTTGCTTCAAGGTTTCGTACTCTTGTTTTAATCTTTTATAGTCGGCCATGATTTTTCCCGATTGGGTTTCCAATTGAAGCAAACGACTTTTCAAACTGTCATTTTCCTCTTCCATATCGGCCAACTTGGAGCGATTTGTGTAATACTTTTCTTCTAATTCGGCATACTTCTGTTTACTCACACACGAAGTAAATAAAACCGGAAACAGCAGCCATATTAATACAATTTTTTTCATATTTATAAAAATTTAAAGCAAAAATAAAGCGAAAACACCGGAAATAATAATTAATTTAATAAACCGGTAGGCCATGATATAATTTTTACGGTAATACAATAAGCATTCGATTATCAACATAACGAAAAACAAATAAAGAAAGTATATAAAACGGGAGGGCAAGTGAAGTTTGACGGCGAGTAATAAAACAATGATCACCATAGCCGCAAGGGAATAAAACATCCGGCTTTGAAATTTTTCGCCTTTTTCGACTAAAACGGTTTTTATATTCCCGGCCACATCACCGCGCAAGGTAAGGTGATTTTTGACCGATTCTTTCATCAAAAGAAGTAAAATAAACAACACCCCCGCCCAAATCACAAAAGGGTTCCATGCTTTGAAAAACAACATGACTCCGAAAAAAGGATATGCCGTTAAAAAGGTAACACCTATCTCTCTCCAAAACGGCCGTGATTGAATTTTGTGGAAATAAATCCAAATCAAAAAAATATAAACGGCAAAAAAAATCATGGCGCGCCAAGAAATAAAAGCCGCCAATACGAGTGTAAGAAAATTAAGAAAGAAATAGAGGTATAATTTTTTTGACATCGATAATTCCCGTTCCAATAAACTTTGTTGCGGTCGGTTAATCCAATCTCTTCTGATATTATAAAAATGATTAATGATATAACCTGCAGAAATCGCGCTTCCGGTGGCCAATAACATAAAAATAAATTTATGATGCCATAACAAAGTCCAAAAACTTTCATGGGGCACAAATACATAATGGGCTGCCAATAATTGAGCAGCCAAAAGTACTATTACATTAGGCAATTTGACCAAAGAGACGAGACCGGAAATTTTTTCATTGACGTCCATTTTGCGGACATTTAAAAGCGGTAAATTACTTCGATTTTGTAAGATTTGAGTTGTTCTTTGGTTTTTTCGATATCATCGGTAAAGCCCAAAATAAAACCGCCTCCACCCGAACCGCATAACTTTAAATAATAATCTCCGGTTTCCATTCCTTTTTTCCATATATCCAACATTTTCACGGGAATCATGGGTTGGAAATGATGGTAAACGGTTTTGGATAATTGACGAACATCTTTGAGCATTTTCTTGAAGTCGCCGCTAATAAAATGTTGAACGCCTTGGTTAGTATATTTGACAAATTCTTCCTTCATGATTTTTCGAAAACCTTCGTTTTTCAATTTTTCCATGAAAATTTGTACCATAGGACCTGTTTCGCCCGTTTGTCCCGAATCGATAAGGAATATTGCGCCTTTTCCCCGGGGATTTTTTTCCGGAATACCCGTGGCTTCCAATTGTTTTTTGGAATGAATCAGAATAGGAACACTCAAATAACTGTTCAAGGGGTCCAAACCCGAACTTTTGCCGTGAAAAAAATCTTCCATCGCGGCAAAAATTTTCTTTAAACGAAGTAATTTTTCGGATGTTAAATTTTCCAGTACGGATATTTTATTTCGTGCATAGCGTTCGTACACCGCCGCCACGATTGCGCCCGAACTGCCGACGCCATATCCTTCCGGAATAGTGGAATCGAAATATAAACCGTCATTCAAATCCTTTTCGAATGCTTCGAAATCCAAATCGATTAAATCGGGCTCACGTTCAGCGCGTGATTTGAGATAATGAAAGAATTTGCGCAAATTCTCGTTCGAACGCTTCTGGTGTTCATCCTGCAAATCCGATTTTTTCAAGCCACCCCGGTAATACTCGTAAGGAATGGCCAAACCTTTGGAATCTTCAATAATTCCATATTCTCCGAATAAAAGAATTTTAGCAAAATAAAGCGGGCCTTTTTTCATAAAAATAAATTATCCGGAATCAAAATTACGATTTTATTTGATACCGTAGGTCAATTTCATGGTTATACTGGCGGTTTTTTCTTTGGAAGATGTATTAAAAGTGCCTCCCCATGAATAATCTTCGTCGGAATATTGTCCCGTAATTTGAAAAACACCCATCTTGGCATGAATGAGTTTGCCCAAATGCGCACCCGAATTTTCGGCAATTTTTTCCGCTCGATTTCTAGCATTTTCCGTGGCTTTGGATATCATTTCCAATTTCAAATCTTCCAGCTTGGTATAATAGTACCGGGGCGAATACGAATAAAATTTTACACCTTTATTCAAAAGTTCCGTAATTTCTCTTCCCACTTTTTCCACGGTTTCCACCTTTTTGGACTTCACGGTTACATTTTGAGTGAGTTCGTAACCCAAAAATTCTTCGCCGGCATAATTGCCGTTTTCCAAATAAATAGGCCTGGTTTTATTGGTGGTTTGTACCGCGGAAAATACGATTTCATCTTTATCTATTCCTTTCCCTATCAAATATTTCTCTACAATTTCTTTGTCGCGATTCAAACGATTGTATGCCCTTTTTATGTCTTGATCAAAAGCCGAAAAACTGCCTTCCCATACAATCAAATCGGAAGTAAAATCCGTTTTGCCCAAACCTACTACGGAAATCTTCTTTTCGCTCTTATTGCGATGCATAAATGCATTCCCCAAAAGATAAGCCGCAATGACAATGGCAAGAGAAAAAAGCAAGGCGGAGATAATATTGCTTCGATTCATAAGAAGTTGATTATTAACAAATATAATAAAATTTTTCTCATGCTTGTGTGACAGGACCGTTTATTTGTTTCATCATTTAAAAAACCGACCGCAAATTCCGTTTTGATATAAGGATATAAAAACTTTGATGAATGAAAATTAGACAGGTATTATTAAGGTTCGTAAAAGCAAAAACCGCCCCTTTCGAGGCGGTTTGTAATATGTATTATAAGGATGAAAACTTTATTGCTTGATTATCACATTATCTACACGGTAAGTGCCCGTTTTTCCGTAAGTACCGCTTCCACTGTAACGGAAACCGATATAAACGGTCTGTCCGGCATAAGCCGACAAATCGATATCGCCCGAATCAATCCAAGCGTGATTGGGATCGGTTTGGGTGGCTATTCGTGCATTTAAGGGCGCCCATGTAGCACCTTGGACGTCATAACCGTTAAAATCGGTGGAAACAAAGACTTCCAAAGCATCATGCGTCCAATATGCTTTGGCCGTTTGGAAAGTTAATTTCATACCATTCGAAACGGAAACGGGCGGCGAAATTAACCAAGCGATATTTTGGGCTTCATTGCTCCGGTAAGCACTCATTTGGGCATAATGATTCACCGTGCCCGAATAAAAACCGCCTTGCCAGGTGCGCGTACCGGCTTCGGCATAGTTATACCAGTCTTGCAAATTTATTTCCTCGTTTTTCTCCGTCGTGCCGAAAGTTTCCAACAATACCGGTGCGTCGCAGCGTTCTTGTTCCATTTGCACATCATAAATATCGCGCATGATAATTTGAAGTTCGTCATTCGTAATGGTACCGTCATGATCGGCATCATAACAACTCAGGATACCTGTCAGGGTGCCGCTACCGTAACGCACATGCGCATCGGCAAAATTGGCATAACCGCTTGTACGTACAATTACGCCGTTATTCGAACTACATGATACCAACATGCGGTTAGCCGAATGCGGCCGGGGACGACTGCTATGACTATCGCTAAAAGCAAAATTTTCTTTGACCGCATAATCATGGAATTTTACATCGGTGATTTTAACCAATTTACCGACCATATTATAATTCAATCCGCCAATTTGCACTTCTTCCGGTTGCACTTCTTCGGTACGGTCCATAAAGAAAATATGGTCCTGGTCGATTTCATCCGTGATGCGGCCTATTCTTCCATGGTAAATATCTCCCAATTGTATTTCGCCGTTTTTGATTCCCACATACAAGTCCTTTACTTTGATGCGCATTTTTGCACCGCGATGATATCCTCTCAAATACAAATCGCGCATATTCAAATTCAATTTGATGCCTCCGCTTTGGTCGGCAATATAAACGGCTTTATACAGATTACCGCTTTTGTCCGATGCGGTAACCTTGGCTTCTATAATCCAATCATCGGTAATTTGAACCAATTCGTTGGACCCCAAAGCCGATTTCAAATCCGAAATACGGGCATTAGGAGTCAAAGCCGAAGCGTCGCAAGTCGGTGTGGAACCGTCGCAACGCGAACCGTTCATTTGTACATCGGAAAGATCACGGATATATATCTGAAACGTGTTTCTATACTTTCCCAGTACTGCCGTTACACTCCCTTTACCGGAAGGAACTTTGGTCTTGGCAAAATCGGCATAACCGCTATTACGCATGACCAAATAAGTTCCCGAACAATCTTCCACATATTTATTTACGCCGCTCAATCCCTCCAAACTATAGGTGGAACATAAATCGGATTTCCGGAATTGCACGTCTTCGAGTTTGATTAAAGTATTCAAATAATTATCACCGTTGGTTAAAATTTCCGAAATACTTACCACGGTAGGCGTAATTTCCACCGGTGCGTCACAGGAAGCAAAGACTCTGTTTTTTACTTCGGTAGGAGGAATCCTGCCGATACGTGTACCGTAGCCCGTGTCGTAAGTCATTCCCAGTTTATACACGCCCCGGTCTTTACCGATAAAAAGTCCTTTTACTTTTATCAAAACCTTTTTGCCCACCGGATAATCCACATAAAGATTGCGTTGGTCCAAAGACACATAAATTCCCGCCGAGGGCGACGAAGGTGCATCCTGAATCACCATAGCCGTATAATAATTTCCCGCCTCATCGGACGATACTACATATCCTTCGATAACCCAATCCTGCTGAATTTGAACAATATCACCCGTAGGCGAAAGAGCCAAGATATCCGAAATATCGGCATTGGCCGTCAAGCCCTGACTCGGACAATCCAATTGAGGTTCCTCCCAAGTTTTTTCGCAAGACGACATCCCAATCAATCCGGATGCTATTAATACATAGGTAAAAAATTTGACTATATTTTTCATGATTATTCTTATTTTCATTAATTAAAATCTTAAACTTAACATCACAAAATAATTGCGTCCGTAACTCATCCAATATTTATTGCCGAACACCGGAATTTTATTGATTTTTTCATCCACATAGAGTTCCGGATAACTGGCTTTCCTGGATTGTTCGAAGCCGCCGGTAGGGTTCACTTCATTCAAAAGATTATTGGCCAATACAAACAAGCCGATATAATAATCTTTCACTTTCCATGATTTTCCACCGATAAGATTCAAGTGAGTGTATTCTTTTATTTTTTCCTGAGCCAATAAATCTTCCAATATTTCATCGTTTACCGCCGGAATATCCCAATCGTCACGTCCGCGGTAATCGGTTATTTTGCCGTAAGGTTCGTTGGTATCGGGATTTAGATAAAAGCGTTCGGTACGAAGTATGGGACTTATATTGATATAACTGTGATTAAAATAATTAAAATTCAATCCGACAAACCAGTATTTAGGACTTCTGTATTCCACTCCGATGGAAGCGGCATGTTGAGGCCCGTTAGCCAAACGGTAGCCCTTCAGATTAGACACTCCCAAATAAGTGGCGTCAAATAAATCGGAAGCCACATACACATCGGGATTGTTGTCATACACATGTTTTCCCAAGGCCAATGCACCGGTCAATTTCCATTCGGGCGTAAGTTGGGTTTCAATGCCCCACTCCAAACCTTCGTAAAATCGCGCCTCGCCGACAACCATTTGGGTCAGGAAGAAGGCATTACCGTTTATGCTGGACGGAATACCGGGCACGCCGTTCAATGAAATGCCTTCGGCGAAGAATCTTTGTATCTCTGTGAAATTATCAATCTTGGTCAAATATCCCGTCAATCGCGATTTGAAATACGGCGAACGGAAAATGTAAGACACATCCACACTACCTATTTGTTCGTTGGAAATATCGGGTATCATTGCACCACTCACTCGACTGTTGTAATATACATTTCGCATGTCGGGCGCCTTGGATTGATAAATTAAATTGGCATTCACCAAATGGCGACCGGTGATTTTGAATGTAGCGCCGGCTTTAAACGCATATTCGTTGAAAAGTTTGGCTTCGTTTTTTCCGTAGGAATCTTCGAACAACGGATTTTTAAACAAACCTTCGCGTTGATATTGTGTAAAACCACCTGAAACGGCACCATATACATCCAAGTACTTGCCCGAATACTGCAGTTGTGCAAATGCTTGGGCCCGTGTGCCGTCAATTAAGAAATTATAACCGAACTTATCTCCTACACCCACTTTCCGGTTGGGATTATTCAGATCGTTATCTTCCAATCCCGCCGGTGCATACGGATTGCGGTCGATGAAAAACGGTGCGCCCAATAAATCGTCCATCCGGGCAAAACCTTCGGAATTGACTTTCTGAATAAGGTAGGAAGCATTCAAAATCAATTTGTCCGAAAATCGTTTGTTAAAATTGGAAGTCAAATAAAAATTGTCGTCTTTTATGACATCATCATATAGATAATATCTTGCGCTTCCACCGTCGGCCGTGTTGCTTTTATTGGCTTGATAAAGATAATGCCAATCAATTTGACCTTTTTCGGTAAATTCATAATATAAATTGGCCGCTTCGGCTTCGTTACCTTTAGATAACCAATAAGAAGGCAAATACCGGTAATAAGTAGGGTCGGGATTATTGGCATTATAATAGCCGATTCGACTATTGGCTATACTTACTTGGCGATATGCCAAACTGGTTTGCAAAGAAGTGTTTTGATCGATGGTCCAATTATGAGTCAATATAAGGGTCGGGGCCAATAATTTTTTTACGCGTGCATTTCTTCGTTTTCCGTTTTGAAAACCCCAATAAGCATTATATCGCGGGTTTTTGTATTCATACACTTCCATGGTATTGGGAGAAGATTTTCCTCTTACATTGGGCGTAACGAAAACACTGAGATTAAAACTATGGTTGTCATTTATTCTTTTCTCCGCTGCGAGGAAAATACTTTTTGCATCATAAAAGGTTCCTTCAAAATATCCTTGATCGGCATACCGGAAGGAAGCCAGCGAAGCAAAAGCCCAACCGTTTTTCATCATACCGGTTGCATAAGTTCCCATCACGCGGTGTTGATAACTTCGATTGGTAATGGCATAGGAAATCTTTTTGCTTCTTCTAATATCCGATGCTTTGATATTATAATTCACACCGCCAAGCGGTCCGGGAATGCCGTAATCGGCGGGCACCATATTTTGAAACAATTCCCGGGCGCGCATTACGTCGTTAAGTCCGCCCCAAGTGGACCACTGCGGCCTGCCGTCATATAATTGGTTAAACGGCACGCCGTTAAAATATACGGTTGAATACTTGGAATCCATTCCACGCAAGCTGAACCGTGCGCTACTGAATTGAAAGGATGTGGCACGCGAAAAAGCATCTTGTCCCGAATGTAAAATTCCGGAGATGTTTTCTGCATTTTCTTCATCACTTTCCAATTCCTGTTCACTGATATTAATCACGCCCATTTCCACATTTTCGGGCAAGGCGGGCCAAAGCATTATTTCGCCCAAATTCAAGGTTTCGCCGGGTTTTACCACCACCTGCATGACCACACTTTCATAACCGTCTTTTTCCATTTGGAGTGCATATTCTCCCGCAGGTGCATTTTCCAATACAAAGCCCCCGTCGCGGTCGGTAAAGGTTTCTATTTTTGTACCTTGAATAAATACCTTGACTTTTTCAATTCCTTCGGCCGTGTCGGGTTCAACCACCTTTCCGGTTATTTTTCCCGTTTCTTGTGCCGTTAAGGTTAATGAAAACAGCAACAGCAAAAAACTAACAATCGATTTCATGATACTTATTTGAATTTTTATGTTTCAAGGCAAATTTAGGTTTTTATTTGTTAGAAATAAAAAAACATAAGTCATCATCGGGCTAAAAACCGGAGCAAAATAAAAAACCGCCCCGAAAAGGCGGTTATTTAGTGGAGTCGGAGGGACTCGAACCCTCGTCCGGTCAAGTTCCAGACAAGCTTTCTACATGCTTAGTCCGCGATTATATCTCGACCGCAAGCCGTCCACGGACAGACTACTTACGGCCCAGCCGCTTAATTTTTCGGAACGGTTTAGCGGCATCGCCGTTCCTAGGTTTACTTTACGGAGCCCCTGCACCGGACGCCGTAAACCAAGGCATCCGAGGGACTTCTCGCCTTCCGGCCTTGCCGGAACTCGGCTTAATTCCTACTATACTTCGGAATTAAGCAGCGAGAGCAAAGTTAGCTTCGCCGTTTATTTGTCGCTTGGGGCTTGATTAACGAGGGAACCCCAACCTCGGCATGCTTACTTGTCAAAGATCCTTGCCGTCGAAACCGGTCGACCCCATATGTTTACTATCAAAAAGTGTGCCTAAAAATAGTACTCGGGGCGGGACTTGAACCCGCACGGGCATTACTGCCCATTGGATTTTAAGTCCAACGCGTCTACCAATTCCGCCACCCGAGCCCTATTAAAAAAAAGAGCGGGAAACGGGACTCGAACCCGCGACTTCCACCTTGGCAAGGTGGTGCTCTACCAACTGAGCTATTCCCGCATTATGCGGATGCAAATATACAAACTTTTTATAATTTCAGTCAAGCGTGATATTGATTTTCTCCTCCAAATCCCAATTGGGCCTTACTTCTAATATTTTGGGATAATGAAATACCGGTTCGGGCTGGCGACGTGCTTTCAAATCGCCCGGGTCCCATACTCCGTTTTGATTTAAATCCCAAATTATCCTGATTTTATACCTGCCGGGCGGTAAATACCTAAAAAGATAAGTTCGGGCCCGCGATTCGATTTGCCGGACTACACGTTTTTGAGTGGATTCATATAATTGAACAATAAGCGGAGATTGGCCGGGAATCGTATCGAGGACGAGTTTTAAGTTTCCAGTTTTTCTACTCATCTCGTATTCCACTTGATGCGTTAAGGTATCGGAATGGGTGCCGCCTAAAAAATCATGCAATGCACCCGGTTTGATTAATATACGGTAGGTTCGTTTTTCTTCATCATAAGGAATGACAAAATAAACACTTCCGTTAGATTGCAATCCTACATTAAATGTGGTCTGCGGTGTGATTCTGATCCGGGAACTATCTATTTTGACCAACGGAATAGTAGGATATAAAAACAAAGTATCCAAGGGATAAAGTTTCGGGCTATTAAACCTGAACAACAAGGTATCTTTTTTTTCTTTTTGAACCACACTAAGGGTTTGGTAAACGGTGTCTTTATTCTCGGTGATTACAAACCGCAAGGTGTCGCCTTTCTTCGTTTGCTTTATCCAAACATCGGCATGCGTCCCGCGCGTATAATGTTTTACGGTCTTTCCCTTCACATCCACGTCCAATTCCCTTGAAGGACGCGAAAGTTCCAATGCCCATTTATGCATGGTTTTTTGCTTCAAATCTTTGACTTTTAACGGCATTTTCTCCGGAAAAAGAATTAAATGCACCTCTTTGTCTCGCGGGATTTTTATTTTTTCATTCAAAAAAGCGATTTGTTCTTTCCCCGGCTGATAATTCAAACTACCGTTTTCGTCGGAAAATGCGACCAAAATATAATCGCCCGCAGCCAAGTTTTCAAAAATAAAAGAACCGTCCTTTCGTACACGGGCCAAATAATAGGGCTTGGCCACGAACAGTAGCGAATCGGTATAGGAATCGGCGGGATATAAGCCGGCAATTATTTTTTCGGGTAAATCAAAATCGTAAGAAGGTTTTACGGTGCCCTTTAAAGTTAAGGAATCCAGATGGGGACCGGTGGAAAAAACATAGGTGTAATCTTTTAAGATATTGCCTTCATGATAATCTTTAATGGCATCGTTAAAATAAATGGTGTAGGTGGTATTGGGGCGTAATTTTTCCTTAAATCGGATTTGTATTTTTTTGTCCGCATAGCCCGAGGGTTTAATTTCCGGTGGCTTTTGGAGCGGCGGCGAAATTACAATTTTTTGCAAGGGATTGTCCAAAGTAATAAACTCATCGAATTTGATAATAATACGGTCCCGGTTGAAATTCACGGTCCCCGACGGCGGAAAGGCGCTCAAAACTTGAGGCGGAGTTGTGTCTTTATCTCCTCCGGATGGCATTCCTTGTCGCGCACAATCGGTAAGCAGGTAAAAAACCGATAAAAAAAGAAATATGTAAGATAATTTTTTCATCTGCCCCAAAATAATTATTTATCGGATATTACGCCAATTTTTAAAGAAATTTTTTGATGCATCATTTATAAAATCGGTGTGTTGATATTTATTCCGGTAATTCGTTATGTCTTGCGGAGTTAAGAGACCGGTTTTGTCTCTATGTTGCAAGTGAAGAGCAAGATAAAACAAATTATCGGGATGGACTTGCACCAATTTTTTCGATTCTTTGTATGCTTTCGAATAATTTTCATACACGTCGCGATAAATTCGCATCAATACATAACTTGCTTCGGTGGCAATGACCGGATTGCTATGTCCGCTTAACTCCCGGAGGTAATCAAGTCCTTTTTGAATATCGCCGTCGGGAATGGTGAGGAAATAAGGATACAAATACCAATATTTTTCGCGGCCATAACCGGTGGAAAAAAGATAAATCGCTGCGGTGAGTTTGTAATAAGGCGAATATTCGGCCGAATCCAAGGAAGTTTGGATTCGCCTGGCCGTTTTGTGTGCCGAACGCAAAGCATCTATAAACCGGTCTTCTTTGAATGCCAAACGATAATCGAAACCGTAAGTCATCAAAGCGATATATGAACGCTCTTCATTATTTTTCTTATAAAATTCATTGGCTTGATTAAGGAAATTGACCAACGAATCATGATAAATTTTTTTATCATTGGAAATGACATATAACCACCAATAATAATTTACATGAAAAAAGAGATATTCACCCCGCCGAACGGTTGATTTGTTTTTCTCCATATAATCCTTGGCTTCCTTAAACCGGAAATCATGCATCAGGGATAAACTATGATATAAAGGCGACCCTTTTTGTAAAAAATTATCTTGGCTTTGTGCAAAAACCGGCATCATACCCATCCATAAGATGATAAAAAGATTTTTCATATTCCTTACATCAGAATTTCATGGACTCCGTGATAAACTTGAGCCCGTTTTTGTCGGCGTTTCTTTTTGGCAATTCGTTGGGCTCGTTCATATCCGCCTTGGTAATAGCGCTGAATCCACGGATAAAAAACAAAAAAACTTTCCGTAAAAGAAAATCTGACGGCATCTCTGGCAAATAAATAAAACAAGGTGGCATTCAAAGCAAATGAATTAATGCCGTTCTTAATATCTCCCGCATAAATTTGTCCCAAACCCGGGATGAAAATACTCAACCACTTGGCCGTTACCGGATTGGGGCGCATTAAATTCTTTTTCGTAAACAAACTATCCAAACGGGCAAGGGCCAAGCTATCGCCGGGATCGATAATTTGAACGAAAGTTTTTTTGGCTTCGTCATATTTTTCTTCCGCAAAATAAACGGTTCCTTTAAGAAAAATTAAGTTTTTCTGTTGGCGGGACGTAAATTTACCGCGGTAATTCAAAATGCCCAATAAAGCCAATTTATATTGATGACGCAAAATCAAAGCGGAAGTTTTTCTTAAAAACCATTCTGTTTTGGTGCTATCGTCGGATTCCAGTTTTTGCGCCACGTCAAAATGGTTGTAGGCCCTTTTAAAATCGCCTTTCCCGAAATAGGCCATGCCGAGTTTTCCGTTAATTCGGCCTAACTGCGATTTGTCGGCGAAAAAATATACGCGCGAATAGAATTTAGCGGCCGAATAATAATCGCCTTGTTCCATAAACTTGTCGGCTACTTGTTCGGTTTGCTCCAATGTCTGACTCCATACGGCGGCCAAACCGAACAAACTAATTATCAAACTTAATAACCGACTTGATTTCATCTTCAATTTCATCATCGATTCTTTTGTTGTAACGCTTTGCGGCTTTCGCCGAACCGTAAATATTCCCCAAATAAAATCCCAGTCCCAGTGTGCCGAATATCCATCCACGGGTACTTTTCAGTCCTTCTTTATGAAAACCTCGATAGGCCTGCCAAACATTCAAACCCGTAAATAAGAAGGCAATAAGCGCATCGCCATAATTTTTGGTATAAACTTTTCCAAGTCCGGGCACTACGGCTGAAAGTGCCCCCGCCACAAAAGGACTCTTGGTTTTCGCCTCCAAACGCCGTTGCAATGCCGTGCCGAACTGATGATAAACGGGCGAGGGATTCGCCATATGCCGTTTGTAATATTGCCGGGCCTCATTCCAATCTTTTTTCAACAAATAAATTCCCAATATCCAAGTTTGTTTTTGAATACTATCCAGATTTGACGTTTGCAACAACTTGTTTGCCGTATCCAATTCGTTTAAAAACAAATGGGCTACGATGCCGGCCTTTTGCACTTCGGGTTTCAATGTGTCGAATACGGAAAAATATTGATGAAAATAACCGGCCGCATGAAAATAATCATCTCTTTTCAAATATGCCTGCACGATTTTATATTTGGCTTGCCAATCCTTGGGATTCAGAAATAAAACCCTTTGAAACTCTTCGATGGCATAATCATACTGGCCTGTTTTAAAAAGGTATTCGGCAAATTTTTTGCTATGGGCATAATCAAATATATTTTCAGGGGCTTGAATGGTATCGGGTTGTTTGTTTTGCAATGTATCGGTTATTTCATTGCCGGACTGGGCTAACAAACCGCCGTATATCAAAAAAAGAAGCCAAAAATTACTCCATCGGATCTTCATATTTCATGATTTTTTTATTAAGAGGATAATGACCGTAAGCCGCAAAAGGAGAACATCGCATCAATCGGTCCATGCCTTCGAGAAAACCGGTCAGCACGCCGTGTTTTTGGATGGAAAGTATCATATAGGTAGAACAAGAAGGATAAAAAACACAAGAATCCACATCCTGTGACGAAATAAAATTTTTATAAGTCCAATAAAACAATCCGAATAAAAATTCCAATTCGTTACTTGCATTTTTCAAGGGCTTTGAAAAATCATGATGATGTCCTTCGGGCACATCGAATACCGTTTTTAATTTAATCATATAATCCGGCGGTTCATTAATTTGTTGAGCCCTAACGCTTAAGGTACTTATTAATAGGAAAATCGTAATAATTATCGTTTCCTTTTTCATCGATTTTTATATTTTTAAACTCCGACTTTTGGATGGTTTCGTTGCCCTGATCGTCATAGAAAAATTGAATCATTCGGGTAGGAAACATAATGCCACTTATGTTTTTGTACTCTTCAAAAAATTGTTTACTCACCACCTTGTCGTCCACTCCGTAAAAGATAATACCGGTAATCAAGCCGTCTTTGTTGGCAATGAGGATTTTTCCCACGTATTTTCTGAAATTTTCGGGCGGCAACCATGTCGAAATAACCAATCCGTTATCTTCTTCCACATCGGTCAATTGGTAACCCGAGTTTTCCAAACCGTAATATTGAATGGCATTTTTGAGCACCAATGCGAAAATAGTCGTTTCGGGCGGAGAAGGATTTTGCGAAATATTTATCAATTTTCCGTCCTTGATCACATAGAGCATTTTGTCTATCATGACATAGGTTTCTTTTTCGGGAAACCAAATATCCGAAACCAATTTTCCGGTGGTGTTATCATAATAAATAGTGCCCTTATTAAGGGTATATTTTCCGTCGGGATAGCGCTTTTTGACCGTCATATCCACCCTGATGCGGTAATAATTCTGTGCCGACAAGCCGAGGGAAAGTAAAATTAAAAGAAAAGCAATGAATTTTTTCATCGGAAATTTTTCTTTAATCGTTCAAAAAACAAGCCAAAAACAAATATAAGGTATTTTAAGTAAGTAAATATCTGACAAAAACCAGATAGCACTTTATTTATACTAATATGCCGGATTATCCCGGTTCCCGAGCTTATCGTTTCTTTCATTTCTTTCAAGTTTTTTAGTAACTTTGAAAAGCAAACCCGGCCCCGTTTATGAAGAAATTTCTCATATCCATATTAATCTTGTTCATTATTTTATCTTGCAAAAAAACCGAACCCGTGGAGGAAGAAAATCCTCTTCTACATACTCAATTCGTATTGGAATATAATTTTTCTTACGGTACTCATCCGCAACAAAACATGGATATTTTCATTCCGCGGGGAAATCGCGATACCATGGCCCTTGTTGTACTGGTTCACGGCGGAAGTTGGGTTAGCGGAGATAAATCACATTTCTCCCAATGGTTTAATTGGAAAAAAAATGAAAAGCGGTTTGCCATTATTAATATAAACTATCGTTTGGATACGGATATGACCCGGCCGCTACCCATGCAAACCGACGATATCCATGCCGCCATTGAATCCTTAAGAAATCAATTTCATTTTCCTGCAAAACGCATTGCGCTTATCGGTGCAAGTGCAGGCGGACACTTGGTGAGCCAATATGCTTATAAATATGACAGGGGAGCGTATGTAAAGGCCGTAATCAATTTCGTAGGACCGGTTGATTTTAACGATCCGGAATATCATGTCCCCGGCGGTCATTGGGAATGGATATTTACAGGAATCGAACATATTTTCAATCTACCCTACGACGGAAACGAATATCGATATGCCGAATGGAGTCCCTATCACCATGTTTCCGGTCAAAGCGCTCCGAGCATATTATTTTATGCCGGTCAAGACACCATTGTACCTTATACGCAAGGGGTGCGTTTACATGAAAAATTGAATCGCTTTTCGGTAGATAACGAATATTATTTCTATCCCCAAAGCGGGCATTTATTTAATTCCGATGATATGCAAGATGCACTGCATAAAGTTGATGACTTTTTGGAACGACATTTGTAAGAAATTAAAGAAGAATCGGGCCATACATGTTTTTATTTTGTAACTTATAACCTAAAAAAACCGGTAATCATGATACGAAAAATTCTCCTTTCTTTGGTTATTTTCACAATAGCCGGATGCGGGGAACTTCAGCAAATAGTCAATCAACTCCCCGATAACGGAATTGCAAATGCCGACATTGCCGCAGCATTGCGTCAAGCATTGAACGAAGGTATCGAACGCCAAGTGACTTCATTAATGAAAGAAGGCGGATTCTATAATCAACCCGATGTGCGAATTTTACTACCGCAAGAACTTCAAAATGTGGAACAAAAAATGCGGGACCTCGGATTCGGTTCGCTAGCGGATGAAGGTATTAAATTGCTAAATCGCGCAGCCGAAGAAGCCGTGAAAGAAGCCAAACCCGTTTTTGTAAAGGCAGTCAAAGAAATTACCTTCGATGATGCGCGTAAAATCCTAATGGGCGATCAAACGGCCGCCACCGAATATTTAGAAAGAAAAACACGGGAAGAATTATACCGAAAATTCTATCCCATCGTGGAAAAATCATTTCAAAAAGTCGGAGCGGACAAAGTATGGAATAAAATCATTACCAATTATAATCGCATTTCTTTCGGAAAAAAAATTAATCCGAACCTCAATGATTATGTAACCCAAAAAGCATTGGAAGGGGTATATAAAAAAATTGCCGATGAAGAAAAACGAATACGAACCGATATCAATGCCCGTACTACCGAATTAATGAAAAAAGTATTTGCGCTTCAAGACAAAAAATAAAACGATTGTTTTTTTATTATTTTAGCGGGTAAAAGCAACTTCATGAAAAAAATTTTAATACTCATAGGGACCTTATTTTTAATTTCCTGTAACAAACAAGAAAACGGTATTAATATTGAAAATTTAAATTTTACTATCCAATCTCGCTACGGCACACATTATATTACCGGATATGAAATACCTTTCAAAGCTACGGATAGCCATGGTAATGACATTACATCTTCGGTTAAGTTTTATATAAACGGGACTAAAATTCCCGGCTCCACTTATCTTTTCGACCGGGTAGGGTATTATATGATAACCGCCCAATGGAATTTGGGAGGCGGCACAATTAAAGAGTCGCAAAACCGGATAGAAGCACTTGTAACAAACCCCAGAAACGAAACATTTGTTTTATTGGAAGATTTTACGGGAACGTGGTGTGTCAATTGTCCGCGTGTACATTACAAAATCGATCAACTCCTTCATCAACACGATCATGTATATGCCATTGCGATCCATGACCGGGGACACCAAACCGATCCTTTTCATTTTGAAAAAGTATCCGAACTTACACAAACCTATCAAATCTCCGGCTATCCCACAGCGCTTATTAATAGAAAAGACGTTTGGAATGAAGAAAATTCATCCGTTGAACAATATCTTCAACGCACCCAAGCACTAGGATTAAAAATAGAAAACACTTTCAATAATAACACGTTGAATATCAGTGTAAAAGTCCGTTTTGATATGGACTTGAAAAATGAACATTACAAACTGGTGGTCTATGCTTTGGAAAATAATCTTCATGCCGATCAAGCCAATTCAACCGATTATTACGGCGGACAAGACCCGATTCCCGGTATGGAACATAACCATGTGCTTCGCCACGCATTTACGCAAGTATTGGGAGACGAAATTCCGGCTTCGCAGTGCCATTTCGATAATGAGTTTACGTGGCATTTTTCCGGCGACCTGCCATCAAATATAGCCGATCCGGCACATGTCGAAATTATTGCCTTTGTAGTAGAAGGAAATGATAGACCCCGTGTAATAAACAGCAAAAAAACAAAGATCAATTCTTCAGCGGATTATTAAAAAACAAACCGGTATGAAAAAATTTATTTTATTTATTATTCTTTCGTTTTTCTTTCAGAATAATTTTTCTCAAGGATTCGGATTCGGTCAAAACAAACCGATTTACAAAGATTTTAAATTCAAAGTTTACGAAACAAAACATTTCGAACTATATTCCTATCTGCATAACGATTCCCTAATAACCAAATTTCTGAAAGATGCCGAAGAATGGTATGCCAAGCATGATTTGGTAATGGAACAAACCATTATCGACTCGAAAATACCTATCATTTTGTACGACAATCATGCCGATTTTCAGCAAACCACGGCCATCATGGGAAGCATCGGAGTAGGAACCGGCGGCGTTACCGAGGCCCTAAAAACACGTGTCGTAATGCCGCTACGGCCTTCGTACGGACAAACCAAGCATGTGCTGGGTCACGAATTGGTTCATGCCTTTCAATATTCATATGTCAAAAATAGCCGGGAACTCTCATTTCAACACTTGTCAAACGTACCGTTATGGATGATTGAAGGAATGGCCGAGTATTTGTCTATCGGACGATACGACGCCCATACGGCCATGTGGATGCGTGACGCCGTATTGAATAATTTTTTCCCTTCCTACAAAGACATGCACAAATCCAAATATTTCCCTTACCGTTACGGACAAAATTTTTGGGCGTTTTTTGGAGCCACTTTCGGCGATACACAAATCGAGCGCTACTTGGGCGGCTCCTTGCGGCTCGGACCCGAAAAGGCCATGGACAGTCTTTATGGTATTTCAATCGACACTTTCTTTAACCGGTGGAAAACGGCAAATAAAACCTACTATAAGAAATTTTTGCCCGGCCGTGATACATTGCCGAAAGGAAAAATCGTTTTTGATGAAAAAAATGCGGGAACCATCAATATTTCCCCCAGTTTATCGCCCGACGGGAAGAAAATGATTTTCCTTTCCGAAAAACAAATTATCAGTCTCGACCTGTACCTGGCCGATCTGGAAAGCGGAAAAACCAAACTCATTTCATCCAAAAGCATTTCCAACCATATCGATGCCATCGATGCCTACGAAAGTTCGGGTACTTGGTCGCCCGATTCCAAGAAATTTGTCTTTATCATCTTCAAAAAAGGGAAAAATCAATTGGCTGTAGTTGACGTAAAAAAACGAAAAGTTACGGACACATGGGAAATTAAAGAACTCCAATCTTTTTCTAACCCCGCGTGGTCGCCGGATGGAAAAAATATTCTCCTGCTCGGTCAAAAAGACGGCTACACGGATCTGTTTCTCTATAATATAGCATCCAAAAAAGTAACCCGGCTGACAAACGACCCTTATGCCGAAATGACTCCGTCATGGTCGCCGGATGGAAAAAAAATTGTTTTTTCAACCGATTATTATTATTACAAATACAATAAATATCCAGCTCATTATCACTTGGGAATATTGGATCTGACCACCAATCAAAAATCATATCCGGGTGTATTCCCCGGCTCAAACAATTTGAATCCCGTTTTTGACAATTCGGGTGAAAATATTTATTTCCTATCCGATCGCGAAGGTTTCAGGGATTTATACCTTTATGAAATAGCCACGGGAAAAGTATTTCAAAAGACAAAATTCTTTACGGGAATTTCGGGTATAACCAAATTTTCTCCGGCTATTTCCATCAATAGAAAAACCGGTGAAATCGTTTATAATTTCTTTAATAAACATCAATATCTTATTGCCCAAGCAAATCCTTCACAGTTATACCACGAGGAAGTAAACCCGTCGGAAGTAAAAAAAGATGCTGCATTATTGCCTCCTCCCGTAAAAATAGATCAAGCGTTAAAACAATTAGCCAAGGGGCGTAAACCTGTTTATGGGCTTGTGGATGCCCTGATCATTACAAAATTCGATTCGCTTAAACTCAAAATAACCGAAAAACCATACAAGCCCAAATTTAAATTGGATTATATCAGCAATATGGGATTCGGCATGACCACTTCCATTTACGGTACGGGCATGCAAGGAGGTATTAATATGATTTTTAGTGACATCCTCGGAAAAAATCTGCTTTCCACCGCTATTTCTCTTAATGGAGAAATTTATGATTTCGCCGCCATGGTTTTATATTTCAATCAAAGTAAACACCGTCAAATAGGCGTTTACGGTTCACACATTCCCTATATGCAATATGCCCAGGAGTATGAAATTGTAGAAATAGAAAGACAACATTATTTTATCAACAAATTGTATTTGATGCGCATGTTCGAAGATAAAGTGGGGGCATTTAGATTATTTCCCTTTTCCAGAACCCAACGAATAGAAGTAGGTGGCTCTTTTGCCCGGTATTCCTTCCGTGTGGACAGTTATAATTACTATTATCCGTACGATCCGGTATCTCAAAGTATTTATCCGCAAGCGGTTGGTTTCGAACGTAAAAAGGAAGCATCACCCGATGGTTTTAACCTGGGAGAATTTAATTCGGCTTATGTAATCGATAACAGTATTTTCGGCATGACCGCTCCTATGAAGGGAATGCGTTCGCGAGTAGGTTATCAACGTTATCTCGGAGCGGCGAATTTTAATACGGCAATAGTTGATTTTAGGTACTATAAGTATTTAAAACCTTTCACTTTCGCTTGGAGATTTATGCACGTAAACCGCTTTGGAAAACATCTTCCGGAAAATCGTATAATTTATCCTTTTTTCATCACTTATGAATATTTTATAAGGGGCTATACTTTCGATGTATTGTCACGCTATGTCCAAACCACAAATGCCGATTTGACTTTTGCCGATTTAATGGGAAACAAAATTTTGGTGAGTAATTTTGAAATTAGAATGCCCTTTACCGGCCCGGAAAGATTGGCATTACTCAAATCTTCGTTTTTGTTCTCGGATCTCTCTTTATTTGTTGATGCGGGATGGGTATGGGAACCCGGCGAAAAATTAAGTTTCAGCTTATACGGCGAACAAGGAAAACGCCGGCTTTGGGCTTCAACCGGATTGGCCTTGCGAATTAATCTTTTCGGTCAAATTATTATTCAACCTTATCTCAGCCGCCCGTTGACTTTGAAGAATTATTCGCGTTGGAGTTTCGGGTTGAATTTCTATCCCGGATTCTAATTATCTATTAGAAATACAATGCGATTATGTTGATATTGGATAATGTAAGTGTGAGTCGCGGAGGCCATGAAATTTTAAGCCGTATATCGCTCCAATTCAAATCCGGCGAAAAAACCGGACTTACCGGCGTTAACGGTAGTGGAAAATCAACCCTTCTCAAACTTATTGCCGGACATTTATCGCCCTCGGAAGGAAAAATTTTAAAGCCGAAAAATTACAAAATCGGCTATTTGGCTCAAGAAATGAATCCCGCTGCCAAGCACACCGTATTGGAAGAAACTTATCTCGCCTTTGAAGAAATATTGCGCTTGGAACAAAAAATAAAGGATTTGGAAACCGAACTGAAACGGCAGGAATCCAATTCCGTCGAATTATCCGAAACCCTGAACACATTGCTTTATCAATACAAAATTTCCGGCGGTTATGACTATAAAGGAAAAACGGAAATTGTCCTTAAAGGACTCGGTTTTTCCAAAGAAGACTTCGATAAACCCTTAGACACATTTTCGGGCGGTTGGCGGATGCGAATTGAGTTGGCTAAAGTGATTTTGCAAGATAACGACATGCTTCTTTTGGACGAACCGACCAACCATCTGGATATTGAAAGTATTCTTTGGTTGGAACAATTCCTAAAAAATTACCCGGGAAGTATCATCGTTGTTTCGCACGATCAACGTTTTTTGGATAAACTTACTACAAGAACCATTGAATTACGCAAAAACGGCAAATATTGGGATTTCCCTTTCCCCTACTCCCGGTTTGTAGAACATAAAAAGGATTTGATCGACAAAATCAACCGGCAAGCAGACAACAAAGAACGCCAAATAAAACAAACGGAAAAACTCATTGAAAAATTTCGCTATAAAGCAACCAAGGCCAAATTCGCCCAATCATTAATCAAAAAGTTGGAAAAAGAAAACGAAATTGAACGGGAAGAAAGCCGAGACAAAACTTTTAATTTAAAATTCGAAATTTCCGTAAATCCCGGAAAAATTATTTTTGAAGCCGAAAATTTACATAAAAAATATGGTGAAAAAACCGTTCTCGAAAACCTAAATTTCATTATAGCCCGGGGAGAAAGAATTGCTTTTGTGGGAAAAAACGGTATGGGCAAAACCACTTTGGCTTCTATTTTGGCGGGAAAAAATGATTATACAGGATTGCTGAAAACCGGCTATCATGTACAAATCGGTTATTTTGCACAAGATCAAAGCGGCTTGTTAAATCCCGAACAAACTATTTTACAAACCCTTGAAGATGCCGCTACCGAAGAAACGCGATCCAAGGTGCGTGATACGGCCGGGGCTTTTTTATTTTCCGGCGACGATATCTATAAAAAAGTCAAAGTGCTTTCCGGCGGAGAAAAAAACCGGCTTGCATTAGCCGCATTGCTCCTTAAGCCGTTTAACGTCCTGATTCTGGACGAGCCCACCAATCATTTGGATATTCCTTCGAAAAAAAGATTAAAACAAGCCCTGCAATCCTTTGACGGCACTTTAATTGTGGTTTCGCATGACCGCGAATTTCTTTCGGAATTGACTCACAAAACATGGGAATTTCAACCCGGAGGATTTAAAGAACATTTGGGAGACGTAAATGAATTCTTACGCCAAAGAAATCTGCAAACACTCAGGGACCTCGAAACAAGCGAAAGAAAAAATAACACGCTGAAAAAATCGAAAAAATCCGATTATGAAAAACGCAAAACATTGCGCAAAACCTATAACCGGTTAAAAAATAAATTACAAAAAATAGAGGCGGAAATCGAATATACGGAAAATAAAATCAAAGAAATGGAAAACACGCTTCAAAATAATCCGGCCCAAAAAACCGAATTTTTCGAAGAATATAACCATACCAAAAAACAATTGGAAAATCTGTATAACGAATGGGAAAAATTATCCTTGGAAATGGAAAACATTAAACTTTAACCGGCCGGACGGTTTAATACCTGCCAAAGTAAATCTTTCAATTCATTCAATCCTTCGCCCGTAAAAGAAGAGACGAATACATAAGGAACGCCTTCGGGTAATTCTTTTTGTATTTCGCGCTTTAATTCATCGTCCAATAAGTCGGATTTGGTGATGGCTAAAATGCGTGGTTTGTGCAGAAGTTCGGGGCTGTATTTTTTTAATTCATTGAGCAAAACTTCATACTCCTTTTTAATGTCTTTACTATCGGCCGGAATGGTAAATAACAAAACGGCATTTCTTTCGATATGGCGCAAAAACCGATGACCGATGCCCTTACCTTCCGCCGCTCCTTCAATAATACCCGGGATATCGGCCATGACAAAGGATTTAAAATCACGATAAGGCACAATCCCTAAATTCGGCTTAAGCGTAGTAAAAGGATAATCCCCGATTTTCGGTTTGGCCGCCGTAAGTTTGGACAATAAAGTGGATTTTCCGGCATTGGGGAACCCGACCAAGCCCACATCGGCCAATACTTTAAGTTCCAAAATCAAATCTTTTTCCTCGCCGGGCAAGCCGGGTTGTGCATAGCGAGGTGTTTGCCTCGTCGCGGATTTAAAATGCCAATTGCCCAAGCCGCCTTTGCCGCCTTTGGCTACAATAATTTCTTCGCCATCGCGGGTCACTTCGCCTATTATTTCGCCGGTTTGCGCATCTTTGATAACGGTTCCCAAAGGCACTTCAATAACAATATCGTCCCCCGCTTTTCCGCTTTTACGGTTTCTTCCACCGGGTTCTCCTGCAGGGGCATTAAAATGCTTTTGAAATTTCAAATGAAAGAGTGTCCAAAAATTTTTATTTCCACGAACAATTACATGCCCGCCCCGGCCTCCGTCTCCTCCGTCGGGACCACCGCGGGGCACATATTTTTCTCTCCGTAAATGGGCCGAGCCGGCACCACCCTTTCCGGATTTTACATAAATCTTGGCATAATCGGTAAAATTACCTTCGGTTGCCATGTTGAATTTTCTCTATAATGGAACTAATAATGCGATGAATTTCTTCGATGGTTTGCAAGCCGTCTATTTGATGTAAGACTTCCTTTTTTTGATAATAATTTTTTAATGGTTCCGTTGCCGTGCGATATTTTTCCAAACGCCTTTTTATGGTCTGGGTATCGGCATCATCTTTCCGGCCGCTGGTTTTCCCACGATTTAAAATTCGTTCAATCAATACGGGTTCCGGAACTTCCAATGCAAAAACGGCATCCACTTTTTGATTATTATTTTTTAAAAATTCGTCTAATACTTCGGCTTGAACAATGGTTCGGGGAAACCCGTCAAAAATAAATCCCTCGGCCTTCGGGTTTTTATCAATTTCTTCTTTAATCATGTGAATGGTTACTTCGTCGGGAACCAAATCACCCTGATCGATATAAAATTGAGCCAATTTACCCAAAGGCGTTTTATTTTTTATATGGTTTCTGAACATATCTCCGGTGGCGATATAAACAAAACCGAATTTATCGCTTAATAATTTGGCCTGCGTGCCCTTGCCCGCACCGGGTGGGCCGAACATAATAATATTCATCATAAAATATTAGATTTTTAATTGATAAACTTCTTTCAAATTTCTTCCTAATTCGTTGTAATCCAACCCGTAACCTACAATAAATTTTTTAGGAATTTCAAAACCCACGAAATCAACGGGAATATTTTTTTTGTAAGCTTCGGGTTTATAAAACAAAGTAACGATTTTAATAAATTTCGGTTGATGTGACTGTAACAATGCCATGATTTTTTCCAAAGTATTTCCAGTATCCACAATGTCTTCCAAAATATAAACTTCTTTATCTTTAATGTTTTCCGTTACATTTAGAATAACTTCCACATCCCCGGTACTTTCCGTATTTATATAAGATTTCACACGAATAAAATCAAACAAAGCCGGTTTTTTAAATGCTTTAGCAAAATCCGAACCAAACATAAAACCTCCTTTAAGCGTAATTACAAATACGGGTATGTCCGATACATCTTTTTCCACTTCTTCTGCCAAACGCTTAACTTCCTTTTTAATTTGTTCGGAGGAGATATATTTAACAAAGGTCTTATCGTGTAAAACCACTTCTTTCATGATAATAAAATAAAAATATTTGCAAATTTACAATTTTACAGCGATTTAATAACAAAAAAACCGCCCCGGATGAGGCGGTTTTAGAATATTTAGTTTTTTAAACCTCTTAATGTTTAAGAAGACGATATGTACCTTCTTTGCCGTCTATACGGACTTTGAGCAAATAAACGCCTTTACTCAATGAAGAAATATCGATATTTCCGTTTAATCCGTTTTCGGTTTCTTCAATTAATATTTGTCCGCTTATGCTCATAATTTGAATCCTTTCCACGGATTGATCCGCTTTGAAGGAAATTCTGTTGGAAGCGGGATTAGGATAGAAACTAAATCCGTATGCTTCGACGTCCGAAATACTTAAACTGGAATTATAAGCACAAATACCGAATTCTCCGTACCTGTTGTTTCCATATTCCCAAACTCGAATATAAAGGGTTGCTCCGGGAGTCAAACCGGTTAATTCCACACGTGAAAAGGCATTAGGGTAAGCTATATCATCATTACATCCCACGGATATTAAGTTAGAACAATCCCCTTCAAATACTTCCATGGTGGTATCAGTCACATCGGATCCGCTTACAGCAGTGGTTTCTATAGTAACGTTTCCATCAGCAGGCACAGTTGTTTTAAACCATACATCTCCTCCTTCGTAACCCGATGCTCCGCAAGAAGGATCTCCTATTCCCGAATCGGTTGCGCCTATATTATTTGCAATTACCGGTGAAGAACAATCCGAAGTGACGGGAATATCTATGGCCGCGCTACAATCATCATTAGGAGGTCCGGTAGGTCCTTCTTCCAACACAATGGTAAAGTCTCCGGCATTAAAATCATCATGCCATATTTGCAGCACGTATGTTTGTCCACCTGTTAAGCCGCTAACTAATTTATAAGTACCTGTGCCGAAACATGCTAATTCATTTCCACCACAACTATCATAAACAGCCGCTTCGATATCATCTCCGGTATCTCCTCCCGTAATAATAGCGACAGTACCACTTGCAGGAGCCACAAAAGTATAAAACAAATCAAGGTTAGTTCCCACATCATCACAAGATGTATGAGCATATTGACTGGCCGTAGCGTCGACTGTGGAAGCTGAAATTTCATTGCCGGCTCCGCCTCCTTCAGGATAAACTGTCAATGATATTGCTCCCGAACAATCGTCATTAGCAGGTGGCGGCGATGCTTCGGTTACACAAACACCAAAATCTCCTTGTTTATCATTTCCATATTCCCAAACTCGAATATATATTACATCTCCTGCTGTTAAACCAGTTAATCGGATTCGTGAAAAATAACCGTCTCCTCCATCATCATTACATTCAATCAAACTTAAATTATCACAATCTCCACTATAAACAGCCATTCCCGTATCACTAACATCCGAACCGTCAACCGATAATGTTTCTACTATAATATTCCCACTAGCAGGAACTGTGGTCTTATACCACAAATCACCACCATCATATCCGGCACATCCCGGATCAGGCACGCCGGAATCAAAAGCAACGGTATTATTGGCAATTACCGGTGAAGAACAATCCTGTGTTACCGGAATTTCAATCGCGCCGTCACAATTGTCATTGGGTTCGGGAGAAGTTCGTACACGCTTGGGTCCGGACCAACTGCTGTAATTGTATGGACTACAAATCGTTCTGACATAAACATCATACCATGTGTGCGGATCAAGCCCTTGAATAGTAAGAGAATAACCGTTTACATGGTAGGGCGTAGCCGTATCGGGATCAAAACCGGGAGGTCCCCAAACCACTTCATAGTCTTCTACTTCCGGAACCGGTTCCCATGAAATACTTACCGAATTATCCGTAGTGGCATTAAAATAGATATCAGTGGTTGGGTTACAATAAGGAATGGTCCCTACGCTAAAATCATCGACATAAAAATCATGTGAAAAATCACCCGTATATTTAAAGGCAATATAAACGGTTTGCCCGGCATAACTTCGTAAATCGAACATGGCTTTGTTCCACTCGTTCCAAGTCGGATAATCATCGGGGTCAAACTCGGCCAATTCGGTAAAATCACCCGGATTGGCTAGGGGGTCATTGGAGCCGGTTGAAATATAAACACCTGAATAATTATAGGCAAATGACCACTTAATCCGCCAGTAAAATACTAATTCTTGGTTGTTATTTAAACTAATGGCGGGGGAAACTATCCATGAATCGGATGTTTGACTAATATCATCACCCAAATGTCCCATAAATTGATAAGGACTCTTGGCCATACCCGTATCCCGAATTACTTTAAAGCCGGGATCATCCGATTGGGTGGTATAAGATGTCCAACCGGCCGGCGCACTTCCGGGGGTATCGCTGTCAAAATTAGTCGAGTATGTTTGCGCAGTCACAAGCGACAACCCCATCGACATTGACATAATTAATAAAAGAATAATTTTTCTCATATTTAAAAAGTTTTAACTACAAATCTATTAAAAGTTTATAATATAAAAAAACCACCGAAGAATTTCGATGGTTTTTTAAAAATAATTATTTTTTAAAAATTATTGAATCCTAAATCTGATAGGTAAATTATACCGTACACGGGTGGGGCGTCCACGTTGTTCTCCCGGAATCATTTTGGGCAATTGAGAGATTACTCTCTTGGCCTCCAATTCTAATTCTTTGTATCTGGATCGAGCCATAATGTTGGTCACCTTTCCGTTTTTATCCACCACAAATTGAACGTTAATGACTACTTCTCCGGTTACCCCCAAATCCTCGGCCAAACTTTTATCGAATTTGCGATCGATAAATTTGGCTATTTTCTTACTCATACAGGATTTTAATTTTTCTTTTTCGTTTTTATATCGCTCACAACCCGGGTAAATCGGCGGCTGTTCTATAAATCTGAAAGGTACTTCTTCTTCTTCTTCTTCTTCAACGGTTTCAATCTCTTCTTCCACTATGGCTTCTTCCTCGTTTGTTTCGGTTGTTTCCAATACGGTTTCTTCCACTTCTTCTTCATCTTCCACTTTTTCGATAATTTCAGGCGGTGCTTGTTTTTGTTGCGGTTGTTCTATTTTGGGCTGTTCTTGCTGAACTTCCAAGGTTTCTTCCAAATCCTCGGCAGCTACATCCCACTTGGAATCTTTGAAATCGTCTCTTTCGTATTTTTTATATTCAATGATCCGCCAAGTGGTAAATAATACAATAACCAAACCCAACCATAAGAATAGTGCCGAAAATCTATTCAAATCGAACCGTGGTGATTTTTTTTCTTCCATGATATAGCGTTTTTATTTTCTTTATTATGCTTATTGTCGAAACAAAAATAACGAAGTTTTTTTAATTATTATAATTTCAATGAAATTTTAAAGCATTTTAAAGCCGCTTTTTGTTTAAACCGATTTATTTTGGAAGTTCCTTTTTAAGGATATTTATCTCTTCATTCCTAAAATAAATCTTGCTGGCGAGTTACTTTTTTCATACATCGAATCACACAAATCCTTCTTGTTTTTTTGAGGGAATCGTTCTTCTGCGAACAATCAATTTAAATTTTCCCAAAAACCATACCAAATTATTATATTTTCATTACTACGGAACATATTATTATGTAATTTTATTTATTTTTATCTTAAAAATTTTTGTTTTATTCATTAAACCGGTGTGTATTTTATTATAAAAAAACTGTTTTTTACAACATGCCTTTATACTTTCTGATAATCCATTCTAATGAAAGCAATAGTAATAAAAATAATATGAAATAATAATTATTTAGAACATTAATTTTTCTTCTTTCAGTTTTAATGATTGTTTTCATAGCCGGATGAGTAAGTAAGCTTTGTTTAAGCGAGTCCAAATTATTTTCAAAAAATATTTTTCCTCCCGACATTTCGGCTAATATTTGAAGTTTATCCGTTTGTGCGGTTTGCGGAACTTCGGGTGGTAGTTTTATGATATCGAAAAATACTTGCTTGGTCAATTGGTATCGGGGATAATATACCTTCAGTCGATAGGTGCCGGGATTCAATACCCCGAGATTGGCGGCAAAAAAGGGTTCCTCATAATAAACCGGAATTTTCTTTTTGCTTCCGTCGGGCGAATACAACCAAAGCGACAAGTTTGCCTTGGGATCCGGTTCCAACAAGGTATTGAAAGCCGATATGCGTACAATTACCGGTTGCCCTTCGGTGTATTGTTTTTCGTAATGAACTTGTAATTGTTGTGTCTTGGTTTCGGAAACCAAAAAATCTACCGTTTTCTTTACTAAATCTTCTATATGATCGGCTTTGTTTTCCTTTTTTTCATATATATACCATTTCCATAGTCCCTGACCGAAAATGGCGGCTTGCTTTTTTTCTTTGAATATCACAAATAAAGGTTGCTTGGTGGCATAAGACTTTACTTTGGCATAATATACCGCTTCACCGGGTTGTTTTAATACAATATTTCCGAATAAATCCGTAAGCGGTGGGAGTATATGCGCAGGTAATTTCTTTAATTGAAACAAAGAAAAATCCGGATTTTCATAAGCAAAATATTCTTCTTTCAAATTTCCTTTTACGTTTCTTTTAAATAAGTCGTTAAATCTATTCAACGCCTCCCAATCGGTAAATTTTCCCGTGATCCACAACTTCGGCGTGTTTATTTTCTGTAAACTTTCCAATTGAGCCGGTTGCGGTTGAATGACGATAATCAAATCATATGCTTTTCGGGGCGGGATAGTATTTTTCACTTCTATTTCATAAGACTTATTTGTCGATAAGATTCGCTTAAAAACTCCTGCATCGGGATGAATTTTTGAGGTTAATAGTAAAATACGGGCCTTTTTTTCGGTGACTTGGATACGGATGATTTTTTTGTTATCGGAAAGATTTTTTTCGCCGGGAATGTTTTTTATAATCAATTCATAGGTATGATAGCCGGGCGAATAAGCGGATAACTTGGCATCCAGTTGAACAAAATTTTTATTAGGTGTAAATGTTATTTTCTTTCTGAATTTTACCCTTCCCTTTTCCTTAATAAGAAATTCCGAAGGAATTTTTCTATCAATATTTTCCGCCGTTAACTGGGTTTTTATATAAAAATAATTGTCTTTGGCTACCACATCGTTATAAATAACCCGTTCTATTTTTAAATTGGGATGTTTGACCGTATCACCTATAACTACAGGAAAAATCACCGTATTGTTATCCACCGGAAACAGGGTATAATCCTTACCTTTTGTCTGGATGCCGTCGGTAAAAATAACTATGGCATTATTTCTTCCGGATAAAAAAGAATGCGTTACATCCCACAATGTTTGATAAATATCCGTATGTTCACCCGGTTTTTCGGAAAAATCATTTAATATCTTGTCGGAAAAAGTAAAAAAACTTACCGAAAATTTTTCATTTAGTTCCTTATCGGTCCATAATTTTTCCGATAAAACGGAAATTTTTTCTTTGTAAGGTTCAACGGATGCGGAAAGATCTTCCAAAATAATTAAGCCGGGCTTTATTTCAATTTCGGATTCTTTGTAAACAAACGGATAGAATAGAAGTGTTAATAAAAAATAAATAACTATAGCACGTAAAATTTTTAATAATTCATTATCGGTTCTATATAAGTAAAAGCTTATTGAATATGATATAATTAGTAAAAAAAATTTTAAAATAAAATCCATACAAAACCTTCCGAAAGTATTTTTATTAAACTTTTACATCACCATGCCGCCATCCACCAATAAGACCTGACCGGTTACATAATCACTCAAATCGGATGCAAGAAAAATACAAGCATTAGCCACGTCTTCCGGTGTTCCGGTTCGGCGAAGCGGAATTTGTTTTTTCCATTCTTCAAGAATTTTTTCGTCCAAAGCGGAAGTCATTTCCGTTTCAATAAATCCGGGAGCCACCACATTGCATCGTATATTTCTGCTGCCCAATTCCTGAGCAACCGATTTGGAAAATCCAATGATTCCGGCTTTTGAAGCGGCATAATTGGCCTGCCCCGCATTTCCTCGCACGCCTACTACGCTACTGATATTGATAATGGACCCTTTTCGCTGTTTCATCATGGGACGCAAAACGGCTTTGGTCATATTAAAAACGGATTTTAAATTTACACGAATCACTTCATCAAAATCTTCTTCCCGCATTCGCATTAATAAATTATCTTTGGTGATTCCCGCATTGTTAATCAAGATATCCACCTGACCGAAATCTTCCAATACCTGCTTAACCAGTTCTTGTGCTTGTTCGAAATCGGCCGCATCCGATTGATAGGCCTTGGCTTTAACGCCTTTTTCCTTTAATGCCTTTTCCAAAACAAGGGCTTTATCGGATGAAGATCGGTAAGTAAACGCTACATGTGCTCCGGCTTCCGCCATTTTTTCGGCAATTCCTTTACCAATGCCTCGCGAAGCACCGGTAACAATAACGGTTTTTCCTTCTAAGAGTTTCATAATCTCATTTTTTTGTTTATCAAATATAAAGCAATTTTACATTTGACAAATCGGAATCATCTTCTTTAAAAACTCTTTTTAAATTTGAAAAAAACAAGGGAAGATGAATAAGCATGTCGGAATGTTAATAATGATTATTTTTTGTAGCAAAATTTATAGAGGAGAAAAATTAGGAGTGGGTTAAAAATCTGTTGAAAACCAAATAAAAATTTGACTTGATTTTATGCAATTAATTTTTAAATATGAAATGTGTGTTTATTTGTCAAGTCATTTTATTGTTTTGATTTCAATATTTTTTCAACATTTCAACCGGTATTGATTTTTAATTCGTTACATTAATTATTAAAAGTTTTAAACAGTTTTCAACTTCGGTAAAAAAGCATATTTTTGAAAATAATATGAAGTATAAAAAATCAAACAATGAAAGTAAAAACAATTGCTTTGGCCAATGATCATGCCGGTACGGAATATAAATTTATAATCAAAGAAATGTTGGAGAAAATGGGTTATACGGTCCTCAATTTCGGAACGGATTCAACCGAGAGCGTAGATTACCCGGATTATATTCATCCCGCTATGCAAGCCGTAGAACAAGGAAAAGCCGATATGGGAATTATTTTGTGCGGAAGTGGTAACGGGGCGGCCATGACGGCCAATAAACATCAAGGAATAAGGGCGGCTTTATGTTGGTCCAAGGAATTGGTGGAATTGGCCCGGCAGCATAACAACGCCAATGTGTTGAGTTTACCGGCACGTTTTATTTCAAAATACCAAGCGGAAGAGTATGTAAAAGTATTTCTACAAACCGAATTTGAAGGCGGAAGACATGCACGTCGCATCAAAAAAATTCCTTTGAATTCCGTTTCCTGAAAAATCCTACGGACCGTAATAATGGGTCGAATATATTATTAGCCAAGGGATAAATCTTTAAGATTGGATAAACAAAACTTACATAGTAAAATTTCATCTTATTTGCGCACCTATTATGCGCGCGAATGGATGAAATATGTCATTGTTTTTCTATTCATTGCCACGCTTGTCTTTTTGTTGCTTGTTTTTTTGGAATGGATTTTATGGATTCCCTCTTCCTATAAAAAATTGATGATTTGGTTTTATGTGGTATTAATCGTTTATTTATCCGTAAAATTTATTTTTCTGCCCGGCTTGAGGTATTTCGGTTATTTCCGGGACGTGACGGAAATGGATGTGGCCGAGGAATTGGGCAAGAAAATACCCGGCTTACAGGATAAGTTATTGAATTATTTACAATTGGAAAAACTTACCGATTATCCTCAATCATTGGTTGAAAGGGAATTGAAGAGACGCGAGCAACAACTTTCGGTATATGACTTCAAACAAATTATTAAATTCAAGCATTATATACCTTTCTTTTATTTGTTATTAATCCCGCTTTTTATTTTGAATATCATTAAAATCTCCGGCAAAACCAACGAATTCGATTACTCCTATTCGCGTGTGATGGCCTACAATAAAGATTTTCCCAAACCTGCGCCTTTTAAACTCAAAATCCTAAATGATTTGCAAGTAAGAGCCGATACGTCTTTTTCCATGCGAGTGGCGGTCGAAGGCGAAAAAGTGCCGTCCGAATTGGTGTTATTAATTAATGATAAGAAATATAAATTCACCCGCATTAACGATACCTTATTTGCTTGGTTTTTTGACCGGGTGCATCAATCGTTTGATTTTCAAATAAAAGCCGGAAGATATATTTTCGGACCTTACCGAATGACATTACTAAAAATTCCCGTTTTGGAGTCTTATGAATTTGAAATGAAATATCCTTCTTATGTAAAATTTGAAGGAGACAAAATTTATCACGGGACGTATGCCAAAGTGCCTTATGGAACCCGCGTCGATTTGAAAGTAAAAATGAAATACGCCGATAAGGTTGAATCTCTCGCCCGTAAGATGTCTATTCAAAAAACAAAAGATACTTTTCACATTAAATTTACAGCCAAACAATCAAGCGAGAATTTATTGCTTTTTTCAAATTCCAAAGAAGGGTTGAATTATTTATTCGGTTTTACCATCGAAGTCATTCCCGACCGCAAACCTTTTATTCATGTAAGAAAACACACGGACTCTTCGGCTTTCGGTAAGCGCGATGTATTATTGGTTTCCGCCGAAGATGATTACGGTTTAACGGGGTTATATTTGTATTACAAAACACCTGATGCGTCGTCTTTTAATCGGAAAAAAATTGCTTCGGCCCGGTTTAAACAAATTTTTAATTCCGCTTACATTTTTCCTTATGATTTTCAATTACCGGACAGCGTATCTTACCGGTATTTTTTCCGTATTTATGATAATAATGCGGTGGACGGTTATCAATTTAGCGACTCGCCCGTATTTGTATTCAATCCGATGGAAACCCAAAAAGATGCATTGAAAATTTATGAAAAATCCCTTGAAGTTTTGGACGCTTCTTATAAAAATTCTTCCGAGTATGATAAAAATCTCGAAAAGACATTACAAAAATTAAAAACGGGAAAGGAAACCGGATGGGAAGAGTCCAATAAAATCAAAGAACTTTTAAAAAGCCACCGCGAAGAAAACGAACGGATGAAAGAAATGCTGAAGGAAATGGAACGGCTTAATAAACAATTTCAACAACAAATACAGAATAAAGAAACAGCCGAACAAATCAAAAAACGTTTGGAAGAATTAAAAAAACTCTACGAAAAACAAGAATTGGAAAAGGAAATACGCCGATTGCTCGAAAAAATGCAAAAGGAAAATTTGCTTGATAAATTGGAAGAATTAAAATCACGGAATAAATTCAAAAAACGCTCTTTGGAGCGCACCCTCGAATTGATGAAAAGATTTTATGTAGAAAGTAAATTAAATAAAATGGCGGATAAATTATCCCGGCTTGCTCGCCAACAAAAACGTTTGGCCGAAAAAACGGATCCCGGCGAAACCACCCCCCAAAAACAACTTCAAGCCAAAACCGATTCCCTGTTTAATGAATATAAAAAACTGGACTCGCTGAATAAATCGCTCAAAAATCCGGTAAAAACTCCCGATATGAAACCCCATTTCAAGGCCGCATCTCTTTTTCAAAAACAAGCACAAGAAAAATTATCAACCGATCCGGCCAAAGCCAATCAATCGCAACAAAAAGCCGCTAATAAATTATCCGAAATGGCCAAATCCTTGGCTGCCGGCTTGGCACAATCTATGGAAATGCAGGAACAAGAAGATTTACAACAAATCAAGTCGTTGATAAACAATCTGTTACAGGTTTCGTTTTCCGAAGAACAGATCCTTCAAATAAATCCGGATAATCCGCATAATTTTACCGACATATTGCTTTTGCAAAACCGTTTGAATACGGTAATGGAAAAAACATCCGACACTTTGTTTGCCATCGCGTCCCGCCAACCGGCCATCGGATCCGATATTTTCGATGCGTTGGACGAAGCCATGCGCTCGGGCAAAAAGTCTTTAAAACACTTGCAGGAAAAAGAATTTTCAATGTCCAAAATGCGCCAACATATCATGTTTCAGAAAGTAAATGAACTGATATATTTATTAAACTTGTTCTTAGATGCAAAACAAAAGGCCTCGTTTTCCATTGGTAAAGGCAAGGGCAAGCAACAATCCGACATGCAACTACCTGATATGATAAAAAAACGGTCCGATCAAATTAAACAAAGTATGAAAAAGATGATGGAACGAAAAGACGGGAAAAATAAACGTCCCGGGGGCAATAAACAAGAAGGTTCCGTTTATCAATTATATAAAGAACAACAACAATTGAAAGACTTATTGCGTGAATTCGGAGAAAAATATTCCGGCGAAAAAGTGAATGAATTGAATAAAAAACTCGACGAACTGTCGCGTAAATTATTAAAACAAGGTTTGACTCCCGAATTATATAAACGCTTTTTGGAATTGCATTACGAATTATTAAAATTGACAACGGCCGCATACCGGCAACAAACCGAAGAAAAAAGACAATCCCGTTCACCGGAAAAACAATTTGCCATACCCGATTCCATTCGCTTACAGTTAATCAGAAAATTCTTTCCTCAAACCGAACGTTTGCAATATTTCAATCTGCCTCTGCGAAAAGATTATGAAGAATTATACAAACGCTACAAAACCCAAGTCAAATAACGGGACGTTTATCCGGTCAAGCCGTGCATGTATGCCGTCAAGTAACCTAATTTATACATATCGAATCGAAGCAAGTTAGGATCGTGAATGAGCTTGCTTTTTAATTTCTTTTGCCGCTTCAAAAAATATTTCCCCACCCTTTTGGATAATTTTAATTTTTCTAGTTTTTCGGCTGCTTTATATACTTTGAATTCCGGCTCCAACTTCCCCAATCGAATAAGTTGAAATAAATTTCTTAAAGCACTTTCCGTTTTGTGTAGATATTCTTCGTTTGTCTCTAAACCTATGTGTGTCAATGGGTTATCTATATGAAATATGGGGATGTGATTTTTTTTCAATTCCATGGCAAAAAGCGTATCATCGTGACCGTAACCTCTGAGTATGTTTTCAGGAAATTGTACGGCATGCATGACCTCTTTCGGAATCAAAAAATTATTGCTCATGAATGTTGTGTAAGGGCTTTTGTTTCGAATTTTTGCCGGTATGGTTTCGCGCCGGGTACCATGCAACCATCTCAAATAGCGGGATTTTTCGGGTGGATTTTTATGATAATTCCTGCCGCCGAAAACAACTTGTCGGGTATTCAAATAGTTCAAATAATTTTTGATAAAAAAATCGTCATTTACTTCGGAGTCGCAATCTGCAAACAAAAGATTTTCATATTTCGCTTTTTCGGCCAGTAAATTTCTGATAGCCGACCAACCCACATTGGCGGGTAGTTCTTCGTACACCACATGCGAAAGCCGGTTTAAATGTTTATTTTTGGTTTTATATATTGTTTCCGACCCGTCATCAAGCAGAATTATTTCAAAAGGAATGTTTTCGCGGACCAATTGCTTATGAATATCCGTAACAAACCGGTTGATGTCAAAATTATAGACAGGTATAAGCACAGAAATCATAAAAAATAACTATCTTGATTAATGCAAATGTAATACAAGTTTTAAACAAGATCGATATATGATAATTATTGAAAAAGATACCGAGTTTGGTTTACCGGAAAATTACAATCGGGAAAAACTTATTTCTTGGTTACATTCATGTGCAAAGAAATTTCAAATTAAGATTAACCAATTGAGTATAAGTTTTTTAGATGACAACGGCTTGCAACAGATTAATAATGAGGTTTTTAACCGTAACTATTTGACCGACACCATCACGTTGTCTTATCGGGAATCCGAAGGAATTTTTTCGGGCGAAATTTATATTTCGTTGCAACGGGTCGAATCCAATGCCCGGAAGTATCATACCACTTATTTAAAGGAATTGCTTCGGGTGGTAATCCATTCATTTTTGCATGTAATTGGTTATGAGGATAAAACCGAAGAACAAAAGCGCCGAATGAAATGTTTGGAAGATTGGTGTCTTGAATATTATTCGTAAATTTGCAATTCCGAAAACACGAATGTTCCACGTGGAACAATTATTAAGCAATTCGAATTTTTTTAATTCATGTTTATTTATCCTGAGACATATGATGTGATTGTGGTAGGTGCCGGTCATGCCGGGTCCGAAGCGGCTTCTGCGGCAGCCAATATGGGTATGAAAACTTTGTTGATTACCATGGATTTGACCAAAGTGGCCCAAATGAGTTGTAACCCGGCCATGGGTGGAATTGCCAAAGGCCAAATAGTTCGAGAAATAGATGCTTTGGGTGGTTATTCTGGCATCGTGGCGGATAAATCGGCCGTGCAATTTCGTATGCTAAATCGCTCAAAAGGACCGGCAATGTGGAGTCCTCGAACCCAAAACGACCGTACTTTATTTACGATTTATTGGCGAGAAGAATTGGAAAAAATTCCCACTTTGGATTTGATGTCCGATATGGTTTTGCGGCTGCATTTCGAAAATAGTAAATTGGCGGGCGTAGAAACCAAATACGGATTGATCGTGCGTTCCAAAGTCGTCATTTTAACGGCCGGCACATTTTTAAACGGAAAAATTTTTATCGGTCCCACCCAAGTAAAGGGTGGACGGATAGGTGAACCGAGCGCTTACGGCATCACCGAGAATTTGGTTGAATTGGGATTCGAATCGGGACGAATGAAAACCGGGACGCCTCCCCGGGTGGATGCCCGAAGTTTGGATTTTTCAAAAATGGAAGAACAAAAAGGCGACGAAAATCCCTCAAAATTTTCTTTTCTGCCGCTTACCCGGCCTTTACAAAAACAATTGTCTTGTTGGATTACTTATACCAATCCCGTTGTCCATGACACGCTTCGAATCGGTTTTAGGGAATCGCCTTTATTTTCGGGAGAAATTCAAGGAACCGGCCCGCGATATTGCCCTTCCATCGAAGACAAGATTGTTCGTTTTTCCTCCAAAGAACGGCATCAATTGTTTGTTGAACCGGAAGGATGGAATACTTATGAAATGTATGTAAACGGCTTTTCCACTTCGTTGCCCATCGAAGTGCAAACCGACTCATTGCGCCGAGTTCCCGGATTTGAAAATGCCAAAATTATCCGTTACGGCTATGCAATTGAATATGATTACTTCCCTCCCACCCAACTAAAGCATACGCTTGAAACAAAATTGATTGAAAATTTATATTTAGCAGGACAAATTAACGGTACGACCGGGTATGAGGAAGCTGCCGCGCAGGGCATCATGGCCGGTATTAATGCCGCATTGAAATTAAAAGAAAAAGAGCCGTTTATTCTTCAACGCGATCAGGCCTATATCGGGGTATTGATTGACGATTTGGTAACCAAAGGAACCGACGAACCGTACCGGATGTTTACTTCCCGGGCCGAGTTTCGCACCCTCCTGCGTCAAGATAATGCCGACTTACGGCTCACTCCCCTATCCTATCAAATCGGCTTGGCTTCGGAAGAAAGAATGCGTTTGGTGGAACAAAAATTAAATAAAATCCGTTCCACTCTTCATTTTATAGAAAATTTAAGCATCAAACCCGAAGAAGTGAATCCGGTTTTGACGGCCAAAAACACCCCGCCGGTTAAGCAAGGTATGAAATTGAAAAAAGTTTTGTCCCGCCCTCAATTAACCGCGGAAGATTATTTGAAAATAAAACCTTTTGAAAAATATGTGCAGTCGCATCAAATTCCTGCGGATGCTTTGCGTCAAGTTGAAATCGAATTGAAATACGCCAAATATATTGAGAAAGAAAAATCCAATGCTTTGCGGATGAAATCGTTGGAAAATATTGTGATTCCCGAAAATTTCGATTATGATAAAATTCCTTCCCTCTCCTACGAAGGCAGAGAAAAACTCAAAAAAATTCGTCCGCGCACTTTAGGCCAAGCATCCCGGATAAGCGGTGTGTCGGCAAGTGATATCCAAGTTTTATTGGTCTATATGGGTAGATAAGGTTCCACGTGGAACATCTGAGATATAAATTTTATACCTGCTCAAAAAAAATCTTTATTTATTCGCTGAAAAAAAATAAAAAGTGAATTATTGTTTTTCCTCCAAAGGAATTTCATAAGTGCCGTTAATTTCATCGGCATATTTATGTTTTACATCCACTTCGATTTTTATTACTTTCTTTTTAGCATCTGGAATCAGGGTGATTTTTCCCTTCTTGAGCGGATAATATCCCGATTCGGGATGAAAAGCATGAAATCCGAATACGGCATGTATTTCTTGTAGTTCTTCGTCTTCCCAAGTACTTTTTTTAAGCGGATTGCCCGTTTCAAATGTGAGTGTGTATTCCAGATGACCGTCAGGCATGGGCGGATCGATAGATTGACTTTTTTTGATGATAAATACCACTTTATCGCCTTTCGAAAAAACCGTGTATATTTTTCCCGTACCGTCTTTTTTTAACTCGATTTTTTTGTTTGGAAAAATTTCTATCTTCTTGGTAATCAAAAAGTTATCTTCCTTTTTCTCTTCAAGCGTCATCTTTTTTTCCGAAGTATCTTCCAATTGAATTTCTTTTGAACTCTTGCAAGCTGAAAATAAAACCGATAGGCCTAGTAAATACATAAATAATTTCATATTTATCCTTTTTTTGATCGAAACAAAATTAATACCAAAAATGATATTGCCCAAGTTAGAAAATTTTTTTATATTTAAAGTAAAATTCCTGCTATGAAACGAATTCTGGTCCCTATCGACTTTTCCGATTGCTCCATCGGCGCTCTTAAAATAGCCGTCCAAATTGCCAAAAAAACCGATGCGGAAATTATTTTATTGCATCTCATCGATCTGCCGTCCGACGAAGTCGGTATGTTCGATGAAGGAGTTCCTACGGGACCCGCCGCTTTGGTATTGATGAAAAATGCCCGGAATAAATTTCTCGAACTGTTCGAACAGGATTTTATGAAGGGCGTCAAGGTAGATGATTATATCGATTTTAATAAACCTTTTGAAGGAATTGCCGAATATGCCAAAGAAAAAAACGTCGATTTAATCGTAATGGGATCCCACGGTGTGTCCGGATTGGACAGTTTCTTTGTGGGTTCCAATACCGAAAAGGTGGTCAGAACTTCCGAAATTCCCGTATTGGTGGTTAAAAAATATGTCGAAAATTTCGATTTGAAAAATGTGGTTTATGCTTCTAATTTTAAAGGCGAATTCCACAAAGCATTCGAAAAAATTCTGAATTTCATCAAATTGTTTAATCCCACACTTCATTTATTGCGTGTAAATACCGTAACGAATTTCTTGGCCACACACGAAAGCAAGGAATTAATCGAAAATTTTATTAAAGAACATCAACATCAATTGAACGAAATCGATTATCAAAGCGCTATTTATGACGATTATTCGGTGCAAGAAGGAATTTTTCATTATGCCGATACGGTGGATGCGGATTTGATTGCATTGGGCACGCATGGCCGTCAAGGTCTGTTGCATTTCTTGCAAGACAGTATCGCCGAAGATGTGGTCAATAAAGCACAACGCAACATTCTCACCGTAAAAATGGAGAGTTAGCGAATTTTTTCCCTGCGAAAGTTTATATTTGCCCAAAAAAGCATATGAATATCATTATCCCGATGGCCGGGTGGGGGACACGTTTGCGGCCGCATACTTTAACCGTACCGAAACCTTTGATTAAAGTGGCCGGAAAATCGGTAGTAGAGCGATTAATTGAAGAAATTAACGGCTCCTTGTCCGAACCGGTAACCAATTTGGTTTTTATCATCAAACCGGAATTCGGCAAACAAGTGGAAGAAATGCTTTATCATTCCGCAAAAAAATTAGGTATTCCCGCACATATCGTTTATCAAAAGGAAGCCCTCGGAACCGCCCATGCCATCTTTCAAGCGGAAAAATTCCTGGACGGAAAGGTCTTTGTGGCCTATGCCGATACCCTTTTTAAAGGCAAAATTCATATAGACCGCGAATCCGACTCCATTATTTTGGTCAAAAAGGTTGATAATCCGGAACAATTCGGCGTGGTCCAACTCGACGAAAAAGGCCGGATTAAGCATTTCGTGGAAAAACCCGCTCGTTTTGTGTCCGATTTGGCCATTGTGGGTATCTATTATTTTAAGCAAGGAGAAATACTGCGAAATGAGATTAAATACCTCTTAGACAATAATATCACGAAATCCGGAGAGTATCAATTGACCGATGCTTTATCGGCCATGCTCGAAAAAGGCCTGATATTTAAACCCGCGACCATAGACAAATGGATGGATTTCGGAAATAAGAAAGCCGCCGTGCAGACCAATAAGGAAATTTTGGAGTGGGAATATCAACACCAAGGCAATCTCCGGGGCGAAAACATATCGCTTATGGATACACAAATTATTCCACCTTGTTATATCGGGAATAATGTAAAAATCTCGGGCGGACAAATAGGGCCGTATGTAAGCATAGAAGACGGCACAACTATTGAAAACAGCCGTATTCAAAACAGTTTAATTGGAATGAATACCGAAATAGCAAATGCCGTCTTTACGGACAGCATGATTGGTAACTATGTGAAAATCAACATGAAAGACAGAAATCCGAGTTTGAATTTAGGCGATTATTCCAAAATAGGATAGGAATAATGAAACATTTTTTTTCTTTATTATTCGCTTTATTTTTTCTCATCGTTTCGGCCCAAAAAAACGATAAAGACGATTATGCCAAATTCAATGAATTTTATTTTAAAGGATTGCAGGAATGGATCAAAGACAATCCCGAGCAGGCAATAAAGTATTTTAACCGTTGTTTGGAATTGAATGATACGGTGGCGGCCGTGCATTATTATTTGGCTGCGGCTTATCAAAAAACCGGTAATCCCGGACAAGCGGTTTACCATATTGAACGGGCCTTGGCAACCAATCCTCAAAACAAATGGTTCCGCAGATTAAAAAATCAATTACAATCTTCACCGGTCGAAAAAAAGGAAAAACCTCCGGTTACTCGATCCGAAAATGCCATTAAATCCGAATCGGATGTCTTGCGCGATATCAAACAGAAAAAATTTAACTTGAGCGCCGGGGAATACTATAATTATTTGGTGAAATCGGCTGAAAAATTCCCTTTTTATGCCCGGGTTCAATATGAAACCGCCCGTGCCGCTTTGGCTTTAAACAAACCGGACGAAGCGGAAAACTATTTGATAAACGGCATGGATTTTGCCTTAACCGATAAGAATCTCCTCAAAAAGTATTATCAACTTTTAATCGAGATTTATCAAAGGAAAAATGAAAAGGAAAAGGTCCGTAAATATCAAAATTTATTGAAGACTTTAAAATAATGTTTTTTTGGTTTTACGGATAAAAAATAGGCATTTCAAAAGCGATTGAGCGTATCAACGACAAGATTTTTTTATGATAAACGGATACTTAAACAAGATTTTGGTTATTATATTTTTGGCAAGTTTATTGCAGGGATGTGGTGTATTTAAAAAACGGCCCGTGAAAAACGAATCTACCGGAGTTTTTGAAAACTTTTTGGATAATTTGCCTTCTTCATCGTTCCGGGCGAATTATTTAAACCAAAAATGGGCTGTGGATTATCGTTCACCTCAATATTCCGTTTCCTTTCAGGTTCGAATGTCATTAATAAAAGACAGTGTGATCTATTTTTCGGTTTCCAAATTCGGATTTCCCGTAGCCAAGGCATTGATCACGCCCGAAGAAGCCGCTTATTACGAAAGCATTGGAAAAACATATTACCGGGGCGAATTAAAGGATATTAGCAAAATGATTGGTATGGATTTGAATTTCAACCAATTACAAGCATTAATCACCGGTGATTCGCCCGTGGACATAACACGGGACTGGAAATTTGAACTTACCGGAAACGAATCACGGCCTTTCAAACTGATTCCGCCTGCCTATTCGGTAGTAAAACAATTGTATTTTACGCCTTTTTTCAAAGTTTATTCCGGAAAATTCGAGCATGACAAGCAACAGGCAAGCATTCTTTATGAAAAATACACTTCGGGTCCCGAAAAACTTCCCGAAAGTATCCGTATAGATTCACCGCAAATAAATGTGGATATAAAAGTTAAGAAGTCGGATACGCAAAAAAAGCCCGAAATCAGGTTTCAAATCCCGAAAAATTATCGTCGAATCGAATTAAAAAAATAATCATCTGCAACTTGTATCGGCGAGGCAACTTCTTCGGCCGATAATCCGTATATTTGTGAAAAACACGGAAGGATGAAAGTATTGATGATATATGCCCGTGAGTTTTCTTATGAGCCGCGCATAAAGACTTTAACGGATTTTCCCGATATAACGGAAGGAAAAACATTCCGTGACGTGCAAGTGGTTTGTATTCAAGTGGAGGCCGAAGACGAAGAAAAACTCAAGAGCAAAGAAACCAAACTGGTCAAACTTATCAAATGGGCGGCAAAGAAAAACGATACCCGTAAAATTTTACTGCACTCTTTCGCGCATTTATCCGAAAGCAAAGCCCCGCCGGAAATATCAAAATTTATTTTCGATAAAACCGAAGAACGCTTAAAAAATTCCGGCTACGAAGTGGAACAAACCCCTTACGGTTATTTTTTGGATTTGAAATTGGACGCGCCGGGAAAAAGCAGCGCCAGAATATTTAAAAATCTTTAAATCATGATGATTAATCGTCCCATAGTAAAATTGGTTAATGCTACCATTCAACAACGCGGTTTTCCCGTATTAAAAAATGTAAATCTCGAAGTACAAAAAGGCGAAATGGTGTATTTAATCGGAAAAACCGGTTCGGGAAAAACCAGTTTGCTTAAAACGCTTTACGGTGAAATTCCATTAATGGATGGCGAAGCGTTTGTCGTTGATTTTCAACTACATCATTTAAAACGCAAACAAATTCCAGAATTGAGAAAACAATTGGGAATTATTTTTCAGGACTTCCGCTTGTTGTTGGACAGAAGTGTGTATGATAACTTGGATTTCGTATTGCGTGCAACGGGTTGGGACGATAAAATCAAACGAAAAAAACGAATCGAAGAAGTTTTGGAAAAAACCGGCACACTTCCCTTGATTTACAAGCCCGCCCATGCTTTATCGGGCGGTGAACAACAGAAAGTGGCTATTGCAAGAGCACTGTTGAACAATCCGAAATTAATCCTGGCCGACGAGCCCACCGGAAATTTGGACCCGGACACACGCATGGAAATTATGGATTTATTTATGGAAATTAACCGGTGGAATAATACGATTTTAATGGCCACGCACGACTATTCGGCCATATTGAAATACCCGGGCATCACGTACATGTGTCAGGACGGCAAACTCTTTGAAGTGGAGCCCGAAACCAAATAAGTTTTTTATTAAAATCATACAATATGTCATTGAATTTATCGGTGGTTATTCCTTATCACGGCCGGTTAAAATGGCTGCAAGATGCCTTGAACTCCGTATTAAATCAAGAGAAATTGCCCGCCGAACTGATTATTGTCGATGACTTTTCTTCCGAAAATCCGCTATCGGAAATCGAAAAAATAAAAAAACAAACCGATGTTCCCGTCACTTACTTAAGATTCGATGCCCATAAAGGAGTTTCGTATGCCAGAAATGCGGGAATCCGTCTCGCTAAGGCGGATTATATTGCCTTTTTGGATGCCGATGATTGTTGGTCCTCAGGGCATTTGAAAGATTTTTCCACGGCTTTAAAACAAATCCCGGAAATAAAATTTTATTCCGCCGCTTATCGTGGTTTTTCCGGACAATGTCCTAAAGAATTAAGCCGGTTCGTACCCGAATTCCAAATAATCGATTATTTTAAGTTGGCTTTGAAGAATTCTTTTCTTGTCAATTCCTCTTCGGTGATTTTATCGAAAGATCTCATCGAAAAAATCGGGCTTTTTGATACGGCATTAAATGTGATGGAGGATATGGATTATTGGATAAGGGCCGGAAAAATGGCGCCGGTAGTGTTGAATAAAAATCCCCGTGTGTTTATTCGACATTCAAACCGGACAAGTTTGAGTAAAAGACTGGAATTTTATGCAAGTGAAGATTTGAAAAAATGGTTTGAAAAAACTTTACAAACCGTTGAAAATGAAGAAATAAAGAAATTCATCCATTTGAATCTTTACGGCACGATTATGCGGTTTAAAAAACAAGGAGAAGCCCCGCCCGCATGGTTAAACGATTTATTAAATGAAAAATACCTTTCCGTTTTTCAAAAACTCATGCTTCGACAGCCACCTTTTTTTACGGAAGTGTTAGCAAGGATATTAAATAAAAAAAGATGACCCCGGAAGGTCATCTTAAGTAAATTTATATGCTACGTTTTATTGTTTGGTGTGATGGTTTCAGTCTAATTTAGTATTTTTACCTAAAATCGAATAATGAGCTTTCATGTAGTTTCCGCTTCTGCAGGTGCAGGAAAAACATATAAATTGACATTGGAAGTTCTTTCGTCCGTTTTGTCGCCGGAAGATCAGCGGCCCTTGCGTAGAATACTGGCCGTAACATTTACCAATAAGGCAGCCAATGAAATGAAGATTAGATTATTGGAAATGCTAAAAATGGTTGCGCGAGGAGAATCAGAAGATTTAATGGACGAATTAAGTGAAAAATTAGGTTTATCTACCGGTCAACTGCAGAAAATCGCAGCTCGGAGAATCGATGAAATTCTCTTCAATTTTGACGATCTCTCCTATTCTACAATCGATTCCTTTACCTTTCGTTTGATCAGACATTTTGCACGAGAACTCGGGTTAACTCCGGGTGTAAATGTTGAAATTAATGAAGAAGAAGCAGTGGATCTAATCGTGGAACATTATTTACGAAATCTTTCTCAAGAAGATAAATCCTTGCCCGAATTGAAATTTTTAAGTTCAAGAAAAATCGAAGACGATAAGAATTGGGATGTATTTGAAGATTTAGCCGGGCTGAAAAGGTATATTTTACCGGATAAATATATCGAACAAATTCAAACCATTAAAAAATTCGACACCCAAGAAATTAATGAACAAAAACACCGGATTTTCGTCCGGATTCGAAGTTTGGAAAATGAAATTAAAAAAAATGCAAGTAAATTATTGGAAATACTTTCTGGGGAGGAAATAAAAACCAAAATTTCGAATTTTAATCATATCAACGGGCTTTTGAATTACCTAAAGGAAAATTACGTTCCTCTCAAGGAAAATAAAACATTTCCCAAGTGGTTCAATAATGAGCAAATAGATGATAATTTATTGAAGAAAAATCAGTTTTGGACCCAAGAAGAGCGCACCCTGATTTCAGCATACTTAAGACCGTTATATCGGGATGTCGGTTTATTAAAAAAACTTTATACTTTTCGACAGGCTATAACGCCTTTAAGTTTGATACATGTAATTGTGGAAGCCATTGAAAATTATAAGAACGAAAATGACCAAATTTTTATTTCCGATTTCAATAAAATCATTCATCGCGTATTAAAAGATAATCCGGTTCCCTTTATTTATTATCGAACCGGAGAAAAATATTTCCATTATTTTATCGATGAGTTTCAGGATACTTCCGTTCTCCAATGGAAAAATATTTTACCGCTTATTGATGAAGCCCTATCAAAAGAGTACCAAAATAACCGTTCCGGCAATGCCTATGTATTCGGCGATGCGAAACAAGCCATATACCGTTTTAGGGGAAGCGAACCCGAACAATTTATTAAATTGAGTTCTCCGAAAATTTCTTCTAAAGATTACCATCCCTTTCCGTCAGCCCGAAAGCACATCATCCGTTTGGATGCCAATTGGCGAAGTGCGAAAGATATTGTAAAATTTAATAATGTTTTTTTTGAAGAAATAACGCGGCATTTCGGGGTAAATTCCGAATTATACAATTTTGTGTATCAAAAAGAAAATGTGCATCAGAAAATGAAGAAACATTTTCCGGGATATGTCGAAATGAAATTAAATAAAATAAACGATGATGAAGAATATCTAAATCAAATTGTAGATACGGTTCGGCGTGTTAGAAATTTGAACTATGATTCGGGGGATATAGCCATTTTGTATAATCGAAATGAAGAAGGAGCAAAAATCGCTAAAATATTGATAGAAAACGGCTTTCATATCATAAGTGATAATAGTTTGCAGTTAAAAAATTCCAGAAAACTCAATTTGTTAATCAACTTTTATCGCTATTTTGATACGGAAAATCCGGAAGATTTGCTATATGCGTTGCTTGATCTGCAAGCCGTAAAGGGTACTGCGTTTGAGACTGGTTTTTATGATAAATTAAAAGAAAGACCATTTCATGAAGTGATAAAAATTTTAAGCGGCAAAACCGAACTTCCCTCATGGGATCATTTGGGCGCTTATGAATTCTTTTCTTCTCTGATTTTCGCATTGGATTTAAACGATGAAAATGAAGCGGCTTATGTAAAAACTTTTTTAACTAAGCTTAATCGTTTTGAAAACAATCGGTTGACACCTTCGGATTTTTTTGAATATTGGGATAAAGTACTCAGCAGTATTCCCGTGGAAAACGAATCCCATCAGGGGGCTATCCGTTTAATGACCGTGCATAAAGCGAAAGGATTGGAATTTCCGGTGGTGATTTATGCTTATGCCAATCAAAAAACCGAGCCGAGATACGATTCCTTGATATGGCTTCCTACCGGTGATTCTATTGAAATTCCTTTCCTCCCCGTTCGTTATACCGATTTGGAACATATCTTTCTATTATCGAGCGAGTATGCCGAGGAATTATTTGCCTTCCGGGAGGCCCATTTGTTTGATTTGATTAATAAAATATATGTGGCTTTTACCAGGCCCGTAGAAAAATTATATATATTGGCCAATAATAAAACGGGACAAACCCATCATATTTTCAGGAATATAGCCGGCTCTCTTACGGCACGCTTGCTCGAAGCGGATTTCAATGAAACCCAAGGAATCCTTAAGTTCGGCGAAGAAAAACCGGCTTTAATGACCGGTAAAAAGAGCGAGAAACAGTATGTTTCAAGCGGATTTTATGCCAAACCTCCTTCCTTCGAAAGTCCGGTTATTAAAATCAATACCCGCAGAGTGGAATTATGGAGTGAGCAAAAGCGTAAACCGGTGGAAACCGGCTTGTTAATTCATCATTATCTTTCTCAAGTGGAATGCAAGGAAGACTGGAAACGCATCGAAAAAAAAATACGAACTTCACACCCTGCCGGTTTGGCCGGTCTTATTATCGAACGCATAGAAAACATTCTTCAAATGGCCGAAGCGTCATTTATATTCGATTGCCGAAACCGCATATTAACTGAACGCAGCATTCTTCATAAGCAAACTTATCGCCCCGACCGGCTTGTAATCGATGATGAAAATAACGTTTCCGTTATTGATTTTAAAACGGGAAAACGGGAAAATAGCCATGTTCGTCAAATCCAAAATTATGCGAAATTACTCGCTGATGCGGGATTTAAAAACATAAAAAAATATTTGATATATATCAACGAAAAAGTGGAAATTGTTCAGGTTCCTTAATTTAATCAATTAACCGCCAAATTCTACGGAAAATATGTAACTTTCATTTAAATTTGAGCCATGAAATACTTATTGGGCATATTTTTTTTCTTTCTTCTAATTTGTCCTTTCCGGGCTCAATATACGGATATGCCCGAATACGTCAAGCATGAACGGCTTCAGGCAGCCAAGAAATTACGAGGAACGCCTTCGGGACAAACCGGAAATTACGATTGGATTTATCAGCGTTTGGTGCTGACTTTGGATCCGCGAAACTATTATGTGACCGGACAAACGGATGTTTATTTTAAATTTTATGAAGATAGCGACCGGTTCATATTGGATTTGTCTCATGAACTTCAAGTAAGTGAAGTACTTTATCACGGCCAACCAGTAAATTTCAGCCAAAATGATTCGGATGAATTAATCATCGATTTACCTTCGGTAATTTCTGCGGGAATTCTGGATTCCGTTCATATTGCTTATGCTGGCAGGCCGCCTTATTCCGGAATGGGATCTTTTGAGGTAAGCGAACATAATAGGATACCGGTATTATGGACCTTAAGCGAACCTTACGGGGCCAAAGATTGGTGGCCTTGCAAACAGAATTTGACCGATAAACTGGATTCGATTGATATGATATTGCGCTATCCGGTGAAAATAAACGGGAAAATCATGCAAGGCGTTTCAAACGGTTTACTTATGGGCGAACATATCGATCATGATACTAAAATTTCTCATTGGCGTCACCGTCATTCCATACCTGCCTATTTAGTGGCCGTGGCCATTACGAACTACAGCCGGTATTCACATCAAGCCGGTATATATCGTTCGTTCCCCATTGATAATTATGTATATCCCGAAGACTCCGCTTGGGCGGTAAATTATACACCGGTAGTGGTGGATGTGATGAATTTTTATGAAGAAAAATTCGGCGAATATCCGTTTTCGGACGAAAAATACGGTCATGCACAATTCGGTTGGAACGGTGGAATGGAGCACACTACCGTTTCGTTTGTGGGCGGATTTTCAAGGGGATTATTGGCCCATGAATTGGCTCATCAATGGTTTGGTGATGATGTGACCTGTGCAAGTTGGTCGGATATTTGGATCAACGAAGGATTTGCCACTTATTCCGAAGCGCTCATTCAGCAACATATGGACGGACAGGAAGCATTTCGTTTATGGAAACAATATGCCGTACGATTAATAGATGACAGACCTTCGGGTTCGGTTTATGTATTTGGTAACGATACATTGAATATTTCGCGTGTTTTTTCTTGGCCCTTATCTTACCTGAAAGGGGCGATGGTATTGCACATGTTGAGATTTATAAACGGAGACGAGATTTTTTTCCACATACTTAAACAATTTCGCGAGCGTTTCGCGGCCGATTTTGCAGCCACCGAGGATTTTAAATCCATAGTCGAAGAAATTACCGGTGAGGATTACGGCGAATTTTTTAATGATTGGGTTTACGGTAAGGGCTATCCTTCTTTTGAAACTTCATGGATGTCATTTTCTGATAATACCTATAGAGTTGTAATTCAACAAACACCATCCGACCCCGATGTGGATTTTTTCGAAACCCCGGTTAAACTCCGTTTAAGTTCAACGACCCATGACAAGGTTTTTGATACCATCGTTTCGCTTAACCGGAATAATCAAATATTTTTTATTTCAACCGACGCTGTATATGATAAATTGGAATTGGATCCCGATTATGATATTATTCGCGGCACTTCCCAAGTACATTTCGGGGGAAATATGGAATGGAATGATTCGGAAATATTTCTTTTTCCCAATCCGGCTTCGGACGAGATTCGTTTTTTTGTGAAAGACCGGAAGAATGTTCGCAATACATTTATTTTTGATTCGGGTGGAAAAATGGTCTATTATAATTTGAATCAAAACGGAATTGTTGATATTCAACATCTTAGCTCCGGTATATATTTTCTTGGAATTATTTATGATAATGGAAAAATACTTACAGCACCATTTATTAAATATTGAAAAGAAAAAATACATATTATTCTCCCGATGAAGTAAAGAAAAAAATGGCCCGGTATTGTGCCTACCGGGATAGATCTACATTTGAGGTGGAAAATAAATTAAAAGAATACCGCTTAATACCGCAAGTGCACGATGAGATTCTGGCATTTCTTATGGAAGAAAATTTCCTTGACGACGAACGTTTTGCCAGGAGTTTGGCTCGTGGAAAATTCCGTATGAAAGGGTGGGGGAGACGAAAAATCATGGAAGCGCTAAGAAATCATCGCTTGAGCGAATATTATATAAGAAAAGGACTGGAAGAACTCGATGACGAAGAATATCAAGAAATGATTACTCGATTGATAAAGAAGAAATTAATAAATATTCAAAAAAATAGACATCCTTATCATATCAAACAAAAGATTTACCGATATTTGTTACAAAAAGGATATTTTCCGGAAGAATTCAGGGATATTTTAGATGAAGAAATCAAACGGCATTTCGGTTCATAATTTGGAAATTCCGAATTTGGAATTTCTTGCCAGGCAAATTGTGGAAGGGTCATTAACCGGACTCCACCGCAGCCCTTTTCACGGCTATTCGGCCGAGTTTAGGGAACATAAAATGTATGCCCCGGGCGAATCCATTAAATTTATCGATTGGAAAGTATATGCCAAAACCGAGAAACTTTATATCAAAAAATTTGATGAAGAAACCAATATGCGTGTGCGCCTGATAGTGGATGCTTCTTCCTCGATGTATTATCCCGGCATGAATGAATTCGATTTGAATAATTTGAATAAACTGGGATTTTCGGTAGTGGCATCGGCCGTGTTAAACGAAATTCTTCGCAGACAAAGAGATGCCGTGGGATTAAGCGTATTTCATGAAGAAATCAGTGTTTCTTTACCCGAAAAAACCAATGTGCTCCATCGCAAGTTGATTGTCGGCGAATTGGAAAAACTGCTACGGGCTCCTCGAACCGGAAAAAAAACCAAACCGGTGGAAAACTTACATTTGATTGCCGAAAATTTGAAACGCCGGTCTTTGTCCGTACTTTTTTCCGATTTATGGACGGACAATCCCGACCCGGAACCGCTTATCGATGCCCTGAAACACCTCCGCTATAAAAGTTCGGAATTAATTATTTTTCATGTGTTGAATTGGCACAAAGAAGTACATTTTGATTTTCCAGAACAACCGGTTCGTTTTACCGATGTGGAAACCGGCGAGCAGTTGAATATTTATCCTCAGGAAATAAAGAAAACTTATAGAACGTATTTACAAAAATACTTTCAACGTATGCGCGAAGCTTTTTATAATTACAATATAGATTATTATCCGGTTACTACCGAAACGCCCTATCACGATATTATTTCTTCTTACTTACAAAAAAGATTGCGAATGAAATAAATCCGGTTAGGAGCGCAAATCGAAATTATTATTAATGATTAAGATGTTGATTGACAATAATTCAAATAAAAAATCTTTTATATATGCTTTTACACGATGAATTGAAAAGGGAATTTAAAAATGTGGTCGGACGTGCAGGACAAATGGTAAGACAATACCATGGAAAAGTCCGCAAAAGCGACATCCAACATAAAGCCACCCATGATTTTGTGACGGAAATTGACAAGCAAGTGGAAAAATTTTTGGTGGAAGAATTTACACGGCTTTTGCCCGGTAGCGGATTTTTGACCGAAGAAGAAACCGTTCGTAAAACCCGGGGGGAATTTAAGTGGATTATTGACCCCATTGACGGCACGACAAATTTTATTCACGGTCTATTCCCCGTTACGGTGAGTGTGGCCCTGCGGTACCGGGAAGAAACAATAATGGGAATTGTGTATGAAATCGGTCTGAATGAATTATATTATGCCGACGAAACGGGTGCCTATTTGAATGAAAAACCCATTAAGGTTTCCGCAGAAAATAATTTGGAAAATGCCTTGATTGCCACGGGGTTCCCTTTTAAAAATTACGACCGTTTGGAAGATTATATGAAGAGTTTCGAATATTTGATGTTTCATACGTCGGGAATTCGCCGTTTGGGTTCGGCTGCGGCGGATTTGGTATATGTGGCGGCGGGACGTATGGACGGATTCTATGAGTACGGTTTAAATCCTTGGGATGTCGCCGCCGGGGCTTTCATTGTGATGAAAGCCGGCGGAAAAATCTCCGATTTTTCCGGAAAAGCCCGGTGGCTTTACGGCGGCGAAATATTAGCCACCAATGCGCTAATTCATGACGAGTTTTTACAAGTTCTTCGCCGTTTTTTCGATAAATAGTTCAACAAAGCGAGTTTTGTTGCCTGAGCCGAAACGACAATTCAATGATTAAACCCTTTATTATCCATAACCCACTGTGATTTCCTGCCGGGCTCTTTCCGTATTTTTATGTAATTTTACTTTAATTTATTTAAGGATGCCGGCAAGTTTTTTTATTTATCGTTACGCAGCCGATTTATACGACCGGATTGATAGATTTTGGCATCATCCGTCCACGCGTCAGGCTATCAGCCGGTTATTGGCTTTGGTTTTTGTATTTTCTTTATTTCTAGGATTTTTGGTTCATCAAAAAATTCTTCCGCACTCGGGAATTTTGTCTTATTTTAAAAATCCCTTTGTTTCCATTGAGATTACTTTTACCGTACTCTTGATTATCGAACTATTCGATTTGATTTTTTCCATACCGGTTTCCGTCTCCCAATCCGTGATCAAACAATTCGAATTATTGTCCCTTATTTTTATCCGGATGGGTTTGAAAGAATTTTCTCATTTACATAAATTATTCGATTGGAATGAGATGCAACAAATTGTAATTTCCATGTTTTTATACGGCATCGGCGCCCTGTTTATTTTCATGCTTATCGGGTTGAATCTTTATATCAAACGCCGGCTCCAAATTCGCGAGTATTTTAGAGAATATCCCTACTACAAAAAGGTCAAGAAAACAATCGCCCTGCTATTGATTATCATTTTCATAAGTATTTTATTGGGAAATATATGGAAAATATGGCAGGGTTTGCATCCCGACTTTTCCTTTAAACAATTTTATACAGCGTTGATATTCAGCGATATATTAATTTTAATAATTTCCATGCGCTATATTTTGGATTATCATTCCATGTTTAGATATTCGGGTTATATTCTCACGACCATTTTTATTAGAATTGCCCTGACGGCCGAACCGTATTTTAATATTCTCATCGGAATAGGTGCCGTAATATACCTTATTTTGCTTACCGGCACATATAATTATTTCATGAATCGGAAAATCACAAAAAAACCACGATATTTGCACTATCATGCCGACGAAAAAAAATTTAAAGTAACGCAGAAAAATTATGGAACTTAAAGGAACGATTAAACATATTTTCGACACCCAAACCGTCGGAAATAATAATTTTAAAAAACGGGAAATGATTTTGGTAACGGATGAGCGCTATCCGCAAACCGTTAAAATCGAATTTATACAAGAAAAAACGGCCATGTTGGACGATTTTAATCCCGGCGACGATGTGACGGTTTCCATCAATATCCGCGGGCGCGAATGGGTAAATCCCGAAGGCAAAACCGTATATTTTACGAGTATTCAGGGATGGAAAATTGTCAAATCGGAAACCGGAATGCCCGGCGAGGAATTACCTCCGCCGTTTCCTCCCGAAAATGAAAATCCCTTTTTACCGGAAGAAGAAAACGACGACCTGCCATTTTAATTGAAACCTATGAATAAAAAAATTTTAGTTACGGGCGGTTTGGGTTATATCGGATCTCACACCGTCGTGGAACTTATTGAATCCGGATACGACCCGGTTATTGTGGATAATTTGTCCAATACACGTCCCGAAGTGCTGGACGGTATAGAAAAAATTACCGGAAAACGTCCGGTTTTTTATGATTTCGATTTGTTGAATAAAAATCACGTAAAACAAATTTTCGACGAGCATCCGACCCTCGAAGGAATCATTCATTTTGCCGCCCATAAATACGTGGGCGAAAGTGTGGAAAAACCTTTGATGTACTACGAAAATAATTTGATGTCGTTGATCAATTTGCTTAATGAAATGCTCAATCGCGATATCCGGAGATTTATTTTTAGCTCGTCATGTACCGTTTACGGACTTCCCGACGAACTGCCGGTAACCGAACAAACACCGGTGAAGCCGGCGATGTCGCCCTACGGGAACACCAAGCAAATAGGCGAAGAGATTTTAACCGATACGGCCAAAGTTAGTGATTTGGAAGTCATTTTACTTCGATATTTTAATCCTATAGGCGCACACCCCTCGGCCGAGATCGGTGAACTTCCTGTGGGTGTCCCTCAAAACCTGGTTCCGTTTATTACGCAAACGGCCGCGGGACTTCATCCCGAACTCCGAATTTTCGGGGATGATTACGACACTCCCGACGGTACGGCCATACGGGATTATATTCATGTGGTTGATTTGGCCAATGCACATGTGAGAGCCCTCGAATTTTTGGAAACCGAAAAGAATAAGAACCAAGTGGAAATCTTTAATGTCGGTACGGGAAAAGGGAACTCCGTCATGGAAATTGTCAATACTTTTATGGAAGTAACAGGCGTAAAATTGCCTTATCGAATAGTGGGGCGCCGTGCGGGTGACGTGCCTGCGATTTGGGCCGATACGACCCGGGCCGAAACGGTGATGGGATGGAAAGCCAAACGCAATATTGCCGACGCCTTACGCGATGCCTGGCGTTGGGAGAAAAAAATTCGACACATCCAATAAAGAAAAATGGAGAAGAATTAAGATCGTGTACTGAAACAACAAGCCGGTATTCAGATAAGAACAATCAACCTTAATCTTCTCCATGTTTTTTTGAACCGTTTATTCGGCTTTTATTTCTTTTTTTCTACCGAACATAATAAAATACATACTCGGCACGACGACCAAGGTTAAAAATGTGGCAAAGGTTAATCCATTGATCACTGCCGTAGCCAACGGCCCCCAATAAGCCGTATTTTCACCACCAATATAAATTTCAGGTTTAAACTTAGTAAACAAACCGATGAAATCTATATTCAATCCGATAGCCAACGGAACCAATCCGAAAATAGTGGTAATAGCGGTAAGTAAAACCGGACGCAAACGGGTTTTTCCGGCATGTATCAATGATTCTCTCACCAATTCTTTATCGGGCTCTTCTTCTTCGTCCATACCTAATTCGGCTTTCTTTCTTGCAATGGTTAAATTGGTATAATCAATCAATACAATGGCGTTATTTACTACAATTCCCGCCAAGGAAATAATGCCGATCATGGTCATAATCACAATAAAATCCTGCCGGGTAATAATCAATCCGAGCAATACGCCAATCATACTAAGTATAATGGTTACCAATATAATTACCGGGGTTTTAAGGGAGTTAAACTGCGTAACCAAAATCAGAAAAATTATAAATACGGCAATCATTAACGCCTTCGAAAGAAATGCCATATTTTTCTTCATTTCTTTTTGTTCTCCTTCAAAACTGTAATACATATTTTTGGATAAAGGATATGCTTCCATTAATTTTTTTATTTCACCTACTATTTCATTGGCATTATATCCTTCTAATACATTGGAAGAAAAGGTAATCGCCCTTTTTAAATTTTGTCGTTTAATAGCACTGAAACTCGAAACGGATTTTATATTTGTAATAGCCGATATGGGAATACTAACCAATTTTCCGGATTGTTGGTCACGATACACAACTCTTTGCTCCAATAAACTGGCCCGGTCGTTTCTGTATTTTTCGTCCAAGCGAATATTAATGGGATAGTCGTCATCGCCGTCCTTATAGGTATCGGCTTCTTTCCCATAAACGGCCGTTCGCAACTGCATACCGACTTGGGCTACCGAAACGCCATAGCGTCCGGCCTTTTCTTTGTCCACTTTCACTTCCAATTCCGGTAAATTTTTATCCACGTCGAATACCAAATTTTCAATACCCGGAATGGCTGCATCATCTATATATTTTTTGATTTTTTCGGCTTCGATCAGGAGTTTATCATAATCATCACCTAAGAGTTTCATTTCTATGGGTGCACCCATGGGCGGTTTATGTTGATCTTTATCCACACTGATTTTAATGCCGGCATAACCCTTTATCATTTCTTGCAAATCCCGCATAATTGTTCGGGTATTGACCCCTCCTCGTTCTTCATAGGGGACAAAGTCAATCATAATTTTGGCTTTGTTAGGTGTTTTGGCCGTGATGAATCCCCGTCTAGGGTCGGCCGTGCCTTCTCCCACTTGTTCCACAATGGATCGAACGATTTTTTTGTAATTGTTTTGTTGAAGATAAGCGGTAATTTTCTTTGTGATTTTCTTAGTGAAATTATTTACTACTTCAATATCGGTGGCTTCGGGAAATTCAATATATACATAAACTTGTTTGGGATCCGGGTCGGGAAAGAAACTTGTTTTCGGAGGAAAAAGTTTTATCAATAAAAAAGAGAGAAATAATAAACCAACCGTGGCAAAGAAAACCAAATAAGCATGCCAACCGGTTAAAGTCCATCGAACGGTTTTTACATACCAATTTTCAATCAAAGGAAGAAAAACGTTTTGAAACCAACGAATGGCTTTTTGTAATACATAATGATATAGAATTTGCCAAATTGCCACCAAAGCAAACCACAATCCCAAAGTATTAAATAAACCGTTCCACTTGGACCATGAAGGTAAAATGCCATAACGAATCACGAAAAATAAAACCGACAAACCGGCATAAAACAGGGCTTTTTTCCAAATTCTATCGGTGGTTTTTTCCGAATAATCCAAAGACATATATAATCTTGCCAATACGGGATTTACAATTAAAGCCACAAATAATGAAGAACTTAATACGATAATTAAAGTAACCGGTAAGTATTTCATAAAACCGCCGATGATGCCGGGCCAAAATGCCAATGGTAAAAAAGCCGCAAGGGTAGTCATCGTGGAAGTGATAATGGGCCACGCTACTTCACCAACGGCATATTTGGCCGCTTCATAAGCATTGTATCCTTCTTCACGGTACCTGTATATATTTTCTACTATTACAATACCGTTGTCCACCAACATTCCTAGGGCCAAAACCAAGGCAAATAAAACCATTGTATTGAGTGTAATACCAAAAAAGGAAAGAATCAGAAAAGACATTAACATGGACAACGGAATGGCCACACCCACAAATAAAGAATTACGGAATCCCATAAAAAACATTAAAATCAAAACCACGAGAATCATTCCGAAAATGATGCTGTTTTCCAAATTCGCCACTTGACTTTTGGTCCTGTCCGATAAATCGTTGGTGATATTGAGATGAATATCTTTGGGGAAAATTTTTCGGGTTTCTTTGAGTATTTTCCGGATTTTTTCCGCCGCAATAATTTGATTGGCACCGCTTCGTTTTTTAATATCTAACATGACTACGGGTGCCCCGAACTCTCTCGCGTAACTGGTGGCCTTTTGTTCTTTAAAATGTATGGAGGCAATATCTCGTAGATAAACGGTTTTATCCTTTGCTTTACGGACAATAATGTTTGCCAATTCCGAAGGGTCTTTTATTTCGCCCGAAACTCTCAAGTTTCGTCGAATCCCGTCTTCTATCAAATCTCCCGCCGAGACATTTAAATTATTATTCTTTATTGCGGTTTCAATATTGCGAAAATTAATATTCCGGGCAATCATTTCATTCAAATCGACCGCAATTTCCACTTCTTTGTCTTGTACGCCCCGTATGTCGGCCGAAGAAATTTCGGGCAATTGTTCAATTCTGTCCTGTAATAATTCGGCTCGTTTTTTTAATTCGGAAGGTTTGTAATTTCCCGAAATATTAATGTTCATAATCGGCATCATTTCCGAAAAATTCAGCTTAATGGCTTTCGGTTTGGAAGGCACGTCCGAAGGCCAATCCTTATCCGCCGTAACATCATCTATCTTGTCTTTTACATCGGATAATGCCTTATCGGGGTCCACTTCGTAGGCGAATTTTATATCGATGCTCGAAAATCCGTTTTTAGATGTGGATTTTATTTCGTCCACCCCGCTTATTTTCTTTAATTCCAACTCTAAAGGACGCGTGATTAGTGCTTCGATGTCTTCGGCCGAATTTCCAGGATACGGCGTGCTGACAAAAACTTGGGGTGCCGCCACATTAGGCAATGATTCGCGCGGCATGTTAATATATGCCACTAAACCACCGATGGTCAATATGGCAATTAATACCTTTACCGTGTTATAAGAACGGAGGGCAAAATTGGTTAGGGGAAATTCTTTGAATATTTTTTTATTATTCATGTGATTTCTGTTTTATGTAAACTTTGTCTCCTTCAGTTAATCCGAATGAACCCGTTAATGCCAATAAATCGCCGGGTTTTAGCCCTTTGCTTATCCAAACTTGTTTATTATAAACCAATTCCTTTTGAACCGGACGTTTTTTTACCTTATAAATCACTTTTCCGTTTTTGTCTGTGCTCAAACTATCCAATACATATACAAATGCTTGTCCGTGCGCGTCTTCCTGAACCAATGAGACGGGTATTACTATGGCATGATCTATATTTTTGGCCAATACACGGATTTTAGCCGTTAAATTCGGTTTGAGCAAACCGGTTTTATTGTCCACATTTATTCTTATTTTAAAAGTTCTATTGTTTGGATGAATAAAATTTCCGGTATAATCGATTTTTTTATGAACAGTGATTCCCGCTTCCGGAAATTCTATAAGGGCGGGTTTTCCGGCGGTTATATCTTTTAAATATTTTTCAGACACATCGGCTTCCGTATATACGTTTCGCAAATTTACTACCCGGGCTACGGGACGTCCCGGCATAGCGGTTTCGCCTTCTTTGATCATCAATTCATCCAAAGTGCCCGAAATAGGTGCGGTAATTTTGGCACGTTTGAGTTGTTCGTAAAGCGTGCCGAGTTTCTTTTGTAAACCTAGGTATTTGGTACGTGCTTGCAAATAAGCCATTTCCGACCCGATTTTTTGTTCCCATAAGCGTTTTTGTCGTTCAAAAGCGGTTTTTGCCAATTGAAATTGTGTTCGCACTTCGCCGATTTGGTTGCGTAAAATTTTATCATCCAATCGCATGATTAATTCTCCTTTACGAACCTTGTCCCCGACCTTCATGTAAATTTTAACTACTTCTCCTTGAAATAAAGGAACAACATTCACATCTCCGTCCGATTTGACTACACCTTGCAAATCAATATAATAACGAAATACGCTTTCTTGAACCGTATCTACGGCGATAGAAGGAATATCTTCATTTACCGAATCGCGAAGTTGTCGCTCTATTTTAATCAATTCTTTTTTAAGACTGTCAATTTTCTTTTTGAGTATCTTTCGCTTGGCATGTAAATCTTGAGTGTGTGGCGATTTGTTTTTAGCACAAGAACCTGTTGCGATGGCTAAAAAGAAGAAAATCCATAAAGTATGTATGCCGAATTTTTTCATAAGAATTTTATTTTTCATTGTTAAGGAAATTTTGCAATTTTATTTTTTGTAAAATAGCGTCGTTTAATGCGTTTAAATATTGTTGTTGGGCTTGATATAACTGCATGCGGGCCATATTTAATTGAAAACTGTTGCCCACTCCTTCGTTATATTTTATTCTTTCGCGCGATTCAATTTGCGAAGCCAGTTTCATATTTTTTCTTTTGGTTTCCAGTTTATCCAGCGCATTTATATATTGATTGACTAATTTCTTATGCGTGATTTTTAATTGTCGTTGAAGATTGTCAAATTCCATTTTGGTATTTTCATAGTCAATTCTGGCTTGTCCGATTCGTTTATGATTAACAAAAGATGAAAATAAGGGAATATTAATGCTGATGCCAATAAAAGATTGCTTATACCATGATTGATCACTATTAAAAAAATTAAACTCATTGTGATATGCATTTTTTCCGTATGAATAGAAGGCCGCAACGGTCGGTAGCATTTGCGATTGTTCGTAGCGTAATTTTAGTTTACCGGATTTTACTTTGTTCTCCATTATTTTATAGTCTATATTATTACTCGGATTAAAATCCGATTGAAGAAGCCGCAAATCCGACGCTTTATTAGCCAAGGTTTCGGCATTATCGGTTAAAACCAATGTTTCATCGGGATTCCGCCCCATGACATAATTAAGCATTTCGTATGCAGTGGTTTTCATATTCTCCAAAAACTTTTTTTGATTCACCAATTCCGAAAGTGTAATTTCCAGTTGAGTGACATCGGTTTCTTCCACAAATCCGTTTTGATACATTTGACGGGTATCGGAAAGATTTTTTTCTAAAACGGCAATGTTATTTTGAACAATTTCCAAACTTTTATCCGCCAAGGCGGCATTGACATATGCCCGGGCGGTAATTTCTTTTATTTTTTGTTTGGTTTTAACCGAAGCCAGTTCAGAAATTTGTTGATAAACTCGTGAAGAATATAGTCCCGTAATATATGAACCGCTGAATATCAGTTGATTAATTGTAGCACTCCATTTCATATTTTGATCCGTTCCGAATGATACGGGAATATATTGATCTTCGGGGGCCTGCGGATTAAAAATTCGGGCGGGCATCAAATTAACCGGTTTGTCGATGAATCTTTGGTAAGAAATATTGCCCGATGCCTGCGGAAGTCCCATAGCAGTGGTTTCCCATACCTTTTTCTTGGCTTTTATTATTTCGTTGTCGGCTTTAATAACCTGAATGTTATGTTCCACTGCATAATCTATGGCTTCTTCAAGTGAAAAAGCGGTTTGTTGTGCAAGAATCCTTAAGGAACCGAAAATCAGAATTAGTATCAAGATTTTTTTCATATTTCATATTTTTTCAGCACGTTTTTTAATTCTTTTTTCCCTTTTTTGGTAGAAATGGATTGTAAATAAAGTTTGATGAACAAAGAATTAAATATGTATTTCTGAACGAGGTCTTGAGGAAAAATGTCTTCGTTTTGTAATACGTATTTGCAACCGAAAAACATTCGCTTGAAAAACTCACGATTAAGATTTTTTTTATAATACCCGGCCTGGATTCCCTTATTGAAATTATTCTCCAAAAAATCAAATATGCGTTTTCTTTTAATCTGTTCCATTTCCTTGACCAGGGCGGGATAATATTTTTTCATTTGACGATAGGGTTCCATTGTTAATTCTTTGACAATGGAATTAATCATCTTTCTGACGGCAAAGAAATCTTCGTATGGATTTAAATTTTGCGCTTCGAGTTCGTCGATTTTTTTACAAATCCGGTCGGAAAGATAAAGTACGGTTTCGCGTACCAAATCATCTTTATTGGCAAAGTATTTATAAAGCGTTTTTTTTGACATGCCTAATTCCGATGCCAAATTATCCATTGTAGTTTCTTTAATACCGCGTGAAAAAAATAATTCTACGGATTTTGATAAAATTTTTTCTTTGGTATTTTCCATGATTAATGTGATTTGCAGGACAAATATAATAAAAAAGAAACTAATAAAACAAAAATAGTTTCCGTGGTGTAATTCACAATTTGGACAAATATATAACCGCCAGTGTATAAATGACTTACAATACTCGTAAAAAAGGAACTTTAATAAAAAAATAAAAATATAAAAGATAATTTTACAGAAATAGCACGAAAAAGAAGCAAATATTTATACAGTTATAATGAAATGAATATATTAATCGAATATATTTCGACTTCAGAATAAGGGAAATTGCATCTGTTTATACAAATGTGCAATACAATGGCATTTTACATTTATTTGAATTGTTTATGGAAAATAATATCATCGATCTGCATACGGCTATTTCTACATTAAACCGGCTTATGAAAATCAATAAACGATTGCCTTTTGATATTTTTCAACAGCATATTAATGAATGGAGAAAGTAGCGGTAAAAAATGAGAATTTTTGACAGGACCGGTGCTTTTTCCGGAAAACGGAAAACATTTTTTTAGTGAAAGAATGAAGGAGTTGGTTTAATGAATAATGAAAAATTAAGAACTAAAAATGAAAATCACCAAATCCCAAATCCCAAGTCCCAAATCCGGTTTTTATAATGCGTTGATTTAGTTAAAGTTAAGATCAAGGTTAAAGTCCCTGTCAATACCAAAACCCGAACAACCACAAAGGAATAACATTCCCGTATCCGGTTTCCAAGTCATCCTTGACAATAAAAGCATTTTCCAATCCTTGGATTTGCTTGGCTTTCTTGCTTTTGCCGCCTATTTCAAATACGTAATTTTTGATTTGGTAATCACCCGTTTCACTGTAATAAAGGGGAAAAACACGGGAGGTTTGGTTGACAAATGTTTCACGCATGAAACGATTTATAGCAAAAAGTATATCATACGTGAAACAATATTTTTTAAAACAACGGCTTGGCACAAAATTTGGTTGACAAATGTATTAGTTTTTGTTATATTTGTAAACCGATAGCCAACTAACCATGATAAAAGATATTCTTTCATACCGTCTTAAAGCCGCCCGTAAAGCCATGGGTTATTCCATGGAAAAACTTGCCCGGGAAGTAGGCATCAGTAAGCAAATGATTTCCAAATATGAGAAAGGAAAATCCCTTCCCGGCAGTGGATTATTGATTAAATTATCCGAAGTGTTGGGCGTATCGCCCGGTTATTTTTTCGAGGAACCTATGGTTTTGGAAAACGAAATCAAATTCCGCAAAAAAGCCAAACTTCCCAAGCGGGAACAGGAAAAAATTTTGTACTTCATGTCGCAACGCCTGGAAAAATACCTTCTGGTGGAAAATATTTTGGGAATGGACAGCCGGTTTATTAGCCCGTTAAAAGAGGATGAGGCGAATTTATTGAAACGGTTCAACCCAGCCAATGCCGAACGCTTAGCTGAAACCGTGCGTAAAAATTGGGAAATAGGCAAGGATCCTATTGCGAATGTGATTTATCTATTGGAGGAATTTCGTATAAAAGTGATTGAAATCGAAAATAAAGACAAAGAGGACAACCGCTTTGACGGATTGGCGGGCATAATGGATAATGAGATTGCGGTTATTGTAACCAAAAAACATGATTACATCGAGCGAAAGCGCTTTACTTTATTACACGAATTGGGACATTTGTTAATTAACCGTTATGCGGAAAAATTGCCTGACGAAAAAACCGAAGAAGCTTTTTGTAACCGGTTTGCGGGCGCCATGCTGCTTCCACGGGAAGTCGTTATTGAATATTTTGGGAGAAAACCGCGTGCACTTTACTTGAGTGAATTGGCATTCGTTCAGGAAAAATACGGTATCAGCATTCGGGCGATAATGTACAGGTTAAAAGATTTGGGCATTATTTCCGAAAGGAAATTTCAAAGTTTTTTCAAGCATTTAAATGGAAACAAAAATTACAAAAAACTGATTGATAAAGAACGTTTTCCGGGCAACGAAATTTCCGGAAGGTTTGAAGCCTTGGTTTTTAAAGCCCTGTCGGAAGATTTAATTACCACCGGCAAAGCGGCCGAATTATTGGGAACCGGCTTGGAAGAAGTTCGTAATAAAATACTTATGTAATGGAAACGGTATTGATTAGCGATGCCAATATTTTTATTGATTTGCATAAATCGGACCTGTTACCTTTTTTATTCCGGCTTCCTTACGAAATTTATACTACGGACTTGGTATTAAATGAAGTAAAATCAGGACAAGCCACCTTACAACTTTTCCTGCAAAGCGATGATTTGAAAGTATTGAGCGCTACAGGTGAAGAATTGGCGGAAATGGCATTGTTGAAAAGGAAAAATTTGTCGCTTGCGGATTGTTCGGTACTTTATTTTGCTAAGAAAAACGGATATTTATTACTTACCAATGAGAAAAACCTTCGAAAAGTAGCGAAAATGGAAAGGGTTAAATATCATGGAATTTTGTATGTATTTGAATTGTTTATGGAAAATAATATTATCGATTTGCCTACGGCTATTTCTACCTTAAATAAACTTCTGGAAATCAATAAACGATTGCCTTTTGATATTTTTCAACAGCGGATTGATGAATGGAGAAAGCGGCGGTAAAAAATGATAATTTTTGACCGGTAACCGGTGCTTTTTCCGGAAAACGGAAAACATTTTTTTTAGTGAAAGAATGAAGGAATGAAAGAGTTGACTGCTTCGCCGCAAATCGATTAAACGATTCCGGGCTTCAATGATGTAACGGAAAAATCCTAAATCCGTAAAACATTTGTGATAATTAGTATAATTCGTGGAAAAACTCTTTAATTCTTTCATTCAAAAAAACTATTCACTAAATCCTGTCACACCAATACACTGAAAAAAAATTGTTCATTAAAAAACTCTTTCACCGGATTTTTCCCCCGACATTACTTTATATTCATCCGAATAATCTCATCAAAAACTTGCGCCAAGGTTTTGCCGGCTGCGCGGATTTGTTGAGGCAGGATGCTGGCTTCGGTAAGTCCGGGTACCATATTGATTTCCAAGAAGTAAGGCACACCGTCCCGTACGATGTATTCGGCACGGGAAACACCGTCCAAATCCAAGACTTCGTACACGCGCCGGGCGGTGGCTTCTATGCGATGGCGCAAATTGTCCGGAATACGGGCGGGGGTGATTTCCTGTGCCTTGCCCAAATATTTGGCTTCGTAGTCGAAAAATTCGTTTTCGGGGATGATTTCCGTAATGGGAAAAACTTCCGGCTTGCCGTTGAGCTTAATCACCCCTACCGAAAATTCGCGGCCTTCCAAAAATTCTTCGATAAGGATTTCATCGTCTTCGGTAAAGGCATATTCAATGGCCGGCATAAGTTCTTCCGGCTTTTTTACTTTGCTGATGCCATAACTTGACCCAGCTTTATTGGGTTTGACAAACATGGGCAAACCGATTTCCTTAATAATATTTTCCGTATCCACCGGGTCGTTTTTGTGCAGGAAAACCGATTTGGCCGTGGGAATACCGTAAGCCCGAACCACCGAAATGGAATACATCTTATTGAAAGTCAACGCCATTTTGTCAAAATCCGCCGAACTGTGCGGAATGCCCAACATTTCCCAATAAGCCGGCAAGGGGCCGTCTTCGCCCGGATGGCCGTGAATGGCATTAAACACAAAATCAAAAGTCAATTTTCCTTCGGGCAGCATGACGCTAAAATCGTTTTTATCCACCGGGAATTTTTGATTGTCACGTTGTAAATACCATCCGTCCCGGGCGATAATTACCGGATAGACATCGTATTTATCCTTCGGCAAATGTTTTAAAACCGTTTGTCCGCTTTTAAGCGAAATTTCATGTTCGGACGAGTAACCGCCCATGGCGACGGCGATTTTTTTCTTGGCATTTCGTATTGATGACATAAATATTTTCGATTGCTCAACAAAAGTAGGAAAAATGCATGAACCGGGACGGCGGCTTCATTAATAGCATCTTTTGATTGTATCCAACATCTAAATTTTAAGGCGAATAGACCTTTTTAAAGAGTTATTTTAACTGCCACGAATTGTCCATTAATATATCTTGATAATTTTTTACCCTTGTAAAGGTATTTCTTTAATTTTTCTGACATATTTTGACTGATATATTTCGGGAGGCATAATCCTGTCGGGTATAGATTTTTTGAATTTGAAACGGAATGTTTTGGCATCGTTTCTTTCTTCGTCGTAGATGATAAATAATTTAATTTTTTCCTTTAAATCATTTATTTCTTCATCTGCATTGATAATAAATTTCCCTTCTACTTTATTGCTGTTTAACCGGTAAGTTTTCCATAACCATTTCGATTTTTGTTTATATTCATTTTCAAAAAGAATATGATCATTTTTCTCGAGTTGAATAGCGGGAATTTTATCTTGTTTTTGGTTTTTGAATAGAATGGCCAATTGAATATTTTCGGTTTCCGCCGGCATCCGGATGCTAAATTCTATAATACTATCTTTCAGGCGGGAAGCGATTTCTATTCCACTAACGGGATATTGAACACCATAATAAAGATTTTCCGAAATATCTTTGACTTTTGAACCTTTATAATAGGTTTTTCTTATCATTTCCGGGTTTAATATGGTAATGGAATCATAATCGTAAAAGGTATATTCCATATTTTTGGTATCTAATTTTCGGTAGCGAAATTTTGTTCCTGCAGGTAATAGCCAACGGGCTGTATTTTTGGGATAAATTTCATATACGGCTGTTTCATAACCGTTGAGTGTCAATGAAATGGAATCTCCCGTTTGAAAAGTCCGGTTAAAAATATAATGATAAGGATATACTTGTTCGACAACTAAATCTTTTGCATCATGATTTAAACCCAAAGCCAGGTCCAACTTGATTTTAAGGATTTGGCTGTCGATATACGGATTTCTGGCGGCGATGATACCTTTATTTCCTTTGAAATGCACATAACCGTAAGCTTCCTGTTCTGCGGGATTGCCACCTTCATAAAAAGTGTTTTTTAAGATATCAAACCGGTCTTTCGCCCATTTGAGAGATTGCGAAATGGACTTCCATTCGTCGTCGGTTAATATATCCGGGGAAATATACAATTCATACATAGATACACCGCGGGCAAAATAAAGGAGGGCATTATTGGTAAATTTATCCAAAGGTTCTTTTTCGCCACCGAGCTTTTGCAAATTACCTTTGATAATGCCGTGGGTCATTAGATTGGCAATGGGAAACCAGTTGTCATGATGTTTAAAATCATCCCATAATACATAATCGCGATAGGTCATGGCGGCATCACGCTTGCTAATGGAAGGGGTATTGGCAAATCCGTAATCATAGCCCTGCATCCAAATTTGATTGGCATACAAAAGCCACCATGGACTTAACCACGTACCCGAAGTGATATTAAGATACACATCCGGATTTATTGCCCGGACGGCATCGCATTTGTCCACAACGGATTGCATCACCGCACGCCGGGAGTAAATACCTACCGGATGACCGTGATCCGGTTCGCTGCATGAAAATTGAATGCCGTCCCATTTGAAAAATGAAACACCATGATCTTTGACGAAATCCGTCACTCTTTTACGAAATAAACGGCTATAATTTTTGCCCGCTAAACAGAGCATGGCGTCATGGCGTTTGGAAGTATCGCCCACCACTTCATAACCGTGTTCCATCATCCATTTTATCCGCTTGTTGCGGAAGGAATAGCCGCCGGTAGGCCCGAACCATATACCCAAACCGGTATTCATTTCTTTGAGTTTGTCGGAAATGGGTTTCATGCCGCGCGGAAAAGTTTCTTTGCGTATTTGCCAATCGCTTTCATAGACATCCCAACCGTCGTCCAATACAAAAGCATCCAAGTGTATTCCATATTTATCGGTCATGTTTTTCTTAATCAAATCGATAATGCGCATTATATTCTCTTCATTCATCACATTTTCCGGCGGAATGTTTTTAAAAGCAGGCGACCGCAAATCATACCAACTGTTATACAAGGTATAGGGTTTATCTATCTTAAACCTAATATCATCCATATATTGATAAAACCACCATCGCAAGCGTTCGTCGGGGGTAATACCTATAACCGCCCAATGAGATGCAATGCCCTTGTTGTCGATTTTTTGACCGATTTCTTGGGTGCATTCAATTTGATATGCATCATGTTGATTATAAATAAATTGATCGGCAGCCGGATATTCCAATCCCACAAAAACGCCATGATTTCCAGCGATGAATCCGACAGGTTGGCCGAATCCGCCGTTTTTTATCCATTTATCGATTTGAGAAGAGGAAACGGAAAAATTAACCGGTGATATCTTTTGCAAAAAATGTTTATTGGCTTTGGGATCCTGAATAATTATTTTTTTTCTGATGTAAAAGGCATGCCCGGGTAATTGATATTCAATACGCACCTTTAAGTGATGTTTGACCGGCTTTAAATAAACCGTCATGAGCCGGTCGCCGTTTAAATTTTGTGTACTTATACTATCGATACGAAAATTTTTTTGTGTAAAAACTACCGGATTTTCGGCATTGTGTAATTTGCCGGGTGCCCGCCAATAGGTCCACATGACTTCAAAACTAAAACCGCCGTCGGTATGTAATTCGAAAGTTTTATCATCGGAACCGGAAGATTTCGACCGGAATATTTCCCGATCTATTTGCCCGTTTTTTGCAACAAGGGTATAAGAAAGTTTTTCATTAGAAATCGTGTAATGTGCCGTATTTTCTTGAGTAAAAGCATACCTGGCTAGAATGACGGTAAATAAAATGCTTGCAAAAAATTTGGAAAATTTCATAAGATTCGATTTTAAATCTGAGCGTATCTCAAATATACATTATTTCTTATTAAACAGGGGAAACAAATTCTTTTTATATCCTGATACGAGGAAATTCGCTTTTATTTATCATCATATTTTATTTTCTTCCTTGATTGATATGGTAAATATACAACATGTTAATTTACAACGCTTTATCCGGTTATTTTATTTTAAATCCAAATGGAATTTTTGAATATATAAAAGATTTCTTCCCGTAAATTTCGAGCAAATAATTTCTTATTGAAAGATTTTCTTTATCTTCATATCCGGACCCGAATAAAATCTATTCAATCTAAACACAGCTTAAATTACGGATGATGAGATTTTTTTCCATAATCGCCCTCATGCTTATTTTCATCTTATCTTGTTCGGATAAAAATGAAATTTTCGTAGCGCCTGATGGTAGCGATATGAATCCGGGCACAAAATCACGTTCCTTGTCGTCCGTATATAAAGCACTGGAATTGGTAGCAAAAGACAATCGGGACAAAATAATCTATCTGCGTGAAGGAACGTATTATTTGGATTCCACCCTCCCGATTAATCGTATATCGAATTTAGTTATAAGGCCGTATAAAAACGAAAAAGTCATATTTACCGGAGCCAAAAAAATTCGCGGATTTAAACGGCTACATAAAAAAGTGCCGGGTTTCAATCGAATTCAAGACAGTGTGCGTGCACATATCTATTACGTCGATTTACGTTCTTTGGGTATCCACAGCTACGGTCAAATCAAACCGCGAGGTTTTAGACGAAAAATAATGCCTTCCGGTTTAATGCTGTATTTTAACGGCCATCAAATGACCATTGCGCGATGGCCTAACCGGGGATGGCTTCATATACATCATGTGCCCGAGTCATTAAACGGCAAAGGATTTGCTTTTGCAGAAAACAGACCTTCCAAATGGCATCAGCCGGATCGAATTTGGATGCACGGATATTGGAAGTGGAATTGGGCGGATGCTTATGTAAAAATTCAACGAATAGATACGGTCCGTAAGCATATCCATATCGCCGAACCGCAAAGCCCCTATCCTTATACCGCCGGAGGACGATTTTATTTTTTTAATATTTTGGAAGAATTGGATACCCCCGGCGAATGGTATTTAGACCGAAATCGCGGCATATTGTATTTTTATCCGCCCTCGGACTTGAAAGAAACGGATGAAATTTATGTTTCTATTTTGGATTCATTTATGATAGTAATGAAAGATGCCCGCCATGTCCGGATTGAAAACATCGGTTTTATGTATGCCAATCATGGAGGGGTTGAAATTTTACGAGGGAAAAATAACTTAATAAAAAATTGCCGGTTTCGACATCTAAATACACTGGCAGTGCGTATCGGTAAAGAAAAAAAGAATAACAAAAACGATCGAATTAACGGGAATTTCGGTGATGCCGGAAATTATAACGGCATCACGGGATGCGAAATTTCGGATTGCGGTGAAGGAGGAATCATGGTAGGCGGTGGCCACAGAGCAACTTTGCAAGCGGGCAATAATTATGTAGAGAATTGTAAAATTTACAAAACGGCCACATGGGTAAAAACCTATCGCCCGGGTATTTATGTGTTAGGGGTAGGTAACCGGATTGCCCGAAACGAAATATATGATTTGCCCCATTCGGCCGTTTTATTTAAGGGGAATGAACACTTGATAGAATATAACAATATCTACCGGGTCTGTACCGAAACGGCCGATGCCGGTGCCATTTATACCGGCAGGGATTGGACCGGTTGCGGACACGTAATACGCTATAATTATATTCATGACTTACGAGTGAATATTAAAAAAAGTGATGAAAATTTTACGGATGTTATCGGTGTTTATCTTGATGATTTTACTTCGGGAATAGAAGTTTTCGGAAATATATTTTACAAAGCGGGACGTAGTTTGCTGATAGGCGGAGGTAGAAACAATCATGTAAGGAATAATATATTTATTGAAGGGAATCCGGCATTGCATATCGATGCCCGGGGCACCGGTTGGGGAAAAAGATATTTCCCGGTTCTAATAGAGCGTTACCATTTGGTTGATGCAAACCGCCCGCGTTACAGTGAACGTTATCCTTTTTTGAAAAATTTACTCGAAGACCAGCCGGAAATTCCCAAATATAATTGCGTGGAAACCAATGTTTTTTGTAAAGGCAATTGGCTTGAATTGTTAGACGGATTGCAAGACAGTATCGTGTGTTTTCGTAATAATGTGGTAAAGAAAGATTCATGCGATTTTTTCCGAATAAACCGTAATCGTATAAAAATCGATTTTAATTCCAAAATATTTCCTCCCGGGTTCGAAAGAATTCCGGTGGAAAGGATCGGTGTAAACGTCAAACAAAAAACATATTAAAAAAACAGGACTATTTTATCTTATTATATTTATGTCCGGTTGATAAAGATTTTTTCCAAAACGGTTTTACTACATGGCCTTTTTTATGACTTAAAATAATGAGAATGATTGCCACAATAAAGCAAAATAGAGTTGCTTGAACGGATCCTTCCGGGCCGAATTGCCCGCCGGTTAGCCATTCCGGGCCCTCAATCCGGGAATTGATTAAAGTTTTTGAAAGCGCATTTCCTGACACATTTGCCCCGAAAATGGCCGATTGTGTAAAATTCCATGCAAAATGTAAGGCGATAGGCATCCATAAATTTCTTGCATACATATAAGCCGCACCGAGTAATAAACCCGCTTGAATGGCAATGCCTATTCCCGTTAATAACGAACTGTTCGGATTGCCGAGATGCATGGCCCCGAAAATAGCCGAGGAGATGATCAATGCCATATAACTTCCTAATTTTTCTTCCGTAATGCGGAAGATGATTCCTCTAAATAGCGTTTCTTCGAAAATAGCAGAGCCGAAAGCCATTGCAATCGGCGGAATCACATAATGAAAAGGATTAACTGAAACGACGGAATAGCCACCTTTCAAATAAATCACTAAAATGGTCAAAGATTGGAGAAGTGCTCCCAAAAGGAATCCCAAGGTTAAATTTTTGGCGAGCCCCTTAGTTGAAAATTCCAAGATTTTTCTTTTTTCATAAAACCTAAAAAGAAGAATATAGACCGAGACCACCAAAACGGAGGAAACAATGACAAGGACAAGTATGCGGACTTCGGTGGACAAAGGAGAATGCATTAAAATTTTGTCGAGATAATATTGAGAAAATCCGTAGGTGCTAATTATCACGATAATTCCGATAATGATTCTTGTGAGAGGAAAATAAAGAATTTTTTTACCGAGGGATGGAAGATTCATAATGCTTGGTTTTTTATTTAAATTTCAAATGATATGAAAAAGATATATCTACATGCGCTTCTTTGTGTTTGAAAAAAGAATAATGTCGATAGGAGTTGATATTCAACGTTTTATCAATATACTTTGATTCATCATTATTTAATTCAATTCCGTGATACCGAATTCCAAAATAGCAATAGGTTTGTTCGAAAGACGGATTAGTTCGGGATAAACATCCTTTAAAATATCCGAAAATTCTTGATATTCTTCTTCTTTTTCTTGCGGGCCGTACACACTGACACCCAACCAGTCGATATAGTGGTCTCCCGGAAAATAGAGCGCAATTTCATTCCAACTGACATCCGGTTCGCTATAAGCATTCACATGAAAAAACCATGTGATATTACGGGCGCCGTTGTTTCGGCAAATATCGATGATGTGCCGGTAAGCGTCTCTAAACCTTTCGGCGCCGTCTGGCCATAAGGGGTCACCGTAGCCGGTACTTGCACCGGCTCCGTTATATTGACCGTTCCAAGGAAACCAATTCCCGTTTACTTCCGCCCCGAATTCGACCAACAAATGCATATGGCTTCGGGCCGCGTCGATAGCCCATTGCGTGATTTCCGCATCAAAATCTCCGTCAATTATCCTTTGCATGGTATAAACCGGATCGGGGCCTCCTTCATTGAAACCGGATCTGGGCATGATTCTGATGAACGGAATTTTTCCTGTCGAATGAATGGTTTGGACTTCCGTCCAAGGAAAGTGTATATGATCGTACCAGTTATTTGAAAAATATGCCCAAACTATATTTTTTTCGACAAGCGCTTCGAATTCATAAATTCTTTCTTCGGTAACAAAGTCTTCCGTTTCGCCGAAATCCGGATAGGCCGAATGATAAATACCGGACGACGGCTCGATTAGTTTATTCGAATCGAAATGGGCCGTTGTGATAAAAAACGGTGATTTTACTCCGGTTTTATAAGCGTGCAAACTTTCAGGTGAAGAATCAACCCTTAATAAACTTCGATCAAAATTTTCATGCCACCAAGAAACGGCCTTTACCTTAGGAAAGTCATGATTTTCCAAGCAAATAAAAGCATTTTCAATCCATTTGGCTTTTTTGTTTACTTCCGTTTTTTTTCGGCATGAAATTAAAACCAAGATAATTGAAAAAAATAATATGAACCTCGTCCGTATAATAAATCTACCTCGATAATTGATATAATTTAATTGCTTAATCGAAATTCAATATACATATTTTATTTGTATGGCATTTATATAGAGGACGTATTTCATTTCCATACATTTTAAGACAAAATAATTTGTATGGGATTAGCCGAAAAAAAAATAATATATTTGTTAGAATTTGTTTTAAAAATTTTTTAGCTATGAAAAAGTTATTTTTACTTCTTATTATTTTTTACGGAATAGATTTTTATGCGCAAGTAGGCATTGGGATTAATGCGCCGGACCCTTCCGCTATGTTGGATGTTCGAAGCAAAACTTCGGGTTTTGCCATGCCCCGGATGACATCGGCCGAGAGAACAAGCATCACCAACCCGGTTGCCGGACTCCAAGTATATGACACGGATTATCAGGCCATTTGGTTCTATGACGGTACCGAGTGGCGAAGTGTAACGCCATTGGCTTACGGAAGAGTACAACCGGACGGCAATCCGCGTCGAATTGTTGGAGCCACCGTCCAACGTATAGAAACGGGGCATTACAAAATAACATTTAATACGCCCCTGCCCGGTGAAAATTATATGGTATCATTAAGTTTACGCAAGGAAGACAATCACGAGCGGGACGACATCACTATTTTCTGGCGTTATATGAATGAACAAAGTTTTGAAGTATTTATTCAAGACAACGACAATGGATTTAGCGTCGGCATTCCAACCGATAATATGTTTTTATTCTCGGTAATGTATTGATTATTTTTTCGGGGATATAGGGGTTTATTCTTTTAGAAATAGTATCATTTGATAGTATCAAAGGTAGGATTTTCAGGTAAATTCCGGAAAATCGATTTTATATTTTCATTTAGTCGGGATTTTGAAAATATGGAATTTTATATTTTCATTTACCGTCGATTTTAAAACATGGCGAACATATTTTCCTGTTATTGTGGACAAAATTTTATGGCAATCTGTTTTTTAAATTTCAAGCATTTATTTGTTTTTCGAAGTCAAAAAATACACCGTCTTGTTCTTATCCCCCGTTTTTTTCAACCATCCTTCCCGTATGGCTTGTTGCAAATCCCGGCTGGCAGTGGCGGGGGAAATGTTTTTGAACAATTGCATATAATCTTTCCGGGTAAAGGATTTTAGCCCGCTTTGGCGTAAATATGCCAAACGTTCATCCCGGGTCAGGCGGCGGGCGGGCTGCTTGAGCAATTCCCGTAGGGCTTCTTTCAAGATGGCTAATTGGTAGGTAATAAAAGGCGTAGATTGTCCGGCTTTGTCCGAAAGGGCAAGGGCGCGGTAATAAGCATCTTGCGATGCGGCAATTATGCTTTCCAAAGGCAGAAACTTAAATACCGGGTTCACTTCCATAAGCAAACGGGTTTGCCACAGCCGTCCCAAGCGTCCGTTTCCGTCGGCGAAGGGGTGGATGAATTCCAATTCGTAATGAAAAACGCAACTTTTGATAAGAAGCGGATCCGGGTCGTTTTTCATATACAACATTAAATCTTTCATTAATCCGGGAACGCGACCGGCGGGCGGGGCTATATGCGTAATTTCGTCACCATGGGCAATACCAGCGCTCCGTGTACGAAACCGGCCGGGATTTTCCATTAATCCTTCCATTAAAACTTTATGGGCTTTTTGTAGCGAAGCCAAAGAATACGGATTGAATTCCGCCAATTTTTCATAGGCGCGAACGGTATTCAAGACTTCCAAAATATCTTTTTTGGGGCCTATTACGGGGCGTCCGTCCAACAGCGCCGTAATTTGTTCTTCGTTCAGCGTATTGCCTTCTATTTTCAAGGTGCCGTGTATGGTCTTGACGGCATTTCGCTTGCGCAATTGCGGGGAAGGTTTATCCAAATGCAGTCCCTCTACTTGTCCTAACAAACGGGAAAGCTCCGTCAATAAGTGCAAAATTTCCGGCGTAATCTCATAAGGAGGTTTCATTGATAGTATCATTTGATAGTATCAAAGGTAGTGTTTTTCGGGAAAATTGGGGGAAATCGATTTTATATTTTCATTTAGGCGGGATTTTGAAAATATGGAAATTTATATTTTCATATTTTAATAAAGAATGACATCACCATAGCCATCTTATTTGTTTTCTAAAATTTCCATTACCTCTTTTAAAGAAACCTTTCTTTTCATAATCTTTCCGTTTTCGTCAATTAAAATATGATCCGGAACGCCGGAAATGTAAAATTTTTGTTTCAGGTCTTCATTTTGTAAATAATGAACATGAATCCATGGTAAACCGGATGCTTTAACCTTTTTCTTCCATCTTTCTTTATCCTTATCAATAGAAATGGATATAACCACGATTTTATCTTTATGGGCCGCTATCTTTTTCAATACCGGCCACTCTGCCATGCAAGGTCCGCACCATGTTGCCCAAAAATCCAATAAGACCATCTTCCCCCGGAAATCTTGGAGTTGATATTTCTTTCCGTTAATATCTTCAAATTCAAAGTTCACCAATTTATTTTCAGAAATTTTCGAAATGCGATCCAAATAGGTTTTTATCTGTTGTCCGTAAAAGCCGTTCTTTTCATTATCCGGCAAAAGCAAATAAAGTTTTTTCATCAAATCCGGTTGATCCTTTGTCCCTATTAAGCGTATCAAATCCCGCACAATTATAGAAAGGCCGGTCCTATTGTGGCGGGGTTTCCATGCATGATAAACACTATCGGCGAATGCGCGGGCCAAACTGTCTTCCAATCGCATAACACGCGATTTAATATTTTCATCTTTACTTTGCACTTCCGTGGCTATTAGTTTTTTATATTTTTCGATATATTGTTCCGTCTTATTGAAATAATCTTTTACAGGTTCATTTACATCATACGTTTTATATTTAAACTCCGGTTTTCCGTCATGCCATTTCATACGAATGTAATCGTTTACCAAAACGAATTCCACGGGTTGATTTTCAATTAAAATAACGGCACGGACAGGATAATCCACTTTTCCGGTAAAACGAAATTTCCTTTTTTCCACTTCCGCGGTATCCTTTAAGGCGCGATCTTCGGTAATTAAAACTACCTTTTTTACATGTTTATTTACCGGTAATGTTCCTTTAACTATTAAACCGCTAGAAGCTTGATAACTTCGGCATGCGGAAATAAATAATAAAAGTCCTGTGATAAATAAATACTTGTATTTTATATACTTGTTCATATGCAGCCGAAAACTCGATTTATGGATAGAAAAAATATTTTAGCTATAGACATTTCAAATTTAATCAAAATATAAAATCCAAGTTTTGTTTTGGGTTATTAAAGTTTGTTTTAAGGGAGTTCGTCCGTTCTGTAATTATTCCTCTATAGATTTTAGAAAATGAGTAATCCCTTTATTGTAAGAAGTTTCGTCGATAGTATTATTTGATAGTATCAAAGGTAGGATTTTTCGGGAAAACTGGGGGAATTTGGATTTATATTTTCATTTAGGCGGAATTTTGAAAATAAGGATTTCTATATTTTCATTTTGGAAAATACCAAACTTTAAAAATACCGGATATACTCAACCTGTCAATATTCGCGGATAAGCACTTCCGGCGGAATATGCAATTCCCGGCTGATTTTGCGGATCATATCCAAGGTGAGTTTGCGTTTTTTGTTTAAAATTTCGCTTGCCCGGCTACGGTATCCCAGAATACGCGCCAAATCTTTTTGGGTCATACCCAATTGCTCCATACGGAATTTAATGGCTTCCACCGGATCCGGTGCTTCAATGGGAAAATGTTTTTCTTCATAATCTTCAATCAATAACGACAATACTTCCAATTCATCCCCTTCGGGCGTTCCGGGAACGGCATCGAATATTTCTTCCAAACGTGCCAGGGCTTGTTGATAATCGGCTTCGGTTTTGATGGGTTTTATATTCATTGTCTTTGTTTTTTCTCAAATTTTGTTCGCATCGATTTTATCATATTCGGCATGGGTGCCAATGAAACGTATCCACATGATTTTGTAATGAAAATTTATTCTTGCTATTAATCGATATTTATTCCCTTTTATATCGAATATCACACGGTTGTTTTTTAGTATGCTTGCCGATGGAAAATCATGTTTTAATTCATTGAAATTTTCCCATTTAGCTCTCGAAACTTCTTTAAACCAACCTCTTAATGCTTCTTCCGCATCTCTGTGCTTTTCCCAAAATTCTCTCAATGTTCGTCGCGCGATTATTCGCATATCTTCGGTTTCACGATACAAATATACAAAAATGTTACCAAATTGGGAATAGTTTTTTTACTTCCTCACCACCTCCTGCAAACTCCTCCACTCCATCCCCACAACCATCAAGCCGTAAAGTATCAAAATCAATACCTTAATGCCCGTTTGGTCCGGCCATTTCTCATACATCCAAAAAGACAAGGCGGTAGAGGTGAGCAGGTAAAACAAAATCTTGCCGGTGGGATAGGGAATGCGGTAATGCTTGCGGCCGTAGAAATAGGAAAGCAAGGCCATGACGGAATAGGCGGCCAACGTGGCCCACGCCGAGGCCATAAAGCTGATACGCGGGATCATGTAAATATTGAATAATATGGTAATCAAGGCGCCGACGGCCGAAAAAATCATGCCGTAGCGGGTGCGGTCGGTGAGTTTGTACCAAACGGAAAGGTTGAAGTAAATCCCCAAAAACAAATAAGCCGCCAAAATCACCGGTACGATGTCCAAAGCCACGAGATATTCCGGCCGGTTGATAAAAATTTCCACTATCCACTCCAAAAAAGCAATCACGCCCAGCATCAATATCGAGCCCGCCACCACAAACAAGAGCATCACGTTGGCGTATTGGGTTTTGGCATCTTTTTCTTTGTGTTGGTTGAAATAAAACGGTTCGGCGCCCAAGCGAAAGGCGGTGATATACAACACCATAAACACCCCGATTTTGTAAATGGCGGCATAAGCGCCCATGATGTTGCTTCCGGCCAGGTAGTCGAGGGCCAATTTGTCGAAGTTTTCATTGATAATATAAAACATACCGGCCAGCATTACCGGCGTGCCGTAGCGCAACATTTTTTTCCACAACTGCTTGTCTATGCCCAATTTAAAGCGCACAATCATGGGCAGGAAAAGTAAAAAGGTGGACAGCGAAGCAATCAAATTGGCGATAAAAATGTAATAGACCTTCGGGCGTTCCGCATACCATTGGATAAGTTTTTCGCTACCGGAAAACCAAAAGGGTAGCCATAATAGGAAAATAAGGTTAAACAAGGCATAAACCGTTACATGAAACGTCCGGTAAAAGGCAAAACGCAGCGGCCGGTGCATTACACGCAAGTAGGCATAAGGAATCACCATCAAGGTATCGAGCAGGAGGATGGAAATAAAAATCAAATAAATCCGTTCGTCCACGTCCATCAGTTCGATAAGTGGCCGGCGAAACAGAAATAATAAAACCGTAAAAAATATACTTGTCAGCAGCAGGGACGTAAAGGCCGTGCGCAACACGCGTTTGTCCCGTTCCAACAGCGTAAAGAAGCGGAAAAACGCCGTTTCCATACCGTAGGTAAACAGCACGTTGAAAAAAGCGATAAGTACGTAAAATTTGGTATTGATCGAATAGGCCTGGGGCGGTAATACCTTTGTATGCAAGCCCATGAGAAGCACGTTTATTAAGCGTGGCAACACCGAAGCAATGCCGTAAATGGCCGTATCGCGGGCAAAACGTTTGTAAATATTCACAGCAGGAATAATGTTGGTCAATACCGGACAAATTTAAGCAATAAAAGTGAACGTCGTCTTTTCCGATAGACCCGAAAATAAATTGATAATAAATTTTGGTTTGGAATTTTTATCAAAGCGGCGGATTAGTTCAATCTTCAAACTCTTTCTATAATGCTGATAATGAACATTTTGTTTGAAACAAAATATAAAATACAATCCATTTGACGATCGACGGACAAAATGTATTTTTATTCAAAATGGATAATAAAGAAAAATTTATCTCTTGGATTTTTTATCTATAAAATACCGCGTTATACTCATAATTGAACCGAAAAGTATGAAATTGAATAAATAACTGTTCAAATCAAAACTCTTTTTTAGATACAATCCTTTAATTAATGCCATGATAGTAGCATAAAGGAAACCGGAGATAAAAAACCATTTGATAAATGACTTGGAAAAAGACGACATGGGAAATTTATTTTAAATATTTTAAATGATTCGATAAGGTAAAAATACAAAAAGTTCATGATACGAATGGAGAGCGGAGAATAAGTATTATCCGATAATTATTTTTTTTACATTTGCAAGCGAAACAGCCGATCATTCTTCGCTTAATAGGGTCCTTAGCTCAGTTGGTTCAGAGCGCTGCCTTGACAGGGCAGAGGCCGGCGGTTCGAGTCCGCCAGGACCCACTTTTTAACTTTTTTTGTAATTTGGCTAAAAAAATTACATGCTTGTTAAAGTTTATAGTGCAGCCATCTACGGCATTGAAGCATTTCCCGTTACCATAGAAGTAAATGTGGACAAAGGCGTCGGTTATCATTTGGTAGGATTGCCCGATAAGGCGGTAAGCGAAAGCAGTTTCCGGATTTCGGCCGCATTGGAAAATACCGGACATAAAATGCCCGGAAAAAAAATGATTATCAATATGGCCCCCGCCGATTTGCGCAAAGAGGGCTCCGCTTATGATTTACCGATAGCGCTCGGTATATTGGCTGCATCCGGACAAATCGATACGCAAGATTTGGATAAATACTGGATTTTAGGAGAATTGTCTTTGGATGGAAGTATTAAACCTATTAAAGGTGCTCTTCCGATTACACTCAAAGCCAAGGAAGAAGGTTATAAAGCCGTTATTTTACCGGAAGAAAACAGAAACGAAGCCGCCATTGTGGACGGTATTGATGTATATGGAGCAAATAATATTCGACAGGTCATTGAATTGTTGGAACACGGGACCGGATTGGAACCTTATCGTTTGGATATGGAGCGGCTTTTTAATGAAAACCTCAACCGGTTTGAACATGATTTTTCGGAAGTGCGTGGGCAGGAGACGGTTAAACGTGCGTTGGAAATTGCTGCTGCAGGCGGGCATAATGTGTTGATGATTGGCCCGCCCGGAAGCGGTAAAACCATGTTGGCCAAACGCCTACCGGGGATTCTTCCGCCTATGACTTTGGAAGAAGCATTGGAAACAACCAAAATTCATTCCGTGGCGGGTACATTGAAAAGTGAACACGGTATTGTAACTTCGCGTCCTTTTCGAAGTCCGCATCACACCATATCCGATGTGGCCTTAGTCGGGGGCGGAAGTTATCCGCAACCCGGAGAAATTTCCCTGGCACACAACGGTGTATTGTTTTTGGACGAACTGCCCGAATTTAAGCGCAGCGTATTGGAAGTAATGCGTCAACCCCTGGAAGACCGGGAAGTTACGATTTCACGAGCCAGATTTACGGTAAGTTATCCCGCCAGTTTTATGCTGGTAGCCAGCATGAACCCAAGCCCTTCGGGTTACTTTAATGACCCCAATTCTCCCTTGCGCTCATCCCCTGCCGAAATGCAACGCTATATGAGTAAAATTTCGGGGCCTTTATTGGATAGAATCGATTTGCATATTGAAGTGGAACCCGTCCCGTTCGAAAAATTGAGCGATTCCAGGCCGGCCGAATCCAGTGCCAACATACGGAAAAGAGTCATTGAAGCAAGAAAAATTCAACACGAACGGTTTAAAGATTATCCTAAAATTCATTACAATGCGCAAATGTCATCCAAATTGATTAGAAAATATTGTCAAATCGATGATGCGTCCGTTCAATTGCTCAAAAATGCCATGGAAAAATTGAATTTATCTGCCCGCGCTTATGACAGGATTTTAAAAGTTGCGCGCACTATCGCCGATTTGGAAGCGGCCGACCGGATTCAACCGCATCATATTGCCGAAGCCATTCAATACCGCAGTTTGGATAGGGAAAGTTGGTTTGCTTAACACGCGATGGAATTTGAATATTTTATCTTTATAATTTCTTCATATAGACTTTCTAAAAAACGGTTTTTTTTGATTTGAAAAGTATTCTTAATTCATATTAAGTAGTTTTGTGGCACGATGAACGTTGAATATCAATATTTTATTTATTTTTTCGATAGAATAAAAAATAGAAAACAATACGTTTTTAGAACTTCCCCAAAGAAGGGTTTTGCTCAATTAGACGAGATAAGTCGAACCGAATAAAAAAAATTGCATTTTTGCAGTTATGAAAAAAATTGCTATTCAAGGAATTGCAGGTTCGTTTCACGATTTGGCTGCGCGTAAATATTTCGGCGGAGAAGTTGAACTTTGTCCTTGTTCGTATTTTCGTGAATTACCCGAAGTGCTATTGAATGGCAAAAGCGATTATGCCGTGATGGCAATTGAAAATACCTTGGCCGGTGCTATTTTGCCCAATTATATGTTGATAGATGACAATCATTTACACATTACCGGTGAGGTTTATATTCCGGTCAGGCATTCGATTATGGCTTGGCCCGGCCAATCGATCGAGGAGATTACCGAAGTGTATTCCCATCCCATGGCCTTGCTCCAATGCAAAGGATTTTTCAGGACGCATAGCCATTTGAAAAGGGTCGAATTCGAAGACACGGCGCAGGCGGCACAAATGATTGCATCCAGCGGAAGAAAAGGAATAGCCGCCATTGCTCCCGCAATTGCCGCCGATTTGTACGGATTGGAAATACTGCAAAATAATATACAGGATCACCATACCAATACCACCCGTTTTGTCGTTCTTGAGCGAAGTAACGGCACCCAAGCCCCCGAACAAGGTAAAATTTCATTTAAAGTGATTTTAAAACACAAGCCCGGCGCTCTGGTGGATTTGCTTCAAATCATAAAAGAAGCCGGTATGAATATGACCAAAATTCAATCGGTACCTATTTATGACCGGCCGTGGGAATATGCTTTTTTTATCGATGCCTTGTATGAAAATAAACCCTTATTGGATCAAACAATGCGGGCAATAGATCGGGAGAGCGAGAATTTACATATTTTTGGAATTTATCCTGCTGGAAATAAAGATGTATAAAAATGAAACCGTCAAAAAAATTAAGTGGCATTCAAGATTATTACTTTGCCCGTAAACGCCAGGAGATTGCCCGTTTGGAATCGGAAGGAGCCCGTTTTCTCACGTTGGCCATAGGTAATCCGGATTTGGATCCGCCGGAAGAAGTGATAGAAAGTTTGAAAACTCATTTAAAAGATCCGGGCGCTCATAAATATCAGATGTACAGCGGTTTACCTTCATTTAAGCAAGCCATTGCCGATTTTTATTCTCGTCATTTCGGCGTGCATGTCGATTCCGCCACTCAAATATTACCCTTAATGGGTTCTAAATCGGGAATTATGTGGCTTTCGCTTGCTTATCTGGATCCGGGCGACAAAGCACTCATCCCCGAACCGGGATATATGGCTTATGCATCGGTAACCAAATTGGCGGGAGGTCTTCCCGATTATTTCGATTTGTTACCCGAAAAAAAATGGCAACCCGATTTGGATGATTTGAAAAACAAAGCGAAACAGGCCAAAATCATGTGGTTGAATTATACCAATATGCCTACGGGAACCGTTGCCGATCGCGACTTTCTAAAAAAAATTGTCGATTTGGCTATTGAAAATGATATTATCATCGCATTTGATAATCCTTACTCCTTAATTAGCGATCAAAAAACCAGTATTTTGGAATTTTCGGATCATGCACCGGTAGTGGAATTTCAATCGATGAGCAAAAATTTTAATATGGCCGGATGGCGAATGGGTTGGGTAGCCGGAAACAAAGAAATTGTAGCCAATATTGCCAAAGTCCAAAACAATGCGGAAACGGGGATGTTTTATCCGATGCAAAAAGCAGGTGAAACGGCTTTGAAAATCTCGGATAGATGGTTTGAATACATCAATGATATTTATAACCGCCGGAAGAAGAAAGTCCGGGAATTGGCTTCATTATTTGGTGGAACCGTACCCGAAAAAAGCGGCGGTATGTTTGTATGGGTAAAATTGCCCGAAGGCGTTTCGGGCGAAAAATTATCCGACGAATTGTTTTATAAGCATCATATTTTTATTGCTCCGGGAACTATTTTCGGAAAGAAACTGGATGGCTATGTGCGTATTTCACTGACCGTTCCGGAAGAAATATATGAAGAGGCCATTCAACGAATAAAAACCGAACAATAAAAGTTTCTCGCTTGATTTTGTATACTTGACAAAATGAACAAAGCTTCAAATTTTTAAGTACATTGAAAAAAATAGGTATCATAGGAACCGGCTTGATCGGCGGAAGTTACGGATTGGCATTAAAGCAATTAGGCGGATATCGTATTTATGCCGCCGATGCTTCGCGAAAGCACTTAAATCTCGCGTTGAATGCGGGTTTGGCTGATGAAGAATTAACGCCGGACCTTTATGCGGAAATGGACGGAATTATATTATCCGTTCCCGTAGATGTTTTACCCCGCTTGGCCGTGGAAGTATTGGAACGTACCTCCCGAAACACTTGGATTTTCGATACGGGTTCCATTAAATCGAATTTGGCTTCGTTTTTAAGTAAACATGCTGAACGTAAACGTTTTGTGCTTTCTCATCCTATTGCCGGAACGGAATATTCGGGCCCCGGCGCGGCAAAAACCGGATTGTTCGAAGGAAAAATAAATATTATTTGTAATCCCGGCGAAAGCGATAAGAATATTTTAAAAGAAGTCATCGATTTACATGAAAAATTGGGCATGACCAATCATTTTTTGGATGCACAAGAACATGATGAACATATTGCCTACGTGTCGCATTTATCGCATATAAGTTCTTTCTTATTGGGAAAAACGGTAATGGACGTGGAATCCGACGAAAAAAACATTTTCTTAATGGCCGGTAGCGGATTTGCTTCGACGGTGAGGTTGGCCAAAAGTTCGCCGGATACATGGACTCCTATTTTTCTTGAAAATAAAACCGCTTTGCTCAAAGTAATGCGCCAATATTTGCAAAACCTGAATTATTTTGCATCTTTGTTAGAAGAAAAAAAAAATGAAGAAATTCATACTTTACTAAAAGAAATAAATAAAATAGGAAAAATTATTGACGGAATCAGATAGAATATGAAAAACTCAAAGGAATTCAGAAGTTGGTTGGACGGGATGAATTTGGGACATCCTCTAACAATTGCGGGACCGTGCAGTGCCGAAAGCAGGGAGCAGGTTTTGGAAACCGCCAGGCGATTAACAGGAGGACGTGTTACCGTATTCAGAGCAGGCGTATGGAAACCGAGAACCAAGCCGGGAAATTTCGAAGGCGTGGGGGAGATTGCTCTACCATGGTTGATGGAAGTGAAAAAGGAAACCGGTTTGGAACCCTTTATCGAAGTGGCTACTCCTTATCATGTGGAAACCGCATTGAAACACGGTATTAATATGATGTGGATTGGTGCTCGCACCTCGGCTAATCCGTTTGCCGTTCAGGAAATTGCCGAGGCATTGAAGGGAAATAAGGAAGTAATCATGTTGATAAAAAATCCGGTTAACCCGGATTTGAGTTTATGGATAGGTGCGGTGGAGCGAATTTTCCGGGCCGGGATTACAAATTTAGGTGTCATTCACAGGGGCTTTTCGGTATATCAACAAACACCATATCGAAATAAACCCAAATGGCAAATTCCTTTGAATTTTAAACGCACCTATCCGGATATTCCCATGATAATAGATCCGTCGCATATTTGTGGTAGAAGAGACTGTATTTTCGAAATAGCCCAAATGGCATTGGATTTACAATATGACGGCGTTATGATCGAAAGCCATTATAATCCCGACGAAGCATGGAGTGATGCCAATCAACAAATTACACCCGAAGCTTTGCATGATATTATCAAACGCTTGATTGTCAGAAAACCGGAAGCGGAGGAAGACATTTATCGCAATAAAATCAATGAATTCCGTCGCCATATCGATATTATTGACGACCAATTGTTGGAACTTCTGTCCGAGCGAATGCGGGTAGTGAGAAATATAGGTAAACTGAAAAGAATGCAAAATATTTCTCTTCTTCAACCGGGAAGATGGAATGATATTTTGGAGAAAGTGGTGGAATTTGCCGAAAAAAATCAAATGAGCGAAGAATTTATCCGGGCTGTTTATACCGCCATTCACGAAGAAAGTTTGTGGCAACAGAAAAACGGAAAAAAAATCGAAGAAGATTAATATTCATTATCCCTTTTTTTGTGTAAATGATTGATTATTAACGTTTTTGTTTCAAAGCAGTTCAATTGAATTTTAAATTGACAAAGGGTTCGATAAAACCGGTGTATTTTTCCTAAATTTGAAAAAAAACATTACGACCATGCGATACAAACCCTTACCGGCATCCTTATACAAACGAAACCGCCAAAAATTCATGAACAAAATGAAACCCCAATCCTTGGCGGTATTCAATTCCAACGATATCTATCCCGTCAGTGCCGACAGCACCTTGCCCTTCCAACAACACCGCGATATTTTCTACCTCACCGGCGTGGACCAGGAAGAGAGCATTTTGGTTTTATTTCCCGATGCACCCGACCCCAAGCACAAGGAAATTTTATTCCTCAGGGAAACCAACGACCACATCAAGATTTGGGAAGGCGAAAAACTCACCAAAGAAAAAGCCCGCGAACTCACCGGAATTGAAACCGTATATTGGACCCATGAATTTGAAAAAATTTTCCGCGATTTGATGCGCCATGCCGACCGGATTTATTTCAACACCAACGAACATTACCGCGCCTCCCACGAAGTGGAAACCCGCGAAGACCGCTTCATCAAATGGGCCAAAAAGGAATTTCCCGCCCACAAGACCGAACGAAGCCAACCCATTTTGCAACGGCTCCGCTCGGTGAAAGAACCCGAAGAAATCGAACAAATCCAACGCGCTTGCGACATCACCGAAAAGGGTTTCCGCCGCGTGTTGGACAAAATGCGTCCCGGACTCTACGAATATGAAATCGAAGCGGAATTCGCCCACGAATTTCTTCGCCACGGCTCCAAGGGCTTTGCCTACACGCCCATCATTGCTTCGGGCGCCAATGCCAACGTGCTCCACTACATCCAAAACGACCAAAAAATCCAAGACGGCGACCTGGTTCTCATCGACGTGGGCGCCGAATACGGCAATTGGTCCTCAGACCTCACGCGCACCATTCCGGCCAACGGCAGGTTTACGCCCCGCCAACGCGAAGTGTATGACGCGGTGCTACGCGTAAAAAACAAAGCCGCCAAACTCCTCAAACCCGGCATTTACATTCCCGATTACCATAAAAAAGTGGGGGAATACATGACCGAAGAACTCCTCAAATTGGGCTTGATCACCGAAGAAGACGTCAAAAACCAAAATCCCGATTGGCCGGCCTACAAAAAATATTTTATGCACGGTACTTCGCATCATTTGGGGCTCGACACCCATGACTACGGCATTTTGGAAGAACCCGTTCAAGCCGGCATGGTCTTTACGGTGGAACCCGGCATTTACATTCCCGAAGAAGGTTTCGGTATCCGCCTCGAAGACGATTACGTGGTCCAACCCGAAGGCGAACCGCTCAACCTGATGGCTTCCATTCCCATCGAAGCGGATGAAATCGAAGAGTTGATGCGGAAGAAATAAACCAAATTTTTCCCTTCTAAATAAACCGCCTTTTCGGGCGGTTTTTTTATGAGAAATTATAATATCCGGCCAAAAAAACCGGACAAATTTGGAATTGAATTCCAAAAAAGGCGAACACTGATAACGCAGATTGACACAGATTACACAGATTTCACAGGTGAAGCGGATAATCATAGTTTACACACGACGCTGATTACATGAATTTCATAAATTAAACGGAGTTATTTTTAGATGGATTGGAAAAAATTTTATAAATAAGATTGTAAACAATTGATTTTCAACATAAAAGTTTATTTTGTCAAATGGAATTGACAATTTTAAAACACAGATACCGCAGATTTCCCGGATGGCACAGATTTTTATGGATTAGATTAATGAAATTAAAGAATTTACTAATTTTAAAGCATGACTGAGTATTTACATAAGGATTTAACTGCTAAGATTATAGAATTGTTTTACAAAGTTTACAATACATTGGGTTACGGATTTTCGGAAAAAATTTATGAAAAAGCATTGGTCCTCGAAATGAATAAAGCGGGCATGAACATTGAACTACAAGAACCGGTTCAAGTAAAATATGACGGACATATTATCGGAACATATATTCCGGATATGATTGTGGAAGAGAAAGTCATTATAGAGATCAAGGCGGTTGCACAACTTATTCCGGCACACGAAGCCCAACTACTCAATTATTTGAAAGCATCCGGGAAAGAGGTCGGCTTATTACTTAATTTCGGCCAAACCCCCGAAATAAAACGAAAAATTTTAACCCGAAATCAGTTTGAATAAATAATTAGTCCTAACCAATAATTAAATAAATCTCAATCATACTCAATATCTGCGCAATCAGCGTTATCTGTGTCAGCTGCGTAATCTGTGTTTAAATTATCCCTAAATTTGCAAGAATGAATTTTTGAACATGGCCGAAAACGAGCAAACCGATTTTCATGGCGATAAAATCACGCGGGTAAGCGATAAATTCCAGGAATGGTTTCTGGATTATGCGTCTTATGTGATTTTGGAACGGGCCGTTCCTGCAATTGAAGACGGCTTAAAACCCGTTCAAAGACGTATTTTGCATGCCATGAAAGAAATGGACGACGGGCGGTACAACAAAGTGGCTAATATTATCGGTCAAACCATGCAATATCATCCCCATGGAGATGCGTCCATTTATGATGCCATTGTGGCTTTGGGTCAAAAGGATTTGCTCATCGACACACAAGGAAACTGGGGCAATATTCTGACCGGTGACGGAGCGGCGGCTGCAAGATATATCGAAGCCCGTTTGTCCAAATTTGCTTTGGAAACCATGTTCAGCCCGAAAATCACACAATGGACCCTTTCCTACGACGGCCGTAAAAAGGAACCGGTGTATCTGCCGGCCAAATTTCCGGTATTGTTGGCTCAAGGCGCCGAAGGAATTGCCGTGGGATTGTCCACCACTATTTTGCCGCATAATTTTAACGAACTCATCGATGCATCCATCAAAGTTTTACAAGGAAAAAAGGTGCAAATTTTTCCCGATTTTCCTACGGGAGGCATGGTGGATGTAAGCCGGTATAATGACGGGAAGCGGGGTGGTAAAGTGACGATCCGTGCCAAGATCGAAATCGAAGATAATAAAACCTTGGTCATTCGTGAAATACCTTATAAAACCACTACGGGAAGTTTGATTGAAAGCATAATTAAAGCCAATGAAAAGGGCAAAATTAGAATTAAGAAAATTTTGGACAATACGGCCGAAAACGTAGAAATCCGGATTCAACTTCCGCCCGGTGTTTCTCCCGATAAAACCATCGATGCTTTATATGCATTTACCAAATGTGAAATTTCAGTTTCTCCCTTAGCCGTAGTGATCCGGGAAAATAAACCCGCCTTTATGAGTGTGAGTGAAATATTGGAATATACCGCACACCGGACGGTGGATTTATTGCGAAAAGAATTGGAAATCCAATTGGGCGAATTGCGTGAAAAATGGCATGCCGCCAATTTGGAACGTATCTTTATAGAAAAACGAATTTATTTGAATATCCAAGACCAAACCACATGGGAAGGTGTGCTCAATGCCATTGATAAAGGATTGAAACCGCATATTAAACACCTCAAACGCGAAGTGACCCGCGATGATTTGATTCGTTTGACCGAAATAAAAATCAAACGCATTTCCAAATACGATTTGAATAAAGCCAAAAAGAATATTCAGGATATCGAAGCATGGATTGAGGAAACCGAATTTCATTTGGCCAACATTGTGGATTATACCATTAATTTTTTTAAACAAATCAAGAAAAAATACGGAAAGGGCCGCGAGCGAAAGACCGAAATCAGAAGTTTTGAAAATATCGAAGCCACCAAAGTCGTGGTACGGAATGTAAAATTATATGTAAACCGCGAAGAAGGTTTCGTGGGCACGTCCATGAAGAAGGATGAATACGTGGCCGACGTGTCCGATATCGACGATATCATCGTATTCCGGCGCGACGGTAAAATGTTGGTTACCAAGGTAAGTCCCAAAACATTTGTGGGTAAGGACATTATCCATGTGGGTGTGTTTAAGAAAAAGGACGACCGCACCGTGTATAACATGATTTACCGCGACGGCAAAAAGGGGCCTTATTATATGAAGCGCTTCCATGTGAAGGGCATCACACGAGACAAAGAATACGACCTGACCCAAGGCAAGGAAGGAAGTAAAGTAATGTACTTTTCGGCTAATCCCAACGGTGAAGCCGAAATCGTAACTGTATATTTACGTCCGACCGGTAAGTCGCGAAAAACAAAATTCGATATTGATTTCAGTGATTTGTTAATCAAGAGCCGAAATGCTCGAGGTAACCTGGTGACCAAATTACCCGTAAAATCCGTTAAATTAAAAGAAAAGGGGGTATCTACCCTGCAGGCAAGGAAATTATGGTTCGATCCGGTGGTAAACAGATTAAACACGGAAGAACGCGGCGATTACCTCGGCGAATTTACCGGTGAAGATAAAATATTTTATGTCACGCCGGAAGGTCAAATCGAAGTGTTTGTTCCCACTTTGGAAAAACATTTTCCGACGAAATTGGAATTAATCGCCAAACTGGAAAATAATAAACCGTTAACGATAGTATATTATGACCCGGCCGAAAAGAAACATTATCTAAAACGGTTATGGCCCGGAGAAATTAAGAAAAAGGACGGCATCATTCCCGAAAATACCCGTTTGGTAGCCGTTTCTTACGACCTGTGTCCTGTGGTGGAAATAAAATTCAGAAAAAAAGATAAAGGTATCAAACAAATTCCGGCGGCCGAATTCATCTCCGTGAAAGGTTATAAGGCCAAAGGAAAAATCCTGACAAAAGAAAGTGTTTTGAAGATTAAATTTGTTGACCCGCTTCCTTGCGAACCGGAAACGGATGAAGTTCAACCAAATGAAATTATTAATAAAAAAACAAGTGAAGAGGAAACTCAAAACCCGGACAAAGGAGATGATGATAATCCGCCGACTGAATTGAGTTTGTTTGACGATTTATAATAAAGCCGAAATTGCCGGCTATATTTCATGTCCAAAAAAATCCTTTAAGTGGAATTACCAAACAAAAGAACCCGAAAACAAGTCAATCCCAAGGGTCGTCGATTAATGCATTTTATATCGGCTGTATTCGGATTTATTGCTTTTTTTATCATTATCAAAGGTTTTATCGACATGCACAAAAAGATAAAAGACAAAATATATTTCGATAAAATCGTTTCTTCGGATCGAGAAAATACGGAATTTAAAATCGGACATAATCGTGTGATTTTATATCCTTATTCGGTGATGAAGCACGAATACCGCACCGGCCAATGGTATGTAACGGACGGCGGAGTGTGGTTTGAAGTTCCCGATAGTTTAATGCTTGCCACTACAGGCGGAAAATTAAAAATCAGAAAGGCAAGCGGATATGTGTTGTCCGGCCGTTATCCGGAAATTTTTGTCCAATCGGGCGAGGTTGATTTCGAGAATAAGGTATTAAAAGGTAACAATATTTTATATGATGATTTGAAAAAACAGGTAGATACCCTTTCCATTAATTATCATCGCATTCCTTATATTATTCTTCAAGACGAACAAGCCCGGTACAAAATAGACCGGTTTTTTTCCACTGCGCATTCACAAGAAAAATTTCCCGTAGAATGGGTTATTGTGAAGAAAAAATAAGTTATTTATGCTTCGTTTATTGTTTTTATAAAACTACATATCAATTTTTTTCGTTAGTAATTTAAACTTTTCGGACTAAATATCATCTAATCATCGTCCGTAAAGAAGGAGTTTAATATTGGCTTAAAAAATATTTTTATCTTTGACAATTGTAAAAAAATATCAAAAAAGAATTTTAAAATTAAAAAAACGGCATGAAAAAAATCTTGGGGGCCTTTGTTTTAAGTATGTTTATTTCTCTTTTTTATGCACAAGAAAATCCTTCTACAAAACCGATTAAGGTATTCTTGGATTGTCAAACAGTTTGTTATTCCACTTATTTGAAAGAAAACCTTTCTTATGTGGAATTTGTAAGGGACAGGCATTATGCCGATGTTCATATCATTATCAATTCACAACAAAACGGAAGCGGGGGTGATACGTATTATCTGGAATTTTTCGGTCAAAATGATTTTAAGGATATTCATAAAAAGTTGATTTTCAACACTTCACCCGATGACCCGGATGAAATTATCCGGAAAAAATTGATGGATTATATCATTTTGGGCTTAACGGATTTTTGGTTAAAGGCCGGATGGGAAAATATTTTCACGGTTCGTTTAATCAAAAAAGATAAACAAAAAGAAGAACCCGAAGATCCGTGGAATAAATGGGTATTCAATATCAATGCCGGCGGTTGGGCGAATGGAAGCGAAAATTATTCTTCCATGACTTTTAATACGGGTTTCACGGCCAAGCAGGTCAAAGAAAAAACCAAATTCCGTTTCGGTTTGCGATATAACAAGGGGAAAAATAAATACCATTACAATAATCGTACTTTCGAATCCATTAAAGAATCCTTTTCCGTATCGGTCAGTGAAATTTTGGCCATTAATGATCATTGGTCTTACGGTTTTTTTAGCGGTATCACACGTTCGGTTTATAAAAATTACAAGTTTTCAGGGTATTTATCGGCCGGTTTGGAATATAATTTCTTTCCTTATTCCCAATCATCCAAACATTCGCTTACTTTGAGTGCCAAATTAGGAACTTTAAACAATAAGTATTTTGAAAAAACGATTTACGAAAAAATCGAAGAAACGGTATTCGATACAGATATGTCATTAGGATTGCATATCATAAGAAAATGGGGTGACGCCAGTTTTAGTGTGAGTTATCATCAATTTTTACATGATGCCAAACTTCGTTCTTTCTCTTTCTATACCAATACGAATTTTAGAATATTCAAAGGGCTGTCTCTATACTGGAGCATGTCTTATTCCATTCAGCACGACCAAATCAACGTGGCGGGAGGAAACTTGAGTTTGGAAGAACTATTATTAAGACAGAAGGAATTGCTTTCCGGATTTAATTACTTCGGCAGCATCGGTATTCGTTATTCTTTCGGATCGATATACAATACGATAGTCAATCCCCGATTCGGGACTGGAGGAGGCAGGGTTGTGTATTTCTTTTAAGTCATCTTCCTTCTCATAAAAATTGAACGAAAAGCGTCCATTCCAAACCATTATCTTTTTAATAATTTTAGAAAGAAAAAACGCCTAAAAAAATCAACCGAAGTGGATTTATACGGAATTTCTATGTCATTTTTGATTAACTTTGCTTAGATATCAGGAATACGATTTTCTGCATAAAAGTAACCGGCATCCCTGATTTGTTTTTTTATAGAACGTTTAAAATCAGTATTTTATGTTTTTGATTTTCGATACGGAAACCACCGGCCTGCCCGAAAAGAATATCCCCTTTACGCAAGTGGAAGCATGGCCACGGGCTGTGCAAATTGCATGGCAATTACATGACGAGTCGGGCAAATTGATTGAACATGCATCCTATCTTATAAAGCCGGATGGATTCAATATTCCTTTCGAAGCCCGTCAAAAACACGGAATTTCCACCGAATTGGCTATGGCCGAGGGAAAGGATTTAGCGGAAGTTTTGGATATTTTTCAAAGGGTTGTGGAAAAAGCCACTTATCTTTCCGGTCATAATTTGGCGTTCGATATCGATGTGTTATCCGCCGAACTTATTCGGTTGAACCGTTCGTACGAGACTTTACGCGCCAAACCCGTCATAGATACGATGACGGAAGCAACCGCGGCCTTTTGTCAATTACCTGGCGGAAAGGGTGGCAAATTCAAATATCCGCGTTTGGAAGAATTATATCAATGTTTGTTCAATGAAAGTTTTCGACATGCGCATAATGCCTCGGCCGATGTGGAAGCCAGTGCCCGTTCCCTTTTCGAATTGATTCGTCGCGGCATTATAAATCGAGAAAATGCTCCTTTAAGCCCGGAAGTAATTGCCCGCATAAAAGAAACATATCCCGATACGGTGCCGGCTTTTGGCTTGAAGCATGTGAATTTGTTTGAACGAAGTAAGGAAATCGAAGAAAAAACCCAAAGCGGACGCCGGGACGAACAAGCGGTAAAAATTGATAAAGAAACCCGTTTTACTCATTTGCATGTCTATACACAATTTTCCATTTTGGAATCGACGGTCAAACACAAAGAGTTGATTTCCAAAGCAATAGAATATAAATTGCCCGCCTTGGCCGTGACCGATAAAAGCAATATGTTCGGTGCGTTCCGGTTTTGGATGACCGTAAACGATCATAATAAAAAGGTGGAAGAATCGGAAAGAATAAAACCCGTTTTGGGTGTGGAATTGAATGTTTGCCGCGACCATACGGACAAAACCAAAAAAGACGACGGACATGCCATTGTATTATTAGCCAAAAATAAAACCGGATATGCCAATTTATTGAAATTGGTTTCCATTGCCAATTTGGAAGGTTTTTATTATGTGCCGCGTGTGGACAAGGATTTATTGCGAAAATATAAGGACGGATTGATAGCCCTTTCGGGCGGATTGGAAGGAGAAATTCCGCATCATATTTTAAGAGTAGGCGAAGCCCAAGCCGAAGCCAAACTAAAGGAATGGTTGGATATTTACGGAGATGATTTTTATTTGGAAGTAATGCGCCACGGATTGGAAGCCGAAGAAGTGGTAAATCAAACTTTGAAAAAGTTTTCCGAAAAATACGGTGTGAAATTAGTGGCTACCAATCAGGTTTATTATATCAATCCGGAGGATTTCGAAGCCCATGAAATTTTGCTAAGTGTGCGAGACGGAAAAAAATTGAGCGATCCGGTTGGCACGGGTCGTAATTATCGCAAGGTATTGCCCGTAAACGAATATTATTTTAAATCGCCGGCTCAAATGTTCGAATTGTTCGAAACGGATATGCCCGAAGCCATCCTGAATATCGGTGAAGTTTTGGACAAAATAGAATGGTTGGAACTGCACCGTGATATCATCATGCCTCGATTTGAAGTTCCGGAAGAATTCAAGCAACCCGACGATCCGGATGATATGAAAGCCCAAGCCGCGTATCTTCGGCATTTGGTATTTGAAGGCGCCAAACAACGTTGGGGAGAGCTGACCGACGAAATCCGGCAGCGATTGGAATATGAATTGGAAGTTATTAACAGCGAAGGATTTGCCGGCTATTTTCTAATTGTATGGGATGTGATTAAAAAAGCCAAAGAGATGGGTGTGGTTGTAGGGCCGGGGCGCGGTTCGGCGGCGGGTTCGGCTGTGGCCTATGCCCTTGGAATTACCAATGTGGATCCGATTAAATATAATTTGCTTTTCGAGCGTTTTTTGAATCCCGACAGGGTTTCCATGCCCGATATCGATATGGATTTCGACGATGTAGGCCGGCAAAAGGTAATCAATTACGTGGTGGAAAAATACGGTCACGACAAGGTGGCCCATATCATCACTTATGGTATGATTAAATCCAAAACGGCCATTCGCGATGCCTTTAGGGTAATGGAAATAGATTTGGGCTTAACCAATAAATTAGCCAAATTGGCCGATGCACCTTTGGAAACGATTTTGAATTACGATGAAAAGAAATTGAGGTCCATTATACAGAAACGGGAGGAGTTGGAAAACGTGTTGAAGTTCAAGCAGTTATTAGAAAAAAATCCGTCTTTGATGGAGCCCTTAAAAAAAGCGGCCACCATTGAAGGAGCCATCCGAAACCGAGGTACGCACGCTTGCGGATTTATTATAGCACCACAAAAATTGGATGAAATTATTCCGGTGATTAATGCCAAGGACACCAATTTGTTGGTGACCCAGTTCGATTTGTCGGTAGTGGAAAATGCGGGTTTATTAAAAATGGATTTTTTGGGCATAAAAACCCTTAGCATTATCAAGGATACTATCGAGATGATTAAAAAACGTCATGGCGTCGAAGTTGATTTCGATAAAATGGATTTTGACGATGATGAAACCTATAAACTTTTCAGAGAAGGCCGCACCATCGGTATATTTCAGTTCGAATCGGCCGGGATGCGAAAATATATTAAAGAACTCAAACCGACCGAGTTCGAAGATCTGATCGCCATGGTGGCTTTGTACCGGCCGGGGCCCATGGATAAGATTCCCAGTTATATTGCCCGTAAATATAATTTGGAAAAGGTAACTTATGATTTGGATGTGATGGAAGAAATTTTAAAACCCACTTACGGCATCACGATTTATCAGGAGCAAGTGATGTTATTATCTCAAAAAATAGCGGGTTTTACCGGCGGTCAAGCCGATCGTTTACGGAAGGCAATGGGTAAGAAGAAAAAGAAAGAATTGGATGAATTGAAATCCGATTTTATACAAGGTGGAATGAAAAACGGACATCCTAAAGAAGTTTTGGAAAAAATTTGGAAAGAATGGGAATCATTTGCGCATTATGCCTTTAACCGTTCACATGCAGTTAGTTACGCGATTGTGGCATACCAGACCGCTTGGCTCAAAGCCCATTATCCCGCCGAATTTTTGGCCGCTTCGCTCTCGCATCATATCAATTCGAGAAATAAGGTGACCAAATTTATCGAAGATGCCAAACAACACGGGATAGAAGTGCTTCCACCCGATGTGAATGAATCGGAAAAGAATTTTACGGTTAATAAGGAAGGAAATATCCGCTTCGGTTTGGCGGCGATTAAGGGCGTAGGCGAAAGTGCATCCGAATCGATTATTCATGAACGGGGAAAAGGGGATTATATGACAATATACGATTTTGTGAGAAGGGTAAATCTTTCTTCGGTCAATGCCCGCGTACTGGAAAGTTTGGCTCTTTCGGGCGCATTTGACCGTTTTGGATTCGAAAGAGAAATATACATATGTAACGAACGGAAATTTATACGCGATTTGATAAAATATGCCCAGGCCTATACGGCGGAAAAACAAAAAAACACCCTTTCTTTATTTGAAGGAATGGAAGAAATGGAATTGCCGGAACCCAAACCCGCCAAATGTTCGGAACCTTCGGCACCATCCGAATTGTTGGAAATAGAAAAGGATTTATTAGGTTTTTATGTTTCGGGTCATCCGTTGGATATTTATGAACACCATGTGGAATTTTTTAAGAAATATGATGCCGAATTTGTCAATTTGATATTAAAAGCCCTGAACGAGCAACGCAGTGTGGTCTATCAAACCGAATCCGGCGGGGAAGCCCCTGAAATAGAATATGACGAGGAAACCGGCGAACTTGTTGTCATGGAAAAACAGGATGAAGAAGATGTATTGAGTCTTCATGAAGCGAAAATGCATTTGAGAAAAAAATTGCATTTAACCGGATTTGTAACCGACGTTCGCCGGATTACCACCAAAAGAGGAAAAACCATGGCTTTTTTTAAAATCGAAGATTATACCGGGGAATTGGAAATGGGCATTTTCGGTGAAACTTATCTGAAATACGAGCATTTGATTAAAGAAGGATTGAAAGTCGGAATTACGGCTATGGTGGAAGAAAATTATAATCGTCCCGGCGTATATTCCGTAAGAGTTTTAGAAATGGTTCCCTTGGAGAAAGTATTGGAAAATTATAGCCACGGTTTGATTATTTATTTTAACGAACTCGATATTTCCGAAGAAAAAGTCGAACGTTTGTTGGAATTGATAAAGAAGCATAAAGGCAAGAAGAATTTGGAAATTCAATTGTATTCCATTGCGGAACAATTCAAAATCAAACTGACCAGCCGGCATAATAAAGTGGATATTAATCCCGATTTATTGGATGAACTTAAGGCGGAAGGATTCGAATACAAGGTGCATTAATGTTTTTTTGGCCGGGTGTCATTAAACCTTTTCTTTCTATTTTCATCTCAATATTACATCAAAAACTACCACAATGAAAAAAATATGGTTTTTATTTATTTTCGGTTTTATTGCTACCGCTTGGTCGCAACCTAATGCGGAAAAACCCGTCAGAGAGCAATTAAGAGAGCAATTAATTGAAAAAAAACTGAATTATTTGCGCGAAAAAATGTTGTTGAGTGATGAAGAATTTAAAGCATTTTCCAAAGAATTCAGAACTTATGAAAAAAACCGTTGGCAACTCTTTAATAAAAAAAGAGAATTATTGCAATCATTACAAGGCGACGAAGCGGCCCGCTTGTCCGACCGGGAAGTTTATGACCGGCTTACGCAATTGAGAAAGATAGAAAGGAATTTATTTGACTTGAAAGAAAATCATTTCGATCGAGTGGAAAAAATCTTGCCTCCCCGTAAGGTATTGGCTTATTGGCGTTACTCGATGCATTTTAATAAGATGTTGTTACACAGGCGGCAAGGGAAAGGGAAGGGCCATCCCTCATGGTTAAAGGGATATTTTCAGAATAAGCAAAAACAAACCCGATAAAATCGTAGATTTGCGGAAAAATTCGTCATGCAAGATTTCCGTGTGCGTTTTGCGCCCAGTCCCACAGGCCCGCTTCATATAGGCGGTGTGCGTACGGCATTGTATAATTATTTGTTGGCCAAAAAAAACAAAGGAAAATTTATTTTACGTATCGAAGATACCGACCAAAAGCGTTTTGTGCCCGGCGCTATCGAATATATTAAAGAAGCGCTGGAATGGGCGGGTATTGTTCCCGACGAAGGTTACGGCTACGGCGGGGAATACGGTCCTTACCGGCAAAGCGAACGAACGGAAATTTATCGCAAGTATGTCAATCGACTTTTGGACGAAGGCAAGGCCTATTATGCCTTCGATACCCCCGAAGAATTGGACCGGCTCCGCAAGGAATACGAAGCCCGCGGAGAAACTTTTATGTATGACCATTCCGTAAGGGATAAATTAAACAACTCGTTGAATTTGAGCGAGAAAGAAACACAAGAACGCTTGCGCGCCGGCGTGCCCCACACCGTCCGGTTTAAAATCGAACCGGGAAGGGAATTGGTTATGCACGATTTGATTCGTGGTGAAATCAAAGTTAATACCTCCACGCTGGACGACAAGGTATTGATGAAAAGCGACGGCTTGCCCACTTATCATTTGGCCAATATTGTGGACGATCGATTGATGAAAATTTCCCATGTGATTCGCGGCGAAGAATGGTTGCCGTCTTTGGCATTGCATCATTTGCTCTATGAGGCATTCGGGTGGGAACCGCCTAAATTCGCTCATTTGCCGCTTATATTAAAACCTAAAGGAAAGGGGAAACTCAGTAAGCGCGACGGAGAACTCGGCGGATTTCCGGTTTTTCCTTTGGAATGGAAAAATCCCGACACGGGCGAAACCTATTCCGGCTATCGCGAAGAAGGATATTTACCGCAAGCTTTTGTGAACATGCTGGCCATGTTGGGGTGGAATCCGGGCGACGAACGGGAGATTTTTACTTTGGAGGAATTGATTGAAGCATTCGATTTGTCGAGGGTGAATAAAAGCGGCGCCCGTTTCGATCCGGAAAAAGCCAAATGGTTTCAACAACAACATTTTCAACGGCTTACGGATGATGAAATGTTAGACATGATTTATCCCGTTTTGTCGGAAAAATTGGGATTCAGAGTGGAAGGAAAAGCGCTGAAAGATTATACCGAAAAAGTGTTGCAATTGGTGCGTGAGCGTTTGGTTTTCCCCCGGGATTTTTGGACCTGGGCTTCTTATTTTTATGTAGCGCCCCGCGAATACAATCCTAAAACGGTAAAAAAACGTTGGAAAGAAAACACCGGCGAAATTTTGAAGGAAATTACGGAAGTATTGCAACAAACCGAACCTTGGGAAGCCCGTACCATTAAAGAAAATATATCCGCTTGGATTACACAAAAAGAATTGAGTTTCGGCAAGGTTTTGCAACCGCTTCGCATTGCCCTGACGGGTGATTTGAAAGGGCCCGATTTATTTGAAATGATGGAATTGTTGGGCAAGGACGAAACCCACAAGCGCATTCAAAAAGCCGTTGAAGTATTAGAATAAAAAAAAAGAGAACGACATTACTCGTTCCCTTTTTATTTATAATTGGATGAGAAACTTAAGGTTCAATTCCAAAATAGACGCATACGTCATAATAATTGTTGATATCGACGCCATCTTTTTCCAATTTATCCAAAAGGGCTTGTTTGGAAGATGAAGGTTTGTTACTATTTCCCGAATAGGTGCTGACATTGCTGGATTCTATAATAACCACCTTTACCCAATCTACAGGTGCCAACTCGGAATATAGCGTGCGAGATCCATCTAATTCAAAAGAAATAATTTCTAAAAAATTTGGGATTACATCACAAGAATACTCTCTAAATACCCCATGAGATTGGCACCATACCGTTGCAGGTAACAAACTTACATAGTCGGCGGCTTTGTGCTTGATGTAAACCAGAATTACATCGTTTTTAATTACCTCTTTTGTCAAGATGCCATTCATTTCTATTGTTATAGATCGATGTGAATTATCCCAGGAAGGATTATTAAAGATATAGGTTTGGACATTGGCATTCCCATCTTTTCCCGGAGGACCTTCCGGGCCTTGACAGGCACCGATTAAAATTAATAATATAATGATTCGGCTAAGTTTAATAAAGGTTTTCATGGCTTTATGTTTAATAAGTTTTTATGAAACAAAAGTATGGCGGCTTAAAGGAAAAAAATATAAATTTTGTATCAAAAAGTATAAATATTGTAACATAAGTGCGGTTTTATTTAAGTTTTTAATTTTTTATTGAGGATTTTATAATTCGGCAGTAATTTATTCAAGGGAAAGATATTTTATTTATTTCCTTGTTAGACAAAAAAAATCCGAAGAAAAACAGCTCACAAAATATGAACTCTTTATCTCCGGATTTATCTCAAATTGATTTTTTTCTATAATTATTATTTCTTTGATTCTATATGGAATTTTATAGGCAAATTATAACGTACCGGCACCGGTTTTCCGTCTTTTTGGCCGGGTTCCATTCGAGGAAGCATGCGCAGCACTCTTTTGGTTTCTTCTTCTAAGGGCTTATGCCGGCTGCGGGCAAGAATATTCGTTACGTTTCCGTTTTCATCGATAATAAATTGGGTGTTAATTACCAATATTTTATCATTGGTATTTAGATTTTTTGCAATTTCCTTATTAAAGTGTTTCCGTATGAATTCAGCAATTTTGGCGGAAAAGCATGTCTTGGTTTCTTGCGTGCCAAGTCCTTCACATCCGGGGAAAACCGGTGCTTTGTCCACTTCTCTAAAAGGAACATTTTCCAGTTTGATTTTTTCTTTTGCCAAACTACCTTTGATTTCGCTTCTTAAATCCATTTCATCATTTTCCGGATAATAAATATATTTTTTACCATCCTTAGTCAGAATAAAGACCTTGTTAGGATTAATGGTAACCGTAATGGATTCAATATTTTCGGCAGGAATGTTTTGCAATTCCTTTTTTGTGATTTCTATTCCATCATTGTTTTGCTTATTCAATGAGAAATTTTCTTTATTACAAGATTGTATGCTGAAGGTGACCATGGCCAAAAATGCCGCAAACAAAAATAATTTGAATTTTGCCCTGCGCAAGGGCGTTTGTCGTTGTTGCATCATAATACGTTGTTTAAGTTGGTTTTTGTTAAAGAAAGGATTAATAAATTGAATACCGGAAACTTGGAAAGTTTCTTCCATCACGGAACTGAAATATTCCGCCGGCTTTTTGTATTGTAATAGTGCGGTATCCACGATATGTTCATGTATCAGTTTGATTTCATTTTGAAATAGTTTCCAAAACGGGTCGAACCAAAAAATAATTTTCATTAATTCGAAAAACAATAAATCAAATCCATGTTTTTCACGGATATGTATCCGCTCGTGTTCGATGATGGTATCCTTCAGCGGAGAACGGTATAAATTTTTGTGCATAAAGATGTAATGGAAAAACGAATATGCTTCACTGTTTTCATCCGTGAGAACCAGCCGGTAACCGGGATAGTCCATGTGGGGATACCGGCGTATTTTTTGAATAATTTGGCGTAACTTGTTGAAAAACAATATTGTTGATAACACAACACCGGCAATGTAAATAGAGAATAAAAGGTCTGTGGAGCCGCTTTCGGGAATCAATTTCAGATTTTCTTCCCATGAGGATTCGCCGATCCAAACCGGGGAAAGATGAATGGTTTCCATGGCATATTGCGATACCACCGGAATTTTGATAAACGGCAGGATTACAGATAAAACGGAAGTGAATAATAGGTAAAATCTGTTCCACCGAAAAAAGGTTTCACGCTTCAGGAAAATCCGGTAAAAAAGCCAAAAGCCGGCTTGAAGCATGATGACTTGAAGAAAATAGGTCCACATGACTAAGAGTTTTTACGTAATTCTTTTAATATGTCTTCCAATTCATTGACATCTATATTTTCGCGACGGGCAAAAAAAGAAACCAAATTTTTAAAAGAGCCGTCGAAATATTTGTTGATCATCGTGCGCAAACTTTGTTGCGTATATTCTTCTTTTTTTATCAAGGGAAAATATACATAGCCGCGTCCCTTTTTTTCATGCCCCACAAATCCCTTGTTTTCAAGTATTCGTACAATGGTCGATACGGTATTTACAGCCGGTTTGGGGGAGGGCAATTGCTCGCGAATTTCTTTTACGGTGGCTTTGCCCAAATCCCACATGATCCGGATGATTTGTTCTTCGGCTTTGGTGAGTGTTTTCATATTTGAGTAGTTTTTTATCTTTTATGATACAAATATACAACTAATTTTTTAATCGAACTAATTTTTTAGTAGAAAATATTTTAAATATTTGCTATTTTTTTGTCTGCATCAGCAAATAAAGGGTATGTGAAAGGTAGATATTTTTAACGGCATCAAAAGAATTGGACTTTTTGTTCCCTAAAAAGTAAAATAAAAAGGGATTTTTATTCTAAAATATCTCTTTTTAGAGTCATTGACCTTCCGATTCTTGCTGAAAAGGATTTCCGGGTTTAATATCTTTTACTTTCAATTGAAGGGAAACGCGACCGTTCCAATGGTTTTCGTCAATTTGGTAAACGGCCGAAAAGGTTTGTTTGTTTTCTATAATCGGAAGCTTATCGGCTTGATTAAAAGCGATTGCCACAAGTGATGATTTGGTCGTACCGTCCATGACGAACATGCGCAAGTGATTATTTTCTTTACCGACGATTTTAGCAAAACCGGTATCACGAAGGTCACGTGTATAAAATACGGGTTTCATATTGCCCGGACCGAAGGGCGCAAAACGTTTGAGCAATCGGTAGAATTTAGGAGTGATATCGATCAAATCCAATTCTTCTTCGATTTCCAGTTCGGGTTCGCGCATTTCTTCCGGCATGGTTTCTTTTACTTTTTCTTCGAATGCGTGAATAAAATCTTTTAATTTTTCCGGTTTAACCGAAAGTCCCGCGGCAAATTTATGTCCGCCGAATTGATAAATATGTTCCCTGATGCTGTCCAAGACGGCGTATAAATCGAAATTTTTAATACTTCGTGCCGATCCTACCCAAAGATCATCCGTTTCCGAATAAGTCAGCACAATAGTGGGGCGGTAGTATTTTTCTATCAGACGGGAGGCCACAATACCGACTACGCCTTTATGCCAATTTTTATCATAGACTACGGTGGTATATTGATCGGGATCCAGATGTTCGGTAATGATTTGCAGGGCTTCTTCGGTGATATTGGTATCGGTTTCGCGACGTTGGCGGTTGTTATCTTCCAAAGCCATTCCCAGTTCTTCGGCTTTCCGTTCATCCGGTTCGATGAGCAATTCCACTGCATGTTTTCCATGGTCCATACGGCCTGCCGAATTGATTCGTGGAGCCAAAATAAAGACCAAGTCGGAAACGGTCCATTCGTTTTTCATCATGGATTTCATCAATACTTTCAAGCCGGGGCGGGGAGATAAATTCAATTGTTGCAAACCAAAATACATTAAAGTGCGGTTTTCATCGGTGATAGGGACGATATCCGCTGCAATGGAAACGGCAAGCAAGTCCAAGTAGGGAATGATTTTATCGATGGTATTTCCCCGTCGTTGATTCAGGGCTTGTATGATTTTAAAGGCAATGCCGGCTCCGCTCAATTCTTTATAGGGATAAGGACAATCTTTTTGTTTGGGATTTAAAATGGCATAACTATCCGGTAATTGTTCTCCGGGCGTATGATGATCTCCTATAATAATGTCAATTCCCGCTTCTTTGGCATAATTTACCTGATCGACGGCTTTGATGCCACAGTCCAATGCGACGATTAACGAAATGTTATTTTCTTTGGCATAGTCAATTCCTTTGAATGAAATACCGTAACCTTCTTTGTTTCGATCGGGTATGTAGAAATCCAAATGGGGGGAATAATCTTTCAGAAAAGAATATAATATGGCTACGGCCGTGGTGCCATCCACATCATAATCGCCGTAAATAAGAATTTTTTCATCGTTTTCTATGGCCTTTTCAATGCGCCGGACGGCTTTATCCATATCCTTCATGAGAAATGGGTCGTAAATGTCGGTAAAATTGGGCTTGAAAAATTTTCGGGCTTGTTCGTAATCGGTTATCCCGCGTCGGGCAAGCAACCGGGCTATCTTATAAGGAATATTTAATTCTTTCTCAAGATGTTTTACAATACTTTCATCCGGTTCGGCTGCTAGTTTCCATTTCATACTACAAAATTAATTAAAAAACGTCTATATGCATGTATTTATTATGTTAAAATTTATGTTTATAATTTTATAAATCTGCCGGAATGAATATCTTTGAAGATTAATTGGTTTTGCGCATTTGAATTTGCAATAAGTATGAATTTTGTAATAATTTTAAAAAAGACGGTTTTTCCGAAGAAATGAATAGATCGAATTCCAAACCATTGCTTTATTTATTTATTCGCTTCCTAACCTTGGGATTGCGTTTTCTTTTTATTGCATTATTTTTCAGGTATTCCGAGGCCCTTTACGGGGAATTTAGTTTGGTAGCCACTACGGTCATGCTTGGGGTGTATGTCTTGGGCTTGGATTTTTATACTTATGCAGGCCGGGAATTATTAAAACCCGGAAAAACGGCTTCTCATATTTTTTTACACCAATTGTTATTTTATGGCTTTATTTATTTAATCACCTTGCCTTTGTTTTATTTGGTTTTTAAATTCGATTTTTTGGATAAATCCTACTTGCTCTTATTTTATTTGCTTTTGATAGGAGAGCATTTGTCTTTTGAAATTCATCGCTTGTTATTTTTACTTAAAAAACCATTGGCTGCCAATATAAATTTGTTTTTCAGAAACGGATTTTGGGTTATTCCGCTTGTTTTTATGTTCTATGCCGGTTACCGGATTCATATAAAAACGGTATTGTTATTTTGGGTGATCGGTGATATTTTATCGTTATTACCTGCCGGATTTTTGTTTGGAAAAAAAGGAATTCAATCCATCCTGCATTTTCGCCCCGACACACGATGGATCAAGAAAGGTATTTTGATAAGTATTCCGTTTTTTTTGGCCACCTTGAGTTTTAAAGTAATAGAATTTTCCGATCGTTATTTTATCGATTATTTTTTCGATAAGAAACAAGTCGGTATTTATTCTTTTTTCGGGAATTTATCTTATTTGGTTAATACGGTTGTTTACACGGCGGTTATTTCCATTCAGTTTCCCGAACTGGTGGAAGATATTCTTTCGGGCAATAAAGAGGCATTTAAAGAAAAGTTTGTGATTTTTCGAAAGAAGATAATTTATTGGACCCTGCTTTCGGCGGCCGGTGTTTTGCTTGTGATGCCTATCGTGTTGAATATATTGGGTAAACGGGAACATTTGCAGCAGTATCATGTATTCGTTTTATTGGTATTGGCCAATGTAATTTTAAATTTATCAATGATTTATCACTTCGTCTTGTATGGATTCAAAAAAGATAAAGTATTGTTTTTGGCGGCATTTACGGCAATGTGGATTAATGTGGGATTAAATTTTATTTTCATTCCGGCTTACGGTCTTACCGGCGCCGCTTTAACCACCTTAATAGCCATGCTTGTGATTTGGCTTATTAAATTTATATCCGCGAGAAAAATTTTAAAAGAATAAAACCATTTTTTTATTCCCGGGACTATTGAACTGCTTATTGACATAAGAAAAAGATTTATCTTTGAAAAAAAATTTTTAGTTATGAAAATCAGTGTAATTGGAACAGGTTATGTGGGTTTAGTAACCGGAACTTGTCTGGCCGAATCGGGAAATGATGTGATTTGTGTGGATATTAATGAAGAGAAGGTCAAACAAATGCAAAACGGAAAAGTACCGATTTACGAACCCGGATTGGAAACTTTGTTTCATCGAAATATAAAAGCCGGGCGTTTGAATTTCACAACCGATGCCGAGGAAGGTTTTGAACACGGCGAAATTATTTTTCTGGCGCTTCCCACTCCGGAAGATGAAGACGGTTCCGCCGACCTTTCTTATGTAAAATCGGTAGCGGCACAAATCGGCGAGTTTTTAAGCAAAAGACCGAATAGTGATTACAAAATAATTGTAAATAAAAGTACCGTGCCGGTGGGAACCGCCGATGAAGTGAGAAAAATCATCGAAGACCAAGCACCCGGAGCGGATTTTGATGTGGTATCGAATCCCGAATTTCTGCGGGAAGGATTTGCAGTGGATGATTTTATGAAACCCGAAAGAGTGGTCATCGGCACTTCGAGTGAACGTGCGGCCGAAAAAATGAAAAAGTTATACAAGCCCTTTGTTCGTTCGGGGAATCCCATTTTGATTATGGATGAGAAATCGGCTGAAATTACCAAATATGCCTCCAATGCTTTTTTGGCTATGAAAATTAGTTTTATGAACGAAATAGCCAATTTTTGCGAACGCGTAGGTGCCGATGTGGACAAAGTGCGTATCGGTATGGGGACGGATTCGCGTATTGGAAAACGCTTTTTGTTTCCGGGAATCGGTTACGGTGGTTCTTGTTTCCCCAAAGATGTAAAAGCATTATACAAAACCGGCCTTGATCACGGTTATGATTTTAAAATATTAAAATCCGTTATCGAAGTAAACGAAAAACAACGCTTATCGTTGATTCCCAAGTTGTTAAATTTCTTTGGCGGTGATTTAAAAGGCAAGAAAATAGCCGTTTGGGGCTTGGCTTTTAAGCCGGAAACCGATGATATTCGCGAGGCCCCTTCTTTATATATTATTGAAGAATTACTAAAACACGGTGCGGAAATTACCGCCTATGATCCGGAGGCCATGGAAAATGTAAAGAGAAAATTCGGAGATAAAATACAATACGCTTCCGATCCGTATGATGCATTAAAAGATGCCGATGCATTGCTCATCAGTACCGAGTGGAATGCTTTCCGTTCTCCCGATTTTAAGCGAATGAAAGAATTAATGAAAGAGCCGGTTGTATTCGACGGCCGTAATATTTACGATTTGGACCAAATGCGTAATCACGGATTTGTTTACTATTCGGTGGGACGTCCGCAAATTAATGTAAAGCGAAAACTATGGAAAGAGTTCTAATTACCGGTGTAGCGGGTTTTATAGGTTCCCATTTGGCCGATTATTTTTTGAACAAAGAATACCACGTAATCGGAGTGGATAATTTTATTACCGGAAATGTAAGAAACATCGCACATTTAAAGGATCATCCCGGTTTTAAATTTATCGAACATGATGTGACCAATCCCCTTTATATAGACGAAGATCTACATTATATTTTGCATTTTGCTTCGCCGGCCAGTCCTATCGATTACCTGAAAATTCCTATTCAAACCATGAAAGTTGGTGCCATGGGGACACATAATATGCTGGGCTTGGCCAAGGCCAAGAAAGCCAGAATTTTAGTGGCTTCCACTTCCGAAGTCTATGGCGATCCGTTGGAACATCCGCAAAAAGAAACATATTGGGGAAATGTAAATCCGGTTGGGCCGAGAGGGGTGTATGATGAAGCCAAGCGTTATTTGGAAGCATTGACGATGGCTTATCACCGGTTTCACGGATTGGAAACCAGGATTGTGAGGATTTTTAATACCTATGGCCCGCGCATGCGGCTTAATGACGGCCGGGTTATTCCCGCTTTTATGGGACAAGTACTGAGAGGAGAAAATCTGACTGTTTTCGGTGACGGAAGCCAAACACGATCGTTTTGTTATATAGACGATCAGGTGGAAGGAATCTACAGATTACTACAAAGCGATTATCCCGAACCGGTCAATATCGGCAATCCCGAAGAAATATCAATTAGAGATTTTGCCGAAGAAATATTAAAATTATCCGGCAGAGATGACTTGACTGTTACATACAAACCCTTGCCGGTGGATGACCCTAAAAGACGGTGTCCCGATATTACCTTGGCCAAGCGAATTTTGGGGTGGGAACCTCGCGTGTCCCGGTCCGAAGGTTTAAAAAATACTTTCGAATATTTCAAATCTTTACCTGCGGAGGAATTATACAAAACGGAACACAAGGACTTTTCTAAATATATTAAACCTTGAAAATAGGGAAGAAACATAAAAGAAAACACCGGTTTTCGTTTTTAATCACTCCCATTTCTTTCTTAGGAGACGCCTTTATTTTAAGTTTTGCTTTTTATTTCTTTTTCCGACTGAATTTCCTTCATATTTTCATCTTAGTCGGATTTTGGTTTGTTTTGTCCGTTTTTACGGGATTTTATAAAATCAAAAGAAATACGACTTACAATGAACTGCTAAACTATTTCTTTAAGCATGTCTTTGTGTATTTCGTTTCGGTGATTGCTTATCTCAAGGTATTTGATGCCGAATATATTACCGACAAGGTTTTGCTGTATTATATTTTGATTTTAATGGCGATTTTGCTTATAGTCAAAACGCTGTATTACATGCTTTTAAAGCAATACCGGAGCAAAGGCTACAACTGCCGGAGAGTGGTTATTTTCGGTTATAATGACGAATTAAAGCAATTCCGGAAACTTGTGGATCAACGAATTGATTACGGATTAAGATTTTTGGGATATTTTACGGACAAAAAAGTAAATGCACCGGATATTTTAGGTACTTTTAAGGACGGATTGAAATATATTTCTGATGAAGAAAACGAAGTGGATATGATTTTTGCTTCCGTAAAGGAATTGGGTGACAAAGAAATAGATGAATTATTAAAAACCTCGGAAGAGGCATTTCTCCATGTCAATTTTATTCCCGATAACCGCGATATTTTTAAGAAAAAACTCGAAATTCAATATTTCGAATATTTTCCCGTATTAAGCATCCGTAAATCCCCGTTGGACGATCCGTTGAATGCATTTATTAAACGCAGTTTTGACGTAATATTTTCGTTATTCATTATAGTGTTTGTGTTGTCTTGGCTCACGCCTCTTTTGGCGTTGTTAATCAAGATGGAATCCAAAGGCCCGGTCTTTTTCAAACAATTACGCAACGGATTAAATTACGAGCCCTTTTATTGCTATAAGTTCCGTTCGATGAAGCCCAATAGGTTGGCCGATTTAAAGCAAGTATCCAAGGGCGACAATCGCGTAACGGGTTTGGGCAAAATACTGAGAAAAACGAGTATTGATGAACTGCCGCAGTTTATCAATGTATTAAAAGGCGAGATGTCTGTAGTGGGACCCAGGCCGCATATGATTGCCGAAAACGAACGTTTTCGCAAGCGAGTGGATAAATTTTTGGGACGTCATTACGTACGTCCGGGCATCACGGGTTTGGCGCAGGTCAAGGGATTTAGAGGTGAAGTTCGCAAGGATGAAGATATTTTGAACAGAGTAAAATACGACTTGTATTATATTGAGAATTGGTCGATATTTTTGGATATAAAAATCATCCTTCAAACTATTTTGAATATTTTTAAAGGTGATAAAAAGGCATATTAATGATAGAACGAAATGATGAATATTATATGCGCTTGGCACTCAAGGAAGCCGAGAAAGCATTGGAAGAAGGCGAAATTCCGGTAGGAGCGGTAGTGGTATGTGAGGATCAAATCGTGGCCAAAGCCCACAATCAGACCGAACGATTAAACGATGCCACCGCCCATGCCGAAATGATAGCGCTGACGGCTGCCATGAATGCATTGGGAGCCAAATATTTATCCGAATGCACCGTATATGTGACATTGGAACCGTGTCAAATGTGTTCGGGCGCCCTTTATTGGTCGAAAGTAAAACGTTTGGTATTCGGGGCAACCGACGAGCAAAGAGGATTTGAACATATAGGTTGCCGGGTACATCCGCAAACCGACATTACCCGGGGAATTTTAAAAGAAGAATCGGAAGAATTAATGAAACGGTTTTTTCTTAAAATAAGGAAGTGAAACTTTTCCAACGGGTTGAATGATAGCATTAAAAAAAATGTAGTATATTTGTGGACTAAAATCAGACCTATGACAAAAGCAGATTTAGTACAAAAAATTTCGGAGAAAACAGGTTTGGATAAGAAAGACATCCAAAAGGTAGTAGAAATGTTTATGGATGAAATCAAAAATTCCTTGGAACACGGCGAAAACGTGTATTTGCGAGGTTTCGGAAGTTTTGTAGTGAAACATCGTGCAGAAAAGAAAGCGCGTAATATTTCCAAAAACACTACGGTAATTGTTCCTGCACATTACATTCCTGCTTTCAAACCCTCCAAAATGTTTGTTGAGAAAGTTAAACGAAATGTAAAACCTTGATATTATGCCAAGTGGAAAGAAGAGAAAAAGAAAAAAGATAGCTACGCACAAAAGAAAAAAGCGAAGTAGATTAAATCGACACAAGAAAAAGAAAAAGTAGCATTTTTGCTACTTTTTCGTTCTTTACATATTCGTTCTTTGACATTACGAAACGAATTATTATAACATAAAAAATTTGTATTATGGGAATTGATTTAATTATTAGGTCAAGTCCCTCCGCCATAGATTTTGCTATTCTGAAAAACGGCAAATTAACCGAACTTCACAGAGAAGAAACGGGTGCTAAATTTAACGTGGGAGATATATTTTTGGCGAAAGTGGCCAAAATTATGCCCGGTTTGAACGCTGCCTTTGTTGATCTGCACAGCAAGAAGTACGGATTTCTTCACTATCATGACTTGGGACCTAACATAAGGTCATTATTGAAGTATATAAAACAACTGAAGTCGCAAAAAAATAAGTCTTTGTATTTGCTCAAAGATTTTAAATTTGAACCTCCCATTAAAAAAGACGGGACCATTAATCAAGTATTACAGCAAGGGCAACCCGTTCTGGTTCAAGTAGTTAAAGAACCGATTTCCACCAAAGGGCCCAGACTTACTTCCGAATTATCCTTAGCGGGGCGTTATTTGGTATTGGTGCCGTTTAGCGATAAAGTTTTCGTATCGGGCAAAATCGAACTCGACCGAGAAAAAAGCCGTTTACGCCGGTTGGCCGAAAGTATTAAACCCAAAAATTTCGGACTGATAGTTAGAACGGCAGCGGAGGGCAAAAAGGTTGCCGAATTGGACAAAGACCTTCAGCATCTCATGTCGCGATGGGAAGAAACCGCAAAAAAAATTGCTACGGCAAGAAAACTTCCCGTAAAAGTTTTAAGCGAGTCAAGCCGGGTTAAAGCCCTCTTGCGCGATTTGCTTAACGACAGTTTTAATTCCGTCGTCGTGGACGACAAAAATTTGTATAACGACATTTTGGATACCGTAAGGGAAATTGATCCTAAAAAAGAGAAAATTGTTAAATATTATAAAGGGTCGCTTCCGATTTTTGAAAAATACGATATAGAAAAACAAGTTAAAACTTCATTCGGGAAAACGGTATCACTCGGCAAAGGTGCTTATCTTATCATAGAACATACCGAAGCCATGCACGTAATAGATGTGAATAGCGGTGTATCTCAATCGAAAGATAAAGATCAGGAAGAAACCGCATTGGAAGTGAATTTAAAAGCAGCCGAAGAAATTGCACGTCAATTGCGCTTACGCGATCTGGGAGGGATTATCATCGTGGATTTTATCGATATGAAAAAAAAGGAAAACCGCGAAAAACTTTACCGCTTCCTCAAAGAACAAATGAGTGACGATCGGGCCAAACATAAAATTCTTCCACCCACCAAATTCGGCCTGATTCAAATAACCCGGCAACGGGTGAGACCGGAACGGAAAATAAAAACCACCGAACCGGATCCGAGCAAGACATCTAAAGGAGAGGTTGATGCGCCCATTAATTTGATTGAAAAAATCGAACATGACCTTCAACGCGTCATGGAACAAACCAAAGGAAAAGTGATATTGGGCGTGCATCCTTTCATCGCTTCTTATTTGACCAAAGGATTGATGTCTTGGAAATGGCAAAAAATCTTCCATTATAAACGTCTATTGGAAGTGCAACCGCGACATGGATTCCGTTTTTTGGAATATAAATTCTTTGACAAAGAAGGCAACGAAGTATATTTGGATTAAAATCATATAGCCGTGTTCATGGAGCACGGCTTTTTTTATGCTAAATCGAAAAAATATTCGGAATTTTTCGGCACGGAAGACCCCAAGCGTGGTGTAATTCCGGAGTTATTTGCCGGTCGGTTATTTTTTATCTTTTAAAAATAAATATTCCACTTGCTTTTTTCAATTAAAAATGTTAATTTTGAACGAGTTACCCGTATTCAATTTAAGTAAATATCAACTGCGTTTAAAACATTTTAAAAGAGATTTCTTATCTTGCAACCATTAAATTTTGCTATGAAAAACAATCAAACCAATTATACCGAAGAACACATCAAATCACTTGATTGGCGCGAACATATAAGAATGCGTCCGGGAATGTATATAGGAAAATTAGGTGACGGAAGTGCGCCGGACGACGGTATTTACATTCTTACCAAAGAAGTTATCGATAATTCCGTAGATGAATTTGTAATGAAGGCCGGTAAGCGGATTAATATTCATTTGGATGGCAATAAAATGAGTGTACGTGATTTCGGCCGGGGTATTCCGCTGGGCAAATTGGTAGATGTGGTTTCCAAAATGAATACCGGGGGAAAATATGACAGCAGGGCTTTCAAAAAAACCGTCGGTCTCAACGGTGTAGGGACGAAAGCGGTAAATGCCTTGTCGGAATATTTTAAAGTACAGGCATGGCGCGACGGAAAAACCAAATATGCTATTTTTAAACGCGGTAAACTAGTTGAAGAATCCGAAATCATACCCTCCGATGAAAAAACGGGAACCTTGGTGGAATTTATACCCGATCCGGAGATTTTTCCGCATTATCATTTCAGAACCGAACATTTGGAAAAACTTTTCAAAAATTATATTTATCTCAATCCCGGATTAAGCATTTATTTTAATGGCGTAAGATATTTTTCCGATAACGGGCTTAAGGATTTATTAAGTGAAAAAATCCCGGAAAAAGACCGCCTCTATCCGATTATTCACTTAAAAGGAGAAGATATTGAAGTGGCTTTGACCCACAGCCGGACCCAATACAGCGAAGTGTATTATTCATTTGTCAACGGACAATATACCTCGCAAGGCGGGACCCATCAGTCGGCATTTAGAGAAGCCATTGTGCGGACAATCAGAGATTTTTTCGGAAAAAATTACGATGCATCGGATATTCGTAAATCCATTGTGGGGGCCATCAGCATCAAAGTCATCGAACCGGTTTTCGAGTCGCAAACAAAAACCAAATTGGGTTCCACCGAAATGGGTGACGGTCTGCCTACTGTCAGAACGTATGTGAATGAATTCGTCAAACGGGAATTGGATAATTATTTACATAAACATTCCGAAACGGCCGAAGCCATTCAACAAAAAATCATTGAAGCGGAAAAAGAACGCAAAGAATTGGCCGGTATAAGAAAAATAGCCCGGGAACGTGCCAAAAAGGTGAAATTGCATAATAAGAAATTGCGCGATTGCCGCGTGCATCTGAACGATATGAAAAAGGAACGCCGTTTGGAAAGCTCCTTATTCATTACCGAAGGCGATTCGGCAAGCGGCTCTATTACCAAAGCACGCGATGTAGAAACGCAAGCCGTATTCAGTTTGCGCGGAAAACCGCTCAATTCTTACGGAATGAGCAAGAAAATCGTATATGAAAACGAAGAATTTAATTTGCTTCAGGCGGCATTAAACATTGAAGAAGGATTGGAAAACTTGCGTTATAATCAAATAATTATTGCTACGGACGCCGATGTGGACGGCATGCATATTCGTTTATTGCTGCTTACCTTTTTCCTGCAATTTTTCCCCGAATTGGTCCGAAACGGGCACCTCTATATTTTGGAAACCCCGTTATTCCGGGTACGAAACAAACAAAAAACCATTTATTGTTACAGTGAAGAAGAAAAGCAAAAAGCGGTCGAAGAATTAAGTAAAGGAAATCAAAAACCGGAAATCACAAGATTCAAAGGATTGGGCGAAATATCTCCCGACGAGTTCAAGCATTTTATAGGCAAAGATATTCGCTTGGAACCTGTCGTATTGGATAACGAAAAATCCATCGAAGAAATATTGGCTTTTTATATGGGTAAGAATACCCCTGACCGTCAACGTTTTATCATTGACAACTTGAAAGTGGAATTAGACTTGGTGGAAGAGGCAATGAATTGAAAACTGAAATATTGAAGGTAGAAGTATGATATTGCAAGAGCCGGATATTTTATTCAAATGAGTGGCGGTATAAGTATAATTCGATTATTTGTTCCTTATAAAATTTTTTTTCTCCTCGTGATATGGTGAATCAACGGTTTCCGAAATTTGTAATAACTGGTCTATGAAATAATCGACCGGTTTTTTTCATAAAAAACGTATTTTCGTAAAAAAATTGATAAGGTTTGAGTAAATCCGGAAAAAGAACACCTTTGATGCAGCAATATTATAGCATCAAAAAGAAATATCCCGATGCATTATTGTTGTTTCGGGTGGGCGATTTTTATGAAACTTTCGGAGAAGATGCCGTGAAAACCGCAGGAATTTTAGGTATTGTTTTAACCAAACGCGGAAATGGCAGCGAAGCGGAAACCGCATTGGCGGGCTTCCCCTATCATGCGCTCAATACTTATCTGCCCAAACTCGTTCGTGCCGGTATGCGTGTGGCCATTTGCGAACAATTGGAAGACCCGAAAAAGGCGAAAAAAATTGTCAAGCGAGGAGTTACCGAAGTAATTACTCCCGGTTTGGCTTACAGTGAAGATGTACTCGACAAAGACAAAAATAATTTTCTCGCTTCGGTATATTTCGGAAAAAAACAAACCGGTTTGGCGCTCTTGGATGTAAGTACCGGTGAATTTTTTGTGGCCCGCGGAAACAATGAATACATTGGGAAACTATTAAATGATTTCTCTCCGAAAGAAGTAATTTTTTCAAATCAGGACAAGAAACTTTTTCTTAAACATTTTGGTGAAAAATTTTATACTTATCCGCTTGATGAATGGATTTTTCAGCAAGATTATGCAATGGAATTATTGTTGAATAAATTTCAAACGGCTTCACTTAAAGGATTCGGTATTCATGATATGGACGAAGCCATTGTGGCGGCCGGTGCCATTTTGCATTATCTCAAACAAAATCTAAATGATCAAATCGATCATGTGAGGCGTATTCAGCGCTTGGTTAGCGACCGTTATGTATGGATGGATAAATTTACGGTCCGGAATTTGGAATTAATGGAAAGTCCTTTCGGAAAGGATGTCACACTTTTGGGGATTTTAGACAAGACACTTACGCCGATGGGCGGCCGTTTGATTCGGAGATGGTTGATGTTTCCGCATAAGGAATTGGAAGAAATCAATCGCCGTCTCGACACGGTGGAAGCATTGGTAAAAGACGACCGTGTCAGAGAAAACACGGCAGGTCATTTAAAGGCACTGGGCGATATGGAGCGTGTGCTTTCGCGGGTGGTAACGGGAAAAGCCAATCCGCGGGAAGTATTGCAATTGCTGCGGGCATTGAAAAATACGGTACCGATCAAAGAGGGATTGACATCTCATCCGGATAAAGTTCTAAATGAACTGGGTGGAAAATTAAATGAATTGGCTGATTTACAACATCTTATTGAAAATACATTAACACCCGAACCGCCGGTGAATTTAAATAAAGGCGGTGTGATCGCCGAAGGCGTTTCGGCCGAATTGGACGAATTGAGAAATGTAAGTCGAAATGCCCAAGCCGTATTGAATGAGATTTTGCAACAAGAAATTGAGCGAACCGGCATTCAATCGTTAAAAATAGGTTTTAATAATGTATTCGGCTATTATTTGGAAGTAAGAAATAAATACAAGGAAAATGTGCCGCCCGAGTGGATTCGAAAGCAGACTTTAACGGCATCGGAACGTTATATCACCCCCGAATTAAAGGAATTGGAAGCCAAAATATTAGGTGCCGAAGAACAAATTTTGGCCTGGGAGCAACGATTATATGCCGAATTATTGGAGAAAATTAAATATTATGTAGCACCGGTTCAGGAAAATGCTCACATATTGGCCCGTTTGGATGTTTTGCTTTCTTTTGCGCGCACAGCCATAAAAAATTATTACGTCCGGCCCGAATTGAACGATTCTTATGTGTTGGATATCAAAGAAGGACGCCATCCCGTGATCGAGAAACATCTTCCCGAAGATGAAACTTATGTAGCCAATGATGTGTATTTGGACCGGGAAAAACAACAAATCTTAATCATTACGGGTCCGAATATGTCGGGCAAATCCGCCTTTTTACGTCAAACCGCTTTAATTGTTTTGATGGCGCAAATGGGAAGTTACATACCTGCCAAATCGGCAAAAATCGGACTTATCGATAAGATATTTACACGTGTAGGAGCCAGTGATAATATTGCCATGGGCGAATCTACTTTTATGGTGGAAATGAACGAAACCGCGAGTATTTTAAACAATTTAAGCGAAAGAAGTTTGATTTTGCTAGACGAGATAGGCCGTGGAACAAGCACCTATGACGGTATTTCCATCGCTTGGGCAATAGCCGAATATTTACATGAACATCCAACCCGTCCGAAAACTTTGTTTGCGACGCATTATCATGAATTGAATGAAATGGAGAACCTTTTTGAACGTATCAAAAATTATCATGTAAGTGTTAAAGAGCATCAAGACCGGATTATTTTTGTGCGTAAAATGGAACGGGGTGGAAGCGAACATAGTTTCGGAATTCATGTGGCGAAATTGGCGGGGATGCCCGCATATGTATTGAATCGCTCTAAAAAAATGCTGAAAAAATTGGAAGAATCCGGGAGGAAAGAAGAAGACAAAGAAAAAATAAAACAGCAGGAACCGGTACAATTGAGTATTTTTCAATTGGACGATCCGTTGTTGGAAGAAATCAGAGATTTGATTATTCAAACCGATATCAATAATCTGCGGCCTGTCGATGCCTTAAATTTATTGGATCAAATCCGAAACAAGTTGGTGAAAAAATAATTCCTGACGATTTAATAAAATCATTAAATGTTGATTTTCAACCTTTTAGTAAGATTTTTATTTCTCAAAAAATTCAATTACTTCTATTAGTGTATCTTTCGTTTGTGTCCGGGTCTCCATTTTGACGGCCGCTTTCAAATCATTCAGCGCATGGGTATATTCCGACTTTTTCAGAAGATTTGCCGCATGAGCGCGAATAATTGCACTGCTATCTCGAAGGAGTCCGATATTCCACCGAACGGCTGGTCGCGAACGTAATTCATATAAACTATCCATGGCAGCCAATTTTTCTTTTTCGTTTGCTTTCAAAAGTTTCCACCATAGTCGTTTTTCCGTTTTTATCAAATTTTTATCAAATAAAATCGGTTGATGATTTCGTTCGGGAGCAATCCATTTTTTATCGTAAGAAATTAATTTTTTACCGCTCACTATGCGAACCATTCTGGGAATCATCCAGCGGATTCCGGGAGTGGATTCCGCATGCCCGCCGATAGCGAAAATTCTCCCTTTCCCTACTTGTTGGTAATACATGAATAATTTCCCCGGGGTTAAACCTGCCGGAGTTCCTTCGTTCGGATGAATGTCGGTTACATATACCGCCAAAGGATGAAAATCCGGTTGTTGCTCTAAAGCTTCCATGATGGGGCCGTCATAATATTGAATGAATTGCGGTTTATTTTTGAATTCGGGAAATATTTTCAAACCTTCTTTATTGAGTTTGAATTCGATCAATCCCCGTCCCCGATTGTAATGAGCTCGGTCCAAATGTTTTACGTGGGCTAATTTTAAACTCGGATAGGTAGGTGTATTACATAGCATATATGCACCTGCACAAATACCTATGATTCCTTTGCCGTTTCGTACAAATTCTTTTACTTTATTTTGGCCCGCATATCCCAGATTATTCAGTTGTTTACTACCGCTTCCGCCGGGAAAAATAATTACATCGATCTCATTTAATTTTCCACTGACTATTTCCGCCGCACTAATGGGAAATGCTTCTATTTCCTGATCTATTTTTAATGCTTCTATGGTTTCAATTACACTCACTGCTCCCGCTCCGTCGCCATTAAAAACCCCCACTTTAATTAACTTTTGGGAGGAATGTGATAAACCGGATGGAATTTCGCGGGTAGTATCGGCTGAATGGCATCCGAACAAACTTGTAAGGAAGAAAAAAATAAGGAAATATTTCATTTTAAATGATTCTGGTGAGTATTTTCAAATAAATCAATGCGAAATTCTCGATGATACATATCGCTTATGTAGCCATCCAACCAATCGTACATTTCTTTGATGTCTTTTTTAACGGGTTTTCCTTTTGCATGCCATTTTTCTAGTAAATCGTAGGTTTTGGCATAAATGATTTTTTCATGTTTTTTGATAATTTGATCGATGCCCGTCTCTTTTACATTGACCAATGCATTGATGTTAATATATTGATGGTCCACCTTTCCCCATCTGATATTCATGATTTTATATTTTTTTAGCCAAGTGGCTGCATAACTAATGGGAGAATCTTGTAATACATTATCATAACGGACGATTTTGGGCAAATCGATTTTAGTTACCCATACCGGCACAATTACTGACGCTAAAGGGAACCCCACATTGGCCCAAAGCGTTGCCAAAGACGGATTTTCTCCTTTCTTCACGCCTTCTACCACTACGGAAGATGCGGTAATAGGGCGGGCGATATAATCGCGGAAATGAATATATTTGGGCGTTTCGGGAGGTAAATGATAATAGGTTATCATCGGTTTGTCTTTGGTTAAATAATGATATAAATTTTTGGCTACATGTTTTTGGATGTATTGTGCCGTGATACCTTCATAGGTGGAAACGGCGTTGTAAAAAAGTTCATTAGCCGCATTGTAGCGTATATATCCGCTACTTTCCAAACCAAAAGGACCCGAATGAGAATAGTTCGTACGGATAATATATCCGAAAGGCGCAATGGCAGGGTCGTTGGCGTCGAATTTTACGTATTTGTAATTATTGACTTCGTAATAAGCCGCTCCGCCGGAAGCATCGATTACTCCGAAATTGGCTTCTAATCCGGTCGGGCGCGGAAGTTGATCAAGCAGGGCTTCGAAATCCGCAAGTGTTTTGCAAGTAGCGAGGGCTTTTTTCATGATGCGTCCTTCCCATCCGTTGCGTTCATCGTCATTATCAAGATTTAAATTGTATGAAGCGGAATTCATGATGGCAAATCCTTCCGAATTAAGGCCGATCCAGATGCTTTTTCCCTCCGTATCTTTAGAATTTACCAAACCTACATAGGCATATTTTCCATCATCAAAATAGCGCAATGCATTATTGATGGCTCGGGTATCGCGATTTTTCCAAAGCATCGGCCGTCCGTCCCGGGTGTATTTCCCCGATATAACGGCAGTCGTACAACCCCACGAAGTTAGAAGATAAAAGAAGAACAATAAAAGAAAGATTTTTTTCATGACTGTAATTTTCAGCGGTTTATAACCAAAATTATAAAAATTCCGGGAGTTTCACTCTAAAGTGAGGTCCATTTCCTTTTTAAATGCAAAAGAAATCGAATGTGTAATTTATATTTATTCATTTAACTCGGTAAATTCAATGTAAAATCATAAATTTGAAAAAAATAAGAAATATGAAAAAATGGATTTTATTGCCGGTTTTGTTTTTAATCATCTCGGCTTGCGGAAAGGATAAAACCGATACGAGCATAAAAGCTGAAAAATTGAAGGAAAAAGTTACCGAAAAGGATGAATCGGCATTGCGATACCGGATGTTTAAAGTGGACAAGGCCGGGGTGGCGCAGGTAGGCGCTATTTTTAAATCATTTTTAGAAGAGGAAGGCATGTATTATCCGCGGGTGGTGGATTTCAAATATGCCGCCCAAGTGGATAATATCGAATTTGATCTTAAACCGACCGTATTGATTCTTTTCGGTCATCCGAAAGAGATAGGGGTGTTGATTCGTGAAAATCCCGAAGTGGCTTATGATTTACCTTTCCGTATTTTGGTTTATCAAAACGACAACGGGGAAACTTGGGTGATGTATGCCGATTTCGATGCGATGAAGAAGAAATATTTTCTAGCGGATAACAATAATATCATTCCGAAATATAAAGCATTGATGAAAAAATTTGAAGAGAGATTGCCGTATTATTTAAATCGAATGGAAAAAAATCCCGAACAGTCATAATATGAAATTTTTAAAAAGAAAATTAAAGCGCAAGGGATTTGTACCGGTTAAATTGAAGGTGTTACGCGTGCCGGATATGAGTTCGAGTTTTCATTTTCTGGTGCGAGTAAAAATTAACGGAAAGAAAGGCAATTTTATTTTGGATACGGGTGCTTCCACTACGGTGGTGGATATCCACCGGGCGGATAAATTTAATATTACTATTCCCGAGATGCAACCCGATATTATGGCATTCGGGGCGTCACCGGATGAATTAAATGTGGAATTTTCAGGAAAAAATAAAATTAAAATCAAGTCTTGGAAAGGCGGGAAATTTCCCGTTATTTTGATGGATTTGTCTCATATCCGCGAAGCAATGGAACTCCACCAAGTGGAAGTGGACGGGATTTTAGGTGCCGACGTGCTTATAAACGGGGAAGCGATTTTGGATTACGGGAATGAATATTTGTACTTAAAAAATTCGAAGTAATGAATTGGCGCAAATTAGGGAGTTTGGCTTTGTTTGTTTTGGGAACCATTGTGGCATTCCAGAATTTTTTTAGGGTATTTGCGCCCGGCTTGTCATTCGTTCAGCGTTCCTATTATTTTATTTTGGGGCTTGCGATTTTGTTTTTAAGCGCGGGTGCGTTTTATGTGTACAGAAAAGAAAAATAATCCGGTTTTGTTTCTTAGCATCATTATTGCCACTTATAATCGTTCAAAGCACTTAAGAGAGTCTTTGGAAGCATGGAGTAAGCAAAATTTTTCAAAAGGAAATTATGAAATAATCGTAGTGGATAACGGCTCGCCGGATGATACGCAAGCCGTTTGCAGGGAATTTCGAACCCGGCACCCGGAAGTAAACTTTAGATATGAGTTTTTGGAAACGCCATGCCTATCCTGTGCACGAAACCGGGGAATTGAATTGGCCCGGGGAAAATATGTGGCATTTGTAGATGACGATGCCCGCCCCGGGGCGCATTATATAGCCAATTTTTTTAAACGGACACAAGAATTTCCCGCCGTTCAAGCGTTTGGCGGCAGGGTATTGCCCCGCTACGAAACCGGTCAGGAACCCGTATGGATGAGCAAGTATTTACAACGCTTGTTGTCCTTTGTGGACATGGGCGATAAAGTCAAAACATTCAACAAAAAATATCCCGTAGGATGCAACATGTTATTTCGAAAGGATTTGTTCGATGAAATCGGCGTTTTCGACATTCCGGCGGGCTACCGTTCGGAAGACAAACATTTTTTTCTGAAAGTGAAACGGGCGGGAAAGAAGGTGTTATACTTGCCCGATGTAATAGTTTATCATTTTATCGACGCATGGCGATTAACCGAAGATTATGTAAAAAATGTTTCTTGTAAAAACGGTTGTTCGGATAATAAAATGTATGAGTTGTTCGACAATTCTTTCATGTTGAAAATCAAGCATTTAGTTGGATTGTTGTTTAAATTGTCAATTTCGCTCTTTTTATGGGCCGGTTTTATTGTAAAAGGGCAAAAAGAGAAAGGAAAATATTTATTTTTGTCCATGTGGCATACCCTTAGAGGATTTGCCGGCGGATGTCAAAAATGTCATTCATGAATCAAGAAAATTTAATTCGCTTAAAGGACTTTTCTTCGGATTTGGGTTCCACTTTAAAAACCTTGATGAGGATACCTTTTATGTGGCGTCCGGCGGATAAGTTTCCTCCTTCGCACCATCAAGAAGCCGTGATTTTGGGTAACGGGCCTTCGCTCCGCAATTTTTTACCTAATCATCAAGATTTTTTAAAAAATAAAGACGTATGGGCGGTTAATTTATTTTCGACCACGCCATGGTTCGAGAAAATAAAACCTGCCAAATACGTGGTATCGGCACCGGAATATTGGTTGGACGAAGTGGAAGAGGATTTTCAAAAATGGCGAACCGATCTTTTCTCCTCACTTGCCGAAAAAACCCGTTGGCCGATGGATTTTTTTATACCCGTAGCAGCCAAGGGTAAAGGAGATTGGCAAAAAATGTTAGATAACAACAAGCACATTAGAATTATCTTTTACAACACCATGCCCGTGGAAGGATTCAAATGGTTTCGCTACGCATTATATGACCGGAAATTCGGCATGCCCCGTCCGCATAATGTGATGATTCCTTCTTTAATGAACGCCATTCTTAGCGGCTATGAAAAAATATATGTAACCGGTATCGACCATGATTGGTTACAATATCTCAGCGTGCAAGAGGATAATACCGTGTATTTGATTCAGAAACATTTTTATGATGAAGAAGGAAATCTGAAGCCCGCCGTGATGAAAAAGATGGGCAAAGGCCAAAGAAAAATGCATGAAATTTTAGAAAAATTTTATTATTCGTTTCGTGCCTATCATGAGATAGCGGCTTATTCCACACATAAAAATACCCGGATTTATAATATAACGCCCGGTTCAATGGTGGATGCTTTCGAACGAATGAAATTGAAGTAAATTATACTTTTATCCGATAAAATATGCCCCCGCCCATCCTACTCCCGCACCCAACAAGGCCGACATGATGAGTATGGGCAAAATGGCATTTTTATCTTCTTTGGCGACCAAAAATAAAATAGGAATAGCCGACAATTCCGCAATGATTAATCCTTTTAGCCAAGGAGCCATATCCCACGAGACAAAAGGAATAATAAGTCCCAGTACCACCCAATGCGTGAAGGCGGATAAATTGGCCGTTTTATCCATTTTTTGCATAATCATGGGTAATACGTCAATGATGCCTGCAATAATTCCGATGGTTAAAGCAATAAAAAAACTGTTCATAATCAACGATTTAGGGATTATTTGGCGTATTGTTTCAATTTACCGGCGGCCGCTTCCTTGCCGCGGTTAAACGCATCGATGTTCATATTGACGATGCGTTCGCCTTTGCGGGAGAACAGTTGGGTGATGGCTTTTTCCCAAGTTTCCTGACTGAAAGGAAGCAAGTGCGATGCAGCGCCCGCCAAAACGATGTTGGCCGTACGGATGCTTCCGCTTTTTTTGGCCAAATCGCGGGCGTCGATGATCAGGTGGTGGGGAAAACTTTCCAATTGTTTGCGCAATACGTCTTCGGGCGGATAGTCGGGAATGTTGACATACGGATTGATGTCCGTGATGATCCAGCCGTCCGGCGAAATGTAGGGCAAGTAGCGGAAGAGTTCCAAGGGCTCTACGGACAAAATCATGTCGGCCTTGCCGTAGGGAATCAAATCGGACCAGACCGGTTTGTCACTGATCCGCACATGGGATTGCACGGCGCCGCCCCGCTGGCTCATGCCGTGTACTTCGGATTGTTTGACGTATAAATCTTCCAATAAGGCGGCGGTGTCCAATAGTGCGGCAATGGTCAAAATTCCTTGGCCGCCCACACCGGATAGCAATATGTCTTTTTTCATTTGTCAGCAATATTGATTTAATCAAATATACACAATTTAACTGCAATGGAGAATGAGAATGATTATTATTTTCATCAATTTGGAATTGAACAAATTGAAAAAGTGAAAAAATGTAAAAGCAAATTCAACATTTTTTTGAGATTTTAATGTAAATTTTTTATATTTATCAATTACATATAAAATTTTATAGATTAATTTTTATGGCATTGACGGTTGTTGTTCTTTTAAGTTCTTTTCATAAATTCTCCCATCCTTTCTCGTTAGATAATAAAGTATGGGCCACCTTTACCGAATATGCGATATTATATCATTATTATACCACAGATAATAACGGGGATAATATCTATGTTAAAATGGATGCATTTAATATGTATGTGGTGCCGGATAGCCATACTGATAATTATGACAGTTGGTTTCTGACGGGGCTTATTTGGGATGTGCTGGACAATCATTCAAAAGGGGAAGGATACTTAAAAAATTATAATGTTTCGCCTTCCACCAGTGCCCCGATCATTGATTTTTTGTATTTGGGTGATATTTCATCGGATTTTAGCCCTGTGTATAACTGCCTTACCCCCGCGGTAAGAGATGCATATTACCTCAAAAGATGTCTCATTAAGCATTACCCCGGCTCCAGTTCACAAATAATTCAATTATTCGATAGCTATGGATACTAAGAAATATTTTAGACAAATAAGAATTGTTTCATTAACAATTATAACTTTAGTGATACTTCAAGGGTGTCCGACGTGTGGTTATCATACTACTTCTAACCCAATTTCTTATCCCGGTTTAATTAAAATAACCCCTTTGGATTCCATGTATCATCAGGATGATACCATTATCATATCCGTCCGTTTCCCTTCACGCATACCCGATGGTTCCGTGAATAATGATACGGTGGATCTCTATGAGGCAACTGGAATTAGAAAAACTGAAATATCAGGAAATTTGTATAAAATTATCGATCCGAATGAGTATGAAATTTTAGAAGGAGAATATGACAATTATCGTTCATATGTCAAATATTATGATGCGGTGGATGAATATCGTTTTAAGATTCGAGTAGTTTTGAATCTTATCGGAGATTATAATATTTTTGGAGGTTCAACAATAGAGTTTCCCCTTCCGCCTCCTAATCCCAAATGTAAAAGAAGTGATTCCTATATCATTAGGACATCCATTGAAGGAGCGGATACCACCGGCTATATCAGGTTTACGGTGCTGCCGTAGGATGCAGGAAGGGGGATATTTTACGGGAAAATGAAACAAAATCGAGCAAATAAGATGGTTTTCAACCGGCACATTGTTTGGATAAAGGAGGGCTATAGTTCACAAATCATTCAATTATTTGACAGCTATGGATACTAAGAAATATACCACCCGCATAAAGAAAATTTTTATTTTCTTAGGAATATCCTTTCTCTTATGGGGCTGTCCATTATGTCTTAGTGTTCCCCATGGTTATAACGTAATTATTCCCGGTTTAATTAAAATAACTCCTTTGGATTCCATGTATCATCAGGGTGATACCATTATCATATCCGTCCGTTTCCCATCGCGTATGCCGATTCAAAATGTAAATAATAATACAGTGGATATATATGAAACAACCGGAGAGAGAAGTGCCGGAATAGTAAGCGAATTGCATACTATAATCGAACCTAACACTTATGAAATTTTGGAAGGTAAATTTATAGATCGCCAAGTATATGTCGAATATTATGATGCGGTGGATGAATACCGGTTTAAGGCAAGAGTAATCTTTAACCTTACCGGTAATTATGATTTAAGAGGTGGTTCCTTAATAGAATTCCCTCTTCCGCCTGAAAACCCCAAATGTAATAAAAGAGGTTTTTTCTCTATAAATACCACCATTGAAGGAGAAGATGATGACGGGCATATCAGGTTTACGGTGTTGCCCTAGTGAAATATTTCACCTATAATCGTACAATCTCCCATCTCAAAGAGAAACTCCGGTAAGATGAGTCCGGGCTATAATATGGCCCGGATCATTTCTCGTAACTCGGCTCCAAGGTGTTGAACTTGCGGGCCAATTCTTTCATTTCGTTGTTCATGGTCACGCAAGGGCGTTGATAAATAATTACCGAAGGGCCTTGATAGGCCAATTCTTTCTTCAGAATTTCCACGTTTTTGTCGAAATATTTTTTCAAAGGAATCACCACTTTGATGTGTTCTTCTTCCACGCCCAGCCCTTTGGCAATTTCATATAAATGTCCGAAGGCCAACGAAGGTTGCGCGCCGGTCATGGCCACGGCCGAATTATCGGCAATGATTACGGTTACCGGGCTTTTGTCCCACACGGCACTCAGAAGCCCCGTCATGCCCGAATGGGTAAAGGTGGAATCGCCTATCACGGCAATGGCGGGTTGCCAACCGGCATCGGCGGCGCCTTTAGCCATGGGAATCGAAGCCCCCATGTCGATAATGGTATCGATGGCGTCGTAGGGTTCCACGATGCCCAATGAGTAGCAACCGATATCGGAAAAGACGTGGTTGTCGCCCATTTCGGGAATCAAAGATTTGATTTCTTTGTACATGTCGATATGGCCGCATCCGGGGCACAATTGGGGCGGACGGCCCGACACGAATTCCGGGACGCCGTATTCCACGGGCTCTTCCAAACCCAAAGCCACGGCCACATGGTTGGGGTTCAATTCGCCCGTGCGGGGCAAATGTCCCGTTAATTTTCCTGTTACCTTGTTGTCAAAACCCAAATAATCCGACAGCAATTCTTCAATCAACGGATATCCTTCTTCGATGACCAAAATTTTTTCGTTGCGTTCAAACAATTTGCGCAACATTTTTCGCGGAAGCGGATATTGGGTGATTTTCACTACGTCATAGGGCAATTCTTTGTCCGTGAAATTTTCCATCAAATAATTGTATGCAATGCCCGACACCACGATTCCCAAGGAATGGTCGGTACCTTCGATAAATTTATTCCAACCGGAGGTTTCGGATTCTTCTTCCAGTTCTTTTTGTTTTTCAATCAGTTTGCCGTATTGTTTTTTGGCGTAGGAAGGCACCAAGGCAAAACGCTTGGTATTATCCGGTGTGTTCAAGGGGTTTTGCGGGCGTTTTTCGTCTTTTAGGTTCACGATGCTTCTTGAGTGCGACAGGCGGGTGACGCTTCGCAACAAAACGGGAAGTTTGAATTTTTCGGATAAATCAAAAGCGTAGGACATCATGTCGTACGCTTCTTGCTGATTGGAAGGTTCCAGAATGGGCACCATGGCAAATTTGCCGTAAAAACGGCTGTCTTGTTCGTTTTGGGACGAGTGTTGCGAAGGGTCGTCGGCGACCACGCAAACCAATCCGCCGTGTACGCCCGAAATGGCTGAATTGATGAATGCGTCGGCGGCCACGTTGAGTCCCACGTGCTTCATGGTGGTCATGGCGCGTTTGCCCACAAACGACATGCCCAATGCTTCTTCGTAGGCCACTTTTTCATTGGCCGACCAGTGGGCTTTCACTTTTCCTTCTTTCACTTCGGGGCTTTTAAACACATATTCGGGTATTTCGGTCGAAGGCGTGCCGGGATAGGCATAGATGCCCGAAAGTCCGGCATCAAGGGCGCCTTGCGCGATGGCTTCGTTTCCCAATAATATTTTTTTCATGATTGTAATCTTATTTAACTTGGATTGAAGTTACTAATTTTTTTTGAATTTTAATAGAAAAAATTGGCGAATACCAATGAGTTTTTAGATAAAATAATTTTATGTAAATATTAAATTTTTACAACTGCTTTGATTTGCAGGACGACGGTATTAATGGTTTGGTAAAAAAATTTCTTGCGGATAACGTACGTTTTCCAAATAAAGACCTTGTGGAGGAGCGGAAGCGCCTGCGGCACGACGGTCCCGGGCTTGAATAATCCGGTGCATTTGCTCGGGCTCGTATTTTCCGCTTCCGATATCGACTAAAGTGCCTACAATTGCCCGAACCATGTTACGCAGAAACCGGTTGGCGGTAATGACAAAATCGAGACGATCATCTTTTATTTCCCAACGGGCTTCTTTAATTTGGCAAATAAATGTTTTTACATCGGTTTTTACTTTGGAAAAACTTTTAAAATCTTCGTACTTCATTAATATCTCCGCCGCTTCCTGCATGGCTTTTACATCTAGCGGGCCTTGATGGCGCCATGCCCAATCCGTCATAAACGGATTTTTTTTTGTAACGATGATATAACGATAGGTCCGGTCAATGGCATCGTAACGGGCATGGGCACCGGCTTTTACCGGAAGAATATTCATCACGGCAATATCTTGGGGCAAAAAAGAATTTAACCGGTTAATAGTCATGGGAATATCAAGAGATTTTTCCACATCGAAATGGGCGAAGGTCCGCTTGGCATGCACGCCGGCATCCGTGCGCCCCGCTACGGTCAATTCGACAGGTTCGCGCAAAAGTAAACGCATCCGGTCCTCGATGGTTTGTTGGATGCTGATCATGCTCGGCTGACGTTGCCATCCGTGATAGTTTTTTCCCGCGTAACTTAATTCCAAAAAATATCTTTTCATGTGTGTATTTCCTGTTTGAGGGGAATTAGATTCCAATTTTCATCATCCGTAAGAATTTTATATTTTGCTCCCATTACCAATGGAAAATTTTCTTGCACATGCCCTGCAGGGAAATTAAAAAAGACGGGCAAATCATAGGTTTCGGTTACTTGCCTTACGATTTGTTTTATCGAATAAGGAAAAGGTGGTGTATCTTGTTTAATATCAGTGAATTGCCCAAGAATTAAGGCGTTTATTTTTGAAAAGATACCATGGCGGTTTAAACTTCTGAAAATCCGGTCTATGCTATAAAGGTGCTCGCCGACGTCTTCCAGAAATAAAATTTTACCCGTAAAATCAAAGCGGCATGAGGTGATGTAGGATAAAAGCGTAGCCGCATTTCCTCCGGTCATAATGCCCGAAGTGTCTCTTTCGTGAAGATTCATGCTGTCGCGTTTGATTTTAAATTCGGGCAATTTTCCCCGTAAGGTAGCCGAAGTGGCATTCAATACTTGTTCGGGGATTTTTTTGCCGAATTGTACGGGCATTAACCCATGGATGCTTTGAATTTTTTCTTCAACGGATTTCAAATGAAAATGCGTTATATCGGAAAATCCTATTATCCATTTGGGGTTTTGTTTTAACAAGGAAAAATTCAAATCTTCAATAATTCTAATACTACCGTAGCCACCGCGAACCGCCCAAACGGCCTGAATATCGTCACGGGCAAAAGATTCGTTTAATACTTGGATGCGAAGGGAATCATTTCCGGCCAAACTACCTTCGGAAATGAAAGTTTGCGGATGCACTTCCGCTTCCCATCCGTTATTTTGTATCCAACGAATGGCTTTATCCAAAGCATCTCGGTCGGAAAATGCACCGGCGGGTGCTACAATCAAAATACGAGCGCCCGGTTGAAGATAAGCCGGTATGGTAAATTCGTTGTTCACCGGTCAGATGGTTTTAGTTCGCATGTTCTTTAAAATTTTTCCATCCATGCATTCATTTTTTATGCCCGTTGTTTATTTCCTGACATAATTCCACCAACATACCGCCGGCACTTTTCGGATGAATAAATGCAACAAGTTTGTTATCCGCTCCTCTTTTGGGTTGGTCATGGAGTAATTCGAATCCCTCTGATTTTAAACGTTTCATTTCCTTTTCGATATCATCCGTTGCAAAAGCGATATGATGAAATCCTTCGCCTCTTTTTTCGATGAATTTTTTTATGACACTTTGGTCATCTAATGCCGCTAAGAGTTCGATCTTAGTTTCGCCCGTTTTAAAAAATGATGTAATAACATGTTCATTTTCAACGGTTTCTCTTTTATACGGTTTTACGCCCAAGAGTTTTTCATATAATTTTTCGGCTTGATCCAAGTCGGTTACGGCAATGCCGATATGTTCAACTTTTGTAATCATAATATGTTTTTATGAAGGTATGTAAACTTTCTTTCCAATGTTTGACCGGATAATGCCATTTGTTTTTTATTTTGGCTTTGGATAGCACGCTATAAGGCGGCCGTTTGGCAATCGGGTTGAATTCCGACGAATCGACGGGAATGATTTTATTGGATTTTCCCAAAAGTTTTAATATTTCTTTTGCTTGTTCATAACGGGTGGTTTGTCCTTCATTAGAGAAATGATATAATCCGTATTCATCCTGGGCATGTTGAATAATAAAGTGGATAAATTCCACCAAATCCCGGGCATAAGTCGGTGTATTGATTTGGTCGTTCGATATTTTAAGGACATCATTTTCTTCGGCCAATTTCAATACCAGTTTAAAAAAATTGTTTCCGTATTTGCCGTAAATCCAAGCCGGTCTGATAATAAAATAACGCGAGGTCAATTGCGGAATGATATCTTCGGCTTGAGATTTGGTGAGCCCGTAATAATTTAAGGGATTCTTCGGGTCGTTTTCGGAATAAGGAGATCGCTTGGCGCCATCGAATACATAGTCCGTGGACAGGTGAATGAGCGTGCTACCTGTTTGATGGCTTGCCGTGGCGAGGTTTTTTACACCGGTTACATTCACGGCATAGCATTGCGCTTTTTTTATCTCGGCCAGATCGACTTGGGTAAAAGCGGCGCAATTTAAAACGAAATCAGGTTGAAGACCCGAAATTGTTTTTTGCACTGCTATGGCATCCGTGATATCGAGGTCTTGCCGGGAGAGAGGAAAAATTTGATAATTCGTTTGAGTTTTGAAATATTCAGTAGCCGTTTTTCCGGTGAGCCCTCCGGCTCCCGTAATTAAAACTTTTATGGATTTGTCGTTTTTCATCCGAAAAGTTCTTTGACCGGTGGCAGATTTCTATCTTTTTCCGAAATAATCCATTCTTTTTCGTCAAGTGGCCAGTCGATATTTACTTGCGGATCTTTAAAATAAAATCCCGTATCGAATTGCGGATAGTAAAATTCATCGGTTTTGTAAAAGACATAACTTTCGGGGGCCAATGAAATATAGCCGTGTGCAAATCCTTTCGGTATGAAAAGTTGATAGCGGTTTTGATCGTTCAATTTGACGGAGAAATATTTCAAAAATGTAGCCGATTCGGGCCTTACATCCACAATGACATCCAAAATTTCGCCTTTGATAACACTTATTAATTTGGCCTGTTCATACGGCGGTTTTTGATAATGCATGCCGCGCAGTACGCCATGGTGCGATTTGGCCAAATTGTCTTGGATAAATTCCACGTCCAAACCCGTTAATTGCTTGAATTTTTTCCGGTTATAAAATTCGAAAAAAAATCCGCGCTCATCGTAATGAATATCCGGTTCAAGCAAAAAACAGGAATCAAAAATCCTTTTAATCAACTTCATTGATATGGTTTTGTTCTCGATGATATCGTCTGTTCAAATAATGAATCACATCAATCAGGTTAAAGATAATAATAAGAAGAATAATTAACCCGAGTAAAAAGACAAATTTAAATTGTCTTTGAAATGGATTATACGGCTCTCCCATTTCCGGAAAGAAAGAATTCATCTTTAGAATTTCGTTATTTTCCAAAAGAGAAATTCTAATCCGGCGAATGCTTTCCAGAATTTTTTCTCTTTTTTTGAACAAATCGTATTGGGTTTCGGGAAATTTGATTTGCGAAGAACCTACAATCACACTTCCGTTTGGCAAATCGCCTACTTGGCCGGTATTTTTAATGGCTTGATTAATGGCATATCGCAGACTATCCAATTGTCTTAATGAATTCATGTTTTCTTCTAACAATAACTCGCTGGTGCGGATAAATTCGGTCTTTCGTTTTTTAAAAATATCGATGTTTTCCAAGAAATTGTCAAAATACGGATTGAGTTTTTGAAAAACATCCGGTTTGCTGGCAATGACTTGAATGACATGTTGCGGATAATCGAATTTTTGATCTTTAAAGGAATTGATAAATTTTTCGTAATTCAAATTCTCCAAAGCCAATGAATCCAAATACATGGTATATTCGTTGAAATGCTTGGCATTGATACGTTCGTTATAATTGGGCTCTATTTTAAATTTGATGAGCGAGGCACTTTCTTCGGGCGAAATTTTAAGAATTTCGGCCAATTGCACGGTATCTTGTTGGTCGATAAGGCTATTTAAATAAGTAATGTTCGTATAAACTTCTTTTCCACTGTCATAAGCGGGTGTAACCAGTATTTCGGAAATATAAAGTTCTTTTTTTGCCATATCCAAAACAAGTCCGAGCAAAAAAGCAATAATCAATAAAGGAAGCAAGATTTTTTTAAATTTTTTAAAATAAACAAATGGTCTGTAGATTAAATGATTAAATAAATAGACAAAAAAATATTTGACAATGTTTCCAATTGATTTAAATAGATTGCCGATGGCACGAAAAAAACTTATCAAATCGATTTCTTGTTGATTGGTCAAAGGGTCATTGTTCATAATGATTGCTGCTTTATAGCAAATTTAAATAAATTTATCCATTTTGATATCGTAACTTTGAAATATCAATTTTATTGTATGAATCCCGAAGAAGACCTAAAAATTATTGAAAAATATTTTTCTATAACTCCTGTTCAACGAGAAAAATTTATCCGGTTGGGAGAACTTTATATGCCTTTAAATCAAAAAATTAACCTTATTTCACGGAAAGATATCGCCCATTTCTACATCAGACATGTACTGCATTCATTGGCCATCGCCAAATTCATAGAATTCATGCCCGGAAGCAAGATTTTGGATGTGGGCACCGGAGGCGGATTTCCGGGTATTCCTTTGGCGATTATGTTTCCACAGGTGCATTTTCACCTCATCGACTCGATAGGGAAAAAAATCAAGGCGGTCCGATACTTGGCCGAAGAATTGGGAATGGATAATCTGACTTCCGAACAAATACGGGCCGAAAATCATCACGAAAAGTATGACTTTATAGTAAGCCGGGCGGTTACTCGAATGGATAGATTCTACGCTTGGGTACAAAAAAACATAAGTCAAAAGCACAAACATCCCATTCCGAACGGCATTTTGTATCTCAAAGGTGGCGATTTGACGGAAGAATTGAAAAATTTCCCGCAGGCGCGGGTTATTCCGCTCACGAAATATTTTGAAGAGCCGTTTTTTGAAACCAAAAAGTTGGTATATTTACCCGAAACAAAGAAAAAATCATGAAATTGCTCATCATTTCCGGCAGCCATCGCAAACCGTCGCAATCGCTTAAAGTGGCGAAATACATCAAACAAAGGGTTGAAAAAAGACAAGTTTTCCATTCAACCGATATTTTAGATTTGGGCGGCAATCCGCTTCCCCTTTGGGACGAAGGCGTATGGAAAGGAACGCCCGAATGGAAAAAAATCCTCAAACCTGTCAGAGAAAAGGTGACCGAAGCGGATGCATATGTGATGGTGGTACCTGAATGGAACGGTGGAGCCACACCGGCCGTTAAAAATTTTGCTTTATTTTTCGGCGAGCGGGAAACAGGCCATAAACCCGTTTGGCTGGTATCGGTAAGTTCGGAAATTAACGGCCAATATCCGATTAGCGATATGCGGGCTAATATTTACAAAAATAATAAATGGATTTTTATTCCCGATCATACCATTGTCCGGTTTGTACATCAAATGTTTAACCATGATTCTCCTGCCGGTGAAGAGGAAAAACTCCTTCGCGAACGCATGGAATATTCCCTCACCCAACTGGAACTTTACGCACAAGCATTAAGAGAAATAAGAAATAAAATAACTTGGGACGACCGGTTTAAGTATGCCATGTGATTATTCATCTAACAAAAAATTTTTGGTAAGCCGATGAAATTCGTTGGTTCTTGTGCCGTTTTTGTCGAAAAGAAGTAATGTCTTTTCTTCATATTTTCGATGAATATTTTTCACAAAACTCCAAACTGTCCTTTTTATTTTTGCACTGGGATGATCTTGAATTTCAATTCGTTTTGAAGGAAACAAATCATGAAGATAGGCCGATTCCAATACTTCATTATGTTTATCGGCCGGGAAAATAATCGAACAGGTTCCTTGAGATTGAAGATAGCGAGATACAAAGGAAAAAATATTATTTATGGATAAAAAATGTGTATGTCTTGCGGGATTATTTTTTTCTGTTTGACTCGAGTCGAAAAAAGGGGGATTGGAAATAATCAGATCATATTGTTTTCGAGGTGTAAAATCTTGAAGCCGTTTAGGATAAACATGCAGGCGATCAGAAAAGGGTGCATTCTTAAAATTTTTATTTGCTTGTTGATATGATGAATAATGAGGTTCTATTGCATCCAATAAAATAAATGGATTTCGTTGAGCAATTATAAGAGCAATTACACCGGAGCCCGTGCCTATATCCAGACCGGTATGGGTATTTGCCGTTTCAATCACCGTTCCTAACAGGATAGCATCGGTAGTAATTTTCATCAAGACATCGTCTTGACAAACCTTAAAGTGTTTAAAATAAAAAGTTTCGGAACAAGGCATTTATTCTTTTTCTTCACCCGGCCGTTCGTTCAAAAACAATTTTACCAGTCCTTCGGGTGTTTGTAGATGGATTTTTTTTGCAGTCCGGTCCACTTTTAGCAAAAAGTCATCGTGAATGGGGACGAGTATTTCTTTTCCTGAAGGATGCCGGATAATAAAATAAGGTTGGGCGGCCATATCATTTACGTCTTTTATGAGCCCCAACGGACCGTGTTTTTCATCGACGGCTTCAAAACCCATTATTTCGTGATAGTAGAATTGATTTCCGGTGAGTTCGGGCAAGGTGGAAAGCGGAAGAAACAATTTTCTGCCCACCAATTCTTCGGCATCTTCGATGGAATTAATATCTTCAAAATCCACCCGAAGAAGCATGGATTTATGCAGCCGGCTGTTATTGACAAAAAAAGGAACCGGTTGCCCCTTGATTTCAAGGAGTACCGATTCCATTCCTTCGTAAGTTTCCGGCTCGTCGGTATCCAATTTAACCAAAACCTCTCCGTGTCTGCCGTAGGTTTTTACGATTTTACCGACGTAATAAAGATCTTCTTTTTTCATTGTGAAAACAAACCGGTGGAACTATTGATCCGTGGTTTGTTCGTCGGAAGCATCTCCTTCAGTTGTTTCGTCCGCTTGTCCTGCAGGTTGTTCTTCGGCGGCGGTTTCCGCATTTTCCGTAGTTTCCTCGGATGTGTCTTCCGCCGTGGCTTCTGCGGTTTCTTCCTGACGTTTGGCCGCCCGGGCGTCGCTATAGGCCTTTTCGCGTTCGTAATCGGCTTTTTCTTTGGCCTCTTTAACAGCCCTGTATTTGGCTTCCAATTGTTCCACCTTTTTCTGATGATTCTTCATCCACTCTTCAAATCGGCGTTCGGCTTCTTCCATATCAAAAGCACCCTTTCGAACACCTACAAGCAGGTGCTTTTTATAAAGGGCTCCTTCGAATTTCAAGATGGCCCGGGCCGTATCCGTGGGGATGGCGCCGTTCATCAACCATTTTACGGCGGCATCAATATTCAAATTGATTTCCGCCGGTTGTGTGGTAGGGTCATAAGTCCCTAATTTTTCCAAGAATTTTCCGTCACGTTTTGCACGCGAATCGGCTGCTACAATCCAATAAAAGGGTTTCCCTTTTTTTCCGTGTCTTTGTAATCTGATTTTTACTGGCATAATAATGCGTTTTGCGAGGTTCCCGACCTCAGGTTAATTAACGGGCACAAAGATATGAATTTTTTTTTGATATAAGTATTGATTGGAAAATATTTTTTTGTAAATTTGCATTCGCAAAACACCACGGTACCTTAGCTCAGTTGGTAGAGCACAGGACTGAAAATCCTGGTGTCCGCAGTTCGATTCTGCGAGGTACCACACAAAAAAGCCGGCATTTTTGCCGGCTTTTTTGATTTTAATCGTTAACGAATTACTTTACTTCGAATGTAACTTTTAAAATTACTCGATATTCTTTCACTTCACCGTTTTCTACTACTACACTTTGATCTTGTACATAGGCCGAACGAATACCTTTAATGGTTTTGGATGCTTTTTTCACGGCTTTAGCCGTAGCGTCTTCCCAACTCTTTTTAGAGTTAGCCATGAGTTCGATTACTTTTAATACTGCCATAATATTTGTTTTTATTGTTTTTGCACTACAAGTTACAAAAAATGTGTTAATTCGTGATAATTTCGGATAATTTTCTTTTTTTTAGTAAAGAAAAATAATCTGCATTTTCATCGGGGCGGGGTTTTCCATAGGAATGATTGACCCATTTCCATCCGATTTTATTTTTATTAACTCCGTAATGGGGATCCAAAAAGCAGGATTCGAAGATTATATTTTCCAGTTGTGATACCAATTTCTTCATCCATGGTTTGCGGTCTATGAGTTTTGTTATGAGGGTGGTACGCTCGTTGAACGAAAGTTTTTCGAAATTGAGTTTAGAATGTTCAAGATATATTTTAAATTTTTTTGTTCTTTCCAAAAGCAATTTTTTCAGGTCGGGATCATTGTTCGGGTCGGAAAGGTAGAAATGTAAGTGATGGATGAAACCTATTTCTTCGACACGGGGCGATTGATCGGGTAATGAAGGAAAAATGGTATCGGCCAATAGCCGTAATAATTTTTCATTGTCGATGGAGGCGGAAGATTTTTTACATGATATCACGGAAACGATGCTTGGTAGGGATAAAAAAATAACCGCAGAACCCGTTGCTTTTACAAAAGTCCTGCGGTTAAGAATGATTTTCATTATATTTTATCTTATCGGAAGATTATTTTCCGCCACCGCATTTTCCGGCTCCACATTTTCCTTCGCCACATTTTCCGTTTTTCATGGAAGAAGATTGGGCTGCAAGAAATTCATCAAGTGTAACCATCCCGTCTTTATCGGCGTCCATTTTGTCAAACATGGCGGCGTGGCCTTTATCAAATTCTTCAGGTGATACATACCCGTCTTTATCGGTATCGAATTTGTCGATTTTACCGCACTCATCGGAACTTAATTTGCCGTCTTTATTTGTATCTTTTTTGGCGAATTCTCCTTTAAAATGTTTTTCGAATTCGGCTTTATCGAATTTTCCGTCTCCATTTGCATCAATGGAAGCAAAATGCTCTTTTAATTTGTCTTGTTTCGAAGTTACGGCATCTTTGGCTTTGTCAGCGGCTTCTTCTACGGCATCTGCTGCTTTTCCGGCGGTTTCGGTTACTTGTTCCGCAGCATCTTTGGCTACGTCTTTTGCTTTTTCAGCGGTTTCGCTACATGAGGTTAATCCTGTAAATGCAAGGAATAATACAAGCATAAGGAAGCTTTGAAGTGATTTTTTCATGATTTTAAATTATTTAGAATGTTTCTATCTAACAAATATAGGTAAAAATTTTAATTATCAAAGATTTTTTCGTTTAATATTTATTTTTCTTTAAAAAGATCATGGCATCTTCAATATTTTCCGGAATTAAAAAATGCCCTGCCGGGTATTCTTTATAAATATGTTTAATATGATAACGTTTTAACCAGGGAGATATTTTCCTTGCCAACTGAATGGGAATAATATCGTCATATAGACCGTGGGAACTAAATATTCGTAAATGTTTTAAATCTTCGGGGTCGGGTTCCGGCATGACGGGTTCGTGAATATATCCGCTCCAGGCCACTATATTTTTAAATTCTTCCGGAAATAGCGCCATTAAAAGATAAGAAATAATGCTTCCTTGGCTGAATCCTATAAGGGTGACAGGTTTCTTAATATTAAATTCGGTTTTTAATGCCCTGATATCTTCGGCCAATTTCCATGCGGCATCCAGCATTTTATCTTCCTCAATTCGAATGTCTCCGGTATAACTTATGTGCAAAGGGTACCATGCATATCCGCCAAATGGAGTAGATAGGTATCCTCGCAACGCGATGGGGTAATATTCGGGAGGTAATTCGCCGTGTAATGAAAATAAATCCGCTTCATGACTTCCGTAACCGTGAAGCATGATAGTCGGAATATCATTCGGGCGGGGCAAGTGGCCGGGATGTAAAATACCGGTTTTCATAAAATTAATCCATCACTTCGGGTTCCAAGTGTCGGTTGATTTTAAAGATATAGGAGGCAATATTTTTAAAGCCGCTTGTGGGGCGGAAAGCATATAGGAAAATGTAGGAACTTTCTTCAGTTTTACCGAATTTTTTCAGTCCGTCAAAGAGATTGTCCGCATTGCCCAATCGCAGGATTAAATCAAAAGTTGTGTCAAAACCGTTGACAAACGCTTGCGAAGGATATAAATTAAATTTTTGTTTGGTATATTTTACCAATCTTGCATCGGGAATCAGGTGACTCCGGGAAGGAAAATGAAAGTTAACCGCAGCCATTTTTTTGATGTCAAACCGATCTAAATTTTTAGGTTTTTCCAAGGCGAAAAGACTTAATTTATAACCGGAAGTTAGCCCTTCGGAAATAGATAAAATATTTGCAAAAAGGGAAGGATCGTCGGTGGCTAAAACAATGATGTTATGCTTAATTTTGTTGAGTTTTGTCAATAAATCTTCGGGTTTGATCCAATGGCCTTTGCGATTTTTTCGTGTGGCCAATTTGTTGATGGTTCCTAATTTGACGGCAATGGTGTCGGCTTGTTTTTCCAATCCGGGTGTATAGACAATAATTATATTATCGTTTTTATGAATGCTATTGATATAGGCCAACATATGTTGGGATAGTGATGCCGAATCGGTTGCAGTTTGGACTAAATTGGGATATGCCGATATTGATTTATAAGAAGGCACCACGACAGGGGTATTGAAGGGAGACAATGCTTCCAGGGTTTTTCTGATATTATTTTCATAGAGTGGCCCCAACACGAAGTCATAATCGGAGAGGTCTTTTTTGTTTAATATTTGTTCGGTCAGATATGCCGAACCACGGGTATCAAATAGATCGAATTGAACGGAAACACCCATATTTTTTAATGAATCGACGGCCGCTTTTATTCCACCGTAGTAATCCAATATTTTATTGCGGAGGAGCCGTGGTTCACAATTTGTTTCTTCCAAGCTAAATTCGTTGAGTTTCAAAGGAAGTAATACGGCGAATTTATAGGTTTTGTCTTTTTTGATGTCTTCTAATAAATTAACGGTGTGGGCTTTGGGGGAGAGGAGTTTTTCAATATGGAATAACAGAGGCGATTTAATATCGAAAATGATACGAAAATCGGGTTTCGGTATGCGTAAAACCATATGGGCTTTGAGTCCGTCTTTTAAATCGGGATTGTATTTCATTAAATCTTTTACGGAGATATTATATTTTTTAGTGATACCGTAAATGGTTTCTTTGGGTTTTACTTTGTGATAGATAAATTTGCCTTCGCGTTTATCAATTTCCGATTGAGAAGAGGGATTGGTTTTGGGAATTTTAAGTACCTGACCGGCTTTAAGTCCGTCGGCCAGTACGGGATTTAATTTGATTAGTTCTTGTTGGGATACATTAAACCTGCGAGATAGACTATAGAGGGTTTCCAAAGGTTTTACTTCGTAATAAACAAAATTTTTGTCTTCCGAGCGTTTGGTTTCCGCTCTGTTTTTCGGTACGATAAGCCGTTGGTTAATTTGCAGAGGTTTTTCTTTGATTTCGGGATTCAGTCGTTCTAATTCTTCCACCGAGATTCCGTGTTTATATGCCACCCGCCATTTTCCTTCTTTAGGTTGTACGAGATAAATGTCGTATTGGGTGGTATCTATTTTGGTAAAAGGATCATATAAAATGGGAATGATAATGATTTGTCCCAATTTGATGTTATTATCTTCAATTTTATTTATTTTGATTATATCTTCGATTGTGGTGTTATATTTTTTTGAAATGCTGAATATGGTTTCGTTTTCGCCGACAGTGTGATATTTAAAACCGACGTAACGGACATCGGCCAATAAAGAATCTTGTCCGTGCTTGACAGGAATAATAATAACATCGCCGGGTTTGATTTTTTCGCCGAGACCCGGATTGTTTTTTATAAGAGTATAGGGAGTGATGTGATATTTTCGGGCAATGGAAAAAATAGTTTCTCCCGGTTCGACCGTATGCTCAATGATATTATTGCTTTGGGAAAAAACCGTGAAAAATATCGAAATAAAAAAAATAAAAAAATGTTTCTTCATGAATTATTCCTTAATAATTTCAACGGTTAGTCCTTCTTCGCTTAATTCAAATGCCAGGGCTTGTAATTTTTTTAAATGCCCTTCTTTAAGCATGCATTTACCTTTAAGATGTGTAATCCATGCACATTGTTCGGCTCGCAGTTCGGAAAAACCGCAATATAACATAAGTGTTTCTATTACATGTTCGAAAGTATTATAATCGTCATTATGCAGAATTAATTTGGCCTGCCGAGTAGCATTAGCCGAATTTTTTTCAAAGGGTAACTTATGTTCTTGCATAGGATAATCTTAGATTAAGGTCTGGAAAACAAAGTTATATTTTTTTAGACTATCTGACAAATTTCATGCCTAACCATGTGTCGGACTCTCTACTTGACAAGTGTTTTAATCCCAAAAGGCGGGCTTTTTCAAGTACAATATCTTCATCGTCGGCATAAAATCCGCTTAAAATCAATATGCTTCCTTTTTTTAAGTTATTTACATAACGTTCCAAGTCATTTAATATGATATTGCGGTTAATATTAGCCATAAATATATCTACGGGGGGAAGTGTTTTTAATGCAGATGCATCATTTAAAATGATTTGTACATTTTCGCATTGGTTTTTTATGACATTTTCCCGGGCGTTTTCATAGGACCAAGGGTCATTATCGATGGCATACACCCGGGCGGCTCCTTTTTTGCAGGCAATAATGGACAAAACACCGGTTCCGGTTCCCATATCGATTAGATTTTTACCTTTTATTTGTTCTTCGAGCAGGAATCGAATCATTAATTCGGTTGTTGGATGATGGCCCGTTCCGAAGCTCATTTTAGGATCGATGACTATTTCAAGCATGTCTTTTTTTGCCGGCGGATGGAATGAAGTTCTTATGTATAATTCATCATTAATATATAGCGGACTAATTTGTTTTTCCCAAAGTGAATTCCAATTTTGTTCGCTGACTTCACTTATTTCCCATCCGAGAGGAAAATCAAAATCCATAGTCAGGTTTTCCAATTCTTTTTCGTCCCATTCCTCGACCGGTTTATAAGCGATTAATCCCGTTTCCAGTTCTTCGAAATTCCACCCTTTTGCCGAAAGCAATCCCAGGATGATTTCTCGCTGTTGCGGATCGGTGAGGGGGAAATATACGCGTTTATATTTTTTTGTTTCCATTGATTGCTATGAGTAATACGCCTGTAAATGTCCAAAAACTTGCCCAAACCAGAATCAAATTTATCCAATCGTTAATGTTTATTTTTTGCCAAATTAAAATACCACGCAGCCATATCCATAGAATCATAAACATCATTCCGTAAAAATATATTAAAAAACTTCGCCAATGCAGCTTAAATATTTTTAAATAATCGGCTAAGAAAAGAATAGCAATGGAAAATAGGGCCAACATTACCCAATGTAAATATCCGATAATGAGATCTCTCACGGTATAGGCCAAATGGGCATAATAAGGACAAGAAGCCAAGAACTGTAATACTACTTTCACGATGAGGGCAAACAGCAACCATTTCGCTATAAGAGTTTGATTATTGTTGAATTGCAATATTTCATAATGCCGACGAAGATAATTGATTATAATCCATAAACCCCATGCTTCGGCCAATACACTCAATAATGCAATGAAATTAAAGATCAAGGACGGAGAAGTCCAAAGTGTATTTGTTATATAACCCCAAAAAATACCTATAAATAACCAAAACAGTGCTTTTTTCCATATTTTTTGCGGGATTCGAATGCCTTTTTTTTCGAATAAATAGATTATCAAAGTCATCATGGCCATAAAGAACCATCCATTATATTGAAAATGGAGATAAAAATAAACATCCAAATTATACCATATCGATTGTTTACCTAAAAAAACCATAATGGGTCCCAGAAGCCAAGGACTTAAGCTTGATAATATCATAAAAATTACTCCGGTTTTCGCAAAAGCTGTTGTGGCGGGGTATTGAGAAGCATATTCATTTTTTTTAAAAACAAGATAGGCATAGTAGTAAGTTCCTAAAAGAAAAATAGATAGCAACGTAATGGAAATTGCTTTATACCCTTGTATCGGAAATGAAAGTAACATACCTGCAACCAGCAATTGCATGAAGAAATATAATCGCCCGAATGTACGGGATTTTGAAAAAGCGGGAAATAAAATATAGGCCAATAATAAAGAGAAGCCCGCATGAAGCCATCCTAAAAACGCTGCATGAGAATGAGCGTGAAGCCAATTGGAATAATCTTTAATAAAAGATAATCCGCTGTAAGAATATTGTCTCAGTAAATATCCGTAAAATGCTACTACGACCCAAAACCAGACAGCAACGGAAAAATACTTTTTCATATTTTTACCGTCTTTCTATAAGAGATTTTTTTGGTGATTTTATTTTAAAATCTTTTTTTCCTTTTTCCGAATTGTGTTTTTTCGGCTTGACCCGGGCTTTGATTTTTAAAGTCCGGGTTAATTGTTTCTCATTGGAGTGAATGGTAATGGTTTTAACTTGATTACCCGTTTTATGATTGGTATTGAATTTTACCACAATACGTCCTTTTTCTCCCGGTTTTATGGGTTCTTTGGGCCATTCGGGAACGGTACATCCGCAACTTGATTTTACTTTCGAAATAATTAACGGTGCCTCCCCGGTGTTAGTAAATACAAATACCGTATCCAAAATTTCTCCTTCATTATGATTGCCGAAATCCACTTCGGTATAATCGAAATGCATAACGGGAAATTTATTCATTTTAGCCATTTGTTCTTTGGCCTTTTCCAAATTCTCTTTTTTGACTTTTGATGAAGGATTATCCGAACAAGCGAAGATAACTCCCGTTAATATGAATAATAAAAGTATTTTTTTCATGATTTAATTGTTTTTCGATTTGTAAACTTTATTAAGAAGTCCTTTTTCAGATAATTCTTTATATAATTTATCCAAAATTCCATTTATAAAAGTATTGCTTTTCGGGGTGGAAAATTCCTTGGCTATTTCCACATATTCATTGATTGTAGCCATCTCTGGTATGGTAGGAAAATACAAAAATTCGGCCAGAGCCAATGCCATTAAAATTTTGTCAATATTAGAGATTCTATCAAAATCCCAGTTAATCGTTTTACCTTTTATCAGGTCGTATAAATAGGATTTGTTCTGCCAAGCACGAAGCAATAATTCCTTACCGAATTCTTTATCTCCTTCATCTTTGTACAAGGGAGGCATTTCGTCATACATGGATTTATCTTCTTTTATACGGTCCAATGTTTTCATCACCATTGTGTTGGCGATTGCCACATCATCCGCCCAGTTAATTTCCCAATCTTCCAAAAATTGATGCAATTTTTCATCCGGAGCAATAATATTTTTATAAATATCCATGATGAATTTTTTATCTTCGGCAAACTTATTTCCGGGAGTAGTCGTATATTCTTTATAAAAACTACTTTGCTTTATTTTATCGAGAAAATATCGCACCAATTCAGGTTCGTTTTCCCAAATCTTATCCAATTTATAAGCACTTAATAGATTTCGAAAGTGGACATTATTTTCTAATTTTTCGAGCAATTTATTACGGATTAATTTCGTATTGGGATGTAGGTCTTCCTCGGTTTTAAAATATTTTTTCTTTCTTCGTTCGATTAAATCCGCTTCGTATTTTTTAATTGCGACCAATAAATCCAGCAGAAGCAAGTAGAGTTTATAAATATTGACAAGATTTTCGTTTAACCGCTTTAATGATTTTTGCAGATCATAATCTTTCGATTGTTCCATCGAATAGAATTCCTGCATGACTTTTGCGCGTATATTTCTTCTGTTTAGCATGCTGTGGTGTCGCTTTTTTCGTATGCAAAACTATTGATTTTATTCGATAAAATATATATACCCAGATAAATAAATGATTTGACTTGTTAATTTCATATAATTTTTATTAGTTTTGTAACAACTAACAAAAAGTTTGCAGGACAATGAATGAAAAAGATTTCAATTCCAAGAATGAAATTTTCTCAAAAGTTTTCAGAGCAGGAAGAAGAACTTACTTCTTTGATGTCAGAGAAACCAAAGCAGGTGATTATTACCTGACCATTACCGAAAGTAAACGTCATAACAACGAAGACGGAAGTTACTTCTACAAAAAGCACAAAATTTATCTTTACAAAGAGGATTTTGACAAATTCAAAGAATTGCTCGATGAAGTGACGGGCTTTATTATTGCCGAGAAAGGTCCGGAAGTGATTTCCGAACGCCATCAAAAAGATTTCGAATCCACCACTGCGCCGGAGGAAGGCGGAGAAACGGAAGAAACACCGGAAGAAAAACCGGAAGAAGAGCAAGGTGAAGACCATTCGGACGAAGATAAAAATGATCCGAAGAATTTCACCGACGTGGATTTTGATGATATCTAATTTTCGGTGATTAAAAGAATGATAGGAGAAGCTCCGGATATTCTACTATTTTCCGGGGCTTTTTTATATTGGATATGCACACTGTATTTATGTCCGTAACAGGGTAAAGGAACAAGAATTTTTAAATAAAAATAAAAATTATCATACCTTTGTCATGAAAAAGTCATTTTTATGAACGACATTTTTGATAAAATCAAAGTAAAAGGCCCCCTCACACAATACATGGAAATTGGTGAAGGATATTTCATGTTCCCTAAACTTACCGGTGAATTGGGCCCCCGGATGAAATTCAATGGTCAAGAGATGATCATGTGGAGTATTAACGATTATCTCGGTTTGGGAAATCATCCCGAAATACGCAAAGTTGATGCCGAGGCGGCTGCTCGTTGGGGCTTTGCCTATCCCATGGGTTCGCGCCCCATGTCCGGCCATACCGATATGCATGAACAATTGGAAAGAGAATTGGCCGAATTTTCCGGAAAAGAAGCCGCTTATTTATTGAATTTCGGTTATCAGGGAAACGTATCCATCATTGATGCACTTGTAAACAAAAACGACGTCATTGTCTATGACGTGGATTCTCATGCCAGTATAATTGACGGGGTGAGATTGCATATGGGTAAGCGCTATACTTTCCAGCATAATGATATGGAAAGTTTGGAAAAAAATCTCAAGCGCGCCAAAAGAATTACCGACCATACCGGTGGAGGAATTCTTGTTATCTCGGAAGGAGTTTTCGGTATGCGCGGAGAGCAAGGTAAATTAAAAGAAATAGTGGAACTAAAAAAGAAATATAATTTTAGAATTTATATAGACGATGCCCACGGTTTCGGAACTTTGGGTGAAGGCGGACGCGGCGCTCATTTCGAACAAGACGTAGTGGACGAAATAGACGTTTATTTTGCCACCTTTGCCAAATCGATGGCCAGTATCGGCGGTTTTGTATCCGGCGATAAGGATGTGATTAAATATTTACAATATAATATGCGATCGCAGGTATATGCCAAATCGATGCCCATGCCTTTGGTGGAAGGCGCCTTAAAAAGATTGGCCATGATTCGTGAAAATCCCGGTTTAAAAGAAAAACTTTGGGATGTGGCTCTTCGTTTACAAAAAGGTTTGACCGAAGCGGGATTCGATATAGGAAATACGGATACGGCTATTACACCTGTTTATTTACATGTAAATCCCATTGAAGCGGGAATGCTTGTCAAAGATATGCGAGATAACTATAAAATATTTACTTCCATTGTCATTTACCCTGTAATTCCGAAAGGTATGATTATCTTGCGAATGATTCCTACCGTTCGGCATACCGATGCGGAAATAAACGAAACAATCGAATCGTTCAAAGAAATCCGGGCCAAGCAAGAAGCGGGTGTGTATAGAGAAATGGCAAAGAATATCAATATCTGATAACCAAAATTCGATTGACATAATAAAAAAACCGTTCGAAATTCGAACGGTTTTTTTGGTATTTTCTAAAGTTAAATTTATGCTTTAGTCAAAGGTTCAACGCTGATATATTTTCTTTTACCACGTTTTACCTCAAATTTTACAATTCCGTCAATCGCGGCATGAATGGTATGATCCTTTCCCATGTAAACATTTTCACCAGGATGAAATCTAGTACCACGTTGACGAACAATAATATTTCCGGCCTTGGCCAATTGGCCGCCGAATATTTTGACGCCCAATCGTTTACTTTCCGATTCGCGTCCGTTCTTGGAACTACCTACACCTTTTTTATGTGCCATTTCTTTATGTTTTTTTCGGTTTTGTCACGGTCGTTATGCCCGACCGCCTTTCAATTCGTCTTGCAATTTGGCCAATTCATCCCATTTACCTTCAGCTGCCAACTCGGCTTGTTTAGGCCATGTAGCAGGATCGTGCATAGCATAACGTTTGCCTCCTTTTTCAATCAATAATTCCGATATCTTTTTAGGATCGGCTTGGGCCAATTTCTTGAAAGTATCAATACCGCTTTCGCTTAAAATCTGAGCTATTTTAGGTCCAATACCTTCAATTTTTTTCAAATCATCACCTTTTGTCGTTTTTTTCGAAGCGGTTTTAGCAACCTTGACTTCTTTTTTTGCTTCCGCCTTTTTGGCCGGTTTGGCCGGTTTAACGTCTTCTTTGGCAGTTGTTTGCCTTTTGGCTTGTTTTTTTGGTTTGGCACCGCTTTCGGTGATGTTTTCAATCTGAATCTGTGTCAGATATTGGCGATGTCCGCGTTTAACACGGTAACCTTTTCTTCGTTTTTTCTTAAAAACGATCACTTTGTCTCCTTTCAAATGTCGGAGTATCTTGGCGGTAACTTCCGCTCCTTCTATAGCCGGGGCGCCAATATTGATGTGCTTATCGTTTGCAATAAATAAAACCTTGTCAAAACTCACGGTTTCGCCTTCGGCTTGCGGTAAACGGTGCACATACAATTTTTGGTCTTTCTGAACTTTAAATTGTTGCCCTGCTATCTCTACAATTGCATACATATCTTTCTGCTTATTTTGGCTTGCAAATATAAAGCATTTTTTTGTTATTTCAAAACATAAACTTCGCCAATGGTGTTTATTAAACTCCTTGGTTTATAGTGGGATTAGTCTTTATTTTACCTAATAAGAAAATTATTTATTATTCAAATTGGGTGAAAAAATATTCATGTTTTTTAATAATGATCTGCTAACTCAAATCCGAAAAATAACGTAAATTTGTCAGAAACCATTTTTATAGAAAAAAATATTATGGCTGGACATAGTAAATGGGCAAATATTAAACACCGTAAAGGCGCACAAGATGCCAAAAGGGCCAAATTGTTTACCAAAGTATTACGCGAAATTAATATTGCCGTCCGACACGGTGGTCCCGACCCCGATTCCAATCCGGCATTACGCCGCGCTATAGCCAATGCTCGCGGTGTGAATATGCCTAAAGATAACATTATGCGGGCCATTAAAAAGGCCTCCGGAAAAGATGCCGAAAATTTTCAAGAAGTTACGTTCGAAGGTTACGGCCCCTACGGGGTGGCTTTTATTATTGAAACGGCCACCGATAATACCAACCGGACGGTAGGCATCGTCCGGTCCATCTTTAGTAAACACGGAGGAGAATTGGGCAAAACCGGTTCGCTGCAATATATTTTCGACCGCAAAGGCGTTTTCGTCATCGAAAAAGATAAGGTCAAAGAAATGGACCCCGAAGAATTGGAAATGGAACTCATCGACGGCGGGGCCGAAGATATAGAATCCGACGATGAATTTATTACCGTCTATACCGATTATAAAGATTTCGGAATGATGGCTTCCAAATTGGAAGAACTCGGTATTGACGTAAAAAATGCCGGATTACAATATATTCCCAAAATGACCAAAACCCTTTCGCTCGAGCAGGCCAAAAAAATACTGGCTCTTGCAGAAAAATTCGAGGATGAAGACGATGTGCAAAATGTTTATCATAACCTCGAATTAACCGACGAATTGATTGAAAATATGGACTGATGAAACTATATCCTGTTATTCACGAATATTTTAAATTGGACGGTGGCGCCATGTTCGGTGTGGTCCCCAAAACTATTTGGCAACGTACCAATCCCGCCGATGAAGATAATCTGATTCGTATGGCTACCCGGAGTTTACTAATCGATACGGGCGACCGCCTTATTCTAATCGATACGGGATTGGGAAACAAACAACCGGAGAAATTTTTCGGCTATTATAAACCACAACGCATCAATCAACTGGATGAAACATTGGAAAAACTCGGTTATACCAAGGACGATATCACCGATGTAATTATGACGCATTTGCATTTCGATCATTGTGGCGGATCGGTCGAAAAGGACCAATCGGGCAATTTGAAACCCGCCTTTCCGCATGCCCGTTACTGGACCAATGAACCGCATTGGAATTGGGCTATGAATCCGAATCGCCGGGAAAAGGCCTCCTTCCTCAAAGAAAATTTCGTTCCTTTGGAAGAATCCGGTGTTTTGCAATTCATACCCGTACCCGACCGGGGAAATCAACTGGGAAGTACGGATTTGCAAATGGATTTCATATTTGTAAACGGTCATACCGAACAACAAATGCTTCCGGTTATCCGTTACGGAGATAAAACCATTGTATTTATGGCCGATTTATTACCTACCGTAGGACACATCCCTTTGGCATATATCATGGGTTACGATGTCAGACCCTTGGAAACCCTAAAAGAAAAAGACGCTTTTCTTAACGAAGCGGCCGATAAGGGTTATTATTTATTCTTAGAACACGATCCCGACATAGAGATCTGCACCCTTAAACATACCGAAAAGGGTGTTCGATTGGATCAAACCTTTACATTAAATGAAATATTAAACCAATAAATCAAACAATAAAATGAGAAATCCAATTAAATTTTTAACTACCGGCTTAATTTTTCTCATGCTTGCATCATGTGGAACGGTTCAAACTGCAAGCGAGCAAAAGGAATCTACTCAGCCGGAACAAACTCAAGAAGTAAAAGCGGATCCTGAAAAAGAAGTGATTAAAAGTTTAAGTTCGCTTTACAAGAAAGAAGAACTAAAAGGGTGGCAACATAAGGCGCCGCTCAAAGACAAAATTCCCGGCATGAGCGTGGACAAAGCATACGCCCGCTTATTGGCCGATATGCCCCAAGGCGAAACGGTAATTGTTGCCGTATTGGATTCGGGAATGGATATCGATCATGAAGATTTAAAAGACGTAATTTGGACCAATGAAGACGAAATTCCCGGCAATGGTATCGACGATGATAAAAACGGCTATGTGGACGATGTGCACGGATGGAATTTCTTGGGAAGTCGAGACGGAAAAAATGCCTATGAAGAACAATTGGAAATGGCCCGGTTAATTAAAAAATATCGTGGTCAATGGCAAGACAAAACCGAAGAAGATATCCCCGAAGAATACTTGGAATTATTCCGTGACTACAAAAGAGCCGAAAAAGAATTGGCCGAAAAATTGAAGGAAATAAAACAAATAGCGAATAAGACCGAATTTCTCGAGAATATGGCGAAAAATTATGACAACACATTAAAAAAATATTTAAACACCGATGAATTGACCGAGGAAAAGGTCAAAGCCATAGAAACAGACGATAAAGCCGTCTTGGAAGCAAAAGAAAAGTTTTTGAATGGATTGAGTATGTATAATGAAGATTTTAAAAATTGGATTAAAAGAAGAAAAAATTATACCGAATCCCAATTGAAATATAACTTGAACATAGATTTTGACGGCCGTGCTATAGTAGGAGATAATCCCGATGATTGGAACGACAGGGATTACGGAAATCCCAATGTACGCCCGGTCAAAGAAGAAGAAGCCCATGCCACTCATGTGGCCGGTATTATTGCAGCCGTTCGAAATAACGGTATCGGTATGAACGGAATTGCGGATAATGTAAAAATTATGCCCATCCGTGCCGTTCCCGATGGAGACGAATATGATAAAGACATCGCGCTTGGCATTCGATATGCAGTGGATAATGGCGCCAAAATCATTAATTGTAGTTTCGGGAAATACTACTCGCCTCATAAAGAATGGGTTTGGGATGCCATTAAATATGCAGCCGATCATGATGTGTTAATCGTCAATGCCGCCGGCAATGATGCCAAGGATATGGATCGATTCGGTGAATTTATTTCCTATCCTAATGACGGTATCAAACCCGGAGAAGAAATTGCGGACAATTTTATTACCATCGGCGCCTACGGACCGCATTTTGCCGCCGATTTGCCGGCACCTTTTAGCAATTACGGAAAAACAACGGTTGATGTATTTTCGCCGGGCGTGAGAATCTATTCCACGATTCCTTTTAATAAATACGCGTTTTTCAACGGCACATCCATGGCCGCCCCCGATGCGGCGGGCGTGGCTGCTCTGATTCGTTCGCGTTTTCCGGAATTATCCGCCTCGGAAGTGAAAGAAATCCTCATGAAGTCGGGAATAACACCTGCTATTTTAGTTTTTGTTCCGTCGGAAGATAAAGAGATTCCGGATGTAAAACCTTTCAAAGAATTATCGAAAAGCGGTAAAATAGTCAATGCATTTAATGCGCTGGTCATGGCAAAAAAAATGGCCGAGAAGAAGAAAGAAAATAATTGAGATTTTCAATAATTTATAAAGAACACCCCCGGCGCGCTTTGCGCGCCGGGGGTGTTTGTTCTTTTGACGAATCTATTTAAATGAATAAGACACACCGGCCAGTATGTGCAAGCCGTGAGCGGGATAATTGTAATAAATTAAATCCTTGCGATTCAGTAAGTTATTTCCTTCCACATAAATATAGAGGCCTTGGAGCAGATGATATCCTGCTTTGAGGTTCAAGTCCACCGTTTCGCCTGTTTTGACTACCGTATTGTTCCATAAATCGTAACGCGGTCCGATGTAATATAAATCGGTGCGCAGATCGAATTTTGCAATATTCATTCGCATTAACCAGGAGACCTTATAGTCTTCCAAGTTCCAGGCCTTTTGTAACGTTTCCGGGCTATATTGATAATAGTCGAATTTGAGTTTGGTTTCAAAATTCCGGTTGGCCACGTAGGATAAATGGGTTTTAAAATAAAAATAATTCAGGTCGTCATAGACGGGTTTGAGGATAATTCCTTCGGCGCGTTTGTCCGTTACTAAAAACGGCCTGTTTTTTTCTTGAGCCATTCCCAACGACAGATTAAAATTCATTCGTGTCCCGATCGACCCTTTGAATCCGCCGTTGAGATGATAGGGCGTGGAGGTGGGTTTTAATTCGGTCACGGTGGCAATATATCGGTTGTTTTTCAACATTTCGTCGTAGGAGACGGTTTTGACCCGGCCTTCGTAGGACAGATATAGGGTAAGCAGTTCCGGAACCATGTTATATTCTACCGAAATATCGGGGTAAAATAAGATGGCATCATTAATATCGGTGCGGTTTTGGTAAAATAATTTAAAACCGAGTTTAAACAAAAATCGTTCGCGTTCGTACCTGAAAGCCGGAAAAATGCCGGCTTGAAAATTGCTGTATCCCGTTGCTGCATTTCCGTTTACCCAAGCCGTGGTGAATCCGGTAGTGATATCGAAACCGGCAACGGGGAAAACAAATTCCGCATTCAAATCCAAATCGTGTTCATGGGCTGTAAACGAGGACAGAAAACGGTATTTAAAATCCGTTTTTCGTAAAAAACTGTCATAAAATTCGGCACCCAAATGAAGACCCGGATGGTGGTTGGTAAAGGCGGTTTTCAAAGTGCCGAAAGGTGTTAAAGTGTCACGGTATGCCGAGTGTCTTGCCGAATAATTTGCATTTAAAAACCAATGTGAAGCATCGGTTTTTCGACGGGCGAACACTTCCGTGTCAAAATCCGTAAAAGAATTTAACCGGAGGGTATCGAACGTGGTACTTCCCAGACTGAAAAAGGAAATAATCCCGCCGGCTTTCCAATCATCCTCCAATGAGACGTCATAAAAACTTTTCAAACGAAATGCCTTTTCATTTCCTACGGCGAGTTCCACATACCCGGGAATGTTTTCCAAATTTTTATTGGAAACGGAAGGTCGTACCAGTTTGCCTTTTTCGGCAATATAGGTCGAAACGGCTTCCACATCGAGTGTGGAATAAGATTGCGGAATTTTTTCGAAATTTTCTCCTTGCCCTAATGACGGATTAACCGAAATTTTATCCGCATCGCGGACAGTGGGCGTATAGGATTTTACTACCGTAACGGTTTGATTCTGAAGCGAATCGCGTTTGGTTTGAGCCGGTGCGGTAATAAAATACATGCTTAGGACAAATGCAAACAGGATGGTATGATGATTTGTTTTCATTTTATTCGGTTTCTTGAGGTATATCTTCATTTTTTTTCGCTTGTTCGTTTTTGATTTCTTGCAATAAGGCACGTGCTTCCGCTACAATTTCCGGATATTTGTCAAATCGTTTTATGACATTTTCCAAAATATAAGTGGCATTAAAGATATCCCCTTTGGCCCGCATGTTTCTGGCCATGACAATCAAGGCCTTTCCACTCCATTTTTTATAAGAAGGATATTTTTTGGAAAGCAACGAGACGGTTTTATTCGATTCGTCGTATTGTCCTTTTCGGTGTTGGAAAAGTGCTTTGTAGTACATGGCTTCGGCGGCAATTTCTCCGCGTGCATTTTTGCTTAATTCATTGTAGTAGCGTTCGGCCGCTTCCCAATCTTCCCGTTTAACCGCATCACGAGCCAAAATCAATTTGGCTTCTTGTTCCATCACATGATCGTGTTTGGGGTTTTGCAAAACGGCTCGTGCATTTTCAACCGCTTTGTCATGCCGGCCGCTTCGGTCATAAATTTTCATGAGATTCGAAGAGGCAAAGAGTAAATCGTCGTCCGTTTGTGCCACGGATTTTAATTTTTCCAACCATTTGGCGGCTTCTTTGTCCCGGTTGTTTTTGAGATTTTCAAGGGCCAAATATCGCAGGGCCTCCACCGTAAATTCATTGACCGGCATAAGGGCCAATTTTTCATAGTACTTATAGGCATTGGCCGGTTCGTTGAGTTTGGTGTGGATTTTGGCTAAATAATGAGTGGCTTTTGTACGATAAATGCCATCGGGAAAGCGTTTAAGATAAGAAGCAAACGCGGTTCTGGCGGCGGAATAGTCCTGTTCGAAATATTTCTGTTCGGCGGCGGCAAATATTTCGTTTTCCAGTTGGTTGCTTTCAATGTTGAATCCGGGAATTTTATTGATAAATGCCAAGAATTCGTCCACATTGTTTTCGTCGATATAAATATTCTTAAGATATCCGGCCGCTTCTACAGCTTCGGGCGTTTTCGGATATTTGACAATGAGTTGCTTGAAGGTTTTTTTGGCATTTTCATTGTCATTGGAATTATAGTAGGCCAAACCTTTTTTCAGCATGGCCACGGCCACATAGGGGCTATCGGGATGTCCGTTTATCAACCGGTCAAAGGTGGCTATCGCTTCCCGGTATTTACCCAAATTAAGATAAGTGCTTCCCAGTTGATATAACGCGTCGTCGGTTAATTTGGATTTAGGATATTTTTGAAGGAATTTGTTTAATTCTTCTATTTTTCGCTTGGTTTTACCTACAAAACCGTAACTAACGGCTTTTTGATAGAAGGCATAATCCGAATTATGTCCTTGCATGCGAATGGCTTTGTTGTATGCTTCCATTGCAGGCCAGTATTTTTTTGCCCCGAAATAACTGTCTCCCAATCGCAAGTAGGCATCTTTAAGCAATTTTGAATCCGGAGTACCGCTTATGAATGCCGAGAAATGTCGGGCGGCTTGCGGATAATCTTTCATTTTGAAATATACATAGCCCAAGTTATAATCATAAAGTGCTTTTTCGAAGGGAGGCAATTGGGTTTTATCCAAGGATTTATATTCGGTAAGCGCATCTCGATAGCGATTGAGCCGGTAAAGGGCTTCGGCTTTCCAAAAAACGGCTTTGTTGCGGTATTGCGGATCCAAACCGTGCTTGAGTGATAAATCGAAAAGCCGGATTGCATCCTTGTATTTTCCTTCGTTAAAAAGTTCCAAACCGCGCAGAAAAGCAACCTTTTGAAATTCCGGCCGATTGGTCATTCCGCTTTGTTGCATGGCCTTTAGCGCTTGCTCGAAATTTCGGGATGTGAGGTAGGAACTGATTAACAATTCTTTTAATTCGTCCCGGTGGGGCGAAGCGGGAAATTCGCTTAAATAACCGGCAATAATTTGATCCAAACTCTCATAAGGATTTCCAATTTCATAACTCAATTTGATGTATTGGTAACCGGCATCTTCTTTCATTTTTTTATCAAAATCCATTTCCGCTACCCGTTTAAATGCGTTTAATGCTTGTGTTTTTTTATTTTGTTTCAAGTAACATTTACCCAAATGATAGTAGGCATTTTGGGCCAAGGCATCATTGGCACTGATAATTTTGTTAAAATAATTAATGGCTTCATCACAATTTCCCGATTTATAGTAGGCATATCCCAGTTCATAGTAGTCCTTGTTCGAAAATTTTCCTTTCTTCCCGTGATATGCTTTAAGATAGGGAATGGCCTTGTCATATTGACCCAAATTAAAATAGGAAGAGCCGATAATTTTGGCCAATTCGGATTTTTGTTTGCCTCGACTTTTTGGATAGATTTTTTCCGCTTCGGCGATTGCTTTTTCGAACATTCCGGCCCGGTAATACATATCTGCATTATAATAAGGAATGTTTTTGGCATATTGACGTTCTTGTTTCACTTGTGAAAAATAACGTTGGGCTTCCACGGTATTTCCTTTCAGGTAAGCGATATAGCCCAAATAATACTTGGCCTGATTGCCGAAGGTTTTGGAACCCAATAATGCTTTGAATTTTCTTTTTGCCTTAGGTAAATCGTTGTTTTTCAACGCTATATATCCCATATAGAATTCCATACGTTCCCGGTCTTCGGCAGGCAGATTATAGAGTTCCAATTCGTCGATCATGCGGCGAACTTCTTTGTAGCGGCCTTCGGCGAATTTATTATCGATTGCAAAGACTCTGATGCGGTCGCGATAGGGCGAATCGGGATATCGAATCAAATATTTTTCGATTTTTTCGGAGGCAAGCGGGTCGCCGTTTGAAATGTCAATTAGCGTAATGTAAAAATCAATATCGGGTAACAAAAATTTATCTTTCAATTGGGATTTAAGTTTTTTAAATGCATGATAGGCCTGTTCCGTATGATGATTATTAAACAATTCGACGGCATGGGCATATCGGCGAAACAATTCTTTGTGACCCGGGTTTACTTGAGATTTTGCGCCAAATAAGAACAAAACGGATAGAAAAAGGGCTGAAAAAAAGCGTCTCATAAACGGATTTTATTTTATTGAATGAATATATAACGAATTTTCATACGAAAAAAGTATTTGATATGATTTTTCTATTTTTATCATTAAGAAACTATTAAATTAATTTATTTAAAAGAATAATTTTTGATATAAAAAGTTACAAATGAATTCATTATCTATGAAAAAAATTACTTTTTTATTTGTTGTTTTCGGGATTACATCTCTTCTTGCCCAAGATTTTCAGGCGGGATATACGCGAATGTATGTAAATCACAGCCATTACAACGCTAGTTCAGGTTATTTTCTTTCCTATGCCCGATTGTTGCCAAATAATCACAGTATAGGGATAAGTTTCGAACGCCTTTTCGGCGAAGTGATCGAGAACAAGAGATACGAAACACGGGATTTGTATTTAGGTGATCTTTTGATTCATCGCTATTTGAGGCGTTATGAACGGTTTTCGGTTATGTTTTTCTATAAATATTATTTGGGGGGCGGCGAGAAAAATAAGTTTTTTATAGTTCCCGGTTTCGGAATAAATTTGTCCGGCATACGCTCCAATTATCGTATTTATAATACGGTAACAAAGAGTTATAAAGAAAAATCACGTCATTTTTTAAGCTTGACTTCTCCTCTCACCCTTTCGGGATATGAATTTCAACTCCGGATCGAATATCAACGCAAATGGAATGAGCACTGTAGTTTTTTTGCGAGTTTAAATACTGGGTTTTTGTTTTTACCTGACTATGAAATCATTTCTTCCGGTTGTTTACTCACTCATGAAGCGAATCTTTCTCCTCGTGTGTGGATTGGTTTTACCACCGGTTTTCAAATAAATTTTAAAAATTTGTAGTCCCATCTGAAGCACTCAAATCCGGAAAAATTAGCCCCGAAAATTAAATTAAATGCTGAGTACTTTCTCGAAAGGAGCTTTTGATTTTTTTTGATAAAAATTAATCTCCGTTTCACTAAATTTTTTTTTCTATATTTATCAATCTTTTTAAAATCGATATGATATGTTAAAGAAATTATTTGTTTCGGGATTATTTTTAATGGGAATATTGGAAGCATGGGCCCAAGAAGACATGCCCCTTGTCGATAAAATAGACCGCGGGTTTAAACCGATTGCCGATGCTTGGGTGAGTATTATTTTTTATTCGATTCCCATTTCGGGTTTGGAAGTTCCTTTGGTATTGATTGTGTTGATAGCAGGTGGGCTTTATTTTAGTATATATTTTGCCTTTCCGCAATTTAAATTATTCAAGACGGCCATAAAAGTAGTGGCCGGCAAATATGACGATATCGATCACCACGATTCCATGCCTATTTACGGAGATCCCACACCTACATTAGATGAAGATATCCCCGAAACTATAAAAATAGAAGGAGAACATCATGGAGAAGTGTCTCATTTTCAAGCCCTTTCGGCTGCTTTGTCGGCAACTGTGGGTTTAGGAAATATAGCCGGAGTGGCGGTTGCCATTGCTTTGGGTGGGCCCGGAGCTACCTTTTGGATGATCTTGGCGGGATTACTTGGAATGGCTTCCAAATTTACCGAGTGTACCCTTGGAGTAAAATACAGGGACATAGGCCCGGACGGGACGGTTTTCGGCGGACCGATGTATTATCTGAAAAAAGGTCTAACCAAAATGGGTCATGGCCTCTTGGGTAAATTTTTGGCAATTTTCTTTGCCATTATGGTGGTAGGCGGATCCTTCGGAGGAGGAAATATGTTCCAAGCCAATCAAGCCACGGCCCAATTCATAGAACTATTCGGTATTCAAAATGCCAACGTCAAAATTATTTTCGGAATAGTTTTAGCATTTTTCGTAGGAATAGTCATTATCGGGGGAATTAAAAGGATAGGTAAAGTGGCCGAGAAGATTGTGCCGTTTATGGCTGTATTATACGTAGGTGCCGCTCTGTTGATTTTGTTTATGCATTATGATTTGATTCCCCGCGCCTTTTCTTTGATTGTATCCGAAGCATTTACACCGCAAGCCGGGTTGGGTGGATTTATAGGCGTGATGATAATGGGATTCCGCCGGGGGACTTTCTCCAATGAAGCGGGCGTGGGTTCGGCTGCTATTGCACATTCGGCGGTAAAGACCAAATATCCCGCTAGCGAAGGTATTGTGGCCTTATTAGAACCTTTTATCGATACCGTGGTAATATGTACAATGACGGCTTTGGTGTTGATTATCACGAACTTAAAGTACGGTTTGTTTAGTTATGGAGAAAAAATTGAAGGGGTTGAATTGACTGCTCGTGCTTTTGATCAAGTACTTCCTCACTTTTCCATTATTCTTACCGTTGCCGTTATATTATTTGCTTTTAGTACCATGCTTTCATGGTCATACTATGGCTTGCAAGGATGGAAATTCATTTTCGGCCGAAGCAAAAAGGTCGATTTGATTTATAAAATTTTATTTCTGTTTTTTATTGTTTTAGGCGCCTCGGTGAAATTGGGTTCCGTTTTGGATTTCTCCGATGCCATGATTTTTGCCATGGTCTTTCCCAATATGATTGGTATTATTATTTTGGCCCCGGAAGTCAAGCAGGAATTAAAGAGGTATTTGCAAGCAATAAAAAATAAGGAAAAAGACTAATAATGTCATTGATTAACCGGCACATTCCTTTTGTCCGCTATAGGACCGGCTTCTTGCTAGTAGGATTTATAATTTGGTTATTATCTTCATTTTTTTACTTAAAAAAAATCGGAATTTCTAAAGAACCCGTTTTACTAACTTTGGATAGTGTGGCAATGCGCCGCCTAGATTCACTGAAACAATTCTATGAAATACGGAAAAAGCCGAAAATTTATCCGTTTAATCCGAATTACCTGACCGATTACCGGGCATACATGTTGGGTATCGATACGCTTGGTTTAAAACGAATAAGGACATTCCGGGAAAAAGGCGGTTATTTTAAAAACAAAAAACACTTCAAAGAAATAAGCGGCATATCCGACAGCTTATTTGAAATTTTGGCTCCTTACATAAAAATTACTTCCGCTAAAAGATTTTCAACTTTTCGATCTACTAATTTTTATCCGGCTAAGAAAAAATCCGAACCTATTATCATAAAAGATATCAATACCGCGACGGCCGAAGACTTGAAACGGGTTTACGGCATCGGTGAAGTATTGTCAAAACGAATAATAAAATATAGAAATAAATTGGGCGGTTTTACTATAAAAGACCAATTAAAAGATGTGTATGCATTATCGCCGGAAGCATACCGGGAATTATGGAAATATTTTGAAATAGCAAGCCCCGCTCCGGTGAGTTTTCAAATTAATTTGAATACGGCCGATATGCAAGAACTACAAAAAAATCCATATATCGACATCGACTTGAGCGAAAAAATTGTGGAATACCGGAGCTTGAAAGGTAAATTCAAAAGTTTGGAGGATTTGAAAAAAATCGAAGGATTTCCTGAGGAAAAATACGAAAGAATTATATTATATTTACGCTTAAAATAATGCATTATGTGGCAATTCGAACCTACCGAAGAACAACAACATATTGAACAAGCCGTATTGGATTTTGCCCGGCAACACATTTTACCTTATTACAAAGAATGGGACGAAAAACAAATTTTTCCCCGTGAACTTTTCAAAGAATTGGGAAAAATGGGTTTTATGGGCGTGGTCATTCCCGAAAAATATGGTGGTAGTGGTCTTTCTTATCAGGACTATGTGACGGTAGTGGATGCGCTCTCGCGAATCGATCCTTCCGTCGGATTATCCGTGGCCGCTCATAATTCGTTGTGTACTAACCATATATATGAATTCGGAAATGAAGAACAACGTATGCAATGGCTTCCAAAATTGGCTTCGGGCGAGTGGATAGGTGCTTGGTGTTTGACCGAACATAATACGGGTTCGGATGCGGGCGCCATGAGCACTACCGCCAAGGAAGAAGGAGATTATTATGTGCTGAACGGCGCAAAGAATTTTATCACACACGGAAAGAGTGCCGAAGTATTGGTCGTTTTGGCCCGGACCGCAGAAAAAAATACCAAAAACAATGCTACCGCTTTTGTAGTGGAACGCGGAACACCCGGCTTGTATGCGGGCAAGAAAGAAAACAAATTGGGCATGCGGGCTTCCGAAACGGCCGAAGTCATTTTTGATAATGTAAAAGTTCCCAGAGAAAATGTACTCGGCAAAGTGGGCGAAGGATTTAAACAGGCCCTTAAAATCCTTGACGGCGGACGGATTTCAATCGGTGCCAATGCGTTGGGTATTGCGAAGGGGGCTTATCAGGCCGCATTGCAATATTCCAAAGAGCGTTATCAATTCGGACGTCCGATAAGTTCGTTTCAAGCCATTGCCTTTATGCTGGCCGATATGGCGATGGAAATCGATGCGTCTGAAATGTTAATTCGTCGGGCCGCTTATCTGAAAGACCTCGGTTTACGCATGACCAAAGAAGGAGCAATGGCTAAGTTATATGCATCGGAAGTAAGTGTACGCGTGTCCAATAACGCCGTGCAAATTTTCGGCGGCTACGGATATACCAAAGACTTTCCCGTCGAGAAATTTTATCGCGATTCCAAATTGACTACCATTGGCGAAGGAACAAGTGAAATTCAACGCTTGGTCATTTCGCGACAAATTCTGAAGTAAATTTTTTTTTTTTTGTATAATGAACATAAATAAAAAGTCTTCCTACCGAAGTGGGAAGACTTTTTAATGAAGAAAAATTTTCTTCTTAGAATTTTACTTCGGGGGCTTTTTCGGCACCTTTTTCACTTTGGAAGTAAGGTTTTTCGCTAAATCCGAAGATTTTCGCCCAGAAATTATTGGGGAATGTCCGGATATGTTTATTGTATTGCATGACGGCCTTATTGAACCTGTCCCGTTCTACTTTTATTCGGTTTTCAGTGCCTTCCAATTGACTTTGCAATTCCAAAAAATGCTTGTCGGCTTTCAATTCGGGATAGCGTTCAACCGTTACCAAAAGACTTTTCAATACGCCCGATAAATTATTTTGGGCTTGTTGAAATTGTTGTAATTGTTCCGGCGTAATATTGGTCGGATCAATTTTTACTTGAGTGGCCGATGCACGGGCTTTAATAACGGCCTCAAGGGTTTCCTTTTCGTGTTTGGCGTAACCTTTAACGGTTTCCACCAAATTGGGAATCAGATCGGCACGGCGTTGATAGGCACTTTCCACATTGGCCCATTGTTGAGTAACTTGCTCTTGCAAGTTTATGGCTGTGTTATAAAAATTTATTGCGGATGTAAAAATAAAAAAAGCAATTAATGCAATGACAGCCAAAAAACCAAGTAATGCTTTGTTCTTAAACATAGGGATATGAATTTTGTTAAACAAATATATACAATTATCGTGAAACAAGTATCCGTCAATCTAAAATCTCCATATTATTATTAATTTACTTAGAAGAATCCTAAGAGGAGTTTATTATGAAATCGCTTCTAAAAATTTTTGCTATCCTTGTAATTTTCACCGGCTTGATTCTAATAATGACGCCCGGTGTATTGATGAACTATCTCCGGGGACATTTAAATTCTCCTTCGGTTTATTATCTCGCCATAACGATAAGATTTGTCATAGGAATTTTATTAATTTATGCAGCCCGGCAATCATCGTACCCTTTCCTTATTAGACTTTTAGGTTATATTTTTGTAGCCGTAGCCGCCGGTTTTTTATTAATGGGACAATCTCGCTTTCAAGAAGCGGTAAAATATTTTATAGATTTAATGGAAGATAAAGAATGGGTTGCCGGTTTGGTGGCAGTGGCTTTCGGTTTCCTGATATGGCATGTCTTTCCTTCAAGAAATAATAGAGACAAATTAATTTGAGAGGTGAATTTGTCGATATATTTCATAAAGTCCATATAAAAAAATGACCTGATTTTTATTGGTTGTCTGTATTTTGTTTTATTTTAGCGATACGAATAGATGATAATGCATATAAAATTCAGAAAAATATTCGGACTGGGACCGCAATTATATAAATTGCTATTGGTATTGTTTACCGTACTTCTTTTAGTGGAATTTTATCCTGGAAAATATAATTTTAATTATGAATATGAGTTAAACAAGCCGTGGGGCTATCCCGATTTATATGCGCCTTTTGACGTGATGGTGGGTTATTCACCCGACGAGGTCGATCAAATAATGGATTCCATAGAGCGCACCGCTCCTTGGGTGATTGTTAAAGAACCTGTTGATAGCCGTTCTATCAAAGAACATATCGTTGAAGAATTAAAACAATCCGCCGATTCGGTTTCTCCTGCGACCATTGCTTTAGTGGAAAAAATCGTTGATTCGATTTACCGGACCGGATTGCTAAATACTAGAATGGCTGCGGACCGGCACGGCTTGATGTTGTTGCAAGGCAAAGAATTAAAAGAAATAAAACATCGACCTTTTTCGCTGGATGAATTTCATGCTTATATTAATCGTAATTTGAAGGATACCGGAGCGAATCAAACTCACATTAAAGAATTGTTGTTTCAATATATAAAACCCGATTTGAGCATTGACCGGCATTATACCGAAAAACTGGTGGATGAACTGAAAAATAATTTTAATCCGAATAAAAAAATCATTTATAAAGGAGAAAGAATAATTTCCAAAGGTGAAAAAATAAATAATGAAACTTTCGAAGTATTGGAATCTTTAAAACGTGCTTTTGCCGAAGATGTGCAATTCGCCCGGGTAAAAACTTTCGGATTCTTTCTTGTCAGTCTTTTCTTACTGATTCTTTTATTGTTGTTTTTCAAGGAATTTGAAGAAAAATTATTTAATAATAATTCCGCTTTGACCCTGATTTTTACCAATATTATCATATTTACCTTGGCATTTTTTCTCACTTCCGCTTATTTGCCGCGTTATTTATATTTGATTCCGTTAATTTTGGTGTCTTTTATCTTGAAAAATTTCTTTAGTTGGCGCGTGGCGTTTGCCACTACTTTTACCATTGCCCTGATTTCTTCTTTCGGCGTACCCGATCCGTTCGAATTTTTAATGTTACAATTGCCTGCTTCCTGGATGGCTATTATAGGCACAAGCGATCTTACCAAACGATCTAAGATGTTTATCTATACCGGCAAGGTGGTTTTGGTCTATATTTTCATGTATATTGCTTACGAACTCGCCATAAAAGGATCGTGGGAATATTTAAATTTGGGATACTTTATTTTCTTTATCCTCAATGGATTTTTGGCCGTGGCCTTTGTCAATGAGTTAATTTTGATTTATGAAAAACTTTTCGGACAAGTTTCCGATGTCTCTTTGTTGGAATTATTGAATACGGATAATAAATTATTAAAAAAATTAGCGGAAAAAGCCCCCGGCACCTTTCATCATTCCCTACAGGTGGCCAATTTGGCCGAAGCACTTGCCAATGAGTTGAAGGCCAACGCTTTATTGGTAAGAGTAGGGGCGCTGTATCACGATGTGGGCAAGATGAAAAATCCGCGATATTTTACGGAGAATCAGACCCGAGGTTTCAATCCGCATGACGATTTGAAACCGCAAGAAAGCGCCCGAATTATTATCAACCATGTGATAGACGGAATTGAAACCGCTCGCCGAAATAGATTGCCCGAAAGAGTAATAGATTTCATACGTACGCATCACGGAACCGATGTGGTGCAGTATTTTTATGAAAAAGCCCTTCAACAAGACGGCGAGGTGGACGAAAGCCAATTCAGATACCCCGGCCCCAATCCGTTTTCTAAGGAAACGGCAATAGTCATGATGGCCGATTCGGTTGAGGCGGCAAGTAAAAGTTTGAAAAATCCTACGCGAGAACAAATAGATAATTTGGTGGATAAAGTAATTGACCGAAAACTTCATTTGGGATTATTTGACAGTGCCGAGATAACTTTGAAAGAAATAAGTTTGGCTAAAAAGGTATTGAAAAACAAATTGAGAAGCATTTATCATCCGCGGATTGAATATCCCGAAACGGGATTTGAAAAAAAAGAGGAAAAATCATAAATTTGCAGTCGCAAAACGGAGAGGTGCCGGAGTGGTAACGGAGCGGATTGCTAATCCGTGCACGCGAGAGCGTGTCCAGGGTTCGAATCCCTGTCTCTCCGCTTTTTTTTATGAGCCGGGGTATAGCGCAGCCCGGTTAGCGCGCCTGCTTTGGGAGCAGGAAGTCGCAGGTTCGAATCCTGCTACCCCGACATAAAAAAATCATCCGGTCGCGTAGCTCAGCTGGATAGAGCATCTGCCTTCTAAGCAGACGGTCGCAGGTTCGAATCCTGCCGCGATCACACCCTGACGGTCGTCCCGACGGAATGTCGGGACCGCGATCACACCCTGACGGTCGTCCCGATGAATATCGGGACCGCGATCACACCCTGACGGTCGTCCCGACGGAATGTCGGGATCGCGATCACGCCCTGACGGTCGTCCCGACGAATGTCGGGACCGCGATCACACCCTGACGGTCGTCCCGACGAATGTCGGGACCGCGATCACACCCTGACGGTCGTCCCGACGGAATGTCGGGACCGCGATCACACCCGGACGGTCGTCCCGACGGAATGTCGGGATCGCGATCACGCCCTGACGGTCGTCCCGACGAATGTCGGGACCGCGATCACGCCCTGACGGTCGTCCCGACGGAATGTCGGGACCGCGATCATTCTCAGACGGTCGTCCCGACGAATGTCGGGACCGCGATCACACCCTGACGGTCGTCCCGACGGAATGTCGGGACCGCGATCATTCTCAGACGGTCGTCCCGACGCATGTCGGGACTGCGATCACGCCCTGACGGTCGTCCCGACGTATGTCGGGACAGCATGAGGGTGATTGATAATTTAATGTTTTAATTATTTGATATATGAATTATTTTTTTGCTGAAAATTTGGAACAGGCCAAATCTTTTATTCGTGAAAATGATGCGGTATTGGTATTTTTCTCCGACGAGTCTTGTAATGTAGGTGATGCGCTTTCGCCCAAATTGCAAAAAATGTTGCAGGAAAATTATCCGGAGATTAAGTTCATGGAAATCAACGTACAAATGATACCTGAAGCCGCCGGATATTTCAATATTTTTGTTATTCCTTCGGTTTTGGTATATTTTGACGGGAGGGAAAGTATCCGTCAAGCACGACATGTAGGAGTGGCGTCTTTGGAAAAGGAAATTCAACGTTTATATAATCTGATGTTTAATTAATTGTAAAATGCCCGAATGGCGGAATTGGTAGACGCGCATGATTCAGGGTCATGTGTCCGCAAGGACGTGCAGGTTCGACTCCTGTTTCGGGCACTTTTAAATCCGTCCCCGCCGGACGGATTTTTTTATGGATCGGTAAAAAGCACTTGTTTTTTTATTCACCCCTAGCAACTACCGGCCTACAATTTATAACCATGTACCCGCGCAAATCTTTACATCATCATTCCCGCGCGAATCTCTTCGTGTGGAATATTTATATTAACCGTCTCCTCTTAAACGCCCGGGGATGATTTACCCCTATGGGGCCACGGCATTCCTTCCAATGCTTATTCTATTCACGGAATGTCTCGTCATGACCATTTAATATTGAATGTTTCCTAAAAAATGCCGTGGAATGATATTGTTTATTATTTCATTGTTCACTGAAAAAACTCTTTCACTCCTTCCCTAAAAAAGCTAACGGCTAAAAGCTTGATACAGTAAAGGTTAAAGTTTATTAGAGATTCTTCCTCCCTTCGGTCGTCAGTCACAGACTCCTTGGGAGAATGACAATATACACCTTCCGCCGAAGTCGAAAAACCGCTAACGGCTAATAACTTAATTTTTAACCGCTTAAGCAATGCATCCATCAAAAATCCCCGAAATGTGTAAGGGTTATGAAAAAATTCTTATATTTGTGATATCAAAATGATATCAAAATGAATACAAACGACACAAAAGAAAAAGAATTTAAAGCCATTAACGGTTTTATTATGTTAGTGGTGGCATTGGCCTTTTTGGCTCTTGCCCTATATGGCGGTTATACGGGGAATCCCGTGGCAATGACAATAGGCGGACTATTGTTTTTCTTTACGCTTCCCGGATTTGCAGTGGTAAATCCCAATGAATCGTTGGTATTAACTTTATTCGGAGAATATAAAGGCACCATTCTAAAAAACGGTTTTTGGTGGTTTAATCCACTTATGTCCCGGAAGAAAATTTCTTTGAAAGCGCGCAATTTCAACAGTGATACCATTAAGGTTAACGATAAGATAGGTAATCCTATATTAATCGGTGCCGTGGTGGTTTGGCGAGTGAGAGATACTTATAAAGCGGCCTTTGAAGTGGATAATTACGAACATTTTGTAGTGGTTCAAACCGATGCGGCCATACGGAAATTGGCGGGCATGTATCCTTATGATGATATTGAAGATGAAGGTGCGGAAATTACTTTGCGCGAAGGAGGTGAGGAAGTAAATAAACAATTGGAAGCCGAAATTTCCGAACGTTTAAAGATTGCTGGTATCGAGGTATTGGAAGCGCGAATTAATTATTTGGCATATGCCACGGAAATTGCAGGTGCCATGCTCAAACGCCAACAAGCAGTGGCTATTATAGCCGCCCGTAAGAAAATTGTGGAAGGTGCCGTGTCGATGGTGGAAATGGCCTTGAAAGAATTGAGTGAAAATCAAATCGTTGAATTGGATGAAGAGCGTAAGGCGCAGATGGTGAGCAATTTAATGGTGGTACTTACTTCGGATAAAGATGTAACACCTGTAATTAATACGGGTTCGGTTTATTAAAATTTGTTGCGATGAAAGAATACAAAGTGTTGAAAATAAAGAAAAGCATTTTTAAATCCGATTTGGACAAGAAAATTCAAGAAGCATTGGACCGGCATGCCCGCATGGGATGGGAATTGGACGAAATGACCTTGGAGATGTACGGCGGAGCAATTTATTTGGTGCTGTCGCGTAAATCCGCTAAATTTTAGAAATGGCCAAAAAGAAATCTTTCGTATTAAGATTGAATGAAGAAACCTATCGTGCTTTGGAACGATGGGCGGCGGATGAATTTCGTAGCGTAAACGGCCAATTGGAATTCATCATTCATCAAGCTTTGCGCAAATCCGGGCGTTTGCCAAAAAAGAAAGGTGGTGCAAATGCGAATAATAAGAAAGAGAACCTCAAGGATTAAAAAATAAGTCGCCGTGATTTTTTAGATACACGGCGGCTTCCGGTCCTTGCATAAATAATAAATCCAACATACTCAAGTCGGGTAAAAAACCGTTTCGATCGGAAAATTGCTGAAAATAAGGCGATAATCTTTCCTTAAAATCAAAATGACTTTTGGCATTGACCAGATATCGAAAATCTATGATTCCTCCGGGATTTTTTTCATATTTTTTTGTAAAGGAAAAACGAAAAGCCAAGTCGAGCAATTCAAAAATCCGTTCGATGGTTTTTATATTAAAATCTATCAATTTATCGAACTTTTGTTCGAATAAAGGTTTCAAATCGTCTTCGTAATATTCAAAATAAGGTGAAGTCCGGTAAGCCGTTTCTATGGATTTCCAATGTTGCCGTTGCCAATTGAATTCATTGGCTATTTCGATATCTTTGGTAGCCCTGTGCCTGTTGGATTTGCTGTGTTTTACGGGAACCGTCAGCAGCTGTTTACCATGAGCGCCATGTATATAATACCGGTTGCGATAAGTTTGTTTTTCGAAATGATCGTGAATTTCAAAAAGAATTTCATTTGCATGATACATCACAATAAAATGACTTACCGATGGAAAAACAACCGGATGAATAAGAATACGCTTAGCCATTTTTCTTTTTCTTACGATAATATTCCCATCCGAAATATAGGATAAGAAATACAAATAAAGTCCATAGATAACTCACTCGCTTGCCTTTGCCATGAACGGTAGTAAATACGCGTTCCCATCTGATGCGGCCGTCGTCTTTATCGCGGCTGAACCATATAAAGACCGCTTTTCCCATCACATGGGTCCAAGGGACAAATCCCCATACGCGCGAATCTTCGGAATTGGAGCGGTTGTCTCCCATCATCCAATAATAATTTTGCTTGAATGTATATTCTTTAACCGGTTTTCCGTTGATATAGGCCGTACCGTCTTTCCATTCCACTTTATTTTCGGTTAGCGGTTGCATGGTTTCGTATTCTTCGATGGCTTTTTTATAAAGCAGATAATTTTTTCGGTCCAACCGGATTTTATCTCCTTTTTTAGGCACATAAACAGGTCCGAAATTATCCATGCTCCACCAACCGCTACCTTTAGGAAAAATTCTTTTACTGGAGGTGGTATCTAAAAACATCGTCACATTGTCCACCGAAGATAATGAACGCAAATAATCAGCCGCTTTTTCCGTAAGATTAATCACATATTTTTTTCCTTTCATTCCTTTTACGGCATTACGAAGATTGATATCATAACGTTTTTTAAGTGTTTTGGCTTCATGTCTGCCGAGGGTTTGGCCTTCCTTGAATTGGACTTCATATAGGTGTTGAATTTCCGTCCGGTCGGGATAGGATGCGGGAAATCCGTTGATATATAATTTTCCTTGACGCACTTCCAACGTATCACCCGGTACGGCAACGCAGCGTTTTACATAATTGGATTTTTTATCGATAGGTTTGCGGATGCGTCTTTTGGAAACCGTAAAAAATTGTTCTACGGTATCGGCCGGCCAGTTAAATACAACAATTTCGTTTCGTTTTACTTTTTGAAAACCGGGCAATCGCATATAAGGAAATTGCGGGCGGTTCAAATAGGATTTAATTTTTAATACGGGCACGGTATCATGCACCATCGGTACGGAAACCGCGGTCATCGGAATACGCGGTCCGTAATGTAATTTGCTTACAAATAAATAATCGCCTACCAATAAGGATTTTTCAAGCGAAGGTGTAGGGATAATAAAAGGTTGAAAGGCAAAGACATGAACCAATGTGGCGGCAATAACGGCAAACACTATGGAGCCGAGCAAGGTGTCTTTGTCATCGTGTTCGGGATGATAAGGTGCATCTTTTGCTTGGGTAAAATTCAAATAAATAAAATAAAGCCCCAAGGTCAATACCACCAAAATTTTGTTTTTCAATGTATCTTTACCGAATACTTTTAATACCTGAAACCAATAAACAATAAACATTAATTGATTGACCACGGGAATATATAGTAACAGAAACCACCACCACGGCCGGTTGATTATTTTGGTGAGGATGTAGGCGTTATAAAACGGTATGAGGGCATACCATGCCGGATAACCGGCTCTTTTGTAAAAACAACAATACATCAAGAAATGAACGACGTTCATGAATAAGAAAAATATAAGCCATTGTGTAATTGTCATAATGTATTTTTTTTTAAAATTGATATTTTAAACTCAAGCCCCAAACGGGTTGCACCAGATTCGGCGGATTAATTTGCCAACTCAAATTGTCATTAATATTCCACAATCGCAAATGCGCCGATACGTTGGCATCAATAATATTAAGTGCATATATTAATATTGTGCCCATAAGAGATAAATCCCTATTGCGACGGTAATAACTTTGAGCCATAATTAAAATTTCGGTGGAATATTGAGGGAATTCATCGGGAAAACCCAAAAGCCGGTTTTGGTAGGCCTTTCTGTATTTTAAATAATTTTCTTGGTTGTATAAATATAAATAGATACCTCCGCCGAGAAGCAAATAAATAACGGGAATTTTCCAATATTGTTTATTGTATGCCTGCCCCAATCCGGGGAGTACGGCGGAATAAAAAGCCGATTTAGCAGGCGCATTGATGTCCAAAGTGGCATTTTTCGGAAGATCAATATTTTCAGGTTGAATGAAATGGATACTGTCTTGCTTGACCCGGAGCGAATCTTGCTGGGCCAATCCGGAGTATATATGAATAAACGAGATTAAGATTCCCGCGATAAAAATTCGGCAATTTTTTCCCATTCTTCTTTGGATTCAAAAGGTATGATTAATTTGCCCGAATAATCTCCTTTCCATAAAACTTTCGTGTGGGGGGATAATTGTTTTTTTAATGATTTTTCAAAAGTTTTAATGGCTTCCGGTTTTTTCGGTGTTTGTTTTTTTTCTTTTATTTCCAGAATCTTTCCTTCCCGGTAGTTTTTTACTAATTCTTCGGTTTGTCGTACCGATAAATTTTTCTTAATAATTTGTCTGTAAATGTCAAGTTGCACATCATGGTCTTCGATGGAAATCAAGGCGCGTCCATGTCCCATACTGATAAATCCGTCTCGAATTCCGCTTTGAATAATCGGATCAAGTTTAAGTAATCTCAGATAATTGGTCACGGTACTGCGTTTTTTGCCTACCCGTTCGCTCATTTCTTCTTGGGTTAGTCCCAATTCATCTATCATGCGCTGAAATGAAATGGCTATTTCGATGGGGTCCAGATCTTCGCGTTGTAAATTTTCCACCAAAGCCATTTCGAGCATTTCGCGGTCATTGGCCAAGCGGACGTAAGCGGGAATGGTTTCCAATCCCGCGATTTTAGCGGCTCGAAGGCGGCGTTCGCCCGAAATAACGGTAAATTTTCCGTCGTCTTCTTTTTTTACCGTAACGGGCTGAATAATGCCTAATTCCTTGATGGATTGTGCCAATTCGTTAAGGGCTTGTTCATCGAATTGTGTGCGCGGTTGATATGGATTGGTTTGGATTTTGGATACGGGAATCTCCACGATGCTTCCCAATATTTCCTTGGCCCCTTTGTCCTTGGCCGATTTAACCTTTTCTACGTTCAAAAGGGCATCCAGCCCACGTCCGAGCCGTTTTTTATTTCCGGATTTTGCCATAAAATTATTTTTCTTCGTTTTTTTTGATTAGTTCATGAGCCAAATTCAAATAATTAATCGCTCCACGGCTATCGGCATCGTATTCGATAATATTTTCACCGAAACTCGGCGCTTCACTCAGTCTTACATTACGCTGAATGATTGTATCGAATACCATGTCTTCGAAATGTTTTTTGACTTCTTCCACCACTTGGTTCGAAAGCTTTAGCCGCGAGTCATACATAGTTAGCAACATGCCTTCGATGTCCAAATCGGGATTATGAAGTTCTTGTACGCTTTTTATGGTATTGAGTAGTTTTCCCAATCCTTCCAGCGCAAAATATTCGCATTGAATGGGAATAATTACCGAATCGGCGGCAGTCAAGGCATTTAATGTAATCAATCCCAGGGAAGGAGCGGTATCAATGATGATATAATCGTATTGATCGCGAATTTCTTCCAGCGCATTTTTCAACAAATATTCCCGGTTGGGATTATCCACCATTTCTATTTCCACTCCCACCAGGTTGATGTGGGAAGGAATAATATCCAGGTTAGGCGAGACTTCTTTAATGATCACTTCCCGGGCGTTTTTCAATCCTTCGAGAATTTCATAAGTTCCTTCTGGCTGTTCCTCGATATCTATTCCCAAACCGGATGAAGCATTGGCTTGCGGATCGGCATCTACAAGCAAAACTTTCTTTTCCAATACACCAAGTGCCGCCGCCAAATTGACCGCAGTTGTCGTTTTTCCCACTCCGCCTTTTTGATTGGCTATGGCAATGATTTTTCCCATAAAATCAAACTCTCGTGTTAGCCGGTAAATTTACGAATTTTTTTTGTAGGTATCTCTTTTTTAACGGCCGGTGATACCATATTCTTCCTATAATCGCGTGTTTTTCCTATTTTCGCATTATATTGTTTAAATAACGCTTCATGCTAAAAAAAATTATCGCCAAAATATGGGCGAAGAAAGCGGCCCGGGAATATAATAAGATTCGAAGTGATGCTATAAAAGACCAACAAAGATGGATGCACCGGCTCATTTCGGAAGGAAGAAAAACACATTTCGGGCAAGATTATAATTTTGATAAAATTCATACTTATACTCAACTGAAAGAAAATATTCCGCTGCTGACTTACGAAGATATCAAACACTACATTCAACGAATTACGGAAGGAGCGGAAAATGTGTTATGGCCCGGACGTCCGCTATACTTTGCCAAAACATCCGGTACCACTTCAGGAACCAAATATATTCCGATTTCCAGGGAATCAATGCCTTTTCATATCAAAGCCGCACGCGATATGTTATTGTTGTATATCAACCAATCAGGTTATGCGGATTTTTTGGATGGAAAAATGATTTTCCTGCAAGGAAGTCCCGAGTTGGAGGAAAAGGGAGGAATCCCTACTGGGCGGTTATCGGGAATTGCCGCTCATTTCGTGCCGCGTTATCTTCAGAGAAACCGGCTTCCTTCATGGGAAACGAATACCATTTCCGATTGGGAGACCAAATTAAACCGTATCGTAGATGAAACGATCGACGAAAATATGACTTTGATAAGCGGTATTCCTTCGTGGTTGCAGTCTTATTTTGAAAAACTTATCGAACGGGCGGGTAAGCCGGTGGGGGAAATATTTCCCGGTTTTTCGGTTTTTGTTCATGGCGGTGTCAATTTCGAACCTTATCGAAGTAAATTCAAACGATTAATCGGCCGGGATGTGGATACCTTGGAAACTTATCCCGCTTCGGAAGGATTTATTGCTTTTCAGGATGATTATCGCCGCGACGATTTACTTTTGCTCACCAATCACGGTATGTTCTATGAATTCGTCCCTTTGGAAGAACTCCAATCCGACAATCCGAAACGGCTGAATTTGGCGGAGGTGGAAACCGGCACCGATTATGCCATTGTACTTCATACAAATGCGGGGCTTTGGGGTTATATGATAGGTGATATTGTGCGGTTTACTTCTACGTCTCCTTACCGGATTAAAGTAAGCGGACGTGTGAAGCATTACATTTCTGCTTTCGGTGAGCATGTTATAGCCAAGGAAGTGGAAACGGCCGTTAAAAAAGCAAGCCAAAATGCCGGTGTTGCGGTCAATGAATTTTCCGTGGCGCCATGTATAAATCCCGAAGAGGGATTGCCCTATCACGAATGGTTGGTGGAATTTGATACGGAACCGGAAAATCCTGTTGATTTTGCAAAAGACTTGGATAAGGAAATGCAACGGCAAAATATTTATTATAGAGATTTGATCGAAGGAAAAATTTTACGACCCGCAGTGGTTTCTTTTGTCAAAAAAGGAGCATTCCACCGCTATATGGCCTCGGTGGGAAAATTGGGCGGTCAAAATAAAATACCTCCTTTAAAAGACGATCGAAGTATTGCCGATTGGTTGCATCATAATCGGGAAATATTAAAACAAATTTTATGATTCTTTTTAATATCACATTCAATGTCGATGATGACATAAAATCCGAATGGTTGGATTACATGCAACATGAGATTATTCCTAAAATGCTGAAAAGCAACCTTTTACATTCAGCCGTGTTGAGCGAACTTTTGCTAAACGAGCCGCAAGGCACCTCTTATGCATTGCAATTTCTTAGCGAGAATCCTGAAATTTTAAATCGGTTTAGGCGGGCAGATTTTCCTGCCATAAAGCGGGAATTATGGGAAAAATACGGCGACAAAGTGGTTTTCTTTCCTACGGAAATGAAAGTAATCAAACGCTTTTAAAAACCATATGGCTTTTTCTTTTTTCATTAAACTTAAGTTTTAGGGATAATACCTTACATTTGTAATACAAAATCATAGCAAATGGATTTATTACTTCTCATTATTATTTTAGTTAATGCCGCCTTTACCTTCAAAGGATTAAATGATTATTCTTTTTTCGAACGCTATAAATTCAATGCGGGCGCCGTCAGGCGAGGTGAATATTACCGTTTGGTTACGGGTGCTTTTTTGCACGCGGGCTGGGGACATTTCCTTTTTAATATGATTACCTTGTATTTTTTCTATAAGCCGGTGGTGGTTTATACGGGCTATACCGGTTTCTTATTAATATATTTCGCAGGAATGATTGGTGGAAACTTGTTGGCTTATTATTTTCATAAAAATGATTCTTATTATTCGGCAGTGGGCAATTCGGGCGCGGTAAATGCGGTGGTTTTTTCGGCCATATTATTTCAACCCGGCGCTTCGATTTTTATTTTACCTTTCCCAATTCCTATTCCTGCCTACATTTATGCGGTAGGATATTTGCTTTATACCACATTCGGAATGAAAAATCTCAAAGATCATATCGGTCATGAAGCACATTTCGGAGGAGCGGCTGCCGGAATTATTTTATCCGTGTTATTGGCTCCCGGGTTATTAAAACAACGCTTGATGTTATTAGTCGCGTTATTAATTGTTATTATAGGCGGGTTTATCTATGCCCGAAAAAAAGCTTAATATGAGAATTTTTCTTTCTTTCGTTTTTATTTTTTTGTGGATTTCCGTTCCCGGACAAGTAACCGGCGAACAAGTGTCTTATTTGACACTAAAAAAAGTAAAGAAACGCTTTTTGAATGATCCTGCAATAGAAAATGCAGTAGCGGGAATTCATATTGTCGATATGTCTAACGGCAAAGAAATAATTTGTCATAACAAGGAAAAATTATTTATTCCTGCTTCTACCATGAAGACCTTATATGTATTTTATGCTTTGGAAAATTTCGGTAATGATTTTCGATGGGAAACAACATTGATTTATCATGGAAAAATTAAAAACAGTACCTTAAAAGGCGACTTGATTCTCCGTTCTTCGGGCGATCCCACATTTGGCGGTCAGATAGATAATAAATCCTATGAAGAATTGATTTCCGGCATGGTAGAGTCGTTGCAGGAAGCCGGCATTAGACGAATTACAGGAGATTTTGTAATGCAATTGCCGGGAAACCGCTATCCTGCTCATGGGAGTTGGCCTATTGAAGATATAGGTAATTACTACGGAACCGGTGCATGGGGATTTAATTTTAATGATAATATGTATAAACTTTATATCCGGACCGGCAAACCGGGCGAACCTTTGGTGCCCGTACGTACCGAACCCGAAATACCCGGATTAAATATCGTTAACAGAGGAATGACTGCAGATCCCGACAGCGATGATACTTCTTATTTATATGCGGCGCCATATTCTTTTACGCATACATTGATCGGCGAAATTCCTCAAACGGATAGTTTATATGTCATCAAAGGCGGCATTCCCAATCCTCCGAAAGTGTTTTCGCAATTATTCATCAGTGAAATGAAACAAAATGGGGTGGAATTGCTGGGCGATAATCGTTTTGAATTCACTATAAAACCTTATGATAATGAAAAAATAATTTGGCGACATCAATCACCGGATTTATTGACCGTGGCCAAGCGTACATTGGATAAAAGTGTTAATCATTACAGCGAGGCATTGGCCCGTTTGGTTATTGAAAAAAACAGGGAAACGAATTTTTATATTCCGAAAGATTCCATCAACCGGTACTTTTTTCTAAAAGGATTTCGTTTGATTGATTTGGAAGACGGCAGCGGATTGGCTCCGGACAATATGATTGCGCCGGTTGAATATACGCAGTTCTTTCGCGAATTGGTAAAGAAAAAGGGATTGGATGAAATATTGGACATCATGCCTCAAGGAGGCAAGGATGGATATGCCGTTTATTTTCTGAGAAATTCTCCTTATCAACAAAATGTTTGGGTTAAAAGCGGCTCGGTAAGTAAAGTAAGAAATTACGTTGGTATATTTAAAGCGAAATCCGGAAAATATTATGCCTTTGCAGTAATGGTCAATCATTTCCGGACTAAACATAAACCCGTAAAAAAAGCCATTGAAAAATTTATAGAGGGAATGATGATGAAATTATAATACCGGATTTTCGAATAATTGAATTCTCCGAAAAGATTCAAGATTATTTTTTATTGATTTTCAAATAATTGTAAAAAACAATAATAACATCACACCCCCATACCATTGGGATGCATGAGTTTCAATGAAAATCCGAAAAAAAACTATACTAACCGACAGTATTATTCGGCGGAAGTATCCTCGTCTTTAGAGAGTTTATCTTTTACTTTTTGGGCTTTTTCTTTCAATTCGTCCACTTCTTCTTTCAATTCTCCTTTCAATTCGTTTATCTCTTCTTTCGCCTTTTCCGTAAATTCGCCCACTTCTTCCTTAAGTTCACTTGTAATTTTTTCCGCCTTTTCTTTTAATTCTTGCACTTCTTCTTGGAGGTCTTCTTTAATCTTTCCTGCCTTTTCGGTCAGGTCTTCTTTAATTTCAGCGGCCTTTTCTTGAATTTCGCCTACTTCTTCTTTGATTTCGTCGAATGCTTTGTCGGCTTTTTCTTTAGCCACACCAAAAATTGATTTTAATTTGTTTACTATTCCCATAACGTTATTTTTTGATTTAATAAAGATAAGAAAAATTGAAATAACCTCATTTGACAGTTCCGGTCAATCGGTTATATTTTTTCTCCGTAGGCCAAATCACCGGCATCTCCCAAGCCGGGAACAATGTATGCATGCTCGTCCAAATAATCGTCAATATCGGCCACCCATAATTCCGTATCTTCCGGCATGGTTTTATTTAAGTATTCGATGCCTTCCGGGGCGGCAATAACGGAAATAATATAAGTGCGTTCGGGTTTGGCCTCTTTTATCATGAGATCATATACGGCCTTCAATGACCGGCCGGTAGCAAGCATGGGGTCCACGAGCAATAAAGTCTTTCCCTTCAGCGAGGGCATGGCCAAATATTCCACTACAATCTCGAAAGTAGTCTCGTCAATATGTTTTCTATAAGCCGACACGAAAGCATTTTCCGCATCATCAAAAATATTCAATAACCCGTTATGCAAGGGTAATCCTGCCCGCAATACGGAAGCAATAACGATTTTTTCATCGGGAAGTAAAATCGTTTTTTCTCCTAAGGGTGTGGTTATTTTTACCGGTTTATAACGAAAAGTTTTACTTACTTCTTGGGCCATAAATTCACCGATGCGTTCTATATTTCTTCGAAATCGCATGCTGTCTTTTTGAATATGCACATCTCTGATTTGAGCCATATACTTATTTAGAATGCTCGGTTGCTCGGAAACTTTGGTTATTTTCATTTTCTTAAGTTTTATATGATAAAAAAAACCGAACCTCGATTGATACGAAGGTCCGGTTTGTATGTCAATAAATTGGTTTCAAAGTATTTATCGTCTGCTGTTATAAATATTTAAGTAATAAAGCAAGGTAGCCAACGAACTTAATGCAGCCACCACATAAGTGCGTGCCGCCCACTTCAATGCATCGGCCACACCTTTTTTTTCTTCGGGTGTTACCAATCCTGTTCGTTCCAACCATTCCTTTGCACGTTTGCTGGCATCGTATTCCACCGGCAAGGTGATGAAACTGAAAATGACCGATAAAGCAAACAAAACGATACCTGCCAAAAGTAATTGGGGAAAAGTTTGGACAAGCATAATTCCCACTACCAATAAAATCATTACGAGTTTGCTTGAAAAACTAACAACGGGAACCATTGCCGAACGCATTTTCAGCCAAGGATATCCTACGGCATGCTGCACGGCATGACCCACTTCATGGGCTGCTACGGCTGCTGCAGCCACCGAATCCGATCCGTAAACCGGACTGCTGAGGTTGACGGTTTTGTTTAACGGATTATAATGGTCCGTCAAAGCGCCCGGTGTGGAAGTAACTTTCACATCATGAATGCCATGATCTTCCAGCATTTTTTCGGCTATTTCTTTGCCTGTCAACCCTGCACGCAATCTGATTCGTCCGTATTTACGAAACTTTGCCTTAAGAGTGCCTTGCACAATCATGCCTATGACACCGATTATAAGAATTAAAAAGTATGCTCCACTCATATTAACAAGATATTAATGTTTTTTCAAATATACCAAAATTCATGCCTAACTGCAAAATTATTAACTTCCCAATAAAGTTATTTTCCAATTAAAATCTTCTTGCAATTCATACAACACCCGGTGATGAAGACGATTGGGGCGTCCTTGCCAAAATTCGATTTTTCGGGGTTTTACAATATATCCGCCCCAAAAAGGCGGCCTTGGAATTTCTTTTCCCTCGAATTTTTTTTCGAATTGCCGATATTTTTCTTCCAGTTCGTCGAACGAACGGACGGGTTGGCTTTGTGGTGAAGCCCAAGCGGCAATTTTACTTCCCCGGGGCCGGCTTTCAAAATAACCGTCCGAAAGATTTTCGGGAATTTTTTCCGCCTTGCCTTTAATAATAATCTGCCGCTCCAATACCGGCCAGTGAAAATGTAAACTCACGTGTGGATCGGCTTCGATATCTTTCCCTTTGGCACTAAGATAATTGGTATAAAAAATAAAGCCGTCCCATTGGAATTTTTTTAATAAAACCGTTCGAATTCCAGGAAATCCGTCTCGGCCTGAAGTGGCTAATTGCATGGCATTGACTTCCACACAATTTTCCTTTTTTTCGGCTTCATGAAACCAATCTCTAAATAACTCCATCGGATTTTCCGGTAATTCTTTGTCATTTAGACGGTATTTTCCATACTGGCGCCTGTAATGGCTTAAATCTTTTTCGGGTTTGTTTGTCATACTCAAAAAATTACTTGTTTGCCTTCATATGCCAATTCGGTTTGAGGAAACACTTCGCGTGCTTCTTTTAATAAAATATTCGTGTCCCGGTAACGAGACGAAAAATGTCCGATAATCAATTTGCCGACTTGCGCTTGCTTGGCAATCTGTGCCGCTTGCCGGGCGGTGCTATGCATGGTTTTTTCGGCCAAATCTTTATCTTCATCCGAAAAAGTGGCTTCATGATACAAAACATCAGCTCCTTTGATATACGGGACGATGTCGGGATAGTAAGCCGTATCGGAACAATAAGCGTATTTTCGCGGACGCGGGGGCGGTAAAGTCAATTCTTCGTTGGGAATGATTTTGCCCTCCTCGGTTACAAAGTCTTTGCCCGCCTTCAAATTATGATAAGCCCAAATGCCTATTTCGGGATATTGTTTGATGGCATTCATATTTAATTTTCGTGGAGCGGGCTTTTCCGAAACAAGGAAACCGTGTGTTTGAATACGATGTTTTAAGGGGAAACTATGAACGCTAAACTTATCGTTATCCAAGATTAATTTCAATCCATTACCGGAAACCGGGCGAAAAAATAGAGGGAAACTCAATTCTACTTGCGTGGTACGAAAAACATGGTTTAATAAATCTTCCAATTCCGCAGGAGCATATAAATGCATTTCGGTTTGCCGGTTGAGCAAACGTAAAGTGGAAAGAAATCCGAATAATCCGTAGAGATGGTCGCCATGAAGATGCGAAATAAAAATATTTTTAATTCGTCCGAATTTAATACCATAGCGACGTAATTGTACCTGCATGCCTTCACCCGCATCAATCACAATCCATTGATTTTTGACTAACAATGCTTGTGAAGTCGGATATTCGTCCGGCTTCGGTGTGGCGGAATGACATCCCAAAATGCGTAACTCCATCAACTCAGGCGTATAATCTGAAAAGTAATACAATTAAAGCAATGAAAAGGACAAGTAAAAAAATGGCTGTTCTTTTCATCAAATTTTCTTGATGTTGTAATCTTTTGTTCAGGTTTTCGATTAATTTTTCCTGTAGATGGGTTAATTGTTCGAGTTCGTCGATACGTTTTTCTAAACTCATGATAATCACTTTTTTCAAAGATAAGAAATTTCGGGAGATGCTTTTATAAATTGGTTGTTTGAAATAAATAAAAATGCATATAAGCCCGATGAATGCGGAAAGAGATTTTATTTCTTCTCCACTTTTTTATAGACATCGATGATTTTCTTGACCAAGGGATGGCGTACTACATCATGATCCGAAAGGCGTATAATATCCACCCCATCGATATCTTTTAGTAATTCGAGGGCTTCCTTGAGACCGGATTTTTGATTTTTGATCAAATCGGTTTGGGAAGGATCGCCCGTAATGATAAATTTGGCATTCATCCCCATCCGGGTAAGAAACATTTTCATTTGTCCGCGGGTGGTATTTTGGGCCTCATCCAAAATGACAAAAGCATGATCCAAGGTACGTCCCCGCATAAAGGCCAAAGGAGCAATTTGGATCACATTGCGTTCCATATATTCTTGCAATTTGCTGGACGGAATCATATCGAATAACGCATCATAAAGCGGTTGCATATACGGATCGAGTTTTTCCTTCATATCACCGGGTAAAAAACCCAAATGTTCGCCGGCTTCGACAGCGGGACGAGTTAGTATGATGCGTTTTACTTCTTTGTTTTTCAGCGCCTTAACGGCCAAGGCCACACTAATATAAGTTTTGCCTGTTCCGGCGGGTCCGGTCACAAATACCATATCATTTTTCTTGACCGATTCCACGATTTTCAGTTGATTGGGAGTGCGTGGTTTAATTACACGTCCTCCCACACCGTAAACCACCGCTTCGTCGTCTTGCATAAATTTGCGGAATTCTTTTTCGTCCGATACGATGATTTTTTCAATGGTTTCGGCATTTATCGAATTAAATCTTTCGATATATTCCAAAATAAGGTTCAGTTTCCGTTCGAATTCATCCAAATTTTCTTCTTCACCGAGAATTTTTAACATATTTCCCCGGCTTACGATTTTAATTTTAGGGAAAAAACTTCGAATTACTTTCAGGTTTTCATTTTGATGACCTAACAATTCGGCAATATTGCCGCCAAGAATTTCCAATGTACGTTCGCTCAATAATTTACGATTTTAGTTAAATTTCATTATACAAAAATAATGCATATTTTTTATTCTACATATGAAAAATAGATTCCTTTTATTATAATTTTATCGTTGATTTAAAACGTTTTACAACCTTGCCGCGTTATAAACACTTCATTTGGCAAAATTTCTTATCCCATTATCTTTGGATTTTCGTTAAAATTTCAAAATTCAGATGGCTTTAAAATTTCATATCTTTACAAAAAAATTACGGTCATGTCATCTTTTGCTAAAATTTTGATTTTTATCGGTATCATTTTCATCGTTGCCGGTACATTTGCATGGTTATTCGGAAATTGGTTTTCATGGTTCGGTAAATTGCCGGGTGATATCCGTATTCAACGAGAAAATTTTGTTTTTTATGCGCCGATCACAAGCATGATATTATTAAGCATTATTCTAAACCTCATCATTTACCTTGTTTCTAAATTTTTGATTAAATAACCGGAACTTATGAAATTAATACGATTTATTTTTTCTAAAGTGTTTTGGAAAAATATATTTTTGATGTTTATAGTGGCCGCTTTATTGGCGGTGGGTTTATTTTTTTATCTGCGGGCATATACCAAGCACGGACAACGTCTCACCGTCCCTGATTTATATGGCATGAAAGTTCAAAAGGCCTCAAAATTATTGAAAGACAATCAAATGATTTTGGTGGTCACCGATACATTGGATTATGACCCCGATTTGCCGAAATTTGCCATCCGGGAACAAAATCCCAAGGCGGGTTCGGGCGTCAAAGAGGGCAGAAAGATATATGTTAAAGTAAATGCAGGGAAATATCGTAGTGTAAGTTTACCGAAATTGCGCGGATTAACATTGAGACAAGCCAAATCTACGCTTATGGCAATGGATTTAAAAGTAGGAAAAGTGATTAAACGGCCTTATTTTGCCGAAGTGGTACTGGAAGTCATAAAAGGTAAAGATACGTTGCGTGCCGGAGATAAAATTCCCGTAAAATCAGTAGTAAACCTCGTGGTTGGAAGCGGTGAAGTCCAATTTGAAAGTGATACCGGAAAACAAAAAGCCCCTAAAGAAAAAGTGGATATGGACATTTCTCCCGAAGATTTTTTACCGTTTAATTAATCTGTACATGGCTGAAGAAAATAAAAAACCCGCTCCGGATCTTACCGAAAAAGATGATTTATATGAACACTATCGTTTCGAAGTTTCCCGCGGTCAGTCGCCGGTTCGAATCGATCGATATATAACCGACAAATTAGAAGGTGTATCGCGAAATAAAGTTCAGAATGCTATTAAAGCGGGGAATGTCTTGGTCAATGACAAACCGGTTAAGACCAATTATAAAGTGCGTCCGGGGGACGTCATTCGTTTATTATTGCCTTATGCGCCTTACCGGGAATTATTAAAACCCGAACCCATCCCTTTGGATATTGTTTATGAAGATAAAGATGTCATGGTGGTGAACAAACCGGCAGGTATGGTGGTGCATCCGGCTCCCGGTCATTATACGGGCACGCTGATAAACGGTTTGGTGTATCATGTGGAAAATTTGCCTCAAGGAAGCGGAGAAGAACGGCCGGGTTTGGTGCATCGTATTGACAAAGATACGTCGGGTTTATTGGTTGTGGCTAAAAACGAGTTGGCTATGAATAAATTAGCCAAACAATTTGCCGACAAGAGTACCGAACGAAAATATTATGCATTGGTTTGGGGCGATTTGAAAAATGATGAAGGGACCATTAAAGGACATATTGGACGGCATCCAAAACACCGGGTTTTGATGCATGTATTTCCGGATGGAGAACAAGGAAAACCTGCTGTAACGCATTATAAAGTATTGGAACGGTTTCATTATGTAACCTTAGTGGAAGTTCAATTGGAGACCGGTCGTACCCATCAAATTCGTGTGCATTTCAAGCATCTCGGTCATCCTTTATTCAATGATGCGATGTATGGAGGAGATAAAATTTTAAAGGGTAGCACATTTGCCAAATATAAACAGTTTGTTGAAAACACTTTTAAAGTTTTGCCTAGACAAGCCCTGCATGCCAAAACGCTTGGTTTTCAACATCCTACCACCGGAGAATTTATGCGTTTTGATTCGGATCTTCCAGAAGATTTTCACCAAGCATTGGAGCGTTGGCGTCGATATGTAAAAGGAAGAATCTAAGGGGTCTCGATACAAGTCTGTGATCTTAGGACAAGACCGCCGTATTTATATGATACCTTTACTTTTGAGCCAAATTCTCCCGTCAATGCTCTTAAAAAACATTTCCCGCCGATATGCTTCGCTTTTAGTAGGAAAGGTTTCGAAATAATGTATCACCCACGGCCGGTAGCCCTTGGTCGAACGGACTCTTCCGGCATTGTGATATTTCAGCCGGTTTTCCAAATTTTTAGTATGGCCGAAATAATACCGGTTATATTTTTCACTACGAAGGATGTAAGTATAAAACAAGAAATTAAGTATAAATAATTGAGCGGAGACACCCCATAGGGGTAAGGGGGGATTCCCTAAAGGTCCTGTGGAGACCCCCCGGTCCGCTTGCACGGACAACGGTTTTTCCCGTAGGGACAAGCAAGGCCGCCGATTAAATAATTCCGTTATTTTTTAGCCAAATTCTCCCGTCAATGCTCTTAAAAAACATTTCCCGCCGATATGCTTCGCTTTTAGTAGGAAAGGTTTCGAAATAATGTATCACCCACGGCCGGTAGCCCTTGGTCGAACGGACCCTTCCGGCATTGTGATATTTCAGCCGGTTTTCCAAATTTTTAGTATGGCCGAAATAATACCGGTTATATTTTTCACTATAAAGGATGTAAGTATAAAACAAGAATTTAAGTATAATAAATTGAGCGGAGAGGCCCCGTAGGGGCAAGGGGGGATTCCCTAAAGGTCCTGTGGAGACCCCCCGGTCCGCTTGCACGGACAACGGTTTTTCCCGTAGGGACAAGCAAGACTGCCGATTAAATAATTCCGTTATTTTTTAGCCAAATTCTCCCGTCAATGCTCTTAAAAAACATTTCCCGCCGATATGCTTCGCTTTTAGTAGGAAAGGTTTCGAAATAATGTATCACCCACGGCCGGTAGCCCTTGGTCGAACGGACCCTTCCGGCATTGTGATATTTCAGCCGGTTTTCCAAATTTTTAGTATGGCCGAAATAATACCGGTTATATTTTTCACTATAAAGGATGTAAGTATAAAACAAGAATTTAAGTATAATAAATTGAGCGGAGAGGCCCCGTAGGGGCAAGGGGGGATTCCCTAAAGGTCCTGTGGAGACCCCCCGGTCCGCTTGCACGGACAACGGTTTTTCCCGTAGGGACAAGCAAGACTGCCGATTAAATAATTCCGTTATTTTTTAGCCAAATTCTCCCGTCAATGCTCTTAAAAAACATTTCCCGCCGATATGCTTCGCTTTTAGTAGGAAAGGTTTCGAAATAATGTATCACCCACGGCCGGTAGCCCTTGGTCGAACGGACCCTTCCGGCATTGTGATATTTCAGCCGGTTTTCCAAATTTTTAGTATGGCCGAAATAATACCTGTTATATTTTTCATTACGAAGGATGTAAGTATAAAACAAGAATTTAAGTATAAAAAATTGAGCGGAGAGGCCCCGTAGGGGCAAGGGGGGATTCCCTAAAGGTCCTGTGGAGAACCCCCGGTCCGCTTGCACAGATAACGGTTTTTCCCATAGGGACAAGCAAGACCGCCGCATTTATATAATACCTTTACTTTTGAGCCAAATTCTCCCGTCAATACTTTTAAAGAACATTTCCCGCCGATATGCTTCGCTTTTAGTAGGAAAGGTTTCGAAATAATGTATCACCCATGGCCGGTAGCCCTTGGTTGAACGGACCCTTCCGGCATTGTGATATTTCAGCCGGTTTTCCAAATTTTTAGTATGGCCGAAATAATACCTGTTATATTTTTCACTACGAAGGATGTAAGTATAAAACAAGAATTTAAGTATAAAAAATTGAGCGGAGAGGGGGGGATTCGAACCCCCGGTCCGCTTGCACGGACAACGGTTTTCAAGACCGCCGCATTAAACCGCTCTGCCACCTCTCCAAAATATATTTTTAAATCAAGACCGCCGCATTTCCCGCAGGGATCCTGTGGACAACCACTCTGCCACCTCTCCGTATTTTAATGAACAATTTTTTTGGTCCGCTTGCACGGACAACGGTTTTTCCCATAGGGAAAAGCAAGACCGCCGCATTTCCAATAGGGATCCTGTGGACAACCACTCTGCCACCTCTCCGTATTTTAATGAACAATTTTTTTGGTCCGCTTGCACGGACAACGGTTTTTCCCGTAGGGAAAAGCAAGACCGCCGCATTTCCCATAGGGATCCTGTGGACAACCACTCTGTCATCTCTCCGTATTTTAATGAACAATTTTTTCGGTCCGTTTGCATGGATAATGGTTTTTCCCGTAGGGACAAGCAAGACCGCCGCATTTCCCATAGGGATCCTGTGGACAACCACTCTGCCACCTCTCCGTATTTTTAATGAACAATTTTTTCGGTCCGTTTGCACGGACAACGGTTTTTCCCGTAGGGAAAAGCAAGACCGCCGCATTTCTTGTAAAAATATTAATCTCGCGAGGTCTTTAATTCTTATGAAAAATCATATCGATATGTAAAAGAGCATTTTTTGAAATTAACCGAGATTTCTCCGGGAATTTCCTTTTTTCGTGGGCACAAATTTATGAATTTTCTCCCAAATAGAAATTCATTTTCAAATCAATAAACGGTGACGATAGAAAATAAATATCAAGAACTTATAAATTTAATATTCAAATGCAGTTAATTGTCCAAAATTTTCTCCAAAGCCATTGCACGGGATGCTTTAATTAATATGGTAGCATCTTTCAAATCAAAGATATTAATTTGTTTTTTAAATTCCTCCACATTTTTGAATTTTCCTTTTATGAATTCATGGGTATGAGTTTGACCGAAAATCTTGCCGATTAAAAAAGCGGGAATTTGTTTTTCTTTTAGAAGATTAACTATTTCTTCGTGCTTCTCCTTCTGTTTTTTTCCCAATTCAAACATATCGCCCAGAATTGCCAATTTGTTTCCCGGAAGCATACTCAAGCCCTCCAATGCCGCTTTCATGCTGGTAGGATTGGCATTATATGCATCCAAAATAATTCTCAAATCGTTGATAATCAACAATTGAGAACGGTTGTTTTGAGGAATGTATTTTTCAACTCCATGTTTTATTTCATCGGCCGATAATCCGAAGAAATCACCGATAGCCACCGCTGCACCTAAATTTGAAAAATGAAATTCTCCGAATAATTTCGATTTGATCCGGGTTCCTTTGTATTCTAATTCATTGAAAGGAAAATGTTCTTTTTTGATGAGTTTTACTTGGGCTTCTTTTACCTGATGATAAGTGAATCCGAAACGTTTCAGATTACGAGTATGTTCGATTTGGATCGGATCGTCGAAATTAACAAAAGCCACGCCGTTATTTGATTCGAGAAAACGGTAAAGGGCTGTTTTGGCCTTAATAACGCCCTGCAAATCACCGAAAAATTCCAAATGTGCTTCACCGAAAGATGTAATATAACCGAAATCGGGTTCGGCAATCTTACAAAGCTGTTCCATTTCGCCGAAATGATTGATGCCCATTTCCACAATGGCAATATCGGTATCGGGTTTAATATTTAACAAGGTAAGAGGCACACCAATATGGTTATTTAGATTTCCTTCGGTGGCTGTAACTTTATATTTTTCAGACAGGACATGCCGGACCAGTTCTTTGGTAGTGGTTTTTCCGTTTGAACCGGTGATGGCAATTACAGGAACGGCTAATTTTTTACGATGATAATTGGCTAATTTTTGTAAAGCATCCAAAGTATCATCAACTACAAAAACTTTAGGGTGATTTTTGTATTTTTTGTCGGATGTGACGGCATATACGGCTCCGTTTTCCAGGGCTTGGTTAACAAATTCATTTCCATCGAAACGTTCGCCTTTAAGAGCCCAATAAATTTTACCTTGCAGTTCGTTTCGAGTATCGCGTTCAATACCTTTCGATTCTAAAAATGCCTTATATATTTGTTCAATCATTAATCGTAAATTTGAATGAAGTCTTCGATTTTGTCCACCATTTCCGTGTTACCCACATAAAAGGGAACCCTTTGGTGAAGTTCGGTCGGTTCTATGTCAAGAATTCTACGTGTTCCGTCCGATGCCTTTCCGCCTGCTTGTTCGGCTAAAAATGCCATAGGGTTACATTCATAAAGCAGACGCAATTTACCATTCGGATGTTTGGATGTAGGCGGATAAAGGTAAACACCTCCTTTGATAAGATTACGATGAAAATCCGAGACAAGCGAACCTATATAGCGCGAGGTGTAAGGACGATCGTCCGTTTCTTCTTGGCAATATTTGATGTATTTTTTGATTCCCATGGGGAAGTGAACGTAATTTCCTTCATTAATGGAATATATTTTTCCTTTGGGAGGAAATTTCATATTGGGATGCGAAAGATAAAATACACCGATAGCTGGATTGAGTGTGAATCCGTTTACGCCGTGTCCGGTTGTATAAACCAACATGGTCGAAGTGCCGTAAATTACATAACCGGCTGCAACTTGTTTATATCCGGGTTGCAGAAAGTCTTCCAATGTCACGGGGCTTCCTGCCGGGCTGATGCGGCGGTAAATGGAAAAAATGGTTCCAACCGACACATTTACATCGATATTGGATGAACCGTCTAGCGGATCGATCAAAACCACATATTTGTTCATATTATCACCGTTAATACCTGAAATGGTGATATAGTCCTTTTCTTCTTCCGAAGCGATTCCGCATACTATTTCCCTGTTAATCAACGCCTTAATAAAAAGTTCATTAGCCAGAACATCCAATTTTTGTTGTTGTTCGTCATGGATGTTTGTACCGTCGGCTGCACCGATTACATCAACCAATCCGGCTTTGTTCACATAGTGATTTACAATTTTGGCTGCCAATCGAATGGAATTTAAAAGACTGCTGAGTTCGCCGGTGGAATAAGGAAATTCATGTTGTTTGGCAATAATGAATTCTCCGAGTGTTTTGGGTTCCATATATTGAGTAATTAAAATCTTCCGGTTAATTGAATTTTAAAATTTCTTCCCGGTTCACTTACAGCCGAAGCAAACCGTTTGTAATGAATATCCAACACATTTTCAACGCCTACATTAAGGGTTAAATTGTATGTAAGATAATAATTAAATGATAAATTTAGTATATGCCATTGAGGAAATCCTTCATAGGTTCCTGTCAATGGATTGTATGGACTTTCTTCGATATTATCTATTCCACTTTCTACATCATATTCGTCCAAGGGTTTTTTGGCATTATATTCAAAAAAGGCAATAATTTCAAAAAAATCGTTTTTATATCTTAATTCGGATTGAACCTTTAGAGGTGGAATCGAGGGCATGGGATCGCCGTTTTCCTTAATTCCCTTTAAGTGTCTAATAAATGTAATCCATTTAATATTTTTGAAAGGAGTGACCGATATTCCGATGTCTCCTCCGTATATATTCGCCTTTCCGCTATTCACATTCGCATAAATATCCACCAAGTCGCCGTCATATTGAATTTGTGAAAATCCATTGAGCACATAAGGTTTTCTTTGGATATAATGATTTATAAAATTGTAATATGCATAAAAGTTGATTGTCAACATTTTATTGAAAAAAGATTTTTCCAATCCGAGTTCGGCGGTATAAAGATATTCTGGTTTAAGGTCGATATTCGGAACCAGAAGTTTTCCACGTTTCTCACGAATTTTTCCCACGTCATCTACATTGGGCGAACGGAAACCACTGGCGGCCGAAATACTAATTTTCCATGTGTTAGGTGAATAAATATAATGAAATGTAGGAGTAAGGGCGAAATTATTGATTAATAAACTTTGAAATGGTAAATCCACCAATTGTAAGTTTTTCCATTTGGCCTTTAAAAAGGTTTGCGTTGCCCGCAATCCGGCCATGATTTGGTGTCTTGAATTAAACCGATGTTCATAATCGGCATAGGCGGCTAATGTCATATAGTAACTACCGGCATTCGGATACCGGGTGGGTACATAATAATCGCCAATTTCCTTAATAACCCTGTTGCCGCTAATGACAAGTTTTTTTCCGTAAGCTTTCGATAAAACACGATTATAGACAAATTCCGCTCCGTAACTAAGTTTTGTTTTGGTATTTATCTTAGATGATAGGTCGGCGTTTAGAGTAAAAACATGAACCTTTTCTTTCCGGTATTTACGAATATGCGATGAGAATTTCCTGTAAATTCTGCTTTCTCTTACGAGCTGATAAGAACCGAAAATTTTGGCTTTTTTGAGAAATTTTCTATCGGTTTCATATTCCCATCGCGGAGAAAAGAAAAAGAAATCCATTGGACCGTATTTCCATTCGGCAAATTTTAATTTCCCCTTTTTTCTTTCGGTTAATTTATCAAAACGTGGTATTTCAGATGTAGTGTGAAATTGGGTATTAAAAATCAATGAAGAAGAGGGCGAAATTTTTTTAATGGTTTTATTGAGGAAACCGTATTGTTTGTATCCGGTATTCGGCTGAATACTTAAATCTGCGTTGGGAATGGGGTTGGGATTGTAATAAGTTTTCGAATTATTGGAATATTCTTTTACGATTCCCCAATCTTCGTAACCGTGAAGCCGAAGAGTTCCCATTCGAATGTCTCCGAAACCGGAATAAGTCACGGAACTCAAAGTAGCCCATGTGGGTTTACTAACGTTTAGAGAAAAGTGAAAAGAGGCCTCCTTGTTGGCCGTTCCGAATCGACCGAAAATATTTCCTGTGATCTCTTCTGGATTATTTATTACGGGGGTTTTGGTTATAAAATGTACCACGCCCCCCAGGGCATCGGAACCGTAGATTGATGAAGGACCGTAGATCACTTCCATGCGTTCCAGAATCGGCGTTTCGATAGTAACGGAATTATGCAAATGGCCGGTTCGATAGATGGCATTATTCATACGTACGCCGTCCAATACCAATAATACCCGGTTGGCTTCCAGGCCGCGTATTACGGGACTTCCTCCACCTCCTTGGGTTTTTTGTACACTTATTCCCGGTAATTTTTCCAATGCATCCGGGGCGGTTGAGTTCATTTTTTTTTGTATTTCCCAATGATCCACCACGGCAATTTGGCGCGCTATGTCCTTTTTATCTTTTTCGGAACGTGAAACACTCAATACCACTGTATGAAGCATGGTGAAAGGATGTTGCAATTCAACGCGATATCTGTTTTCAATAATATCTTTTTTTGTGGATTTGACCGTAATATAATTGGGATGGGCAAAATAAATTGTATCATGTGATTTGAATACCTTAATATTGACTTCTCCTTTTTTATCGGTGTGCAAGTAAATATTTTTGTGCGGATTATAAACGGCAACTTTTTTTATTGGTATAAGAGTCTCATAATCAACAACTTTGATCACTTGAGAGTAGGAAAAATCGGTATATAAAATAAAAACTGTTATTAATAAAAGAAATAGTTTTTTTTCATTCATTTTTTTCTTTTTTCATTCATTCAAAAACTTGATGATATATTTTTAAACTTTCCGGCGGATGAAAATTATCCAAATGGAAAGTTAAATAGTTTATCCAAAATTTGGTGAGTTTCTGTCTTTCATATTTCTTTTCCGTTTTGCCTGATATTAAAAATTTTTCAAGGATTTTTCTTTCTTCTTTATTCAATTTTACGACTTTGTTGAAAGCAAAAATTATTCCGTTTTCTTTTTCCTCGGGTAATATTCCTAAGAAAAAAGTGAGATTCTTCAGAAAATGCAAATGAAAATCGGGAAAATACGCTTCCCGGTCCAGCGCCCAAAAGGTTCTTTTTATAAAATCAAATAAATTATTATCCGGGGCCGAAACAGTATTTCGTAAAATTTCGGTCATAAAAAGAGCGATAGCCGATTTCCTCATATCCGTGAATAAGGATTGATAAACAAATAAAGGGGTGGCCGAAGTAATTTTAGGATAAAATTTAATGGATTGAACATATTCTATTTCTAACCAATTTGGGGGGCGGATGAGAATACGCTTTTTGTCTTTCTTCCTATTTTTAGAAGTTATGAAACCGAGACTGGTTTTTCCATGATTACGAGAAAATATATCGACTATATATTGATTATCCTTATATCTCAGGGTTTTTAAAATTAAGACAATATCTTTTTCTTTCTTTGTCATTTAGTTGATTATCAACGTTTTTAAAACCTTCGTATGTGTAGCATCTTTGTCGGTAAGTAAAATCAAATATACACCGCTTGCTACTTTTCTACCTTTAAAATTTCTCAGATTCCAACGTACGGATCCGCCTTTACTTACGGTTTCGTAAACCAAATTTCCTTCAATGTCCGTTATTTTTACATTCAGGTCGCTGATAAGATTACGAATAATAAGATGAGGATGCCGGTGGGTAAGGACCGGATTCGGATATACATAGGCCTTATCCAAGTTTTGCATGGATTCGGTGGCATCGCCTTTAAAGCCGATGAGTCCGTTATCGGTGGAAAAAATCACTAATCCCGTTAACGGGTCCACGGCTATGTCATAAATGGAATTGCCCGGCAAAGGCGAGTTTTGAGAAGTAAATCGGTAAATGGTTTGTTGACCGTCTGGCGAAAAATAAAATACACCGGCCCCTGTAGTACCAATCCATTTGTTATTCGAACCGTCCACTACAATTTCGGTTATTTCGGTATTGAGCAATAATTCGGTTCCTTGATTGTCTTGGCCTTCGAGTTCTTCCAATTCGATAATAATTTTTTCCAATTGGATATCGGGATCGGTGAATGCACGACTCGGATTTCTAAGGATGCGTAAGCCGTTAAGTGTTCCGGCCCAAAGGACATTTTCCTTGTCAATGGCAAGGGCGGTAGTATTAAAAAAGTTTCCTTCGAACGGAAGGTTGTTTCGAGATGTAAGCATCACTGTTTGTTGGGTTTGCGGGTTAAATCCGACAACGCCCATGCTATAGGTTGCAAGCCAAAGGTTTCCGTCTCGATCAAATTCCATTTGAGAAGTTCCATCGTTTTTGGCAAATAACTCGGATGGAGTATATGATTGCCAATGACCTTGTAGGTCGTATTGATGAATGGCTTTTTTGACAAGTCCTTGGGCCATCCACAGATGATTGTCCGAATCAAAAAGCAACGGGCTTATTCGGTAACTGTAATGAACCTGCCCGTCCGGCGTGACGATTGAATCGAACGGAGCATTGGTGGAATCGTATTTTTTATATAAACTCCCGTTACGAAACTCCATTAAACCGCTATGATAGGAGCCGAAAAATACTTGAGATGTGTCTTGTTTGTTTATTTTTACATCGGTAAGCGTAGGCGTTTTGAAGGCATCATAAGGCGTATTGATCCATCGCCCGTCGATGTAATGACTAATGCCCAAATAATCAAGCGGATAGGGATTATAGTAGTCATTATAATCGCCGTAAACCACCCAAATATTGCCGTTGTATGTGTCGGTGGCAAAGGGGCGATTGTATAAAGGAGAATTCGGATAAACGGAAGTATAATTACCCGGAGGTTGAGCCGGAGTTACCAATATACCGTGTTCGCGTGTGCCGATGTATAATTTATTATCTTTGGCTGTAATGGATGTCAGTTTGAAAGCATAATTGTTGCTGATAAAAATTTCGGAATTATTAAATGCCGGATTTAATCTAATGACGCGGTTTTGCAAGCCGATATATAAATAATCATTGTCCGAATCGATATCTTTAATAGTTCCCGGGGCCGTATAAACCGGGATGGTGTGATTGTGATTTATTTCATAAACGGTTCTTCCTTTTATACCGTATAAATTGCCGTTGAATTCCACTAAAAAAGTCCAAATGCCATGATCTATTTGTTTCCAATGCGTAGGGTCGGTTTTTAACGGATCATCTACCTCAATATATTTTATCCCTTGGCCGTGAGAAGCTGCAAAAAGATAATTGTTAAAAATGATTATATCATGAATTTTCAAATCGACTCCGCTTGTGCCGATATAATAGGTATCCGAGAATTCCAATTTTTCCATATCGTAAGTGGTAATTCCGTAACTCATGGCCAAATAAAGCAAATTTTGATGTGAAGCGATTTTAAAGATATATTTGCGTGGTTCGGGAAGAGGTGAAGTAAACAATGCGTTTTCTTGAAAAATTTTATTGTCTTTTTTTAAGATTTCGATTTTTCCGTTTGTATGCGCCAAGAAATATTGACCGGAGGGTTGGTGATAATAAAAGGCGGTTACCTTTTCGCCCGACAGTCCGTCGATAGTGGAAAATTTGGTAAATTCACCGGAATTCGGATTATAAATAAACATGGCATTATCCGTAGCTGCGGTTATGCCGGATTCGTTAATGCTTATGTCTTTTATCGTGGTGTAAGATGTCATATTTACCCATCTTGAATTTGATTGAGCAAAAAGGGAGACTGAGGCCATTATAAGACCGAAAAAACTAATCTTTATTACGAAGTTGATTTTCATACTCTTCCATTAATGGTCTGATGGTTTTTTCCGGAATATCCGTGATGCGAATATACATCAAAGCATCGATACTGTTGTTAAAATTCGGATCCACATTAAACCCGATGATTTTGGCATTTTGTTTTATGTATTGTTTAATCAAAACGGGTAAACGCAGGAAGTTCGGTTCCAATTCGTCGATTAGTTTATCCAATTTATTCAAATCCGCTTGTGTTTTGTCAAATATAAAATCTTTATCGGCATCTTTCAATTTTACTTTAAATTCTTTTCGCGGGTGGATATAAGTGGCCAAAAAAGGATCGTAATAATTGGATTTCATAAATTCTATCATAAGTGCTTTTGAAAAATCGGAAAATTTATCACTAATACTAACGCCTCCGACCAAGTATTTATGATGCGGATATTTAAAAACCGTCAAAATAATGCCTTGCCACAGTAAAAAGAGCGGATAAGGTTTTTGTTGATATTCGGGCACAACGAAAGCCCGTCCGAGTTCAAGTCCGTTTTTAAGCAAATAATGGGCTTCGGGTTCAAAACGGAAAAGCGAAGCAATATAAAAGCCGTCAATACCTCTTTCGCGGTATATTTCTTCTCCTACGCCAATGCGATATGCCCCGGCTATTTTTTTTGCTTTGTCATCCCAAAGAAACAGGTGCTTGTAATATTTATCATATTTGTCCAAGTCTAGCCGGTTGCCCGTTCCTTCTCCTATTTTTCTGAAAGTAACTTCGCGCAAACGACTGATTTCCATCAGAATGTGAGGAATCTCTTTGCTATCGGCGAGATAAACTTCATAATGATTGCGTTTTTTGAGCAATTTATCGTGCCGGCGCAATGCCTTGATTTCGGATTCCAATTTTTCAACCGGAACGGGGTCTATAATTTTTTTCTGACGGCGTTTGAATAATTTGAATTTTTTGGCTTGTGGCGGTTTTTCAAACGGCTTGGCCAAGAGATAAGTTTTTTTTCGAAGAAAATCGCCCAATTCTTTGTAATCTTTGAATTGTTCTTGTTCTTTTGGCGAAATGGGATGGCCGATTCTTACTTGAATGGATTTGCGATTTTTATTAAACAGTTCCGAGGGGAGCCGTGCCGTTCGCAAATAAGGGCTTATTTTCGACAGCCAATAAAATACCCGGCTGTTGCGTGCATGAAAATAAATGGGTACAATCGGTACTTTGGCTTTATAGATTAATTTAAGCATGGCTTCGTCCCAATCTTTATCCACATAAATATTGCCTTCGCGGTAAGTAGAAACTTCCCCGGCGGGAAACAAACCCAAAGGATGTCCGTTTCGAAGATGTAACAAAGCCATTTTTAATCCTTTAAAACTGGATTGTTGGTCTTTACCTTCTTCAAAAGGATTAACCGGAAGAAAAAAATTGGCCAAAGGTTCGATACGCGATAGCAAATAATTGGATAATACTTTGAAATCCGGTCGTTTGTCAAGCATTAATTTTATAAGTAAAATACCATCCAGACCGCCTAAGGGATGATTGGAAATGGAAATAAAAGCACCTTCTTTGGGAATGCGTTTCAAATCTTCTTCGGGAATATAAAGTTCTGCTTCAATTTCTTTCACGATTTGTTCCAAAAATTTTTTGCCGTCCAAATGTTTATGGCGATCATAAAAATCATTAATGCGTTTGAGTTTTAATATATGCAATAAGATATAACCGATGAAAGTAGCCAACCATTGGGGTCGTTTGAAAGGAAGAATCGAAGCAATATCTTTGGCGGAGATAAGACTCATTGAGCAAATTTAATCAGTCAATTTAAGTATTTTTCCAATATATTGACTATTTTTTCACTGGCACCGGTACGATTCCGAACAAAATCCGCAGCAATTCGACCCGCTTGGACTAATTTATCATCAGTCAAATCATTTAAAATCAACGATTTAAGTTCGTTTTCCGAATTTATCGAAAAGCCACCGCCAAGTTTCAGCAATTCAATGGCTTCATTGAATTTTCGGTATTTCGGGCCGAAAATAACCGGCACACCGTACACGGCGGCTTCCAGTATGTTATGGATTCCTTTTCCGAATCCACCGCCCACATAGGCCGCTTCCGTATATCGATATGCGAATTTGAGCAATCCCATCACGTCGGCTATAAGGATACGGGCATCACGATCGCCGGAACCGTACGTAGAATAAAGGGCTGTTTTGACGGGCGATTTTTTTAATAATGCATTAATATGTTTGGGAGTTGGTTCATGGGGGATGATTAGAAGTTTCCAATCCCGGGCAGCCGGATTGGTTATAAAATTCAGAAGCGCATTCTCATCCGGCGGCCAAGTGCTTCCGGCCGTTAATAGTTTGGAGTTTCCTTTAAAATCCGAAATTACAGGCAATTCGGATTTGTGATCAAGAAGCTTAAAAACCGTATCGAACCGGGTGTCTCCGGTAACGTGTACATTTTTAAATCCGTATGTTTGAAGAAGTTTTGCGGATTTTTCGTCTTGCACGAAAAAAGCCGTAAACGCCGATAACGATTTTTTGAGGAAACTTTGACGAAAAACACTTTGATTTTCCCGAAAGATACCCGAAACGAGGAAAGTAGGAATTTTTTTTTGATGAAGCGTATGAAGAAAATTCGGCCAAAATTCATATTTGATAAATAAAGCCGCCGAAATATTGGTTTTTTCAAGAAAATAAGTGGCATTTTTACGGGTATCCAAAGGTAAATACAACACATAATCGGCCGGTGTTTTGTTTTGGGCGAATCTATATCCTGAAGGTGAAAAGAAGGTGAGTATCAAGGGTCTATCCGGATATTTTTCCTTAAGTTTTTCCATCACAGGTTTGGCTTGTTCGTATTCGCCGGCCGATGCCGCATGAATCCATATTCCACCCGGTTTGATTGGTGTGCGGGCAAGAGTTTTTTTCCAGTCCTTTCGCTCCCGGAAAAATTCTCCCGTTTTGCCGGGTAATAGGGCCAACCATGGAGTAGTTATATCGACTGCACGAACTGTAAGGTCGTAAAGGGCTTTTTTTACCGACATTTTACAACAGATTTTTCAATTCGATGAGCCGGCGTATGGTAGGGGCCACTGTGGCGGGTAAGTTTTCTTTGCCTTCCGGATCAAAAAGAATGGCTTGCATCCCGGCATTGATGGCCCCCAGCACATCGGATTTTAGACTGTCGCCTATCATCAAACTTTTGTGCGGAACGGTTCCTGCCTTTTCAAGGGCATGCCGATATACCACGGGATGTGGTTTGAGTTCCCCGGTTTCTTCGCTTACGGTAACAGTTTGAAAATAAGGAGATAAGCCCGAATTTTCTATTTTTCTATATTGTACTTCAAAAAAACCGTTGGTAATCAAATGCAACGGATATTTTTCGACTAAGTAATTCAATGTCTCCATTGCGCCCGGAAACAAAACCGTGCCTTCGGCCAGAAAATCCAAGTAACGATCGGCCATGCGTAGAATTTCATCCGCAGGAAAATTAAAACCCAATTGATCCAAGGTGGCCTTGAGCCGGATGATTTTGACTTGTTCTTTGGTATAAAGGCCGGCGGAATAGTTTTCCCATACCTTTCGATTGATTGGATGATAAATCTCTGCAAATTTTTCAAACGGGACTTCGATGTTTTCTTCGGCAAGCAGTTTTTTATATGCTTCGTCCGAGTTGGTTTCAAAATCCCAAATCGTATGGTCCAAGTCAAAAAATATGTGTTCCGGTTTATTTTGCATATTCTTCCAATAATTTGATATATACGTTCGACCAATTTTCCCATTCTTCGAATTCCGAAAGGATGGAGTTATGAAATACCGGTTGAAAATAGCCGCCGGTTTTCTTGATTTGGTCACCTATTTCTTTTAGTTTTTGCAATGCACGGTTCGGTGATAATTTCTCGATAAAGTTGAGTTGATAATCCGTGATGACAATGGGATGAACGGTCAGGTCGGTAGGTTCTTCGTTTTCCAAATCATAAAAAGGATAGGGGAATGCCGTAGAAGCCCGGTAACCGCTATGCTTGGGATAACCGCATGAAAAATCTTCTTTGAATTCCAATTTATAAAGCAATTTATAGGACAGGGGAATTTTCTGTCGGTAATAATGAAAATGTACTTTTTCGACGGGTTTATGAATGAGATTTTCCAAGGATTGACGTTCTTTTTTTATCTTTTTTTCATCATAAGAATGATGATACGAAATCATTAATCCTATATCCGAATAGTCGGCCATGGTTTTAATAATTCGGCGGTAAGCGGGGCGGGTAAGGGAAATATTATGATCGAAATCGGAAAAAGAGCCGACAAGAAAAAAACTAATTAGCGGATGACTATATTGCTTTTTTAATGCGATAATTTTATAAAAAGTATCGTAAGGATCGCGTTTCTTGGTAAAAATAAAAATCAAACGACGCATGAGGTTTTTGAATTGCAAATGAAATAGATTATCCGCCATGCCGCCTATATGCCGGATGAGCCCTTTATGTTTAAATAAATGGGAAATGCTGACATTTAGCAAAGGGCGAAAATAAAAAACAGGTGGCGGAAAACGATATGCCGGATTTTGTGCTTCAAAAATACGTTTGAATTTTTCTAACCAGATGTCAATCAACGGTTTGTCTAAAAATCCATAGCGGTAGGCCAAACTTTGTTTATAGGAAAATCGGTCGTGTTCGTCAGTGTCTTTAGTAAGATATTCTTCATAGCGGCTGATGAGAAAAAAAGCGGCCGAAAGTAAATCGAAAGGAATGCTGGCATTTTCATTTGTGTGAAAAATTACAGGCAAATCGTCCCATTTTCCCGGCATGATATTTTGTGGGCGGATACCTTTTTCGTGCAGTAATCCGGCATCATGGATATGAAATTCATTGGCCAGCCGTGCACGGGTATAGGAAAATTTGGGGCCGTTGTAGGCCACAAATTCTTCTAGTTTGGTAGTGAACCGGTAAGGTACATTTAAGATGCGGAATATAAAACGGAACGTATAAAGCATACGTGCATTGAGTTGATTCACATATATCAGGATGCTGTTTTCCATTATCCGCCGGTGATACTTAGGTTCAAATTTAAACTAATTTTTTGAATGGCTATGCAGGATAATAAACAAAAATTTCTTCAAATAAGGATGAGTGAATATAGTGGCATTATAAATTTTTGGAAAAAGCACTTACCGTAAGTAAATTATAATTTTTTTAACTTTAGGTACTCTAAAAAATTAATAATGAGAAAAGTAATATTGTATATAAATATTTTAATATTTTACTGTTATTACTCGATATTTATTTTTTTGCAACAGGAAAAATTAAATTTCTTTCCTTTTTGCTCATAGGAATCGCATTAATATTGAATATGCTTATTTTATTAATGAATAGGAAAGAGGAGAATAGGTAAAATATACTTCCGGACCATATTTTCGAAGAAAACGATTTTTATGGAGTAAGAATACTTAATTAGTCGGTGCGATGGTTCATGCCAATTCATATCCGGCAAAGAAAACAGGTATTTTTCCGTTAATTAATTTGTAGGAAGCAATGGGTTTTTTGGCGAAATATTTCTGCAAGGGTTCGGGCGTGAGCAACCAAGCGTTGGACCAGCGAAAGTTTTCGTTGAGATGCCGGACAATTTTTCGGTAAAATTCTTCGCGGTTTTTAACCGGAAGGCGCTTATCATAAGGCGGGTTAAATAACAGGGTAACGGGTCCGGGAATTTTGCGGGTATCGAAAAAGTCTTTTACTTCCAATCGGACAAAATCTTCTACGCCTGCGTTTTTGGCGTTTTTCAATGCCTTTTCAATCATGGCGGGATTGTTATCGTAACCGATTATCTCTATTAAATCGGTGGGTTCTTTAATGCGGTCGAGCAAACTTTTCCTGATCAAATTATATAAATCCTTATCAAATCCATGCCAGTGCATAAAGGCAAATTCATCCCGGTAAATATTGGGCGGTATATTGGCAGCCAGCAAGGCGCCTTCAATAGGTATGGTACCCGAGCCGGTCATCGGGTCAATCAAATGGGTGTCACCGTTCCAACGTGCCAGACGGATTAATCCCGCCGCCAAAACTTCATTGAGCGGCGCAAAGCCGGTTTCTTCCCGGTAGCCGCGTTTAAAAAGCGGATTACCCGAACTGTCGAGCGATATGCTTATTTGATTGCGAAATAAATGCAGATTAATAATTATTTCGGGCTTGTCTTTGTCCACATCCGGACGGTTGCCGTAACGGTCGCGGAATCTGTCCACTACGGCGTCTTTCACTTTTTGGCTGATAAAACGTGTATTTGGAATCGTATCCAGTTCTCCGGACACATGAAAATAAATTCGTTTTCGGGAATGGAAAAATTTTTCCCATGGCACGTCGTAAACTTTGTTATACAGGGCTGCCACCGATTTTATGTTACGCAAATGTGCGATAGGTTTAAGGATCCGGATGGCCGTTGCCAATTTCATATTGGCTTTATACATAAATCCCTTATCACCGTAAAATTCAACCGCTCTGATAAGTTCACGCGGTTTTTGTCCACCCAATTCCAGCACTTCTCTCTTCAATACCCTTTCCAACCCTTTGAAGGTGGTGGCTATCATTTTGAAATTTTCCTGCTTCATTCTATTTTGACTTTTTCCCCTAGGAATTTAGGTTTCGTTCCGGTGAGCAAATCCCATGTGGCTTTGGCTCGGGCTCCGGCTTCGCGTAAAATGATTTTGAATTTTGAAAATCCTTTTACGGGCCGCGTTCGAACCCCTTCCACATAAATTCCTTTGTTTCTTCCGATAAAGATAGCCCTTTTTATGTGAAAATCCTGTGATATAACCAACAAACTGTCCAGTCCGAAAATTTCTTTTGCTCGTACCATGGAATCGTATGTTCGGAATCCGGCATAGTCCAAATAAATCTTATCGGCCGGAATACCTTTTTTGATTAAATCGTTTTTCATTCGGAGCGGTTCGTTGTAATATTTCGAAGAATTGTCCCCGCTGATAAGAATATTTTTGATTTTTCCTTTTTTGAATAATTTCGCCGTGGTTTGAATCCGGTATTTGTAGTAAAGATTTTCGCGATTTTCGCGGGTGTATTTTGATGTGCCCAAAACTAAGCCGGTTTTAAAATTATCAAAATCGTCATCCGGATTGTGTACATGAGGAGCCGAATAAATTTCAATAAAAAAATAATTTGCCGCCAATAAAACAATTAGCAGAATGAAAAAAGTGATTAAATATCCCAATAATTTTTTAATGGTTTTCAAGGCAAATTAAATTCCAAGTATTTTGGCATTCACTTCAAATACACTTTTAATATCAATCGTGTAATCTTGCGTGATTAATTGATCGGTTGTAACTCTCAATCGCAAGTTAAAAGAATCGGTTTTGATATATTCCTGAAGATCCGAGCCGGTGGTTTCCAATATAATTTCATTGCCGATGCTGTCCGGAATGTTGTTTAACCACGCGATTTTTATTTCGGGTAATCCGTCGGCGGAAATATAAATTTCTATATCCGAAAGAAACGAAAAATCTCCGTTGACCGGGTCGGTGATTTTTACTTTTAATTCTTTTAAATGAATTTCTTCAATCAGGTCTTTATGCGTATTATGATTTTCAAAAGTGTGATTGGATTCCGTTGTGATGGAAGGTAGCGGAATATCCATGGGCAGATTCAATGAAACTCTGGCCGGAATAACCGCTTCGGTATGATAAACTATGTTAAATTTCGTATATTCGTCTAATTTATTGCAAGCCAAAAAAAGGTTAAGAAATATAAGTAATGCTAAAAATTTTCTCATTTTAAAAAATATTATATATTGTGGGAGGCAAATTTACAAAATAATATTTATTCATGTTTTTAACTGAAGATTTTTTATATTTTGTATGGAAAAATGCATTATTCGAAACTCGTGATTTGCTTGACGATAACGGCGAACGGATAAAAATTTTATTTCCGGGTTATAGAAATGACGGTCCGGGTCCCGATTTTACGGAAGCTAAAATAAAAATAGGCGAACAATTATGGGTGGGAAATGTGGAAATTCATCTAAAATCTTCCGATTGGTATGCCCATCACCACGAAACCGATAAAAATTACGATTCGGTAATCTTACATGTAGTGTATCAACATGATATGCCGGTTTTTAACACACATGGGGTGCGCATCCCCGCCTTGGAATTGAAAGATAAAATTTTCTCGCAGGTATCCGATAAATATTTGGCATTACAATCTTCGGAACATGCGCTAAAATGCAGTCCTTTTTTACCTGATTCGGATTTGCGATGGACCAAATGGAAAGAGCGTTTATTTATCGAAAGATTGGAAAGTAAAGTCCGGGATATCCACCGGTTGCTCGACGAAAATATTAATGATTGGGAACAAGTTTTGTTTATGATGTTGCTTCGTTATTTCGGCATGTTGCATAATACGGACAGTTTTTTACAAATAGCCAAAAATGTAGATTTTAAGGTTTTTAGAAAATATTTGGAACGCCCGCATTTTTTAGAAGCGTTATTAATGGGTGTGGCGGGTATGCTGGATGAAGTGGAAATTCAAGACGATTATGTGCGTGAATTGGTTTCCACTTATCATTTTTTGCGCCATAAACATCAGTTGAAAAATATCGATATCCCGATTACACACGGTAGAATGCGTCCGGCGAATTTTCCCGCCGTCCGGCTTAGTCAATTTGCCATGTTGTATCATCGTCATGCCCAATTGTTTGAAAAATTAATGCATGCCGAAGAGTTATCCGAATTACAAAATCTTTTACGGGTTTCCGTTTCTTCTTATTGGGAATCGCATTATTTTCCCGGAAAAGAAAGTAAAAGGCGTAAAAAGATTTTAGGAAAATCATTTATTAACTCATTGATAATCAACGTTATTTTACCTTTTCGTTTTGCTTATGCCAAATACTTGGCCGATGAGCGGAGTTTGGAAAAAAGCATTCAGCCCGCAAGTGAGTTGCCTGCCGAAAACAACCGGATTGTGCGATTATTTATAGCATCCGGTTTAGCGGTCAGGCATGCGGGGGAATCACAAGCGGTTGTGCAGTTATATAAAAATTATTGTACTCAAAATAATTGCATAAATTGCGCTATCGGAAAAAATATACTTTCCCGTGCGAACAATTGATAAAATACGCTTGGCTTTCGAACGATACGGATTCGATGTTTCTTACCGGCTTGCCAATAAATTGGGGGTGCCGGCCAGAAATGTGCGTTTGTTTTTTATTTATTTATCCTTTCCTACCCTCGGTTTGTCATTTCTTTTGTATATTTTGTTGGCTTTTGCCTTGCGGATCAAAGATTTTTTTATTAAAAAAAGGCCATCTGTATTTGATTTATGAAAAAGATATTTAAATATAATTTATACCGGGCGGCATTGATGCTATTTTTAGTATTGCTCACCGGTACAATCGGTTATCACTTTATCGAAGGATTTTCATGGATTGATTCGCTCTACATGACCATGATTACCATTACTACCGTCGGATTCGGTGAAGTACAACCATTGAGTTTGAACGGAAAAATCTTTACCATTATCCTGATTATGTTCAGTATTTTGGTCTATGCCTATTCCTTTACTATCCTAAGTGAATTTATTTTGGAAGGTCATTTTTTTAAAAATTTAAATCGGCGTCGTATGAGAAAAAAAATAGCACAACTTCGCAATCATGTTATTCTAATCGGTTTGGGAAAACATGGTAAGGAAGCATATAAAAATTTAAAACAAAACGAGAAAACCGTAGTAGTACTTGAAAAGGATCACAGCAAAATAGAAGCATTGGAAGACAAGTTGGATTATTATTTGGAAGGTGATGCCACGCGGGATGAATTATTGATAGATGCGGGCATAAAAAATGCCGCGGTATTAATTTCCACTTTACCCGAGGATGCCGATAATTTGTTTATTATTCTGTCGGCACGCCAACTGAATCCCGACATTCGGATTATTACTTTGGCCGCCGACGAAAATACCGAACGTAAACTGAAACTTGCAGGTGCCAATCATGTGGTGATGACCTATCGTATCGGTGGAGAATATATGGCTTCTTTGGTTACCTCGCCCGAATTAATCAACTTTTTGCGCTTGCTTTCGGTCGAAAATCCCGAGCATGACCATTTAATTGAAAAAATCAGCGTAAAAGAATTGCCCGACGAATATAAAAATAAAACCTTGAAGGATTTGGACCTTCGCCGAAAAACAGGCGTCACGGTAATCGGATTTATTACGCCCGAAGGAAAATATATCATTAATCCGCCGGCCGAAACGGTTCTGACCGACGGGGCTTCCATTATTGTGTTGGGCCAACCGGAACAGATCGAGGCCTTGAACCGGTTGTTTCATATCGCCCGGAATTAATGAATTTTATTTCTTCGTTTCTCCGCTCGAATTGTTAAGTGCGTCAAGTAATTCGTCGGTGATGTCTTTATCTTCCTTCCCGTATGCCACGCCGGATAATTCGGTTCGCGAAAAGATATAGGTGAAATTATGCGATTTTCCGTATTCTTCAATAAATTTCTTTAATTTTTCCGATGCTTCCTCCGAGGCCTTTTCAAATTCTTGTTGAAGTTGTTGGGCTTCTTGTTGTTGCTGTAATCCGATACGTTGTTGTTCGGCCATAAATTCATCATAAAGTTTTTGGGCTTTTTTCGGATTCATCCGTCCGGCTTTGGCAAGGAATTTTTGATATTCTTGCTGAAAAGCCCTGCCAATACTGTCGTATTTTTTGTTAAATGCTTCTTCTTTGGCTTTAAATTCCTCTTTGATATTTTTCATCACATTGTATTCTTCTACCACTTTGTTTAGGTCTATAAAAGCGGTTTTTTCGGCCTTTTCACAGGATGACAAACCGAGGAGCAAGGCCACTAAAATAATAATCGAATTTTTCATAACATCAAATTTTTGCCCCAAAGATAATAAAAAAGCGCCCCGAAAGGACGCTTAGTTTTTGATTTTTTATAAAAATAAAAGTTACGTGCGTTTCTTTTCTTTGTTTTTTCGCAATCTTCGTTTAAGTACATCGTAAACCAAGTCGGTGGCTTTTTCAAAGGTTTCCGCATCTCTGCTTACCACCAAACTATTTCCGCTTACGTGTACTTTAACTTCCACTGTTTTGTTCATTTTTCCGGTATTATTTACCTTCAAATAAACATCCGATTCAACAATACTGTCGTTGAATTTTTCCAAGCGATCCAGTTTTTTCTGAATCAAAGCCAATAATTTTTTATCGGCATCGAAATTAACGGCATGAAAATGAATTCTCATAATATATGGATTTAAGTATAAATAAATATAATTATTTTTTTCGACTTCTCGGGTGAGATTCCCGGTAAATTTTTTTTAATTCGCCCAGTCCCGAGTGCAAATAATGTTGGGTGGCGGCAAGTCCCGAATGTCCGAGCAATTCTTTAATCGTATTGAGATCGGCGCCCCGGTTCAGGATATGCGTAGCAAAACTATGACGAAGCATGTGCGGACTTTTCTTTTCTTTACTACTAACCGCGCTGAGGTAGCGATTGATGAGCCGGTGGACAAACATTTCGTAAATTTTTTTTCCCGAATTGGTGAGAAAAAAAGGACTTTCTTTAGCCAATCCTGGCCATTTTTCCTCTTTGAACCGGCGATAGGTGAGCAAAGTTTCCATTAAATCGGGGAGCATGGGCACAAGCCGTTCTTTATGGCCTTTTCCTAAAATACGAATCACGCCGTTGTCCCAATCGAAGGATTTTTCAGTAAGGGAAATTAATTCGGCACGCCGCATGCCCGTATCGTAAAAGGTTTTGATGACGGCATAGTCACGCCAACCTTCGAAATTATTTTCAAATAAAAAATCATCGAGCAGGCGTTTCATTTCGGTTTCGGATAAGGGAACGGATTGTTTTTTTCTTACCTTGAGTCCGGGAATGCCGGTGGTAGGGTTGCTTTTAATAGTTTCGGTTTTGAGCAGGAATTTGTAAAAACTTCGCAGAGCGGTTAATTTTCTGTTTACCGAACGAGGTTCCAGTCCTTGCGAAGACAGGTACACAATCCACCGGCGGATATCTTTGGAACCGGCATTCTTCAAAGTTTTGCCGTAAATTTCTTTTAAAAAAGATTCAAATGATTGTATATCAACGCGATAGGCGTCAATTGTTTTTTCCGAATAGTTTCTTTCTTTATGTAAATATGTGCAGAATTTGTCGATTAGCATAAAAAGAAAAAAGTATAGCCCAATATACGAAACCGGGCCATACTTTTCAAGTCTTTTGTAGTGAAACGGAATTTATTCTTCCATTGCACGTTTGAGTTCACGATAGCGCGCACGCAACAATTGTTGGCGTCTTTTTTCCGAAGGTTTGGTATAATGCATACGTTCGCGAATTTGTTGCATCATCTTTACCTTGTTGAATTTACGTTTAAAACGTTTCAACGCGCGATCAATGGACTCTCCTTCTTTTACAGGTATTATTAACATATCTTTACACCTCTTTTTCGGGGGCAAATATAGAAATATTTTTTTATATACCTTTTATTTCCATCAATAAAATTAAATTTGAATTTAGCGAGAAAGAGAAATAGATGACAGTATGAAAAAATGAAACCGGATTTTTATGGAAGATAATTGACAAATTTCGACTAAAATCGAAAAATGTTATAACAATTTTCGGTTTGAATCGAAAAATGTTAGGTTTTTTGGGTAAGGTTTACTTGTGAGTAAATTTCATGGAATTTTGTAACGGATTTTACTTGTAAGTAAATTTTGCAGAACTTTACCCGGAAATTTCCGGCCGCTTGTTTCAAACACCTATGAATCAATTCGAATTAACATCCTTAATCAAACAAAAAGCACTCGAACTCGGTTTCGACAGCGTGGGCATTGCGCGGGCGGAATTTTTGGAAAACGAAGCGCCGCGCTTGGAAAATTGGTTGGCCAAGGGCTACCATGACAAGATGAAATACATGGAAAATCACTTCGACAAGCGCTTGGATCCGCGTAAGTTGGTCCCGGGTGCCAAGTCGGTGGTGGTGGTGATGCACAATTATTATCCCAAGGAAAAACAACCGGAAAACACCTATCAAATTGCCAAATATGCCTATGGCGAGGATTATCATTACGTACTGAAACGCAAGCTATATCAATTGGTGGATTTTATTCGTGAACAGGCGGGCGACATTGCCTTCCGCGTGTTTACCGATTCGGCGCCGGTATTGGAACGCGAATGGGCGCGCCGCGCGGGATTGGGATGGATCGGTAAAAATTCCTTGCTCTTGCAACCGGGCAAAGGTTCGTTCTACTTCATCGCCGAAATCATCACGGATTTGGAATTGGCTTATGACACACCGACTTTGTTCGACCGCTGCGGAAGTTGTACGCGCTGCGTGGATGCTTGTCCCACGCAAGCCATTTTACCGGACCGCCAAATCGACGCATCGCGGTGTATTTCCTACCTGACCATCGAGCTGCGCGATGAAATACTACCGGCCGAGTTCAAGAGCAAATGGAACGATTGGATTTTCGGGTGTGATATTTGTCAGGACGTGTGTCCCTGGAACCGTTTTTCACTTCCGCATACCGAACCTGCCTTCGACCCGCCGCCGGACCTTCTTCAAATGACCCGCCGCGACTGGGAAGAACTCACCAAACCGGCTTTTAAACGCCTCTTTAAAAAATCCGCCGTCATGCGGACGGGTTATAAAGGATTGATGCGGAATATCGGGTTTTTACGGAAGGAAAAATAAGTCAGGAATATTCAAGAGTAAAAAAATAATCAGTCTCCTACCGGAAATGTTATAGTAGAAAAAATCTCAACGCCTTCGGGACAAATCCCAAATCCGGAAAAGTTCCAAAATCCAATAGTCTTTCCGTACCAAAATCCCATTTTCCAATAGTTTTTCGGGACAAAAGTACCGGAATTTATGGGTTTCTCTACTTTATAATTCTTCCTCATTATAAAACAATTAGCAATATAATTTTTTTTATTACTTTTAACAAAAGTAAAATTATATTGTTATTTTTTAGAAAATATCCTGCTTCTGTTTTGCTTATTTTCTGGTTAATCGGGCTGATTATCTCGGATTTTACGCATTGGAATGAAAAATTTGTATTCGTTCTTTCGACACTTGTATTAATTTTATCGGTTATTACGTATTTTATCGGCTTAAAAAGACGTATTTTTGCTGCCTATTTTATCCTTTTATCAATTCTTTTGTTTTTTCTTGCAGGAAATTTATACGGAGAATTGCATCAAATCGATAAACATCACAAGCATGTTGTCTCTCAATTACCCGCCGATGTGTTGGAAATAAAATTCCGGATCAAAAAGCAATTGCCCGGTACGGATTACTATAGGCGCTATGTAGCGGAAATTCGCGAAGTAAACACCAATCCCATCGAATTTAAAGTACTATTGCAAATACAGAAGGACTCCGCTTTTTACCCTTTTCCCGGTAGAGAATATATTTATCACCCTCAACCCGGTGAATGGCGCGACCTGCCACCACCTTCTTTGCCTTTCGGATTCGATTATAGTCATTATTTAAAATCACATGGGATTTACTACAAATTGAATCTTAAATATTCTTCAAATGTCAAAACCGGCCATGCTTTTTTTCCGGGACCGGTCAGGTATCGCACGAAGATTAGAGAAGGAATCTTTCACTCGATGAACGATAGTCTTTCCGCCCGGATTCTTTCTGCATTGTTGTTGGGTGAGCGTTATTTATTAGACCGGGATATTAAACATTCATTTGTGAATGCCGGGGTGGTTCATGTATTGGCAATATCCGGTTTGCATGTGGGAATCTTACTTCTTTTTTTACGCATAATGTTTAGGCCATTCAGGCGTAAAAAGTTGATTTACAACCTTTTGATTATAGGTATTTTGTGGTTTTATGCGGCTTTAATCGGCTTTCCGGTTCCCGTTACAAGGGCGGTTTTAATGTTTTCCTTGTTTCAAATCGGTTACGAATTAAAGCGCCGGACCTCGCCTTATTATATCTTGCTTTTATCGGGATTTTTAATATTGCTTATTGCTCCCCGTTCATGGAAAGATACCGGTTTTTTGTTAAGTTTTACAGCGGTTTTATCGATTTTAATTTTTTATCCATTCTTAAAGCGGATTTATTATCCGCATAGCAAAACGGGACGTTATTTGATAGATTTGGTATATGTTTCCATAGCGGCGCAAATCGGACTTCTTCCTTTATTGTTTCTTTTCTTTCACCGGTTTTCTTTCGGATTTTTATTTGCCAATTTATTGGTCATTCCCTTGGTAACCATTATTTTGATCACGGGATTTTTAATGCTGCCTTTTTGGGCCATGGGCATTCGCATTCCGCCCGTAACATGGATTTTGACCGAATCAATCGATTGGATGTTGCTTGTCATAAACCGGATTTCCGCTTGGGATTTTTTGATTTTCGAAAATATTTATTTTTCTCCCTGGACGGCCTTGGCGCTTGGTATATGGATTTATGCTTTGTATGTGATTTTAAAGGAAGGAAGAAAAGGGTTATCTAAATTTTTAGTGGTTTTATGGTTGGGAGCGATTTTTTTATTTGTGGACAAATACCGGCGGACGGTCAGGCAACAAGTGGTTTTAAGCTTATACCATTATCAGCCGGTGATTGACCTGTTAAACGGTGAAAAATTATCGGTATATTCGGATACCTCCATTCATCGAAATCATTTTGAAAATTATAAAAAATACTTGGGCGTCACGCAAATAAAAAAACATGAGTTTCCAAGGATATTCGATATATCCGGTAAAAAATATTTCTTAATAAAAGAGAGTTTCCCGGATTCGTTGTTATTTTTTAAAACGGACGTACTTATTTTACAAAATTCGCCACATATTAATTTGGATTTATGGTTAAATCGTTTGAAACCGCAAGAAGTGGTGTCGGCGGGGAACAATTATAACTATCTCAAGCGTCGATGGGAAGAGAGTTGCCGAAAAAGAGGAATTGAATATACCGATTTGACGCGAGAAGGATATAAAATTTTATACCGTTCGAAATGATATATGCAATGATATAAAATTCCGTTGAGGAAAAAATGATTTCTTTTACTTAAATTTGATTATAAACTTTATTTATGAAACGTTTTTTGTTAATTATATTTATTTTAAAAGTTTTCTTTTCTTATACCCAACAATTGCCTCCCGGCATCAAATGGTATGAATTACAAACCACTCATTTGCGCATTATATATCCTGCACATTTAAAAAACCAAGCGTTATATACCGCCCGTTATATCGAACATTATCATCACCGGATCGTGCAACCTCATTCCGGAAAAGTCAAGAAAATCGCGTTAATTTTAAATCCTTATACAGCCGTTCCGAACGGTTATGTAGGAATGGCGCCGCGCAAATCGGAATGGTATTTACAACCTCCGGCCGGATTATTTTTCGGTGGGGAATCATGGTTAAAAACCTTGGCCAATCATGAATATCGTCATGTGGTTCAAATAGATGTAACAAACCGCGGTTTTGTAAAACTCGGTCAATTGTTAGGAGGCGGATACGGTCAATTGGCTACAAGTTTTCTTATTTATCCGATGTGGTATTTTGAAGGTGACGCAGTGGATACGGAAACCCGCTTGTCTCAGGCGGGTCGAGGGCGTTCGGGCGGATTTGCCATGCCTTTTTATATGATAACAAACGAGTATGACAAGAAAAATTTGAATTATTATAAACTCTATTTCGGTTCATATAAACGTTATTATCCTTCTCATTATCATACCGGATATTACCTTACGCGTCATATCAAGCGGCAATACGGAGATAGTATCTGGAACAAAATTGTAAAATCGGCGGCATGGTTTCCTTTGCCCGGGGGTTTTCAATTGAGTTTGTATCGTAATACCAAAAAAACATATAAAACCCTCACATACAACGTTTTGGAACAATTCAAAAATCGAGATTCACTGCTTACATCCGGTGAATCATTGGATTTAATAAAGCGTAAACGTAAAATTTTTGCGCACGAGTTGTTTCCGGTTTTTACTTCACCTGATACACTTTTGTTTTTACATTACGGGTTTGAGAAGACGCCCGCTATTTATTTGCATGATTTTTCAAAAGGAGAAAACCGAAAAATAGTTTCCATTCCCGCTTATTATTTTTCGGCTAATAAGAAATATATCGCTTGGACAGAGTTTCGTCCGGATACGCGTTGGTCCGACCGGATTTATTCTCGGGTTCGGGTCTTCGACCGGCAAACGGGAAAACAATTTTATTTAACCGGCGCAGGTAAATATCAATCACCCGTATTGAGTAAAACCGATGAAGATATATTGGCCGTAGTGCGATATGATTTGGATTTGATACCGCATTTGGAAGTTTGGCAAGTTCCCCGGCAAGAAAAAATTAAGGATTTGGTGTTTCCGCAATTTGAGAGCATACGCCATCCTTCTTTTGTTTCGGGAGATTCTTTGAGGTTGATATTCAACGGCTTGGTTCAAGGACAGGGAACCGGTACATTTATTACCGATACAACGTCCAAAAAGCCGGAAGAAATATTTCCGCCGGTCATGGAAAATTTGAATTATCCGCAATTATACGGTGATTATTTATTGTTTCAGAGTGATCCGTCGCAAAAAGATGTGCAAATTTATTCATACCATATCCCCACCCAAAGACGCTATCAATTGACGCATGCCAAATATGGGGTGAAAACCTTTTCGGTATGGCAGGATACTTTATATTATTCGGTTTATTCCCCCGGTGGCTTTTTTATGGTTAAAAAGAAATTAACTACTGACAATCTCCCGGTGATGAAAGATTGGCAACCCCGCAAAGAGGCGGATGGGATTGCAAGCGAGTTTCCTGATACCGTTTCCTATAAAATTAAAAAGTTTAATCATTTGAAATCCTATTTCAATCCGCATTCATGGGCTTATTTTGCTTTTCCCGAAAATGATTCCGTGATATCCGCATCGGTAAATGTGATGATGAATGATGTGTTGGACGAGTCGTCTATTTTATGGGGTGCTTCAATAAATAGTGCAGGCGACAGGAATATTTTTGCCCGTATGGAATGGCGGCGTTATTATCCGGTTTTGGGGTTGGAAGCAAATGCCGTTCAATTACGAAATGATTCACTTCATTTTTACGGAATCCATTCTTATATAAAATTGCCCTTGAATTTCTCTTCGGGTAATTGGTCCAGGCATTTTACGCCTGAAATAAAAGTTTCCTATTTTACTCGAAACGGAGACAATTATTTTCCTTATGAATTTTCATTTGGTTTTTCGGCTTATCGGCACCGGGCTTTCCGGCATGTCGGTTCGAGATTTGCATACGGTTTGTCCGGCACATATACGGCCGAAAGAGAAACTGTATCGGAATTCAAACGGGCGGCAGGTTTTTTGCACTTGCCCGGACCGGGTCGAAACGATTATGTGAGATTCCATTTCGGAACGGAAGAACGAACGGGAAATTTTCATTTCGGAAAAGTTTTGCGACCCGTAAGAGGCAGCAAATATTTTTTGACATATCGTCATTTGACATCGGCCGGTCTGACTTATCACGCGCCGTTGGCCTATCCCGAAACGGGATGGTTTCGAGTCGTGTATTTAAAACGTTTACGTTATAAATTATTTGTGGATTTGGCAGTAGCGGACGGCACTAATTTTCAATCGGCGGGATTGCAATTAATCGGCGATTGGAATCTGTTGGGCATTAAATATGATTTTCCGGTCGGTTTACAAGTGGCGTATGTGCGGCCGTTTGACCGGTGGACTTTTAATTTGGTGATAATGAACATTATTCTTTAGTATTTTTCTTATGTTCGTTCCACCAATTATCCATTTGTTCCAAACTTAAATTTTTGATATGAGTGCCCGACTTTTCCGCTTGTTCTTCAATATATTCGAAGCGTTTTTTGAATTTTTTATTGATGCGTTCCAATGCGGTTTCCGGATTGATTTTTAGGAAACGGGCATAATTGATCAATGAAAATAATACATCGCCCAATTCTTCTTCCATTTTTTTCTTATCGCCGCTTTTTACCGCTTCGTCCAATTCTTCCCATTCTTCGGTTACTTTCTTTTTCACTTCTTCGGGATTGTTCCAATCGAAGCCCACTCCGGCTGCTTTTTCTTGCATTCGCATGGCTTTTATCATAGCCGGAAGGGAACGGGGCACGCCTTCCAAAACCGATTTTTTCCCTTCCTTCATTTTGAGGGCTTCCCAATTGCGTTTGACTTCTTCTTCGTCCGCTACTTTCACATCGCCGTAAATATGCGGATGACGTTTGATTAGTTTGTCGGAAATATGATTGGCCACATCGGCTATATCGAATTGATTTATTTCTTCGCCCAGTTTGGAATAAAATACGATGTGCAATAAAATATCGCCCAATTCTTCTTTTATCCGGTCGTAATCTTTGTCGATAATGGCATCCGAAAGTTCATACACTTCTTCAATGGTCAAGTGGCGTAAGCTGTCGAAAGTTTGCTTGCGGTCCCAGGGACATCCTTTGCGCAAATCGTCCATGATGTCTAACAAACGTCCTATTGCTTTGAGTTTTTCTTCTTTGGTGTGCATTTTTAAAGTTTTTTTAGTTTTTCAAAATAATCGAATGCTTGTAAAGGAAATGCGCCCGTCCATGTAAAAGGTTCACCCTCAACAAATAATATTTTCGAATGAGGAAAAATTCGTTGTGTTTCTTCCGTATGTTTTTCGGGTTTGAAAGGAAACGGTTCGCTGGAAAGCAACACGGTATCGGGTCGCATTTCGCTAAGTTCTTCCGGTTTCCAGGCGGGATAACGGCCCTTGTGCAACGGGGTTAAGTTTTGATAGCCGGCTATTTGTAACATGGTGTCGATAAAAGTTTTCCGGCCGGCGGTCATCCAAGGTTTTTTCCAAATAAAATACAGGACTTTTTCCGGCGTGTTTCGGTATTTTTTATCGAATTCTTCTTTTTTTTGATTCAATAGTGTGATTAAGTTTTTCGCCCGGGAGGTGGTGGCTGTCATTTGGCCTATATCTTCAATGAATTTTAAATTATCTTCCCATGTGATAATTTCGCTCACATAAACGGGTGCGATTTTCTTGAGTTCCTCCACGATTTCTTTGGTATTTTCTTCTTTATTGGCCAATATTAAATCGGGCTGAAGCGATGCAACGCGCTCTGTTTTAACATCTTTCGTTCCGCCTATAACGGTTTTTTGATTTTTCCAACCGGGCGGATATTTGCAGAATCGTGTGACGCCTACTACTTCATTGTCGAGACCCAAATACCATAGCAAATGAGTTTGCGAAGGAAAAAGAGATACGATTCGCTTCGCGGGCTTTGGTAACTGTACGGTTTCTCCTGTGGCGTCTTTTATTATCATTTTGAAAACTTAATTACAAAGATGCGCAATCTCGGAGAATATAAAAAACATTGGATATTTTAAAAAAATATTTTTAATTATTCTCCTTCTTTTTTTTCGAAGAAAAATTAAAATAAAGTCCTAAACCAATTGTAAACCTAGGGAAATTACTAAAGCATATCGGTTCATTGTTCAATTTTATTTTTTTAAGATATAACATATTGCTGATAAAAAGTGAAATTCTATAATAATTATTTCCTAATTCAAGTTTTAATTGTTGTTCCAATAAACCGGCAGGAACATTTCTTAAGTTTATTTCCTCCCCGAATTCACATGGATAATAAACGGTAATGTAGTTATTCAATATATAACTGGTTCTTACTGAATGTGATACTTGGAAAGATTTATTAGATGTAAAAAAAGCGATTGATGTTTGATTAAAGAATTTATGATATTTAATTCTATTATATTCAGTCCTTATTTCCATATTGGAAATATCACCTTTATTGATTAAATTCATATCTCCATATCCGTATCCCATGTATGATTCTAGTTCAAGATTTTTACCTAAAGGGAAATAAACACCGGTGGCTCCATTAAAATATCCGCCAAGGTATGGAGATAAATAATTGAGAATTGTTGCCCCTCCGCTTACTGCCAGATGGTTGGTTAAAGAATGGGCTACATTAACGTTCAAAAAAAATCCGTCTATTAATAGATCTTGGGCAGCTAAAGAGACATCCAAATGAGTTTCTTTGGCATTTGTAAATGTATGTACATATTGCGGGTCAATAACATATTCTACGGATCCACATGCATTTAAAAATATGAGCATGAAAATTGATAAAAAAGCGCTGATAAATGATTTTTTGGTTTTCATTGGACATATATTTGTTAATTTATAAATTAAATTTATAAAAAAAAATTTTATTTAGCATTGAGAAATGAAATTTTAAGTAAAAAAATTATCCTGTAAACCGAAGTATTAAAAAATTCGGAATGATTAGCTAATTAGGTAAATATTGCAATAAAAAGAGGACAGGTTTTATGCAACTTGTTTTAGAATAATCCTCTCGGTTTGCCGGGAGTCCGTCCGAGATGTTCATAACCGCGCAGGGTTACTTCCCGGCCGCGAGGTGTTCGTTTTAAAAAACCTTCTTGAATCAGGAAGGGTTCATATACTTCTTCGATGGTTTCCGCATTTTCGCCAACGGCGGTGGCTAAGGTATTTAATCCTACGGGTCCTCCGCCGAATTTATCAATGATGGTTAATAGGATTTTATTGTCCATTTCGTCGAGTCCGTATTCATCGACATGAAGCGCTTTGAGGGCGTATTTGGCGATTTTCAAATCGATGGTTCCGTCGCCTTTGATTTCGGCAAAATCACGAACACGTCTAAGCAGGGCGTTGGCAATACGAGGAGTTCCCCTGCTGCGTCGCGCAATTTCGACTGCGGCATCATCATGGATAGGGACTTGCAAGATATTTGCGCTCCGCTTGATGATTTTGGCCAGTAAATTTTTGTTATAATAATTCAACCGGGCCGTAATTCCGAATCGGGCACGCATCGGAGCGGTCAGGAGCCCCGAACGGGTAGTGGCACCGATGAGTGTAAAGGGTTCGAGATTGATTTGTACACTTCGGGCATTGGGTCCCGTTTCGATAAGAATATCGATTTTGTAGTCTTCCATGGCCGAATAAAGATATTCTTCCACCACGGGTGAAAGCCGGTGAATTTCATCGATAAACAGTACGTCACGCGGTTCGAGGGAGGTCAGTAGGCCGGCCAAATCCCCGGGTTTGTCCAGTACGGGGCCGGATGTGGTTTTGATGCTGACGCCCAATTCATTAGCCAATATGTGAGCCAGTGTGGTTTTGCCCAGTCCGGGCGGGCCGTGAAACAATGTATGATCCAAGGCATCGCCCCGGCGGTTGGCGGCTTCGACAAAAATTTTAAGGTTCTCGATGATTTGTTCTTGTCCCGTAAAATCGGAAAAAGTTAAGGGCCGGAGTTTTTTTTCAAACTCCAGTGCATCGGGATCCCAATTTTGTTTGTTCGGCCTGTGAAAATCCATAATTATAAATCTTCCAATGGTGATTCTTCTTCTTGTGAGTCAGATTTATTGTTTTTGTTACTACAATCCAAATTAATGTCCACCCCTTGGGGACGTTTAAACGCTTTGTTGGAAATGCCCAATTCTTTGTCGGCATAATTCTTTTTCATATAAAGCGCCCAAATAGGAAGGGCCATGGTGGCTCCCTGACCGTAAGCAATGCTTTTGAAATGCACGGACCGGTCTTCACCTCCAACCCAAACGCCTGTAACCAGGTTGGGCACATAGCCGATAAACCAACCGTCGGATTGATTTTGGGTTGTTCCCGTTTTACCTGCTATTGGATTTTTAAATGCATAAGGGTAGCCGGTAACCACGCGTTTATATACCGGACTGTTTTTCATAAACGAATGCCGTAATCGCGAACCGGAACCGTATTGGGTTACGCCTTCCAATAGATTGGTGACCACGTAGGAAATTTGCGGACTCAATACGTCTCGTGTCACGGGTTTGTATTCATAAAGAATGCGTCCGTTTTTATCTTCGATTCGTAAAATAAATACCGGTTGAATATATTGTCCTTGGTTGGCAAATGTATTAAAAGCGCCTACCATTTCATATAATTTGATATCGGGGGTTCCTAGGGCAATGGAAGGCGCATAAGGAATTTCGCTTTTGATACCCATTTTCTTTACCAAATCGATAACGGGTTTCGGTCCGACCATATCAATCAACCGGGCGGTAATCACATTAACCGAGTTGGCCAGGGCTTCTTTCAGCGTAAGCCAACCGCCGTATTGACCGCCGGCATTCTTGGGTGTCCACGATTTGATTAATCCCCATCGTCCTTTTTTGATGGTATAAGGTGTGTTGGGGAAGGTATCACAGGGCGAAAGGTGTTTTTGGGCAATAGCGGTGGCATAAACAAAGGGTTTGAATGTGGAGCCCACTTGGCGCGCTCCTTGGTCCACATGGTCGTATTTAAAATGTTTGTAATCAATGCCGCCTACCCATGCTTTGATAAATCCGGTGGATGGTTCCATGGACATTAAACCCGTACGCAGGAAGGATTTATAATAACGAATGCTATCGTAGGGGGTCATGACGGTGTCGATGTCGCCATTCCAGGAAAAAATTCGCATTTTTTGTCTCACAAAGAAACTTTTTTTGATGGAATCTTCCTGGATGCCCGCTTTTTTCATCGATTTCCATCTATCGGATTGGCGCATGGCCTTGTCCATGAGTTTTTTAATTTGTTTTTCGGTTAAATCGACAAAGGGGAAAGTTTTATTTTTTTTGCCTTGGCGGAAAAATTCTTTTTGCAAGTTTTCCATATGTTCGGCTACGGCCAATTCGGCATTTCGCTGCAGACGGGAATCTACCGAAGTGTAGATTTTCAATCCGTCGGTGTAGATATTATAATAAGAACCGTCGGGTTTGGGATTTTCTTTGGCCCATTTTTTCATAAATCTTCTTACTCTTTCGCGGAAATAGGTGGCAATTCCGGTATTGTGTAATTCCGGCGAGTAATTGAGCCGCAGAGGAAGTTTTTGGAGCGAATCTTTTTCTTGTTCCGTGATGAATCCGTTGCGGTACATTTGTTTGAACACAACATTTCTTCGCTGTTTGACCAATTCGGGACGTTTCAAGGGATTGTAAAGTGATGAATTTTTTAACATGCCGACAAGCATCGCTACTTCGTCGAGGTCTAAATCCTGGGGTTCTTTGCCGAAGTAGATCCGGGATGCCGAGCGAATACCCACGGCTTGGTGTCCCCAGTCATAGGTGTTCATGTACATGGTGATGATTTCGTCTTTGGTATATTGTCTTTCGAGCCGGGCGGCAATAACGATTTCTTTTATTTTTTGAAGAATCCGTTCAAAAATGTTTTTGGATCCTTCTTTGTGGAAAATAAGTTTGGCCAATTGTTGGGTGATGGTGCTACCGCCGCCTTTTTTTCCCAAAAACACAAAAGCCCTCACGGTTGATTTGGCATCGATTCCGGGATGGTCATAAAATCTTTCGTCTTCGGTGGATACCAAGGCATTGACCAGATTAGGCGGTAATTCTTCGTAGGTGACGGGTGTGCGGTTTTGTTTGAAGAATTTGCCCAAAGTTTGTCCGTCGGACGAAATAATTTCGGTAGCCAAGGATGTTTTCGGATTTTCCAGTTCTTCAAAGCCGGGCATATGCCCGAGCCATCCTTGAGCGGCCATCCAAAAAAGGAAAATAACGGCTCCTACGGCTAAAAAGAATAAGAACCAAAGTTTAATGACATAAGATGTAAATGACGTATTTTTATCTGATGTTTTCTTTTTCATTCGGGTGATTTTTTACAGGTTCAACAATCAGTCCAATTTTAACGATTCCGGGTAGATATTCATCCCCTTCAGTCCGGTCTATTCGTCGCGTAGCGGGTTCTAATGATACGGTTATTTTTTTATTTTTTTCAAGTTTTATATTTGTTTTATACACCAGTAAATTTTCCACGGAGTTGCGTATTTTTTTTCCGAGCCATCGACCGTGTCCGTCTGTCATGAGGTATTCCAGCGTATCGACGGTCAATTTGTTGTCTTGTTTGGTTTTGGCAATAATAAAAATATTGTTATAAGGATATTCTTCGGTATTTTCCAAGTAAAAATAAAGATTTTTGACGCCATCGTCAGGAGAAACAAATTCGAATGAAACGGTATCATTCCGGTGCCATATTTTGTCATCAAACGACTTGAATGACTGGAATTCATAGATTCTTCCGGAACATGCGATGACAAGCAATAATAATATAAATTTAATTAGGTGTATTATTTTTCTTTTGCTTTGCATGGGTTTTCTTTCGTCTTTGATTACGGCGTTTATTATTTTTGCTATGAGCTGCTTGTTTTTGATTTTTGTTATGATTGGATTTCCTTTTCTTTTTATTTTTTTTCTTGGTCTTTTTTACTTCATCAAATCGTGTTAAGCTGTCAAAATCGGTTTGTGTGGAATGTGAAGTAATATCCACCGGCGTTTCCAATTTCAATTCATCGGCATAAATTTCCAAGGGGGCGGATTTTTTATTTTGTTTATTGAGTTCGATAATTTCATTTACTTGTTCCAAGTCGAGTTTATAAATCATACTGGCATGTTCTTCGTCGGTATAGGCATACCAAATCATTTTTTTGAATACATCTACTTTTACCGATTTGGCCTGACCCTTTTCGGTGGATAACAGCAAATTGGTATCCGGAAATTCGGTAAGGGCCGATTTGTATGCATCCAGTTCGAAATTCAAGCAACATTTAAGTTTTCCGCATTGTCCGGTGAGTTTTGAAGGGTTGATAGCAAGTTGTTGATATTTAGCGGCTTGCGTGCTTACGCTACGAAAATCGGTAAACCATCCCGAGCAGCAAAGTTCTCTTCCGCAACTGCCTATTCCACCCAGGCGAGCGGCTTCTTGCCGGTATCCGATTTGGCGCATTTCAATACGGGTGGAGAATTCTTTGGCTAAGATTTTAATGAGTTCCCTGAAATCCACGCGGTCTTCGGCCGTGTAATAAAAGGTTACTTTGGAGCCGTCGGCTTGGTATTCCACATCGGAAATTTTCATAATTAATCCCAAATCCCGGGCAATTTTTCTGGCGCGAAGTTTTACATCTTCTTCTTTGTTGCGAAGTTGGTGCCACAAATCAATTTCCTTTTGTTTGGCGGCGCGATAAACTTGTTTGAAATCTTCAGGATTTTTCGAGAGTTTTTTTTCATTCATCAAAAGCCGGGCGGTATCGCCTACAGCCGAAATTACTCCCAAGTCATATCCTTTTTCCGCTTCGACCAATACGGGCATGCCGACGTAATAACCCGGTTTGGCGATATGATAAATTTCTTTTCGGGTATTTTTAAATCTCACTTCTACAAAAGGAAAAAAATCTTCTTGAGAAGGAGAAGGTATTTTACTGAAGATATCAAAAACAGTGAGTTTATTCGTGCCATTCAGGTCGCAGGTGCCTGCATAAATGCATGTCTGACACGAGGTGGCTGAAGTGCAATAGTCCAACGTCTGTAAGTTATTCTTTTCCATAACCTACAAAAATACATTAATTTTCGCTGACTAGAAAAATGAGTTTTAATTTTTAGGTTTTTCGGAATAAAAACGAATAGGATATTTAAGATTTTTATATTTAACCAAATCCGCTTTCACCGCCCCGACTAACAATTTGGCTTCTATTAATAACGGAATTTTATTTTGATCGTCCGAAACCCAAATGGTCACGCTTTCTTCTTCTTTAAAAACCCGTTCGGCAACTACATACGGACGCAAAACCAAGGCCTTGGTCCATCCGAATTTGGTTTTAATATATTCACGTCCGATAATTTTTATTTGAAAAGGATAGAGTTCATAATCAAAAAATATGTTTTGAGAAATATAATCACCCGGTTTTAATTTTGAGGTATCGATATTTCTTAAATGGTAATAAACAGACATCATATCTTGAACACCGGTCGGCACGGTAAAATGTTGGACGGTATTGGTGAGTTTATCAATAATTTGAAGAAGATTTTTATCGTGGTGAAAAATAAATTCGACGTTTTTTTTATAATTTCCTTCTTGAATATTTCGAATAAATCTTTGGGGCCGGTCTTGTTCATCGAACCAAGTTTCATAGCGGTCGTCTATTTTTTTTATCAGAGATGAAAGCGAAGTGCTTTTTCCCAGTCCGACGGCATGGTATAGTTTTTTTCCATTAATATGCTTTTCTTCCAAGCGAAGCGTAGCATAGCCGGCATTAAAGAAGAAATAATGTACGCGGTATTTTAGAAATTCTCCGTCTTTAAATGCTTGTGCTTCAACATTTTTCCAGAAAATTATCAATATTAAAATCAGTAACGGAATTTTCTTCATCATTTCTTTATCATATAGGATTAAATGTATTACAAAAAAGAGACCAAAGATAGCAATTGTTTGATATTAAAATAATTTAGTTTTTATATGGGGGTTTTCAGAAGAAAAATCCGATGGTAAAATTGAGTTTGTTTTTTCCTGTTCGCGGTTCGTATGCGTAGGTCACAAAGAAGGGGCCGAAGAAAGACTTGAGACCGTAACGCAGGTATATGTTATAAAATGTTTCTATTTTATCGAATCGGTTTTCGGAATTTTTTTCCATTGCCATTCCTTGGAATCCCAATTGCAAGAAGTGGTTATTGATTCGTTTTTGTATTTGCGGTTTAATCAGAATATAGGAAGGTGTTTTGAAATCAATATAATCTCTGCTATAAAACGGAATGAGATTTTCTATCGGATTTTTTTGTTCGATTCCACCGAAGTAATATAAAAAAGGTAATGTGGGGTGTTGATGAGTGATAATACCCGAGGCCAATTCATAAGAGGTGGAAATTCCCCTGTTATGATTTTTGGCGCCGGTCAGTAAGAAGTCTATTTTAAAAAATTCTTCGTTTCTATGCGTTTTGGTGAGGGCTTTATTATAAGAGAATTTAAAATTTATTGCCACCCCGTGAGAAGGGAAATAAAAATCATCCAGATCATCGTAGTATAAATCCAAGTATCCCGATGCATAATAATCGCGTGCCAGAAAGAATTTAAACTTATTATCATTGGACGAAAAGACGGTTGTAAACATGTTATAATGTGTGATATCCATGCCCAGACTCATATTAAAATTGGTTGATAACATGGTCAAAAAATAAATGCCATTATTGAAACGGGAATAATTCAAATCCATGCGATTAAAGGAAGGTTCCGGTACATCGAAAAAGAGCGGGTAACTTATATTTCGTACAAACTGATGAAGTGAAGAACGAAGGCCGAATCCGAAATGATACCCGTTGTCAAACAGCAGGTTAAAATTATAGCGAAGCGGATCGCCGAGTATCAATTCCAAGTCTAAGAGTCCGCGGTCACTAATAAAATTTTGATAGGTAATGCCGGCCAATAAATTGATTTTGTATAAAGGAGAATAATGATAAGCCAATTTTAATTTTAAATCCGATGTGTCACGAATCAGTTCCATGGACAAAGTATGATCGGGTTCTATCCAATAATGTATTTGTTGATATTTTCCCGTTCCATATAGGTAATTGATGCCATCTTCGAATTCTTGAAACGAAATTTTTTTAAGAGGTGCAAAATTGGTTTGCCACAGGATGTATTCTTCATCAATATTTTCATCACAATTAATTTGGATAAAGGAGAATTGCAAACTGTCCGGGCGTGGTGGTTTGGGAGGTATTATCTTATTAGGCGAGGTATGTTTTTTAAGAAAATTAATTTTGGTAGAATCTTTTATCGCCTCTACATATCCCAATTCATATAACGTGTCTAATGCCGCAAAATCGGTCACATCGAATTCCGCAACCTTTGGGCGTATGTACCAATCGGTTTTTTTTATTTTTTCGGGCATCTCGTTGTACATATAGAAACTTGTTATTTGATTAAGCACATCCGGGATGCCGGTAATTTCTTCTTCTCTAAGCAAGCGGCCTTGAATATCGACCCCGATAGAATAATTAGCCCCGAGTTTATATATTTCATCAAGCGGGTAATTATTAAGGACTCCGCCGTCAGTGAGCAAACGGCCATTGATCTTTAAGGGCGATACAATGGAAGGAAAAGCACTGCTGGCAATTACGGCTCGTGGAATACTGCCGCTTTTAAATTCATATATTTCTCCTTTGACCAAATCGGTAGCATAAAAACGCACAGGAACCGGCAAGCTGTCGAAGTGTTGAACGTATTGAATATTAAATAAATCTTTAAACAAGCGGTTGTAAAATAGTTGATAATGAGTTAATCCACTGGGTAACTGAATGGTAAAATTTTTCTTATTTATCGGGAAATAGAAAAAACGATCGCGTCCGGTTTTTTTCATGTATAAAGGTAAATAACGCCTCGGCAATTCGTCCTGAATCATGTTTTCAAAATTGATTGTTCCGAAGATTTTCTTAATTTCCTTCGGAGAATATCCGGCGGCATAATATGCCCCGATAATGGAACCGATACTGGTTCCGGTAAGGTATTTCGGGTAGATATGATTTTCTTCCAAAACTTGGAGTACCCCGATATGAGCAAAACCTTTGGCTCCACCACCACTTAAAACCAATCCGATTTTTAAACTATCCTGTTGGGCCGGAATAACCGGGGATAGCATGAAATAAAAGAAAAAAAATATATAAAATTTTATTTTTTTCATTAAAATTTAAAATCATTTTGAAAGTTAAATATACTAAATTTGAGTTGAATAAAAAATTTGTAAGTTTGCAAATGGGTGCAAAAACTACTTCCCGGCATTTTGATCTACCGCAAGAAGACCGCATCATCATATTGGATTTCGGTTCGCAATACAGCCAGCTTATCGCGCGACGTATCAGGGAGTTAGGTGTGTATTCCGAAATCCTGCCTTATCATGTTTCTTTGGATGAAATAAAAAATCACCGGCCGAAAGGAATTATTTTGTCCGGCGGCCCTTCGTCGGTCAATTCCAAAGACGCCAAGTTGATTGACCCCGAAATATATCGGTTAGGGATTCCCGTATTGGGTATTTGTTATGGCATGCAATTGACTGCTCATCTATTGGGCGGTGAGGTCTCGGAAGGAGAAATCGGCGAGTACGGTCGCTCGGTGTTTTATAAAACCAATCACGAAAGTTTATTGATGCACGGAGTTCCCGAAAAATCAACGGTTTGGATGAGTCATTTCGATGAAGTAAGGCGGCTTCCGGCGGGTTTTGAATCGCTAGGTCATACCGACTCATGCATAGCGGGAATGGAAAATTCCGGTAAACGAATTTACGCCCTTCAGTTTCATCCGGAAGTGTCGCATACCGAATACGGAAATAGGATTTTAAAAAATTTTGTCTTTGATATTTGCCGGTGCGAACCCAATTGGAACCTCGCCGATTTTATCGAAAAAACCATTTATGAAATTAAGGAAACCGTTGGAAATAAGAGAGTTATACTTGGTTTGTCGGGCGGCGTGGATTCATCCGTGGCAGCCGCATTAATCCATCAAGCCATAGGTGATCAATTGACCTGCATTCATGTGGATACGGGTTTGATGCGTAAAAACGAAAGTGAACTTGTTATGCAAACTTTCGGCGAACATTTCCATATGAATATTATTCATGTGGATGCTTCGGAAACATTTTTATCCCGGTTGAAAGGTGTAAGTGATCCGGAAGAAAAAAGAAAAATTATAGGCCGTCAATTTATAGAAGTTTTTAACCGGGAAGCATTAAAAATCAAAGATGCCTCCTTTTTGGCACAAGGAACCATTTACCCGGATGTCATTGAATCCAAATCCGCAAAGGGCGGTCCTTCCGTGACGATTAAATCGCATCATAATGTAGGCGGATTGCCAGAAGAAATGGAATTGGAATTATTGGAACCTTTGAAAGATTTATTTAAGGATGAGGTTAGAAAAATCGGATTGGCTCTGGGAATTCCCGAAAAAATGATTATGCGTCATCCGTTTCCCGGCCCCGGTTTGGGTATTCGAATATTAGGAGAAGTAGATGAAGAAAAAATACGCATTTTACAAGAAGCCGACGATATATTGATTCGAGAATTGGAAAATCACGGCTTGTATAATCGCGTCAGTCAGGCATTTGTGGTCTTGCTTCCGGTTAAATCGGTAGGCGTGATGGGCGACGAACGGACTTATGAATATACGGCGGTGATTCGTTCGGCCGATACCACGGATTTTATGACCGCCACTTGGTCGCGATTGCCTTATGACTTTTTGGATAAGGTCGCTACAAGAATTATTAATGAAGTGCGGGGAATCAACCGGGTGGTTTATGATATCAGCAATAAGCCGCCTGCTACTATAGAATGGGAGTAGGGGGGGATGTGTGATGTGTAATGTGTAATGTATAATGTATAATGCACAATGTGTAATGATTAATGGGGAGTGTGTGATGGAAGAAAACTTACGGAAATGGAATTAAAAAATATAAATTAATTAAAATGAAAATAATTGGTGAAGCATTAACCTTCGACGATGTCTTATTGGTACCGGCTTTTTCGGATATTTTGCCTGCCGAGGTTTCCTTGCAAACCCGTTTGACCGAAAAAATCGGTTTGAACATACCCGTACTCAGCGCTGCAATGGATACCGTTACCGGCGAAAGGATGGCTATTGCCATGGCCTTACACGGCGGTTTGGGAATTTTACATAAAAATATGACGATTGCAGAACAAGCCGCTACGGTTCGTAAAATTAAATCATATAAATTCGAAAAGGATAATTATCCGGATGCCGTAACCGATGAGGTAAATAACTTACTTGTGGGTGCAGCCGTAGGCGTTAGTGAAGATTTAATGGCGCGCGTGTCCGCATTATTTGAGGCAGGAGTAGATATCATCACCTTGGATTCCGCGCATGGTCATTCCATTCGCGTCATTGAGGCCGTGCGTCGAGTGAAAAAGGCCTTTCCGTCACTTGATATTATTGCGGGAAATATCGTCACGGCGCGAGCGGCTTTAGATTTGGTTGAAGCAGGTGCCGATGCGGTAAAAATCGGTGTGGGGCCGGGTGCTATCTGTACGACGCGTGTGGTGGCCGGCGTAGGTGTGCCTCAAATTACGGCCGTGATGGAAATATATAAAGCCCTTCGAAATTACAAAACCGGAATTATTGCCGATGGCGGTATTAAACAATCGGGCGATATAGCCAAAGCCATCGGAGCGGGGGCTCATGCCGTTATGATAGGCGGTTTGTTGGCCGGAACCGACGAGGCATTGGGAGAATTAATAGAAATAGACGGAAAGAAATATAAAATTTACGAAGGAATGGGTTCCATGTCCGCTATGAAAAGAGGTAGTAAAGACCGGTATTTTCAAGCGGACCGGTCTGCTAAGAAATTGGTGCCCGAAGGAATCGAAGCCATGACACCGTATAAAGGTGCCGTATCCGATGTATTGTTTCAATTGATGGGCGGGTTGCGGGCCGGTATGGGTTATTGCGGGGCAAAACACATTGAAGCATTACGTCATGAAGCCCGTTTTGTAAAAATTTCACGCGCGGGATTGGTGGAAAGTCATCCGCACGATGTATTGATGATTAAAAGCGCGCCCAATTATTCACGTTGATTATTAACCGGTTATCGTCGGTCTTTTATTTTCGGGATTTAGAATAAATTCAATCATTTGTCTTATGTGGGGAATGACGGCTTCACCGGTCTTTTGATTGCGGTATAAAATATCATTTTTAATAATTTCCAGACCCTTTCCGGAAAACAATAGTCCACCTTTGAGTCCGTGACGGGTCATGGATAACTTATCCGCTATACAGTAAGACTCCGTAATAACCTTTTCTTTCCCGGCTTTGAGCGCTTCTTTGGCTGCATCCAAATATTGACATGTTTTGATGCAACTGATACAATCTTTAACGATATCTTTGGCTCTATCCATAGCGGACATTTCCGGATTGGGTATGGCATTGGACGGAAGCCCGGCCGGACTTTTCAGATTGGTTTCCACTTTATCGGCATTCAGATAATAGGTTAATATGATATCATCGGGCATCCCCGATTCTTTAGTAAGCAAGGCGCGGGTTCCGATATTCACCGAATCATATCCCCATTCCAAAGCACGGTCGATATCTTCACGATATGAGACGCCACCGCCGTAAATGACAGGTACATGGACGTTTTCGCCGTAAAAATCCTTGATGATTTGACGAAGTTCGGTAATAGTTTGCACCGGATCGAAACCACTGTCTTCTACGTTTCGTTTTCCCAAATGACCGCCGGCCGTATCGGGATGTTCGATGTAAAAACCGTCGGGAAGGCGTCCTTTATTTTTCTTGGCAAACAGTAACATGAACTTTGCGGCTTTGGCGGAAGAAACAATGGGGATATATTTCATATGCGGAAATCGGAGCATGTCCGTACCCAAATCCCGCGGCATGCCGGCTCCAACTACCAAGATATCAATACCATTTCCAATAACTTCTCCTTTTTCGTTTTTCTCTCCCGCATTTCCAATGGCTTCCACCATTTCTTTATAATCGCCTACGGCATGCATCAAATTAATGGCTACAATTCCGTAAGGATTTAATTCCCGCATTTTTTTTATCCGGTCCAACAATACTTCGATATTTTTTTGGCGGGCAAATCGAGTCCGGTTTCGTATAATACGTTGTTCACGCGGGCCGAATAATTTTTCTCTATATTCCGGGTTGCCCAATGCAAGTATCACCGCACTCATCGTAGGCAAAAGTCCCGCGTGGGTAATTTCGGCTATGTATTCGGGTTTATTTACAAAATCGATTCCCATTCCACCGGTACCAATCGAAGGATACCATCCTTTCCGGGTAAACATTTTTTGCATGTATTCCCGTTTTTCCTGTTCGGAATGGAATTCGGGTAATTTTATTAATTCGGGTGGAAAGAGAAAACTCATTATGGTTGGGGGTATTGGTTGTAAGAAATTTGTGCTACGGGCAAATATAAGTAAATTAATTTGTTTTAAATTTTGCTAAAAAATAAGAAGAGAAATATTATTCCATTTCCAACAATATAGGTACGTGGTCGGAGAAAGATACATCTTTCAAAATCACATGCCGCTTAATGCGCTCATCTAACGGCCGGCTTGCCAAATGATAGTCTATGCGCCACCCTTTATTGCGCTGACGGGCACCGGCGCGATAACTCCACCAAGTATATTGACCCGGGCGGGGGTCGAATTTTCTAAATGTATCGATAAAGCCCAATTCCATAAAAGCCGATAACCAAGCCCGTTCTTCGGGCAAAAATCCGGAAACATGTTGCAATCTGACCGGATCGTGAATGTCTTCGGGTTTGTGGCAAATGTTGAAATCACCGCTAATAATCAAATTTCCCCTTTGATGCAATAAGTCCGAAGTGTATTTGTAAAATTCATCCATGTACCGGAATTTGATTGCCAATCGTTCACTATTGGTCCCGCTGGGAAGATATAAACTCATTATGCTGAAATCCCCGAAATCGGCCGTAATGTTTCTTCCTTCATTGTCCATAAAATCTATTCCCGTGCCGAAAATCACGTTTTCGGGGCGGTGTTTGGAAATGATTCCGGTTCCGCTATAACCCTTTCGCTTGGCAGGGAACCAATATTGGTATGTATAACCGAGCCGGTTGAAGAGTTCCCGGTCGATTTGGTCCTCGGTGGCTTTAATTTCTTGAAAACAAACCACATCGGGCGAAGCATGAGCCAACCATTGTCCCAGACCTTTGCGAAGAGCGGCCCGGATGCCATTTACATTGAAGGAAACGATTTTCACGAATTATTATTTACCGAATAATCTTAAAATATCATTTCCATTGGCGTAAATCAACAATGCCAATAAGATGAAAAATCCGACGATTTGGGCTTTTTCCAGAAATTTTTCACTGGGCTTGTGGCCTGTAATCATTTCATATAAAGTAAACATGGCATGACCGCCGTCCAAGGCGGGGATGGGCAATAGGTTCAAAACGGCCAACATGATGGAAAGAAAGGCGGTGATTTTCCAAAAGGCATGCCAATCCCAATCGGTTGGGAAAATCTTAGCCATGGTCATGAATCCGCCTACGCTTTTGTAAGCGCCGGTAGAAGGATTAAAAATCATTTTCAATTGTTGCAAATAACCGGTGAGCGTATTTTTAGCGGTTTTCAATCCTTTGGGGATGGCTTCGAGGAAACCGTATTTTTCGTATTCCACCCGGTACAAGCCACGTTGTTCAATGATATTTTGATCCAAATAAGTTTCCACTCCGATTTTTCCTTCGGGCGAAACTTTGACCGTACGGGTCAGTATCGAGTCGCCGCGTTTTATACCCAATTTTACTTCCTCGCCTTTGTGTGCCGCCAGAAAATCCACCACTTCATCCATATATTTCACCGGCTTGTCATTGACCGCCACCACTTCGTCTCCTTTTTGCAAATCGCTGTTTTTGTTGGGCGAATCGGGAAGCACCTTGTTAATAATAAAAGGCACCCTCGGCCCGACCAGGCCTTCTTTTCGTTTGTTTTCCACCAAACGGTTGATAAAATCATCGGGAATTTTTACCGTCGTGGTTTCGCCTTGGCGTTCGACGGTTACCTCTTTAGCGGTAAGAATGGGTGGTGTGGGCGGTTTGAGGATATCATCCAAATATTTCATTTCCTTGCCGTCAATAGCAAGGATTTTATCGCCGCTTTTCAAACCTACTTCCTTGAGGACGGAATTTTGTACCCATAATCCGTCTTTCAAGCTATCGAGGGGAATTTTGGCATCGCCCCAAACGTAAGCAATACCTATATATATGATAATGGCCAACAAAATATTAACCATAATGCCGCCCAACATAATCAATAAACGTTGCCATGCCGGTTTGCTTCGGAACTCCCACGGTTTCGGTTCGGAGTTCAAAAATTCCTTGTCCATGCTCTCATCAATCATGCCGGCTATTTTTACATAGCCCCCCAAGGGTAACCAGCCGATACCGTATTCCGTCTCCCCTATCTTTTTCTTGAATAATGAAAATTTAGGATTGAAAAATAAATAGAATTTTTCCACCTTGGTTTTGAACAATTTGGCCATTAAAAAATGCCCCAATTCATGCAATACAACCAAAATGGATAAACTTAATATGAATTGAAGAATAACAATAAAAATTTCCTTTGTGCCCATAAATGAAATGTGTTTTTTTAGGGTTTACAAAACTACATGAATTTTTAGTAACGGGAAAACCTTCTGCAAAAATGATGCCCGACAATTTTTTTTAAAATTTTAGGATTAAAAATTTTCGAATTAGAACTTTTTGCCGTACCTTTGTTTAAACCAAGACGGATGTATAAAATCCTTATCCGCCCGTTACTTTTTCTCTTTGACCCCGAAGCGGTCCACCACTCGGTTTTACGGCTATTGAAATATACCTCTCGCATCCCTTTTGTACCGGTCCTGTTAAGGACTTTTTTTATGCCCGGAAATGACAAAAATGCGGTGGAAGTTTTCGGCTTGCATTTTAAAAATCGGATCGGTTTGGCAGCCGGATTCGACAAAAATGCCGCGTATATCGACGAATTGGCCAATTTCGGATTTTCGCATATCGAAATCGGTGCGGTTACACCCAAACCGCAAAAAGGCAATCCCAAACCCCGTTTGTTTCGTTTGACAAAAGACAAGGCGCTTATCAACCGGATGGGATTTAATAATAAGGGCGTGAAATCGGCAGTGAAAAATTTAAAAAAAAGAAATACCGATATTATTATCGGCGCCAATATCGGGAAGAATACCGACACGCCAAACGAAAGGGCAATAGAAGATTATTTGTTACTATTCAATGAGTTGTATGATTATGTGGATTATTTTACGGTCAATGTGAGTTGTCCGAACATCAAAGATTTGAAAGCATTGCAAGACCGCGAACAGTTACTCGAATTACTTGTCGAATTGCAAAAAGAAAACCGGAAAAAACCGCATCCCAAGCCCATTTTGCTTAAGATTTCTCCCGATTTAACTTGGTCGCAACTCGATGATACTTTAGAAATTATCCGCCAAACCCGTTTGGATGGTATTGTGGCGGTCAATACCACGGCTACCCGGATGAATTTGTCCTATTCCGAAGAAAAAATCAAAGCCATAGGCAACGGCGGATTAAGCGGAAAGCCGTTAAAAAATCGCGCTACGGAAATGATTCGATACATCTCCGAGAAAACGGAAGGCAAATTGCCTATTATCGGCGTTGGCGGGATTATGAACCGGGAAGATATGCAGGAAAAACTAAATGCCGGTGCAAGTTTGGTGCAAGTATTTACCGGTTTTGTGTATGAAGGTCCGGGAATGGTGAAAAAGATGTGTAAAGAATAAGACGATTATGTACAAGAAAAATGAAAAGATTATTTAAAAATGCCGTGATCAACGGCCAACGCCTGAATTTACTCACGGAAGGCGCTTATATCGCTTACATTGGCGAGGAAATTCCTCCGGCGGACGAGTTAATCGATTTAGAGGGAAAAATCATCCTTCCGGGCATGATTGATCCGCATGTGCATGTACGTGATTTGGGACAAAGCGAAAAAGAAGATTGGCACACGGCATCGCAAGCGGCTTTGAAAGGCGGCGTAACCACTTTATTCGATATGCCTAATACCATCCCTCCTACCACAAATAGAAATGCTTTGAATCTTAAACGGGAAGCCGCCCGGAAATCTGCGGTTCGATACAAATTCAATTTCGGCGTAACGGAACATAACCTGCGGGAAATAAAAGAAATCTTGAATGAAAGATTTGCGGATATAGCGGCACTAAAAATGTTTTTGGCAGGTTCGAGTGCCAACGAATATGTGGAAGACATCGATACCATCCGGCGTGTTTTCGATTTATCTTATCAATTCGACATACCTGTAATTATTCACACCGAAATTCAAAAATGTATAGAAAAGTATGCATCGCTCCGGCCTCACCCCGGTATTTTAGACCACGGGTTTATACGCCATAGGGAATGTACCAATAGAGGAACGGAATTGGTTATCAAACTCGCCAAAGAAATCGGTAATCCTGTTTATATTGCTCATACTTCTACCGCCGAAGAAGTGCAAATGATACGGGAAAACAAAAATAAAGCCCGGATTTATTGCGAGGTAACACCGCATCATTTATTGTTGAACGAGCACATTTTACATACTGCCGGAAATTATGCCAAGGTTAATCCGCCCCTGCGGACCGAAGCCGATAACCGTGCCCTGTGGGAAGCCGTTTCGGATGGTACGGTTGATGCCGTCGGTACGGATCATGCCCCACACACATTAGCCGAAAAGAATAAACCCTATCCCCGGGCACCATCCGGATTTCCGGGATTGGAAACCGGTCTGCCGTTATTATTAAACGAAGTAAAAAAAGGAAAACTAAGCTTGGCCCGTTTGGTGGAACTTTATTCCACGCGGGCGGCTGAAATTTTCGGACTGAATGACAGGGGAAACATTCGCACCGGAAAAAAAGCCGATTTGGTGATAGTGGATATGAACAAAACGGCTCGAGTGGAAGCTCGAAACTTTGTGTCTAAAGCCAAATATTCTCCCTATGAAGGCATGGAAATTATTCCTGTGGAAATGACCGTTATGGACGGTATGATTAAATATTTGAGAAATCAAACGGAACAATGAATGTAGCACAATACATCCGTCAATTATATGAAACCGGAGCCATTAAATTCGGTGAATTTACTTTGAAAAGTGGAGCCGTATCGCCTTTTTACATTGATCTTCGCCATGTCATTTCGCATCCGGACTTATTACAAGCCACATCGGATTTGCTTTATGAAAAAATCAAGCATCTTTCGTTTGACTATGTCTCCGGGGTGCCTTATACCGCCCTTCCGCCGGCTACTTTAATTGCCGACAAATTACGCAAACCGTTGATTTACATTAGGAAAGAAGAGAAATCCTATGGCACCAAAAACGCCGTAATAGGTCAATTCCAGCCGGGAAAAAAATGCCTTTTGATCGATGATTTAATCACATCGGGGGAAAGTATTTTGGAAACCGTGCAAAAATTTAAAGCACATGGTGTGGAAATAAAAGATGTGGTTGTGATCATGGACCGAAGCGGAAAAGGTGAAGAAATATTATCCGAAAACGGTTTACGACTGCATTATCTTTTTGATATTCATCAAATGACGGAAGTATTGGAAAAAGCGGGAAAATTAGATTCAAATAAGAAAAAAGCCATTTTCCGTTTTATCTCCGATCCGTCACAATCCAAACCTAAACTTGCGCCCAATCCGCTTACACGCCGATTGGAAAATCTAATTGAAGAAAAACGGTCTCGTTTGGTGCTGTCTTTGGATGTGGACACGCAAGCGGAATTTTTTCACCTGTTGCGCCAAACCGCTGCACATATCGTGATGCTTAAAACACATGTGGATATTTTGTCGGATTATGATAAAAGTTTTATACCCGCACTCAAAGAATATGCCCGCAAGTTTCGATTTATGATTTTTGAAGACCGGAAATTCGCCGATATAGGACATACGGTTAAGAAGCAATACCGGGGCGGAATTTTTAAAATTTCCGATTGGGCGGATTTTGTCACGGCCCATGGTCTTCCCGGTGAAGGAATCTTAAAAGGATTATTCGAAGGTATGGAAGATAAAGCGGCGTTTTTGTTGGCCAAAATGTCATCCGAAGGGAATTTGCTAAATGAAAATTATACGCGAAAGATATTTGAAATGGGAAAGAAACATGCAGACACGGTAAGTGGTTATATTGGGCATGGCCGGACGGCCGAAGAAATTCGCCGGCTAAAAAATAAAATACCCGAAGGTCAATTATTATTGATGCCGGGCGTAAAATTAGAAAAAGGAAATGATGCTTTCGGACAGCAATATACGAGTGTGAAAGAAGCCGTCAAAGGCGGGGCCGATTTAATTATCGTCGGGCGGGGAATCATTCAAGCGGACGATGTGGCGGAAATGGCTAGGAGGTATAGGGAGTTGAGTTTTGAGTTATGAATTATGAGTTATGAATTATGAGTTATGAGTTATGAATTATATGGTATTGGTTTTTTGGAATGTCATTCTCCCACAGGGGCAGTGATTGTGAGACTCTGCGAACGAAGGTCGATGCGACTCACCTTCGGTTTGAAAAGCGGAGCGATGCCGTGTCCGCCTCAGGCGGGAGGAACCTATTAAATTATGAGTTATAAGTTATGAGTTATAAGTTATGAGTTATGAGTTATGAATTTAAACTTTCAACCTTATGAACTTTCAACTAACAACTAGCCACTTTGAACTTTACAAACATTCAACTAATAAACTATGAAACATCTGGTAAGCATGCGTGATGTCGGCAAAGAAGACATCTTACACCTGATCGATTTGGCGGAGCGAATCGAATCGGGAAAAATCCGCCCCGATTTATCGGGAAAACTTGGTGCCTTACTCTTTTTCGAGCCGTCCACCCGGACCTATTTTTCATTCGATACGGCCATTAAGCGATTGGGGGGAAATACATTGGCCATGACCGGCTCGGGAAGTACGTCGGTCAAAAAGGGCGAAACACTGGCCGATACCTTAATGACCATTCGTCAATATGTCGATTTTATTGTAATGCGTCATCAAATTGAAGGAGCGGCAAGATTTGCTTCCGAAATTCTGGATATTCCGGTGATAAATGCCGGTGACGGAACCAATCAACATCCCACACAAGCCATGCTGGATTTATATTCCATTTATAAAACACAGGGCACATTGGAAAATCTCACCATAGCCATGATCGGGGATTTGCGATTGGGGCGTACCGTTCATTCCTTGGCCCAAGCCCTGTCCGACTTTAATCCCACGTTCTATTTCGCATCGCCGCGCCATTTACAGATGCCCCGTTACATCAAAGATGAACTCCAAGCCAAAGGCGTACAATTCAAGGAAGTGGAAGATATCAAACCCATTATTCCGCAACTGGACATTATGTATGTAACACGTATTCAAAAAGAACGCTTTGCCGTGCTGGAAGATTATGAAAAGGTCAAAGACGCCTACATCATTACGCCGGATATATTGGAAAATGTGAAAAGCAATTTCAAATTAATGCATCCGCTACCGCGTGTTAATGAAATCACTACCGATGTGGACCGGATGGAATATGCTTATTATTTCCCCCAAGCCAAAAACGGGGTGGTTATGCGCCAAGCCATTATTCATACATTATTAAATGATTAATATTTATTTCTACGAGTACAGGGAGGAGAAATCCCATCTTAATTAGAAAAGATTATAAAATTTCAACAAATTTAAAAACGATGATTAACAAAAAACAACTCAAAGTAGATCCGATAAAAAACGGCACCGTAATCGACCATATTTCCGCCGGAAAGGCCCTGCAGGTTGCAGATATTTTAAACCTCAAACAAACCGATAATTTAATGATGATCGGTGTAAATTTATCCAGTAAAAAGATGGGTAGAAAGGATATTATTAAAATCGAAAACCGTGCTTTGACCGCAGACGAAGTAAATAGTATCGCTTTGATATCACCCAATGCTACTCTTACCATTATAGAAGATTACCAAGTGGTCAAGAAAGAAAAAATTACCTTGCCCGAGGAAATAAAATCGCATATTATTTGTCCCAATCCGAATTGTGTTACAAACATTGAATCGGTGGAAACGCGTTTTGCCGTGGCCAATGAAAACCCGGTGGAAGTGCAATGTGCGTATTGTGAGAAAAAATATCCGATAGAAGATGTGAAATTTAGGTTTTAAAGAATCAAACAGCAAGTAATATTGTTGATAATCAACGATTTGTATTCGTTGGAAGTTGTTGTTATTTATCTTAATTATGTCAGTTGATTATGCCTTTTCTTCGACCAATTTGAACAATTTATCTGAAGGACGGATTTTCTTGTCGATTTTTAGGGAAAGCACATCGCCGCGTTGGGCCGTATGGCCGGGCCGGTCATTGACATACATTTCTTTGATTTCCATTTCCACCGCACCCAGGTTGGGCCCGGTGATTAAAATTTTGTCTCCGACTTTTACGTCAAAATTTTCTATATGGAATTCCCCCACCCGGGCTTTGGGATAATATTTCTTTCCGCGTCCCAGATAGATTTTTTTTACTTTGGCCTGATTGCCGGGATTGCTCCATTCGCCCAATTTGCGTCCCAAGTAATAGCCATCCCAAAAACCGCGGTTATATACGCGTGATAAGCGTTCCACCCAATCTTTTACTTTTTCTTCGGAGTAGGTGCCGTTATAGAGTGAATCGATGGCTTCGCGATACACGCGGGTGGTCACCGCCACATAGTCGGCCGAGCGGGCGCGCCCTTCGATTTTCAATACACCCACACCGGCGTCATATACTTGATCCAAAAAATCCACGGTCATTAAGTCCTTGGGCGACATGATGTATTCGTTGTCTATTTCCAATTCCATGCCGGTTTCCTTGTCAATCACCAAATATGGGTGACGGCAATTTTGCTTGCATGCACCCCGGTTGGCGGAAGAGTTGTAAGTATGCAAACTCAAATGACACATGCCCGATACGGCCATACATAGAGCCCCGTGTCCGAAGATTTCGATTTGCACCAAGCGTCCCGAAGGACCCGTGATGTGTTGTTTCACGATTTGTTCGGTGATATGTTTGACCTGACGCAAACTCAATTCGCGGCTCAGCACCAGGGTATCGGCAAATTGGGCGTAGAATTTTACCGTTTCCACGTTAGTAATATTGATTTGAGTGGAAATATGCACTTCTAAACCCAATTCGCGCGCCATAAAAATGACCGCTTGATCGGCCACAATGACCGCGTCCACGCCGGCTTCTTTGGCGGCCTTGAGCAAGCGTTTGGCCACCGGAATATCATGATCGTAAATAATGGTATTGACGGTTAGGTAGCTACGCACTCCCTTTTCGCGGCTACGGCGAACCACTTCGGGTAAATCCTCCAAGCTAAAGTTAATGCTCGACCGCGCCCGCATATTTAATTGCTCCACGCCGAAATAAACCGAATCCGCCCCATTGTCTATGGCGGCTTGTAAGGATTCGAAACTTCCGGCTGGCGCCATTAATTCTATTTTCTTCATTTATTTGGAATCATTATGAATTATGCAAAAATACGACAAAACCATTTTATGAAAGTGAAAGAGTGAAGGAGTTTATTCAGTGAACAATGAAACAATGAACAGTGAACAATTTTTTTGAGTGGGTTAGTGAGATAGTGAGTTAGTGAATAACTAAGAACGAAGAACTAAAAACTAAGAATGAGCCGTGTTATTCCGACGACCGGAGGGAGGAGGAATCTCTAAAGAACTTTAACCTTAACCTTAACATTAACTGTTTCACGCCGTTAGTTGTTGGCCATTAACTTTTTTAGTGAAAGAGTGAAAGAATTTTTAATGAACAATGAATAATCTTTCCAAATCCTAATGCCCAAATCCGAAATCCGAAATAATATGTAGAGGAGCGATTTATCACGTTTCCATTGCGGAATATAGAAACGCCCCGGATGATGCGGATGCTATTCAATCCAAGGCGTTAAAACATCATTATGTTACAACTGAATGGGTATGAAAAATTATTTTCAAATCGGGGGATAAAATCACAAAAATTTTTTCATCATGGCCCGGACGCCGTTTACCTTGAACCGTGCCAAGATTTTACCGGTGGGGTCTGCATACATGCCGATAAGCCCGAAAGCCAAAGGTGTCATTTTATAATCTACCAATGCCTTTCCATGATAATCGGCATAAACCGGTTGGATATGATGTTCGACCGGAATTTGTGCCAGATGAAGGGTTTGAATGGTTTTATCCAAAGCATCGATAAATTGTTGCTGGGTTTCCATTTCCAAAATTTTGAAAATTTCAGAAGCATAATATTTCATACGCGATTCTACCAATGTTTGAAGAAAATCATGATAATAAGACGGTGTTTCATAAAATAAACACGGATGTATTTTTTCGAATGTTGTCATGACCTCATTTTTTTAAGTTGTTCGTATAATTTTTTTTCTTGATCGGTCAAATTTTTAGGGACAATAATTTTTACGCCTGCATACAGATCGCCGTAGGTATTTTCTTTACCATATACGGGCATGCCTTTTCCGCGTACCCGCAATTTTTTTCCGCATGAGGTGCCCGGCGGAATATTTATTTGGATGGTGCCGGTAGGGGTTTTGAGCGGCACTTTTCCGCCCAAAACGGCCGTTACGTCATCCACTTCCACCGTGGTGTACAGGTCATTGCCTTTTCGGACAAAATCGGGATGGTCCAATGTATGAATGGTGATGTAAATATCACCGGGAGGGCCGCCGTTTATACCGGGACCGCCTTTACCTTTGAGCCGGATTATTTGGCCTTCGTAGGCACCCGGTTTTATTTTAATACGCAATTTCTTATCGCCCAAGTCAATGATGCGTGACGTACCGTGATAGACTTCGTCGAAATCCAGGGTCATCTCCGCACGGTAATCATGGCCTTTGCGTGGAATATTGGCACTTCGATAGCCGGTACGGCCGCCGAATCCGCCGAACATATCGAATATGTCTTCAAAATCCCCTTCAAATGTAAAGCCACCGCCGCCACCGAAATCCCCGAATCCGCCGAATCCGCCGAATCCGGCTTGCTGTCGGGCTTGTTCTTGGGCTTTTTTGTATTCTTCGTAATGGCGCCAATGCATGCCCACTTCATCGTATTTCTTTCGATTTTCGGGATTACCTATGACTTCGTAGGCCTCGTTTATTTCCTTGAATTTTTCTTCGGCGGCTTTGTCGCCTTTATTTTTATCGGGGTGATATTTTCGTGCCAATTTCCGGTACGCTTTCTTTATTTCGTCTTGCGTAGCGGTTTTTGACACACCTAATATTTTGTAATAATCTTTGTATTTTTCTTCCATAATTATTTCACTTCTTTTTCAAAAGCGGTTTCCACTTTTTTCTTAATATCATGCAATACTTCGTCCACTTTTTCCGCAGTCAAACCGGTAATTTCCGAAATTTCGTTTCGATCGAAATTTTCAAGAAAATGCAAATGAACCGCTGCTTGTTCTTTTTGAGGTAAATCTCCAATAATTTCGGAAATTTTATCATCGATTTGTTCGGTAGTCATTTGGTCGGAAATCCGGTCGATCAGATTGTCGTTATCGGAAAAATCTTCCAAGAAATATAATTCGGGTTCGTAATTTTCTTCAAGCGGTGCATGTGTATCGCCTTCGAATTCAGTTACTTCCGTTTCGCCTTCGGCTTCGGCACCCGTATTTTGATAGCGGGCCAAAATTTCTTCGGCTATTCCGAAAAGCAATGCATCGATATCTTCGGCTCCGTGTTGTTTGGGGTCGAAAATCCGGTAAAATTTTCTTTCAATCAATTCTATTAACCGGGGCAATTGGGCCTTTACTTGTTTTTTGGTAAATCCGAGTTCTTTCAGACGTTTTTTTAAGTATTTATGAACCGATTTCAAGCCGTTTTTAACTTTACGGCTGTATTTGGGTTTGTCTTGTTTCAAACTTTCTTCTACATCTTCCTTCAATAAATTATAATATTCGGCCCATTTTTGTTGTCTGTAACGCTTGCGTTTGTATAAATAGTCTTTACGTTCATGCGCAATTTGGCGTTTGACCGCTTTTTTAAACTCCGCAAAAGCCCGGCGAAGAGCCGTGACCGGGTCCCGGTCGAGTTCCGTTACGGATACCGTTTTGCTCCGCATATTCAGTTCAATGTTTACGCGATAATTTTTGTCTTTATTAAAATCAACGGCCAGAATCAAGTTTTTGGTATATTTTTTAAACAGGTGTTCGTAATACTCCTGCTTTTGTTTAAGAATTTTTCTGATTTCAGGATGATATACTTCTTCAATTTCATTAAAGTTTCTGATTTCCAATGTAACCATATTCCTTATTTATTTAATTTTTTATGTAAAGATATAAAAAAATGCGGCGGGAAGGAAGCAACGCTTCCTTCCCGCCGGCATATATGAAATGATCATGCTCAGCCATTCGATTTATTGAAAAATAATCTGGTTTTGAATGCGTCGATTTTCTTTTTCAAATCCTCGAACATACCTTTGGTTTCTTGTTTTTCTTGAATGGCTTTTTTCAATGCTTCGATAGCGTCGGCCAATTCTTTGTATTCTTTATCACGCTTACCGTAACCGAGGGCTTCGGCCAATTTGAGTTGATAATCGGCGTTTTCCAACAAGTTTACGGCAATTTCAATTTTATCTTTATCGTCGCCTTCCATAACCAAAGCGGCGAGTTTAATATATTCTTCCGCTCTCAAAACGGGCAGCGGAATATGTTGTTCAACCACAATTAAAGTATTCAATGCGCCGATTAATACCGTCATGGCTTCATCCTTCTTGCCTTCGGACAACAATTTGACGGCAAGTTTCATGGCATCGGGATAGGTGGCCAAAGGCAAATTCGTCGTTTTTACCACAATTTCGCTTGCCAAATCGGATAAGATTTTTCTGGCCAACTGATAGTATCCTTCGTCCATGGCTTTTTGAGCCGCTTCGGTCAATTCATAGACGGTAGGAATATCCACAACCAAATCGCGGGTTTCGTAGGTTACATTAACCGGAATGAGCGCCACTTCGGGATTTTTGGCCATTAAAATTTCCAATTCACCTACGATTTTGGCCATGAGTTTTTCGGCTTCATCCGTTTTATTTTCATTTATTAATTTGATGGCATCGCCGGTTTGTGCAATGATTTCGATGGCTTGCTTAATGGCCACACTATCTTTTTCTTGACCCGCTTCTACGGTGGCCTTTACATTTTCGGCCACTTTGGTTTTCACTTCCTGCTCGGTCATTTGTTTTTGTCCGGCAGGTTTGGCGGCATTTTTATGGATTTGTTCTTTTTTCATTTGGATGGAATTTTGTTGATTGGTTTTGTTGCTATTGCATCCGATCATCAGAACGATCAGCAATATGATCAACCCTATCTTTTTCATGGCTTATTATTTTTTATTTTCCGGTTTAACGGGGAATAATCTTTCTTTAAATTTTTTCAATTTTTCGTCCAAAGCGAGCAATTGTTTACGCGTTCTTCTTTCTTTTTCTTTTTCAACCGATTTTTTGAGTTTGGCAATAGCATCCGCCAATGCTTTATATTCTTTGTCTTTTTTGCCGTATCCCATGGCTTCGGCTAATTTAAGTTGATAGTCGGCGGATTGGAGTAAAGCCAATAAAACTTCTTTATTTTCTTTGAATTTTTTGTCATTATCCATTACGGCAAGTGCTTCTTTGATTAATTCTTGTGCACGTAAGACGGGTAAGGGTAAGATATCTTCTTTTACGATTAAGGTTGTTAAAGCTTTTACCAATACGGCTCCAGCTTCTTGGTTTTTATCTTCGGACAAGAATTTGGCTGCCAATTTCATGGCATCGGGATAGGTGGCCATGGGCAAATAAGCGGTTTTTACTATCATTTCGCTGGAGAGATCGTTCAAAACCCATTTGGCTTGTTGATAATATCCCTTATTGATGGCTTCGCGTACTTCTTTCATGATTTTTTCCACCGTGTTAATATCGGTAACCACATCATGTACTTCAACAGTGGAACTTACGGGAATCAAAGCCATTTCGGGATGTTTGACCAAAAGTACTTCAAGTCTTCCGATAATTTCGGCCAGTTTGTCTTCGGCTTCCTTATTTTTCTTTTCAGCCAACATGCCGATTACTTTTTGGGTTTCTTGATAAATCATCACGGCTTCGCGACTGGCTTCGGTTATTTTGTCATTGATGCTACGATCCACGCTTTTGTTTACGCGTAGTTGCATTTCGGTTTTCGAAATCCCGGTTTTATCTGTTTTACCGGTGTCTTGTTGAGCCGGTGCCATAAGTATAAAACTCAATGCGGCTATAAAGGACAATACTAATTTTTTCATTTCTTTAATTTTTTTGTTAAACATAATATTTCATATCACAACTATCAAAAGCATTGCCAATAGCGTATCTTGGGCATATTTTTACAAACATTGTCAGTTAGAGTGTTAACAAAATGACAATTTGACAACAAGGAAGTGTAAATGTCATGCAGGAATAAGGAAAAGGCGGTTTGTCTTACCGGACTTTAACGTTAACTTTAACCTTAACTATTTTAAATCTAAAATCTGCAATCTGAAATCTGCAATCGTTAATCCCTACTGTCATCCTCCCGTAGGTCTCAGTCACGGCCTCTTTCAGAGAATGACAAATTCCAAGTAAAGAAAATTAATTATTCGGCTACCTTCACGGAATAATCAAACCGATATAAGTATTATGCATGCATAACAAAAAAATGGCATGAATTTAGCATTCCGTTTGTGTGTTATAAAAAATACCTATTTTTGCGTGCAGTAAAATCATTAAAACTATAGAATATGTCTGACATTGCTTCAAGAGTAAAAGCCATCATCGTTGAGAAACTTGGTGTGGATGAGAATGAAATCACCAACGATGCAGTATTCACAACCGACTTGGGAGCCGACTCACTCGATACGGTTGAACTTATCATGGAATTCGAAAAAGAATTCGATATTCAAATTCCGGATGATCAAGCCGAACAAATTCAAACGGTAGGTCAAGCGATTCAATTCATCGAAGATTATTTGAAAAGCAAGCAATCCGAGTAATTTTAGCGTGTGAAAAGAGTTGTAGTTACAGGTCTGGGAGCGCTAACTCCGATTGGGAATGATATTAAAACGTTTTCGCAAAATCTTTTTAAAGGTGTAAGCGGCGCGGTTCCTATATCGAAGTTTGATGCTTCCAGATTTAAAACTCAATTCGCATGTGAAATTAAAGATTTCGATCCTAAGGAAGTGATCCCTCGGGCTCTATTGCGCAAGATGGATGACTTCACCCAATATGCATTTGTTGCCGCCACGGAGGCCATTCATGATGCCGGTCTTGATACGAGTCCCGTCGATAAAGACCGTGTAGGTGTGATTATCGGATCGGGGATCGGTGGCATGAAAATTTTTCAAGACGAAGTGGAGAGTTATCTGCAAGGCAACAAAGTTCCGCGATTCAATCCTTTTTTGATTCCCAAATTGATTCCCGATATGGCATCGGGTTTCATTTCCATTCATTTCGGATATACCGGACCCAATTATGCCACGGTATCGGCTTGCGCCACTTCTTCGCATGCGGTTATCGATGCCTACCATTTGATTAAATTGAACAAAGCCGACATTATTGTTACCGGTGGAGCGGAGTCTCCTATTACCGAAGTGGGAGTGGGTGGTTTTAACGCCATGCGCGCTTTATCCACCCGCAATGACGATTACAAGACTGCTTCACGACCTTTTGACAAAGACCGGGACGGTTTTGTAATGGGCGAAGGAGCGGGCATTTTGATTTTGGAAGATTATGAACATGCCAAAAAACGTGGCGCCAAAATTTATGCCGAGGTAATAGGTGCCGGATTAAATGCCGATGCTTATCATATGACCGCCCCGCATCCGGAAGGGAAAGGAGCGGCGGGCGTGATGCGATTGGCCATGAAAGAAGCGGGAATTTCTCCTTCGGAAGTGGATTACATTAACGTACACGGGACTTCCACGCCATTGGGAGATATTGCCGAAACCAAAGCCATTTTGAGCGTGTTCGGCGATGATGCTTATAAATTAAATATCAGTGCCACCAAATCCATGACGGGCCATTTGCTCGGCGCAGCCGGAGCGGTGGAATCCATTGCTTCCATTCTGGCTATACAAAATCAAATGATTCCGCCTACCATCAACCATTTTACGGATGATCCGGAAATCGATCCCAAACTCAATTTAACTTTTAATAAAGCACAAGAACGAAAGGTCAAATATGTGCTTAATAACACTTTCGGTTTCGGAGGGCATAATACTTCCATAGTATTCAAAAAAATTGAGTAGAAAACTATTCCGACATATTTTTCGAAAAATTCCTTTTAAAACTAAAAAGGAAAAAAAATCATACGTTCCGGCCTATGGCAGGGAATTAAAAGAACTTCTCGGATTCGAACCACGGGATTATACGTGGTATGACAAGGCCTTTACGCATCCCTCTTCCAATAAAAAAGATGAGACCGGCATGATTTATAATTACGATCGATTGGAATTTTTGGGAGATTCGGTACTTTCTCTTGTGGTTTCGGAAATTATTTTCAAAAAATTTAAGCGTGCCACCGAAGGCGAACTCAGCGAATTGCGCGCCAAAATCGTAAGTCGTAAAAATTTGAATGAAATCGGAAAAAAAATGCGATTGAGAAGATTTTTCGGCAAACGACCGCGGCATTTATTGGGTGAAAATTTGGAAGGGAATGCCCTCGAAGCCATTATAGGTGCCGTATATATGGATGCCGGCTATCAAAAAGCCAAAGAGTTTATTATTAAACGCATCGTTAATCCGTATGTGAATTTGGAAAAACTTAAAAATCAGATTAGCAGTTACAAAAACGCATTAATAGAATGGGCCCAAAAGCATCATAAACACATAAAATTCACATATCACACGGAATTTAACAAGCACCGCCATCGAAAAATTTATTTTGTTTCCTTATATATCGATAATCGATTAATGGGAAGAGGAAGATCTTCATCGAGAAAAAGAGCGGAAGAAATTGCATCTAAAAACGCTTACCGAAGAATTAAAAATAAATAGTTTCCCTATTTTTTTGCAATCGTTCCCGGAAAATTCGAGAAACCGGCCGGTAAGAATTTTGCTCGAGAAAAGTACGGCGGCAAAATATGACATTTGCATAAAACCAAGTCCCGGAAAAAGTGTATTTTTGGGCAAAATCACCCGATGTGAAAGCATTAATAATAGGTTCCGGCGGACAAATCGGGACGGAATTGGCTAAAGCCCTTCGTGATAAATACGGCCAGGAAAATCTCATTACTTCCGATATTAATGAAAACCCGATAGAGCCCAATTTTTATACGGTTGATGCTACTGACAAAAAAGCCGTAGAAAAACTTATCGTGCAAGAACAGGTGGATGAAATTTATTTGATGGCGGCCATTCTTTCGGCTAAGGCCGAGCAATTCCCCATGCGGGCATGGCAGATAAACATGAATATTTTATTTAATTTATTGGAATTATTTAAAGAAGGTTTGTTCAAAAAATTGTTTTGGCCCAGTTCTATAGCCGTTTTCGGCCCTCATACGCCCAAAATCCAAACGCCGCAATATACCGTAACGGATCCCAATTCGGTTTACGGTATCAGTAAACTGGCCGGAGAAAGATGGGTCGAATATTATTTTCTGAAACACGGATTGGATATCAGGAGTTTGCGTTATCCCGGCGTGATCAGTTGGAAAGTACAACCCGGTGGAGGAACCACCGATTATGCCATCGAAATGTTTCATTATGCCTTACGCGGTGAAAAATTCGTCAGTTACATCAACCGCGACGAACCGCTTCCCATGATTTATATTGACGATGCCATCAAAGCGACTTTGCAATTAATGGATGCGCCTTCGAAAAATTTAACGGTTCGCTCATCCTACAATTTGGCCGGAGTGAGTTTTACGCCCGGAGAATTGGCAGAAGCCATCCGGAAGTACATTCCGGAATTTGAAGTGGAATACCGTCCGGATTTCCGCCAGAAGATTGCCCGGTCGTGGCCCGATTCGATTGACGATTCCTATGCCCGAAAAGATTGGAATTGGCAGCATGAATTCGATTTGGATGCCATTGTCAAAGAAATGCTTACCAATTTGCAAAGTCATTTCTATCAAGATTATGATTTGAGCATCAAGTAGATTTTTTCTCCGCGATGAGCGCCGCTTGAAAGCCGAATTTATTATAGGGCGCATCATACGCCGTATAATTTTTTTGTCGGAGGATTTTAATCACTTCGGCTTTTAGTTTCCCCGTTCCTTTGCCGTGAATCACTATGAATTTCTTTTGGTTTCTCTTTTGCATGGAAGCAATAAATTGTTTCAAATACCGGAGTTGATAGGTTAGAATTTCATTCGACTGAACCAAGCCGGGCAAAACGGGTATTTTGTCTTTATGCAAATCCACAACCGGCAATTTTTTTTCATATCGCATCTCGGCATGTTGTTTTTTGGACTTTATATCCTGTTTTTGGTTTGCCACGTAAGCATGGGGATGTAGTTTTTCGGGTATAATTTCAATTTTGACCAATTCTTCGCATTCAAATTCATATTCGAATCCGTCCCCATCCACTATAATGACACGATTTTCGTGAATTTCCTTTACAATTCCTTGAAGATTATCATCGATGGTTTCCACCCGGTCTCCCGTATTGAAACAGTTTTTCATGATTACATTTCATTAAGGGTTTCCAAGATGATTTGTATGGCTTTATCCAAATCTTTATAAGAAATATTCAAAGGAGGGGTGATTCGTACGGCTCTCGGTTCGTAAAGCAACCAGAAAAGAATAAGACCTTTTTTTAGTGCGGTTAAAATCAACCGGTCGGCAAGGGACTTATCGGGAAGTATCAAGGCAAGCATTAGGCCTTTGCCTCTGATTTCACGAATTAGCGGATGCCGGAGGTTTTGGCGTAAATATTTTTCTTTTTCCAATGCTTGTTCGCACAATTGGTCCCGCCGGATGATGCGAATTGTTTCCGCTGCCGCCGCATTTACCACCGGATGACCGCCGAAGGTAGTGATATGACTCATCGGAGGATTGATAAAACTTTTCATCATCTCATGCGAAGCGGTAATGGCTCCGATAGGAAAACCGCCACCCATGGCTTTGCCGGTGATCAAAATATCGGGAACCGCCCCGTAATTTTCGAATCCGAACATTTTTCCCGTTCGTCCGAATCCGGTTTGAATTTCATCCAGAATCAGCAAACTGCCGGTTGCTTGGCAGCGTTGTTTGACTTTTTTTAAATAATCGTTTTCGGGTTCGATAAAACCCGCTCCGCCTTGGATGGTTTCCAAAATAACGGCGGCGGTATGTTTATCGATTTTATTTAGGTCCTTTTCGTGGTTAAATTTAATGAATTCTATGCCGGGGATGAGAGGTGCAAACGGAAATTTTCGAGGATTATAGCCCATGACGGACAAGGAACCTTGCGTATTTCCATGGTAGGAGCGCCGGGCGGCGATAATTTTCATTCGCCCAGTAACTTTTTTGGCCAGTTTCATGGCGGCTTCCGTGGCTTCCGTACCGGAATTAAGCGGATAAGTGGTGGTTAAAGCCGGTGGTAGAAATTCTTGTAAGGTTTTGGCCAAATCCAACGAAGCATCTTGAAAAAATTCACCGTAAACCATCACATGCCAATATCGCTCCAATTGTTTTTTTACGGCTTGTTCCACTTCGGGATGCCGGTGTCCCAAGGGCAAGGCCGAAACGCCGGCTACCATATCCAAATACGTTTTGCCCTTTTTGTCGTAGATATAACTTCCCGAAGCATGACTTACTTCGACTCCCAAAGGCATGGGACCTGTTTGGGCCAGATAAGTAAGATAATCGCTTGTTGTCATAGTCGTTTTAAGAATTTCGAAGGCAATTTCATTTTATTTCGTTCGGTGTCATTGTCCTGTTCTATGGGTTTCATTTCGGGTTTCGAGAAATCCAATACATTGTCGCGGAGCAAATCTTTTGCCGAACGGATTCGCTTGTCTCCCCACCATTTGAACCCGGAAAGGTATTTTAGTTTATCGGGAAATTTTCCCGGCGGATAAGTGGTTCCTTGCGGAAGTTCCAAGAGTTTTACCGTTTCTATTTGTCCTTTTTTGTCCAATTGAAGTTCTATTTCGCTACAAATACTTTTATCTATCCCAACGAGTTCGTCTTTTTCGCCTCTTACGTAATAAATTGTTTCCGTATTTCCGGAGATGCGAACTTTACGCAACCGGCCGTCAAGAAATTTGCCTTTAAGTTCTTTTCCTTTGATTTGATTATATCCGGCGCTGTCTTTGCGGATGATGAAAACGTCCCGCGGTATGAGCAATGAGTCCGGGTTTTGTCCCAAACTGTCGTATTTTACAATAATTTTATTGCCTGTAATTTGCGAATCTTCGTCCCAAACCACCGGATTTTTATGCAATTCCAACACATCGGTTATTTCACTGCGGTATAATGAATCGGCTATACCGCTGAATTCTTTCTGATAGAATCTGACCGAAGGATAAGCAAACATTTCGCGTTTGTCCCTTTTGCCTCTTAAAAAGAAATTTTTGGCGGTCACATACAAGCTGTCGCCTTTGTTATTGTAATTAACCAAAATCGGATTTTGGGTCAGAAAAACCGAATCTTTGGCGCGCCATTGTTCCACATAGCCGGCGAGTATAAGAATTTTATTGGTGGTATCTTTCATTTGTACATGTCCCGAAGCACTATAAAATTCACGTTTTTTGTCCATATAGACACTATCGGCTTTCATTTCCGAATGACCCGAAGCGAGATAAGCGTTTTGCGTAAACCATGCTTCTTCGTTTTGGGTATCGTAATAACCTTTCTCGGCATAAATCATCCCGTTGTCTCCCGCAATTTTAGTAGGACCGTAGAAAGTAGCTGTTCCCGTAGCGGTATTATAATTTAAATGGGCCGATTCGATGGTATATTCCGGATTGGTAAGCAACACATTTCCATAAAATTCATAGCGTTTTTGGTCGGTATAATATTTTCCGGTATGGCTTTGCAGTACATTGGCCGTATCGCGTACCGTGCCGCCTCCTTCGTAATAGGCGACTTTTTTTCTCAGGTCATAATACAACGTATCGGTTTGAAGTTCCATCACCGGGTCGCGCATAAAGACTTTTCCCAAAGCCACACCTAATTCATTATTGCCGTCGTAACGTAAAATTTCCGTGGACACGGTGATGGTGTCTCCTTGGTTGAGTTCAACGTTTCCAATGGCTTCGGCAAAATTATTTTTTATATCCAATAATGCCTTTTCGGAAGTTAATACGGCGTTTTTGTGCTTTAATACGACATGTCCCGTAAGTAATTTTAAATCGGGGTATTTTTCGTCCAAAATCAATTTATCGGCATGAACCACTTCGATGGGTTCGGATTTTTCTTCTTCCTGCGAAAATACCGGCGAAAGAAGAATAAGGAATAAAATGAATCCAATGATTTTTTTCATGCCGGAAACTATAAAAAATTATCGAAGATACCAATCCCAAATATCGTTATGAATAATTCGGACCAAGTCCACTATATTCTCGGGATTTTCATTCTCTTTACGGATATTTTCAAGCAGTTTTTCCATTTGGCCGGCCACGAACTCGAAACGCTTTTGATCTTCCGGTGAATCGAAACGGGTTTGTTTTAATTTTTCAATCAATTCTTTATAATCGCTCATGGTAATTGGAAGGAGCGTTTTGAAATAATCGTCCTTTTCGATCCGGTAAGCCATAAAAAGAAAAGAAAGATAATGAGTGGCATAGAGTGCCTTTCCCACAAGCAATCTGTTTGCCGAGATATCGGGTTGATATTCGCTCAATAAATCATGATTAAACCGCGATACCAAGCCGTGCATGGATTTTAGCCGTTCATCTAATTTTCGTGCCAAGCCCTTGCGGTAGGTATGGGATAATTTTAACCGCAGGTTTTGCCAATAGCCGCTAATTTTGAGGTAATCGTTTATGTTGTGGCGCCTGATATACATTTCCAGGGCCGTATTGAAATTTTCGGCCAAGGCCAAGTTTTTATCCAGTTCCAAGGAAGTATAAAGCGGATCGATGCCACGGGAAAAGTATAAATAATTTTCCGCAGCTATCATACTGTGCAAATTAAGCCGGTCGCCTTTATAAAAAAGCATTTCCATCTCAATTTTGTTTGCATGATTCGAATCTTGCGACCAAGCGGTTAAAAATAAAACCAGTAATATGTAAGTCAGATACTTTTTCATGCCTCAAAACATTGGTGAGAGTTCGAAAATCTTATCGTACAGTTCGTCAATCTTGTCATTGAATTTTATATAGGTGGACATCATCACATGCGGGTCATAATTATTTTGAAATCCCATATAAAAGGTATTTAAATCGGATTTAATTTTGGTTAAAACATAATCGGCGCGGTTGTCTTTTTTGAAATAGGATGTGAGTTTATTGATTTTTTTTGAAGCGTTTTTAATTAATTCCGTTTCATTGCCGGTCGAGAAGCGGGTATTTTGATGAAGTTTATGCATGATGCTCGAAAAAAATGCACGGGACACTTCCTTATTGGCTTCGTGTATGCGTGAAATTACTTGCATGGTTTCTTCGCCGGGACTCAATAATAATAAAACGGCGGCTTGGAAATCATCGATTGCGCCGGAGAGTTCTTCGTTTTGTTTAATTAAGCGTTTCCAATCTCGGGTATGCAATTTTCGTTGTTTTAAGTAGGGTTTCATCCGGTGCCATTTCTCATTCATTTCGAGGTATTTTTTTTGAATATTAACATCCTCGGGTAAGTTCAATACAATGGTGTCCAAATAAGAATCGATACGGACAATATCGTGATGCAACCGGATTTTCAGTTTGGAATTGAAAGGCAGATATTGCGAGCCGGCTTTTTCGGTTATCAATTGATCCGATAACAATTTCGTATGACCGGCGGATGTATAGATACGTGTCAATTTTTGGGCATCGTATTGGCTATGAACCGGTAAAAACAAAAAAAACAGGAATAATATGCCGATAAATTTATATTTCATTCCTTGATAAAATATTTATTAAATGAATTCTGTTATAAATGGTGTTGCTCACACTAAAACATGTCAAGTCGGTGGTAAAAAGCGTGTTATTTATGCTATATTTCAGAAATGTCCAATCGTTCATTAGCATGGCAAACAGATCGCCCGTGACCGAATGAAGCAAAAATTTCCGGGTTTTGGCTTCGTCAAACAAGCGATCCACTTCGTTCATTTCTTTTTCGGCCAGATGCGAAAGACTTTCGGCCAAACCGTAACTGCGGGTCATGTAGCCGGTGTTTACTTTAAAAACGGATGCTTGCAGGTGATAACGTTTTTTCAGTTCCTGCCATGCCGGGGAATTGAACTCGTATTGATCTTCGATTTTTTCTCTGAGGATTTTCAAAAAATTATCAAAAGTTTGGGTGTCGTAATAAAACCTCACTACATCTTTTTTCTCCAATTTTCGCATGCTATGGAATCTTAAATTGTTCCATACACTCACGGCTTGTTGCAATTGCTCCTTGCCATGGAGTTCGGCCGGCGCATTTTCCACCACGGATATTTTTTCTTCCAAAATATCGATGGCATCGGCCAAATCGTTTTGTAATAATTCGAAATCGGGATAATATATTTCATAAATTTTATCACGTGCAATCCGGTAAATTTGCACGCTCATTTCCAACGAAGCGATATAAATTTCTTCAGCCGGCTTGACAGGTGGTGCTTTTTCCCCGGCACGGGAAAAAAGAGTGAGCGATATAAAAACAAAGGTTAAAAATTTTTTGAAATCCATCGTTATTTTCAAGTTCAAAACAAATTTACGTTAAAAAAACCATTATTTGAAATCTCCGCATCGACTTGGTGATTTGCCGGAAATAAGTTATTTTTATTTTTAGGTTTCAATTCATATAGCGAACAAAGAGCATGCCAAGCCCGTTAAAAAATAAAATAAGTGAAATTCCCGATGCGCCGGGTATTTATCAATTTCTCGACGAGAAAGGCCGTATGTTATATATAGGAAAAGCCAATAAACTCAAGCAGCGATTGACCTCTTATTTTTCTAAAAACGTATCGCCTAAAACCGCCGTCATGCTCACCAAAGCCGTTGATATTCAATACATTGTAACTTCAAATGAAATAGAAGCGATATTATTGGAAAATGTGTTGATTAAGAAACATCAACCCCGGTATAATGTACTGTTGAAAGACGATAAAACCTATCCGTGGATTGTTATCCGTAATGAAGCATTTCCCCGGGTAGAAATGACGAGGGATTGGGTGGACGACGGCAGTGAATACTACGGGCCTTATTCGTCGGTACGTACCGTGCGCGTGCTTTTGGATTTGATTCATGATTTGTATCCCATCAGGACTTGCCGTTATGATTTATCGAAAGAAAATATTGAAAAAGGGAAATTTAAGGTTTGTTTGGAATATCATTTACAGCGGTGCAAGGCCCCGTGTATAGGTTTGGAGAACGAAAAAGATTACGAGGAATATATCAAGGGAATCCGTCAAATTTTACGGGGAAATTTCAGGCCTGCATTGCAGTATTTTCATGAAGAAATGATGAAGGCGGCCCAAAAAAAGGAATTTGAGAAAGCCCAAATTTATAAAGAAAAGTTGCAAGCCCTCGAGCGCTATCAATCCCGTTCGACGGTGGTCAATCCGAAAATCGGAAATGTGGAGGTTTATACTATTCATTCCGATAGCGAGTCCGCATATGTTAATTTTATGGAAGTGGCCAACGGGGCGGTTATCCGGGTGCATAATTTGGAAATAAAAAAACGTTTGGACGAAGACGAAAAAAAATTGCTCCAATTGGCTATTATCGAGTTAAACCGGCGTTTTAAAACCGCTGCCAAGGAAATGATTCTGCCGTTTAAACTCACCTTGCCTACGGATAAAAAACAAACCGTCCCCAAGCGCGGTGATAAATTGAAACTGCTCGAACTTTCGCTCAAAAATGCCAAGTATTACCGGATGGAAAAACTCAAACACCTGCAACATACCGATCCGGAGCGTCATACCGAAAGAATTTTGCAACGCATGAAAATAGACTTGCGCTTGCCCAAAGAACCCCGTCATATCGAATGTTTCGACATTTCGCACACACAAGGCATAGAAAAAGCCGCCTCGTGTGTGGTTTTCAAAAACGCCAAACCCGATAAAAAATCCTACCGGCATTTTATAATCAAAACCGTAGAAGGAAATGATGATTACGGTTCGTTACAGGAAGCCGTCTTCCGGCGCTATCACAGAATCGTACAAGAATCCGGCCCGCTCCCCGACTTGATTGTGATTGACGGCGGAAAAGGACAATTGTCCGCTGCACGAAAAAGTTTAAAAGAATTGGGATTGGAACACATCCCGGTTATCAGTATTGCCAAACGGCTTGAAGAGATTTTTCGTCCCGGAGATCCGGTTCCGCTTTTTTTGGACAAGCAATCGGAAACCTTGAAAATATTACAGCATCTTCGCAACGAAGCCCACCGGTTCGGGTTGCGGTTACATCGCAAACGGCGGCAAAAAAAGAGCATTTCGGATGCCTTGACCGGCATTCCGGGAGTGGGTGAAAAAACCGCCGTAAAATTATTGAAGCATTTCAAATCCGTGAAACGCCTTCGGCTTGCACCCGAAGAAGAAATTGCCCGGGTAACAGGTCCGAAATTGGCCGAAAAAATTAAAAAACATCTCTCATGAACAAAGAAGAAATAATCCTCCATGTTGATTCCCGTTCCATACGCATCACCCATCCCGATAAAGTGTTATATCCCTCGGAAGGAATCACCAAAATGGATTTGATTAATTATTACTTGTCCGTAGCGCCTGATTTGCTTCGGCTAAATCGCGGCCGTCCCGTGGTGTTTATCCGGTTTCCTCACGGATTGGGAAAAATTTCCTTTTTTCAAAAAAACGTGCCCGACAATCATCCGGAATGGATGGAAGTGGTGGAAATGGGAAAATACAAGCCCGTCAAATATTTAATTCTAAATTCCATTGCCGATTTGATATGGTTCGTTCAACTTCATGCTTTGGAATTTCATGTAATCAACATACGCAAACCCTTATGGGATTTTCCGGATTGGATGGTATTCGACATCGATCCGCCCCCGGGAGCCGGTTTCGAACAAGTGAGGGATTTTGCAATGGCCGTTAAACCGGTTTTGGAAGAATCGGGTTACCGGGTTTTTGTTAAAACATCGGGCAAGCGCGGCGTGCATTTAATATGTCCGGTCGTACAAAAATACACGGTCGATCAAGTCATGCAAGCGGCCAAAGATTTGGCGGAAAAAATAATAGCCCGTTTCCCCGAAAAGGCCACTTTGGAGGTGCGTAAAAATAAACGCGAAGCCAAATTTCTGATTGATATTTACCGCAACCGACCTTTTCAGACTTTTAGCATGGCTTTGGGCACGCGGGCTACCGAAAAAGCCAGCGTATCGATGCCCTTGAGTTGGGAGGAATTAAAGAAAACGAAGGATCCTCGGGAATACAATATTAAAACGGTTCCGGCTTATTTGCGTAAAAAAGATGTGGCGTGGGCGGATATATCCGCCCACGCCACAAACTTACATATTTTTCCTGCGGATTAATTGAAATAAAATGCAAAATCGATGCTCAAATGCCTGGGCATGATGCGAATTAATTTATCATTATGTATATCGCTCATACCCAAATGATAGGATAATCCGAGATTAATATTACCGAAACCCACGTTATATTCCGCGCCGGCACCGAAAATAAATGAGCTGCCCACTTTATTGATGTCACCCGTAACGATCTTATTGCCGGCTTTGGCCGATACGTTGATGTCCATTGTCGCACCGAAAAAGCCCAAAACGCGGATATTCTCCGCTACCTCATTGCTTCTCATTTTAAGTGCAAGCGGAATTTCCACCGTAGTAACTTTCATGCCGGATACATCGGACGTGAAATTGCGGCTGTGAATCAAAATACCTGAATGTAAATAATAATTTTTGGCAAAACCATAATCGGCCCATAAACCGCCTTTAAATCCTAAACCGCCACTTTTTAAAGAATCCACGATTACAAAAGTTCCGTTATTGTCCACCATGGCTTTGTTAAACGAAATGGTCGGTGCTAATGATAGTCCGATCCTGAAATCTTGAGCGTTGGCTGAAACGGCCACCGTTAGAAAAAAAGCTACCAGTAAAATTTTTAAATTTTTCATAGGTTTGAATTTTCGAAGATTTTGTCAAATTTACTATCAAAGGTAAGGAATTTTATTTTACATTTACACAAATGCCGGTTTTTATTAAATAAAAGCATGTTTTTAGTCGATGAATGAAAAAATATTAAATATTATTACCGATTATAAACATTATCTTCAATTGGAAAAATCGCTTTCTCCTTTTACGATTGAAAGTTATCTTTCGGATATCATGAAGTATATTCGTTTTGTAGAAGAAGAAAATCAACGGGATATTACTTTGAAGGATTTCAATAAAACAAATATCCGGGAATTTATTTACCGCATTTCCGAACTGCTCAGTCCCGTTTCTCAAGCAAGAATTATTTCGGGATTGCGAAGTTTTTTTTCCTATCTGATTCTGGAAGGTATTCTGGAAGAAAATCCCGCCGATTGGATTGACACGCCCAAGCTTTCAAGAAAAATTCCCGAAGTGTTGAGTGTCAGCGAGATAGATCGACTTATCGGTGCCTTGGATTTGTCCAAACCCGAAAACGAACGAAACAAAGCCATTATCGAAGTCATGTATGCATGCGGATTGCGGGTATCGGAAGCGGTTAATTTAAAAATCGGAGATATTTATTTTGATGAAGGTTTTATCCGGGTACTCGGAAAAGGCGGTAAACACCGCTTTGTGCCCATGGAATCTTATACATTGAATATATTGAAAAATTACATCCGTTATGTCCGAAGCCATATCAAACCGCAAAAAGGACATGAAAATTATGTGTTTTTAAACCGCCGCGGCAAAAAACTAACCCGCAATATGATATTCTTGATAATTAAGGATTTAGCCCAAAAAGCCGGAATCAATAAAAATATTAGTCCGCACACATTACGCCATAGTTTTGCCACCCACCTTTTGGATAACGGTGCCGACTTGCGTAGTATTCAATTGTTATTGGGGCATGAAAATATTACCACTACCGAAATTTATCTTCACATGAGCCAAAAGCAAGTGAAAGAGGCACTCAGAAAATTTCATCCGAGAGCATAATTTTAAATGATTTTCTAACAAAAATCATTTTTTACTCATTTTTTAAACGTAAATTTATTGAGACAAAAAATTATTCGAAATGAAGACAAAATTTATTGCGTGGTTTATACCGGTATTTTTTATGAATATATCATTATTGTCGGCACAAAACAAACCCACCATCAAATTCAACGGCCGGATTCAATACGATTTTGAATTTTTAAAACGACAAAATGCGGACGATTGGCAAATCGGAAGTGAATTCCGCCGGGTCTATTTCTCTGCCGGTGGCTCATTGGCCGAAAATATCAAGTATAAAATGGAATTCAATTTTGCCCACTCCAAAATTGATTTCTTGGATATGTATATCGAATATTCCTCGAAAGATCTGGGAAATTTTGCCATTGGAAGCAAAGCGGAACCTACAGGACTTGAAATAGGAACCAGTAGTAAATATATTCCTTTTTTTGAACGATCCATGCTGACTTCCCTACAAAATTCCCGTTGGGGTACGGGAATTCATTACAAAAACACCGCTTTGTTGAATCATAAAGCGGGAATTCAATTGGCTCTAACCGGAAAAGGCAAAGGCAAAGAAGGATTTGTGGATAAAAATCTGGAAAAAGGCATCAATGTGGTCGCGCGGGTATTTATTGCTCCCGTTCTGAATAAACGAAAAAAACAAACTTTTCATTTGGGTTTGAACTATGCCACACGTCCGTATAAAGACCTGAAATTCAGACCCGAAAATCACATGGGCGACAAATATCATTATGTATTCAAAGACGGAACAAGACGCTTGGAAACGGGATTCGAAGCCGCTATGGTATATAAACAATTTTCGCTTCAAGCGGAATATAAAACCCGCAAGGTAGCCAATAGGGCCAACAAGGATTACCTTATAACCGGTTACTACGGATTGGCAAGTTTTTTCATTACCGGTGAATCCCGTCCCTACAAAGCAGGTGCATTCGGACGCGTCAAGCCGATCAAAGATATCCGAAAAGGCGGAAGCGGGGCTTTTGAAATTCTGGTTCGTTATTCGGTGATGGACTTTTCTCCCGATATAGTTAATTTGCCCGATAATGCGGGTCTGCCCGCTCAAATCAATAATTTGGCCTTCGGACTGAATTGGTACCCGACTTCCCATGTACGTGTGATGTACAATTATGTAATCACGCAAGACGGCCATCCCGACGGGAATTTGAACGCCCATTTAATCCGGTTTCATATAGATTTTTAATAAGCCAAACAAAATTGGTTTACACATAAAAATTTCTTATATTTGCATCGAAAAATTGCGGAAGATATCAGACGGGGGCTTCAGGCCCCTGTTTTCATATCATCAAACGGATTATGAGTAAATTTGAAGAGAAAATAAAAAAGGCCATCACCGATAGTGTGGAAAAAAATCCGGACTTGTTCATTCTGAAAATGAATGTGAATCCGGATAAGAATGTCACGGTCACCGTTGACGGTTATAAACCAGTGCCGTTGAGCGAATGTGTGCGAATCACCCGGGAAGTGGAATCGGAAGTGGATAAGGACGAATACGATTACGCGTTGACTGTCAGTACTTTTGATATCACCCAATGGTTTGACGACAAGCGTCAATTTGTCAAAAATTTAAACCGTAAAATCAAAGTTAAAACGGAAGAAGACGAATTCGAAGGAACCCTGACGGAAATTAAACCGGACGGAATAGTGCTCGAAAAAAAAGTCCGTGAACCCAAACCCAAAGGTAAAGGGAAGCATACCGTAGTTAAACGAGAAGAAATACCTTTTGATAAAATCAAAAAAGCCAAGGTCATTATTCAATTTTAATTAAATAAAATTTGTTATGGAAAATAAAGAATTCATCGAAGCATTTCGCGAATACAGGGAAGAAAGACTGATTAAACAAGAAGATTTGTTGGCCATTCTGAAAGAAGTTTTGGCTGCTACGCTTCGTAAAAAATTTAAAATAGAAAAAAAGAAAGGTGAAGAACCGCCCGAAGATAATTTTGATATTATTATTAATCCCGACAAGGGTGATTTGGAAATTTGGCATTATTTGGAAGTGGTGGAAGACGGTACGGAATATGACCCCAACAAACAAATTCCGCTTTCATTGGCCAAGGAAATTGACCCGGATGCGGAAGTGGGAGACGAAATTTCCAAAGAAATCAAAATTCAAGACCTCGGACGACGTTATATTGCCGCCCTCAAACAGCATTTCGATAGCAAAGTAGCCGAGCATGAGTATTTGCAAACCTATAATTTCTTTAAGGAACTGGAAGGCGAACTCTATACGGCCGATGTCAATCATGTACGACGCGACGCAATTTATCTGTTAGACGACGAAGGACGGGAACTTATTATGCCCAAGAACGAAATGATACCCGGCGAGCGCTTCCGGAAAGACGACACGGTAAGAGGCGTTATCAAAAGCGTGAAAATGAAAAACAACAAACCCGAAATTATCCTTTCGCGTACGGATAATCGTTTTCTGGAACGGCTTTTCGAACAGGAAATTCCCGAAATTATGGACGGTATCATTACAATCAACCGGGTGGCCCGCATTCCCGGGCTTAAAGCCAAGGTAGCCGTATCTACCTTTGACGACCGCATCGACCCGGTGGGGGCTTGTGTGGGAATCAAAGGGTCGAGAATTCACGGTATCGTGCGTGAATTGAGAAATGAGAATATCGATGTGATTAACTATACCGAAAACCCGGAATTATTTATCCAAAGGGCCTTGGCTCCTGCAAAAATTCAAAAAATAGATCTGGATAAAGAAAATAAGACCGCCAAAATCTATCTGAAAAGTGAAGAAATCTCCAAAGCCATCGGAAAAAAAGGATCGAATATTAATTTGGCCAGTGAATTAACGGGCTACAAATTGGATATTATTCGCGAACAGGAAGCAGAAGAAGATATAGAATTGACCGAATTTTTGGATGAACTGGATGATTGGATGGTGGAGGCCTTGCATAAAATCGGGCTGGATACGGCAAAAAGCGTCTTGGAACAGGATGTGGATTATTTAATGAGAAAGACGGGATTGGAGAAAAAGACCATTATGGAGATCCGGCGTATTTTGGAAGAAGAATTTAAAGATTGAACGGGATTATCCTAATTTAAACTAAATTTACATTTTCTAAATTTAAAGAAGAGCATAAAAAAATCATGGCAGTAAAAAAGACATTAAGGACCATCATGAAGGAGTTCAATGTAGGACTCCATACCATTCAGAAGTTTTTGAGCGAAAAAGGGATTGAAATTCAAGCCAATCCCACCAAGAAAGTGAGTGACGAAGTATTTAATTTATTATTGGAAGAATTTGATGTAGATAGAAAATTAAGAGACAAAATAGAAGCCGCCGCAAAGAAACATAAAGAAGAATTGCAAAAGGCCAAAGAAGAATCAAAGGAGTCCGAATCGATTGGTCCAAAAGAAATATCCGAAGAAAAGAAAGAAGAAAAGCCGGAGGAAACAGTCGAATCAGAGTCGCCGGGATTGAAAATTATCGGAAAATTGGATTTGGAAGAAAAGAAAAAAGCCACAAAATCTTCAAAAACCAGGGTTAAAAAGAAAAAAGAAGAAAAAATCGAAAGTGTTGAAGAAAAAGTCCCTGCCGATTTGGAAAGCAAACCGCAAGAAACAGTGGAAGAAGCAGTTGAAAAATCAGCCGAAGCGGAACAAATCAAACCCGAACCCACCGAAGAACCGGTTGCCGAAAAACGGGAAAAAGAAGTGGAGATTGAAAATATTGAAACGGTTATTCCCGAACAACCCAAATTAAATGTATTGGGCAAAATAGATATTCCGGATTCCGACACACGTCCTAAAGTCAAAGTAAAAACAAAAAAAGAACAAGAGCGCGAAAAAGCCAAGGAAGAAGAAAAACGAAACAGGAAAAAGAAAAAACGAAAAAGAATTTCACGTCCGCAAGTAACCAAAAAAGAACAAACGCAAGAACCTACCAAAGAAGATATCGAACGGTTATTGAAGGAAACGCGAGAAAAACTTCAAGGTTCACAAAAGAAAAAAATCAAGCGTCTAAAGCGAGAAAAGAAAAAAGAAAAACTTCAAAAACTCCTTGAAGAAGAAGCCAAACTGGAAAAAACACTTCGCGTAACCGAATTTATCTCGGTAAGTGAATTGGCGGGGCTGATGAACAAAGAAGCCAATGATTTAATTGAAGTGGGATTCAAGGAATTGGGGGTCATTTTAACGCCCAATACCCGGCTCGAGTCGGAAACCATTCAACTATTGGCCTCGGAATTCGGTTATGAAGTGGAATTTACCGATGTAGTGGAAGTGGAAGAAAAGGAAGAAATCGAAGAAGATCCCGCCAAATTGAAGCCCCGGCCACCGATTGTAACCATTATGGGACATGTGGACCATGGTAAAACATCGCTTCTGGATTATATTCGAAAAACCAATATAGTGGCAGGTGAAGCCGGCGGAATTACCCAGCATATCGGTGCTTATAACGTCACTCTTCCCGACGGAAGAAAGATAACATTTCTCGATACGCCCGGACACGAAGCTTTTACCGCCATGCGGGCCCGGGGAGCACAGGTAACCGATGTGGCCGTTATCATCGTGGCGGCCGACGATAAAGTCAATCAGCAAACCAAAGAAGCGATTAATCACGCCGTTGCGGCGGGAGTTCCCATTGTATTTGCCATTAACAAAATAGACAAACCCAATGCCGATCCGGAAAAAATCAAAGGCGAATTGGCCCAAATGAATTTCTTGGTCGAAGATTGGGGTGGAAAATATCAATCGCAGGACATTTCGGCAAAAACCGGTGAAGGAATCGAAGAACTTCTGGATAAAATATTGCTTGAAGCGGAATTATTGGAGCTTAAAGCGAATCCCGAACGACCCGCTTCGGGAACCGTCTTGGAAGCATCGTTGGAAAAAGGAAAAGGATATACGGCCAATGTATTGGTACAAAACGGTACGCTGAAAGTAGGCGATTATGTAGTAGCCGGACGAAATCACGGTAAAGTGCGTGCCATGTTCGACGAAAGAGGGAACCGTATTAAAGAAGCCGGTCCGGCAATGCCTGTAAAAATTACCGGACTTAACGGTGCCCCCCGTGCAGGTGATAAATTCAAGGTCTATTTGGATGAAAAAGAAGCGAAAAAAATCGCCCAAAAAAGAGATCAAATCTATCGCGAACAACAATTGCACGCCAGAAAACATATCACCTTGGATGAAATCGGACGAAGAATTCAAATCGGTGATTTCAAACAACTTAATCTGATCATCAAAGGTGACGTGGACGGTTCTGTGGAAGCCCTTTCCGATGCCCTTACCAAACTGTCGAACGACAAAGTGGAAGTAAGAATCATTCATAAAGGCGTAGGACAAATAACCGAAGCCGATGTGAACCTTGCCGCCGCATCCGATGCCATCATCATAGGATTCAACGTGCGTCCTTCGGGAAATGCAGCCCGATTGGCCCAAGAAGAAGGCGTTCAAATCAAAACCTATTCGATTATTTACGATATCATAGACGATGTGAAAAATGCCATTGAAAATATGCTCTCGCCTGTAGAGAGAGAAGAAGTAACCGGAACCGCCGAAGTGCGACAAACCTTTAAAATTTCTAAGGTGGGAACCGTGGCGGGCTGTATGGTAACCGACGGTAAAATTTACAATAAATCCAAAGTGCGTGTTATCAGAGACGGAATTGTCATTCATGAAGGAGAATTAAGTTCCTTAAAACGCTTTAAGGACGATGTCAAAGAAGTATCGAAAGGTTATGAATGCGGTTTGACCATCAGCAACTATAATGATATTAAAGAAGGAGATATCATCGAAGCATTTAATGTCATTATGGAACGTCAAAAAATTTAATTTATCCGCTTATAATAACCAAATGCCGTTAAAAGCAATGATAATTTTATAATTTTCGTACTTTTATAAGACTAAATTTATCTAAATGAAAGAAGTTATTAACTACATCAATGCGAACAAATCGCGTATTTTAGACGAATTATTCGAACTATTGAGAATACCTTCCGTAAGTGCGGATCCGGTATATTCGCAAGATATATTCAATGCCGCCGGCAAAGTGAAAGAGTTGATGGAAAAAGCCGGCATGGAAAATATAAGCATCGAAGAAACCCCCGGATATCCTATCGTTTACGGCGAAAAAATAATCGATCCGGCCCTTCCAACCGTGTTGGTGTACGGTCATTATGACGTACAACCCGCCGACCCGCTTGAACTTTGGGAATCGGACCCGTTCGAGCCGGTTATAAAAAAGACCGACGAACATCCCGACGGAGCCATTTTTGCTCGCGGAGCATCGGACGACAAAGGCCAAATGTTTATGCATATCAAAGCACTGGAATTCATGATTTCGAATAATAAACTGCCCGTTAATGTAAAAATGATGGTCGAAGGTGAAGAGGAAGTGGGTTCGGGAAGTTTGTCTTGGTATGTGAAAAATAATAAGGAAAAACTTCAAAACGACATTATTCTGATTTCCGATACGGCCCTTATTTCTAAGGATACTCCTTCCATTACAGCGGGGCTTCGCGGATTGGCTGCGGTGGAAATTACCGTCAAAGGCCCCTCTCATGATTTACATTCGGGACTTTACGGCGGAGCCGTAGCAAATCCTGCCGTAATTTTGGCTCATTTAATTGCCCGGATGCATGACGATAAACGTAAAATAACCATTCCGGGTTTTTATGATAAAGTAGTGGAATTTTCGCCCGAAATAAGAAAATTAATCAATTCCATTCCGTTTGATGAAGAAAAATACAAACAATCCATCGGAGTGAAAGCATTATGGGGCGAAGAAGGATATACCGTATTGGAACGGGCTTCCATACGACCGACCTTGGATGTAAACGGCATTTGGGGCGGATACACAGGCGAAGGTAGCAAAACCATTATTCCTTCCAAAGCGTCAGCCAAGATCACCATGCGTTTGGTTCCCGACCAGGAACCCGACGAAATTGCCCGGCTCTTTACGGAATACATTAAAAAAATCTCTCCCGAGGCGGTAGAAGTGGAAGTTAAAACATCTCACGGGGGTTATCCTTACCTTATGCCGGTGGGTCATCCGGGTTACAAGGCGGCCGAAAAGGCATTGCAAACCACCTTCGGAAGTAAAGTATATCCGTTTTTTACGGGTGGAAGCATACCTATTGTTCCGTTGTTTGAAAAAGAATTGGGTACCAAATCCGTCCTTTTGGGATTCGGATTGGATAGTGACCGGATTCATTCGCCTAATGAAAATTTCGGATTATGGAATTTCTTTAAAGGTATCGAAACCATCCCTTATTTTTATCAATACCTAAAAGAAGATTTGGGATAATATGGATATCGAGAAATACCGGAAAACATTTGAAAACTATCTGCGTTCATTCAGGATACCCAAAACTCCCGCCAATTTATATGAACCCGCCCGGTATATTCTTTCTTCCGGCGGAAAACGATTAAGACCCACATTGACTCTTATCGCCACCGAAGGTTACGGGAAACCGCTATTGGACGCCCTGCCGGCGGCTACAGCTTTGGAAATTTTTCATAATTTCACCTTGTTGCACGACGATATCATGGATCATGCCTCTTTGCGACGAGGCCAACCTACCGTCCATAAAAAATGGAATGAAAATATAGCCATCCTTTCCGGTGATGTAATGATATTTATGGCGCAGCAATTATTGGAAGTGTATTCCGACAGACAATATAAATCACTGCAAACTTTATTGAACCATACCGCCATTCAAGTATGTGAGGGGCAACAATTGGACATGGATTTTGAAAATAGAATTGAAGTATCGGCGGAAGAGTATCTGGAAATGATTAAAAAGAAAACTGCGGTTCTTTTGGGAACTTCTTTGCAATACGGGGCAATTATTGCTGAAAAAAATCCAAAGGAGCAAAAAGTTTTATACGAAGCGGGAATTCATTTGGGCATTGCCTTTCAAATTGCGGATGATTATTTGGATACTTTCGGCGATTCCAAATTCGGAAAGGAAACCGGAGGTGACATCCGGGAAGGAAAAAAAACTTACCTCTATATCAAAGCATTGGATAAAATGAAAATTCCGGATCGCAAAGAATTTGTCGAATTATATACCAAAAAAGAAAAAACTTCTGGTGATATTAATGAAATTATAGATTTACTAAGAGAAAATAATATTCCCTTACAAGCAAAAAAAATCATAACGGATAAAACCCGTTCTTTTATCCATCTGATAAATAGTTCGGGGCTTGATACTTTTCATAAAAGATTATTGATTCATTTGGCGGAACAGTTGTCCGAAAGAACAATTTAACCGAAAAAGTATTTTTGTTTATGCTTATCAATATGGAAGAAATTTTTTATGAAGTGTTATTTATTTAGTTTTCCTATATTTACAACTTTAAAAAATCAAAAATTTTATGGATATGAAAAAATTGCTTTATGTATTAATTGCTTTAACCCTGATAGCAGGAAAATGTAAAAAAGAAGAGCCGGGTACCGGAGGTGGAGAAGAACCTCAAACCTATGAATGTTTGCCCGATGAATTGGTTTATACCGATCATCAAGACGATAGCGAAAACGAAACCACAAAATATTATTATAATGGAAATGCGATTGATAAAAAGAAGAGAACATTTTCAGATGATAGTTATCTTACTTATAGATATGTATATCAAAATAAAGAAAAAGGACTTCTCGATCGAATAAATATTATGAGTGGAAATTCGGTAATTGCCAAAATAATGTACACCTTACAGGATGAAAAAACCATGAAGCGGGAATTGTATATTATGAGCATGAACAGTACGGCATGGGAAATATTCTACACTTATAATGCCGACGGTAAAGTAGCCACCATGCAAATAAAAGATTATGATCTTTGGGACAGAGACGAAGACGGTGTAAACGAACCCACAGATGAAACCGCTGTTTTAACTTATACAGGTGATAATGTAACTAATATAAAATGGTATAACACGGCTGATATGAATACCATTACCGAAGAATACGATTATGAGTATGATCAAGGCAAACGTGCTTTTGATAATGTAGTTACCCAAACTTTCCCTTCCATTCGTGTGAATAATGTTACGAAAATCACAAGAAATGTGTACGGTAACAATCCCAAAACGGAAATTACCATAGTGGATATCGTATATAATAACAAAGGATTTCCCGTTAAATACGTTTCTGCCGATGACAGAAATAATTTGATGTCCACCCAGGATATTACGTATAACAATTGCGATTAGTGAAATTTTATCGACTTTATACTTGCAACGACGCCTCTTTAAAAGGGGCGTTTTTTATTTCCCGAAAATGCGTTTATTGAATAGTATGATTATAATTACGCCAATGGTAATATATGCATCGGCCAAATTAAAAATGGCGTTGAAGAAAGTATAGGAACTTCCGCCGATAAAAGGTATCCAATCGGGAAAATGAATCTCAAAAAAAGGAAAATAAAACATATCGACTACTTTGCCTTGGAACCAGTCGGCATATCCGCCTTCCGGGGGAAACAAGATGGCTGGTTTATGAAAACTGCCGGAGAAAATTTTTCCGTAGAAAACCGAATCAATAATGTTACCTATGGCGCCCGCAAAAATAAAACTCAAGGCAAGAGCTAAAATTTTTTGTTTTGTTACAATGGCTTTATATAACCAATATCCTATGGCAATCACTGCAATTATCCGAAGAAATGTGAGCATGTACTTGCCCAAAGTGCCACCGGGTTCTATACCGAAAGCCATACCGCGGTTTTCCACAAAAAGAATCTGAAACCAATCCGCGATATAGTAAGTCTCGCCTAAATAAAAATGGGTTTTTATAAAGATTTTAAGCGCTTGGTCTAAAAAGAGTAATAAAATAACAATAAAAAGCGCTTTTTTTTTGCTCATCTTATTTGTTACGGTTCTTTTTGGCTTCAATACTTAATGTGGCATGCGGAACCGCACGCAACCGGTCTTTACTAATTAACTTACCGGTTTCTCTGCAAATGCCGTAGGTTTTATTGTCAATCCGTATTAAAGCACGCTTCAAATCATTTTTGAATTTTTCCAAACGGGCAATCATGCGAATCGTATTGTCATGTTGATAGGCATAGGCACTATCCTCAAACGACAAAATTTTTGTTTGCGTAATATCGTTCGAATCCAATAAATCTCTTAATGTCTTTAAATCTTTCTCCGTACGCTCCAGTTTTTGCAATATAATTTGACGGAATTCTTCCAATTCTTCGTCTGAATATCTCGTTTTTTTTCCTTCTTCGGCCATAGTTATTAATTTTTTATATTTTTTCTATTCTAATTTTAACAGCAATTCCATTAATATCAATTTCCAATGCATTTTCTCCTATCTCGTTAATATCCAACACATTAATAGAATCCGCTAATGTTTCCGACCGGATATAATCCGCCTTTTCTTTAATGGCTTCATCTAATTCCTTATCATGGCTAATAAAAATACGAATTCTATCCGTAACTTCCAATTGTGAATTTTTCCTAAGATTTTGGATTCTATTAACCATTTCTCTTGCTATTCCTTCTTTCTTTAATTCCGGTGTTAGATTAATATCCAATGCTACCGTTTGTCCGCCTTCGGATGCAATTTTCCAACCCTTGATTTCTTTGGCGTTGATGATTACTTCATCAGGTTGTAATGTAATGGTTTCGGCACCTTCGCCCGTTTGGATTTCCACATCAACCGGTTGCCCTTTTTCCAATTGTTTCAAGGCGTCTTGCGAGAGATTTTGCACGGCTTGTGCCACCGGCTTCATTTTTTTGCCGTATTTGGGACCCAATTTCTTAAAGTCGGGTTTGGCTTCTTTGACCAACACGTCCGAATCTTCGCCCAGCAATTCCATTTCCTTCACGTTGATTTCGGACAAAATCAGGTCTTTTACCCGTTCCATGTCCTTGCGTGCCTGTTCGGTCAATACCGGCACCATGATTTTTTGCAAGGGTTGGCGCACTTTGATTTTTTCTTTCTTGCGAATGGACAATGCCAAGGATGTAATTTGCTGTGCCATGCGCATACGGCGTTCCAAATCTTCGTCGATTTGACTTTCGTCCGCTTCCGGGAAATAAGCCAAATGCACCGATTCGAAGTTTTCTTTGCCCGTTACTTCGTTCAAATCCTTCCACAATCGTTCGGCATAGAAAGGCGCCAAGGGGGCCATGAGTTTGGCAATGGTATTCAATAAAGTGTAGAGCGTTTGATACGCCGAAATTTTATCCTTGCCGTATTCGCCTTTCCAGAACCGGCGGCGGCTCAGCCGCACATACCAGTTGCTCACGTCGTCGATCACGAAAGATTGAATGGCTTTGGCGGCTTTGGTGGGTTCGTAATCGTTCAAATAGCCGCGTACTTTTTTCACCAGCGAATGCATGCCCGACAAAATCCAGCGGTCCAATTCCGGCCGTTCTTCATACGGAATGTCGGGTTCGCTGTAATCGAATTCGTCCAAGTTGGCATAGAGCGCAAAGAAAGCGTAGGTATTATAGAGCGTGCCAAAGAATTTTTGCAATACTTCCTTGACGACCTTAAAATCGAATTTCAGGTTGTCCCACGGATTGCTGTTCCAAATCATGTACCAGCGAATGGTATCGGGACCGTATTCTTCCAATGCCTTGAACGGATCCACCGTATTGCCCAAACGTTTGGACATTTTTTGGCCTTTGGCGTCCAAAACCAGTCCGTTCGAAATCACGTTTTTGTAAGCCACCGAATCGAATACCATGGTGGCAATGGCGTGCAGCGTGTAGAACCATCCGCGGGTTTGGTCCACGCCTTCGGCGATAAAGTCGGCGGGATAGAAGCGGCGTTCGTCGATGAGTTCGCGGTTTTCAAACGGGTAATGCCATTGTGCGTACGGCATGGAACCGCTGTCGAACCATACGTCGATCAGGTCGTTTTCGCGATACATGGGTTTACCGCTGTCCGAAACCAACACAATACGGTCCACGTAAGGTTTATGCAGGTCGATGCTGTCGTAATTTTCGTCGCTCATGTCGCCCGGCGTAAAGGCGGCGTACGGGTCTTCTTTCATAAAGCCCGCTTCCACCGACTTGCGGATTTCTTCTTTGAGTTCGGCAATGGAACCAATCATTTTTTCTTCCTTGCCGTCTTCGGTACGCCAAATGGGAAGCGGTATGCCCCAGAAGCGCGAACGCGATAGGTTCCAGTCTTTGGCTTCGGCCAACCAGTTGGCAAAACGGCCTTCGCCCGTAAATTTGGGTTTCCAGTTGATTTGTTTGTTCAGTTCCACCATCCGGTTGCGCACGGCGGGAATTTTAATAAACCACGAATCCATGGGATAATACAAAATAGGTTTGTCCGTACGCCAGCAATGTGGATAACTGTGGACGTATTTTCCGGTTTGGAAAGCTTTGTTTTCTTCTTTGAGTTTGATGATAATGTCCACATTCACCGGCCGGCCTTCGTTTTTGCGGTCGGTGTAATATTCTTCGCGTACGTATTTGCCCGCCCATTCGCGCATTTCGGGTCTAAATCGACCTTGCATGTCCACCAATGGCACCGGATTACCGTTTTCGTCCAATACCAATAGCGGCGGTACGCCTGTTTTTTCGGCGGCAATAGCGTCGTCTTGTCCGAAGGTGGGTGCAATGTGCACGATACCCGTACCGCTGTCGGTGGTAACGAAATCACCCGGAATGACGCGGAAGGCCTTATCGGCGTCTTTGTAGGGTTTGGCGTAGGGAATGAGTTGTTCGTAGCGAATGCCGATCAAATCTTTTCCCTTGAATTGCGCCACCACGTAGTAGGGAATTTTATCCGCGCCGGGTTCGTATTCCATCAGCGCTTTTTCGTTTTCGACTTCGTAAAATTGTTTTTCATTGAATACCGACGGCAACAAATCCTTCGCCAGAATGACAAATTGATGTTTGTAAGTAAAAGGATTAAAGGTTTCCACCAACACGTAATCGATGTCTTCGCCCACGGCCAATGCCGTATTGGAAGGCAAGGTCCAAGGCGTGGTGGTCCAGGCCAAAATGTAGATATCGCCGTCGATGTTTCGGAGAAATTCCGGCAGGTTTTCTTTGATGATTTTAAATTGCGCCGTAACGGTGTTGTCCGAAATATCGCGGTAGCATCCCGGCAGGTTTAGTTCGTGCGTACTCAATGCCGTTCCCGCTTTCGGCGAATAGGGTTGAATGGTGTAACCCTTGTAAAGCAGGCCTTTATCATAGATTTGTTTCAGGAGCCACCAAACCGTTTCGATGTATTTGGTTTTGTAGGTGATATACGGATTGTCCAAATCCACCCAGTAACCCATGAGTTTGGTCAGGTCGGACCATTCTTTGGTGTAGCGCATCACACTTTTGCGGCAAGCTTCGTTGTATTCTTCCACCGAAATTTTCTTGCCGATGTCTTCTTTGGTAATTCCCAGTTCTTTTTCTACCCCCAATTCTACGGGCAATCCGTGCGTATCCCAGCCGGCTTTTCGCGGCACACGATATCCTTGCATGGTTTTGTAACGGTTGATCATATCTTTTACCGTCCGTCCCAATACATGATGAATTCCGGGCATACCGTTCGCGGAAGGAGGTCCTTCGTAAAAAACAAAAGTATTCTTATCGGGACGGGAAGTGATGCTTTTTTGAAAAATAGCGTTTTGGTCCCAAAATTTATTTATTTGCCGGGCTACCTCTATTAAATTAAGATTTTTATACGTTTTAAATTTTCTCATCATGCTTTTCTAATGAACTGACAAAAATACAAATAAAAAATATTAAAAGAGACGCAAAGCGGCCTACGTCCTATTGAGTTGTTATTGAAGATAAAATAATTAGTTATTCGATTCCGGTTCTGTATAATAGATACGTAATTCCACCGCTTCGGTGGGGGCTTGATTGCCTTTAAGCACTACGCCGTATGGGACACAAATATCCGGATCCTTTTTTAATTTATAACTCGGAACAAATTCGGCCAAATTGGAACTGACCCGAATTCCCAAACGAAGATTAGTTGAATCTTTGCGGAGTAAATCTTTAATATGACGGGTCACATTGAATTCATAGTATCTTTTTCCTGAGTCTTCGTCCACGGTTAATCTTCCGTTATATACGCGAAGGACATCATTTATGTCTAAATTGACTCCATTATCGTATTTTAAACTCAAATCCGAAATAGGCATGTTGTATTTGATTTTATACAGATATAATTGGGAAGGAAATTCCAAAGAATCTACGCCGGCCATTTCGTTTTCATCTACATAAAACCGGATATTGGCCTGATTAATCAGCCAATTATTATTACGTAAACGGTATAATTCTTCGGGGGTGAAAAGTTCCATGACCGCCATTGATCCGGCTTCTCCTTTGATATAAACTTTTTCTTCGCCACTTGTGGTATTACTATGGATTATGGATTGTTTTACGGCCGGATAGAAATCGTTTTTATATATATTTACGCCGGTAATGGCCGTGAGCACAATTTTTTCATAAGCATGATCAAAGAAATCGTCCGTCGGATCATCGGGAGTTCCGTTTTGATTTTTGAATAAATACCGGTATGCTAAAACCAATTGAACTTTGCCGCTACTAAAAAGAGCAAAGCTTCCGTCATCATTCAATGGTTCCACTTCTATATAAAGCCCTCTGAAATAATTTTTAAATAACTCGTTATTAGTTAATACCGGCATTCTTGCTTTATTGAAAAATCGGTTTTTGAAAAAAGTAGTGTCTAATCTTACCACCAAATGAGGAGGTAATGTGTCGCGCGGGAGATCCGTTTGTAAGTCTTCATCTAAAAAATTCGAATAACCGTTGGTTTCCAATGTATCGACAAGATATTCCGAAGTGATATAAAATTCATCTTCTTGTGCCAACAGGTCGCCGGTATGTGAACGAAAATCGAAATCGGAATAATACATTTGCGGTGTAACCAAATTCGAAGAAGGATCGTAGGGGAAAAGGTAATATTTCGATTGATACACATTTATTTTAAAAGGTTGAGTACCATATACGCTATCCAATTCGTAAACCGGATTTTCTTCGGTGCTTAATTTTTCATTTTTCTTGGAAAAATAAGGAATCCGAAGTTCGACAAATAAAATGGAATCGGCATTATCGAAATTGAGAGAATTGAAGGCATTGGAGTTATTGAATTGTAGTAATAAATCGGCTTTGGAGAGCCCGAATGCCGGATGATTATATATGCCCAAACTTAATAGTTTAGGGTTTTGCGAATATACTCTTTCTACCGGCGCATTATATACTTTTATGTGTGCCAAGTATTCTTTGAATTGAAAATTTTCATCTTTTACTATATCAAAACCCGCTTCGGTAAATTTCTTTTTACAACCGGCCATTAATATTATCAAACCGGCTACTATTATTATTAGTTTTCTCATAATCAACTTCTTAAAATCAATGTTCTTGAAACTGTTTTAATAATTCCACAAAAAGTTTGGGGCTTTCTTCAAGTAATGGTAGTGTGAGTTTTCCTTTTATTTTGTCAAAATTTCGATAAGCTTCCATTAATGGTTCGGGCAGATCGTCATCTCCCAACATCACGATATCCGACATTTTTAAGGCGCCCTTTTCCAAATTAAATACATGAGGTGGTAAATAATAACGGTATTTTTCCTCCGGTATTTCGTCAAACTGAAATTTCTTTTCCAAATTTCCGGGTAATTCACCTTCAAAAAAATCGTCTTTTACCAAAAATTTGATTAGTTGGCTATTTTCCAATAATGGTTCGTGCGCATAATAAGTTCGTAAATATAAAGGGAGAAACGAGGTGAACCAACCTAATGTGATGATGTAATCGGCATCCCAATACAATTTTTTGGTAGTTTCTACCACGCCTTTTGCAAAAAATATCATGAAATCGGCTAGATCTTTACGGAGTTTACCGTTTTCATCCCGGAAAATGATGCGTTGGTGGAAATTTTCCATACTATCGATAAAATATACTTGCATGCGTTCCTTGGGAATGGAAGCCACCTTGACTATCAGCGGAATATCTTCATCATCCACTACAATATTACTTCCAGAAAGGCGAATTACTTCATGTAATTGCATGCGACGTTCACTGATAACGCCAAATCGTGGCATAATCATGCGGACAAGCCCGCCGGCCGAAACAATGCTTTTGGATAACCTAAAAGCAAGTTCGACAAACGGTGCATAATCCAAATAAGGTGTAAATCCCGTCGATGCAATTAAAAATTTCTTGTCTTTCATGTAATTCGAGCCCTCTTTCTCCGCACAAAGTTACGAAAAATCGGAGTATTTTGCAATTTCGTGCCCAAGTGTAAACTTTATTATGAACGAGTTAGGAAACTTCATCTTGCCCGATTGCTTTAAATCCAAGGCCATCCTTACTAATTGAGAAACTGTATGTATTTTTTTATTCTTTATGTTAATTAAATACCGACATTTTCATTTTTGAAGATCCCTTTCTTTTTTTTGAATATGAGATTTGAGTATTCCGCATGCAAATTTTTTAAAACGAAAATGATAGAATGAAGATAGCACCTTCCGGTTCATTTTTTTATTCGTTTATGTTGAGTATCACCCTTTTAAATATTTTGTTATTATAAAAAGCCGCTCGGAAGAGCGGCCTTAACGGATATAAATAAAATTCGACACGATACTACTTCCGCATATTTTATCTTTGAAAAATAAATTTGTTTGATCCTTCTCCCGGTATTTGTTGTTCCCATTCCATTTCCGTATCGTTTAATACCGAAATTTTGTAATCCGTTTGATGGATATGTATCATGAGTGGATTGCCGGGCGTGAGTGTGTATTGACCGGGTTGGTTGTCTTTTCTGAAACTGCCGTCACTAAAAAATGTATATATGGAATTCAGTTTGTGGCCAATAATACGATTGCCGTTTTCGTCATAAATAATCCGCGCCCTTAAATACCATGTACGGTCCGTTAATATTTCCATAGATATTTTCATCCCCGTATCTTTCTTTTTGCATGAAAGAGTTTCGAAGATGAATAGGATACCTATTATAATTAATGTGGTATGTTTTAGTGTTTTCATAGGAATATGTTTTTGATTTCTACACTTTAAAAACAACAAAATATAGGCCATAAAATGCTGATAATAAGCATTTTTGCATGAAACGATGGTTTGATTGAATGAATGGTCGTTTTTGTTTGACGAATGGGATGTGGGTTATGAATTTTGAGTTATGAATTTTGAGTTATGAATTATGAGTTATGAGTTATATGTAGGTAGATTTTTTGGAATGTCGTTCTCCCACAGGTCACAGACTCTCAAATGAGTCGGCGACCTTGAGAGGTCGGTGACTGTGGGACTCTTATGGTGAATGACAAACCCCTTTCATTCCGAGGGATACGACCGAAGGGAGTGACGAGGAATCTCCATTATCAATAATTCCCAATGCAAAGAGATTCTTCTTCCATCCGGTCGTCAGTCACTGACTCCTATTGAGAATAACAATTTTGTCCAAAAGCCAATAAAAAACCAAAAGAGCGATTAATGTTATTTTCCCACAAGGTTAGTGACTGTGAGACACTGCGAGCGAAGGTCGATGCGACTCACCTTCGGTTTGAAAAGCGCAGCGATGCCGTGTCCGCCTCAGGCGGGAGGAATCTATTGAATTATGAATTATGAGTTATAAGTTATGAGTTATAAATTTGAACTAGGCACTTACTTTAAACTTTAAACTTTCAACTTTCAACTCACCAAACTTTAAACTCAGTTTTCAGGGGATGGATACAATTTTCAGACTGTCTTTCCCCAAACGCATGGGAGCCCAAGCTTCGAATTTTTTAATTTGTTGTCTTCTTTTATAACGTGGTAGTTTTTTATTCCATTCTACTATGATAATACCCAAAGTATCGCTTCGGTTAAAGTCGGTTTCCACTACTCGCCCGTAATCCATACGCCGTATGCCGGGGAATAAGGTCCGCGCTTCTTGGGCAAAACCCGCCGAACGGATGCTGTCGGTTTTTAATTTTTTTTGAAGCCGGTAAATTTCTTCGGTCAGCCGGGCGATTTGGGCATTTTTGTCTTGAAGAAGGGCTTGGTTTTCCCGGAAAAGTTTTTCAAGGATTTGGCCTTGCAACTTTTGGGATAGATTTTGTTCCAATTCATCGGTTTTGTCCACACTTTGATAGACATGCATTTTTGCACCGGCCAAACTTTTTTGCATGGCTAACTTTTCGTGCCATTCGCGGATGACATTTTCCGGGACATGCTCGCCGATTAAATATAAATCTATTTGTTTGTTTCCGGGCCGTATATCGGCTTTCACAATTTGCGATCCTTCATAGCGGACCGTTTTTTCTACGAATTGCGATGCCGATTGACGAAAAAGTTCGCTGCGGTACATTTTCAGCAATGACCAAATGCTTGGTATCATGACAAGCAATGCCAGAAAATAAACCAAACGGCTCAACCGCCGCCGCTTGGCCGAATTTAAATAGGTGGCTACGGGAAAATGCAAATATTTTATCACGATAAAAGTGGCCAAAGCAATGTAAAACGAATTGATGAGAAACAAATACAAGGCGCCGGCCAAAAAATTCCAATTTCCTACCGCCAAACCGTAACCGGCCGTACATAAAGGGGGCATCAAAGCCGTTGCAATGGCCACCCCGCTTATGACGTTGAAAAAACCTTTGCGGGTCAGAGCCACAATGCCGGCCAAACCGCCGAAAAACGCTATCATCACGTCGAAAAAAGTGGGAGAAGTCCGGGACAACAATTCATGCGAAGCGCCGGAAAGAGGTGTAATTTTAAAATAAATAAATGAAGTAAGCACGCTCAATACCACCATAATCAAAAAATTCCATGCCGATTTGCGGAATGTATCGATATCATTGGTGCCCACGGAAAATCCGATGCCCATAATAGGTCCCATGAGGGGAGAAATAAGCATCGCCCCGATGACTACAGCCGTAGAATTGGCATTCAAACCGACCGATGCCACCATGATGGAAAAAATCAACAACCAAGCCGTATGACCTCTAAACGGAATATTATCCAAAATGGTTTGCCGTGTAAATTCTTTGTCGGCCACCCGCCGGATGTCGAATAGTTGCCGTATAAATACGCCGGCGGCATGCCAAAATTCCACGAATTCTTTGTATAAACTCTTTTTTTTCCGTTCGATTTCTTTTTCTTGTAATTGATCGCTTTTTTTCATCCAAGAAATTTTTACTTAACGAACTTACACATTTTCGGGCGGAAATACAATTTTTTCAATTAACAATGAATAATTAACAATGAACAATGAATAATGAAAGAGTGAGTTAGTGATTTAGTGAATAGTGATAAAGTGATTTAACGGCCTAAATTCTTTTTCACCGTACGCACGCTACTTACGAGCATTTTTAATAATTCGTCCAATTGGGAATGAAGGATGGTAAATTTTTGATTTGAGAGGTATTGACCGTCTTTCAATAAATTAAGCCAATAATCCGTTTCATTAGCTTCTTTTAAGGCAATATTCATTTTATGCAAGAAATCCGCTTGGGATTGGGCAATTTCCGCTTCTCGGATTAAGGCGCCAATAGCCGTAGCACTTTTAAGGAGTTGTTTGCTCATGACAAATTCCTTTTTATCATTAACCAAACATTGATAGGCCTTTATAATGTCCAATGAAAATTGATAAGATTTTCTTTTTAAACTTCCTTTGTTCGAATGAGACTTCACGTCAATTAATTTTAAATGTTTAAGTCCTTCTTAAATTCCTCATTTCATTAACTATTTCACTAACTCACTAAATCACTAAACCACTATATTCACTATTCTCCCCGGCACCACAATTACTTTTTTAGGCGTTTTGCCTTCCAAATATTTGACGGTTTTTTCATGTTGCATGACGGCCTGTTCGATTTGTTCTTTGGTGGCGTCGGCGGGAAGTTCCAGGGTGAAGCGTTTTTTGCCGTTGAAGGCCACGGGATATTCCTTGGTGTCGGCTTTGAGGTAGCGTTCGTCGTAGGTAGGGTAGGGTGCGTATTCCACCGACGGCTCGTGGCCGGCGCGTTGCCAGAGTTCTTCGGCCATGTGCGGTGCGAAGGGTGAAATCAGTACGATGAGCGGTTCCAGAATAGCGCGTTTGTCCGTACCGAGGGCGGCCAATTCGTTGACGGCAATCATCATGGCGCTGACGGCCGTATTGTAGTCGAAGTTGCGGATGTCGTCTTCCACTTTTTTAATGGTTTTGTGGAGGATTTGGAGTTCCTTTTCGGTGGGTTCGGCATCGCTGAGGCGGAAATTACCGTCTTGGTCGTGATAGAGTTTCCAGAATTTTTTGAGGAAGTTATACACGCCTTTCAGGCCGGCGGTGTTCCACGGCTTGGCAATTTGAATGGGACCGAGGAACATTTCATAGATGCGCAAGGTATCGGCGCCGTATTGTTCCACGATATCGTCGGGATTGACTACGTTGTATTTGGATTTGGACATTTTTTCCACTTCGCGGTCCACGAGGAATTTGCCTTGGTCGTTCAGGATGAATTCCGCATCGCGCAGGTCGTCGCGCCAGTTGCGGAACCGCTCGGTGTCCAATTCGTTGCGTTCGTTGACCATGTTGACGTCCACGTGGATTTTTTGGGTTTTGTGCTCTTTGGCCAAATCCGCCGAAACAAATTTGTTGGTTCCTTCGATGCGACGGGCAAAAGCGCTGGTTCCCAAAATCATCCCTTGATTAATCAATTTGACGCTGTACTCAGGTTCGGGCACCAGCCCTGTATCGTAGAGGAATTTTTGCCAAAAGCGCGAATACATCAGGTGGCCGGTGGCATGTTCGCTTCCGCCTACGTAGAGGTCCACCTTGCGCCAATAATTCACGGCATCTTGTCCGAAGGGTGCTTGGTCGTTCCACGGATCCATATAGCGGTTGAAGTACCAGGAGCTTCCGGCCCAGCCGGGCATGGTGTTGAGTTCCATGGGAAAGACCGTTTCCCGGTCGATCAGGTCGTTGGAGACGATGCGTTCGTTCTTTTCGTCCCAGGCCCACACTTTGGCATTTCCCAGCGGCGGCCGGCCGTCGGGCGTGGGTTTGTATTGTTCCACTTCGGGCAATTCGATGGGTAAATGCTTTTCGGGAATGGCATGCGGAATACCGTTTTTATAGTAAATGGGAAAAGGTTCGCCCCAATAGCGTTGGCGCGAAAAGACGGCATCGCGCAGTTTGTATTGCACTTTGCGGCGTCCCAGTCCGCGTTTTTCCAATTCGTCGATCATGCGGCGGATGGCTTCCTTGGCGCGCAGGCCGTTGAGAAATTCGGAGTTTGTGAGTACGGCGTCTTTGTTTTCATTGGCGCCTTTGGATACGTCGTGTCCTTCGAAAATGTTGATAATGGGAATGTTGAAGGTGGTGGCGAATTCCCAGTCGCGTTGGTCGCCGGCGGGCACGGCCATAATGGCGCCGGTGCCGTAATCCGGTAGCACGTAATCGCTGATCCAAACGGGAATTTTTTCGCCGGTAAGCGGATGCAGAACGTAACCGCCGGTAAATACGCCGGTTTTTTCTTTGGTTTCGGCCAGACGTTCGCGTTCGCTTTTGCGGGCCGCTTGTTCTTTGTATTGCTCCACTTCGGCTTTATGTTCGGGTGTGGTCAGGATGTCCACCAACGGATGTTCGGGCGCAAGTACCATAAAGGTTACACCGAACAGCGTGTCCGGACGGGTGGTAAAGACTTCCAAATAATCCTTGCCGTTTTCCAATGGAAATTTCACCAAGGCGCCTTCGCTCCGGCCAATCCAATTGCGTTGCATTTCTTTAAGCGCTTCCGACCAATCCAGCATGTCCAAATCGCGAAGCAGGCGTTCGGCATAGGCGGTGATGCGCATCATCCATTGCTTCATTTTTTTCTTATACACCGGATAACCGCCGCGTTCCGATACCAAACCTTGGTCGGTGGCTACCACTTCGTCGTTGGCCAGTACGGTTCCCAAGCCGGGACACCAATTCACTTCTTTTTCGGCCAGGTAGGTGAGGCGATATTTTTGAAGGATTTCGTCTTTTTGTTTGTCGTCAAAATTTTTCCACTCTTCGGCCGTAAAAACAGGCGTATCTTCATCCGCGGCCGCTTCCACGTTCACATTCCCTTCCCGTTCAAAAGTTTTAATCAATTCCGCAATGGGTTCGGCTTTGTCCGTTTTTTTATTGTACCAATGTTTAAAGAGTTGAAGGAAAATCCATTGGGTCCATTTGTAGTATTTCGGGTCGGAGGTGCGGATTTCGCGGTCCCAATCGAAGGAGAAACCGATTTTGTCCATTTGTTCGCGGTAGCGGCGGATGTTTTGCTCGGTGGTTACGGCCGGATGCTGGCCGGTTTGGATGGCGTATTGTTCGGCGGGCAGACCGAAGCTGTCATATCCCATGGGATGCAGCACGTTGTAGCCTTTGTGGCGCATGTAGCGCGCATATATGTCGGAGGCGATGTAGCCGAGCGGATGTCCCACATGCAATCCCGCGCCGGAAGGGTAGGGAAACATGTCGAGGACGTAATATTTGGGTTTATCGGATTGATTATATGCTTTGAAGGTCTTGTTTTCGGCCCAATATTTTTGCCATTTGCCGTCGAAATCGTGGAATCGGTTCATAACTTTTCTTTTGGTAGCACAAAGATAGTGTGTTTTTTGATTGTTAAATAGATGAGGGATTTGGGAGGATTTGGGTTTTTACTTTAACCTTAACATTAACCTTAACTTTAACTAAATCAAATAGTTAATTGTGTCATTCCGATCCCGACACTTGTTGTCGGGAGAGGAATCTCCTATTTCTGTTTAACCGTTAAATCGCCATGTCCGCCTCAGGCGGGTGCAATCGGTTTTTTTCTGTTGAATTGTTGTCCGAATCCTTTCATGCGGGATAGGAAACCGGAAAAAATATATGCCGCACGAGGGGACTCGTGCGGCAGCGGGGTCCCTACGGGACTATCTATATGTCGCCCCTACGGGGCTATTGATATGGGGCTATTTTTCGAATTTTATGAATGTCAGCAAAAAATTATTGTCGGTTCGGGCGGGATTTAATTTTTTCGGAGAAATATTTTATGATGTCCTTGTCCAATATTTTCTTAAATAACTCTAATTTTTGAAGATTATTAGAAAAATCAATAAAGGTAAAGGAATCGGTTTCCGGCAAGTAGATGGCCAGGATGTGTTTGGGAATTTTGAAATGGAAAATTCCCGGTTCCGATCCTCGGGTTATTTGGTCGGGAGTGTAATATTTTTGAAGGTTATGATATGTATAATCCATTCGACCTTTGAAAGTCAGGTCATTTTCGTGAGGTTTTTTAAAGAAACGCATGGAAAAGTTATTCGTATAGGCAATCAATGCATATTTTTTTCCGTCCTTTTCCACATATCGCGGATAGATATACATATCGGAACTGGGGTGGATATCGATTTCATATTCCATGGATTTCGTTCCGTTTTGCATAGCGCGGATTATTTCTTCTTTGCTGGAAATTTGATATAAACCCGGATATATCATATCGGCTACCCGGTTCCAGTCTTTAAGATATGTGGCATCCAAATAATTGTTCAAGTCGGCGGTTAATTTATCTTTTATGTCGGTAGTCCAAGTTTTCTCGGTCAAATTTTGAGCTAAAACACTAAAACTTATTAAGAAAAAAAGCGGCAAGTGTAAAATTTTCATTTCCTTTATTTTTTGATGGGGAAGATACAAAATTCAGGCCAAATGCCCCGGTGTTTGCAAAAACGAAGATGTGTATTTTTCAATTTCTTCGGGTTAATATCCGGATACATCATCGTCGGGATTTCTTTCGTCGCCGCTTCCTTCGAGTTTATCGTCCCGCACGAGAATGGCTTTGACATAACCGAGTGCTCTTACTTGTTTAAATTGATGTCCGGCCTGTTGAAGTTTGTTGAAAACTTCGGGCGTAAAGGCGTCTTTTTCATACATAATGACATCCGGAAGAAATTGATGATGAAAACGTTTGGCTTGTACCGCATCATACATATTCATATCAAAATCAATCGCATTTAAGATTACTTGATAGACGGAGGTGATAATGGTTGAACCGCCCGGTGTGCCGAGTACCATAAAGGGTGCGTTATTTTTTTCCACGATAGTGGGTGTCATCGAACTTAACATTCGTTTATAAGGAGCGATGGAGTTGGCTTCCGATCCGATTAGTCCGAATTGATTAGGCACGCCGGGTTTGGCGCTGAAATCATCCATTTCGTTATTAAGGAAGAAGCCGTAACCATCTACAATCACTTTGGATCCGTAATTGGAATTTAGGGTAGTGGTACATGATACGGCCATGCCGTTTTTATCGATGATGGAAATATGGGTTGTTTCGAAACTTTCTTTTTGTAATTCGAAACCGCCGGGAATAATGTAATCCGAAGGCGTGGCACTTTCGAAATTAAAATCGGCCATTTTGTCTTTTAGATAATCGCGGTCCAATAATTTGTCCACCGGAACGGGATAAAAGTCCGAATCACCGAGATATTTGGCCCTGTCGGCATAGACTCTTTTTTCTGCTTCGACCATCAGATGGGTGGTTTTGTAAGAATGAAATCCCCATTCTTCTATCGGATAATTTTCGGTAATGTGTAATAATTGTCCCAATGCAATTCCGCCGCTTGAAGGCGGAGGCATGGATATTATTTTATAATCTTTGTAATAGACGATAATGGGTAAGCGGAATTTGGATTTGTAATTCAACAAGTCGCTCAATTCCATAATTCCACCGGTTTCTTTCACTTTTTTGACAATGGCTCGTGCTACTTCGCCTTCATAAAAACCTTCCGGGCCCCGGTTGGCAATAATTTCAAGTGTTTTGGCCAGTTCGGGTTGTTTCAATATATCGCCTTCTTTCCACCGGTCTTTAATAAAAACTTTATTTCCGGGGTTATATTTAATAAAATCCTTTTGATATTTGTTTAATCTGCGGGCTTCGCTTTTGGAAATGGCAAATCCTTTTTTAGCCAATTTAATGGCCGGTTGAAGCAATATATTCCAGTTCTTTATCCGGCCGTATTTTTTCCATGCGGCATGCAGTCCGGCTACGGTTCCGGGCACGCCAATGGACAATCCGCCGGCCGTGCTTAGTCCGGGAATCACGTTTCCTTCTTCGTCGAGATATAAATCTTTACGGGCTTTTCCGGGTGCCATCTCCCTGAAATCCAACGCTTTTGCTTTTCCGTCGGGCAGACGGATGACCATAAATCCACCTCCGCCGATATTGCCGGCGCGCGGATAGACCACTGCCAGTGCGAAATTGGTGGCCACCATCGCATCCACGGCATTTCCGCCGCGCTTCATGATTTTGACCCCCACGTCGGAGGCCCGGGGATGGGCCGAGACTACCATCGCTTTGTCGGCAATGAGGTGTTTTTGAGACGGCAGAACTTTTTTGGTCGATTGACAGGAGAATAAAAACGAAAGTAAAAATATGTATAAAACAATTCGCCGCATGCTTATTTTTAGAAATTAAAGCATTAAATTTAAGAAAAATATATTAATTCTTAATACAAAAATCGGACTTTCAGACTTTTTCCTTGATTTCTTTCACTGCGCGTGAAGCCAAATAAGATGAAATGAGCGCAATCAATATCAAACTACCGGCCACAATCAAGTAGTTGATTAATTTGAATTCGACCGGATAAACCAAATAGGTGCCCGGCACATTGATCCATCCGAAATGTTTTTGTAAATAAACCAAAAGAGTGCCCAATACCAAACCGATTCCGCCGCTTAACAGGATAAGCAAAGTGCCGTAATGGAAAAATATTTTGCGTATGTCGCTAATATCCATTCCCAAGGCCGATAATACAAAACGATCTTTTTTCTTTTTTAAAATTAAAATGATGATACTTCCCACGATATTAAAAACGGCTATAATTAAAAACAGCAAGCCCATCAAATAGGTAAAAGCATTCTCCAGATTAAGCATTTTCAATAATGCTTCGTTCAGTTCCAATTTGTCTTTGATTTTTAAATAAGAGGGTAGGGCGCGGTTTAATTTTTCCTTGACGGATTTGATGTTTTCAGGTTCTTGAACGGTCAGATCGAGAAAAGAAACCATTTGGGGGCCGGTTTGAAGAATTTGTCGCCATTGGTCTGCCGGCACATAGACATATTTTTTTTCCACGTCGGGAGTCAGTTGGTAAACACCGGAAATTACAAAGGGGCGCGTAATTAAATTTTCCTTGAAAAAAGTGCCGGAAGATTTGGCCGGAATAACCACATAGACCGGATTCTCCACATTATTGACATATAAAGAGAGTTTATCGGCAAGCATTTGTCCCGCCACCATATATGGGTATCCTTCACTCAACCATTGTCCGGTTAATAATATTTCGTCCGGATTCAGAATTCCGGTATAGGTACTATCCACGCCTCTTACCAATACAATGGTTTGTTTGCCACCGGCGCGAAGCAGGGCTTTTTCTTCAAGTACCGGTGCGGCTACCCGGATATCTTCGGTTTGATAAATAATACGGCGAATGCTGTCATTGTATTCGAAGAATTTCCCGCTTGCAGGTACAATGCGGAGATCAGGATCGGTTTTGTCTATCAATGATAAATTAAAACTTCTCAGCCCGGCAAATGCCGAAAGAATGACAAACAAGGCAGCCGTCGTCATGGCCACACCGACGGAAGCGATGGCGGTAATATAATTGACCGCTTTGATGCTGTCGGTTCCTTTGGCAAAAAGGTAACGGCGTGCTATAAAAGAATTTACATTCAAGTAAAGTGTATTTATTCGTCTTTATTCTTTTTTAAAGGATCATCTCCTTTTTTTAACGAGCGTTCGATGTTTTCGATATAATCCAATGTATCGTCGCGATAAAATTCCAAATCGGGCATTTTTCGTAATTGATGCCTGACGCGCCGGGCAATTTCATGTTTTACCAGTTTGGCATTCTGCCGCAATGCACTGACCACTTCATCCGCTTTGTCGGAAGGAAAAACACTGATATAAACTCGGGCTAATGTCAAATCGGGTGTGACGTAAGTTTTGGTCACACTGACAAGAAAATTTTTTATACCGGCTTTACGAATTTCGCCTTGTAATACTTCGGCTAAGTCTTTTTGTAATATTTTGGCAATTCGTTTTTGTCTTTTAGTTTCCATAAAAGTAATTTTTTTAATAATGAATATCATCCGCATGCATGCGCAATACCGAACGCGAAGCAAAAAAAGCGGTGGTGATGCTAATAAGAAATGCAAACAGAACCAAACCCGCCATAAGCAAGTAAAAATGCGATTGATGAAGAATTAATCGAAAAGCGGGAAAATAAGAACGTAATTTCCAAGCAATCAACAGGATAACCGCTACTGCGGCCAATCCGGCCAGAAATCCTAAAATGGAGTAGGAAATTAAGTAGGGACGCATGATAAATCCTTCGGGCGCACCGACCAATTGCATGGTCTTAATTACATGGCGTTTGTTGTAAATGCTTAGCCGTACCGTATTTCGAACGGTATAATAGATAATGACCAAAAGAATCAAACTGAAAATTAATAAGAAAGTGCCTATTTTTTTGACATTCCGGTTGAGTACGCTCAGAATGGTTTTTTCATATACCACGTCGTCCACGTATTTGTTTTGTAATAATTTGTCTCGAAAATCGCTGAAAATCCGGTCGTTTACATATTTTCCGTGCAGATGGATTTCCACATTATCTTGGAGCGGATTTTCTCCCAAAACGGCGATGAAATCGTCGCCGAGAATTTCTTTGGCTCTTTCGGCGGCCTTTTCTTTGGAAATAAACACAACGCTTTTGACCAAGGTATCGTTTTTGAGCCGTTTTTCAATTAATTTAATTTCCGCCCGCGGTGTTTTGTCTTTAAAATATACCGTCAGGGTAATTTGTTCCTTGAAATAATTGTTCAAATACCCGGCGTTGAGCACCAATAAACCGAAAATACCCAAAAGTAAAAACATTAAAAACAAACTGATAAATAATGAAACGAACAATCTGTTTTTCTTTCGGGTATAATATTGTTTTTCTATGCTCATTTGGTTTTTTATACTATTTCGTAGGTTGTGCCGTCTTTTCCATCTTTCAATTGTATTCCGATAGCGGCCAATTCGTCTCTTATTTTATCGGCCAATTCCCAGTTTTTTTGTTGGCGTGCCCGGTTACGTAAATCTATTAAAATTTTCAATACATGGTCCAGGTTTCGATTTCCGGCACATTCGTCTCGATTTTCGGGCAAGCCCAAAATTTCGAACATAAAATCTTCGAAAGTTTGTTTAAGTAATTGCTTGCTCTCGGGAGCCAGGCCGCCTTCGCCCGCACTCATTTTGTTGATGGCTTTGGCTCCTTCGAAAAGACGGGCAACGGTAACCGGCGTATTAAAGTCGTCGTTCATGGCTTCGTATAAACCGTCGCGCCATTTTTGTACGTCAAATCCCTCCGATTCCGTTTCCGGGATATCTTTTATTTTGTCATATGCTTCCCATAGCCGGCGCAGACCTTTTTCGGCCGATTCCAATGCTTCTTCCGATAAGTCCAACACATTGCGGTATTGGGCCATTAAAAAGAAAAAGCGTACTACCGCCGGGGAATAAGGTTTTTTCAACTTATCGTTATTTCCCGAAAAAATTTCTTCGGGCAAAATGGTGTTTCCGGTGGATTTGGACATTTTTTTACCGTTCATTGTGAGCATGTTAGCATGCATCCAGTAGCGTACCGGGTCTTTTCCGCTTAGGGCTTTGCCTTGGGCAATTTCGCATTCGTGATGCGGAAATTTCAAATCCATACCGCCGCCGTGAATATCGAATTGTTCGCCGAGATATTTGGTGCTCATCACGGTACATTCCAAATGCCATCCCGGAAATCCTTCACCCCAGGGCGAAGGCCATCGCATGATATGTTTGGGTTTGGCTTTTTTCCATAATGCGAAGTCCTGCGGATTGCGTTTTTCGTCTTGGCCTTCCAAGTCGCGCGTGTTGGCAATTAATTCTTCGATTTTTCGTCCGCTGAGTTTTCCGTAGCGGTCCACTTCCTTGTTATATTTAATAACATCGAAATAAACCGATCCGTTTACTTCATAGGCCAAACCTTTGGTTAGAATTTCCTTGGTGGCTTCGATTTGTTCGATAATGTGACCGGTGGCCGTAGGTTCGATGCTGGGTGGAAGATTGTTGATTTTATCCAATATGCGATGAAAATCCACGGTATATTTTTGAACGATTTCCATCGGTTCGATTTTTTCCAAACGGGCTTTTTTCGAAATTTTATCTTCATCACTATCGTCTTCCAAATGTCCGGCATCGGTAATGTTACGGACGTAGCGCACTTTGAATCCCAAGTGTTTGAGGTAGCGGTAAATCACATCGAAAGAAACGAATGTTCTTACGTTTCCCAAATGCACATGGCTATATACCGTGGGACCGCATACATACATTCCTACATGTCCGGGTACCAAGGGAGTAAAAGGTTCTTTTTGTCCGGTAAGGGAATTGAAAATTTTCAGGTCCTTTCTATAATCTTCCGCTTTTTTCATGAAGTCCAAATCAATTTATTTCAAAAATTCCGATTTCATATTAATATAATTCAAAAATTCCTTGCGTACTTCGGGGTCTTCTTTGAATTTTCCTCCGAATTCCGCCGTAATGGTCGAACTTTCCGGATGTTGCACGCCACGGGAATTGACACACAAATGCTTGGCATCGATTACGCAAGCCACGTCTTCGGTTTTTAGAGTGGCCTTGAGAAATTGCACAATCTGCCGGGTTAAGCGTTCTTGTACTTGAGGGCGGCGTGAAAAATAATCGACAATGCGGTTGAGTTTGGATAATCCGACCACCCGGCCGTTGGAAATATAGGCCACATGAGCAAAACCTACAATCGGCAAGAGATGATGTTCGCATGTGGAAAAGACACGAATGTTTTTTTCCACCAACATTTCTCCGTAATTATATTTGTTTTCGAAAGTGGACATACTGGGCATGTTTTCCGGCAGCAGCCCGCGAAAAGTTTCTTTCACGTACATTTTGGCTACGCGTCTCGGTGTGCCGCAAATGCTGTCGTCGGTCACATCTAATCCCAATATGGTGAGAATTTTTTCGATATGGTGACTTATCCGGTCTATTTTTTCCTCCGGTGAAAGTTCAAAAGCGTCATCTCTCAACGGATAGTGTACGCTTCCTATGTGATTATCACCAATTTCATCAATCTTTTTATCATTACATGCCATAATAAATCGTTTGTTCAAAAAGCAAAGATACATATAAGTTGGGAAAAAGAAGGTCGTTAAATTCCTTGGGTTATTACATGGCTAAAAGATGAAAGCCGACGGGGAATCTGTCTTTTATCATGAGCATAATAAAAGGAAATAAAATGAGAGATGGAAACAATCCGATATATAAATTATCACTGAAATTGTTTAAAAAACAATGAAAACTTTTACCCGAAAAAAATCATTTTTCAGCTGTTAAATCATTAACTTGCCTTGTGTAAATTCTTAAACAAATAGAACTATGGTCGATGCATTATTAGGATTACAATGGGGCGATGAAGGCAAAGGTAAAATTGTGGATGTATTGGCTGAAAATTACGATATCATTGCCAGGTTTCAAGGCGGTGCAAATGCCGGACATACTATTGTTTTTAACGGAGAAAAATATGTATTACACACTATTCCTTCGGGAATTTTTCACGAAAAAATATTTAATGTGGTGGGAAACGGTGTGGTGGTCGATCCGGTGAGTTTAAAAAAAGAATTGGATGGGATGAAAAATAATCCTATCGACTTTAAAAAACGTCTTCTTATTTCCCGGAAAGCGCATGTTACTTTACCCACTCATCGTTTGTTGGACGCGGCTTCGGAAACCGCCAAGGGCAAAGCAAAAATCGGTTCTACACTAAAAGGAATAGGTCCCACTTACATGGATAAAGCGGGGCGGAACGGTTTTCGTGTCGGTGATTTCGAATTGCCCGGTTGGAAAGAAAAATACCGCTTTTTGGTAGATAAACATTTAAAATTATTGCATTGTATCGATGTGGATATTCAATTCGATTTAAAAGAATTGGAAGAAGAGTTTTTTGATGCCGTAGATACCTTAAAAACTTTGCCGTTTATTGACGGGGAACGATATCTGAAGGAAACATTGGCAAGCGGAAAAAAAATCTTGGCCGAAGGAGCACAAGGCACCCTGCTGGATATAAATTTCGGTACTTATCCTTATGTGACCTCTTCTACTACCATTGCTGCAGGTGTGAGTGTAGGTTTAGGCATTCCTCCCACACATATCGGAAAGATTTACGGCGTTTTTAAGGCCTATACCACCAGGGTGGGAAGCGGACCGTTTCCTACGGAACTTTTTGATGATAATGGCGCAAGGATGGCAAAAATCGGCCATGAATTCGGTGCCACCACGGGCCGGCCTCGACGTTGCGGGTGGTTGGACTTGGTTGCGTTGAAATATGCCGTCGAAATAAACGGCGTTACGGAATTGATGATGATGAAAAGTGATGTATTATCGGGATTTAACGAAATCAAAGCCGCTACTTCTTACCGCTATATGGGCAATGAAATCGATTATTTTCCTTTTAGTATAGAGAAAAAATTTGTTTCACCTGTTTATACGACATTCAAATCTTGGGGCGAAGATCTTCGACACATAACGGATAAGGAATCGCTTCCCGAAGCATTGGAAACATATATCCGGTTTATAGAAAATTATACGGGTGTACCCGTTTCGATTGTTTCGGTAGGGCCCGGACGGGAACAAACGATTTTCAGGAATTGAAATTAAAAATTGTTTTCTAAATCCCGGTGTAGTTATGCGGTGTAATTTGTCGCAATTCTTTTTTGACAGAATCGGGAATATCCAATTTGTCTATAAATTCCCATAGGGAATCACGGGTAATAACCGAATTTGTTCTGGTCAGCTCCTTCAATGTTTCGTAAGGATTCGGATAGTTTTCTCTTCGCAAAACCGTTTGAATGGCTTCGGCAACCACCGCCCAATTGTCTTCCAAATCCTTATCGATGGCTTCCTTGTTGAGCAGTAGTTTGTTCAGCCCCTTTAAGGTAGATGAAAATCCAATTAGTGTATGGGCAAAAGGTACGCCAATATTTCGGGTAACGGTGCTGTCTGTCAAGTCACGTTGCAGGCGCGAAACAGGTAACTTTCCTGCTAAATGACTAAACATGGCATTGGCAATACCCAGATTTCCTTCGCTGTTTTCAAAATCTATCGGGTTGACTTTATGAGGCATGGCTGAGGAACCCACTTCGCCTTTTTTTATTTTTTGTTTGAAGTAATTCATCGAAATATAAGTCCAAAAATCGCGGTTCATATCGATGAGTATGGTATTGATGCGTTTCATCGCGTCAAACAAAGCGGCTAAATGGTCGTAATGTTCGATTTGCGTAGTGGGAAACGAGTGATGCAGTCCTAAAATATGCTCGACAAAATGCTTGCCAAAAGCTTTCCAATTTTTTTGCGGATAAGCCAAATGATGCGCATTGAAATTACCGGTGGCGCCCCCGAATTTAGCGGCATAAGGTACTTGGTACAATAGTTTGAGTTGTTGTTCCAAGCGTTCCGTAAACACGGTGATTTCCTTGCCCAAACGGGTAGGAGAGGCGGGTTGTCCGTGGGTGCGTGCCAACATCGGGATATTTCTCCATTCAAAAGATAACTCTTTGAGTTTGTCGATGAGTTTTTGAAGTTCCATCCGGTAAACTTTCATCGCATCTTTTAACGATAACGGAACAGCCGTGTTGTTGATATCTTGCGAAGTCAAGCCGAAATGGATAAATTCTTTATAGGCGGACAAACCCAGTTCGTCAAATTTTTGTTTGACAAAATATTCTACGGCTTTTACATCGTGATTGGTTACTTTTTCTATTTCCTTGACGGCTTTGGCATCTTCCAAACTGAAATTGTTATAGATATTTCGCAGTGCTTCAAATTTTTGCTTGTCAAAATTTTTCAGTTGCGGAAGCGGTATTTCACACAAAGCGATAAAATATTCTATTTCGACCAAAACGCGGTATTTTATCAAAGCGTATTCGGAAAAATATTCCGCTAAGATTTCTACTTTGTTGCGGTAGCGCCCGTCGACGGGTGATATGGCGGTTAGTGGGTTCATAGGATTAACGATTTCAGTCCCGATAGCTATCGGGATATATTATTTATTATTCGTAGATACACAATGCATTGTGTATCTACAATATCAATGATTAATATGTAAATTTATAAAATCTTCGTAATTCATTCGTGTATTCGTGGCATTTATTCTTGTTTTCTATCCTCTTCAATATCTTCCAAAATCTTCTCTACATCCGGTGTGGGATAATTTCCGGTAAAACAGGCATCACAAATCGATACTTTGTTAAAAACTTCCGGCAGTTCGGCTAAATCGAAATAAAACAAAGCATCGGCACCAATGTATTCTTTGATTTCGTCCACGTTCATTTTATTGGCAATCAGTTCGGTTTTGACAGACATATCAATACCGTACACACAAGGATGCTTTACAGGCGGTGCGGCAGACACAAAATAGACTTCTTTGGCACCGGCATGTCTTAGAAGTTCAACAATGTGTTTTGAGGTTGTTCCTCGTACAATACTATCATCCACCACTGCTACTTTTTTTCCATTAATGGTTTTCTTTATAGGATTAAGTTTTTTATTTACCATATCTTCCCGCTCGCTTTGCTTGGGTGCGATAAAACTCCGCCCGATATAATTGCTTTTCACCAAGCCCCGATGATGAGGTACTCCTAATGCTTCCGCCAATCCCGATGCGGCAAAATATCCCGATGAAGGCACATCAATAATGATATCGGGTTGGATATTTTTTTCAATAAATTGTTTAGCGATGGATCTGCCCAAACGGACTCTTTTTCCCGCCACATTGCTTTCGTAGAAAATACTGTCTTCGCGGGCAAAATACATATATTCGAATACACAAAAATGTTGTTTTTCGCGGTGTCCGATAGTCGAATGTACTTGTTGTTGTTCATCGATATATACGATTTCACCGGGTTGCAAATCACGGATAACTTCGTAGCCCAAATGGTCAAAGGTAATATTTTCGGAAGCAAAGCCATAACTAATACCGTTTTCGGTTTCTTTCTTGCCCAAAATTAATGGCCGGATGCCATAAGGGTCCATAAACGCCAAAAGACCGTGATTGGCAATAATTCCAATTACCGCATAAGCACCTTCCACTTTCCTTTGGGTAATTTTTACGGCATCGAAAATATCTTTCACGGAAAGGTTTTTGAGATCCTTATTCTTAAGTTCTGCGGCAAAGGTGTAAAGTAAAATTTCCAAATCATTAGTGGAAGTAGGCAAAACATGATAGTCTTCATATAATACCCTATTCATTTCTTTAAAATTGGTCACATTGCCATTATGTACCATCGCAATACCATAAGGATAATTAGTGGAAATGGGTTGGGCATTTTGAATTGTATCCGTGCCGTGTGTGGTATATCGGACATGTCCTATTCCTATATTTCCCTTAAGCCGTTCGTAGTGTTTTTCGTTGAAAACTTCCGATACCAATCCCTTACCCTTTTTGGTATGAAACATTTTGTCGAAAGTGATAATTCCGGCACTATCTTGGCCGCGATGTTGTAGCGTTAGCAATCCGTAAATCAGATCCGCTACTACTTTTTGAGTTCCTGTGATACCTATTATTCCGCACATATTTTTAGTTAATAGTTGATAGTTAATAGTTGATAGTCGTTAGTATTTTGTGAATTTTTCCGGATTGATTATCATTGAGTTTAACATTTTCTTTATCTCTAAATAATCGGTAATCAAATTGTTAAAAGTTGCTTCATCGATATACTGGCAATCTTTTGCATAAAAGAGCCAATTTTCCGTTTCGTATTCTTCTCCTAATGCATCGGTTAATTTAGACACAAAATGTTTGGGATACTTTCTTTTTGACCAAGCTTCTGCAATATTAGCAGTAATAGATCTTGATGAACGGCGAATTTGATCCGTTAAAGAATATTGTTCTTCCTTTGGAAAAGTTTTACTCATTTCAAAAATTCTCATCGCTAATGAAAAGGCCTTTTGATATACAATCAATTCCTTAAAATCGTTTATAAATGCCATATCTTTTTATGTTTTTTAACTTATAAAAATCCACCTCTTACAAAACAAATACTATTGACTAGTTCACGAAGTGAACACTATCAACTATCAACTGGGAGCGAAGCGACACTACCGACTGGTTCACGAAGTGAACACTATCAACTACCTACTACCAACTTCTTAATAGTTTCCGCATAAAACCCGTGCTCCACCGCCAATCCCCGCTGTTCAACTTCTTCCAAGCTTTTAGCACCTGTTAAATCCACTTCCCTTTGCGCGATGATTTCGCCGGTGTCCATTCCTTCATCTACATAATGAATGGTGATTTTGGTCGATTTCATTCCGTTTTTATAAGCCCATTCGTAGCCATGCAATCCTTGATGCAAACGCGTATCCGCCGGATGAATATTGATGATTTTCTTCGGATATTTCCTTACAAATTCCGCCGGCAGAATCCGCATATATCCCGCCAATACGATATAATCAAACTCGTAATTTTCCAGCAATTTCATCACTTCATCGTTGAATTCTTTTCGCGATTTTCCTTTTGCCGCAATACTTTTGGTTTCGATACCTGTTTCCTGCGCAATTTTTAATCCCGGCGCTTCCGGTTTGTCCGAAAATACCAAGACTACTTCGGCGATATCTTTCAGGATACCGTTTTTAGTTTCCTCGATGATGCGTTGCATATTGCTCCCGCGTCCCGATATGAATATGATGAGTTTTGCTTTTGTAGAGTTCATAAAGTTGAAAGTTCATAAAGTTTGTAAAGTTCAAAGTTTAAAGTTCAAAGTAAGTGCCTAGTTCAAATTCATAACTCATAATTCATAACTCATAATTTTTCCTCTTACCAATGTCCTTTCTGTAATACATCTTCTCAAAATGAATTTTCTCCACCGCTTTATAAACCTTTTCCAAAGCTTCTTCCAAGCTGTTACCGTGTGCTACTATATTTAGCACCCTTCCGCCGTTGGTCAATAATTTACCGTTTTCTCTTTTCGTGCCGGCGTGAAAGACAAGTATATCTTCCGGTAAGTCTTCCAATCCGGTGATTTCCTTGCCTTTTTCATATTGCTTCGGATAGCCCCCCGATACCAATACCACATCGGCGAAATATCCCGGATGAAAAGCAAAATCGATGTCCGACAAGTTTCCGTTTAAACAAGCCTCGGTAATTTTATATAAATCCGTTTGCAGAGCCGGCAACAAGACTTCCGTTTCCGGATCGCCGAAGCGTACGTTGTATTCCAACAAATATGCTTTGCCGTTTTTTACCATAATGCCGAAATAAATCACGCCTTTGTAATGCATTTGTTCGGTTTGAATCCCCCGCAAAGTCGGTTGGATGATGTTTTCCTGAATATCCTGCCAAACTCCCGGCGACATATCCACTGGACAATAAGCGCCCATTCCGCCGGTGTTCGGTCCTTTGTCGCCATCGAACAACTGCTTATGATCTTGCGATGGCAACAGCGTTTTAATAGTTTTGCCATCCGTAAAAGCGATAACCGACACCTCATCACCGTTGATTTTATCTTCAATCAGAAAATCCACTTTTTTCCCGTAAGATTTTTCCAATTCCGCCAGTGCTTTTTCGGCTTCGGCTACCGATGAACAGACAAAAACCCCTTTACCACCGGCTAATCCGTCGAATTTTATCACCAAATCACCCTTTTTTTCTTCGATTAGCTTTCGTGCCTCATCCGTATGACTGAACACTTGAAAATCTGCTGTACTTACACCGTATTTCTGCATAAATTTTTTGGCGAAAATTTTTGATGCTTCCAATTGTGCCGCTTGTTTGTCCGGCCCGAAAACCCTTATATCCGTGACGGCAAAATAATCAACGATTCCTTCGGAAAGCGGTTGCTCCGGTCCTACAAAAATCAAATCGATTTGATGCGTACGACAAAAATTTTCAACAGCTTGAAAATCTGAAATATCCAAGGGATAGGAATTCGGAATCCCCCCATTGCCAGGTGCCGTAAAAACGCTGTTCCAACCCAATGATTCTGCAAATTTCCACGCCAAGGCGTGTTCTCTACCGCCAGTGCCTATGATGAGTATTTTTGAGTTCATAAAGTTTGTAAAGTTCATAAAGTTGAAAGTTTAAAGTTAACACCTCATTATTCATAACTCATAACTCATAATTTATAACTTATAACTCATCATTCTGTTCGTTATGGTTTATTTCTTTTTAAGTTCATTGTCATCATTTATTAATTGTTCTTTCATTTTCATAATATCCCGCGTCATTTGTTCCTTGAATTCAGGTATTTGCAAACTGCGAATAGCCGCCAATGCCGCATTGTCGGGATGCACTACCGTAACCGCCGGTGTGTTCGACGGCATTATCAACGACGAATTGATATTCAGCATAATATCGGTTTTGTCCGAAAACGGCGGACAGTTGATTACCGGCACATTCAGGTTGGCTGCCAAGGCACCGCCGAGTCCGTTGGAACGTCCGGCAATGGCAATCACACTCACCGGTTCAATGGCATAGTTGATGACATCGGCTAATTCCACCAAGCGTTCGCCGTTTTTATGTGCCGAAATAATGCGCATTTGGGTTTTTACATCGAATTTACACAGATGTTCTTTGATTTTTTCTGCGTGTTTTACATCCGATTTTGAGCCCATTACCATCACTATATAACCGGGTTTTATCAGCTTTTTGCGAAGCAAATTGTGATACATCCGTGTTTTAACCGGCAGATGTCCACTATTGTATTTGTTTCCGGTAATGATTTCAAAAATCTCTTTATAGCGTTTGGATGTTTCCAAAATCACCTCCTCCGGCAGTTCATCAGGAACTTGTCCGTTAATTTGGTGTTGGAGCATCCATTGACGCACAAATTCCTTGTCGATTTGCTCCGCTTCTGCGGGATTTTTTTCGTAATCTTCCTTATTCCAAAACCGCGAGCTGTCGGGTGTGTGGATTTCATCGATTAAAATCAATTTGCCGTCCACCAATCCGAATTCATATTTGGTATCCACCAGAATAATGCCGCGTTCCGCCAAGTATTTGCTACCGAAATCAAAGAGTTCCAAAGCTTTTTGCTTCATTTGTTGGTAAATTTCCTCGCTTACCAAACCGCGACGGATAATCTCGGCTTCGGTGATTTCCGTATCGTCTTTGTCTTTGGTAGTCGGTGTTAAAATGGGTTCGGGAAAAGCCTGATTTTTGCTCAATCCGTCCGGCACTTCCACACCGCTGAAATTCCGTTTCCCCGCTTGATATCCCCGCCACATCGAGCCGGTCAAATACCCGCGGACAATCATTTCCACCCGAATCGGAACCGCTTCCTTCACGATGCTGATGTTGTTGTCTATTTGTTCAATCAGGTGATTATCAATGATGTCTTTGGTCTTGTCAAACCAAAAATTCGTCAGGGTATTGAGCACTCCGCCTTTGTCGGGAATCGCATTTTTCAGATTTTTGTTAAAGGCGGAAATCCGGTCGGTTACGACAATCAAACGCTTGTTGTCGTCAATTCTGATGCTGTCACGCACCTTTCCGGCGTGAATTTTTTGCAATTGCGGACTGTTAAAATGATAAAGTGTATTCATAATGAGTTGAAAGTTAAATGTTCAATGTATAAAGTTTAATGTTTAAAGTTCAAAGTTTTGATTAATGTAATTTTTTGATAAAACCGGACAATAATCTTGAAATGTCAATCGTAAGTTGATACAATTCTTCAAATTCTTGTTGACTGATTTTATTTAAGTCCAAAGCTAAATAGAGCATAGATCTAACTTCTCCTACGGAACCTTTTGAAACGAACAAAAAATGTCTGAATTCATTGTTGGTCTGACGTTCAAATCCTTCTGCAATATTATTCATTACAGAAACCGATGCTCTTTCTATTTGATTTTTAAAGCCAAAATCATTACTATTTTCAAACAATCGATAGATTTTCAAAACCAATTCTTTACTTTTTTGCCAAGAATGCATATCCTCGAATTTAAGTATTCCTCTCATAATTTATATTTTTTTAATTTATAATTCATTTACACATTTTACATTGCACATTGCACATTGTACATTATACATTGCACATTACACATTGCACTTTTCACTTTCAACTCTTAATGTTTAAAATGCCGCAAACCCGTAAATACCATATTCACTCCCCGTTCATTACAGGCTTCAATCACCGATTTATCACGAATGGAACCACCGGGTTGCACAATGTTTCTTATTCCATTTTCCGCTGCCAATTCCACATTATCGGCAAACGGGAAAAACGCATCCGAAATCAGATAGGCATTCGCAATTTCACGGCGGTAAAAATCTTCGAAATCTTCTTCTTTTCCTTCAAAATCCTGCTTGATAAAATCCCGTGCTTTGGACAATGCCAATTCCGTAGCTACCAAGCGGTTGGGTTGTCCTGCTCCCATTCCCATCAGGTAGAATTCATCATCTTTTCGTCCTACGATAACAATGGCGTTGGACTTGATATTTTTAATGGCTTTTATTCCGAATGCGATGAGCTTCTTATCCGCTTCAAAGGCTTTCTGCGTTACCACTTCCAATTTTTCATAGAGTTTGCCGTCGTAATCTTGTTCCAGCAAGGTGCCGTTTACCAAGCGGTAATCGGGATGTTGCGGTAAATCTTCCGGACTATATTCCAAGACTCTTAAATTTTTATGATTTTGCAGATATGCCAAAGCTTCCGGCTGTATTTCGGGTGCAATCACCACTTCTATAAATTTACGCTTGCTTCTGTCTTCATTCGTTAAGTCAAAGAATTGAGCGGTTTTCAAAGTCAACGGCGTATTAAAAGCGATTATCGAGCCGAATGCCGAAATGGGATCGCCCTGCCAAGCTTTTTCCAGAGCTTTTCGTTGCGTGCCGGCTTGCGAGAGTCCGCACGGGTTGGAATGTTTAACCACGGCAACGGCTTCTTGTTCCAGTTCCTTTACCGAAGCTATTGCGCCGGAAATATCCAAAATATTGTTGTAGGACAGTGCTTTGCCGTGCAGGAATTTAATATCGAACAAGGACTTATCTACGCCTTTTTGCCGGTAGAAATTTGCCTGCTGATGCGAGTTTTCTCCGTAGCGCAGTTGCTTACCCTCTTCAAAAGCCAAGCGAACCGATTTTTTGCCGGTTTCTTTGTCCATTGTTTGTGCAATCAGTGCGTCGTAGTCAGCGGTGTGATTAAAGGCTTTTGCCATCAACTGCTTGCGAAATTCGTAGGAAGTCGTTCCGTTGTTGGTTTGTAATTCATCTATCAATCCCGGATAATCTTCCGGTTTTGTTACGACTGTCACATATTTGAAATTTTTTGCCGCCGCCCGGATCATCGTAGGCCCACCGATATCGATATTTTCGATTAAAGTTTCAAAATCCGCTCCTTGTTTCAATACTTTTTCAAAGGGATATAGGTTGCACACCACCAAATCGATAGGTTCAATGCCGAGTTCTCCGGCTTCTTCCTTGTCCTTTTCGCGGTCGAACAACAAGGCGCTTTCTATGTTAAACGAAATAGTTTTCATCCGTCCGCCAAAAGCCTCCGGATTGCCGGTAACTTGCTGAATATCCGTGGTTTCAATCCCCGCTTCGCGCAATACTTTCTGCGTGCCGCCCGTTGAGATGATTTCCACGCCTAATTCTTTTAGTTGTTTGGCTAATTCGACGATTCCTGTTTTGTCGGAAACACTTAATAATGCTTTCATTGAGTTAAAAGTTTGTAAAGTTCATAAAGTTGAAAGTTTGTAAAGTTGAAAGTTTATAAGGTTTTTATTAATCCTGATAAGAGTTTCGAAATTTCTTCTGATAAATCGTATAGTTCATCAAATTTTTCTTTTTCAATTTTTTCTAAATCTAATGCTAGATACAGCATTGATCTAACTTCTGCTGCTGAACCTTTGGCTATATAGAGAAATTGACGAAATTCATTATTAGTTTGTCTTTCAAATCCTTCGGCTATATTATTCATTACAGAAACGGCAGCTCGTTCAATTTGGTTTTTAAAACCGAAATCCTTGTGTAGTTCAAAAGTCTTATAAACTTTTATGGTTAATTCTTTGGCTTTTTTCCAAGAAATAATGTCTTCAAAACGATTTATTCTCATTTGTAAATATTTAATTTAGTTAATATTAGACTCTTTATTCAATAATTGAAAGTGATAAACCTGCTCCTACTTTTAACTTTTAACTTTACGAACTTTTAACTCCTTAACAATATTATCAAAAATCACCTGCCCGGTTTCACCTCTTTCCAATTCCTTCCCATTTCGCTTCATCTTCGCCCAATCCGGATGATTATAAAAACTCAAAAAAGCCTCCGGGTGTGGCATCAATCCGAATATTTGTCCGGTGGTATCCGTCAGTCCGGCAATGCTCATTACCGAGCCGTTCGGGTTCAGCGGATATTCCTCCGTGATATTTCCTTCCGCATCGGCATATTGCAAGGCGATTTGGTTGTTGGCGATGATTTTCTCCTTGACATCATCGTTTTTAAACACCAATTTTCCTTCGCCGTGGCGCACCGGAACGGGTAGCAAATCTATCCCTTTCAAAAACGGCGATTGATTAACGGAATTGACTTTACAATACACCCACCGGTCTTCATATTTCTGCGAATCGTTGTGTAGCAAGGCCACTTCCGGTTCTTGATTTCCTTGTAAATCCGGTAGCAAGCCGAGTTGTGTCAAAATTTGAAAACCGTTACACACGCCCATTATATATTTGCCGTTGGCGACAAAATCATTGATTTCCCGGATAAAAGTTTTGCCGTTAGCCATTTTTTTATATTTGATTTTATTCGCCATTACCTTTCCCGAAGCGATATCGTCGCCAAAGGAAAATCCCCCGGGAAAATTTAAGATGTCATAGTCTTGTAAATCGTATTTTCCGTTGATGATTTCATTGAAATGGATAATGGTTACCTCGGCACCGGCGTTTTTATATGCCGCCCCCATTTCTATTTCACAATTTATCCCGAATCCCGTTAATATTAAACTTTTTACCATTTTTTTGTTTTTGTTTTTTACCACAAGGAACACAAAGGTGTTCTAAAACCTGGAAGGTTTCCAAAACCTTCCAGGTTTATTAATAATGTATATTTCAATCAATTGTTTGTAGAGACGCAATGCATTGCGTCTCTACAACAATGGTTTATCAAAATTTTGTCTTCCATTTATTTTCCAATTCCTCAATTCCCTCATCAATAATTCCCTCACGATTATCCACAACCTTCAACCGCTTATCCCCCGTAACCTTTCCCAAGAAAATCGCTTTATCCTGCATTATTTCTTCAAATTTTTCTCTATTTTCCGGCGCAACACTCACGACAAACCGCGAATGACTTTCAGAAAACAATTTGGCGTTCAACGGCAAATCTCCCAATTCGTCCAAAGAAATGTCCGCCCCAAAATCCGTTCCGATGAGACATTCCGACAAGGCAACCGCCATTCCCCCGTTGGAAATATCGTGTGCCGATACCAACAGATTTTCCTTGTTTGCCTGCATCATTTTCAGATAGGTATCTTTGGCTTCTTGCTTGCGGACTTTTGGTACATTAGCGCCCAGCTCGTCAAACAACTTATAAAATTCGGAAGCGCCCAGCTCGTCATAGGTTTTTCCGACTTGATAAATCAAATCGCCCTCGGCTTTGAAATCCGAAGTAAGTGTCCGCCGGACATCCCTGATTTTTGCCACCATCGAATACACAATCGTAGGTGGAACAGATATCTTCACCCCTTCGCGTTTAAAGTCGTTTTTCATACTGTCTTTACCCGAAGTCATCGGAATATCAAAGAAAGTAGCCATATCGTAGAGCGCTTCGTTCATCTGCACCAGTTTGGCCAGTTTTTCCTTGCCGTCCGGATTGTTTTCAGGGTGATAAAAACTGTCCGGCACGCTGAAATTATCGTTTACCGTCCAAAAAATATCGTCGTTCCGGCGCATATTCGGCAATTCCCCGCCTACCGCAATGATTTGGCGAACAGCTTCGTCAAAAGCACCTGCCGACATTTCATACGCATCGATATCGCCGTATTGCGGACAGATACCGTTGGATATGGCAATGCCTTCAAAACTCTCGTGGTCGATACGCATCACCCCGGCATCTTGCGGACTTGTGCCGCGTTCGCCCATCAGCGGTTTGATGATGCTTTTTCCTTTCACTTCGTGATCGTAACGGCGGATGATATTTTCGCGCGAACGGATATTCAACGATGCCATCAAATCCTGCAATACCTTATGATAATTATCGACATCAATAGCTTCGGGTTCCTTCAAATCCGGTTTTTTCCATTCGGCTATCATTTTTTTCTGCGGCACGCCGTTGTGCAAGAAATTCAAGTCCAAATAATTGACAATCTTATCTTTATAGCGCACATCCAAATAGCCCGAGTTGGTAAAATACCCGATATCCGTTACTTCCACTTCCATTTCCTCTGCCAGTTCCAAGAGTTCCGCTTCTTTGTCCGGTTCCACCACCAAAGTCATCCGTTCTTGCGATTCCGATACAAAGATTTCCCAAGGTTTCAATCCCGAATATTTCAGCGGAATTTTATCCAAAAACACCACCGCACCGTTGGGAATTTCCGCCAGTTCGCCCACCGACGACGACAATCCCCCGGCACCGTTGTCCGTGCTTGATTTTATCAGTCCCCGGCGCGTAGCTATCATCATAAAATCGGCTAATTTTTTCTGTGTAATCGGACTACCGATTTGCACGGCGGACATCGGCGATTTTTCGTTGATTTCCACCGACGAAAACGTTGCCCCGTGAATACCGTCTTTGCCTACGCGTCCGCCTGCCATCAATATTCTGTCGCCGGCATCAATAGGTTTTTCCCAGCTGTTGCGTCCCTGATAATTATCCGGCATCAATCCGCCCGTACCGCAAAACACCAAAGGTTTTCCCGCAAAGCGATCGTCAAACACCACCGATCCGTTTACCGTCGGTATGCCCGATTTGTTTCCCCCGTCTTCGATGCCTGCCACCACGCCTTCCATAATCCGGCGCGGGTGCAATTGTCCGGCGAGCAATTTTTTATCGTAATCCGGCGAGCCGAAGCACAAAACGTTGGTATTGAACAACATTTCCGCACCACCGATTCCCGTACCCATAATGTCGCGGTTCACGCCCAAAATCCCCGTAATCGCGCCCCCGTAAGGATCCAATGCCGACGGCGAATTATGCGTTTCCACTTTCCACACAAAGAGTTTATCTTTCGTAGCGCGCACCGTTCCGGCATTATCGGTAAACACTTTTATCAGCCATTTGTTATCCTTCGCCAGCAAATGTTCCTGCACCACATCCGTCGATGCTTTGATATAGGTTTTAAACAGCGAATTAATCTGTTTTTTCTCGCCCGTATCTTTGTCTGTATAGTCTATTAAAGCGTTGAATTCCTTGTGTTTACAATGTTCCGACCAAGTCTGCGCAAAGACTTCCAGTTCCACATCCGTAGGTTGTTCCGGCAGTCCTTTTGCCAGCCGTTCCGCCCTGATTTCCGGACGTGCAAAATACCCGCGTATAGTCTGCATTTCTTCCAAGTTCAGCGCCAGTATCCGTTCGTTTGAAAGCGCCAAGAGTTCATCATCCGTCAGTCCGTTCAAATTGATAACTTCCACCTTTTCATCCGTTGTCATTTCTACTTTCGGCACATACGGTGTAAAATCGAATCCACTAACGGTTTTACGGACAGTTTGGATATGATGAATCAACGGATTTCCCAGAAAAGCCCTAGCGATTTCCTGCAAAACATCTGCCGGCAAATCCCGTTCAAAATAGTAGATATCCTGCGTATAAATATGTTGCACATTCCAGTCGATATCGCGGTTCAGGTAGTCGGCGAGTGCCATTTGCGCCGACATTCCCACGTCATCCGTCACCCCCGGAAGTTGCGCCACGGCAATCATCGAGCGGTAAGTCGCCTCGTCGTAAAAACGGTTGATAAACACCTGTTCCGTAAAAGCATTTTGAAGACATTTTTCGGCGTATGCTTTTAATTCGTCTTGACGAATAGGATAATCGACTACATACAATTTTGATGTTTTAATCTTGCCGGTATCAATACCCAACTGCGCTTTTATTTTTTTTTGCAATTGAAGTGCTTTCGTGTCTTTATATCCGTGTCTAAGTATTGTTTGTATTTGAAACATAATTCAGTGCCTAGTTGCTAGTAGTTAGTTAAAAGTTTATAAAGTTGAAAGTTCAAAGTGCCTAGTTGTTAGTTTAAAGTTCATATCGTTTTTGCGTGTTCTAAATAGTGTCTTTACAATCCCCCCATTTCTTATGTGTGCTTATGTGGCTTATGTGGTTCACAACAGTTGCACAGCAACACATACACCTTTGCGTCTTCGCGTCTTTGCGAGCGATAAAAACACAAAAAAAGCCGCCAAAAATTGACAGCCTCCCTAATATTTCTTCCCTAATTTCAAAGTCGGCAACACAACCGATATATCGTTACAAGCAGTTATCCGTCCTGCTATTTGACATTCATAACCTGCCTGCCGGACTTCCCTGACGATTTCATCCGCATCGCCCGAATCCACCACCAGCAACATCCCGTTCCCCATATTCCACCACAGATAGGCTTCTTCATCCGTTACTTTTCCCAGTTTCTGAATCCGTAGCATTTCCGGTAGCGGTGCAAAAATATTATCCAAAACGGCTCCGGTATCTGTCATTTTCAGTACCCGTCGCAGGTTGTCAAAAATACCCCCGCCGGTGATATGTGCCATTCCTTTGGGTATGAGGTTTTTAGCGATTATCCGGTTGATAACCGGTGCATAAATCAACGACGGCGTAAGCATTTTCTCACCCCAAGTAGTCTTGTCGTCATAAGCCGTTTTATGCCATTCATCCCCGAAATTCTCTTGTAAAATTCTGCGGATGCTCGAAAAACCGTTACTACGGAATCCGCGACTTTTCAAACTGATTATCACATCGCCTTCTTTGATTTGACTACCGTCGATGTCCGTTTCCAAATTCTCGGGTAACACCCCGATAGCCGTAGCGCTCCAATTGAAGTGCATCCGGTCGCCGTAACCGCAAATTCTGTTTCCGAGTTCGGCAATTTCACCACCGGTAATCGTTATGCCTGCCAAATTACAAGCATTGCGCAAGCCTTTCATCATTCGTTCGACAATACCGGCATCCAAATAATCCACATCTATGACGTTGGAAAGATTAGTCGGTTCAAATCCGGCAGCCGCCAAGTCATCGGCTACCATTGCAACCAAGTCGAAGCCCAGCGTGTCGTAAATGCCGGTGCGCTCTGCCAGTTCGGCTTTGGTGCCCGTGCCGTCCGAACCGATTCCGATCCGTTCGTTGCCAAAAATCAAAAGGTTGGAAAATCCGCCGTCCGTTTTGGACCCCACTTCGCCTTTCTTTCCGCGGCGGTTAGGGAAAGTTTCCTTTGCATATGTAAATGCAATAGCGGAAGCTTTGTTGCCGAGGTTGATGTCAACCCCGCTTTTTTTTCGTATCATTTAGATGACAAATACGCCACAAAAATAAACTTATTTTCTTTTAATCGCATGAAAAATCATTGTTTTTTTTCAACAAAAACGGCTTTTTATTAACAATGCACGACATGACAGTTTTTTTACTCCCGGAATCGATTTTATTCAAATTTTTTTTAAAAAAAATATTTTTTATGTGGATAAAACCGGATTTATTGTTCGGAATATCTATAAAACACATACCAATGTATTGATTTTCAGCAATTTATTACAAATCCGAACGGCTAAAAAATTTAACATTTTTTAACTTGACATGTATTATTATTATTATTATTATTATTATTATTGTTGATATAAAAATATGGCATTATATAATACCCCGGTTAAAATAGGAACCGGAAAGTAAATGAAAATCGACTAACAAAAAGTAAAAACTTCTTATGATTCTTAAATAAACCAATTAAAACAAACTCCTATGAAAAAAAATGTTTTTCTCTTTGCGGTTTCTTTAATATTTATCCTCTTTTTTTCATGTAAAACGGAGGATAATTTATTAAACGAAAAAGAAAAGGCGGAATTAACTTCCGTACTATCCAAACTTACCGGTGCAAATACGGACCAAATAGTGATTTCAAAAGTGGAGAATAAAAATTCTTACAAAAAAATTACTTTTTTAGAACCGGACGGAAAAAATACGATAGTTTTTCTAAATCATGACTCGGATGATATCATTGCACTTTGGTCAAGTGATGAGTTAAATGATGAAATAATGGACAAAAAAAATAATTTGGAAATTTTGTCACGTAATGATTTAAAATATGTAGTAGGAAAAGATGCCAATTCTTTAGAGGTTTTTGAAATTAATAAAGAAGTCGAAAAACGGGCATCCCAAAATAATATGAAAGAGGCGCAATTACAGCGAATTATTTATCATCCTTATCCTAAAAATCCGGTTTTGGAAATTATCTATGGAAATGAGGACTCGGAAACCAATTTGATGATCGGTTATAATCTTGTCTCGCATAAAGCCGTATCCATTAGTTGTCATGGCAAAGAATGTTGTAAAATAAGATATTATCCGGACGGGAATTATTATGAATGTGCTTGCCAAGGATGTGTGATGCAAAACGAATAATCGACTTGTTTCAAAAAGATTTTTAGCCACCCGCTTCCCGGGTGGTTTTTTTTATTTATATGAATATGTTACGATTGACAAAATTTTTTATTTATTTTTCTAATCTTTAATTAATTATAATTTTTTTATTAATTTTATAGAAATAAACTCTAACAATTTTATACCTTTGTCAATCAAAATATTTCCATCATGAAAAAGGAGGAAAAAAAAGAAGCATTCATACAAGAAATAAAAAAAGGATACACCTTTGAAGGCGATTATTTTACAATCGGCGGCGCTATGCTCGACGGCGAAGCCATACCGGGATTGCATGTAAACATTCCGTTGAAAACCCTCAACCGCCACGGTTTGATAGCCGGCGCCACGGGAACGGGAAAAACCAAATCCATGCAAGTAATGGCCGAACAACTCTCCGAAAAAGGCATTCCCGTATTGTTAATGGATATTAAGGGAGATGTAAGTGGATTGGCCAAGCCCAGTCCCGGTCACCCGAAAATCGACGAAAGGATGCAAAAAATCGGTTTGCCGTTTACGCCCAAGGGTTATCCGGTGGAATTTTTCTCCTTGACCGGCAAAGAAGGTATTCAATTGCGAGCCACCGTGTCGGAATTCGGACCCATTTTGATGTCGCGATTATTGGATTTGAACGAAACCCAAAGCGGGATCGTAGCGGTACTTTTCAAATATGCCGATGATAATAAATTGCCATTGGTCGATTTGAAAGATTTTAAGGAATTGCTCAAGTGGACGCTCGGTCCCGGAAGACAGGAATTCAGGGAGGAATACGGACGTATTTCCAGTGCTTCGGCGGGCTCCATTTTGCGTAAAATCGTGGAATTGGAACAACAAGGCGCCGATATTTTCTTTGGTGAACCCTCCCTGGAAGTGGAAGATTTGATGCGCGTCAATGAAGAAGGTTACGGAATTATAAATATCATTCGCTTGACCGACATACAAGACCGTCCCAAATTGTTTTCCACCTTCATGCTTCAACTTTTAGCCGAGTTGTACGCCAAAATGCCCGAACAAGGCGATGCAGACCGCCCCGAATTGGTCTTTTTTATCGACGAAGCCCATTTGGTTTTCAAAAACGCCACCAAGGCCTTGCTCGAACAAATCGAAACCATCATAAAATTGATTCGGTCCAAAGGAATCGGTATTTATTTCGTGACTCAAAATCCCAAAGATATTCCCGATGAAGTTTTGGCTCAATTGGGTTTGAAAGTGCAACACGCCTTGCGCGCTTTCACCGCCAAAGACCGCAAAAACATCAAACTCACCGCCGAAAACTTCCCGTTATCGGAATATTACGATACCAACAAATTGATTCTCAAACTCGGAATCGGTGAAGCGTTAGTGACGGCTTTGGGCAAAAAAGGACGCCCCACGCCTTTGGTTCATACCTTGATGCGTGCGCCGCAAAGCCGGATGGACGTGTTGACACCCGCCGAGTTGAAAGAAATTTTGTCCCAATCGAAATTACGAAAAAAATATGCCGAACCCATTGATAAGGAAACGGCTTATGAAATTTTGAAAAAGAAAATTGAAGATGCCATTGAAGAAGACGACAAAAAAGGCAGGTCGCGCGGACGGAAGCGCAAAGAAAAGAGTACCATTGAAAAAGTAGTCAACAGTTCGGTAGGCAAAATGATTATTCGCGAAGTAACCCGCTCGCTGCTAGGTGTATTGGGATTGCGATCCACCCGGCGTAGGCGGCGCAGTTCGTGGTTCTAAAAAATTTAAATTTTGTCTTTTATAAACGGAATAAGTTTTGATTTGCCGTGGGCGATTAATTCTTCGGGGGTGCCTTGGAAAATCAAATATCCGCCTTTATCTCCGCCTTCCGGCCCCAGATCTATGATATAATCGGCCGATTTGATGATATCGGGATGATGTTCGATAACCACTATGCTATGACCTCTTTCGATAAGCCGGTCAAATGCCTTTAACAAAGTCACTATATCATGAAAATGTAAACCGGTGGAAGGTTCGTCAAAAATAAATAATACGGGTTCGGTTTTTTGTCCTTTTACCAAATACGACGCAATTTTGAGCCGTTGGGCCTCACCTCCCGATAAAGTGGAAGTGGATTGTCCCAATTTGACATAACCCAAGCCGGTATCTTGTAAGGCGCGGAGCTTGGACGAAATGCCGAATTGGTCGTATGTTTCGAAAAAATCCACCGCTTCATCCACACTCATTTCCAATATATCATGAATATTTTTTCCTTGAAATTTTACTTCGAGTACGTCTTCCTTAAACCTTTTGCCATGACATACCTCGCATGTCATTTTTACGTCCGCCATAAATTGCATTTTGACGGTTATTTCCCCTTCGCCTTTACATTCTTCACAGCGTCCGCCGGGTACATTGAATGAAAAATGCCTAGGAGTAAGTCCGAAGAGAAGGGCTTGTTTTTGCGAAGCCATCAATTGTCTGATTTCGTCATACACTTTGATGTAAGTGGCCGGATTGGACCGGGACATGCGGCCGATAGGATCTTGACCGATTAATTCCACATTTTTAATTGTTTTCCATGCGCCTTCCAAACTGTCATAACCGCCTCCACCCGGACCGTAACCGTAAATTTTCGTAGAAAGCGCCGGATATAAGGTGTCGGCTATCAAACTGGATTTTCCACTTCCCGATACACCCGTAACCACCGTTAAGGTATGAAGCGGAAATGTGATATCGATATTTTTCAAATTATGATGCCGTGCACCTTTCAGTGTAATTTTATCGGGAGAAGTTCGTCGCAATGCCGGTACCGGTATTTTTCTTTTTCCCGAGAGATATTGCGCGGTTAATCCTTCCGATTGAAGAATATCCCGGTAACTGCCTTCCGCTACGATTTCTCCGCCGAAAATTCCTGCATAAGGCCCCAAGTCAATAATATGATCGGCGGCCCGGATAATTTCTTCGTCATGTTCTACCACGACCAAGGTATTGCCTTTATCTCGCAAATTCAACAAAGTTTTAATTAATTTCCGTGTGTCTTGCGGATGCAAACCGATACTCGGCTCATCCAATACGTAAATGGCACCGGTCAGGCCGCTTCCCAATGACAAAGCCAAGCGAATCCGTTGGACTTCTCCCCCAGACAAACTGGCCATCGTCCGGTTCAAAGTCAAATAACCCAAGCCGACATCCATCAGGAAGTCAAGGCGGTTTTTTATTTCTCTCAGAATGCGCTCCGCTACTTTTTTCTCTGTAGCGGACAGATTTAATGTGTTGAAAAATTCCACCAGGTTTTCCACCGGCATATCCACCAAATCGCCGATATTTTTGCCGGCTATATACACATACATGGCCTCTTTTCGTAAACGTTTTCCGCCACAAGCCGGACAAGGTGTTTTGCCACGGTACCGGGCAAGGAGAACACGGTTTTGAATTTTATAGGATTTGCGCTCAATTTTTTTGAAAAAATCATTGATTCCAATGAAATATTTGTTCCCGTTCCAGACTAATTTTTTTTGTTCTTCCGGGAGTTCTTTCCAAGCCGTATGTACCGGAAAATCGAATTTATGGGCATTTCGTATCAAATCTTCCCGGTAAGACCCCAATTTTTGACCTGTCCAAGGCGCTATGGCTCCTTCGTAAACTGATTTGTTAGGATTGGGAATCACTTTTTCGGGATCGATTCCAATCACGCTTCCGTATCCCTCGCATACCGGGCATGCGCCATAGGGGTTATTAAAACTGAATAAATGTATGGACGGTTCGGGAAATTCCATACCGTCTTTTTCAAATTTATTGGAAAAAGTATATCTTTTTTTAGTTTGCCAATCGGTTAAAGTCAGATATCCATGACCTTGAAAAAAAGCGGTTTCAACGGATTCCGATAGGCGGTTGAGGTAATCTTCGTCTTGGCCGGCCACAATGCGGTCGATAACGAGCTCAAATTCGCCGGGAATTTTATCTTCCGGAAGTTCCAGCAAATCTTGAATGGATAGAATCCGGTTTCCCGCTAGGATCCGGCTGTAATTTCTGGTTTTTAAAATTTCCAAAATTTCTTTGGATGTACGTTTCGATTCGGGCAATTTTACACTCAGTATCCAACGTGAACCCTCGGGTTGTCCGGAAAGAAAATCCAATACATCCTTGACGGTATGTTTAACCACCGGCTCACCAGATATAGGGGAAACGGTTTTTCCAATCCGGGCGAATAAGAGTTTCAGATAATCGTAAATTTCGGTTGCCGTACCCACCGTGGAGCGCGCATTGGCCGAAGAAGTCTTTTGCCGGATAGCCACCGTGGGGGCCAGGTTTACAATATTTTTTACATGCGGTTTTTCGATTTTTCCCAAAAATTGGCGGGCATAAGTCGAAAGACTTTCGATATAGCGCCTTTGTCCTTCGGCAAAAAGAATATCGTAAGCCAAACTGGATTTGCCGCTGCCGGAAAGCCCCGTAATGACGGTAAATTTTCCATGCGGAATGCGCACGTCTATATTTTTAAGATTGTGTTCGTGCGCTTCGTAAATTTCTATGAATTCGGGTTTTGCCATAAGGTATTTTGCCGGATTTGCAAAGTTACGGATTTTTCATGGTGATTTGAATTTTTTCTTATTTCGATAAGTTAGGTTGAATAAAATAAAAAAGATTAAATTTGTATCCCTTATTTTGTTTTGAATTATGATACAAGACGTAGAAAAATATTTGCAAGAAGTGGAATCGTTCCGGACGGCCGATGCAAAGGAATTGGAAAATTTCCGGATTAAATTTTTGGGAAAGAAAGGCATCATTAACGATTTGTTTGCGCAATTCAAATCGGTGCCCAAGGAAGATAAACCCAAATACGGTCAATTGCTCAATAAACTGAAGAAGACGGCCGAGGAAAAAGTAAAGACGCTTCGGGCGCAATTGGAAGCGGCCGAGGCCACCGCCCCCTCGGGCGAAGATCTGACCCGTCCGGGCTATCCCTACCCGTTGGGAGCCCGCCATCCGATTAATATCGTCAAAAACAGAATTATTGATATTTTTCGCCGTATCGGTTTTAATGTCTCGGAAGGACCGGAAATCGAAGACGATTGGCACAATTTTACGGCCTTGAACTTGCCCGAATATCATCCGGCGCGGGACATGCAAGATACATTTTTTATTCAGCGTCATCCCGATTGGCTGTTGCGGACGCATACTTCGTCGGTACAAATCCGTTATATGGAATCGCATGATTTGCCTATTCGTACCATTTCGCCGGGGCGCGTGTACCGGAACGAGGATATTAGTGCCCGTTCGCATATTTTATTTCATCAAGTGGAAGGATTGTATATCGATACGGATGTTTCTTTTGCCGACTTGAAACAAACATTGCTATATTTTACCGAGGAAATGTTCGGAAAGTCCAAAATCCGTTTGCGACCTTCCTATTTCCCATTTACCGAACCCAGTGCCGAAGTGGATATTTATTGGGGTTTGAAAACCGAGGATGATTATCGCATTACCAAAGGAACCGGTTGGCTTGAAATCATGGGCGCCGGCATGGTGGACCCCAACGTGTTGAAAAACATGAACATCGACCCCGAAAAATATTCGGGTTATGCTTTCGGGATGGGAATTGAACGCATTGCCATGTTGCTTTTCGGCATTCCGGATATCAGGATGTTTTTCGAAAATGATGTGCGTTTTCTCGAACAATTCAAATCCGTATTATAAGATTTATGAAAGAGACATTAGTGGTAGCACTGGGCGGCAATGCATTGATTAAGCCCGGAGAAGAAGGTCATATTGACGAAATGCGGAAAAATATACACCAAGCCCTGCTGAATATGGCGCCGGTTGTGAGTCCGGACACGCGTGTGATTATTACCCATGGAAACGGCCCGCAAGTGGGTACGCTTTTATTAAAAAACGATGCCGGGGCACAATTATATCAAACCCCGAGCTATCCATTGGATGTTTTGGTAGCCGAAACCCAGGGCGAAATCGGCTATTTGATCGAAAGCGAGTTAAGAAATATTCTTCGAGTGGCCAATCCGGATAGGGAAGTAGTCTCATTGGTCACCATGGTAAAAGTAAATCCGGAAGACCCGGCTTTCTCCAATCCGCAAAAACGGGTGGGAAAAATGTACTCTAAAGAAGAAGCCGCAAAATTAACACGGGAAAAAGGTTGGATTTTTGCCGAAGAAATCAAAAACGGCACCACTGGCTACCGGCGCGTGGTTCCCTCGCCCGAACCGGTGGATATCGTTAATAAACAGGCGATTAAATCTTTATTGGAAAAAGAATTCATCATTATAACGGCCGGCGGAGGCGGAATTCCGGTATATGAAAAAGAGGGCGGATTAATTCCCGTGGAAGCCGTAATCGATAAAGATTTGGCATCAGCTCTGACTGCCGAACTGGTGGGTGCCGACCGTTTTATCATCCTGACCGATGTGCGATATGTGTACTCGAATTACGGCACGCCCGACCAAAAACCCATCAAACGTATGACGGTAAATGAAGCCGAAGAGATGATAAATAGAGGGGAATTCGGGGCGGGCAATATGCTTCCGAAAATCAGAGCGGCGGTTCGCTTTGCCCGACGCACCGGAGCGCAAGCACTCATCACCGATTTTGAAGGACTAAAACAAGGAAAAGGAACGGTGATCGGTTAATTTCTGCTATTTCGCTCGCTCTCCCGGTATAAAATTTCTTTCTCTTCCGCAGTAAGACTTTCAAATCCCGAACGGTTGATTTTATCGAGGATTTTATCCAAGCGTTTTTCGGAAGAGGTTTTGAGATTGTCATAAATTTTATGATGACTCGAGCCGGTTTTTTTTTCGGACGAAAAAATGCGTCTTTTTTTGCCGGCCAGTAACCAACCCGCCAGCATGGATGCCAAATGGGCTATATGTCCGCCGGAATTGGCCGTATTGAGTAAAAGCAAATCCAGTACGATGAAAAACAGAAAAATATGTTTGATTTTAACATCTCCCATTAAGCGGAGCGTGACGGAATAATCTCCGTATTTTCTTCCCAAATAAGCCAGCCAAATCATGTATCCCGCCGAAATGCCCGTGAGATAGACATTTGTTTCGTCTTTGTAAAAAAACGGTAAGTATTTTATACTCAACAAGAAAGCCATAGCGCCGGTAAGAATTCCTACCGCGAATAACGACATCATTTTTTTTTCATCTTCATAAGTCAGGAAAATGTTTCCTAAATAATAAAGCAACAACAGGTTGATAAAAAAACCGATAAGCCCGGTATGAATCCAGGCATAAGTGACCAATGACCAAGGTTGTTTGATAAATATTTGCCACGAACCGGGCAAGGCGAAATAACGCCACCAATGCCCCGTAGGCAAATCGAATAATAATGCCAAGAAATAAAAGACCCAAATAATAGCCGTGGCGATGACTACCGAAGCAATCAATCGCTCGAAGGAACTATTTCCACGAAAAAAATATTTCAAATTTTGTGGAAGCATTTGTGATGTTCACCCGTAATTTAGTAAAAATATTCATGGCGTTTTTTTCGCCAAAACCATAATAAAATCAATCCGGTCAGCGCGCCGCCTACATGAGCGAAATGCGCGATCGGTGTGTGAAAAACATTGGTAAATCCCATAAAAATATCTCCTAAAATGAGCAAAGGAATAAAATATTTTGCTTCGATGGGGTAGGGAATAAAAATCAACATCAATTTGGCTCTGGGATAGAAGAATCCGAAGGCAACCAAGATGCCGTAAACCGCGCCCGACGCGCCGAGCATAGGGGTGGCGTAAATTTGAACTAACTTCTTGAAAGTCAACATAATATCTTGTTGATAAATAATGCCGGCATCCTGCATAATTTGTCCGAATGCTTCGGGATGCTTAAGGACCGCATCAATAATATCGGAAGGCACACCCATTTGGGTCAGTTGATCGATATAGCGGTAATAATGCCAATATTGAATGCCGGTGTAAAACAATACCGCACCGATACCCGAAATCAAAAAGAATAATAGAAATCGTTTGGAACCGTAATGATAAACCAAGGGCGATCCGAATGCCCATAGGGCGTACATATTAAAGAGGATATGCATGGTACCTCCGTGCATAAACATGTGCGTAATAATTTGCCAAGGACGGAAATCGGGATTTTCGGGAAAATGCATGGCAAACCATTTGATCATCAAGGGTTGATTAAACATGGTTGCCACGAACATGATAATATTTATAACGATTAAATGCCGTATGACTGCAGGTGTATTCCTCATTTAAAAAAGTTTCTCGATTTGATTTTCGCTCAAGATAATGAAATTTCGCTTTCCGGAAGGTGTTAATTCGGGTTCCGGCAAGCTGAATAGCTGGGCGATAAGATTTTGGCGTTCGTCGGAATTGAGTTTTTGACCGTTGCGGACGGCCGATGCCATGGCCAATTTGAGGGCTAAGAAACGGTTCATATCGTCTCGGTCAATCGGCAGGTCTTCGCTTAGCGAAGCAATCAAATTTTCAACGAAATCCAATACCTGGCTTTCTTTTAGTCCCGCCGGTATGGCGGTAAACCGGAATGTACCGCCTTCGTTTTCGCCGGACAATCCCGTACGTTCGAAGAGGGTTTTGTTTTTTTCAATTAATTCTATTTCCGAATCCAACAAATCGGGAATCAACGGAAACATCAATTGCTGGGACGGAATTTTTCCCGCACTTAAATTCTTGTAATACTCTTCGAATAATATCGACACATGGGCCCGGTGTTGATTGATCATAATGATACCCGTCCGGGTATGAGTAAGTATGTATTTATCGAGCCATTGCATACTTTCGATATCGCCTTTTATTTCTTCTTTACTAAAAATTTCTGCGGAAATTTTTTCTTCTTTGGCAGGAAAAAAATCGTTTTTTGGCGCTTGCATGAATTCCGAAAAGTTTTCAATGGCTTTTCTCGACGGTTTTTCGAATGCCGGTTTGGAAACAAAGGGTTTGTCCGTCCCCGTTTTAAACGGATTGAAGGCCGGATCGACATTAATTTTCGGTTCTCGACGGATGCCGCTGGATTTTACGGGCTTGTCGAAGTTCAATTCGGGCATGGTGTCGAAGTCCAAAGAAGGCATTTGATTGAATTGCCCCAAAGCACGCCGTGTGCTGGCACGAAGGATGTTATAAACCGTATATTCATCGTCGAATTTAATTTCGGTTTTTGTCGGATGAATATTGATGTCGATATGTTCCGGTTCAATTTCAAAATAAATAAAATAGGGTGGGATGCGTTTTTCACGCAGCAATCCTTCATATGCTTTCATCACGGCGCTATGCAAATAAGGACTTTTGATAAAGCGTTTATTCACAAAGAAAAATTGTTCGCCGCGTTTGAGTTTGGCAAATTCGGGTTTGCCGGTATAGCCGTAGATTTTGATATATTCGGTTTCTTCATTGAGCGGAAGCAGACGTTCTTCCATTTTATTCCCGAAAACCGAAGTGATACGCCGAAGCAGGTTCGAGGGAAATAGCCGGTAGAGTTCATTTCCGTTATGAATGAGTGTGAATTCCAATTCGGGATAGGCCAATGCCACCCGTTGAAATTCATCGATAATATGACGCATTTCCACTTGGGGCGATTTAAGAAACTTGCGCCGGGCGGGAACGTTAAAAAAGAGATTTTTTACGGCTACGGATGTGCCCGGGGCCGTTTGTATTGCTTCCTGAAGTTTGAATTCGCCGCCTTCGATTTTGATTAATGTACCCAGTTCCCGGTCATGCGGGCGGGTTTTCATTTCCACATGGGCCACAGCGGCAATGGATGCCAATGCTTCGCCTCGAAAACCCTTGGTTTTAATTCTAAAAAGATCTTCCGAGGATTTTATTTTGCTTGTGGCATGACGCTCAAAACTCATACGGGCATCGGTTTCGTCCATTCCGATACCGTCATCAATGACTTGAATGAGTGATTTTCCGCCGTCTTTTACGATGAGTTTGATATGTTTGGCGCCGGCATCCACGGCGTTTTCCAAAAGTTCTTTTACCACCGAAGCGGGCCGTTGAACGACCTCCCCGGCGGCAATTTGATTGGCTATATGTTCCGGAAGCAAACGTATGATACCCATATCACCAAAGCGGTATGCCGAAATATTGTAAAATTACATATGTGATCACAAGCAGCAAAACAAGAATAATCATAAAACGAACACCGGTATTCATAAATATGTTTTTTCTTTGCGAAGCATGACGTTGAAATTGGCCGCGTATGCGTTCTTCGATTTCGGCACGTTGTGGATTTTCATGCTTCTTTTTCATGGCTTCCAAACGTTCTTTCCGTTCATCGTAGTAACGGGGTGTGTAATCGAATTTTTTATTTTTCGGTGTATGACTGAACATGCCCATTTTAATAAAAATTTTTGACGGAAAAATCCGCGGTTGAACTAATAAATTTACGAATTCTTTTTCAACCATGCCATTTTAACGGCTGCAACCGCGCAATCGACTCCTTTGTTTCCGTGTTTGCCGCCGCTTCGATCGATGGCTTGTTGTTTGGTGTCGTCGGTGAGCACACAAAAAATAACCGGGGTATCGTTGTGAACGTTTAAATCTTTGATGCCTTGAGAGGTGGCTTGACATACATAATCAAAATGCGGGGTTTCGCCCCGGATAATACTCCCGATGGCAATAATGGCGTCGATAAAAATATTTTTTTGCATACGTTTGACGCCGTAAATCAATTCAAAACTGCCCGGCACGTGCCAAACTTGGATATTTTCTTCCTTGACGCCTGTTTTTAACAGCGTTTCGCGGGCACCCTGAAGGAGATTTTCCGTTATTTCCGGATTCCATTCCGATACCACTATACCTATGCGGAACCCGGAAGCATCGGGAATGGAAGATTCGTCGTAATACGATAAGTTTTTTTCTCGCGTTGCCATTATTGACCGTATTGGGCTTCGGCTAAGTAAATTTTGGCATCTTCCGTATAATCGGATTTAGGATAATCCTCTACTATACGTTTGAAATATTTTTCGGCTTTTTTCAAATATTTCTTTTCGCCCGTGCTTTCGTAAAGCGCCATGGCGGTTTTTCCGGCTTTCATCAAAAACATGGGAGCCGTAAAATCGTTGGAAGAAAAATCAATGGCTTTTTCATAATATTCCAATGCATCTTCCGGTTGGTCGAGTTGCAGAAAAGAATCTCCGATCATGCCGTATGCCAAGGGTTGTAAAATCTCATCTTTGGTTTTGAATTTGCCTAATTCTTCGATGGCTTTATCAAACTCGCCCAAGTGGTAGTAAGCCACTCCGGCATAATAGTGGGCCAGTTTACCCGAAGGGGTGTTGCCGTATTCGTCGATAATGTCCAAAAATCCGTATTTGCCCTGATCGCCTTGAAGGGCTTTTTGAAAAAGTTCCTTTTGTACGGCGGGGTCCTTTTCGTCCACGGCCTTTTCAAATAGACTTTGCGCCACATACATTTCATTGGCGGCTTCGGCCCGTTTGGGAACTACAATGTTGTTATGGTAATAATAATATGCTACTACGGCCAGGGCGATAAGACCGATTGCAGTAAAAATTTTGTTTTGATATTTTTCAAGAAATTTTTCCGATTTTACTACAATATCGTCGGCACCTTCCAAACTTTTTGCCACCAAACTTTTCTCCGCTACTTTGTCCAGTCCCGTTTTCTTTACTTTTTTGTATCCTTTTTTCTTGTAAGTCGCCATAATTCTTTGATTTCTAACGTGTGCAAAGATACAATTTCAGCTCGATATTGCAAAAAGTTTTCCGGGTTGTTTTTCGCTTAATAATCGAATAAAGATTTAAGTGAAGGACCAGGTTAAATTTTTCGCTATAAAAAATTAATATTTATTGGGAGTGTTTGTTTGAAGGAGAATTCTTAAGGGAGTTAAGATTTTCGCCGACCGCCGTCATATGCTTCACAATTGACCATTCTCCTTCCGGTAGCGGAGCGATAATTTCCAATTTTTGTGGCTTCACGGGGTGGTCAAACACTAATTTTCTGGCATGTAGCAAAATGCCGCCGTTCTTCAAACTTCGTTTGGCACCATATTTCAAATCTCCTTTGACCGGATGGCCCGCTTTGGCCAATTGCGCCCTGATTTGATGATGGCGTCCTGTTTTCAAATCAATTTCCAGCAGGGCATATCGATCGCCTTTTTTCAACACTTTATAATGCAACTCCGCTTTTTTGGCACCCGGGGTTTCCCGTAAAAAAACCGTGGTTTTGTTATTCTTCGGATTTTTTTTCAAATAATGAATCAAGGTATCCTGCGTTTTTTCCGGAATGCCTTCGACCACCGCCCAATAGGTTTTTTTTATGCGGTGTGACTGAAGCATTTTATTGAGCCGGCTTAGGGCTTTGGATGTTTTGGCAAAGATAAGGGCACCGCTTGTAGGACGGTCCAAACGATGAACCACACCCAGAAAGACATTTCCGGGTTTTTGATATTTTCGTTTGATGTATTTCTTTATTTTATCCGGTAGCGATTCGTCTCCCGTGCGGTCGTTTTGCGAAATATCGCCGGGTTTTTTATTAACCACTATGAGGTGATTATCTTCATGAAGAATTTCAAGTTCAGTAGGATTCCGACTCATTGGGAAAGTCCCCTGATTTTACGTCTTGGCGATAGCGTTCGAAGGCGTCTTTCATATCGGTAAACAAATCGAGATAACGCCTCAGAAAACGAGGATTGAAATCTTTGGTCATGCCCAACATATCATGGGTAACCAATACTTGACCGTCCACATCAGGTCCCGCACCGATGCCGATCACGGGAATTTTTAATGATTCGGCCACTTTTTTTCCCAATTCGGCCGGAATTTTTTCAAGCACCAAAGCAAATACACCCAATTCTTCCAACAAATGGGCGTCTTCCACAAGTTTTTTGGCTTCGGCTTCTTCTTTGGCCCGAACGGTATAAGTGCCGAATTTATAAATGGACTGGGGAATCAATCCCAAATGCCCCATTACCGGAATACCGGCCGACAAAATTCTTTCGACGGATTCTTTTACTTCTCTACCGCCTTCAAGTTTTACGGCATGTCCGCCCGATTCTTTCATGATGCGTATGGCCGAGTCCAGTGCCCTTTTCGAATTGCCTTGATAAGTCCCGAAAGGCATATCCACCACCACCAACGCCCGGTCCACTCCTCGAACCACGGATTGTGCATGATAAATCATTTGGTCCAAAGTGATGGGAAGCGTCGTCTCGTGACCGGCCATCACATTCGAAGCGGAATCACCCACCAAAAGCACATCGATTTTGGCCGCATCCAATATGCGCGCCATGGTATAATCGTAAGCCGTGAGCATCGAAATTTTCTCGCCCCGGCACTTCATGTCATAAAGCACCTTGGTGGTGATTTTTTTATATTCTTTTTTGTCCATAAAATTTAGGTCAAAATGCCTTCGGCGATTTGTTTGAGTTTGGTTTTATCCAAAAGTTTGATCTTTTTGGCTTTGGTATAAATAATACCGTCTTTTTTCAAGGAAGATAATACGCGAATAACGGATTCAGAAGCAGTACCGATAATACTGGATAATTCTTCCCGCGATAAAGCAATGTTGATATTTCCTTCAATATCGGTACCGAAAATTTCTTCCAGTTGCAATAATGTTTCGGCTAATCTCTCCTTCACGGTGTGATTGGAAAGATTGGTAATAAACATATTGGCATGTTTCAAATCTTCACTCAACATCTTCATGATACGACGGGAAAAATTGGTATTCTCCAACATTTCTTCGAAAGCGGTTTTGGGAATAAAACAAGCGGTGATATCTTCAATGGCTTGAAAATTCAAACTGGCGGGCTCATTGCTGATTACCGAACGGTATCCAATCAAATTTCCCGATTTAACGAAACGGACGATCTGCTCCTTACCCATCGAATTATATCGTGTCATCTTGCCTTTACCCGACATGATGCAAAATATTCCGTTAATCATTTGTCCTTCGTTAATCAATGTATCTCCTTTACGGTAATGAACCACTTTTTTATACATTGCCAACCGGTCCAACTCCTCCGAACTCAATTCTTTGATGGCATTTAAATGACGAATTAAACATTGATTACAATTTCTCATTTTTGATGAATTTTATCATAACAAATATAATCATTTTTTTTTGTTTCCTGATATATCTCAGAATATCATAACTTTTTAAAAAACATGGCGCAAAAATACATTTTCTTTTTTTTTATTCATATTTAAATAAAATTTTTCAAAAGAATGCCGGTCAAAATTGTTTATTTTTTAATAATATATGGAAAAATTATTTTTTTATTGTCGAATTTCTATTGTACGTTTTAAATTAAAGCCGTTTGATTAACACCAAAGTATGCGTATGGTTGCCCGTGGACTTGTTGTATATGCCGTCGGGTTCCAAATCGTCCAAACGCACTTGCCCGTGGGCATGTATAATCCCATTGTCAAACCAAACTATTCCCACGTGATGGATATGCCCTTCATCATTGACGAAAAAAGCCAAATCACCAGGTTGGCGTTCATCGAAAGAAATCCGTTTGCCATGTTTGGCCTGTTGCGACGCATTCCGCGGCAAACGGTATCTGCCCGAGATTTTATAAACCATTTGAGTCAGGCCGGAACAATCGATTCCGAAAGGGGTCATGCCTCCCCATAAATACGGCGCGTGGCGATACCGGTCGATAAGCCGAAAAAAAATCTCATCGTCCACACGTCCCGCGCATACTTCCGTATCAATAAAATATTCGTCGTTATTCAAGCGGAAACTCTTTGAGTCGCTTCGGTATGCCGGCAGCCGGCTTCCCATGGGTAAATATTGCTTGGTGCCATCTTCGGTTTTGAAATAAGCAACAACGTCCGCTACATAAAAATCTGTAGCGGACAATAATTGGTCTGTTTGTTCGTCACTTATTTTGATGAAAGATTTTTCGTCAATCCATCCTTCGTATGCATCGAAATCGTTTCGAATGAACCGCCATTGGTTTCTTTTTTGTAAAATATCAAACGTATCGCCGAAAAGTAATTGGCTTTCCATTTCGCTGCGATCGTCGGGGTCGTGCCGCAAAGGCACTATCGAATTGATGATGAGTCCTTTTTGCATCAATCTTCGTTTTCAATAATCATGGCACTTGCGCCGCCGCCGCCGTTGCATATTCCCGCCGCTCCGTAACGGCCGCCGTATTGTTTGAGAATATTAACCAATGTCATGATAATCCGGGCACCGCTCACGCCGAGCGGATGTCCCAAAGATACCGCTCCGCCATGCACATTGGTGCGGTCGTGAGGCAAATTCATCAGTTTTTCATTGACCAAAGCCACTACCGAAAAGGCCTCGTTTACTTCGAAGAAATCAATGTCCTCCACGCTTAAGCCGGCTTTTTTCAATGCCTTGGGAACGGCTTTGGCGGGAGAAGTGGTAAACCATTTCGGATCTTGGGCCGCATCGGCATAGGAAAGAATTTTGGCCAAGGGTTTCAAGCCCAATTCTTCGGCTTTTTTTCGTGTCATAATGATTAAAGCGGCCCCGCCGTCATTAATGGTCGATGCATTGGCCGCCGTTACCGTTCCGTCCGGGGTGAATACGGGACGCAGGTTCGGAATTTTTTCGAATTTTACGTTTTTATATTCTTCATCTTCGGCAAAGATAACGGGGTCGCCTTTGCGTTGGGGAATTTCCACGGGTACCACTTCGTCTTTGAATCTGCCTTCCGCCCACGCTTTTGCGGCACGTTTGTACGATTCGATGGCATAAGCATCCTGTTCTTCGCGCGAAATGCCGTATTCCTTGGCACATAAATCCGCATATACGCCCATGTGCTTGCCCGAATAAGCATCGGTCAATCCGTCGAAAACAAGACCGTCTATGGCTTTGACATCACCGAGCTTGACTGCTTTGCGGGCTTGGAGATAGTGTGGTGCTGCAGACATGTTTTCCATGCCCCCCGCGACCATCACTTCCGCTTCACCGGCCTTGATATGATCCGCCGCCAACATAACCGATTTCATACCCGAGGCACATACCTTGTTAACGGTGGTGGCGGGTACGGTATCGGGAATGCCTGCATAAATGGCCGCTTGTCTGGCAGGTGCTTGTCCTACACCGGCTTGTAATACATTGCCCATAAATACTTCGTCGATGACTCCGGGAGAAAGATTAATTTTCTGCATGGCGCCTTTGATGGCTACCGCACCGAGCTTTGCCGCTTGGATTCCACTTAAACTGCCCAGAAAACTGCCTAAAGGGGTCCTCGCATACGAAACGATTACAATATCATTGGAATTTTTCATATCTTTTAATTTTAGTTCTTTACTTTATGTGCTGTTTTGATAGAGTTTGCAATATTCGCCATATGTTTTTTCTTGATTTTGGGTTTCAATGAGATGCCGTAATACCTACTATAAACTACTTTTCCCGTTTTCGCATTGACCACTTGAGTCGATCGATCGGTATTAATAAATACAAAACGCAAGTAATAAATATCCTCATCATTCAAAATCTTTTTGTCCAATTCATCGGGTGATATTATTTTATAAGGATACGGATAAGCGGACATAATTTCCCCGATTTCGGATTTACTCATAGGAATATTTTTCTTTTTAAATAATAATACATTCTCAAAAACATTTTGAGGTATATACAAAGTATCCGTTTTTAATCGGGACAAATCCTTTTCGGCCCATTCATCCGCGACAAATACGTCTTTACCCTGATCCAAATAATCGTTCACTTCTTGAAAATAATTTTTCAAATAACCCAAACGGTAATTATATATAACAGGTTTGTTATAAAGATAATCATATAAAATTTCAGATTTTTTTTGGAATTGCTTTGCCCTCACAATATTGCCAAATTCGGCAAAATATTTAACATCTTGCACCGAAAGAAAAATGTATGCTACCGGATCCGAATATTTATAAAAAATATTATTCAGTTGGCGGTAATAAGCATGAGGCGGTTCTTCACCTTCCTTGAGTTTTTTTCTCCATTTATTTTCCCATTTGGCTTTATGTTCTTTGAATTCTTTTTCTCTCAATACATAAAAACCGATTATTGGATTTATTCCTATTATCCCGTTATAATTATCTTTTATAACAAAATATGTTAAGCGTGCAAACGAATATTTTCCATCCAAATAATTGTCCATATTAAATGCCGGTTGATACACCACCCGGTAAGGCGTCACATGCCATGCTTTTTTCAGAATGCTGTCATATTGTTCGGGATTATATATATTGGATAAACTAAAAATAGTGGTGGTGTTCTTAAAGCGATTTAACAATTCCTCTTTCTGATGTTTACTAAGATTATTTAAAGGAATAAGTGTATGATGATATATAATCTTGGGCTTTAAAACGGACACCTGAGCCATACTTCCATAGGCGGATAGGACAAAGAGAATAACGATTTTATTTTTCATATTTTCTCAGCGTCTATTTTTCGGGATTTAAAATGATGGGCAATCCGTCTTTTCCACTGCCTATCACGATAACCTTCGAATTATTCGACTCGGCTAATTTCAATGTGGCCTCAATGCCTTTCCAGCGCAAAAGTTTATCGGAAATACCTTCGGTTACAATATGCTGGAAGTCCCGGATACCTTCCGCTTCAATTCTTTTCCGTTCAGCTTCTTTCTTTTCTTTTTGGAGCCGGAATTCATATTCGAGGGCTTCCTGTTGTTGTTTTAATTTACGTTCAATGGCATTTTTAATGGTTGGCGGAAGCGTCACGTCGCGAACCAAAACTTTATTGAGTTGCACAAATTGATTGCGAAGAATTTGTCTCGTTTCATCGAAAATTTCCTGTTGAATGGCTTCTCTTTTGCTGGAATAAATCTGTTCGGGCGTATAACGTCCCACAACGGCCCTTGTAGCCGACCGTACGGCCGGTTTCAACACATCTTCGATATAGTTGCGTCCGCGGTATTTATGCAGTTTTCCCAATTCGGAAACTTTCGGTTGAAACCATATACTGGCGTCCAAAGTGATGTCCAAACCGTCTTGCGAAAGCACTTTCATGGTTTCTTTCAATTCCTGTTGGCGAATGTTATATACATAAACCCGGTTCCAAGGAGCAATGATATGAACGCCTTCGGACAAGGGCGGTCTGATCGTATCCACTCCGCCGCCGAATGGCCGGAAAATCACGCCCGCTTCACCGGGACCGATGTTTACAATGGATGTAAGAACAAGAATAAATAATGCAATAGCAAGAAAAATGAGGCCTCCGGTTCCCAAGAATTTTTTTCTGGACGGGAAATCCACTTCCGTAAATCTTTTATTAAATTCGTTCATAGTGTGTTGTTTTTATAAGAATAATAAATTGATGTCTCTATATTCATAGCCGAACCATTCGGCCACGGTTTTTTCGGTTACGATTCCTTTATACACATATACGCCACTTCGCAATCCGGTTTCCACCGAAATGGCATTTTCAATACCTCCCAATTCGGCTATCCGGCGCAGGTAGGGCACAAAAATATTACTGAAAGCAATGGTGGCGGTTCGCGAATAACGCGAAGGAATGTTAGGCACCCCGTAATGAATTACATCGTGTTTAATGACTACCGGATTGGCATGACTGGTCAGTTCGGAAGTTTCCGATACACCGCCCCGGTCTATACTCACGTCTATCAACACGGATCCGGGCTTCATCATTTCCACCATATATTCCGTAATGACTACGGGCGTACGGATTTTTCCGCGAAGGGCCCCGATCACCACATCGGCTTGCGTCAGGGCGCGGGCTATATTGGTCGGTTGAAGGGTGGAGGTGAAAATGACACGTCCCACACTGGTTTGCAACCGGCGCAATTTGGAAAGCGAATTGTCGAATACTTTTACCGATGCGCCTAAACCCAATGCGGTTCGGGCGGCAAATTCACCTACCGTACCGGCTCCCAAAATGACCACTTCGGCCGGCGGAACGCCACTTAAATTTCCTAAAAGCAAATGCCGGCTGATTCCGGGTTTGCTCAACAATTCGGCCGCGATCAGGATGGAGGCCATCCCGGCAATTTCGCTTTGGGCCCGTACTACGGGAAACATACCATGTTGGTCGCGGATAAATTCAAAAGCAAGGGCGGTGATTTTTTTCTTCAACAAAGTATCGAAAAAGACTTTGTCTTGAATATTTAATTGTAAAGCCGATAGCAATACACTATTGGGCTTCATCATTTTCAATTCGTCATGGGTGGGCGGTTCGACCTTTAGAATAATATTATTACCGAATATTTTTTCACGGTCATACACAATTTCCGCACCGGCATCGGAATATTCCATATCCGAGTACAAAGCCCCTTCTCCGGCACCGGACTCCACCATAATTTTATGGCCGTGACTCACCAAGGTGGCTACGCCGTCGGGCGTGAGGCAAATACGTTTTTCCTGTAAATGGGTTTCCTTGGGAATGCCGATTTTCAATTCTCCTTTGCGGTGCAAAACGGCAAGGCGTTCTTCTTGTGGAATCAGGATATGTTTGGGATAATAGGGCTGCTTCATGAGTTTGAAATTTGAAGGATTCTCGAGGTATCTCCCGCCGGTTCGATACGGATTAAGGTATGCGGAACAGGCATGAATTCCCGTGCCCTTTCGGGCCATTCTATAAATACATATCTGGCTTGATCCAAATATTCTTCAAAACCGATATCCAAAAGTTCTTCCGGCGATTTCAACCGGTATAAATCAAAATGGTATAAAGGTTCGCCTTCATGCGTAAGGTATTCATTGACCAATGAAAACGTGGGTGACCCCAAAAATGCCTGCGGACTCAATTTCTCGATTAATTTGCCGATTAGAGTGGTTTTCCCTGCTCCCATCGGTGCTTCGAATAATACATAAGGATGTCGAATCATGGTGAGTAACTTGTCTGCGACAAGATCTATTTCCGGTAAATGATACAGGATCTTATGCATGAATTCCTTTTCCGTTAATCTATACAAAGTTAATGAAAAACGGGGAGATGTAGCCCAAGTCACCATGCCGCAAGGTGATTTGATTATACTTTTAATAAATTATGAGCCGTCCAAACTTCGAAAATCAAACTAATCAAATAAGTGGCGAGAAAATAAAACGTAACGCTTTTTAAACCGGCAGGCGCAAAAAAACCGACGAGAAAAGCAAAAAATAAACCCGACAGAATGATTTTTAATCCGCTCCAAATTAAAAACGAAAACAATATTTTACGGGAGTTGCGCAAGGAGACGACATACAAACTTATGACGAAAAATAAAAAAACGCTGGCATGAAATAGCGTAATGTAAAAATAGACACGGTGATCAAGGTCCGTAAAATAGGTCATCACCGGGTAGCCGGAGATAATCAATAGGATTCCGCCGACTGCGGGCAAAATTATTCTTTTGATTTTTGCCATCCGGAAATGCTTGAAAAAGTATAATACAAAGCGAGGAATACGCCGAGCAAACTCAGCAAAATGGTAAACCAAGGAATTTTTAAACCGATTTTTTTATCCACATAACGCCCTATCCATACACCCAGCCCGATAATGGCAGCCATTTCAAAGGCGATTCCCGAAAAAAAAGCGATTTGCCGTGCGAGTTTAGCGCGTTTTTTGTTTGCTTTCAACTTGAGAAGGTTTTACGGAAGTCATTTCGCAAGTGGCATTGAAAGTGGCTCCTTGCTCTACGGAGAGTTTTCCGGTTTTTACGGTTCCTTCTATTTTGGCGGTATTTTTAATGCTTAATAAATCTTTTACAATCAAATCACCCGACACCTCGCCCATAATTTCGGCATTGGCCGCCTTAATGGTGCCGTTTAGTCGTCCGGCGGGACCCACAACCAATTTGCCGGTGGTGGAAAAATTGCCTTCGAAATTTCCGTCTATTCTGAAATCTTCTTGCGAAACGATATCTCCTTTGATGCCGGTGGTTTCACCGAATCTGTTAGGTTGTTTGGATATTTGAGAACTGCCGTTTTTTTTCTTATCGGAAAACATATATGTTAATTTTTTGGGGGTTGCGGTTGGGTCTTGTTAAGTTGCAAATTTATGTATTTATTTCGAGACATAATGTAAGTTTCGGGCGTAGGGCATTTTTTTTCTTTTAATTTTTCTAACACATATCCGGCCGATTCTTTGCTCAGATAATTCCCGCTGATTAAAAATACGATGCTGTCATTGAATCTGTCGGTAAAGAAATATTTCGAATGTGCTTCCTGTTCTTCGAAAATTTGAGTCAAACATTGTTTTAATGCACCCATGCCCGTGGTGTCGCGATAAATATGAACCAAGTAATACGGAAACTCGTCCTTGGGTTTGTCGTATTTGATTTTCAGGATTTTCAGTTTTTTAATTAAATTTTCGGCATGTGAGGCATAATCGGTGTCGGGATGTAACTTGATTAATCGCTCCAATTCGGCGATATAACTGTCGATGCCTTGCAATTTGCCCTTGATTTTGGCCGAAAGAAGCAAAAGTTTGGGTGCGGAAGGATGGTCTTTGAATTTTTCATAGGCATTTTGCGCTTTGGCTAATGCGTCGCTCCATTTTCCTTGTTCAAAGAGATTATATGCCTCCTTGTATGCTTCCAGAAATTCTTTGGACGAAACCACTTCGGCTTCGGCGGGATTTTGAATAAATTTAGTGTAGGGACTTTCCGGAAACCGCGTTTCCATAATTTTTTGGATACGTTCCGCTTCTTCCTTGCGATTAGTCTTTGTATAAATTTTATATAAGTTATAATACGCTTGTGATTCCTGCTCTTTGGTGGGATGGGAATCCAATACCGTTTGAAGATTTTTTTCAGCCAAGCCGTATTCGCGGAATTTATCATTGGCATAATTCATGCCCAAATATAAATGGGCTTTGACAATCAGGTTTTTGATGCTGTCAATTTGTTTTTGGGTTCGGGGCAGCTGATTAAGGTAAAATTCCACGCTCAAGCTATCGTTTTCCACGCGGGCGAGCGTGTCGGCTGCGCTTTCTTGTTTTTCGGCTTCTTCTTCCGGCCGTGCCGTACCGTATTTATTGGTCAATCGCCAGAGGTCTTCAAGCCGTCTTTCGCCCCACTGTTTTTTGAATAAGGCCTTGCCTGCTTCCACTTGGCTTTCGTTATAGAAATAAAAAGTTCCGCCCGCTTGTTCTTGCGTGGCTTTTAATTCTTCTTCTTTCTTTTTTCGAAGGGCGGCTATATAGGCCTTGATTTTTTTAATTTGTTGAGAACTGTCCAATTTGATAAAACGCAAAATACTGTCGTTGTGCCGGATGGTTTCTTCCCATTTGACAATTTGATCAATGCTTCTGCGCCGTTGAGACACCAATAAATAGTCCAATGTATTTTTGTCCATCACCGTCAGCATGCTGTCCAAATATTTTCCGGTGTTCAAATAATTTTTCTTGTTCCAATAAATTTCGGCCATTTTACTGTAAGCCAACCTTTTAAGCGATTTATTCGAAGAACGGGCCGCTTGCGTATAATTCCGGATGGCGCCCGCCGTATCATGACGGACCTCAAGGATTTCGGCTTTGTGAAAATGGATATCCGAAAAAAATTTGTTGTAATAATAATTTTTCAACTGGGCATCAAGTTTTTTTAAACTTTTTTCATGCGTCAAAGTGTCTTCTTTGGTCAGGTGCATGCGATACCATTGGGTATGCAAAATGAATTTTTCCGGTGATTTATGTTTTAAAATCAAATCCGTCATCATCAACGCGGAGTCCTTGCGGAAGAGTTTTTCCCAAACTTGAGCGGCTTTAAAAGCCAAGGTATGTTGTAAATCACGGCTTTTGGCCGTACGGGCCGCTTTGGTCAAATAATAGGCCACGGTATCGGTGGGCTCGTCTTCCCGGAAACTTTCCGAAATAAAAGCATAAGCCCATGCTTTGGTATCGGGTTTGGTGTCGGGTGTTTCGGCGATTTGAAGTAATTTATAACGTGCCAAGCGTGTATTGCCCAATTTTAATAAAGTTTTGGCGCGCCAAAGAAGTAATTCGTTGCGCAGATTGGTGTCGTAATAATTATCCAAAGCGTAATTAAAAGCATCCATTGCGGCCAGATAGCGTTGGTCGTAATACCGGCTCATGCCCAGCAGCAACATGGCTTCGTCCATTTTAGGATTTCGTTCCACGCCTCTAATTTCCATGCTGTGTTTTTGAACGGCTTTGGTGGCCTTTTCTTCGGCTTTGGAAATATAATTGGATTTGGACTGTCCCGGCAAGTAAATTTTATCATCAAACTCGATGCCTTCGAGCGAAAGTTCACGGTAAAAATCGGTTTCGTTCTTTTGCTTCAATTCATCGACGGCTTTTTCTAAATTTTCTCTCGAGTTAAACAGGATATTATATTCGGACGTCAAGGCATGATAATTCCTGCTCAGCATTGTCGATCGATTGGTGGAGCATGAAAATATGAATGCAAAAAAGATGAATAAAAGAAATAAGAATCCGTTTTTTTTCATGTTTTTTTAACTCGGGACTAAATATTACAACGTTTCAGATTTTAATTTAGTGCAATTTTCAAAGAAAATCCAAAATATACAAATCATTCATAAGACTTTAGCGTTAATTCCAAAAGTTTAAGTTTAAGTAAGTATTCGTACTTGGCATTGATATAATTGGTTTCGGCTTGGATTTTTCGCGATTTGATATTTTCCAATTCGTAGGGACTAATCAGTCCGGCCTTCAGTTTTTCCTGCGCATAACGATAAGCAATTTCCGCCGCTTCTTTGCTTTTTAAGGCGGCTCGTTCTTTTTCGCGTGCATTGGTCGCATCGGCATGTAATTGATATATTCTGTGGCGCAATTCTTTGACTTGCTGACGAATCCTCATATCCGCCTTTTCCACTTCTATTTCGGCTTTCTGTACCCGCCGCCTGACCTGAAAGCGGTTAAACAGAGGGAAATTAATACTGAATCCGAAGGCCGTTCCGCTAAAATTTTTCAATTGCGTAAAATACGGGTCGGGCGGTCCTGTGACAGGACGAAAATTCGGTGCCAATACATTTTCGTGCGTGGTTTCCGTCATGCCTATAACCCGGTAGGGTTGGTCGGGGTCGAGTTCCATCCCGATTATTTTTTCCCGGTTCATATAGCGTGAATTCCAACTCAAGAAAAACGAAACGGAAGGATAATAAGCACTCTTGGTGAATTTCAATTGTTTTTTAAGCAGGTTTTTTTGCGAAACGCTTATTAAATATTCGGGCATTTTGGTAATATGTTCTTCGAATAATAATTCCGCATTCTTTAAAAGCAGGGCTTCGTTTACGGGAAAATGATCCGGATCGGTATCGATATCAAAATTTTTTACTTCGTCCAATTCCAAAAGCCGGGCAAGGTGCATCAGCGATAAATTCAAATCGTTTTTTGTCCGGATCCAATTAAAATAATCCTGTGCGGCTTGGGCCTCCATGTCTTTCAAGTCGCTTTGCGGCCGCACTCCCGACGAAACCAATTCTTTCATTTTTTTGACTTGGGCCAATCCGGCTTCCCACTGGCTTTCGGCGGCCCGAAGGGCTTCATGACTCATCAAGACTTGCAAATAGGCATTGGTAATATTGATTTCGATTTCTTTTTGCTTGTTCCTAAAACGATACTTGCTTAGCCATGAATTGGACTGGGCCAATTGCTTATTGAAATGCAAACCGAATCCTTGAAACAAGGGCATGTCGGCATTTAACCTGACCGTATTTCCGAAAACCGTTTGATTTTCCAAAATACCCGTAGTTAAATTTTGTGTGAGTCCGTAATTCCAATAGGCCGAACTTCCGGCATTAATGGCGGGAAGGACCTGTTCTTTGGCATTTTTATAATCGATTTCGGCTAATTTCACGTCCAATTCGGCTTGTTTTAAACTCAAATTATTCTCCCGGGCATAATTCAAGCATTTTTCAAGCGACCAACGGGTTTGGGCCAAGCCCGTAAGCGAAAAAAACAATAGAATGATTAAAAACCGAAACCTCATAAAATTTTACTTTTATACTAAAACTTACACGAAAGTTACAAAATAATCCATTTATAAAGTAAAATAATTAAAATGAATGAACTTTTTTAGTAACTTAGTATGATGAAAATTAAATTGGAAATTATCCATTCGGTTAAACTGAAAAAAATTTTTGTTATGAAACACATTTATTTTTTTCTCTCGCTTTTTTTATCGACTTTGGCTTACGGCCAAGCCACCGATCTTTACTTCAGCATGTACGGTGAAGGTAGCAGTAATAATAAATTCCTCGAAATTTATAATGGCACCGGATCAGATATGGATTTAAGTATTTATAAGGTGGAATTGTACACCAATGGTGATACGACGGTCACCCATTCTTTGTCCTTGAGCGGTACCTTACCGGCCGGCGATGTGTATGTAATCGCCCATGCCAGTGCCGATCAGACCATATTAAACGCCGCCGACACCACGCATACGGTATGTTATTTTAATGGCGACGATGCCATTGTGTTAAAAAAGAATGATAATCCTTTGGATGTAATAGGGGTAGTAGGCGAACGGCCCAGCTCAGGCGGTTGGGATGTAGCCGGTGTGGCTCATGCCACCAAAGACCATACGCTTGTGCGTAAGCCCACCGTATGTAGTCCTACTACCGACTGGAGCGCTTCGGCCGGAACCGACGAAAACAGTTCGCAATGGAATGTTTTGGCTCGCGACGGCGGATGGGACCAATTGGGTTCGCATAACGGTTGCTCCAATGCGCCGACCTTGCTAATTACTTCTCCGTCGAATAATCAGGTATTCAGTCCGGAAACCACCGCGGTGGATGTGGAATTTCAAGTAACTAATTTCACTGTGGCCCAATCGGGCGGTGACGGATATATTGTCTATACGGTGGACGGCGGCACACCACAGGACAAATACAATACCGATCCCATTCATCTCACGGGACTCACGCAAGGCACACATACGGTGGAATTGGAATTGGTGGACAACAACGGCCATTCACTCAATCCCGCCGTAACCGATGAGGTGAGTTTTATTATCGCATCCTATACGCAGGTTGCCAATTTAACCGATTTGCGAGCCGGCACCCTTGGAGATTATTATGAAATCACAGGCGAGGTCATTCTTACGGCCGGTGAAAAATTCAGCAGTTATTTAAAAGCATTTGTCCAAGATGCCAATGCCGGTATTATGATTTATGACCGCCACGATGTCATTGACCCAACCCAATATTCTATTTATGACGGCATCACGGGACTCAAAGGTAAACTGACCGAATACAGAGGCACGTTGGAACTTATTCCGACGGTCGATCCGGGACCGAGTTCTTCCGGCAATACCGTGACTCCCCAGACAGTTACTTTGTCAGATTATAAAAATAATCGCGAAGATTACGAATCGGAATTAATTAAGATTGTTTCCGTACAAATCGATCCGGATAATGACACGCAATTTCAGTTGAACCATAATTACGATTTATACGATGCCAATGATACCATTGTTTTACGAGTTATATTTACGGCTTTGGAAGGCAAAACCATCCCTACTGACGCATTGGATGTAACGGGAATCGGAGGGGAATACCGTGGAAATTCGCAAATTTATCCGCGCGACGAAAACGATTTGGAACAAGCCCAATCCATTATAAAAAACGAAATTCCGGGTCTTCGGGTTTATCCTAATCCCGTGACGAACGGCGTAGTATTTATTCAAACGCCTGACAATGAAGCCAAAAAAGTGGAAATTATCGCTATTTCGGGAAAAACCGTTTATTCCGCCACGCTCGATGCCAACGGAAAAATACGGATTTCTTTAGAACCGGGAGTGTATATGATAAAAGTTATTGAACGCAACAAAACGGGTATGGCCAAGTTGTTAATACGTTGAAACGATTTAATCGAATTTTTCCATCAAGAGACCCCCGGCAAGGCGGTCTCTTTTTTTAATGATTTAATTAAATTACTTACTATTTAATAAAAAGAGGGGAAGATAAAAATTCCCCTCTTAAGTAACTTGCGATATAAGTACATGTCAAGCGATATCCATAGCACTTTCCGGTTTTTCTTCCATCAAGCGAATATTTTCGGCCTTTTGCGGCAAGGTTACAATTTTTGTTTTGCTCACTACTCTTTCAGGCAAGTGAATTTCTTTTCCCCTTACATGAATGACGGTAGGTTTAATGGTCATTTTGTAACTTATTTTGATGCCATAAACTTTGTTTCCGAATCTATTTTTGAAACAACTCGGGCCTTCCATTTGGATATCAAAAGCATCGGCGGGGAAATAAATTCGTTTGGCATAATCACGTTTTCTACCGGGATGATAATATACCAACCATAATACTTTGGCTTTCCCTTTGTATTTTACTTCGGTGGGAATGTAAGTTTCGGCCTTTTTTTCTTCTTTTAATAAACTTTCGACGAATTCTTCCGTATTACCGAAATCTTCTTCACTTTTGCTTTCATAATAACGGTCCCAACCGTTTACCGATGCCACCATATTGGCAAGGGTTACCGAACGTTCTTTTTCCGCATTAATTAATTTGTCAATCAATTGACGCATTTTTTTATCGAAGTGGGATTTGAAACTTTCCAAATAGGGCAATGCCGAGAGCAAATCCACGCTTACTTTCAGTTTATCCAAACAAGCCACATTTTCACAAAGCACCATGGCTTTTCGTATTTCACAAAAACTTTTGCGTAAATCTTCCAAAATAGTGGCATCTTGTTTTAGAGTAAATAAAGATGAAGTAAGTTCTTCGATGACTTGTGAAGGAATTTTCTTTAATTCGTCTTCCACATCGATTTCTTTTTTCCAAGGGTCGTAATGTTTATCGAAACCTTTGGATTTAGCCACATAATTGGCGGTTTTAACCGTTACGCGGTTTTCTTCAATGGCTACTTGTCTTAATTCGTCAATTTGGTCTTTGAATTTCTTTTTCCAGAAAGGCGAATAAGTTAGTGTGCACAAATAATCGCTCCGTTTTTTTAAATCGGTAAGTTGCGCGGCATTTCTAACCGCCAGCATTTCGTCGCGGATAATACAGTTTATTCTTCTGATATCATCAACGCTTTCTACTTTTCCGTAAATTCTTCCCATAATTGTAACTTTTAATTTTAAATAAAGTTACAATAAAATTTAAGGGATGTCAATGTTTTAAGATTGTTTTTTGAAAAATCGCACGATTTTAATTGAAATACGGAGGAATCGCCTGATTATTTAAGTTTCTTACATGACATTTTCTTTTTAATTTTTTTCGGAACCGCGTCCTTATGGACCATAATCATAGTGGTTTTGTATTTAAAATAAGGATAGGAAGCAAAGAAATACCCGTTCAAATCATTCGTATCGCCCCAGGAATTTTTGACTATAAAATATTTTTTTCCGGTTTGGTCTTTTACGATACCTACTATGTGCATGCCGTGATCGTCGGTAGTAAGTTTACGTTCAAAGGCATCCTGCCGCATTTCCTGCGTTACTTCCACTTCTTTTACAGGTTGCATGAATCCATTAGGTACTTTTTCTCCTTTGATAAGGAGGAATTTTTCTTTGGATTTTCTGTCGGAGACCGTTCGTTCATCTTCAGGTACAATGGCCAATCCGTTACGGTGTGAAAAACCTTTTTCGGACACATCACTTCCCCAGGCCACGGTATATCCGTTCATGATGGCGTGTTCGGCAATTTCCGTTAATTCATCCACTTTGACGTTAAATGCTTGTTCGAAATTCCAATTATCCGGAATTTCCAAAGCAAACCAAGTATAAAACGGATGATGGGTAAAGGATGTAAATTCCACATAATCATCGGGATTAATTTCAAGATATTGCATGAAAGAAATCGGAGTAAAGGTTTTGCCGAAAATTTCAAATTTTAAATCTTCGGTATTTTCGGGTACATTTCCCAGATAAGCGTTTAACACGCCTTTAAATGCCGGAAGCCATGCGGTGGTCAGTTTTCTTCCCTGTGGCTTTTTGTTCAATGCTTCAAGCATGGATTTTAAAACGGCGTGTAATTCGCTATGATTATGTTTATTTTCTCCGTATGCCAAACCGGGATAAACATGTTCGGGTACCAAGCCATGGTTTCTGATTACCCAAGGGATGTCATGAAACAGTCCACCCTGACCGAAATTATTATGTCCGTCTCGACGCAAATAATTTTGGGCTTTGCCCACATAAGCGTTGCGAGCTATCCACATTTCCGAAAGATTTACTTGCGGCTTCCCTTTTCGCAATGCTTCGGACTCTAAAAACGACATGGTGGAAAAACTCCAACATGTTCCGGTGCGATATTGATTTTTCACCGGCGTTACATCCAATTGTTTTACAATAGTAAATTGATACTCACTACCTTCCTGATTGGTGAGATTTTGTTTTTCGAAAGGTTTTTGAGCGAGCGAACTAAATGTAAAAGAGACAACTACAAAATAGAAGATTAATTTTTTCATGACTGGGATTTTATCATTTTTTATCAAATATACACAAATTTTATCCATCAAATCAAAAAAAAATAAAACAAAAATTTGAAATTATTATTTTTTAAATTTTTCTATCCGAAAAGGATATTATGTCGGATTGCCATGTACTCATTCGAACCTTTGACCGGAAAATAATGGATAAAAAAATTGCTATCTTTGGATAATGCGATGGGAAAGTTTTATCGGAAAAATTCCGGAATTGACACACTACGTTCCCGACCGGAAAAAAGGGTCGGAACAAGGTAAAATTTTGCCCTATCGTGACGAATTACTCCGGCGATTTCCGGACATAAAATACCGGCCGGCGGCCGTATTGATTTTGTTTTATCCCGATTTATCCGGAAATGTACACACGGTTTTGATCGAGCGCAATTGGTATGACGGCGTACACTCGGGACAAATTGCCTTTCCCGGCGGAAAAGCCGAACCGCATGATAAAAATTTACAACAGACGGCTTTACGCGAAACCGAAGAAGAATTGGGTGTGCCGGCTAAAAATATGGAAATAATTTGTCCATTAAACCGTGTAAAAATTCCCGTAAGCGGTTTTGAAGTAACTCCCTTTTTGGCATATACCGAAAAACGCCCTTCGTTTGTGCCCGATCCGGCGGAAGTGCGAAACATATTGGAAGTACCGGTCGATTATTTGCTTCAAACTCCGTGGCAAGTCGAAGAGCGTTTGTTTGAGGAAAAATTTTATACCGTTTATTTTTTGCCCTTAAAAAATTATAAAATCTGGGGCGCTACGGCCATGGTAATCGCCGAACTACGGGATATATTTAAACATCATGCGGATTTTTAGTAATTTTGTTATTTACAAACGATGAATATTGATTATGGGTTGGTTTAAAAAAGACGTTTTCGGTTATTATATTTTTCTGAAAAAGATATTGATTTTTATATTGGGCATCATATCTCACAGGCGTTACCACGGGTTTAATAAATTAAAAGTCGAAGGAATGGATATTTTACGTATCCTTCCCGACGATCAAGTATTGTTTATTTCGAATCACCAAACTTATTTTGCCGATGTGGCGGCCATGTTACATGTGTTCAATGCGGCACTTAACGGTCAAAACGATTTATCGCATCCGTTAAAATATCTTACGAATATCAAACATAATATTTATTATGTGGCGGCCAAGGAAACCATGGAATCCAATTGGTTGGCCAAAATGTTCAAACTGGTGGGTGCTATTACCGTGGAACGCACTTGGCGCCATGCGGGAAAATCCGTCAAACGTCCCGTAAAATTCAAAGATATTTCCAATATCTCCAAAGCCATACAAAACGGATGGGTCATTACCTTTCCGCAAGGCACCACGCGGCCGTTCAAACCTATTCGCAAGGGAACGGCCCATATTATTAAGGAAAACAAACCTATTGTTATTCCGATTGTTATCGACGGTTTTCGTCGCGCCTTCGACCGGAAGGGCTTGCAAATCAAAAAACGCGGCATTCTGCAAACCATGGTAATCAAACCGCCCCTTCCTATTGATTATGAGAATGATACGATTGACGATATTGTAGAAAAAATCGAATACGCCATCGAACAACATCCCGATATGATTAAAGTCTTGCCAAAAGAAGAATTGGAAGAAATGCAAAAATTGGATAAAGAACGTAAGTTTTGGAAATACTAATGGACTTTTACTTTTACGTTACTTTTACTTAGGAAATGAGGAATTTCAGGAATTATAAAATTTGGCAAGAAAGTTTGGATTTGGTGACGGATGTGTATAAACTTATTGCATTATTTCCGCCTGAGGAAAAATACGGCTTGCGTTCACAAATTTCCCGTACGGCTGTATCCGTTCCTTCCAATATCGCCGAAGGAAGCTCAAGAAATAGTGAACACGAATTTATTCGTTATTTGGAAATTGCCATAGGTTCTGCTTTTGAATTTGAAACACAATTATTGATTGCTCAAAAATTAAATCTTATCCGGGACGAATTAGTGAATGATATTTTGGAAAAATTGAACCATATTCAAAAACAAATTCAAAATTTGATTATTTCCATCAAAATAAACCAATCGAAAAATTAGTAAAGGTAAAAGTGAAAGCGAAAGTTTCAATATGAAAATAATCTGCATAGGCCGCAATTACGCCAAACATATAGAAGAGCTCCGGAACGAACGCCCGAAGGAGCCGGTGATTTTTATGAAGCCGGACAGTGCGGTAGTGCCTAAGGGTAATCCGTTGTTTTTACCGGATTTTTCGGATGAGGTGCACTACGAAACCGAATTGGTGCTGCGTATCAACCGTTTGGGGAAACATATTCCCGTCGAAAAAGCCCATCAATATTACGACGCCATAGGATTGGGAATTGACGTGACCGCCCGGGATGTGCAGCGGCAATTGAAAGCCAAAGGACTGCCCTGGGAAAAAGCCAAAGCGTTCGATTTTTCGGCCGTGGTGAGCCGGGAATTTATTCCCGTGGATGCATTCGACGACTTGAATGACATTGATTTCTCGTTGAAAATCAACGGTAAAGCCGTACAACAAGGCAATAGCGAACACATGCTTTGGAAGTTTGACGAATTGGTGGCGTATGTGTCGAAATTTTTTACCTTGCGCACGGGCGATTTAATTTTTACCGGGACGCCCGAAGGCGTGGGACGTCTGGAGCGGGACATGATCCTGGAAGGTTTTATCGGAGATAAAAGCATGTTTAAAATAAGAGTAAAATGAAAGCAGGCATACTTACCATAGGCGACGAAATCCTCATAGGACAGGTGATCAATACCAATGCCGCTTGGTTGGGCAAACAACTGACGGACTTGGGCTTTGACGTATATTGGATGCTGACGGTGGGCGACTCACCCGAAGCCATTACCGACGGGCTGAAAACCATTTCGGAGCGAACGGACCTTATCATTTCCACCGGCGGACTGGGCCCTACGCGCGATGACCTGACCAGGGAAACCATCGCCAAATTTTTCGGCAGAAAACTCGTCTATAAAAAAGAAATCGAGGAGCATATCAAAAAATTGTTCGCGCGGATGAATTATCCTTTTACCGAAAATAACAAATCCCAAGCCATGGTACCCGAAGGGACCAAAATCCTGTGGAACTACTACGGAACCGCACCCGGCATGTGGATTGAACATGAAGGAAAAATTTACGTTTTCCTGCCGGGCGTCCCGTTTGAGATGAAACATATTTTTAAGGAATATTTAGAACCCGAACTCAAAAAACGCTTTAAATTACCCGTATTGGTGCGCAAAACCGTTTCGGTGTTCGGAATAGGAGAGAGCCTGCTCGCCGACCGCTTGAAGGAATGGGAAGCCCAATTACCGCCCGAATTGCATTTGGCCTATTTACCGTCGCCCAAGCGGATACGCTTGCGTTTGTCGGCGAAAACCTATGAGCCGGAACGTATAAAAAAACTCATCGACGAGCAGTTCGAAAAACTCAAACAATACATTCCCGACCTGACCGTCAGCATGGAGCATGAAGATTTGGTTTACGAAGTGCACGAGGCATTCAAAAAAGCCGGCAAGACTTTGTCCGTTGCCGAAAGTTTGACCGGAGGACACATTATGTCCGGATTGGTGGATTTGGCCGGTGCTTCCGTATTTTTTAAAGGCGGTATGGTAACCTATGCCACCGAGAGCAAAATTAAGGTTTTGGGCGTTCCCGCCGAAATCATTGAAAAATATTCCGTGGTCAGCGCCGAAACCGCCAAGGAAATGGCCCGGCGCATACGGGAAAAATTCCAAACCGATTTAGCCGTCGCTACCACCGGGATTGCCGGGCCGGATAAAGGCGATGCCGATGCCGAATTAGGAACCGTATATATTGCTGTTGCTACTGAAAATTCCGTAGAAGCTCATAAATTTCTTTTCGGACAACCGAGGGAAAAAGTTATTCAACGGGCGGTTTCGAAAGCATATGAATTGCTTGTAAAAATAGCCCGAAATTTATAGAAAAATAGAAAAACCGAGATTTTAATACAAGCCGTTTTTTAAGGCGGATATTACTTGATACGAAAGTTGCTGTTTAGAATTATTCTAAATAATAATTGTTTTGTATATTTGTTTCGGGAAATTCAAAATTCAATGAAACTAATTGAACTAAGACCTGATTGTGAGGCATATATAACATCACTGAGAGACGTTCCGGTTAAAATGTTAGAAATGGGAGTTTTGGAAGGAAGTAAAATTAAACTTCTAAAGGCAAGCCCATTACAACAAATGTTATTGCTTCAATTACATGGAAATCGTATTGCCTTACCACAAGAATTAGCCGAAAAAATTGAAATTGAACCTTTGCCGGATCAAGACAATTTATATTGTCGTAAATTGAAAAAATGAAAAATTCATATAAATTATTATTGGTAGGAAACTCGAATGTAGGTAAATCCACTTTATTTAATATACTTACCGGATTGCACAGGCAGACAAGCAATTATCCCGGTACTACGGTAGCCGAATCGACCGGTTATTTTAAACTTCCCGACGGCACCGGAATTCAACTTATCGATTTGCCCGGCACGGAAACCCTTTATCCCCATTCGATGGATGAAGAAGTTACACGCCAAGAAATAATGTCGTATCCGGGGGGCTATGACGGGATTATTTATGTGGCCGATGTGGACAGTTTGAAGAAAAATTTGTTGTTGCTTACTCAAATTATTGATTTAAAAATACCCGTTTTGTTGATTATTAATAAGGCCGATAAAATGGCATCCAAAGCCATTGAAATCGATACGGACGGCTTGGAGAAGTATTTGGGTATTCCCGTTTTTTTATTTGGAAAAAAACCATACGATCGAAAGGAGGAATTATTGAAGAAAATTCAAGAATTTGTACACCTGCGCAAACCGCCTGCCACCGCATTTTTTCCTTCATTGCGCTTAATGGAAACTTTTCCGGAATTAAAAAAATATCACATCCGTGACTATCGCGACTTGGTAAAATTACTCACGGAAAAAAATATACGGGAGTCAAAGGAAATTATAAAGAAAGAAATTATTCGCCGCTATCAACTTATCAACCGTTTTTTTTCGCGGATTTACAAGCGTCGTCCGCTTAAGCGCAAGGATATTACCGGCCTGCTCGATCGCGTTTTATTGCATCCGTTTTGGGGATATGTGGTTTTCTTTCTAATCATGTTTTTGTTGTTTCAGTCCGTGTATCAATTGGCGGAATATCCGATGAATTATATCGATGGATTATATCATAAACTATCTTTATTTCTGCTTGATAAATTGCCCGCAAACATGTTTACCGACTTGATTGTCAACGGTTTATTAAGTGGTATTTTCGGTGTTTTGATTTTTGTGCCGCAAATTGCGTTTTTGTTTTTGTTTATTATTCTAATGGAAAAAACCGGCTATATGAGCCGGGTAGTTTACTTGACCGACCGGTGGATGAAACCTTTCGGGATGAGTGGCAAAAGTTTGGTGCCGTTAATTTCCGGTACGGCATGTGCGGTTCCCGCCATTTTGGCGACCCGTTCCATCGAAAGCCGTCGCGAACGGCTCATTACGCTTTTGAGCATTCCGTTTACCACTTGTTCGGCGCGCTTGCCGGTCTATACCATCATCATTGCATTGATTATACCCGAAAAAACAATTTGGGGATTGATCGGCTTAAAGGGTTTGACATTATTTTTATTATACGTGCTGGGTTTTGCTTCCGCTTTGTTTGCGGCGTGGTTACTTCATCAATTTATAGAAAAACGTTCCGCATCGCATCTCATTATGTTGATGCCCGATTATCATTTGCCTTCGTTTCGCGAATGGATTTTCGATTGGTTGGACAAATTGCGGTCTTTTGTTTTCGGAGCCGGAAAAATTATAGTGGCATTCTCGGTAATTTTATGGTTTTTGGGAACGCACGGATGGCAGAATAACCAAGGAGAAATGAAAGGCGTTGCTTATCCGGTTTCGTTGGAAAAGTCTTATTTGGGACAATTCGGACGGATAATCGAGCCCGTTTTCAAACCCTTGGGTTTCGATTGGAAAATTGACATTGCCGTTTTGAGTTCATTTGCCGCAAGAGAAATCTTTATTTCGACCTTGGCAACCATCTATTCGGTGGAAGACGACCAACCGGAAAAAATCGTGGACAGGTTACGCAAGGAAAAATATGCCGACGGCCGGCCCGTGTTTGATTTTGCAACCGGCATTGCCATTCTTTTATTTTATGCCTTTGCTTTGCAATGCATGAGCACGCTTGCTGTGATTAAGCAAGAAACCGGAGATTGGAAATATGCCTTGGGTGCCTTTGTGCTAATGACCGGTTCGGCTTATGTGGTATCATTTATTGCTTATGCCCTTTTAAATTGAGACGAATGATACAATTGTTCACTTATTCGGTAGTTATTTTATCATTTTTTTATTTAATGAAGATTATTTTTTCAAAACCGCACCATACTTGTAGCAAGTGTAATTATAAAAGATAAATTTTTACGACAGCCATATAACCGCAAGGTATGGTTTTTTCTATTCGAATATACCGCTGCACTTTATGCGCTAAATCCTTTAAGAATAACGTTTTATGTTTGAAAAAAGAAAAGATTGATTTGGTTTTCATATCTAATTTTTCCTTTTTTATTTTTGGAATAAATTTTATTTAGAAACATTCTAAATTAACGGCCTCATTTTCTGATAATTGTTATTTTTTGGATATGAATTTATATATTTGCGTGTTTTATTTTTTTAATATCAGGAAAATTAATGCACCACATATGAAAAATAATATGTTTAGTCGAAGGAAGAGCATGATTTTCATGCTTGTTGCTTTTCTTTTTATGTTAAGCGGTTTCGCAACCCTCTCTGCGCAAGAATCTGCAAAATCTCCTGAAAAAAAGACCGTTCAAGCCGAAAAATCTTCGTCCGCATCGGCATCTTCTTCCGAAGATCGTCCATATGATGTGATAGATGAAGAATTTCGACATATCGGTCCGGGTTTCGGAGGGATGAACGCTATTCCCTTTTGGGTAGCATTGGTGGTATTTTTGTTGGCGATGGGAGGATTGATAAAAGGCAAAAACAAATTGATCAAAGGCATTTCCGGCTTAGTGGCTTTGGTTGCTTTCGGCGTAATTGCCTACATCACTTATTGGGAAGCCCGTTCATTGGGCCGTCAGCAAGGTTATGCGCCGGTTCAGCCCATTTGGTTTTCTCACAAGGTTCATGCCACTCAGAACAATATTGATTGTGAGTACTGCCATTCCGATGCACGCAGTAGCCGGCATGCCGGTATTCCGTCGTTGAATGTATGTTTGAATTGCCACAGTATGGTAAAGGAAGGAAAAATTTCCGGAAAAAAGGAAATATCCAAAATTTATCAACATTTGGATCAAAAGAAACCCATTGAGTGGATTAAAGTTCACAATCTCCCCGATCATGTTTATTTTAACCATGCGCAACACGTGCAAGCGGGAAAAGTGGCATGCCAGGAATGTCACGGACCGGTGGAACGTATGAACCGGGTGGTGGAATATACCGAGTTAAGTATGAAATTCTGTTTGGATTGCCACAGAGAACGTGAAATTATTACGGACAATCAGTATTATGCGCTGTATAAATTTCATTTGAATCCGGGCGAAAAACCCAAAGTAAAAGATATCGGAGGTCAAGATTGTTCATCCTGTCACTATTAATAAAAAAGTAAGGTAAACATGAAAAAATATTGGAGAAGTTTAGAAGAGTATGACATCGTTCGTCAAGGAAATATGCCCGAACCGACGGAAGAATTTTCAACAGAGGGCTTGACGGCGGACGAAATAAAAAATAAATACAAAGCCAACAGAAGGGATTTCCTGAAATTGTTGGGATTTTCGACGGCTTATGCCGTAGCGGCCACCAGTTGTCAGCAACCGGTGCGTAAGGCCATACCCTATTTGGTGCGGCCGGAAAACGTAACGCCCGGTGTGGCCAATTACTATTCCACCGTGATGAACGACGGTTATACTTTCGGAAGTTTATTGCTAAAAGTACGCGACGGCCGTCCCATTAAGGTAGAGCCGAACGATTTGGCCGATTATCCCGGCACAAATGCCATTATGCAAGCCGGAATTTTAGATTTATACGATACCGCGCGCTTGCAATATTCCAGCAAGAAAGGTAATGAAATATCTTGGGATAAGGCCGTATCGGAAATCAAAGCCAAATTGGACGAATTGAATGCGGCCGGCGAAAAAGTTTACTTAATCGCATCGACGGTAAACAGTCCTTCGTTCAAAAAATTATTGATAGGTTTTGTGGAAAAATATCCCAACGTGGAAATCGTTTATGCCGATCCGGTGGATTATAGTGCCATCAAAGAAGCATATAAAAATCTGACCGGAAAGGAAATCATTCCGTCATTCCGCTTTGACAAAGCCAAAGTAATCGTAGGAATTAATGCCGATTTTCTGGGTACTTGGTTATCGCCGGTGGAATTTTCGGCCCAATACGCCAAAGGACGCGATTTAACGAAGGGACAAAAAGCACTTTCCAAACACTATCAAGTGGAAAGTATTATGAGTTTGACCGGTACCAATGCCGACGAACGAATCATCATTAAACCGGCGGAAGAATTAAAAATCGTAGCCAAACTTTATAACGAAATTGCCAAAGTCACCGGCAAGGCCACGGTCAATGCACCCAAGTGTGATAAAGACATAAGCAAAATTGTCAAAGATTTATTGAAGCATAAGGGACAATCTTTGGTGGTTTCCGGCACGAATGATACGGGAATTCAAACCCTTGTGGCAGGTATCAACAAGATGCTTGATAATTACGGAAAGACAGTCGATACCGCCAGAACCTTTAATCTGTATCAAGGAGGTGATAAAAAACTCGGAGAGGCCTTTGAGCAAATCAAAAACGGAAAGGCCGGTGGTGTGATGGTGATGAACATCAACCCCTTCTATGAATATCCGGTGGATGACAAGACCAAAGCGGCATTCGGAAAATTGAAATTATCCGTTGCTTTTGCCGATCGCAATGACGAGACCGCTTCGCAAATGACTTATGTATTGGCCAACAGCCATTATTTGGAATCATGGGGAGATGCACAACCCTATAGCGATACGTTTATGTTGCAACAACCCGTAATCAACAAACTTTGGGATACGCATCAACCCGAAGAATTCTTCATGAAAGTATTGGGCGAAAGCGGTGATTATCAATCCTATGTACAAAAATATTGGGAAGAAACACTTTATCCCAATGCTGCCGGGTATAATGGATTTACCGATTTTTGGGTAAAATCATTGCAAAACGGAATTTTTAAAGCCACTATGACGCCTGCCGAGCCCACTCCGGCTGACAAGAAAAATGAAGATAAAACGGCCGAATTGAAAGCCGAAAATGTGCCGGGAGGTTTTGCTTATGTGGTAAACAATCAAGATAAATTACTCAAGTTTAATAAGCCCCAAGGAGAAGAATTGGTCATTTATCAAAAGGTACATATGCAAACCGGTAAATATGCCAATAATCCTTGGTTGCAAGAACTTCCCGATCCGGTTACCAAAGTGGTTTGGGACAATTATGTGAGTGTATCGCCCAAATACGCCGAAGAAAAAGGTCTGAAACAAGAAGATGTGGTGAAGGTTTCCTATAACGGCTACGAAGTGGAATTGCCCGTGGTGATTCAACCCGGTCAGGATAATTCCACCATAGCCATAGCCATGGGCTACGGACGTAAAGGGGCGGGCCCTATTGGTGACGGCATCGGAAAAGCCGTAACGGGTTTTATCCAAATAAAAGACGGCAAACGATTTTACAGCCGTATTCCGGCTAAGATCGAAAAAACCGGCAAAACATATACCATCGCATCTACCCAAACCCATCATACGATGGAAGGCCGTGATATTGTGCGCGAAACCACATTGGAGAATTGGAAAAAGGATCCGACGCACGGTAATGAAAAGCATCAATATTACTTAAAGAAATTAAAGGGCATTACGCTTTACAAGCACGGCTATAATCCCGAGGATTATCCCGGACATCACTGGGGCATGTCCATTGATTTGAATAAATGTACCGGTTGTTCGGCGTGTATTGTGGCTTGTCAAGTAGAAAATAACATAGCCATTGTGGGCAAGGACGAAGTCAAGAAAAAACGTATTATGCATTGGCTTCGTATCGACCGGTATTATTCGCAAGAAGAAAACGAATTGCATTCGCCTGTGCAAGAAAATCCCGAAGTGGTGCATCAGCCGGTAATGTGTCAGCATTGTGATAATGCGCCTTGTGAAAATGTTTGTCCGGTGGCAGCCACCCCGCATACTCGCGAAGGGCTGAATTCAATGGCTTATAACCGTTGTATCGGAACCCGGTATTGTATGAACAACTGTCCTTATAAAGTACGACGGTTCAATTGGTACAACTTTGTGGAAGGTGGTGATTATAATTATTTATTCAATGATGAGATTAAACGCATGGTATTGAATCCGGATGTAGTGGTTCGTCAGCGCGGTGTGGTTGAGAAATGTACCATGTGTATCCAACGTATTCAAGAAGGAAAATTGAGAGCTAAATCGGAAGGACGTCAATTAAAAGACGGAGAAATTAAATTGGCTTGTGAACAAGCATGTCCGACAGGTGCAATTACTTTCGGAGATATGAATAATCCCGAATCGCGAGTCATCAAGTTATTTGACGACCCGCGCGCCTACGGATTGTTGGAAGAATTACATACGCTACCCAGTGTGGTATATTTGACAAAAGTTCGAAACAAAGAACATGTGGATTTCGATTATAGTATTGATGCGCACGGAGGCGAACATACGGAAGGTCACCGGGAAGAGCATCACGGATAAGCAAAAAAAGAATAAATCATGTATAAAAAAGAAGTTCGAGGCGAATTAATTCTGGGTAATAAGTCCTACGGAGATATTACCAAGGATATTTTGCGCCATCAGGAGGCGGGAGCAAAGACGCCTTTATGGTGGTGGATCGCATTTATTATTTCATTTATTTTAATGTCTATCGGATTGGGGTATTTTGTTCCGCTTACCATTGCCAAAGGAATCGGAATATGGGGAAACAATAACCAAACCGCATGGGGATGGGCGATAATTAATTTTGTATGGTGGATCGGTATTGGTCATGCCGGTACGGCATTTTCCATTTTCCTTTTGGTTTTACGTCAAAAATGGCGAACGTCCATTAACCGTGCGGCCGAAGCCATGACTATTTTTGCCGTATTGGCGGCCGGTTTATTCCCTGCCATTCACGTAGGGCGTCCCTGGGACGAAATGTTTATATTTCCTTACGGGCCGAATAGTCGCGGTTTGTGGGTAAACTGGAACTCTCCTTTGTTATGGGATGTAATAGCCATTTCCACCTATCTGACAACTTCAGCATTGTTCTGGTATATCGGTATGATTCCCGATTTTGCAACCATTCGCGATCGGTCCAAGGGATTAAAGAAAAAAATATTTCATGCCCTGAGCTTGGGATTTGTGGGTCACTTGAAAACATGGCGCCGTTTTGAAGATGCCGTAATTATAATCGGCGGTTTAGCGGCTCCTTTAGTTATTTCGGTCCACTCGATCGTATCCACCGACTTTTCCGTATCGGTTTTGCCCGGATGGCACGAGACCATATTTCCGCCGTTCTTTGTGGTGGGAGCCATTTTCTCCGGTTTTGCCATGGTATTGACCTTAATGATTATTATTCGAAAAGTATATAAACTGCATGAATATGTAACCGATGATCATTTGGACGCCATTGCCCGGATTATCATGTTTGTGAGTTTGATTATGGGCTCGGCTTATTTGATTGAAGAGTTCATCGCGTATTATTCGGCCAGTCCTTTTGAAAAACATGTATTTCTGGAAATGTACCTCAAGGGTGATTATGCATTGCCTTATTGGGGTATGGTCATATTCAATGCCTTTGTGCCGCAATTGTTCTGGTTTAAGAAAATCAGACGCAGTTTGTTGGCTTTATTTATTATTTCCATTATCATTAATATCGGAATGTGGCTCGAACGATATAATATTGTGATTCCGCCCACGGCTCAGGATTTTCTTCCTGCCAATTGGGGCGAATACAGTCCGACCAAAGTGGATATTTGGATTTATTTAGGTACGTTGGGACTATTTGGCGTAGGTGTATTGTTATTCATGCGATTCTTACCTATTATGGCCATGAATGAATTGAAACAACAGGCCAAACGTCAAACCAGTCTTACTGTGGAAAAAAGTGTTTACGACATATTCGAAAAAAAATTAATCAAATGAAAAAATTAATCGGTGTTTATGACGATGATGTCAAATTAATGGAAGGCATCGACCGGTTTGTAGATAACAAAGTTCCGGTAGATGATGTGATTACGCCATTTGTGATTGAAGAGTTATTTGAGAGATTAAAAATACATTCCAACATCCAGTTTTTGGGATTTGTGTACGGCGTATTGGCTTTAGCGGGAATTTTATGGGGTTTGTATTATACCTTTGTAGTGGATTACCCCTTAAACATAGGCGGAAAGCCGAATTTTTCGCTTGTTTTTGTCATCCTGCTTTTTGTAGGAATGGTTTTAACGGTGGTATTGCTCACCACGGCTACTTTTTTTCATCAGGACCGGTTATATCCGTTTAAGAAGTTGAAATTCGAATATCCCGGCATGCATGACGATAAGATGGTTGTATTGGTTCCTGCTTCTTATAAGGATAAGGCCCAACAAATTTTTAAGGAAACCGGTGCAATTGATATCAAAGAAGTGGAAATAGAAGATTAAAATGAAGATTATGAAAAAAATCATATTATTACTCGTTTCGATGGTATTCCTGGCGGCATGTAATCATTATCAGGAAAGGCCCCAATGGGATTATATGGGAGATTTTGACATGTATTATTCCAAGGCCTACGAGTCATATTCGCCTAATCCGTACATGCCCGACGGAAAAACCCTTCAAACCGTTCCCGAAGGAAGTATAGCCCGGGATGCGGCACCCTATCCTTTCAAAGATAAATTGGCCGACCGTAAAAAAGCCGGAGCACAATTGAAGAATCCTATTCCGATGGATGCCAAAAATTTGGCACGCGGCAAATTAATGTATAATATTTACTGTGCCGTTTGTCACGGCAAAGACGGAATGGGAGTGGCTACTAAAGACACAACGACCTTATTTAAAAAGAAGTTATATCCCATACCGCCGGCTAATTTGAACACGGATTTGGTTCGTGGTTATCCCGACGGAGAAATTTATCATGTGATCACCATGGGGTCGGCTGTGATGGGAGCGCACGGAAGTCAAATACGCCCTGCCGACCGTTGGCGTATTGTCAATTATATTAAAAACGGTTTTAAAGTAAAATAAGCAGTTATGGAAAGAAAATTCGAATTTCCCACAAAACTCAAAACCTTATCATTGATATTGGTTATTATAGGTTTGATTGTTACCATTTTGGGTTTTTTTGTTGATAAAGAACGGACCTTATCGTCCTTGTTATATCATAATTATTTCTTTTTGACCTTGGCCTTAGGAGCCGGATTTTGGATGTCCATTCAATATATTACGGAAGCAGGATGGAGTGCGGCCTTTAAGCGGGTGCCCGAATCCATGTTCAGTTATTTGCTTTACGGATTCGTAATCATGCTTATCGTTTTTACCTTGGGTATTAAAATTATTTATCCATGGGCCGATCCGCAAGGACATTTTGATGCTTTTGAATTGAAATTTATCGGGCATCATTTGCATGATAAAGCGGGTTGGTTGAATGTGACGTTCTTTTTCATTCGCGTAATCGTGTACTTTATTTTGTGGTATTTGATTATGCAAGTTTTAATTAAATATTCCAAGAAGGAAGATGAAGATAAGGCCCATGCCATGAAATGGTTCCGTAAATCGTGGTATTATTCGCGTGTGTATATCTTTGTTTGGGCACTCACCTTTATCTTCGCTTCGATCGATTGGATGATGAGTATCGAACCCATGTGGTTCAGCCATATATTTCCCGTAAAAGAAATTATTTCGGCCTTTGTCCATTCGGCGGCGGCCATTATTCTTATTATCATCTATTTGTACCGTAAGGGTTATTATCCTTTTATGAATCCATCTCATTGGCATGATTTGTCCAAATATATTTTCATGGGATCGATTTTATTCGGTTATGCTTGGTATTTTCAGTACATGTTGATTTGGTACGGAAATATTCCGGAAGAAACGGAATACTTCTTCTTGCGACGTTTTCATTTTTCCGAACCTTTGTTTATATTGGCTATCGTGTTGAATTTTGCTATTCCGTTTTTATTGACATTATGGAATAGAATGGCAAAAAATTACAAAATTCTGGGCATTGCCGCTTTTGTATTTTTACTCGGAAAATATTTGGAACATTATTTAATGGTCTATCCCGATACGGTAGGACATCCAGTTTACGGTTGGATTGAGTTGGGCATGTTGTTAGGTTTTACCGGTTTATTCGTATTTGCCACATTCTTGGCAATGAGTAAGCGCCGTTATATTTTACCGGTCAATCATCCATATTTGGAAGAGAGTTTATTCCATCATATCCCGCACTAAATTCAGTAGCGGAAAAAGATTTGAAATTCACCGGCCGGACATTTTCGGCCGGTTTTTTTCTAAGAGGGAAATAAAATTGCATTATATTTGTTTATGAATAAAGAAAAGTTTCCTATGAGATCGGTAGTTTTTGTTTTGTTTATTTTTATTTCAATTCCGATTTTCGGTCAAAATTCCGTTACCCTAAAGCATAGGGCCGATATGTTATTGCACAAGAAGGCCGAATGTTTGAAAAAGAAAAAGAAAGACTCGTTTTACTATATTCAAATTTATAACGGGCCGGATGTTAATAAGGCCAAAAGAATTTTAAAGGAATTTGTTTCGCGATACCCCAATTCCAAAGCATTTGTTACATGGGAAAATCCCGAATATAAAGTATGGGTGGGCGAATATTTTACACGGTTCGAGGTAGAGCGTGCCATGTTGTTGATTCGAGACGAATTTCCCGATGCGATGATTGTTTTTCCACGCATACATTAAAATTCTTCCACTCGATTGGCATCGAATTTTAAAAAAAGAAATAAAAATAAAGAAAAAAAGAATAAAGAAGATCCACCGTAACTAATAAATATAATGGGTATTCCCACTACGGGGAATAAACCTAATACCATTAGAATATTAATAAAAAAATGTATGGCCAGTAAAGAGGCCAAACTGTAACCTATAATTCGGGAGAATTTTTGTTTTTGGCGTTCGGCAAGCATGTAAAGCCGGATGATAAAAACCAAATAAATAAAAACAAAAGCCACCGAACCCACCCAGCCGAACTGTTCGGCTAAGGCGGTAAAAATATAATCGGTATGTTGCTCGGGAATGTAATTTCCTTTCAATTGGGCGCCTTGTTTGAATCCTTGCCCGTTCCAACCGCCGTTACTGATTGCAATCAAAGATTGTTTAAGATGATATCCCACACCTTTATCATCCGAGATTTTTCCTAATAAAAGGGCAATCCTTTGTTGTTGATGAGGTTTTAATACGTGATGGTACATGTAAGAAGTAAGTTGAACTGTGGCAGCCGAAAAAAACATAAAAGCAAACCATATAAAGAGATAATTCCACCGGTGTTTTTTCATTTTAATATATATGCCGGTTGCAACTATCATGAAAAGAATGATTAATCCCCATAATACAAAACCGGCATTGTATTTAATAGTTAGGAAAAATAGCAGAATAAGCCATCCCACTATAAAAATGTAATTTCCATTTAGTCCTTCTCTATACAATACAATGACAAATGCCGAAAAAACCAATACCGAACCCAAATCGGGTTGAAGTAGAATAAGCACCACCGGAATGGCCAGCAGAATAAATACTTTACCGATATTTTTAATATGATTTAGGGAAAATTCTCGTTCACTTAAAAGTTTGGCAAGTCCCAGTGCAACGGCGAGTTTGGCAAATTCGGTAGGTTGAAACCCGAAACTTCCTATCCGGTACCATGCCTTGGCTCCCGAAACTTCTTTACCGAATATAAATAACCCGGCTAGTAAAATTATGCTTATTAAATAAATTAGACTTCCCCATTCCCGAATCTTTTTTACATTAAAAAAATATATAATAATCAGTCCGAAAAAACTTATTATAGCCCAAATAAGTTGTTTTTTTGCATAATTAAGCGACACATTTTGCACGCTATCTATAGTAGATAACAAAACAATCCCTGTTGCAACCAGTATGACGTACAGCAGTAAACTAAACCAGTCGTATTGTTTCAGACTAATTTTTCTGTACCGTCCCATAAGTTTTGTATTTATAAATTTCATTCAAATCGGTAGCAATCACTCTATTATACAAATCGGTTCGTGTGATTCGCCCTTTTAAGTATTTTTCAATAATCAAAGTGGCTATGGGCGAGGCGAGCACGCTGCCGTATCCGCCGTTTTCTATAAAAATCGAGACGACAATTTCCGGCTTATCTTTCGGGGCAAAGGCCACAAAAATGGAATGGTCGGGCAATTGTATTTTTTTTCCGTCGATTCGTGCATAATTTTCGGAAGTGCCCGTTTTTCCGCATATTTCGATATCTTTCACACGGTTGAATCTGGCCGTGCCATGGGTATAAACTTTCCACATGCCTTGAATAACGGGTTCGAAATAGGAGGTATCGATTAAAGTTTTTTTAGGAGTTTTGAATTTTTCGGAAATGGAATCGTTTTCAATTTTTTTTGCCAAATGCGGGATGTAATAATACCCTTTATTGGCAATGGCAGCGGTCATATTTGCCATTTGTATGGGTGTTACAAGAATTTGTCCTTGCCCGATTCCATTTGAAATGGTGTACATGCTTCGCCAGCGTTTGTTTCCGAAAAATCTGTTATAATAAGTACTGTCGGGCACGTTCCCCTTTCGTCCGGTGGGCAAATCTACTCCGAGATAATTTCCCAGTCCGAAACTTTTGACATATTCGCTCCATTTTTGGATGCCTATCCTGGGATTAGGATAACTATCCAAAATTTTCAGATAAGTTTTTGAAAAAAAAGTATTACATGAATAGGGAATGGCATAATTCAAATGTACAGGGCGGCCGTTTGCACCGCAATGACATCGCATAAATCTGTTGCCGTAGCGGAATCCGTGATGACAAATATAATAGGTGGACGCGGTAACGGCACCGGTTTGCAACCCGACAAGTGCATTGATGAGTTTAAAAGGAGACCCCGGCGGATAGGTGCCCAAAATACTTCTGTCATAAAGAGGTTTGTTGAGTTTGTCTTGCAGAAGTGATTTTAAAATTAATTGTTTGTTCCTGCCCGTAAAAACGGCGGGATCATATCCGGGCGCGGATACCAAAGACAAAATTTCTCCGTTTTCGGGATTAAGAACCACTACGGCTCCGTGTTTGCCTTGCATTAAAGTATCGATAAATGCTTGAAGTTCGATATCAATACTCAGATGAATATCCTTTCCGGGAACTGGGAGCGAATCCCATTTGCCGTTAAGATACGGACTGGTTTTTCTGTTAAGTTTGTCGCGGTTATAATAACGAACCCCTTTTTTTCCGCGAAGTATGGTTTCGTAATACTTTTCAATTCCCGATGCTCCGGTTAAATCACCGGGTTCGTAAAAAGCGTCTTTTTTCAATAAGACCGGTCCTACTTCGTGTAGATATCCCAGAATATTGGCGGCATGTGTAGTATGATATTTTCGGGTATGGCTCTTTTTTATAAAAAAACCGGGAAATTGATAAATGATTTCTTTTAAAGGCGCTATTTCGTCAATAAAATATTGTTCGGAAACAGGAGATGCTTTGTATAGAGAGTATTTTTTTGCTTTTTCGAGTTTGTTCAGAAAAGTTTCCTTGTCGATATGCAAGATATTTAATAGTTTGATGGTATCGAATGAACTCAGCTGAGAAGGTATTACATATAAAGAATATACCGGTTGATTGGAAACAAGGAGTTTGCCGTTACGGTCGTAAATTTTTCCTCGCGGCGCCGGTATTTTTTCTTTGATAAGTGAATTAATTTTGGCCAAGGTTTTATATGAATTTTCATATAATTGAAGTTGACTTAACCGGGCGAGGATTAAAAAGAAAAGTAAAACGAAGAATAGTAAAACTATTTTGGTTTGTTTACTCATTAGCCCAAAACGGATTTTCGTGTGTTATCCCAGAAAAAAAGGATCGTAAATATAAAATAAAAAAAGGCATTCACCATGGCATGAACGACCAAGTGCTTTGAATCACGGAAGGGAATGACAAAACTTCCCGAATCGAATATATAAACCAATAACGTAATCAAAAAACTTCCCGTAAGGAGATAAAGTAATAGCAAGATGAAAGAAAGATTGCATACTTCGGCATGTCGTTCGATCCAATCGTCCTTAAAGAATCTAATAATGAGGTCTCGTGTGTAGGCAATCGTAATGGCGGTTGCTGCAAATACACCTCCCGTTCCGGTGATCAAATCAATGAGTAAGCCGTTTATAAAAGCATAAATCAAATAATATGTTTTATTGTTTTTAAAAGGGAAAAGCAAAACGGGAATCAAACCGAAATAAGGTAAATAGGGAATAAAATTTCCCATTTGATTAAAAACGATTGCTTGGAGGATAACCGCAATAAGTAATATGAGCGAACTTTTAGTTTTCATCATTCATTTTTTTCAATTCTTCTTGATAAGGATGAAAACCTATATAGACATTTTGAATGTGATTAATATCCACCACAGGTTCGATTTCCACCAAGGGGTTTTGCCCCGGATTGTGCTTGACTTTTACGACCTTCCCCACCGGTATGCCTTTGGGGAAAATGAGAGACATACCCGACGTATAAACGGTATCGCCGGGTTTAATGATTGATTCGTCGGGAAAATCGGTTAGCCGGATATATTTTCTTGAATTTTTATTCCAAGTGGTAAAACCGTAGTCACCGTTTGATTCGAGTTGAACACTGAGAGAAACATCGGGATGAAAAAGTGTATAGACTTTGGCAAAATGTGCCGAAACATCCGATATAATTCCCCCCACGCCTTGAGGAGTCCAAACTCCTTGATTGGGTTGCAGGCCGTCTTTGCTCCCTTTGTCAATGATAATATAATTATTATATCCATGCGTATATCGTGCTACGACATGTGCAGGTGTGATACGGAATTTATCATAATAGTTATTTAAATGGGGGGATTTAAATAATTTTTCCTGCAGTTGCGCATTTTCATTAAGCAAAGCATTATTATTTTTCTTTAAATCCAATAAGGAACTCCATAATTGTCCGGGTATATTCAAAATACCTGTAAGTTCTACCGATAGACGGTTGATCTTATGTTGAAAAAATAGATTTTCAGAATAAATAAGCGATAATGAAATAAACATTAAAACAAGATAAATCCACAAATGGATTTTTTTGGCTAAGGAACGTAAAATTTCCGACATTTATCGCAGTAAAATACGTTTGTATTTATTAAAATCTTTCGAAACCAAACCGGTTCCACGAATAACCGCTCTCAAAGGATCTTCGGCAATATGAACGGGGAGTTCCGTGGCATCACTTATTCGCTTGTCAAGTCCTCTTAAAAGAGAACCGCCGCCGGCTAAATAAAGTCCGCTATTATAAATATCGGCTGAAAGTTCGGGCGGCGTAACCGAAAGTGTTTCAATGATGGCATCGGTGATGGTGGTAAGCGGTTCTTCTAATGCCTTGGCAATTTCATTATAGGTAATGGTTACTTGCTTAGGTTTCCCTGTAATTAAATCACGTCCTTGAACGGCAAAAGGTTCGGGCGGATTAGGCAGATCGTCAATGGCCGCACCTACTTCTATTTTAATTCTTTCTGCCATACGTTCGCCAATCAACAAATTATGTTTGTAGCGCATGTATGAAATAATATTTTTATTAAATACATCGCCGGCCGTTTTGATAGATTTTTTTACGGCAATACCATTAAGGGCAATCACCGCAATTTCGGTGGTTCCGCCGCCGATATCGATAATCATATTACCTTGGGGTTTTTGAATATCGATGCCCATTCCGATGGCCGCCGCCACCGGTTCATGAATCAAATAAACTTCACTGGCATTGACCTTTTCAGCCGAATCACGAACGGCTCTTTTTTCCACTTCCGTAATGCCGGAGGGAATACAAATGACCATTTTTAATTTGGGTGAAAAGAAAGATTTCTTAAAAGGAGGTATTTGACGTATAAATTCTTGTATCATTAATTCGGCCGCTTCAAAATCGGCAATTACCCCGTCCTTCAGCGGTCGTATGGTCTTAATACCTTCATGTGTTTTCCCTTGCATCAAAGCGGCTTCTTTTCCTACGGCAATGACTTTCCCCGTATGCATATCGCGGGCTACAATAGACGGGCTGTCCACAACAATTTTATCGTTATAAATAATCAAGGTATTGGCTGTTCCCAAATCGATGGCTATCTCCTTGGTCCTGAAATCAAAAAATCCCATATCGGCTATAAATTTTCTTTGGATAACAAAGTTACAAAAAAACTGCGTATGAATAGGATATCATGCATTTTTTTTATAAATTATTGCACGGAAAAATCAAGTATGAAATTGAATTGGAAAAAAGCCGAGTCTTTTTTGGTTTCAACGGGGCTTGCTGTTAAATCGTTGAAAACTAACCTATTAAGAACTTCTTTATCGTTATTAGGTGTAACCATCGGTATTTTTGCCGTTTCTTCGATTTATACCGGAGTCGATTCTTTAAACAATTTTTTATTGAAATCTTTAGATAAGTTCGGAAACAATACTTTATTTATAGATCGAATTAACTATGAAAAAATAGGCCAAATGGATTGGACGGAAATCAGAAAAAATCGTCCCGTTTCTTATGAAGAATATCAATATTTAAAAGAAAAATTACCTGCCCGGTTATATAAAGATATCGGATACCGGTTTTCCGTGCCGCGCGTGGCGGCCAAGCATGGCAAGCAAAAAGTAAGGGTCACCTTAATAGGAGATACGTATGAAGTTTACGGAATCATGGATTTTAATATAGAGTCGGGCAGATTTTTCAATAAGTTCGAAGTGCTCAAGGGGATTCCCGTAGCGGTTATCGGCGGAAATGTAGCCGATGCTTTGTTTCCGGGTCAGAATCCTTTGGGTAAAGATATTTTGATTTTAGGCAAAAAAGTAAAAGTAATAGGGGTATTGAAAAAAGAAACGGGCGCTATAAAAATTAATCCTACCGACAACCAGATATTTGTGCCGGTTAATTTTTTGTTGAAATTTTATCCTGCCGATAAACGAATGAATTCGGTGATAGTGGTTTTGCCTTCGGACATCAATAAAATAGAACCTTTAAAAGAACAAATAACCATATTGCTAAGAAAATACCGCAAATTAAAACCGGGACAGAAAAATACTTTCTATGTAAACAATATTTCTTTCCTTAAAGATATGGTTCAGAAAAGCATGGATGTACTTAAAACCGCCGGATGGATTTTGGGAGGTTTTTCGTTGCTTGTAGGCGCATTCGGAATTGCCAATATCATGTTTGTCACGGTAAAAGAAAGAACACGGGAAATCGGTATTCAGAAGGCATTGGGTGCCTCGGGTCGTCTTATTTTAATTGAATTTTTGGTCGAATCGATATTATTGTCTTTAATAGGCGGATTGGTAGGTTTTTTATTGTTATATCTAGGCGTGCGCATAGCCAATAAGATTTTCCATGATTTTGAAATAATCATTTCGCTTAAAAATATATTGATTGTATCTATAATTTCCATATTAATCGGCGTTTTGGCAGGCATATTTCCCGCTCTGAAAGCATCCAAATTACATCCTATCGATGCAATAAGAAAAGAATAGAAACGTTTTGATAGCGTAAAGTTCATTTTGATAACAGAAATTTATTATATATTTGCATCCTGAAGAAGCATTTTTTTACCATATTATATTTATTATGAGACATTCTAGGAAGGCATTATTCATTCTAACGGCTATAGCATTAATGGGATTGTCGTCTTGCGCCCCCGGAGGAGGAGGAGGACGTAATATTTCCCGTGCAACGGGAAGGTTGATCAATGATCCCAGAGGTGGATTCCAATATAATACCCGTTTTCGGGATCAAGGAATTTCACCCGGATTGGTATTCATTGAAGGCGGAACATTTACGGTAGGAGACGTAGGTGATGACGTGATGCATGAATGGAACGCCATTCCCAAAGAGATGCATGTACAGTCATTTTATATGGATGAAACCGAAGTAACCAATTTAATGTATTTGGAATATTTGGATTGGTTAAAAAAAGTTTTCGATCCCGAAGATCCCTATTTTCGTCATATATACGAAGGGGCATTACCCGACACATTGGTATGGCTTTCGCCTTTATCTTATAATGAAGATTTGGTTCAAAACTATTTGCGCCATCCCGCCTATTCGGATTATCCGGTAGTGGGTGTGAATTGGTTGCAAGCCGTGCAATATGCCAATTGGCGTACGGACCGGGTGAATGAAATGAACCTTATTCGCAATAGAAAACTTAAACGTGAAGTATTATATGCCACCGACCCGGAAGAAATTTTCGTCACGGAAACCTATCTGACCGATCCCGAATCGGCTTTCGGCGGCAATACCGAATATTATCCCGTACGAGGTCGAAGAGACACCATGTTAAATGTGGCCAATGCATCCAGTGGAATCCTGGTGCCCAAATATCGCCTCCCTACCGAAATGGAATGGGAATATGCCGCCAAATCTCAAATTGGCGAAAGACTGTTTAACCGGTTAAGAAATAGAAAACTTTACCCGTGGAAAGGAACGGCCACGCGTTATTTGGGAAGAGGAAGAAATAGAGGAAAGGAATTGGCTAATTTCAAACAAGGTGACGGGGATTACAGCGGTTTGGCCGGGTGGTCGGATGACGGAGCCGATATCACCGCGCCCGTAAAGACCTATCCGCCCAATGATTTCGGACTATACGATATGGCCGGAAATGTAAACGAATGGGTGGCTGATGTATATCGTCCGATCATTGACGACGAAGAAAGCGATTTCAATTATTTTCGAGGAAATATTTATACCAAACTCGCCTTTGACGAATACGGTCAATTAATTTTGGTTACAACCGATAGCATTCCTTACGATACTCTGGCTACCGGAAGAATTATTTATAAAGCATTGCCCGGGGCACCTGTTAAAAAATTACTCGACGAAAAAGAAATGTATTTGCGTCAGAATTTTATGCGGGCCGACAATCGTGATTATAAAGACGGCGACATACAATCATCGAGAAATTTCATGCAATCGCCCGAAGATATGGAAGGCGATTTGGAAAAACGCATGTATAATGCACCGGTTCATCGCGTCTATATGGATACGGTGGACGGTAAATGGAAAATGGTGCGTGAATATGATAGGAGTCGCCGTACGACTTTAATAAATAATGAAGTGCGAGTTTATAAAGGTGGTTCCTGGAAAGACAGGGCCTACTGGTTGCAACCTTCAAAACGAAGATTCTTACCGCAATATCTTTCCACAAACGATATAGGATTCAGATGTGCCATGTCGCGATTTGGAAAAAAGACTATTCATAAAACTTACAGGAGACCCGTTAATTAAACCCAGGTTAAAAAATTACCGGGAACGAAAGTTCCCGGTTTTTGATTTGAGAAAAATCCCGCTCGTCAATGAAAAAAAAGTTATTGATTGTTGAATCGCCGGCTAAAGCCAAAACCATCAAAAAATTTCTGGGAAATGCATACGAAGTGGCTTCGTCATTCGGCCATATTGCCGATTTGCCCGAGCACGAAATGGGTATTGATATCGCACATGATTTTAAACCCAAATACATCATTCCTGCCGAGAAGAAAAAAATAATCAAAAAATTACAAGAACAAGCCAAACAAGCCGATATGGTACTATTGGCCAGTGACGAAGACCGGGAAGGGGAAGCCATTGCTTGGCATTTGAAAAATTTTTTGAAACTCGATGATAAAGCCAAACGGATAGTTTTTCATGAAATAACCGAAAAAGCCATCAAAAAGGCATTGGAATTTCCTCGCGACATCGATCAGAATTTGGTTGATGCCCAACAAGCACGGCGCCTACTCGATCGTTTGGTGGGTTATAAATTATCACCGGTATTATGGAAAAAAATTAAAAAAGGTTTATCGGCCGGACGTGTGCAATCCGTAGCATTGCGATTAATAGTGGAAAGAGAAAAGGAAATCCGGGAATTTAAACCGGAAGTTTCCTACAAAATCGAAGGAATTTTTAATAAAACGGAAGGAGAGGGCACCGTCAACGCCGTTTTGGATTCGGAATTTGCCCTCAAAGAAGAAGTCATCGATTTTTTTGCTCAACTGAAAGGAAAAAATTTTTATGTAGCGGAAGTTATAAAAAAGAAAGGGAAACGAAATCCGTCGCCTCCTTTTACCACTTCGACCCTTCAACAGGAAGCGGCTTCCAAATTGGGCTTCGGTGTAAGTAAAACCATGCAGGTAGCCCAATATCTTTACGAAAACGGATATATCACTTACATGCGTACCGATAGTGTTCATTTATCGGAAGATGCTCTTCATAAGGCGGAAAAATATATTACGCAACACTTCGGAGCAAAATATGCCAAGCCCAAGCAATATAAAACCAAATCCAAAAGCGCGCAAGAAGCCCATGAAGCCATTCGTCCGACCGATTTGTTTTTGGAAAATCCTTCATTGGATCGTGATGCCGCCCGCTTATACAAGCTTATTTGGCAAAGAACAATCGCTTCACAAATGGCTCCTGCCGAAATAGCCCACACGAATGTATCCATAGCCGCGGACGGTTTATCTCATCAATTCAAAGCAAAAGGTGAAGTATTGGTGTTTGACGGCTTTCTGAAAATTTACAAACCCGCAGGTTTGACCGAAGCGCAAAAGCAATTGCCCGATTTAAAAAAAGGAGAAAAACTGGTAGCGGAACGCATTGTGGCCAAACAAAAATTTACTCGTCCGCCCGTACGATACAACGAAGCATCTTTGGTAAGAAAACTCGAAGAATTGGGAATCGGCCGCCCTTCTACCTACGCACCCACCATTAGCATTATTCAAAAAAGGGGTTATGTAGTGAAGAAAAGCATTCCGGCCAAAAAAAGAAAAATAACCGTCATTGAATGGAAAGACGGTAAAACAAAAGAAAAGGAAGAAAAGGAAGTCTATGGCGGCGAAAAACAAAAATTAATTCCCACCGATATAGGAATCATCGTAAATGATTTTTTGGTTAAAAATTTTAATGATATAGTAGATTACGGATTTACCGCCCAAGTGGAAACCAAATTCGACAAAATTGCAAGAGGGCAATACAATTGGGTAAAAATGTTGAAAGAATTTTACGAAACATTTAACCCCGAAGTAGAAAAAGTAATCAAAGAATCGGGAAGGGAAAAGGGTGAACGCTTATTAGGCAAGGACCCCGAAACCGGTAAAAATGTGTATGTGAAATACGGTCCATACGGTCCGATGGTGCAATTGGGAGAAGTATCGCAAGACGAAAAACCCAAATACGCCTCCTTGTTGCCGGGAATGAGCATGGTTGATTTGCGGCTGGAAGAGGCATTGGAACTTTTTAAATTGCCCAAAAAATTAGGTGATTATAAAGACAAAGAAGTGGTGGTAGGATTGGGAAAATTCGGTCCCTATATCCGCTACGGTAATAAATTCATCTCCGTTCCCACTCATTTGAATATTCTAAAATTGAATTTAGACGATGCCATTTCGTTGATAGAGCACAAAAAGATACAGGATCGTCCGGTGGCCGAATACGAAGGTAAACCGGTATATGTGCAGTCGGGCAAATACGGTCCTTATTTAAAATGGGGCGATATGAATATAAAAATTCCCCGTGGCGTGAAGCCCGGCGAATTAAAACTTGAACAAATTATTGATTTGATTAAGCAAAAGCAAGAAAAAGATAAAGCCAACACGCTAAAAGAATGGAAAGACCATCAAATTGCCATTAAAAAAGGCGGTTGGGGGAGATTATATATCTATGAAAACGGTAAAAGAAAAAAAATCCTTCCCAAGGATGTGGAGGTAGAAAAAATTACGCTTGAGGATTTAAAAAAAATACTCGGAAAAAAGTAAATTGAAAAATCGGAATAATTTCCGGTTTTTACGGACAAAAAAGTAATATAAATCGGATAAAACAATAATAAATATAATAATTCGTTAATCACTTGAAGGGCTAAAAAATCGACTGTTTGAAATGGAAATGAAAGCCGGGGCCATAAAGAAAATAAAAAGTAATAACTTTGTGTCTGAAAACAATTTAATTGGTAAAAAACAAAAAAAAATTATATATTGCACGCTCGAAAAGTGTGTATAAAATAACTTATAGTCAAAGATAAAAGAAGTTATGAGGAAACTAATAATTATAACCTTGTTGATTGGTGTTTTGATTTCATGCGGCAGTCCGAATCAAAGGGGAGAAATTGTAGGAGTGAAAGGTAAAGTTTTTCAACCTTACAGGCCATACGGAATGGTTTTGGTTCCCGGCGGAACCTTTATTATGGGTAAACAAAACGAAAACAAGGCCTATTCGATAGATGCGCCTACCAAAAGTGTTACCGTTCATTCCTTTTATATGGACGAAACGGAAATAACAAATAGTGAATACCGTGAGTTTGTATATTATGTAAGAGATTCCGTAATCAGGACGCGTTTGGCAAAGATGGTGGAAGAGATGGAAATACAAGGTGATAAAGGTATTGGTAAATTTTCTTATTTGGCTTTGGATACCGCCAAAAATGCATATAACAGATATATGATGGATAAATATGGCGGCACCACTTATGAAGATGAAGAAACGAGCGGAAGAAGATTAAATTGGAAAGTGGACATTATTTTCAATAGAAATAAGTTTCCCGATGAATTTTATGCCGAAGTTTTCGATTCATTATATTTACCTTTGAAAGAAACGCCCGACGGCGAAAGACTTTTTGATGTAAAACAATTTAAATACCGGTTAAAAATTTTCAATATCGACGAAGCGATTCGATCGGGTGGTAATCGAAGCGATCATGTTTTCGATACCATTATCGAAGTATATCCCGATACCACCGTTTGGGTAAAAGATTTTATGTATGCTTACAATGAACCCATGGTTCAAGAATATTTTTGGCACAATGCCTATAATGATTATCCGGTGGTAGGAGTTAATTGGTATCAAGCCACCGCTTTTGCCGACTACCGGACCAAGAAAATGAATTGGTTTCTTCAATCCAGAAAAAGACCGACTTTACACCGCTTCCGTTTACCTACCGAGGCCGAATGGGAATATGCGGCAAGAGGCGGTCAAGTAGGGACGGATTATCCTTGGGGATCGCCTTATACCATGAATGAAAAAGCATGTTTTTTGGCCAATTTCAAACCCTTGCGAGGAGATTATTTTGCCGACCAAGCCGTCTTTACCGCCAAAGCCAAATCTTATAATCCGAATGGCTTCGGTTTGTATAACATGGCAGGTAACGTGGCCGAATGGACCAACTCCTCTTATCATTCCGATTCCTATAATTATATCACCACATTCAATCCCACTACGCACGATTGGAAAAATAAACGAAAAGTAATACGTGGCGGTTCCTGGAAAGACGTCAAGTATTTTATTCAAGTGCATACAAGAACTTACGAATATGCCGATTCGGCCCGGAGTTATGTAGGATTCCGTTGTGTGCAGGATTTCCTCGGTTCAAATGCAAAACGTTATGCCAAGAAGATCAGAACCAATCAATCCAGTTATGCTTATTAATTAATAACCCTCTAACCAATTATAAAATTTAGAACTATGACAACGAAACAAAGAAAGAAATTCTTCCAAATGGTTTATGGAATCGGAGCTTCCATAGTTATTATCGGTGCCTTATTTAAAATCGCGCACTGGCCAAAAGGAAATCTAATTTTGGCAGTCGGTATGATTGTTGAAGCAATCGTATTCTTTATTTCCGCATTCGAACCCATCGAAGACGAATTCGATTGGAGTTTGCTTTATAATGAAATAAAGAAAAGTACCGGTACTGCTTCGCAAGTTGAAGCCAAATTGTCTCAGAAACTCGATGCCATGTTGCGTGATGCCCAGTTGGATGCCGATTTAATGAGAAATTTAGGTCAAGGTATTAATAAATTTGCCGAAGCCGCCAGAAGTTTGGATGTCGTGGTAGATGCCGCTTCGTCCACCCAAAAATTCAATGAAGAAATCTTAACGGCATCCGCACATCTTGAAGGTCTCAATCAAGTATTGAAAAGCCAAATGGAAGCTGTGGATAAAAATGCCAAAGTAAACGTTAATGTAGCGGAAGATGCTTCCGCATTACATCAAAAAATGCAAGAACTGAACGAAAGCATGGCCAAACTCAATCAAGTTTATCAAGGTATGCTGGCCGCCATGGGAAAAAAATAATGGTGTGATTGATTATTAATCCAAATCTAAAAAACTAAAACTATGGCAGGACAAAAATTGTCACCGCGGCAAAAGATGATTAACTTGATGTACTTGGTTTTTATAGCCATGCTGGCTTTAACCATGTCCAAAAAAGTATTGACATCCTTTGGCCGTGTGTATGAAGATTTAAAAACGACGGTTTCGCTTACCAAAGATAAAAACTCCGAACTTTTACAGCTTTTGGGACAGAAAGCCCAAGAACAACCTCAAAAATACGGAGAAAAATACAGCGATGCCCAAAAGGTCAATCAAATGACCTCGGAATTTCATCAATATATGGATGCTTTCCAAAAAGAACTACTTGAAAAATCCAAGCAAGATCCCAATAAAATCGATTATGAATCCTTGGATAAAGGTCATGTATTGGACGAAATATTTTTTATCGGTGAAAAATATACACCGAAGGGCGAAGAATTTGTTAATAAAATAAATACTTACCGCAATCAATTACTGGAATACGTAAAAAAATACGGAGATCAAAGTTTAGCCGACCGGGTAAAATACCGTTTTAATACCGACCCCATTAAAGAAGGTACCTCGAAAATTTCCTGGTTGCATTATTATTTTGAAGATTTTCCGTTAATCGCTTCTTTGACCAATATGGCGCGATTGGAAAATAACGCCCTTTTGTCGGAAAATGAATTGCTTTCATCCATGTTGCGCGGCCAATTGATTAGCGATGTATCGATGAAGAATTATCAAGCCATTGTGGTATTGGATAAAAGCGCTTTCTTCCCTTCGGAAAAAGTGAAAGGAAAAATTATATTGGGGCGTTTTGATAATACTTTGCAATTTGACAAAGCCACTATCAACGGAAAAGAAGTACCCAAAGACAAATTGGTGGGCGGACAAGTATTGATCGATATTCCGGCCGGCAATCCCGGTGATAAAACATTGAAAGGTGAATTGGTATTCAAAGAAGGCGATTCATTGGTTAAGTTGCCTTACGAATTTCAATATTCGGTTATTCCGATGCCTAATTCGGCGGTTATTTCGGCCGATAAAATGAATGTTTTATATAAAGGGGTAGATAATCCTTTATCCATTTCCGTTCCCGGAATTCCGGATAATAAAGTTCGCGTAAGCGCACCCGGAATCCGAAAAATCAGACCGGGAAAATATGTCATTAACGTAACCAATTATAAAGGACGCAATGTGGATATTGTGGTCAGTTGGACTTTGCCTAACGGACAAAGAAAGCAAGACAAAAAGACTTTCAGGGTGAAAAACATCCCCAATCCCGTGGGTACAATCAGTGGTCAGGACGGTTACGTAAAACTTCCCAGACGTAATGTGGAAATCGGTACGGTATCGGCCGTGTTGCCCGATTTCGATTTCGACGTCAAATTGGTGGTTACCGGATTCGATTTTAAAGCACCGGGACAACCTACCATCCGTGTAAGCGGTAGAAAACTTAACCAAAGAGCCAAGAGTGCATTGCGCCGTGTGAAGAAAGGACAAACCGTCCAAATCTTCAATATACAAGCACGCTTAGCCAATAACAGTTCATACAAATTAAAGAAAGTATCGCCTGTTATTATTGAAATTACAAATTAATAAAAAGGTATGATGAAGAAGTTGTTTTTAATAATTCCATTGGTCTTTTTGTTCGGGCATTTGCATGCACAAGTTAATATCTTGAATGCCAAGACGCCCCAGGAAATAGGCCAAAAAACTCCGCAACAAAAAATAGCGGACAATTCCAAGCCGCTACCTTATCCTTATACGGACGATAAGGATATTCTGTGGAGTATCCAAGTGTGGGAACGCATCGATTTGGACGAACGTTTCAATCTCCCTTTGTACTATCCCACCGATTCCATGTTCAGCACAAGCGACAGAAAAGCATTGTTCGATGTGTTGTTGGAAGGAATCAAATCCGGACGCATCACCGAAGTGTATGCCGACACCTATTTTAAGGAGAAATTAAAAGCAGAGGATATAGAAGAACGTTTGTCATTTGTCGATACGATGGACGTAGGTATCGAACAATATAACTACGAAGGAAAAGTGGACGAGGAATATATCCGCCGAATGAAAATCACACCCGCCGAAATCGAAGAATACCGAATCCGCGGACTGTGGTATTTCGACGCCCGTTACGGGGAGTTGCGCTATCGCTTGATAGGTATTGCTCCCGTCGCTTATGACTTGGCTTCCGTAGCAAGCGGATTGGAAGCCGAATTGGTCGAATTGTTTTGGGTATTTTTGCCCGATGCAAGGGAAGTTCTGCATGAATACTATGCTTATAATCCGAGAAACAATGCACGACCGTTTAATTTTGATCACCTGCTAAATGCCCGTTATTTTGTAACAACCATTTACAAGACAAGTAATGTGTACGGCGACAGGGAAATCAAAGAATACATACATGAAGATGCTTTGCGCCAATTACTTGAATCGCAAAGAATCAAAGAAAAAATACGTGAATACGAAGAAGATCAATGGAATTATTAATTTGAACAACTTTCTTAGCCGTAATTTAAAGCCGTGTCCTAACAGGATGCGGCTTTTTTGTTAGTTTTGCATAAACAACGCAAAAGGCATGATTGAGGAAAAATTTGGTATTATTAAACAACGTTTTCGGGAAGTTTCGGATAAGATTGTGGATCCGGCCATTATTAATGACCGAAAGAAATATGTGGATATTAATAGGGAATATAAAGAATTAAGCGGATTGGTAAAGAAAATCGAAGAATATGAATTAACGAAAGCACAATTGGAGGAAGCGCGTCAAATTTTAAAAGACGAAACCGATAAGGAAATGCGTGAATTGGCCAAATCGGAGGAAGCTGAATTGGCGGATAGATTGGAGCAACTAACCGAAGAAATTAAACTCATGCTTATTCCCAAGGATAAAGAAGATGCCAAGAATGCCATAGTGGAAATTCGTGCTGGCACGGGTGGGGACGAAGCATCTATCTTTGCCGGGGATTTGTTCAAAATGTATTCCAAATACGCTGAAAAAAAAGGATGGAAGGTAGAAATAGTCGATTATAACGAGGGCACGATGGGCGGTTTTAAAGAAATTATTTTTAACGTAACCGGCGATGATGTGTATGGCACTTTGAAATATGAAGCGGGCGTTCATCGCGTTCAACGCGTGCCCCAAACCGAAACCCAAGGCCGGGTGCATACATCGGCGGCCACGGTGATGGTTTTGCCCGAAGCCGAAGAGTTCGATGTACAGATCGATATGAAAGATATTCGCAAGGATTTGTTTATGTCGTCCGGCCCGGGCGGACAGTCGGTTAACACCACTTATTCGGCTGTGCGTTTGACCCATATTCCAACGGGAATTGTGGCGCAATGTCAAGATGAAAAATCACAACATAAAAATTTTGAAAAGGCATTGAAAGTATTGCGTTCACGCTTGTATGAAATGGAATACCGCAAGCGCAAGGAAGAAGAAACCAAATTAAGAAAATCCATGGTGTCGAGCGGAGACCGTTCGGCTAAGATTCGGACTTACAATTATCCGCAAGGCCGCGTTACCGATCATCGTATCGGATTGACTTTGTACGACTTACAAAATATACTTAACGGAGATTTGGATAAAATTATCGAACCCTTGCGTATTGCGGATAATGCAGAAAAATTAAAACAAGCAGGTGGTTATTTTTAAAAAAACGGGCTATTTAAAATAACCCGTTTTTAAACCATATTATAAAATTTAATGACATTATTTCCCCGGACATTCCTTTGCAATTTCCTCCGGAATGTTTTTGTCGCCGTAATTTTTATCAAATGCTTCCGAAAATAATTCGGCTAATTTTCGGGCGGTTTTTTCGTAAGCTTCTTTATCTTCCCAAGTATTTTCGGGGAAAAGAATTTCTTTGGGCACGCCCGGCACTTCCGTCGGAATATTCAAATGAAACAGTTCGTTATATTTATATTCCATATCTTTCAGCTCTCCGTTCATGGCCGCTTCCACCATCCGGCGGGTGTATTTTAAACTGATACGTTTGCCCACCCCGTAAGGACCGCCTGTCCAACCCGTATTGACCAAAAAGACATCCGTATGGTGTTTTTGCATCTTTTCGCCTAGCATTTCCGCATAAATATCGGGACGCAAAGGCATAAACGGTTGGCCGAAGAAGCGCGAAAAAGTGGCTGTAGGTTCAATCACATCCGTTTCGGTGCCGGCAAGTTTAGAGGTATAGCCCAATAAAAACCAAAGCATGGCTTGATTGGGATTGAGTTTGGAGATGGGCGGCAAAACGCCGTATGCATCGGCGGTAAGGAATAAAATAGTTGTAGGATGTCCGCCGGTGGAACTCTCCTTGATATTCGTTAAATATTTTAAGGGATATGAAGCCCGTGAATTCGGTGTAAACCGGTCGTCGAAAAAGTCGAATTTTCCATTGGGATAAACCATGGCGTTTTCCACTATGCTACCATGATTTTCGTATGCATCATGATGCATGACGGCATTGTAAATTTCCGGTTCGCTTTCGCCGGTTACATTAATCATCTTGGCATAACATCCGTTTTCAAAATTGGCAATTCCCCGTTCGCTCCATCCGTGTTCGTCATCGCCGAGTAATTTACGTTTCGGATCGGCCGAAAGGGTGGTTTTTCCCGTACCGGAGAGTCCAAGCAACAGGGCCACATCGCCTTTTTCTCCTTCATTAGCCGAACAATGTAAGGGTAAAATATCATGAAAAGGAAGCAAATAATTCATTACGGTAAAAAGCATTTTTTTCATGCTTCCCATATAGGCCGAACCGATAATCACACCGATTTTTCTGTCAAAATCCATGGCAATGGCCATATCCGTTACCGGTGAAGGATTTTTTTGCCCCGGCTTTCGAATCTTCAATTCGTTAGGTGATAATTCGCGAAGGCGTCCTTTGTAGCGTTTTTCATCCAATTTTTGATAAGGTACATGCAACAAGATAAATTCATCGTCCTTAAAGACACTTTGATTGATTTGGTCGGGGACGGGACGAAACATATTGTCGGTAAACAATGCGGCTAAGGCATGGGTGGTGATGGTTCTCACCGGAAGCGCATAGGACGGATCGGCACCTACCACGCGGTAAGTTTCATAAAGTTGGTCCGCTTGTTTTAAGTATTTCAAAGCATCGTCAACGAGCATGCGGAAAGTTTCTTCGTCCAATGCTTGATTATTGGGCGATGTCCAATCGACATACCGGGCGGTTCCCGGTGTTTTGACAATCCAGGTATCCTTGGGGCTTCTACCGGTGGATTCGCGCGGGGTCCAAGTGGCCAATGCACCGCTTTCGCTGATGATGGCTTCTCGGTTTTTTACGGCGTCTTTAATGAAATCCTTGCGGGAAAGTTTTTTGATTTTGTGTGAAAATTCCAGTAATCTGTTCTTAATGGAAGTGGATAAATTAACATCGATATTTTGTAAAGACATATTTTCCAATTTAAGATTAGCAAGCAAAAATAAAAACTCAAACGATACAAATAATTGTCGAATGTCATAAAATAAGAAAACGACCGCTCCAATGAGCAGTCGTTTTCAGTGTAAATGAATGGTATTCAAGAGGTTATATTACATCATGGGCATTCCTCCACCCGGCATGGGTGGTGCGGGATTTTCTTCTTTCTTTTCGATTAATGCACTTTCGGTGGTCAAAACCATTCCGCCGACCGAAGCGGCGTTTTCAAGTGCGATACGTGTAACTTTTTTAGGATCAATGATTCCCGCTTTAAGCATGTCGGTATATTCGCCGTTTTTCACGTCATATCCGAAATTACCTTTTTCTTCTTTTACTTTGGCTACTACTACCGATCCGTCTTCACCGGCATTGTTAACGATTTGTTTGAGCGGTTCTTCCAAACTTCGTTTGATAATCATAATACCGGTTTGTTCGTCTTCGTTTTCGCCTTTTAGTTTATCGAGTGATTTTTGCGCTCTTACAAAAGCCACGCCTCCTCCGGCCACGATGCCTTCTTCTACGGCGGCACGTGTAGCGTTCAAGGCGTCTTCCACTCTATCTTTCTTTTCTTTTAATTCCACTTCCGAGGGTGCACCCACGTACAATACGGCTACACCACCTGAAAGTTTGGCTAAACGTTCTTGCAATTTTTCACGATCATAATCCGAAGTCGTAGTTTCTATTTGGGCTTTGATTTGTTTGATTCTTGCCTTGATATCTTCTTCTTTTCCGGCTCCGCCTACAATGGTGGTAGTGTCTTTATCGATAACCACTCTTTCGGCTTGCCCCAACATGTCGATAGTTGTGTTTTCGAGCGTATAGCCGCGTTCTTCGCTGATGAAGGTTCCGCCTGTCAAAATGGCAATATCTTCCAACATGGCTTTTCTTCTATCACCGAATCCGGGTGCTTTTACGGCGGCTACTTTGAGTGTGCCACGTAATTTATTGACCACTAAGGTAGCCAATGCTTCGCCTTCTACATCTTCTGCAATGATGAGCAAGGGTCTGCCCGATTGAGCCGTTTGTTCAAGCACAGGCAAAAGGTCTTTCATCGAAGAAATTTTCTTGTCGGTGATAAGGATATAAGGATTTTCCAAAACCGCTTGCATTTTTTCGGGATCGGTAATGAAATACGGCGATAAGTATCCGCGGTCGAATTGCATACCTTCCACTACATCTACATAGGTATCGGTACTTTTGGATTCTTCCACGGTGATCACGCCGTCTTTGCCTACCTTGGTAAATGCTTCGGCTATCAAGTTTCCGATCACTTCGTCGTTGTTAGCCGAAATGGTGGCAACTTGTTTGATTTTTTCCACATTTTCACCGACTTCTATGGCTTGTTTTTCGAGTTCTTCGATTACTTTTTTGACGGCTTTGTCAATACCGTGTTTCAAATCCATCGGATTGGCTCCTGCGGTTACGTTTTTCAAACCTTCCCGTACAATGGCTTGTGCCAATACGGTGGCTGTAGTGGTTCCGTCACCGGCCAAATCATTGGTTTTGGAAGCCACTTGTTTAACGAGTTGTGCACCCATATTTTCATGCGGATCTTCCAATTCGATTTCACGGGCTACCGTCACACCGTCTTTGGTAATTTGCGGTCCGCCGAAAGATTTATCAATAATAACATTACGGCCTTTCGGACCGAGGGTTACCTTGACAGCGTTTGCCAACGCATCTATTCCTCTTTTGAGACCTTCTCTTGCTTCAAAATCGAATTTTATTTCTTTTGCCATAGTTGTAATTTTTTCTGTTTTATTTTCTGAGCATTATTTTTTCATAAATTGTGCCAATGAGTTTCCGGTGTCATATTGTCAGTGAGGCACATTATTTGTGTGGGCAATAATAAAACAATATAATGAATTGGAAAAAATTATTCTTAAGTATTCTATTGGATTTGGTGGGGATGACGTCGTTTGCCATTCCGGGTATCGGTGAATTTCAAGATATGATTTGGGCGCCGCTTTCAGCTTATATTTTAATGAAGATGTATCCCGGAACCATAGGAAAAGTGGCGGGTACTATTGAATTTATTGAAGAATTATTGCCCGGTTTGGATTTTATACCCACTTTTACGATCACTTATTTTTATGATGAATTTATTGAAAAAAGAAACAAAAAATCATTCATTGAAGGAGAAAATCCTCATGCAAGGAAAAATATACAAGATTAATTAAATTATTAATTCGCCCGGGCGGTTTAGGACGAATGAAAACCGAAACGGCCGTGTCTATTTGCTTCAAATTAGAAGGATGAATTGCCTCGAACCTCGGTGAAGCACTCTTAAAGCGCATGACGCTGCATTTGTAATTCCTAATTGTCATCCTCCCCCCCGTAGGTCGACACGACTCGCATCGAGGGTCTCGATACGAGTCTCACTGAGTCTGCGACTGTGACCCGTGGACGAAGATCGATACGACTCATCCTTAGGGTTTGACAAACGCAGCGACGCCGTGTCCGCCTCAGGCGGGAAGGATTATGTGTCATGTCGAGGGAAGTCCCGATAGCTATCGGGACGACGAGACATCTCATCCCCCCAAAGGTCGATGCGACTCACCCTTCGGTTTGAGAAATGAGGAACGAACGACGCCATGTCCGCCTCAGGCGGGAGGGATATCATCTTTTCAGTATTTGAGATTCCTCCTCCCGATGGTCGTCGGAATGACATTTTTATCATCCCCTAAGGATTCCTTGGACGAGGGTCGATGCGACTCACCCTTCGGGTTTGATAAGCGCAGCGACGCGGTGTCCGCCTCAGGCGGGAAGGATCTCATTTTCAGACTTTAACGTTAACTTTCACTATTTTCGGCAAAAAGAACTGTAATTTTAAATGTAAGATTCCCGCTTCGCTTTGCTCCTCTGAATGACAGATTCAAAGTAGAATAAATTAATTATCCCCGATGCTTCTTATAAAATCCGAAATCTGCAATCTGCAATCGGCTTTAATTTTCCTAGTAACGATAAAATGAAATTACTCGAAATATTTGATTTTTCTTTCCACTAAGAAAGCGGGTTTTCCATTGATAATGATTTGTTTTTCTATCCAATTATGATGCGAATCAAAACGATATTTATACTCTTCAACAAGTCGGTCGGGGCCGTTAAATTCTTGCCTTCGTATTAAATTTCCGTATTGATCGTAATTGAAAAATATTTTATTGATCAATTCATTTTCCGGTGTATAAAATTCCTCCTTTGCTAATTGGCCGTGCGGGTCGTAATATTTGAGGAGTTTATATTCAGGTTGGCCGTCCAAATCGTAGGAATAATATGTGTGTTTGATGAGTTTATCATGGCTGTCGTATTCAAAAATTTGTTTAGAGATAGGTGTTCCCTTGGCATGCGTTTCGGTTTGGCGCGTCAAGTTTCCCATGGCGTCATAATCGTATTTCGTAATGAATAATAATTCTCCCGGATTAAGCGATTCTTCTTTCTTTACCAAAAAGTCGCCGATATAATAATAATGGGTGATTAATTTTAAACTTCTGTCCCGGTTATAATCGGCTTTTAATTTTAATTTTCCCTTATCGTCGTATTTGAGAATAAGTTCGGTCGTAACCCATTGACCGTCAATGCTCAAGATGTCTTTTTGGATGAGTTTTCCGGCCGGATTGTATTTGTAAACAAACATAAATGAATAAGGTTCCGCTTCAGGTGTGATAGGTAAGTGGCGTTCTTTGATTAAATTATCATTTTCATATTCATATATTATATGCTGGCTTAATTGGTTGCCTCTTATGAAAGATTTTTTTTCCACCACATATCCCTGTCCATTATAATGTATTTCAAAATCATTGTCCTCGTACCGCTTGGGTTTGCCCTTGCGATAAGTGCCCGCGTCGAGAATCAACTCGAATGATTTTTCCTTGATGTATTTTACTTTTCCGTTGAGTTTTAGGTCCATTTGTTTGCGTTTAAAAAAATCGAATGTATATAAGAAGAATTGTTGATTTAAAAATATTATCCTCTCATGACCAATTCCAATTCCGTAAGCGGTACCTCGGCCACAAAACGCCCGTAATTCAATTTGGCTTTGTTGCCGGAAATTTCCAAAATGGTGGCATTGGCTTTGCTGCCTTTTATGCGGACTTTATCGCCAATTTTCGGCTTATAATCCATCCTTTTGATTTGAATTTTCTCCAATTTGGCTTTCACATCATCTTGCGCGAGTTGTTTTTCTATTTCCGTTTTTGTTTTTTTGAGTTTTCGGGAAGTGCGGGCCGGTGGAGTTTGCTTGATTCCTTCTTTGGTCATCCATTTTTCCAAAGTTTTCCATAGCCGTTTTTTGTCTTTGTTTTTTTCGTAATCTTTAAAAATTTTCAAGATTTTTTCTCCCGCTTCGGCTTTATGTTTTTCATTTTCGAAAAGCTCGCGGAAATCATTGAGTTTTTTTAGCAGCATGAATTCTTTTTCTTCGTACCGGTCGATTAATTCCTTTATTTTCAGTTGTTCGGCTTGTAATTTTTCTTTTTCTTCGCGCAGGGCTTTTTGTTTGTTTTGCATATCGGAAAGGGTCCGGTCGAATTTGACTTTTTTCTTATCCACTTTCTTTTTTGCCCGGTTGATTAATCCGTACGGAATGCCCATTTTACGGGCTACTTCGAAAGTATAAGAACTTCCGGGTTCACCGATATGCAAATGATATGTCGGTGACATGGTTTTTAAATCGAATTCCATATGTGCATTGAAAGTCCCGTCTAATTTTTCGGCCAGTAGTTTGAGGTTATTATAATGGGTGGTGATGACACCGAATGCTTTCTTTTTGTTGAATATTTCCAAAAAGACTTCCGCCAATGCACCACCGAGTTCGGGGTCGGAACCGGTACCGAATTCATCGATCAGAAAAAGGGTTTTATCATCGGCCAAGCGGAGGAACAATCGCATATTACGCAAGCGGTAACTGTAAGTAGATAATTGATTTTCAATGGATTGGTTATCACCGATGTCGGTCAGAATTTTTTCAAAAAAAGGCATTTGACTGCCCTCTTCGACCGGTACGGGAATTCCGGATTGAAACATGAGTTGTAACAAGCCGACCGTTTTGAGCGTAATACTTTTTCCGCCCGCATTGGGCCCGGAAATCACCATGATGCGTTGGTGTTCGTCGAGTTGAATATCTTGCGGAATGGTGGCAATATTTTGTTTGCGATTTTCGATGAGTAGGAGCGGATGGTAAGCCCGCTTGAGGTATAATTTTTTATCGTTATTTATTTCCGGCACAATGGCTTGAATTTCACGGGCATAAAAGGCCTTGGCTCGAATAAAATCCATTTCCAAAAGGAAGTTTTCCAAATCCATTAAATCTTCATGATATTCATAAACGAACCGGCTCAATTCTTTCAGTACACGGATTATTTCGGTTTGTTCGTCCGCCCGGAGGCGTTGTAAAAAACCCGTGAGTTCTCTTGTTTCGGCCGGTTCGATAAACACGATGCTACCGGTACGGGAAGTGCCTGCAAAATCGCCCGGAATCTGTTTGCGATAGGCCGCCGAAACGGCTAATACGGGGCGCCCGTCCACGTAACTTTCCTTAATTTCGTTCAGGTAACCGAGTTTGTAATATTTTTTTAATACCCGGTTAAAAATCCGGTTTCGTTCGGTGAGCGTGGATTTGATTTGCTGCCTGATTCGGAACAATTCGTCCGATGCGGTGTCTTTTACCGTGGCATCGCGTGAAATTTTCTTTCTTATTTCCCGGGGAATATTTTTATGGATTTCTATTCCTTGAATCAAATCATTAATAAGCGGATAATCGGATTTGAAATTTTTTAAAAATTTTTTCCATTCCAAAGCCGTTTCCACCGCCCGGGCGATATCTAATAAATTTTCGGGTTGAAGAAAATATTCTTCTACACGCAATTTTTCCAATTTTTCGCCGTAAGGAACAAAATCATGGGAAGGAAATTCGTTTTGACTTTCCAAAGAGCGCATGTATTCGTCGGTGAGTTTCAGACTACCTGCCACTTCTTGCGGAGAGGTAGCCGGTGTAAGGGACAAAATGCGTTGACGGGTTTTGTCCGTATATGCTTTATCCGCCATTTGTTGAAGGACCTGCGGAAATTCCAAATCCATTAAAACTTTCGGATGGATGAAATTTTTCACGAATACACAAAAATTTATTTCAAAGTTAAAGTTATTTTTTTATTGAGCAGATTTTTTTCGTTAAACGATCCGGTTATTCATATTAAAATGTTGAAAATAAACGTTTTATGATTTTTTCTAAATAGTTCGATTGTCATGCTTCATGGCTTATTTAGATTTTTTACTTAGCGATTTTTTCAGTATTTTGGTTGATATAAACACCGGAAAACAAAGCAGGTGGTCACTTTTTAGAAAAATAATCTGAAAATCTTATAAAATGAAACATTTCGTTTGGCTTACTTTTATTCTTCCGATATTAATTTTATCCTGTAAAAATCAAGTAGTGGAACCCAAACCGAAACCACGGGAAATTCATATGGTTCCTTTGCCTAATCAAGTCCAAATGCTCGACGGGACTTTCGAATTGAACGATAAAACTTCTTTGTATGCAAATGGAGCCCATACGGAGCAAGTAGCCCGTTATCTAAGAAAAAAAATCTCACAGAGTACCGGATTTGCTTTGCCTTCTACCGGAAAGCCGGCCGGAAATACCATTATTTTACAAATCGATTCCACCGAAACTTCCGGCGAGGAAGGGTATAGTTTAAAGGTGACGCCCGATCGAGTTGTCATTAAATCCGTTTCGCCGCGCGGTTTGTTTTACGGTGTACAAACTTTATTGCAATTATTGCCACCCGAAGTGGAAAGTCCTTCGAAGGTAGAGAATATTAATTGGGAAATACCGGCCGTAAAAATTGTCGATCAACCCAGATTCAAATGGCGGGGCATGCATTTGGATGTATGCCGGCATTTCTTTCCCGTCGATTTTATCAAAAAACAATTGGATTTGATGGCAATGTATAAACTCAATACCTTTCATTGGCATTTGACCGAAGATCAAGGATGGCGTATCGAAATAAAAAAATATCCCGAATTGACACGAACCGGGGCCTATCGCATTGACGAAGGAAAACGATACGGCGGTTATTATACCCAAGACGAAATTAAAGAAATAGTGGATTATGCAGCCGAACGTTTTATTAATGTGGTGCCCGAAATCGAAATGCCCGGCCATTCCCTCGCGGCCCTTGCTTCCTATCCGGAATTGTCGTGTACGGGCGGCCCGTTTAAAGTAAGGAATTATTGGGGAGTGGAACCTAATATTTATTGTGCGGGTAATGATAAGGTTTTTGAATTTTTGGAAGATGTAATCGAAGAAGTGGTGGATTTGTTCCCGTATCGTTATTTTCATATAGGTGGTGATGAAGCACCCAAAACCAAATGGGAGCAATGTCCCAAATGTCAGCAAAGAATCAAAGAAGAAGGATTAAAAGACGAGCATGAATTACAGAGTTATTTTATCAAACGGGTAGAGAAAATTCTCTTAAAACACGGTAGGCAATTGGTAGGTTGGGACGAGATTTTGGAAGGCGGATTGGCTCCTTCGGCTACGGTAATGTCATGGCGCGGAGAAAAAGGAGGTATCGAAGCGGCCGCCCAAGGACACGACGTGGTAATGACACCCGGCAATTGGGTTTATTTGGATCATTATCAAGGCAGTCCGAAGGTGGAACCGGTGGCTATAGGCGGATATACACTATTAAAAGAATCATACGAATATGAGCCCGTTCCGGCGGAATTGCCTCCCGGCAAACAAAAACACATTCTGGGTACACAAGGAAACGTATGGACGGAATATATGTACACCCCTCCACGGGCCGAGTATTCCATTTATCCACGAATTATTGCCTTGGCGGAAGTTAATTGGACCCAACCGGCTCATAAAAATTTTGATGATTTTCTCAAAAGAATGAACAATCAATTCGTCCGCTTGGATTTGCATGATGTGAATTATCATATTCCCCTCCCCGAAGGACCGGAGAATACTTATGCATTTACTAATGAAGCCGAACTTGCTTTCGGCACAACCCGGCCTGTAACCATGTACTATACTTTAGACGGGTCGGAACCCGGACCCGAATCGCCGGTTTATAACCAACCGCTTACTTTAGACCGGTCGGCCACACTTAAAATTCGCACCGCATTGCCTACCGGAAAAATGAGCATGGTGCGAAATATTCGTGTATTAAAACAACAACCGCTTGAACCGGTGGAAATCGAAAATAAAACGCCGGGCTTGAATATGAGTGTAGCGGAGGGAGAAATATATTCCACAGCCGATTTGAATTCGTTGAAAAATTGGAAAGAATACGATTTGAAAGATGCCAAGCAATTCAGAAAAATGTTTGATTTGAAACATCCTTCGGCAGCCATCATGACCGGTTGGTTTTACGCCCCGCAGGACGGCATTTACAGGTTCTCGACCGAAATGGACGAATTTCATATAGGTGGAAAATTATTGATCAGCAATGACGGTGAAGTGAAAAAGTTTTCACGAAACGATGCATCCGTGGCCTTAAAGAAAGGATATTATCCGGTCAAAATAATTTTCATTAACAATATTGTAGGCGGCTGGCCTTCCATTTGGAATGGATTTGCCTTGCGTTACAAAATTAGAGGAACCCGCGATTATGTTAAATTGCATCCCGGTGATTTTGTGCATTGAGCATGTCCGGGAAAATTTAAAATAAAAATAGGTTATTTGCTTTTTTCATAGGCCGTAAATTCCACCGGCTTTTCGCTTTTGGGGATTTTTACGATATGAAAAGGTTGAACGATTACAGCCGTAGCGATTCTGCCATAATGACTTTTTTCGACGAGGGCTTTTATTTTACCGGGGCATTCACGAATTTCTTTTATTTGAATCCGGTAATTTCCGTTCGGGCGGATACTATCGAATACGGCCAGGACCATATACCTTTCAAAATCGATTTGTGTTTCGGCAAAACGGTCTGTTACCCGGTTTACCGAATTCATTTTATTCATTAACTTTTGCCATTCGCCGGGGTCGGTAATTACCAATTCGGAAGCTTCGATACCTTCGCCGCCATTTCCGTGCAATACGCCTCGTGCTATCTCAACCGGCGTAATTTTATCGGGACATTCGTTATTCATATTATTTTTATCACACGTTTTCATGGCCAAAGGAAGAATCAAAAATAAAATAAAATAAGTGGCTTTCATCATTTATTTGTTGTTTGTCAATCCGGAGAACTATTTCCGTTAAATCAAATTTAGTGATTTTTTGTGAATCGAACGGATCTTTAAGACCCGGAATGAAATGCTGTGGTTCCTACGGAAAAGTAAGGTTTGGTGGATTGATTTCCGGACTTTAACATTAACTTTAACCTTAACTTTTTTCAATTTGCAATCGTTAATCTCAACTGTTATTACGATGAGCGAAGGAAAGGGAATGGCTCCCGATGCCTGTTGGGACGGTCATCCCCCGGGCGTTTAAGAAAAGCCCTTCAATATCCGGTGTCATTATGAGGAGCACAATGACATTTAATCTCCCCCGCGTTTATAAAAGGATGCTTAATTCCCGTCGGATGGCAGTTAAATGCTTAAAAAGGCAAGGAATTCGTCCGTAAAAATTTATTTCGAATCGATAAATTCTCCTACCCGAAAAACGATATATAAATAAAGGTTAAATAGAGCAGCACAAAAATACTTGCTTTCCACCAGTTAATCACATGGCGGGGCGGGAGTAACGCCAAAGGCAATACAAGTAGGGAAATGAGAAACATCCAAACGATATCCGTATTCAACACTTTGTCTTCAAAACCGGAAATGGGTTTAATCATCGCCGTGATACCCAATACCGACCCGATATTAAAAATATTCGATCCGATTAAATTACCTAAAGACAGGTCTTTTTCCTTGCGATAGGCCGAAATCATTGAGGCCGCCAGTTCGGGTACGCTCGTCCCCAATGCAATCAAACTAATTCCTATCACCCGCTCACTTACGCCTAACATGCGGGCTATCTCCACCGACCCGTTGACCAACAATTCCGAACCGCCCCATAAGGTAATTCCTCCGATGACTAACCATATCAGCACTTTTACGGGATTTGCCTTGTTTAATTCTTCGTCGAAACTGTCATTGGCCACATCGCCCGACAAATAGGATTTGCGAATGATGTAAGAAGTAAAAATAATAAGAAAAGCAAACAACCCGAAACCTTCGATTCTGCTCAATGTATGTCCGGTATGTAAAAACCAAATCAGCAATATGCTTAGTAAAATCATAGCGGGCCAATTGAATTTATAAGTAAATTTCTTGACCGTAATGGGCATGAGTAAGGCGGTTAACCCGAGTACGAGGGCAATATTGGCAATATTGGAACCTATTACGTTGCTTAAGGCGATATCGGGATGTCCTTTCAGTCCGGCCATTAAACTTACCAATAATTCCGGAAGAGAAGTGGCAAACGAAACAACCGTCATCCCAATCACAATGCGGGAAAGTTTTAATTTGAGGGACAATGCCACCGAAGATTTGACTAAAAATTCACCGCCCGCCACAAGTAAAATTAATCCGCCGATAATGTAAAATATACTAAGCATGTATGTTTTTTTGCTGCAAAACTAAATTTATTTATTTAAAATGCTATCGTATGACCCGTTTTTTAGAATTTCCATAGCCCGGCGAATGATTTCATCATCTTGAAGAATATAATTTTCATAAGCAGCGGGCCCTTCGTAGCGTAAAATCAAATCTTTTTTCAGGTAAAACAAGATTTTTTTTCGCATGCCGGCATCCTGACGCATTTTATCAAAATCCGCTTCGTCCGTTTTTTGGTTCAATTCTTTTAAATGCCTGTAAATATCCGTAGAAATTTTATCCTTTTCGGCCTTTTTTAATGTTTTTTCCAAGTATTTTTCGGTTTCGCTTTTCGGATCAATCTTGTTGGTTTTGAGATAATTGATAAATTTTTCGAGTAATTTATCATCCTTTAAATCCCGGGGATTTATATCCGGGTTGCGATGAAAGAATTCCGTGTTGAAATTAAAAATATAGTCGTTGTTAATCAAATCTTTGAGCAATGAAGGATTTTCCTCGGGTCGAACGCTTACATCGGGCGTAATGCCACCGTGTTCATATACTTTGCGTTTGTTTTCGGTATAAAAAACTTTGGACGGGTCTTTTTTAAATTTAGTGGCATTGCCGTATTTATCGCGGTGCCAATAATCGATTTTTTGAATTTGACGCCCCGAAGGAATATAATATTTCGATATGGTAATCTTGACGAAGGTACCGTATTTCAGTGGAAAAAATCTTTGGACCAAGCCCTTGCCGAAACTGGTATCGCCTACGATGACCGCCCGGTCGTAATCTTGCAAGGCACCGGACACAATTTCGGATGCCGACGCACTGTTTTTATTTATCAAAACGGCCAAAGGAATTTCTTCGTCGATGGGATCGGTTTGGGTATGGTATTCTTTATTGAATTTTTCAAAACGGCCTTTGGTATAAGTAACCAAACTGGATTTGGGAATAAACAAACTGGTGATTTTAATGGCTTGACTGAGCAATCCGCCCGGATTTCCGCGCAAATCGAGAATAATTTTCCGGGCTCCGTTTTTTTTCAAATCCACCAGTGCATTGAGCACTTCGGGATATGCCTTGGAAGTAAAACGGGAAAGTTTGATATAACCGGTTTCATTGTCCAGCATTTTGTAGAGCGGCACGGCTTTTTGCTCGATGATCGCACGGGTCAAGGTAAAAGATTGGTTTTTATTCAATCTTTTTACTTTTAATTTGACGGTAGTGCCCGGTTTGCCTTTAAGCAATTTCAGTTTGGCATTATAAGAAATGCTATCCAATTTTTTCCCGTCGATTTCAATGATAAGATCTCCGATTAATAAGCCGCTTTTTTCGGCGGGTGAACCGGGAAAAATATCTCTTATGGATAATCCTTTATCTTTGTTTCGAACCGATACCCCGATACCCGAAATTTTTCCCGACCGGCGCAGTCGCTGCTCGAACATTTGTTGTTCGTCATAGTATTTGGTATAGCGATCGGTTTTTTTTAGCAGGCCTTTGATGGCTTCGTTGGTCAATATTTCCGCATTGGGTTCTTCGATATAATTATTCAGCAACTCTTCCGTGACGGCCGATATGATTTCAATTTGCTTGCCCCACTGAAAATAATCGGTTTGTTGGGCGATAGCCGGGTAAAGAGAAATAAAAAGACTAAGTAGAAAAATTATTTTTTTCATGCGATACCGGATATTTATAAATTCAAATATAAGTAATTCGGAAATATTTAGTAGGCGCATTATAGTAAATTAAATAGATTGAAAAAGATGAGAATAATATAAATGTAGAAATAATTTAATCGACCGGATTGGATATTAAAAAATATGGAATTATTAAGAAAAATACCTTATAAGCATGGCAAAAAGGCATATTATTTGTTATGATTCTAAAAAGAAAAATTATTCGTATCTTTGCACGAAATTTTAAATTCATACAGCTATGCCGAAAGTAGTAACCGACGCAACATTTGAACAAGAAGTATTAAAATCAGACGTCCCCGTAGTAGTGGATTTCTGGGCGGTTTGGTGTGGACCTTGCCGTATGATTGCTCCGATTATGGAACAATTGGAACAACGATACGGTGATAAAATTAAGGTGGCCAAAGTTGATGTGGACCGCGAACAAAAGTACGCCGCTCAATTCGGTGTGCGTAACATTCCCACCGTTTTGGTTTTCCATAATGGTGAACCTATCGGCCGTCAGGTAGGCGTTGCTCCGCTCGAAGTATTTACCAGAGCGCTGGACCAATTAGTGGGATACGAAAAAGAAGCATAAAGATTTATTGCAAATACCAATGACAACCGCCCGTTTGCAAAAACGGGCGGTTTTTTTATTTTACCATGTAGCCCCGCCGGGAATCGAACCCGGATCTACGGTTTAGGAAACCGCTATTCTATCCGTTGAACTACAGGGCCTTCCTTTTTTAATTGGTATTTTTGGTTTGTTCGCCTTCCTCTTTTCCGGGATGTTCGATGATGACTTTCAATTTGTCATTTTTTTCATCGTAATCCAGAATTACTTTTCCGCCTTCTTTCAGATGGGCATCCAAGATTTCTTCGGCCAATGTGTCTTCCACATATTTTTGGATGGCACGTTTGAGCGGTCGGGCACCGTATTGTTTGTCATATCCTTTTTCGGCCAGAAAATCCTTTGCTTTTTCGGTGATTTTCAATTCATAACCGGCTTCTTCGATACGTTTATATAATTTCTGTAATTCGATATCGATAATTTTTCGAATATGTTCTTTTTCCAACGGATTGAATATGATGATATCATCGATTCTGTTCAAAAATTCGGGGGCAAATGTTTTCTTAAGCGCTTTTTCTATGATACTTTTGGCTTGTTTGTCCACTTGTGCTTTTCGTGCCGATGTGCCAAAGCCCACTCCTTCTCCGAAATCTTTCAATTGGCGTGCGCCGATATTGGAAGTCAAAATGATGACGGTATTTTTGAAATCGATTTTTCTTCCCAAACTATCGGTAATTTGTCCTTCGTCCAAGATTTGCAAAAGCATATTAAATACATCGGGATGTGCTTTTTCAATTTCGTCAAACAGCACCACGGAATAAGGTTTTCTCCTTACTTTTTCGGTTAATTGTCCGCCTTCTTCATAACCGACGTATCCGGGAGGCGCTCCTATTAAGCGAGAAATGGAGAATTTTTCCATATATTCACTCATGTCAATACGGATAAGCGCATCTTCGCTATCAAATAACTCTTTAGCCAATACTTTAGCCAACTGGGTTTTTCCGACTCCGGTTTGTCCAAGGAATATAAACGAACCGATGGGTTTGTTGGGATCTTTAAGCCCCAAACGGTTTCTTTGAATGGCCTTTACTACTTTTTCAACGGCTTCGTCTTGTCCGATGACTTGTGTTTTGATGATATCGTCTAATTTTCTGAGTTTTTCGCTTTCGGCTTCGGCGATTCTGGTAACGGGAATGCCTGTCATCATGGAGACCACATCGGCGATATTTTCTTCACTTACTTTTTCGGGATGTGATTTCATTTCTTCTTCCCAACGTTTTTGAGCCGTTTTAAGTTGTAACTCTATTTTTTCTTCTTGATCGCGATAGTAGGCCGCTTCTTCGAATTTTTGTTGTTTAACGGCTTTAATTTTTTGTTGTTTGGTTTCTTCGAGTTTTTCCTCCAATTTTTTGATATAGTCGGGTACTACGATATTTTGTAAATGTACACGAGATCCGGCTTCGTCCAATGCATCGATGGCTTTGTCCGGTAAATAACGATCGGTCATGTAACGATTGGTTAGTTTTACGGCAGCTTCGATGGCATCGTCGTCATAAATTACATTATGATGTTCTTCGTACTTATCTTTAATATTATGAAGAATTTGTATGGTTTCGTCCACAGAAGTCGGTTCTACCATTACCATTTGAAAACGGCGGGCCAGTGCACCGTCTTTTTCAATATATTGCCTATATTCGTCTAAGGTGGTAGCACCGATAGTTTGTAATTCGCCCCTGGCCAATGCGGGTTTAAACATGTTGGAAGCATCTAACGAACCGATGGCGCCGCCTGCACCTACAATGGTATGTATTTCATCAATAAAAAGAATCACATCTTTGTTATTTATCAGTTCGTTCATCAATGCCTTCATACGTTCTTCGAATTGACCGCGGTATTTGGTGCCGGCTACCAGACTGGCTAAATCCAGGGCTACTATCCTTTTGTTGAACAATACACGTGGTACTTTTTTCTGCACGATGCGCAAAGCCAGTCCTTCTACAATGGCCGATTTTCCTACACCGGGCTCACCGATTAGAATAGGGTTGTTTTTCTTTCGTCTTCCCAGAATTTGTGAAACGCGTTCGATTTCTTTTTCCCGTCCGATTACCGGATCGAGTTTGCCTTCCATGGCCAATTTGGTCAAATCGCGACCGAAGTTATCCAATACGGGCGTTTTGCTTTTACGTGATTGTTTGGAAGGAGAGCGTCCTGAAGGCCGGTCGTAGTCTCCTCCTTCTCCCGATTGGTTTCGGGGCATGTCGCTACCGAACAGACGATCGAAGTCGTCCGAAGTGATGTCTTCGTCAAAATCTTCGTCCGAAATGGCCGATTGATATTCTTCCAACATATCTTCGAAAGTGATTCCCGCTTCATTGAATATTCTGGTAACGGGATCCATTTCGTTTTGCAAAATCGCCATCAATAGATGAATCAGGTTTATTTCCTCTTCACCCAATTCGTGTGCCAATTCTATGGCTTTTTTAATGGCTTGCGCGGCAGGTGGTGTTAATGATATAAAAAATTCCGCATTGTATAATTCCGGTTCGTTTTCATCGGCCGGTGAAGATGAGGAAAGGTTATTTATCTTTCTTAATATTCGTGATAATCCCATATCCATATGGTATTCCAAGAAATCAATCAATTCATTATTTCCATAGCGCGAATTTAAAGCGGTAAAAACAATATGGTTGGTACCGAGTAATTTATCGCCGGTATGTGAAGCGTAATTTTTGCTTTTTCGAATAACTTTTACTAAATCTTTGGAGTATCTTGTTTTCATTTGTTATGCGCTTTTTAAAGACTACAATATAATACCTTTTTTATGATCTGTCAATTACTTTACACGTTTTCTTGAGCCGTTTTTTCTTTATATGTTTTTTTGTCGTTTGTTTTTTGGGCTTGAATAGCAGTTAGGAGGATGGTATTGTAAATATCATCAACCGTGGCGCCACGGCTTAAATCGTTAACCGGTTTTTTTAAACCCAATAACATCGGACCGATAGCCAAAGCACCTGTTTCCCGTTGAACGGCTTTGTATGTGTTGTTTCCGGTGTTTAAATCCGGAAAAATCATTACGGTGGCTTGTCCGGCTACCGGTGAATCGGGAAGTTTCTTTTTGCCCACAACGGGATCCACGGCTGCGTCGTATTGAATGGGGCCTTCGATTAATATATCCGGTCTTTTCTTCTTCACGATTTCGGTGGCTTTTCTAACCTTTTCCACTTCTTCGCCGCTTCCGGAACTTCCGGACGAATAACTCAGCATGGCCACCCGGGGTTCAATACCGAATTCTTTGGCGGCATCTGCGGTGGCAATGGCAATTTCGGCTAATTGTTCGGCATTGGGATTAGGCACTATGGCACAATCGGCAAAGGCGGATACCCGTTCGGGAAGTGCCATGAAAAAGGTGGATGTTACAAAATTGGAACCGGGTTTGGTTTTGATTAATTGCAGAGCCGGTTTGATGGTATGAGCAGTGGTATGAACCGCTCCGGAAACCATACCGTCGGCATCTCCCTCACGAACCATCATAGTGCCGAAATAGGCCGGATCTTGGGCCAAGTCGTAGGCCATGGCTTCATTGACACCTTTATGTTTTCGTAATTCGTAGATTTTTTTGGCATATTTGTCCAGTAAGGGTGAATTTTTCGGGTCTATAATGGTAATTTTGTCCCAATCCAAATTAATACCGTGCATTTTAGCGGTGTTCTTGATGGCTTTTTCGTCGCCCAGTAAAATAATATCCGCCAAATCCCGTGACAAAATTTGACAGGCGGCTTTTAAAATACGCGGTTCGGTACCTTCGGGTAATACAATTCTTTTTTTGTCTTTGGATGCCTTTTCTTCCAAGTTATATAAGAACATACTCGGGGTTACCCGCGTGGTTTCGAAACTAATAAAACGATCCAAAATTAATTTGGCATCTACATACTTATTGAATAATCTGATGGAACGTAGGATTTTTCGTTTATCGTGCGCATTAATATGAATAGGCATGGATTTGATTCCCGTGGCCACTTCGTAAGTTTGCGGTTTGACGCTTAAAATGGGCACATTGGTATTGGTGCCTTCAATCAATTTCATGATGGATTTTTCCGGTATTAATCCGCCGGAAAGTACAATTCCGGAAATATCGGGATAATTATAAGATTTGTCGGCTTGAAGTGCGGATAAAATAATGTCTCCTCTGTCGCCCGGTGTAATGACCAGGGTTTGATTTTTTATAAATTTCAAAAAATGACGCATTTGCATGGCCCCTACGGCTACGTGTTTTATTTGGCGCCCCAGATTATTATCACCCAACAGTACCGTGGCATCGAAATGCCGGATGATATCGTATAAACTGGGATTGGCCAATTGATCGTCGCGGGGAATAGCGGTGACATAAGTTTTTTTGTCCACGATTTTTTTGAGCTCCGTACGAACCAATTTTAAATTCTTAGGTAATATTTTATTGGCTATTAATGCAATAACTTCCACTTCTTTTTCGGAAAAACCGTCGTAAGCCAATTTCATACTGCCGATAAATTCTTGTAAGGTTTTGGATTTTCCACTTCCGATAATAATGGCCGGTACGGTAAGGTTGGATGCAATTTTAATATTCATTTCAAATTCCACGATGGATCCTTCTCCGCTAAAGTCGCTTCCTTCGATAATAATAAAATCAAATTTCTTTTCTAATTTTTTATACTTCCGAATGATAATTTCAAGAATTTTGTCTTCGTTGTTTTCATTTAATAACCGGACTATCTCGCTTCTGGTCAATCCGTATGCTTCGTCATAATCCTGTTTTAGGTTGAAATAATTCAGCATTAAATGAATATGATTGTCCTTTTCCGGGCTTTCGTCGATAATAGGTCTGAAGTAACCGACATTGCCGGAATGTGATTTTAATTCATTCATCAAGCCGATACTCACCAACGATTTGCCACTATTGGGTTCGATAGTGGCGATGTAAATGGCTTTGTTCATTTTTTTATTAGTTTAATGTGTGTCCGGGTCCAAGTAATTGGGAATACCGTCGCCGTCGTCATCGTCATCCGTCGGATCTCCGTTTCCGTTGGTATCTTCCTGTTTGGTAGGAAGAGAGTCACCGTCGTCGTCGGCATCCATATAATTGGGTATATTCGGAATTTTATATTTATCTTCGAGTTCTTTGTCCGTGTTGTCATCCGTCGGGTCCAAATTTCCGTTAAGGTCTTCTATAATGTTGGGGACATTATCTTTGTCGAAATCCTGATTAACGGCCAGCGTTTTAAATTTCACAATTACCGGCGAGTAGGCGGGTAATCTCGTAAAGTTTTGATCGCTTGCCGCTACGGCATATTGATAATTGGCCAAACCCGACGGCAAAAATACAACTCCTATACCATAACCGGAAAACAAGACGGTACCGTCCGGATTAGCCGTATAAGTGCCCACATTAAAATCCGGTAAGACCTTCCGGAGTCCCAAGGCGCCCATTCCTATATGGGGAGTCCATACATTGGTCCATTGCGGAAACAATTCGGTTTTTCTTTTTATCATATTCAATTCGAAATCCTGAATTTCATAAGCCAACAATACGCCGTCGGCGGTTGTAATGGAATCCGATTGCCCTTCTGCAATTTTCAGATAATAGATATCGTAAGTCAAATCTTCCACGGCTGTATCCTGCATTTGAACCAATATGGCATCGTCATATATAGTCCGTTGACCGGGATCTGTCACGGGTTCTATGTGCACATTATAATATGCATCCAGGACATAAGTGTGTGTTTTGATAAAATTCAAAATGGAATCTTTTTCCTTGGCATACTGTTCTTTCCGGTCTCTGATTTTAAATTCTACTTCTTCTTTTTCTTTTTTGCATTTGCTTGACAAGAGTAAAAGGCCTGTAATAAGTATGAGAATGCTGCTTTTTCCTGTTAATTTCATCTGTCGTCTTTTTTCAGTCGCAAGTTATGAATTTTACTTAACTTTATAGCAATAATTATACCTTTTTTATGCGGATTGATAAATTTTTATGGAGTGTAAGATTTTACAAAACGCGGAGTAAGGCATCGGATGCGTGTAAACGTCATCATGTCACTATCAACGGTATGCCGGCCAAGCCCTCAAAGGAAGTTTTTCCCGGTGATGAGATTAGTGTTCGAAAGGATCAAATCACTTATATTCTTCGTGTGCTTAACTTGCCCGAAAATCGCCTTGGAGCCAAATTAGTGCCTTATTATGTAAAGGATTTGACGCCTCCCGAAGCATTCGAACATAAGCGACTCATGCGTGATGCACAACTTTATTACCGCAAGAAAGGAACCGGCCGGCCGACTAAAAAAGATCGAAGGGCATTGGACAAACTCTTTGAGGGCGGGGAAGAAGAGGAATAATAAAAATTGATTTAAAAAAAAGAGACTGCCTTCTGAGACAGTCTCTTTTTGAATATATTGACGCGGATTTAGTTTTTATTAAATCCGGGGTCTTTCGGGCAGATTACTTTAAATTCCGTTCGTCTGTTTAATTGATGTTCCGCTTCGCTACAAGGTACACCGTCGTCGCAGCGATTGAGCAATTTGCTTTCGCCGTAACCGACGGCTTTAATTCTGTTCGGGCTGATGCCTTTGGAGATGATGTAATTTACGGCCGCTTCGGCACGTTTTTGCGATAATCTCATGTTATAGGCATCCGAACCGCGGCTGTCGGTGTGTGAACTGAGTTCAACGATGACGTCTGAATTTTCTTTCATGAATTCAACCAGTTTGTCCAATTCGGGTTTGGCATCCTCGCGGATATAGTATTTATCGAAGTCATAGAGGATGTTGTTCAAGCGAATGGGTTTGCCGCAATCGGCTTTGTCCATACAAATTTCGAGGTTGATAAACATGGTTTTGCTGCGGTCGAAGTCGGCGGTTGAGATATGTTCGGTTTGCGAGAAATATTTTTGTTTTTTACCGTAGAGCGAATAATTGGCTTTTTGTTTTAGATAGAAGGTGAATTTACCGTCTTTATCGGTGATTGTTGTTTTTTTAACGGCATTGTCTTTGTCTTCCAAAACCACCGTCACATCTTCGAGCGGGATATCGGTATTACACTTGACTACTTTTCCTTTTAGGATAAAGTTTTCGTCTTCGTACCATAAGGTTTTCTTGATATTTTCGCCTGCTTTGAATTCGGATTTATCCACGCTTGCCGGGGTTAGTGCTTTTTCGTTCCATGCTCCTTCGATTTTGTAATTACCTTCTTTGATATTTTCGAACACATATACGCCGAAGTCGTTGGTGGTACCGGTTTTGAGGATATCGCCCGCTTCATTTTTAAGCACAACATCGGCGCCGGGCAAGGTTTGTTCGGTAAAGCGGTCTTTGGCCGTGACGACGATATTGGTTACCACTTCTTTTTTCACGGGCGGTGGAATGGGTACCGGTTTGGGTTTGGGTGCGAATTTAAAGGTTATACCGGCAAAAATGCCAAGCGAAGAAATATTGATTTTTTTGGATTTTATGTAATCCATATTTTTAACCAAATAATAATCTCCCAAATCATCGCTTCTTTCCTCTAAATTAGTATAAATAGAAGAATATACATGTTCATAGCGATCGGTCAGTTCTTGGACTTTAAAATGAGTCAGGTAATAACTGCCCACATGAAATCCCATCATGTCATTAAAGAAATAAGTGAATCGTACTTGCGCTTTGGCCGAAATGGCATGCGTGTCGAATCCGGCATAATAATTATATAAATTATCCCAATCTCCTTGTTCTGTACTTCCGGTAAGGATTACTTCACCTCCTTTGATTGATCCGTAACCGCCACGCAGGTTCAGTTCCGTCATAAAATTCTCATTTTCGTATTTGAAATCCGGTCCTATTCCGAAAAACATCCGGGTAATTTTCTCTTCCGTTAATTTCCAGTCGGTTATTTTTACCAAACCTATATGCGTGTCATAATAGGAGCGTACATACACATTTTCAGTAGGGAATGTGGATACGGGTTTGTTCTGGATATAGTCGAAATCAAATCCTAAACCGAACCAATCCCAATAGTAGTCCAATGAAGTGCCTCCTTCCAAGCCACCTTTGAATTTAATGTAGGGTGCTTTGGTATTATACATCGGAAGCACATCATAGCCACCTCTGAAACTCAGCATAAAACTGTTCTTTTTTTCCGGAGTTGTTCCCGGGGAGACTGCTTCTTTGACTTCCTGAGCATAACTTAAGCCAAAGAGCAAAAGACCGATGATGAGAAATAATTTCTTCATTTGTTTAAAGTTTTAAGATAGTTGAATAAATATATTTCGTCGAGAATGGTTTTCGGTGAAATTCCGTTAATTTCAAATAAACGGAAGATTTTTCGGTGGGAATTTTTATATAATTCGTAAGAAAAAAACGACTCAAGGAAAATTTTCCCGATCTTTGCGATGATGAGCGAGAAACAAGTTTTCATGACTTTAATGTTTAGCAAACCCCATTATTGGTAAATAATGACGCTGCTATTACATATAAATTAATTAAATTTACATACATGTGCCATATATCACACTGACAAAAGTCAGAAAACTGCCGTTAATAAATATGGCAGCCATGTGTTTTTCAATTAGGATTAATATTTTATAATAAAAAAGGACTGCCACATCCGGCAGTCCTTTTTGAAATACATTTACAATGATTTAGTTTTTATTAAATCCGGGGTCTTTCGGGCAGATTACTTTAAATTCCGTTCGTCTGTTTAATTGATGTTCCGCTTCGCTACAAGGTACACCGTCATCGCAGCGATTGAGCAATTTGCTTTCGCCATAACCGACGGCTTTAATTCTGTTCGGGCTGATGCCTTTGGAGATGATGTAATTTACGGCCGCTTCGGCACGTTTTTGCGATAATCTCATATTATAGGCATCCGAACCGCGGCTGTCGGTATGTGAACTGAGTTCAACGATGACGTCTGAATTTTCTTTCATAAATTCAACCAGTTTGTCCAATTCGGGTTTGGCATCCTCGCGGATATAGTATTTATCGAAGTCATAGAGGATGTTGTTCAAGCGAATGGGTTTGCCGCAATCGGCTTTGTCCATACAAATTTCGAGATTGATAAACATGGTTTTGCTGCGGTCGAAGTCGGCGGTTGAGATATGTTCGGTTTGCGAGAAATATTTTTGTTTTTTACCGTAGAGCGAATAGTTGGCTTTTTGTTTGAGATAGAAGGTAAATTTACCGTCTTTATCGGTGATTGTTGTCTTTTTAACGGCATTGTCTTTGTCTTCCAAAACCACCGTCACATCCTCGAGCGGGATATCGGTATTACACTTGACTACTTTTCCTTTCAGGATAAAGTTTTCGTCTTCGTACCATAAGGTTTTCTTGATATTTTCGCCTGCTTTGAATTCGGATTTATCCACGCTTGCCGGGGTTAGTGCTTTTTCGTTCCATGCTCCTTCGATTTTGTAATTACCTTCTTTGATATTTTCGAACACATATACGCCGAAGTCGTTGGTGGTACCGGTTTTGAGGATATCGCCCGCTTCATTTTTAAGCACAACATCGGCGCCGGGCAAGGTTTGTTCGGTAAAGCGGTCTTTGGCCGTGACGACGATATTGGTTACCACTTCTTTTTTCACGGGCGGTGGAATGGGTACCGGTTTGGGTTTGGGTGTAAATCTAAAGGTCAGACCGGCAAAAACGCCGATGGAAGAAATATTCACCTTTTCGGGTTTTTTATATTCATATATAGTGCCATGTAATTCACCGGGGTATTCGGGATCTTCTACAAAATTCAAATAAATATATGAATAGACATGTTCATAAGGGTCGGTTAATTCTTGAACGTTGAAGTGATTCATGTAATAACCACCTGCATGGAATCCGACCACGTCATTAAAGAAATAAGTGAATCTTAATTGGGCTTTTGCCGAAATGGCACCCGTGTCAAATCCGGAATAATAGTTAATTAATCTTTCGTATCCTTGTTCCGTCTCACCTTTCAGTTGAACCTCTCCGCCTTTAATGAGTCCGTAACCTCCACGCAGGTTAATTTCCGTGATAAAATCCTCATTGCCGAATTTAAAATCAGGTCCGAGGCCGAAAAACATGCGGGTTATTTTTTCTTCCTTTAAAGACCAGTCCGTTATTTGAATAAAATAATAACTGTCGATGTATTCGGAGATATAAAAATTTTCGGTAGGGAATGTGGATACGGGTTTATTTTGGATATAATCGAAATCAAATCCTAAGCCGAACCAATCCCAATAGTAGTCCAATGACGTGCCTGCTTCGATGCCCCCTTTGAATTTAACGAAACGGGTATTATTGTTATACATCGGAAGCACATCATAGCCACCTCTGAAACTCAGCATAAAACTGTTCTTTTTTTCCGGAGTTGTTCCCGGGGAGACTGCTTCTTTGACTTCCTGAGCATAACTCATGCCAAAGAGCAAAAGACCGATAATGAGAATAAATTTCTTCATTTGTTTAATTTTAATTTGAAATGATGATTTATAAATATGTGATATTGAAAAGAAAAATTTTTTGTTGCTAATACCGCTAATGAAGAATTATTAATCGAAGTTCCAAAAAATTTGAAAAGTAATGGCGGTTCGTCTATATATATACGATGAACCGGAGAGGAAAAAATAGTAATCCCCAACATGCGGTTTTTCATGGCTTTATTTTAAGTAAACTCAATGGCCGAAATGAACCGGCCGTTTTGTTTACCAATTCATTTTCATCCAATCTATAGAAAAAAAAATTTTTATAAATTGATATTTATCAGGATTTTTATAATATATCTCAAGATTTTCATAAAACATCGGCCGGTTTGATATAACCTAATGCATAAAGATATTTTTTTAATTCATGTAAGAAAGTAGGCAAGTCTTTTTGTTCCTGAATAACCAAATCGTAGAATTGCATTTGATCGGGAGTAGTGCCTATCCGAAAGCCGGCTTGAATTCCCGAAGATACCAAACGTTCTTTTGTATTTTTCAAAGAAGAAAAATCGATGAGGAGATCGTAGTTTTTATTAAAATATTTTTGAATATTGGGTTCAATTAATTTGCCCCGCCAATTGAAATGAGCATCCAATACACTGACAAAATCGGGGTGTGGTTCATCGTTAGATAGAAATAACACATCCCATTTGTCATAAGGAATACTTGTTATATGACTTAATTTTCTTATAAAATTTTTATCAATAGATGTTTCGGAGGGAAAGATAATAATACCGGAACGCAAGGGTAATTCCAATGTGTTTTTCTTCTTTAGGTTATTTTCAATTCTTTTATTAATCAAATATTTTTTCCACATAACGATTTAAGTATTTTCCAAAAACCGGAAGCGTTCCATCAACAAATGCACACGATTTTCATCCACCGGGTTTTGCCATTTGCCTTGCATTTTAAAATAAGAACCCACGATAAAAGCATCGGTGTAAGGATAATAGGAATCCAAATTTTCGGCCGTTACGCCCGAACCGATGAGTACGGGCAAGCGGGTTTGTTGCCGTACCGCTTTCAATTCTTCCACATCCACGGCTTCGCCCGTATGGCCTGCCGTAATGATGAGACCGTCGGAACGGAAAAATTCGGCTGCACGGGCATGTTCCGTAATATCCGTATCGGCTGTCAGTTGATGCGAAGCATGTTTTTTCTTGATATCGGTAAATACGGCAATATGTTCCGCTCCGATGTGTTTGCGATAGCGCAATAACTCCCCGGCATCCGATTGCATAAATCCTTCGTCGGCCATGTGCCCGAAAACAAAACCTTCGGCACGAATGAAATCCATTCCGCTTGCCAATGCTGCCGCCAGCGCTTGTTTATTGGCCCCGGCCAAAATTTGAATACCGACGGGAATGGCAAATTCTCTTTTCAACATATAGCCGATGACAGCCATGGATGTGGATATCTCATGCCCTGCTTTCCGGTTTAAATAGGGTACATCGTGCATATTTTCAATCATCAAGCCGTGTATTCCGTGTTTGATATAAATTTCGGCTTCATTCAATGCCTTATCCATCACCGTATTAAAATTTCCTTGATAAAAAGGCGTTCCGGGAAGCGGCCGCACGTGAACCATGGCAATAACCGACTTGGGCCGGTTGAAAATACGCTGAAAATGACCGACGGATTCCATATTTTGTTTAATTTCCTGTAAATTTACTGAAATTTTATCCAATCATGAATATGGTATCCAAACACGTCAGTGTTTTCGGGGCGGCCAATACGGATTTGGTGGGATTTCCCGAAAGCGGCTTGGTATTCAACGATTCCAATAAAGGAAAAATCAAAATGCTTCCCGGCGGGGTGGGGCGAAATATTGCCGAAAACCTCACCCGGCTCGGTCAAAAAGTATCCTTAATCAGTGTATTGGGAGACGATGTATTTAAGGATTTTTTGCTTCGCCATGCGGAATCCATCGGAATAGATATGTCCGAATCCGTTATTTTAAAGGATGAATCTTCGGCGGTTTTTTCGGCCGTGCTCAACCGTAATAACGATTTAGCCGTGGCCATTGCCGATATGAAAATTTACGACCAACTTTCGCCCCATGTTTTTTATCGTGATTTTCCTTCTCTAGAAAAAGCCGATTATGTGGTTTTGGAAACCAATTTTCCCGCATCGGTATTGGATTATTTGGTCAATCGCTATCCGGATAAAAAATGGATTCTCGACACCGTGTCGGGCGACAAAGCCAAACGCAGTGAACCTGTATTGTCTCAATTGTTCGTGCTGAAAACCAATTTGCTCGAAGCCGAAGTGATAACGGGAATTTCATCCCGTACTTCCGACTATAGACCTATGGTGGAATATTTTTTGGACGAAGGCGTGGAAAATGTCTTTATCACGCTCGGAAAGGAAGGTGTGATTTACGGCAACCGAAAAAAAATTCATTATTTGCCACCTGTTCCTTCCAAGGTGATTAATACCATCGGGGCGGGCGATGCCTTTCTTTCGGGTATCACTTTCGGTTTTATTCAAGGTTTCGATTTGGATAAAATTGCACGGCTCGGATTAATCACCGCCGGATTGACCGTACAAACCGAAGAAGTGGTTTCTCCCCATATCACGCCGGAATCTATTATGGATAAATTAAATGCTTGACTCGAATTTTAAGATTAAATATGACTCTATCAAAAATAAACCCGACCTATTTTGATATCCATCCCGAAGTGCGCGATGCCTTGCAGCGGGGGCGTGCAATTGTGGCCCTAGAATCGACGGTAATTTCCCACGGGCTGCCGTTTCCCGAAAATATACAATTGGCCATGGAACTCGAAGATATAATCCGGTCTCATCATGCCGTTCCCGCTACGATTGCTTTGTTGGAGGGAAAATTCAAAATTGGATTGCACGAAAAAGACCTTGAAATGCTGGCCGACCCTGCCGTAGCAGTTCATAAAACAAGCCGAAGAGATATATCGTATGTATTGTCGCAAAAAATTCCCGGCGCTACTACGGTTTCCGCTACCATGTGGGCGGCCCACCGAGCGGGAATTAAAATTTTTGCAACCGGTGGCATTGGCGGTGTGCATCGCGATGCTACAAATACTTTCGATATTTCAGCCGATCTCCGGGAATTTGCCGTGACACCTGTAGCCGTGGTTTCGGCCGGTGTAAAATCCATTTTGGACATCGGAGCCACTTTGGAATATTTGGAAACGATGGGTGTGCCGGTTATCGGATACGGTACGCATGAATTTCCGGCCTTTTTTAGCAGAAAATCGGGATTCGGGGTTCCCTTGGAAATACATGATGCGGACAAATTGGCCGAATTGCTTCGCGTCCATTTCGAATTAAAAATAAATACCGGAATTCTTATCGCCAATCCGGTGCCCGAAGCGGACGGTTTGGATAATGATTTTATTGAAAAAATAATCGCCGGTGCGTTGGAAGAACAAAAGAAAAAGCAAATTAAAGGAAAGGATATCACCCCGTTTCTGTTGAAAAAAATCGTGGAAAAATCCGGTGGAAAAAGTCTTCGAGCCAATATATCTTTATTGAAAAATAATGCCAAAACGGCGGCCGAAATAGCCCGGAAATTAACCTGAATACTTCTTGTTTCGTTTTTATGGGTGGCTATATGTGAACCGGTAGAAATTTTATTTAAGGAATGGATTTATTTATCCGCTAAATCCCTATCTTTGCACTTCATTTTTTTTCGGAATAATGAGTGAACTTAAAAGAGAAATAGCACGAAGGCGAACTTTCGGCATCATTTCGCACCCCGATGCCGGAAAAACCACTTTAACCGAAAAATTACTCCTTTTCGGCGGGGCCATTCAGGAAGCTGGTGCCGTTAAGTCGAATAAAATCAAAAAAACGGCTACTTCTGATTTTATGGAAATAGAACGTCAACGGGGCATTTCCGTGGCCACTTCGGTATTGTCATTTGAATATCGCGGAAAAAAAATAAATATTCTCGATACGCCCGGTCATAAGGATTTTGCCGAAGATACGTATCGAACCTTGACGGCGGTGGACAGTACCATAGTCGTAATCGATGTGGCCAAAGGGGTAGAGGAGCAAACCGAAAAATTGGTCAAGGTATGTCGCTTGCGGGATATTCCGATGATCGTATTTATTAACAAATTGGACCGGGAAGGAAAGGATGCTTTCGAATTGTTGGATGAAATCGAACAAAAATTAGGATTGAAGGTTGTGCCTTTGAGTTTTCCGGTGGGTATGGGCCAAAATTTTCAAGGTGTTTATAATATCCGGGAAGAAAAATTACTTGTTTTTGAAGGAGGAAGCAAGCAAAAACTCGGGGAGCGAAAGGTTTTTACGGATTTGGACGATCCGGATTTAAAAAATTATATCGATGCGGAATTACTCGAAGAATTGAAAGAAAATCTCGAATTGGTGCGCGAAGTCTATCCTCCTTTTGATCGTGAACTTTACTTGGAAGGAAAATTACAACCGGTTTTCTTCGGTTCGGCTTTAAATAATTTCGGGGTGCAGGATTTGTTGGACTGTTTTGTGGATATTGCTCCGCCCCCGCGCCCCAAAAAAGCCGACAAAAGAATAGTCTATCCCGACGAACCGCAATTCACCGGCTTTGTATTTAAAATTCATGCCAATATGGACCCCAAACACCGCAACCGCTTGGCTTTTGTCAAGGTGGTTTCGGGCATTTTCGAGCGTAATAAATCTTATTATCACGTCCGTTTGGATAAGAAGATGAAATTTTCGGCGCCCAATATGTTTTTCGGTAGCAAAAAACAAGTGGTAGATAAGGCCTATCCCGGTGATATTGTGGGATTGCACGATTCGGGAAATTTCAAAATCGGGGATACGTTGACCGAAGGCGAAAAGTTGATGTTCAAAGGTATTCCGCGGTTTTCTCCCGAACATTTCCGTTATATCAATAACGAAGACCCGATGAAGTCCAAACAATTGGCCAAAGGTATCGACCAATTGATGGATGAAGGTGTCGCCCAATTGTTCACCTTAAATTTAAATAACCGTAAAGTAATCGGCACGGCCGGGGCTTTGCAATACGATGTGATTCAATACCGGCTTGAACACGAATACGGTGCCAAGTGCAGTTACGAACCGCTACAAATTTGGAAAGCATTTTGGATTCATACCTCCGATCCGGATAGCGAAGAATACAAGGAATTTTTAAGGGTTAAACAAAAATATTTAGCCAAAGATAAAGACGGTCTTCCCGTGTTTTTGGCCGATTCGCCTTTTTCGGTTCAAATGGTAAAAAATGATTTCCCTTCGGTGGAATTGATGGAAATTTCCGAACGCGAATAGCCGTTTATTTTTTTCCTTCCACAACGATAACAATTTCGCCTTTGGGCGGGCGGGATGCAAAGTGCCGGGCTAATTCTTTAAGATTTCCCCTGCGGGTTTCTTCGAATTTTTTTGTCAGTTCACGCGAAACCGCCGCCCGGCGTTCGTCGCCTAAAACTCCGGCCAATTGCTCAAGGGTTTTGACCAAGCGATGAGGCGATTCGTAAAAAACCATGCTGCGTTTTTCTTCCGCCAATTCCTTTAAACGTGTTTGGCGTCCTTTTTTGACAGGCAAAAATCCTTCGAAGACAAATCGTTCCGAAGGCAAGCCCGAGTTTATCAATGCCGGAATGAGGGCGGTGGCCCCGGGCAATGTTTCTACCTCGATATTATTTTTCAGGGCTTCGCGAACGGCTAAAAAACCGGGATCGGAAATGCCCGGCGTGCCGGCATCGGATATTATAGCCAAATTTTTACCCGCCCGCAACATATCCATCATTTTTTCGACCTGCTTGTGCTCGTTGAATTTATGGAATGATTGCATGGGGGTTTTTATTTCATAGTGCTTCAATAATTTGCCCGAAGTGCGGGTGTCTTCGGCCCATATTAAATCGACTTGTTGCAGGATTTCCAATGCCCGTAGCGTGATGTCTTTCAAATTGCCGATAGGGGTAGGTACGATATATAATTTTCCCGCCATTTATGAAAATTTGGCTTGAATGAGTTGAATTAAACGAAATTCATATTCGTCTTTTCCCGACCAATTGAATTTTTCCTTGGTTTGATGAACCCATTCCAATGCTTCGTCGTAGTTTTGTGCTTCGTCAATGCGGCGGACAAATTCTTCGAAGGCGGTTTGATCTTTGGCAAAAAGATTATTGAGTAAAGCAATCTTGTCGGCCAGTCCGATTTGGAATCCGGCATTCGATTTCTTTTTCGGTTGAAATTTGGTTTCTACGGCTTTTTTATAAAGAGGTGCATGATTTTTTATAGGATTTCGCGGAGAATCGATGCGGGTGGCCGGTGATCGGGTTATCGAGCTTTTTTCATCTTTGACCGGCGGTTCCGCTTCCTTTTTTTCGACCGGTTTCTCTTCATGCTGATTTTGGGTTTCCCGGAATAAAAATTCCCAATTTTCTTCATGAGAATTTTTTAAATACCGGTAGGCCGCAATCTTGCCATAGAGTTTTTCGAAACGTTCGACGGTTTTGTCAAATGATTCTTTATCGGCGGCCGAAAGTAACTTTTTGGCAGCCAAAACGATTTCCGCTTTCAAAATATTTTCCAATTCTTGTTTTTTACTCATCGGGCTAATTTTTTTCAACAAACTTACATCGGACTTTTGGTTTAAGCATGAATTTTCCTACTTTTATAAACGAAATTGCAAGCCGGATGCAAGCGAGTTTTTTCTTCTTGATTTTCCTTGCAATTTACAAATAATCAACGTAAAACGAATAAAAATTATTTTACAATGTTTTTAGAAATTCCCGTCAATCATCACGATAATTTAGGATGGATAGAAGTCATCACCGGTTCGATGTTTTCCGGCAAAACCGAAGAACTAATTCGCCGTTTGAAACGGGCGCAATTTGCACGCCAAAAAGTGGAAATTTTCAAGCCGGCCGTGGACAATCGTTATGACGAAAAGAAAGTGGTTTCACATGATGCCAATGCGATTCCTTCCATCGTAGTTCAAAGGGCCTCCGATATTTTAAAACATGTGGATACCAATCAAATCCAAGTGGTGGGGATTGACGAAGCCCAATTTTTTGATGACGAAATTGTCGATGTGGTCAATGAATTGGCCGATAGCGGTCTTCGGGTGATTGTGGCCGGATTGGATATGGATTTCCGGGGCAAACCCTTCGGCCCGATGCCTTATTTGATGGCTATCGCCGAATATGTAACCAAAGTGCATGCCATCTGTGTGGAAACCGGGAACTTGGCTCATTATAGTTATCGCAAAACCGCATCCGAAGACCTGGTATTAGTTGGCGAAAAGGATGTTTATGTGCCTTTGAGCCGGGCGGCATTCGTCAAAAAAATGAAAAATAAAAAGATCGAAAAATAATGTGTGAAATCCGCTTATTGCTGTCTCGTGAACGCATTGGACATAATTTGGATTATATCCGTTCAAAACTAAATGAAGATACCCGTATTTTGGTCAATCTTAAAGCAAATGCTTACGGACACGGGGCGGTTATGCTGGGAAAATTTCTACAAGATAAGGTGGATTATTTCTCCGTGGCATGCCAAAAAGAAGGTATGGAATTGCGCCAAGCGTCCATACGTACACCCATTTTGGTATATAATCCGCCGGTGGAGTGGAATAAGGATTTTTTTAAGGCCGGTCTGGAGCCGGTCCTTTACGGTTTACATCAAACGGAAAAATTAATCCAATTTATCGAACACAACCGTCTCGGCCCGGTAAAAGTTCATGTCAAGTTGGATACGGGCATGCACCGTAGCGGTTTAATGGCTCCTTATGTAGATGAGATGATAAAACTTTTGTCCGGCTCGCCGAATCTCGAATTGGTGAGTGTATTATCGCATTTCGCCGCCGCGGACGATCCGCATGAAGATGCATTTACCATGGCTCAAGTGCGCCTGTTTGATGAATTAAGTAGGAAATTTTATACGGTAAATCCCCGTTTAATCCGGCATATTGCCAATTCATCCGCTATTTTCCGGTTGAAAAATGTCCTTTTCGATATGGTACGGCCCGGATTGAGTGTGTATGGTATAAGTCCCGTGGAAGGCGAACCGGAAAAACACCTGCTTCCGATTGGCAAATTCATTACCAGAATTACCCAAATAAGAGAAGTGGATCCCGGTGAAACGGTGGGATATAACCGGATGTTCAGGGCCGAAAGAAAAACCCGGGTGGCTTTGGCTCCCGCCGGCTATGGCGACGGTTATAAGCGCGCCCTCGGTCATGGAAAAGGCAAGGTGTGGATTAACGGTGTTCCGGCTCCTGTAATCGGTAAAGTGAGTATGGATATGCTTACGTTGGATATTACCGGAATAGAGGCGGCCATCGGTGACGAAGTGGTTTTGTTCGGCGACCGTCCGCATGTAAACGAATTGGCCCGGTGGGCGAATACCATTCCTTATGATATCACCACCTCTTTGTCGCAACGTGTAACCCGAATTTGGCAAAACTTTTGATTACTTTTGTATAAAAATTACACCCGATGAAAAAAATATTATTTTTTACGCTGTCAATTCTTCTTGTAGTATCCTGTGGAACCAAGAAAAAAATAAGTGAAGCCATTGCCACGGGAAATTATGATGCGGCCATTGACATGAGCATCAAAAAACTCAAAAAAAATAAAAACACCAAACGGGCAGATACTTATGTGATGTTATTGGAAGAAGCGTTTGCCAAGGCCCAAAATCGGGATTTGAAGCGAATCGAACAATTGAAAAGAGACACCAAGCCGGGAAAATGGGAAGAAATATATCAATTATATAATAATTTAATGGAAAGACAAGAAAAAATCGAACCTTTACTTCCGTTATATGTGACCAAACAAAACCGGCAAGCCAAATTCGAATTTCACGATTATATGCCCGATTTAATTAACGCACGGGACCATATGGTGGCTTATAAATATGAAAAGGCCAAAGAATTATTGCGTTATCAAGATAAAAACCATATTCGACAAGCATACGATATATTGGAAGATATCGATAGAATTTATCCGGATTATAAAGATGTAAAATCATTAATGGACGAAGCCCACCGGCGTGGAATTTCCAAGGTAGGCGTCATTATAGAGAACAAAAGCAATAAGATTATCCCTCAAAAATTACAAGAAGAATTATTGAATTTCAATAGTTTGAACGCCAATAATTTTTGGACTGTTTACGAGCCGGTTTCTCGCGACACCGCCCGGTACGATTATTTGGCCGAATTGATTATTACCGATATTTATGTAGGACCGGAGAAAGAACAGGAAAAAGTCGTGGAGCGGCAGCGTGAAATTCAAACGGGTTGGCAAAATGTCTATGACCAAAGCGGACGTGTGGTCAAAGACTCTTTGGGAAGACCTATCAGACGGCCGGTATATAAAGTCGTAAGGGCGGTTGTGCATATCTTTCGTCAATTCAAGGAAGCGGGCATAAAGGCCCATGCCCGGATTATCGATAACCGGACACGAAAAGTTATTTTTACCCGGCCTTTGGAATCGGCTTACGTGTTTGAAAATATTTACCTGAAAGTTAATGGCGACAAAAGAGCACTGGATAACGAATTGAATCAATATGTAGATCATGTGCGGCTTCCTTTTCCTTCGAACGAACAAATTATTTCGGATGCCGGACGAGATTTGAAAATAAAATTCGAAGATTTGCTTTTCAATGCCCGTTTCGATTAATTCCTTTTTGCAGGATATTAATTTAAATCTTTTATAAACCGTGTTTTTCTTTTCGGATAGGGTAAGAATGCTGGCTTCCTTATTGGTTTTTTTAGATTTTTACGACTAAAAAAATCCGATTGATAAAGTCGGTTTTAATAAAGAAATTGTAACATGATGGTATTTGCAAGACGAAAAAAAACTTCATATATTTGCACGCCAAAACAAATCAAACCGACCCGGTAGCTCAGTAGGTAGAGCATCTCCCTTTTAAGGAGAGGGTCCTGAGTTCGAGCCTCAGCCGGGTCACTTTTTTCAAATTTAGTTCATAGGGTTCATTTACATAATTAGACCCGGTAGCTCAGTAGGTAGAGCATCTCCCTTTTAAGGAGAGGGTCCTGAGTTCGAGCCTCAGCCGGGTCACAAAAAGTACTTCTTTTGCGCACGTGGCGGAATTGGTAGACGCGCTAGGTTGAGGGCCTAGTGGCCGTTAAGGCCGTGCAGGTTCAACTCCTGTCGTGCGCACTTTCCCGTTTTCTTTCCGATAAATCCGTTTTTTTCGTAACTTATGAACACAAAATTCATCGTTATGAAAAAAATATTGCTTTTCACCGGCGATTTTGCCGAAGATTACGAAACCATGGTTCCTTTTCAAATGCTTCAAATGCTCGGTTATGAAGTCCATGCCGTATGTCCGGATAAGAAGAAAGGCGAACGCGTAAAAACCGCCATTCATGATTTTGAAGGCGATCAAACCTATTCCGAAAAAGTCGGACATTATTTTACCTTGAATTATGATTTCGATAAAGTAAATCCGGCCGATTATGCCGGATTGGTCATTGCCGGCGGACGCGCACCGGAATACATCCGTTTGAATCCGCGCGTATTGGAAATTACCCGTCATTTCTTTGACGAAAACAAACCGGTGGCTGCCATTTGTCACGGAGCACAAGTGCTTAATGCTGCAGGAGTTCTCAAAGGAAGAAAACTCACCGCCTATCCCGCCGTTGGACCGGACTTAACTGCAGGCGGTGCGAATTATGTGGAAATTCCCGTGGACAAAGCCATGACCGAAGGCAATTTGGTGTCCGCACCTGCATGGCCCGCCCATCCCGATTGGATCAGACAATTCGTGGATTTGTTGGGCGCTAAAATTTCCATTTAATCGGAATTTCGGGGAATGATTTCGATCCGGTTTAATAATTTATCCGTTTGACTTATTTCTTCCAAATTGTCGAAAATCCGTTTTTCATAGGAAGTCGGATAAATGATATGCAAATTGGCACCGGCATCGAGGGTGAAATAAACCGGTATGCCGGTGGATTTTCTTAAATCCCAAATTTGTTTAATCCACCTGAGTGTGCTTGGCTGCATTAAAATATAATACGGGTCGGATGTCATCATCATGGCATGGAGGGTCAATGCCTCGGTTTCGGTAATTTTTCCGAATTGCTCCCAATCGCCTGTTTGTAAACTCGCAGAAAGACCGGAAAGGTGCTGCCGGGCTTGCTCGATACGGGATTTTTTAAATGGATGTGTATCAATAAGCGCGTGACCTTGGGTACTGGACACTTCCTTTTTTTCTTTTTCCAAAAGAAGAATCAAATCGGTAACTTGCCCGAAATTTTGATGAATTTCAAAAGGGAAATCGATGGCATATAAATCATTGCTGCCCGGAATGTCTGGATGGCTTCCCCAAACGGATACGGGTCCCGTTACACTCCGTGCGGCACTTCCCGAACCCAGCCGGGCAATAAATGAAGTTTTCCGGTAAAGATAATCCGGACCGGCATGCGGATAAAGGGCCTTTTCAAAATCGATTAGAAGTTTTGCCAATGCACCGAAACCGCTCGCCGATGAAGCAATACCCGCCGAATGCGGAAAATTATTCGTGCTTTCGAATTCCCATTTATAATAAGGAAGGAAAGGCATAAATACGGATATCCGGTCGAAAAAAGCAGCGATTTTCCGGTTAAAATCCGGATTTTCCGCTCCTTGAAATCTAAAATTGAAAAGGACACGACCGGCGGGCTGTTTTAGCAGGGTGGCTTTGGCCCGGGTACGCGTAATACTTTGGGGCAACAAAAAACTCAAGGAAGCATTCATCGGAATTTGGAGCCCGCTTTTGCCCCAATATTTAATAAGCGCAATATTAGAGGGGGCATAGGTCTCTCCGTTCCAATTGTCCAAATATAATTCCGGTGTGCTCCGGGGAATAAAATCTTTTTCTTGATATGGGCGATGTAACAAAGTCTTTTGTTTTTACGCAAATTTAATTCAAATAAGCCAAAATAAAAGCCAAGATAATAACCAATAATTTTTTCAAGGGAATTCTGTGTGAAGTATCTGTTTCAAAAATAATGGCGGTACTGATATGGGTCAATAGTCCTGCTACGAAAGCCGACACATATACATGGTTTTCAACTAAAAATTCAATTTTTTCTCCCACCAGGGTGCCCAAAGGTGTCATGAGCGCGAACAGGATTAATAAAATTAAAATTTGGCGCATTTTTAAACCCGTATGAATCAGAAAACTTGTCAAGACCAATGCAATGGGAAATTTATGAACCAAAATGCCGTATAAATAAGCATGATCGTGTAATTGATGAACGGGAAGTCCCTCGGTGAACGCATGAAGAAATAATCCCAAAATGACTCCCAAAGTGAGCCCCGAGCCGTGAGAATGGGTATGGGCATGTTCAACGCCCCGGGAAAAATATTCAAGAAACATCTGAAAAAGTAATCCCAAAAGAATGAATACGCCTACGGTTTTGGGTGAATATTCGTGCAAATGTTCATGATGAACCGGATGTCCGAATATTTCCGGAAGTAAATGAAAAATGATGATGGCAAATAAATATCCGCCGCTAAAACTGATTAGGTAAGGCAGCCATTTTTGATATTTTTTAATGAACAAGGCGGTCAATCCGCCTGCCACTACCACCGAAAACAAAAGTAAATAATCCGTCATATCGCTTGGTTTTGTTTCAGTTTCCGGTAATGCTTACGAGCCGGTTCGTACCAAAAACTTTGCGGATATTCCAATAATATTCTTTTAAAATACGCTTTCGCACCCTCATAGTCGTTTTTGAATTCTTCATAAATGATGCCAAGGCGATAAAGGGCTTCTTCGCGATAAATTTTGTCAGTCGGAAATGTCAGAATTTCATTCCAAAGCGGTTCGGTATCCGTAATTTTTCCTTGATCCCAAAGAATTTTGGCTTCGAGATAAATCAAGTCATCGTATATTTTTTGACCTTTTAAAAGCGGTTTGACTTGTTTGATTTTTCGTAAGCCGGATTCGAAATTCCGGGCGTAGTAGTCGAAATAGATATCCGAAAAGCGTTTTAAACCTTCGTGAATGGTATCGCCGGGCGTTCGATTGGCTATAATGATGAAATCCAAGCGCAAAGCATCGTTTGCAATTTTTTTGTCAGCCGCTTTTTTGAGTGTTTTAAGCGTGGTATGTGCCCAGTCATAATCGCCGGAGAAGAAAGATGCCAAAGCGATTTTGTAAAGGGCGCGGTAGTTAATTTCTTCATAGGGAAAATCTTCTCGAATCAGGGTGTATTCCAAGGCGGCTTGATCGAATTGTTTTTGTAAAAGTTTTATATCGGCGAGTTTTTCTTTCCAAATCGACAAATTCTCGTCTCGGGATTCATGTAGGGCCAGACTGTCCAGTAATTGTTCGGCCCGGTCGAAATCTTTAAGATTGTAGATTAACCGGTCCGCTATAAGTTGATAAATCTCCGCTTTAATATGCGGTGAGGTAACTTTTTCCGCCCGTTTTTTCCAAAGAGCCAAAATTTCTTGCCCTTCTTTGTCCGGATTCTTGTTTTCAATGCGGGTAAACAAAAGGGCAATTTTATCCTGCAGCCGGGGTGATATATCGTCTAATGAGTTGATGTAATTCAATATGCTGACAGCATCGTTTAATTTACCGGACAGGTAGGCATTTTCGGCCAAATTAAACAAATCGACGGGACCGGCATGGCCTTGTAAATACAAACCGCGCAATTGGATAAATGCTTGGCGGAAATTTCCTTCGCGCACATAAATCCAATGCAAAAGCCGGAGCCAAGCCGGATTCGGATTGTTTTGAATTTTTCGAATGAGCCGGGTTTTTAATTCCATATTGTATTTATGAGCGGGGTCGGAAGCAATAAAGTCTTTTAACCTGCCGGTCACGTAATGAAAATAATTATTATTCAATTCCAAAGTTTTTAAGATTGCCTCGGCCATTTTTTCGGAATCGCCTTTTTCGGCATACAGCGTTACCTGAAGCAGATAGAGACTTGCAGATTCTTTTATTTTTAATCCGTAATCGATAATTTCAAGGGCCTCATCCAAGTAATTATATTTTTTTAAACGGTAAACCATATTATTGACCACAAAAGGATTGGCTTTAATTTTGTTTATCAATTTCTCGAACTGCAGCCGGGCGTTCTTTTCGTCTTTCATCAAGCGATACAAATGAAACTTATCTACAATAAAAGCGGGAGATTTTATTTTGACGGACACCTTATCGATCCACTCCATGGCTTCGGGGTATTGGCCTTTTCTAATATAAATTCCCAAGACTTGATCATATATCTGTTGGTTATAACGATGGTATTTATCAAACCACTCCAAATAAATCCGGAGGGCTTTTTCATCTTCACCGTCTTTGAGGTACTGTTCGGCCAAAAATAGATTTTGTCCCCGTATAACAAGGGCGAAGAAAAGGAAAAATAATATGAGAGGCGTTTTTTTATTCAATTGATAATGAGTTTGTTATGCTTTTTGGCACGCAAATTGGATTTTCTATAACGAAACCTGAAAAAACAAAGATTATGAATTTACCCGAAAGATATAAAAATCTCAAGAGAAAATCCAACGAATTTCTGTTAAAGGGTTTGATAAATGAATACATCAGAATATTGAAAGAGCTCACCCGCATAGAAAAACAACTTCAATATTCCTTGCAATGGAATTAACATGGAACCGAAAGGTATCCAAATGTCGTTCAAATTTGTTTTAACGGATTTTTTCGATCTCCATATTTCTCCGATTCCGAACTAAATAACCGAGAAAGCATCAAAAAGGAATAGGATGATTATTTTACTTCTTCCACTTCTACTACAAGACCGCCTATCCAGTGGGATATTAAGTTATAAACCAATGCGATAACCATTCCGCCTAGAAAACCAAGCACGCCGTAAATGACCGGAATAATCAAAAGGGCCATTCCACCGATACCTATACCGCTCAAGAAATCTTCCATTTCTATGCTTGAAAGCGAAAATATTAAAATGAAAGGCAGAAAAAGTACCAATGAAATGAAAAAATAAATAAGTCCTATTACACGACCCGTTTGAATGACATCAAGTTTTTTTATTACTTTTTTCATGGCAAGAGTTTATTTTGTATCACAAATTTACCGTTTTTAATTAAAGTCAGGAGGAATGCTTCTCATGAACCACATTTACGGTAAGAACGCTATTTTGAGCGCATGAGGTTCCCTTGATGTTTATTCGTCTTTTAAATCCAATTTCTCGGCATAAATTCTGTAATTTTCGTCGTCGAAGGTCACGAAAATGACTTCTTCTATTTCGGGATGCGATTGCAAAAATTCTTTGACGGTCCGAATGGCAATATCGGCGGCCGCTTCCTTGGGGAATCCATACACGCCGGTGCTGATATTGGGAAAGGCGATGGTCTTAATGCCATGCTTGACGGCCAGTTTCAAACTGTTGAGATAAGCATTTCGTAAGGTTTCTTCTTCGCCATGGTTCCCTCCGCGCCAGATAGGTCCTACCGCATGAATCACATATTTGGCCGGCAGATTAAATCCGGGGCTGATTTTGGCTTCACCATGACGCGCTCCGCCGCATTTTTTACAATATTCTTTCAATTCGGGGCCCGCGGCACGATGAATGGCACCGTCCACTCCGCCGCCACCGAGTAAGGAAGGATTGGCCGCATTGACAATGGCATCAACGGCAAGCCGGGTGATGTCTCCTTTAATCAATTTGATGCGTGAATCCATTTATATGAATTTTTAAAGCATTAATACTTGATTCAATACTTCGCCGAAAAATCCTTTCAGTTGGTTATATAAATACGCTTCTTCCAGTTCCGCTTCGATTTCGTGGAATCTGTCCGCCGGAATTTCTTTGATTGCTTGGGTTTTCCGGTCTAACAAATCTTTTAGAAGTTCCATGCGCAACCGGAAAATGACATCGGTGACCCAAATATCCAAATTTTCGGTATAGTCCGGTACACGGATATTTACTTTTTCCCAATCGGACAATTTATATTTTTCGGTCGAGAGTAAAATTTCGGATATCAGATCAGTATATTCGGTCGGGATTTTCTTGATAATTTCCGATGCATTTATTTCTCCCTTGCTATCGTATTCTTCTTTCAAAATATCGAATACGGCTTTGAATTCCGGAGAAGTAAATTCAATTTCGTCGGCTTGAAGTTCGAGGAAGATTTTTTCCGCCACACTACGCTCCACTTCGGTTTTATTGATTTGAAATTCTCCGTCTTCCATTCCTGCATTGTGATATTCGATGAATTTTACTTTCATATTGCCGAACAGCAAAAGAAGTTTAATTATTTCTTTCTCGAGAATTTCTCTTTTGTTGATATGGGTGCGCGGAGAGATTTCCACTTTCATTTTCGGTTCGGGAATACTTTGGCGCAATTGTTTATGTCGTCCGGTGATTTTACGGCGGATAATTTTTCCCAATTCCACAAAGAGGGTGCGTTCATTGGTGCCGGTGAGTGTAGCAATTTCCCGGATATAGAGTTCTTGTTTGATTTTATTCGGAATCCCTGCAATACTTTTCAACACTTCGTTAATCAAATCGAATGTGCGCAGCGGGTCTTTGTTGTCTTTGAGCAACCATTCGGCTTTGAAACGGATAAAATCCTTTTTGTTGGATTCGAGATAATTAATCAAATCTTCGGTGGAAACTTTCCGGGCAAAACTATCCGGGTCTTCGCCTTCGGGAAGTACCACCACGTGTACATTCACATCATTTTCCAGAATAATATCCACCCCGCGCATAGCCGCCTGGATGCCGGCCGTATCGCCGTCATAAACCAAAGTCACATTCTTGGTAAAGCGCTTGATAAGTTTAACTTGTTCGTCGGTCAGGGAAGTGCCCGCCGAAGCCACGGTGTTTTTTATGCCCGATTGGTAAAATGACATCACGTCGGTATAACCTTCCACCAAGAAAACTTCATCTTCTTTGACTATACTGCTTTTGGCTTGATAAATGCCGTAAAGAATTTTGCTTTTATGATAAATTTCCGTTTCGGGTGAATTGATATACTTGGCTGCTTTAATATCGTTTCGCAATATCCTTCCGGCAAAGCCCGCTACCGTGCCGCTAAGCCCGTGAATAGGGAAAATAACCCGTTCGTAAAAGCGGTCGAAAACGCGTTCGTTCTTTTTGATGATAAGGCCCGCTTTGAGAAGGATGTCTTCTTTAAAACCTTTTTTTAAAGCGGCTTGATAAAATGCATCGCGTTTAGCCGGTGAATAACCGATATCAAATACCTGCAAGGTGTTTTCCAAAAAACCGCGTTGCTTGAAATAAGAAAGCCCTACGGATTTGCCTTCGTCGGTGTGGTAAAGTTGTTCGATAAACCATTTTTTGGCAAATTCGGTTACAATGTATAAACTTTCTTTTTCCTGTTGTTCCTGTCTTTCTTCCTCGGTCAATTCCCGTTCTTCAATTTCAATATTATATTTCCGGGCAAGCCATCGAATGGCTTCGGGGTAGGTGAATTTTTCATGCTCCATGAGAAATTTAATCACATCTCCGCCTTTGCCCGATGAAAAATCCTTCCAAATTTGTTTGGACGGCGATACGAAAAACGAAGGTGTTCTTTCGTTATTAAACGGACTGAATCCACGCAAATTACTTCCGCTTCGTTTTAATTGAACGAATTCGGAAATAACTTCTTCCACACGGGCTGCTTCCCGGACGGCTTCGATGGTTTTGGGACTGATGTAAGCCATAAGCGTTTACAATTTCCTTGTGATGACGTAATCCAACATCAATTTCAAACTTTCCTTGGATTCATTATCGGGATATTTTTCCAATATTTCCAATGCCCGGTCTTTGTATTCGTGCATTTTTTTTTCGGCATATTCCAATCCGCCTTTTTCTTTGACAAACCGGATTAATTCATGTACCTTTTTCTTATCCGTATTATGCCGGCGAATGATTTGGAGCATCCATCTTTTTTCTTTGGCAGTGGCCCGGTTCATGGCATAGATAAGCGGCAAGGTCATTTTGCGTTCTTTGATATCTATACCGGTGGGTTTGCCAATGTCGTTTTCGGTATAATCGAACAAATCGTCTTTGATTTGAAACGCCATGCCCGTTAATTCGCCGAAACGGTGCATATCGTTTACGGTCTTGATGTCCATTCCCACCGAGGCGGCTCCCATGGCCGTACACGAGGCAATAAGCGAAGCGGTTTTTTTCCGGATAATTTCGTAGTAAGTTTCTTCGTTAATATCCAATTTGCGCGCCTTCTCGATTTGGAGCAATTCTCCTTCACTCATTTCTTTGACCGCCACCGAAATAATTCGTAACAAATCGAAGTCATCATTATCAATCGACATCACCAGGCCTTTGGCCAATAAATAATCTCCTACCAAAACGGCTATTTTGTTTCGCCAAACGGCATTGAGCGAAAAGAAACCTCGTCTGAAAGTGCTTTCGTCCACCACGTCGTCATGAACAATAGTGGCGGTATGAATCAGTTCGATGATGCCGGCGCCCCGGTAGGTGCGTTCCGTGACATGTCCGCGTAGCATTTTGGCGGTTAAAAATACAAACATCGGACGCATTCGCTTGCCTTTGCGCGTAACAATAAACATAGTGATTCGATTGAGCAAAGGAACTTGACTCCTGACCGACTCACGGAATTTGTCTTCGAAAATTTCCATTTCCGCTTCGACGGGTGCTTTTATTTTGGAAACAATTTTCATTAATTCGACAAAACTTTTTATCAAAGATAAATCAAACCGACGTAAGTTATAAAAAACAAATTACTTTTTATTATTTTTTTGTGTGATTACTTCGAATGCTTGTTCGTATTTTTCAAGGATGGATTCCCATCGAAAATGCGCCCGGACATATTTTTTCCCTTTCTCTCCAATTTTTTGTCGTTTCTCAGGCGAAATTTTCAATAAATAATCAATGACTTTTTTTAATTCTCTTCCGTTTTTATAAGCAAAACCGGCTCCACTTGCTTGAATATGGTCTAATAATACTTCGCTTTTTGCATTCACAATAACCGGAACGCCCGCTTGCATGGCTTCGAGGGTGACCAGAGATAAACTTTCCTTTTTGGAGGGCATAATTAAACCCCGGCTATGAACAAGCCAATTGTATTTTTCTTCTTCGGAAATATATCCCGTTAAAATGATTTTTGGATGAGGTTCAATGCGGATGGAATCCTGCCGGCCGATTAAAACCAGTTTGACATCCCGGTTTTTGGTCGCTTTCTTGAATTGTTCGATTAATTCCGGCACGTTTTTGGACAAATCCAATCTGCCGATATACACAAAGTAAGGAATGTCAAGGGGACTTTTGCCGGGCTTAAAATCTACCTTTTTTATTCCCGCGCCGGCCACGGCCGAATTTTTTTTTCGCGAAACGGGATATGTTTTTTCTACCAACCGCTTTTCGGCGGCACTATTGTACATGATAAAAGATGCGGATTCAAAGGTTTTTTTATAGCCGGGAAAATAAAAGGTCTTTTCATCATGAGCGGTAGGAATAAAGATACTTTTTTCTTTTATTAAGGGTAGAATGCTATTGGCCGGGTAATAGAGATAAGTAAAAACGATAAACACGTCGAATTGAGATTTGACCTTATCGATATGCGCTGTCATGCCGGGACAATAGGGTCCTTGTGCTTTGAGCCACGAATTAAATGTATTGGGAAATACAAGTTTATCGTTCAGGGCTAATTGTCGCAATTTTATTTTACGCAAGAAAATGGAAATTTTGCTTAGGTTACGCATTTTTCGATATAATTTATCGGCTTTGTAGATATCTTTGGGTGCCGATGTAAATCGCCGTACCGGAATCCGGTTGATCATTTCTTTGCCTTCGGGAAATTTATTTTGCCAAGTGATGTAAGAATCACTACGCGTGGTGAATACTTCCACTTGATGATTTTTGCCCAGTTTTTCGGCCAATTGGCGTGCATGAAGTTCGGCTCCTCCGTTGATGCTTAATCCGTAGCGTTGTACAATAATTCCGATTTTCATTTTGCAATTATACGGATTAATTTTTCAAGGGTATAGGTTTGGCTTGCCAATTGTTTTTTCTAATATAATAGGATGCCTGTAGATGAGATTTGAGCAGGGTGCTCAGGGAATCGGTGAGGGCGGGAAACCGGTTTTTGAGATTTTTGGTTTGGTGGTTCGGGTAATCATACAAACCCAGAATTTCGCCTTTTTTATTTATTACAAGCATATATTTTTCGCTTAAAACCGCATTTTTTTCATAGTGGTTAAAATATGCATAGGATTTTTGCCGTGCAAGGAGATTTTTACCGAAAGTATTATCGGTATAGTTTAAGTCGAGAAGATCCATGATCGTGGGCAGCACGTCTTTTTGGTCGCCGAGGGTATGGATGATTTGCGGTTTAATATGTGAATGATAAATAATAAGCGGAATATGATGTACGGATAATTCGACGGAATAAATGGTTTGGTAGGGTTTGCCGTGATCGCCTAAGAGGATGAAAATCGTCCGGTCGAACCATGGTTTGGTACGGGCTTTTTCGAAAAATTTTTTCAGCGACCAATCCGCATATTTGATAGCGCGATGCCGGGGCGTTTTCCCTTTGATGAAATCGGGTGCCATGTAGGGTTCGTGATCGGTGATGGTAAGAATAGCGGCAAAGAAATTTTTCTTTTGCCGGTGCAGACGGTCCAATCTATCGAGTGCAAATTCGAAGAGGGAATGGTCGTCAATGCCCCAATTGCTTCGGATTAGTTTTTTGTCATAAGAACTTTCGGTATGAATTTCCTTAAAACCGTTTTGATAAAAAAACATGCCCACATTGTCGAACCGGCCGGTATGCGGAATAAAAAAAACGGTATGATAGCCCAGATCTTGAAATACTTGCGGCATGCCGTAAAACTTTTGAATGTTTCCGGGCGTAAGTTGGGAACGTTCGTCCACAGCCCCACCGTAAAACGGATGTTCGTCGAAAAGAACCGGATATCCGTAAAGAGTCCCGAAAAGTCCTTCGTAAGTTCTGGTGCCGGCACTATAAAAGCGATCGAATGAAAGGGCATTGACAAACAAACTGTCCAAAAAAGGCATCAGGTGTTCCTTATTGCCGAAATATTTCATCTTCCAAGCGGCTTTTCTTTCCATGAAAATAATCACCACGTTGGGTTTGGAAACAATGGAATCACTAAAAAAATAATCCCGGGCAATGGGAGAATTATATTTCGGCCGGTCAATGCCGAATTGTTTTTGTACATATCGTACGGCTTCCGAATTGTCCGTGAGATTCAATTCGGTTTTATTTTTCCACATTTTCCAACTTTCCCGTAAAGTAAAAAAAGCATTTATTTTAAAATCGTTCAACACGAAACGATCGTCGTTATATGCATATTGCGTCGATAAACTATGACCGATGATGCGTCCTTTCCCTATAAAAAAAACGGCGATAAGAAAAATAAAATAGGCACCGTAGCCGAGGTGGGTTTTTTTTGCAAGGAATGTTTTATCAAGAAAGAAAATCTTTTTTAAAACAAACCACCATATCACAAAGAAAATAAGAGCGGGTATGATAATAAAAATCATATCGGGCGATGAAATCAACATTTTTAGTACGGTGGAAAAATCGTTTAGCCAATATAAAAATTGCGTATTGAGATGCACCGCAAATTTTTTGTAATAAACGATATCGGCAAAATATAAGACCATTAATAAAACCGTCATTATCCAAGTCCAGACCAAGGCGATTTTTTTCCACATTTTTTGACCCGAAAAGCGATGAATCAGCAGCAATACGAAGGTAATTATCAGGATATAGGTAAGCGGTACAAAGTCATAGCGGATTCCCCAAATGAAAATTTCCACAAATTTTTTTCCGTCGATCGGAACACGGGGCGATTTATTATATAAAAACAAAAACAAGCGGATGATGGAAAAGAAAAATGCGGCGGCTATATAAATTCCGGTAATTCGAAAGATAGGAGTAAGATCGATTTTTTTGGACACTAAGGATGAATTTTATCGGTGACAAAAATAACCAAATTAGGATTAACTTCCCGTTTCAAAAAAGTTGCCGGATATTTTTTCGAAAAGAAAGAATTTTAGGTAACTTTAAAACCCAAAAAATATTTTCATGCAAACCCGGACCGGTATTTTCGATTTGGAACTTCGCCATACTTTCGGTATTTCCAGATCTTCTCATAAGATTCAAAAAACATTCATTGTCGCTTTGTCGCAAGACGGATTTACCGGTTACGGCGAAGCCACGGAAAACGCTTATTATCGAGTAAGTGTGGAAGATTTGCGAGATGCTTTTGACGACTTAAGACCGTTTTTGGAAAATTACAACTTGTCGCATCCCGCTTTTTTGTGGGAGGAAATCAAAAAACATAGCGGAAATTTCCGTTTTTTGATGGCGGCAATCGATGAAGCCGCATGGGATTTGTTCGGAAAAATGAACGGATATGCCATTGTCGATTATTGGCAATTGGACAAACATAAAGTGCCTGTTTCCACTTATACCATAGGATTGGATGAGGTGGAAATAATGAAACAAAAAATATTGGAAAAGCCCTGGCCGGTTTATAAAATCAAATTGGGCACCGAAAACGATGCCGACATCATTCGCGAACTCCGGAAAGTAACCAACGCCCCATTTAGGGTGGATGCCAATGCGGCGTGGGATTTCGATAAAGCCAAAAAAATCATTCCCATCCTCAAAGAAGCGGGCGTGGAGTTCGTAGAACAACCCTTGCCTGCCGGTGCATATAAAGATACCGAACGGCTCAAGGCGGTCAGTCCGCTGCCTTTGATTGCAGACGAATCATGCAAAACCGAAGACGATTTGGAACAAGCATTCAGGTCATTTCATGGCATCAATGTCAAATTAACAAAAGCCGGCGGCATGACTCCCGCGCGAAATATGCTGGAAGCGGCCCGCAAAGCCGGCGTGAAACGGATGATAGGTTGCATGACCGAATCGAGTGTGGGCATTTCGGCGGCGGCCCAATTACTCCCGATGGTTCATTATGCCGATTTGGACGGCCCCTTGCTGTTGAAAAACGACATTGCCCGGGGCGTGAAAATAACTGAAAAAGGGGCGGTCTTCCCGGAAATTCCCGGCAATGGGGTGGTTTTTTCGGCCCCCTTTGATGCTACCACTTAGACCAAGGAATTCTGCTAAGAAAGAGTAAGAGGGCCAAAGTATAAAAAATAATAATGGAAAGATATTTTCTTTTGCTAATCGGTTGGTAATACATACGCCGGAAACCATATAATAAAAACAGAAAGCCCAAAATGCCCATAAATGGATGTTCCACGGCCGCCAGCCGGAGATCGGAGATTTTCATCACTTGTCCGAAACCGTTTTCTTTTATATGAACCGGCACGTCCGAGGTAAAATAATTGGCAATACCAAGCAATAATTGAATGGCGGTTACGATAACAGTAAATAGCGCCAGACGAAAATCGGTTTTCAAATCATATAATTTTTCTTTAATAAGTCCGAAAAAATGATAGAACACGGTGAAAATGATAATTAACAAGGTAAAATAAGCCCATCCCGAATGAAGATATTGAATCATAATTAAAATTTACGGCAAAGATACTGTTTATAATTGTTCCAAAATAATGATCTCCGGTCTGTTGAGGTCGGAAGAAAATCGGATTATTTTACCGGACTACAAGACCGGTATGAATAAAAGTTTTATTCTTTCAGTATTTTATAAATAATATGTTTATTGTCGCTTTCGATACCAAGGAGATATATTCCCGGTCCAATATTCGAAAGATCGTATGCATCCGGTTGATTAATCCATCTTTTAATCAATCGTCCTTGCAGATCTCTTATTTCCACCCGGTCAATCTCCCAAGATGAATTTCTTTTAATAAATAATTGATCGTGGAACGGATTGGGATAAACGGTAAAATGAGATTGCAATTCCTTCAGGGAGAGAACCACTTCATGAGTCGAATAATACAATAAACTATAACCTTGGTCTTCCCATACGGAATTACGTTTTTCGAAAGAGTGAAGTGAATCCAATTTATGAGAAAAAAAGATTTTGTCCGTAAATACGGAAAACTCTTCATCTTCGTCTTCTGAAAATAGGAGGGGAAGAAGTAACTGATCATATTCCACGGAAGTATCATGCACATAATCGGTATAATATATATCCAGCCAGGTCGAACTAAAATATTCTTGCAGAAGAAGTTTGGTTAAATCTCCCGCCGTGTCAAAATTAAAAAGGAATCGTTCGTCTTTTTCCCATCCGTTATTCGAATCGTAATTATAGAAAGTATATGTGGTGGGTTGATCTGAGGAATTATATTCAATCACATCTTTCGTATCGGGAATCCAAGTATTTTGGGTTGTATCATAATCATAATATATTATTTCAGCGATTAAATTGGCTACGTTATAATTTAATTCCGTTTTACTTTTATTTTTCCATGCGCCGCTGCTATAAGATTGATTAATGATTCGGATTAACATATCCGAGGAATAATAAAATAATTTACGTGACTGCGGTGTCCATGAAGAAGTTTCCGAATTAAAGAAATAAGTGGTTTTTTGGGTTAAATAATCATTTGCATCGTATGCATAACGTATGTAATGATGTAATTCCCAATTGCCATTATCGTATTTGTAATAATTTACTGAATCCAAGTGGGATGAAGAGTCGTAAAAATATTCTTCTTTTTTACCATATTCCCATGATTGCGAAGACACATCGTATTCCGAAAGAATCCTTGTGAGAATAAGTCCTTCGGAATTATAATTTCTTTCGATTTTCTCGCCGTAATCCAAAATGGTATCCACATAGGCATAGGAAATGGATTCAATATTATTCCCCAAAGAATCGTATTTGAATATCTCCCTTTCTTCCAACTGATTAGCGGAAAAATGAAGCATGCTATCCAAAGCAATTCGCGTTTCGTTAGACGGACTTAATGCGGAAATTTCATTTGAATGCGAGAAAACAACAGGTAACCCGTAACGGAATGACGGATTTCGGGGCTTCCCGTTTTGTGCATAAAGCAATGAAACGGGAAGAATGACCAATAAAAATAGTTTTTTTTTCATGGCATGAGGAATTTTATAATATGTAAAAATAATAATTTTTTTTAACAAAAAGTATATCATTTTTACTTTTTTACGGTTTTTAATTCAAATGATTCATTAATCATGGATGATTTTTTTCAAATATGCTTTAATCGTTTATACCCCTTAATTCATATCTGAAAAATATTTTAGAGTCGATTTATAAAAGCAACAATAGTTTTCTATCCAGAATATTGGGGTAAATTCCGTTTTAAATTTAACCGGTTAAAATCCTTATATTCCACAATGATTTATCAGAAATATGAAAGACTTTAAAAAATAGGAGGAGGAAAAAAGAGATTTACTATAAAATAAATTTTTTAATATTATTCGAATCGCACGTGCCGTACAATAAAAAAATGCAGCATCTCGATCATAAATAAAATAAATTCTTTGTGATTATTAAAATTATTCATAATATTGCATAACCATATCGGTTCTTAAATTCCTCATCACATACGAATTCCAATTGAGTTTTAATATAGTCCATATAAAATAACAAATTGATTAAATTCATAAAAAACTGATTTACCTATGTTTGAAATAGAAAATCTGAAGCAATTGAAATTGGCGGAACTTCAGGAAATTGCTAAAAAAATCGGGATTAAAAAATATTACCATTTAAAAAAAATGGAATTGATTTATAAAATTTTGGATTATTATGCCGATAATCCCGAAAAAGTAGCCGCCGTTTTTAAAGAAGAAATGAATAAAAACGTGTCTCAATCCGCTTCCGCTACATCAAAACAACGAACCCGCAAGAAAAGAAAAAAGACCCCACCGGAACCGGCAAGCGAAACATCACATCAGAAAAAGACCGATAATAAAGAAGAAACGGACAATCATAAACCGGAAGCCGGAACGGAACCCGGTGAAAAACAGACCCGGAAGCGGCGAAAGCGTATTAAAATAAAAGATAAGCAAGGCGCAACGGCCGACCAGCCGGACCAAACCCATGACAAAGACGAGGAGAAGCAATCATTAGCCATTGTAAAGAAAAAAGAAAACAAACAGGAAGCCAAACCCAAAACCGTTCAAGGAAAAAAAGAACAAGAAAGTAAATCGCAAGACAAACAGGAGCGGAAAGAAAACGGCAAGCAGGACAAATCCAAAGAAAAAGAATACGAATTCGAAGGATTGGTCGAAGTGGAAGGCGTTTTGGAAATCATGTCCGACGGTTATGGTTTTTTACGTTCAGCCGATTTTAACTATCTCTCGTCTCCCGATGATATTTATATGTCCAGTTCACAAATTCGGTTGTTCGGACTCAAAACGGGCGATACCGTGCGCGGCTTGGTACGTCCGCCGAAGAAAGACGAAAAATATTATCCGTTGGTTCGCGTGCTGAAAATCAACGGCTTGGACCCCGAAGTGATTCGCGATAGGATTGCTTTCGAACATCTTACTCCCACCTTCCCGGACGAAAAATTCAATTTATCGGGTTTTCGCAGCAACATCTCCACACGTATTGTGGATTTATTTTCTCCTATAGGTAAAGGACAACGGGCCATGATTGTTTCCCAGCCCAAAACGGGAAAAACCTGGTTGCTTAAGGACATTGCCAACGTGATTGCGGCCAATCATCCCGAAGTATATTTGATGGTCTTACTCATCGACGAACGTCCCGAAGAAGTAACAGATATGATTGAAAGCGTGCGCGGCGAAGTCATTGCCTCCACATTCGACCAACCGGCCGAAAAACACGTCAAAGTAGCCAATATTGTCATCGAAAAAGCCAAAAGATTGGTCGAAAGCGGACATGATGTGGTGATACTTTTGGATTCCATCACCCGTTTGGCGCGTGCCTACAATACGGTGCAGCCCGCTTCAGGCCGCGTTTTGACCGGGGGTGTGGATGCCAATGCCCTTCACAAACCCAAACGTTTCTTCGGAGCGGCACGAAATATTCGCGACGGCGGATCGTTGACCATTATTGCCACCGCATTGGTCGATACCGGCTCGAAAATGGATGAAGTGATTTTCGAAGAATTCAAAGGAACCGGAAACATGGAATTGCAATTGGACAGACGCTTGGCCAACCGCCGGATTTTTCCCGCCATCGATTTATTGGCCACCGGTACCAGACGCGACGATTTGCTTCATGACGAACGAACTTTACAACGAATGTGGTTATTGCGCCGTTTCCTAGCCGATATGAACCCCGTGGAAGCCATGGAATTTATACGAGATAGAATCAAAGATACTCGTACAAATGAAGAATTTTTAATGTCAATGCAAGAATAATTTGCGGATTGTTCAATGAAAAATTTTGCACTTTCAGTAAAACAATTTATATTTGTGCATTGTCTTGGAGAGATGACCGAGAGGCCGAAGGTGCACGCCTGGAAAGCGTGTGTACGCCACCAGCGTACCGAGGGTTCGAATCCCTCTCTCTCCGCTGAATAGATGATAACAGTAATTCTAAATATAAAAATTATGAGAAAACTACTTTCAATTCTGGCACTCTTAGGGATGTTTGCGTTTGTTATGCCGCAAGTTCAAGCCCAAGACAAAAAAGAAGTAAAAACCGAAAAAGTTGAAAAGGCAAAAACCGAAAAAGCAAGTTTCCACCAAGTAATTAAAAAACGTTTCGTCGAAGGTGGACCTGCCTTTATGGGAATTGTATTATTGACTTTGATTTTAGGTTTGGCAATTGCCATCGAACGTATTATTTATTTGTATTTGGCTGATACCAATACACAAAAATTGTTGAAAAAAGTAGAAGAAGCCCTCGAAGAAGGTGGTGTTCAACATGCATTGGAAGTATTGAAAAACGAAAGAGGCCCCGTGGCATCAATCTTTTATCAAGGTCTGCTCCGTATGGCCGAAGGCGAAGGATTGGAAGCCGCCGAAAAAGCCGTTATTTCTTATGGTAACGTACAAGTAGGACAATTGGAAAAGAACGTGTCCTGGATTGCTTTATTTATCGCTTTGGCTCCCATGCTCGGATTTATGGGTACGGTAATCGGAATGATTGACGCCTTCGATAAAATCGAAAAAGCCGGCGATATGAACCCTTCATTGGTGGCTCGCGGTATTAAAATCGCATTGTTGACCACCGTATTCGGTTTGATCGTGGCTATTATCCTTCAAATTTTCTACAACTTTATCATTGCCAAAATCGATAAAATTGTAAATAAAATGGAAGATGCTTCCATCTCATTGATTGATTTGTTGGTAAAATATTCCAAATAAGCTGATTAAACCTTGAATTATGAGTTTAAAAAAGATCATATCACTCGTCATATTGGTTGTGGCCGTAATAAGTTTTGCACTTTATTATAAAGTAGCCACCTCCGACGACGCAGATGCTACTATCGACACGCTTTTGAATATTACGAAAGTAATGTTGATATTGGCTGCTGCATTGGCGATCATCGGGTTGATTTTGGATGTATTTTCCGACAAGAAGGCATTGAAATATACCCTGATGGCGCTGGTTGGTTTTGCGGTAATTATATTTATTGCTTATTCCATGGCAAGCGGACATCCTTACAAATTAGGCGATACGGTTTATTCGGCCTCTACTTCCACTTGGGTGGATACAGGGCTGTGGACATTTTATTTATTAGCCATTATCGCCTTGATTCTGATGTTCTTTACATGGATTTCCGATTTCTTTAAAACATCTTAATATTAAAAAAAATGGCAAGAAGAAAATTGCAAGAAATAAACGCCGGGTCCATGGCGGACATCGCATTCCTGTTATTGATATTCTTTTTGGTTACCACCACAATGGAAAGCATGTACGGCGTTTCGCGTAAATTGCCGCCTCCGCCCGATCCGACCCAAAAACCACCGATCGTAAAAGAACGTAATATTTTAGAGATATTAATTAATCGCAACGATCAATTGATGATTGAGGAACATCCGGCTACTTTTAAGGAAATTAAGGGCGAAGTCATTAAGCACGTTACGAATTTCGGTAAAGACCCGCGATATGCCGTAAGTCCCGAAAAAGCCGTGGTCAATATTACGCATGACCGGGGGACTTCCTATAAAACATATATTTCGGTATATAATGAAATTTTGAGTGCTTATAATGAAATCCGGAATCAGGAAGCGATGCAAAAATACGGTAAGCCGTTCGATCAATTGACGCCGGCGCAACAGGATGAAATTAAAAAGAAATATCCGCAAATTGTAGCGGAAGCAACACCTAAAACACAATAAATTATGGCATCAAAGTTCAGAAAGAAGAAAGATCAAGGTACGCCGGGAATCTCTACGGCGTCATTACCCGATATTGTATTTATGCTGTTGTTCTTCTTTATGGTGGCAACCGTGATGCGTGATACCGATAAATTGGTACAAGTGAATTTGCCTTATGCCAGTCAAGTTCAGAAATTGGAGAAAAAACAATTGATAAGCAATATTTTTGTGGGTGTGCCCATGAAACGTTATCAAGGAAAATACGGTAAAGAGCCGCGTATTCAACTGAATGACAAATTCGGTTCGGTGAATGATATTCAACCCTTTATTCTGGCCGAAAGAAACGCCAGACGTGAAGAACTCCGTCCCTTGATGATCACCTCCATCAAGGCGGATAAAGATGTAAGCATGGGTATCATCACCGATATCAAAGAAAAATTGCGGGAAGTAAACGCGCTCAAGGTCAATTATGCCGCCAAGAAAGGAGATGTAAGCCAGAATATGAAATAATTTTTTGTTACATAACTGTTATGATATTAACCGCCCGCTTTTAGGCGTGGGCGGTTTTTTTAATTAAATCTTACAAGATTAATTATCTTTGCTTGTAAATTGAAGAATAAATGATTATGAATGATAATGATAAATCCCTGAATTTTATCGAACAAATTATAGAAGAAGATTTGGCCGCAGGATTCCCCCAAGAAAAATTGCGTTTCCGGTTTCCTCCCGAACCCAACGGATATTTGCACATCGGACATGCCAAATCAATATGTTTGAACTTCGGATTGGGCGAAAAATATAATGCGCCCGTCAATTTGCGTTTCGATGATACCAATCCAGAAAAGGAAGACCCGGAATTTGTCGAATCCATTAAAAACGATATCCGTTGGCTCGGATTTCAATGGGATAAAGAACTTTATGCCTCGGATTATTTCGAACAACTCTATCAATGGGCGATGGACTTGATTAAACGAGGATTGGCTTATGTGGACGATCAACCGCAGGAAGTGATTAATGCACAACGGAAAACTCCCACCGAACCGGGTATTGAAAGTCCTTATCGCAATCGCAGTGTGGAAGAAAATTTGGACCTTTTCCGTCGTATGCGTGAAGGAGAATTTGAAGAAGGCAGTCGCGTGTTACGCGCCAAGATTGACATGAATTCTCCCAATATGCACATGCGCGACCCTATCATGTATCGCATCAAAAAAGTTCCGCATCATCGCACCGGTGACAAATGGAAAATCTACCCCACTTACGACTGGACTCACGGTCAGTCGGATTATATCGAACAGGTATCGCATTCGTTATGCACATTGGAATTTCTTCCGCATCGCGAATTATACGATTGGTTTTTGGACCAAGTATATGAGCCGGGCAAAGTGCGTCCCAAACAGCGGGAATTCGCCCGTTTGAATTTGTCTTATACCGTCATGAGCAAACGAAAATTAGCCCAATTGGTCGAAGAAGGATTGGTAAAAGGTTGGGACGACCCCCGCATGCCTACCATTTCCGGATTGCGGCGTAGAGGTTATACCCCCGAAGCCATACGTGATTTTTCCGACCGTGTAGGGGTGGCCAAGCGCGATAATTTGATCGATATCGCTTTATTGGAATTTTCTATTCGCGATCATTTGAACAAAATAGCCCCGCGTCGAATGGCGGTATTGAATCCCGTCAAATTAATTATTGACAATTATCCCGAAGGCAAAACCGAAATGCTGAAGGCAGAAAACAACCCTGAAGATCCCGGCGCCGGATACCGGGAAATTCCTTTCAGTAGAGAATTATATATTGAGCGTGAAGATTTTAAAGAACAAGCCAATCGTAAATTTTTCCGCCTGACCCTGGGCAAGGAAGTGCGTCTTAAAAATGCTTATATCATTAAAGGCGAGTCGGTTGTGAAGGATGCCGAAGGTAATATTATACAGATTCATGCCACCTACGATCCATTGAGCCGTAGCGGTAGCGGCACGCCCGAAAGCAAGCGAAAGGTTAAAGGCACCTTGCATTGGGTATCGGTACCTCATGCCCGCGAAGCCGAAGTCAGATTATACGACAGATTGTTTACGGAAGAACAGCCGGACGCTCATCCCGATAAAGATTTCAAAGCGTTCATCAATCCCGATTCGATGAAGGTAGTACGGGCCTTTACGGAGCCCGCTTTGGCCGAAGCCAAACCCGGCGACAGATTCCAGTTTCAACGCTTGGGCTATTTTGTGGCGGACCCGGATTCCCGGCCGGATAAGCCGGTATTTAACCGCACGGTTACATTGCGGGATACATGGGCCAAAATTCAAAAGAAATCAAATAATTAGGCATCTTTTTTGCTATATAGTTAGCGACATTTTTTATGGAGTAAAATAAAAAAAATCAAGTTTGAAAATGATTTTTATGACAAAATGTCGTAGTAACTATGCAAATGATTAGAAATTTTTTCGGTTTATTGTTTATTTTTCTGACATCGGTGCTTACGGCTCAGGTTGAGTTTTATGTCAAAACCGACCGTGATGCCATATCCGCCGACGAACGCTTGCGGGTGGATTTTGTATTAAACCAAAAGGAAGATGATTTTATTCCGCCCGCATTCAAGGATTTTTATGTAGTGATGGGGCCCAGTGTGTCTCAAAGTTATCAATGGATAAACGGCCGGGAATCTTTTTCCAAGACTTATACTTATATTGTGCAACCTAAACGTAAGGGAATTCTGACTATTGAGCCGGCACGGGTCATTGTTAATGGAAAAACTTATCAAACTGAACCCTTGAAAATTCAAGTGGATAAATCCAATGCAAAAATAATGGGGAAGGATCGTGAAAACGAAGAAAAAGAGACCCTTCAGACGGCGCCGAAGAAAGATATTTTTTTGCAAGTGGAACTCACCAAATCGAATCCATATGCCGGAGAACCCATAGGGGTGGTTTACAGATTATATCTCAAGGCCGGTACTCCCGTTATGGATTTGCAATTAACCGAAATTCCGGATTTCGAAGGTTTTTGGGCCGAAAGGTTGGATCAAGGAAAGGCCGTTTCTTCAACACAAAAAGTTATTAACGGGATTCCTTACGAAGTGCATACCATTTACAAAGCCATGTTGATTCCTCAAAAAACAGGCGTATTGAAGATTAAACCTCTTAAATTGGAAGTTGTCACTTTCGGTTATGAAGAGAAGATGTTCGGGCCCTTTGTAATTCAAGAAAGGGTTCCGAAAAAAATGAATCTATCAAGCGGGTCGAAGATTATTCGTGTAAAAGAATTACCCCAAACGGATAAGCCGGCTGAATTTTCGGGTGCAGTAGGAAAATTCGATTTCGATTTGTTCCTCGAAAAAGATAGTGTACGTACCGGCGAACCGGTTATTTTGAAATTAAAATTGACCGGTAAAGGCAATACCAATTTAATAGAATTGCCCGATATTCATTTACCGCCCGATATTGAAGTTTATGAGCCGGAAATAAAACGAAACATAAAAACCACCTTAACGGGCTATAGCGGAACCGTGGAAAAAATTTATACGCTTATTCCTCAAAAAGGAGGAAAATATATCATTCCGCCGGTGAAGTTTTCCTATTTTGATCCATCCCTTAAGAAATACGTGAATATTCAAACCCAAGAGAAAATCCTTAATGTGTACGGTAATAATTTGTCTTCGGGTGCCGCGATTTCCAAAACGGGACACGGATCGAAATTGTTGCCGCTTTCCACTTCTTCGCATTGGAAAAATATTGAAAAACATCCTTTTTTCGGTTCTTCCTGGTTCTATCGGTTACATTACTTCATTTTGATGATTTTGATTGTGGGTTTGGGATACAAATATATATTGGAAAAACGTTTGAAAAATCCCGTTGTTTTAAGGGAGAAACAAACCAAACAAACTTTGAAAAAATTGCTTGAAACGGCTTCCGGTCAAACCGGAAACAAAGAAAGTTTTTACGGTACATTGGAAAAAATTCTGACCACTTATTTTAAAAACAAATTGAACCTAAAACCCGTTGATTTAACTCACGACCGTATTATTAAAGAATTGTATAATCGGCAGGTAGATTCGAAAATTATTGACGAGTTAAGAGATTTTTGGAAAAAAATCCAAAGTGTACGCTATACGCCGGTCGAATCGGGAGATATGCAATCCGATCTGCAAAAAATTAAAAATATGCTTGAACGCTTGGACAAAATTTTGAAATAATGAAGAAAATTCGATTCTCCATATTCATACTGTTTATAATTCAAATGGCATTCGCTCAAATGCAATCGGCCGATAGTTTGTTCCGTCATGCCAATGAATTATATAAACAGGGAAATTATGCGGCGGCGGAAGATACCTATCGAAAAATTGCCGAAAGCGGTTATCATTCGGCCGAATTATATTATAATTTGGGCAATACGGCTTATAAACAAAATCGATTAATCGATGCGGTTTATTATTTCGAAAAAGCATTAAAACTTAATCCTAATTTCGGAGCGGCGAAAGATAATCTGACTTTTGTAAGACGGGGATTGCAAAGCGGTACGGAAAAATTGCCGGAAGTTTTTTATAAGAAAATATGGAAAAAATTTGTGCGGCTGTTCAGTTCCGATACTTGGGCGGTGTTGAGTTTAATTGTTTTGTTTCTTATAGCCGGATTTATTTTATTGTTTGTATTTTCATCTTCGCCAAAATATAAGAAAATAGCGTTTTACACCCTTCCGGCATTACTTTTTTTGTGGTTTGTTTTCTTGTTTTCCGCCTATTCGGCCTATCAAAATGAAAATAAAAAATACGGAATAATTATTCAAAAACAAGTAGAATTGTTTAATGAACCTACTTTGGACTCAAAAGTCGAGAATAAAGGAGTAGGCGGCGAAAAAGTCGAACTTCTCGAAGAAGATGAATTCTGGTCTAAAGTAAAATTTCCCGACGGAAAAACTTACTGGATAACCCGGGATTCATATAAAAAATTATAAAAAAACTTCTTTTAATGATATAGGTCACAAAACCTATTTCTTTTTCTTGTTATTTTACTTGAAAAAATGGGTTCATGGCGATAATTCAACCCTTTAAGGCCGTTCGTCCCGTCAGGAATAAGGTATGTATTGTACCTTCTTTTTCTTTTGAAACTTATAGTTTGAATGAAGTAAATAGAATTATAAAAACCAATCCTTATTCTTATTTAAATATTATAGGCAGCAGTTATATAAGAAGTCTTCCCAAAAGCAAACGTTTTAAGGCCATTCGAAAGCAGTATGATAAATTCAAGAAAAAGGAAATTTTAATTCAAGATATTTTCCCTTTTCTTTACGTTATGCGAATAATCGATACGCTGGGCAATCAATTCGTGGGTATTGTAGGACTTACATCAATCGAGGAATATAAGAAAGGTAATATTCTAAAGCACGAACAGACCTTGAAGCCACGTGTAAAGGCATTTTCGGAATATTTGAAAAAAGTCCGGATTCAATCCGAGCCGGTTATGCTGACCTATGCCGCCGAACCCGTTATTAACCGGATTGTAAATAAATATTTGGATCAAGTACCCGAATATGAATTCTCCATGACCGACGGAACCGTTTTCGAGGTATGGATGATTTCCGATTTCGATGATATTAAAACCCTTCAAAATGAATTCTCCACTATTGACAAACTTTATATTGCCGATGGTCATCATAGATTGGAAAGCACCTTGATGATGCAAGAAGAAATGAAAATAAATAATCCGTATCACACAGGAAACGAAGCATATAATTTTCTTTTGACCTATTTTATTCCATTCGACCAATTGAAAATTTATCCCTTTCACAGAGGATTGGTCAATTTAAACGGGTTGAGCAAGGAAAGTTTTATGAAACGGCTATCGGAAAAATTTCATATGGAAAAGATTTCCAATTATAAAGATCCCGAACCGCATGAATACATTTTATATATAGACGGTGAATATTACCGATTGAAAATACCCGATGAAAGGTTGAAGAGCGGAAAAACCGATGTGGAGATTTTGAACGATGAAGTAATTGTGGATATTCTTAAAATAAAAGATCCGCGAAATAATAAAATTCTACGCTATCATCAGGGAAAATTAGGTTTAAAATGCGTTATGCGCGACGTGAAACGCAAGGACTGTCGCGGAATATTTTTCTTGCATCCGCTTACTTTTAGCGAAATTAAAAATGTAGCCGATGCAGGCAAAACCTTGCCACCGAAAAGTACTTATATCGATCCGAAGTTATTGACCGGTTTATTTGTTTATGAATTTTGATTATGAGTAAAATTTGCGAAAAATTGGAATTTTACAAAAAATTTTTGCCTGCCGAAGGAATTTTAGTAGCGGTATCCAAAACCAAACCGGTTGAAATTATATACCAAGCATATCATTGCGGACACAGAGATTTCGGAGAAAACAAAGTACAAGAATTGCGCGACAAGCAACCCGTATTGCCCGATGACATTCATTGGCATATGATAGGTCATTTGCAAAGGAATAAAGTGAAGTATATTGCGCCCTTTATTTGGTTGATTCATAGTGTGGATAATGAAAAATTATTACGAGAAATTGACAAACATGCCCGAAAACACCGCCGCATTATTCCTTTTCTTTTTCAAATCAAAATTGCAAGTGAAGAGACCAAATTCGGTTTGACCGAACCGGATTATCGCCAATTGCTCGCAAAATATAAACAGGGAGAATTTCCCCATACCAAACTGAAAGGGTTAATGGGTATGGCCACCAATACGAATAATACCGCCCAAGTCGATGCGGAATTTGCTTATTTAAAATCTCTTTTCGATGAATTAAAGACCGAAATTTCTTCCGCGGAATATCTCTCCATGGGAATGACACATGATTTTGAAATCGCTTTGAAAAACGGAGCCAATATCATTCGAATAGGAAGCGGGATTTTCGGTGCGAGAAATTAATTGGCATTCGTGATTTATGCAGAATGTTATAATGATTGATTTATTGTTTTTATGACAAATGGCAATCTTGGGTTAAGATATTTTTCCCTATATTCATTGAATTTAAAAAAAAATCGATTATGGAAGCACGAAAAAGAGTTTATGTGTTTACGAAAGAGCGGGTGGACGGTAATGCCGGCATGCGAAATCTTTTAGGCGGAAAAGGAGCCAATTTGGCCGAAATGCGCCGGATAGGAATTCCCGTACCTCCCGGATTTACCATTACAACCGATGTGAGCACGGAATACGATAAAGTAGGCAAAGAAAAAATAATTCAATTGCTCAAACCCGAAGTGGAAGAAGCCATCCGGATGATAGAACGGGAAATGGGAGCCAAATTCGGTGACCCGGAAAATCCTTTATTATTATCGGTTCGCTCAGGCGCGCGCGTATCCATGCCGGGTATGATGGATACGGTGTTGAATTTGGGATTAAATGACAAAACCGTAGAAGGTTTGGCCCGGAAAACCGGAAATGAACGCTTTGCGTGGGATTCTTATCGGCGCTTTGTGCAAATGTTTGGCGACGTGGTCTTGGGTATGAAGCCCGAATCGAAGGAAGATATCGATCCTTTTGAGGCCATCATGGACGAACTCAAAGAAAAGAAAGGTTATAAGTCCGATACGGATATGACCACCGAAGATTTGAAATATTTGGTATCGGAATTCAAAAAAGCGATTAAAAAACAAACGGGAAAAGATTTTCCGGAAGATCCATGGGAACAATTATGGGAAGCCATTTTGGCCGTGTTCAGAAGTTGGAATAACGAACGCGCAAGAACCTATCGCGAATTAAACAAAATACCTCATGATTGGGGAACGGCGGTGAATGTGCAAGCCATGGTGTTCGGAAATATGGGTGACAATTCGGCTACGGGGGTGGCCTTTACGCGTGATGCGGCCACCGGCGAAAAGATTTTTAACGGAGAATATTTGGTTAATGCACAAGGCGAAGACGTGGTGGCCGGTGTGCGTACACCCCAACAAATCACTTTGGAAGGTTCGCGTCGATGGGCCAAATTACAAGGAATTTCCGAAGAAGAACGAAAAAGACGATATCCTTCACTCGAAGAGGTAATGCCCGAAGTATATCGAGAACTGTTTGATATTCAAAAGAAATTGGAACAACATTACCGCGATATGCAAGATTTGGAATTTACCATTCAAGAAGGAAAATTATGGATTTTACAAACCCGAAACGGTAAGCGAACAGGTATGGCGATGGTAAAAATCGCTATGGATATGTTGGAAGAAGGCCTTATTTCCGAAGAAGAAGCATTGATGCGGGTAAATCCGGAAAAATTGGATGAATTATTGCATCCGGTTTTCAATAAAGAAAAAGCCAAAAACGTAAAATTAATCACCAAGGGCTTGCCGGCATCGCCGGGAGCGGCCACAGGAAAAATAGTCTTTTTTGCCGACGAAGCCGAAGAATTAGCTGCTAAAGGCGAAGATGTTATTTTGGTTCGGTTGGAAACCTCGCCCGAGGATTTGGCCGGAATGCATGCCGCCAAAGGTATTTTAACCGCACGGGGCGGTATGACTTCGCATGCCGCTGTGGTGGCGCGCGGAATGGGTAAGACATGTGTGGCCGGTGCGGGAGAATTGGAAGTCGATTACAAAAACCGCCAAATCAAAGTAGGTGATTTGATACTAAAAGAAGGCGAATGGATTTCGTTGGACGGATCGACGGGCGAAGTTTTTTTGGGAAAAATAGAAACGGTTGATCCCGAATTAACCGACGCATTTGCCAAATTGATGGAATTGGCCGACAAGCATGCCAAATTATATGTGCGCACCAATGCCGATACGCCACATGATGCCCAAGTAGCCCGAAATTTCGGAGCCAAGGGAATCGGTTTGTGCCGAACCGAACATATGTTTTTCGAAGGCGATAAAATTATTGCCATGCGTGAGATGATTTTGGCCGATGACGAAGCAGGGCGGCGTAAGGCATTGGATAAACTCCTCCCTATGCAACGAACGGATTTCGAAGGAATATTTGAAGCCATGCAAGGATTTCCCGTAACCGTGCGTTTGTTGGATCCGCCTTTGCATGAGTTTATTCCGCATGATGAGGAAGGCCAACGGGAAATGGCGGAAGTGATGGGTGTTTCGGTAGAAAAAATCAAACATAAAGTGGAAGAGTTGTCCGAGTTTAATCCGATGTTAGGTCATCGTGGATGTCGATTGGGAAATACCTATCCGGAAATTACCGAGATGCAAACACGTGCCATTATCGAAGCGGCTTTGAACTTGAAAAAACGTGGCATCAAGGCCGTGCCCGAAATTATGGTGCCTTTGGTAAGTATGAAATCCGAAATGGAAATGCAAAAAGAAATTATCAAACGTACTGCGGAAAAAGTTTTTGAAGAATTCGGCGATCGTATCGATTATAAAATCGGTACCATGATAGAAATTCCACGGGCTGCACTAACCGCCGATATGATAGCCGAACCCGCCGAGTTTTTCTCCTTCGGAACCAATGACTTGACTCAAATGACATTCGGATTTTCGCGGGACGATGCCGGTAAATTCTTAAAAATTTATAAGGAAAAAGGATTGATGAAGGAAGATCCGTTTGCACATATCGATGAAGAAGGCGTTGGCCAATTGGTACACACGGCGGTAAAAAAAGGAAGGGAAAGACGACCCGATATTTCTTTGGGTATTTGTGGCGAACATGGTGGCGATCCGCAATCCATCGATTTTTTCCATCGCGCCGATTTGCATTATGTGAGTTGTTCGCCTTTCCGGGTACCTATCGCCCGTTTGGCAGCTGCGCAGGCAAATATTAGAAACAAAAATTAAATTTTTAATTGAAATCTTTAACCGGCCGGCCTTCTCATTGGAGTGAGGCCGGTTTTTTTTAAGGAGGAATAATGTATTTTATTAAACCGCGGCCTCCGCTTCAACCGGATTAAATACGGCGGTCATTTTTTAATAGCCCGATTTTTTATAATTTGTAAAAAAATATTTTCATGAATAATGATTTGGAACGACCGGACATTAAAGTCGGTGTCTTGGGCAATGGTAGTTGGGCGACGGCTTTGGTAAAAATGCTTACCGAAAATATGGATGAGGTAGGGTGGTATATTCGTACGGCTTACACCTTGGAATACATTAAAATACATAAGCATAATCCCAAATATATTCAGCAAATCGAATTTGATACGGAAAAACTGAAATTAAGTAATGACATTAATGAAATTGTCGAGTATGCCGATTATTTGATAGTGGCTATTCCTTCGGCATATCTCAAAGCCGAGTTGGACAAAATAAAGGTTCCGCTCAAAAAAAAGGTCATTTTTTCGGCCGTGAAAGGGATTATTCCGGAAAACTTGATGATTTTAGGAGAATATCTTATCTCCGAATACGGTTTGACCAAAAAAGAATTGGGCGTAATAGCCGGACCGTGTCATGCGGAAGAAGTGGCTATGGAGCGCTTGTCGTATTTGACTGTGGCTTCGGGAAAGAAAAGTCATGCCATTCATATGTCCGAGATGTTGCGTTCGCATTATATCAATACTACTTACAGCAAAGATATTCATGGAATCGAATGGGCTGCAGTTCTAAAAAATATTTATGCTATTGCGGCAGGTGTGGCACACGGATTGGGTTATGGCGATAACTTTCAGGCGGTATTGGTGTCAAATGCCATTCGTGAGATGAAAAAATTTATTAAGAAAAATGTAGATAAGAAAAAGCGAAATATCATGCGGTCGGCCTACTTGGGTGATTTATTGGTAACGGCATATTCCACATTTAGTCGCAACCGGATGTTCGGAAATATGATAGGGAAGGGATATACGGTAAAATCCGCCATGATGGAAATGACCATGGTCTCGGAGGGTTACTATGCCACCAAGAGTGCCTATTTAATCAATCAAGAACGCGGTCAGGCCAAAATCCCCATTATTGATGCCATGTACAGAATTCTTTATGAAAAACAACCGGCCAAAATGGTTATGGAACGCTTGACGGATGAATTGGATTAATTCATTGGGCCAAATATATTAACACCGAGATAAATTATTGTCTCCTACCGCCATATTTTTGAATTTAAAAGTTTATAAATCGTAAAATTCGTATTATTCCATTGGTAGAATGACAGTGGATTTTTTTGTCGGGTCACATAGCATGATTTATTATTTATGCATAAAGAAATCCTTAGAAAGCGCTTGATGGAGTTCTCGTGGTAAAGTATTATCTTTGAAAGGAAAACCTTTTAAGCCAAGAAAATATGAAAAACCTGAAGAAGACTATGAAATTTCTACTTGTATTGATTATTTTACTTTTAATTTTTGTGTTGTTTAAATATCCGTATTTAATCAAAGGGGTTGAAAAAATTTACTTAAAAGGACATAATACGTCATACATAAGTGATTTTGTGGAATATCCCAAAAGGTTGATAGCCAATGGCAAAATACAAGAATGGCCGCTTCATCGCAAGTATAATTCGGCTAGCGAGAGCGAGCGGTTAAAATCCATTAACGACCAATATGGTACGGCAGCATTTTTGGTCATAAAAGACGATAGTATTTTATTTGAAAAATATTATAACGGTTATACGAAAGATAGTCTTTCCAATTCGTTTTCCATGGCCAAGAGTATTATTATGAGCATGTTGTTTAAGGCCATTCAAGACGGTTATATCAAAAGCTTGGACGATAAACTGACGGATTATATTCCTGAATTTAAAGGCAAATATGCCAAGGATGTAACCTTGCGTCATCTATCCGGTATGGCTAGCGGAAGTAATTGGGTGGAAAGTTATTATAATCCTTTTAATATCACGGCGGAGTCGTATTTTACGGATGATTTGAATAAAATGATATTGGAAAAAGTCCGGTTTGATAATCCGCCTGGAAAAAAATGGTATTATTCGAGCGGTGATACGCAAATTTTAGGAATGGTTCTGGCTAAGGCCACCGGAAAAACATTATCCGATTACCTTTCGGAAAGTTTTTGGAAACCTTTGGGTATGCGCAAACATGCTTGGTGGAATTTGGACCGGGAAAACGGCATGGAAAAAGCATTTTGTTGTATCAATTCCAATGCGAGAGATTTTGCACGCTTCGGTAAATTATATTTACATCAAGGAAATTGGAACGGTAAGCAAATTATTGATTCGACTTTTGTGCAACAGGCCACCACGGCTTATTTAAAGGATATGCCACTTTACGGGTTGCAATGGTGGATTTTCGATCATAAGGGTACGAAAGGATATATGATGCGAGGCCACAAAGGACAATATGTAATGGTGGTGCCCGACGAAAAAACCATCGTGGTGCGTTTGGGCGAAATCAAACCGAAAAGTCCTATGGGAACTTATTCCGATGATATTTTTGTCTATTTGGAGGAAGGACTTCATATAGCAAGGTCCGTTAAATAAAATGGAATTTGAAATTCGTTGAAACATTCGGTAATCCGGGGAAGGGTGGACTAATTCACCGCCTGTTCGAAGGAGATAATGCCGGCGTATTAAGAATTTTACAAGACGAATACGCCGGACGAATTCGTTTTGTTTATATCGACCCGCCCTATAATACCGGGCGGATGCAATATCGCAGTTTTAATGACCGTTTTTGGGATTATTATTCTCGCGACCGCCATGGTAAATGGTTGGTTTTTATGCGCGAACGGCTTGAGTTGCTATACCCTTTATTGACGGATGATGCATCGGTTTTTATTTCCATCGACGATGCCGAGATGCCGAATTTGATTTTATTGCTTCGCCAAATTTTCGGCAAGGATAATACCGATGTAATGATATGGGACAAATTACCGCCGGGAGGTTCGGCCGGTCAAGGGAAGATGAAACGGGTCAAGCGTTTCAGAAATGAACATGAATATATCGCGGTTGCATTTAAAAACAAATCGAAGGTGCGATTTAATAAAATTCGACGCCTTATTCCGACGCAAAAATCATATGGCAATCCCGACCGGGACCCCCGCGGCGCGTGGATTAGTGCGGAATTGTGCAAATCAGCCAAAAAATCGCTGCCCGGCCGGAAAAATTATTATACCATAACTACGCCGGGGGGCAGAAAAATTACGCGCCAATGGCACGTGAGCCGCGAAGAATTTGATAAATTGGATCAAGACGGCAGAATTTGGTGGGGAAACGGCAGAATTATACCCCGATTAAAGAAATTTGTTAGCGAGCCCTATCCAATGACGCCCGGATCGGTCATCAGAAATATTTCGCAAACGGAAGGTGTCAAGGATTTGAAGAAATATGTAGAAGGCGATGTTTTTTATCATCCCAAGCCGGTTCGTTTGATTAAATATTTACTGGAAATGGCTACTCGTCCGGGTGATTTGGTATTGGATTTTTTTGCCGGCACGGGATCTACGGGTCATGCGGTGATGGAATTTAATGCCGAACAAAATTCCGGTTTGCAATGTTTGCTGGTATCGAATAATGAAAATAACAGCTTGGAGGAGATTCTCATTCCTCGATTAAAAAATTTTATTGCTCTTAATAAAATAAATGCCGCTTGGGAAGTGTGGCGGATATAAAATAAAAGGAATTTATGCGAAAAATCCTGCCCGTTTGAAGAAAAATCCGGGCAGGAAATTTATGGAGACAAGAATTGCTTCATATAAAATCTATTCGATTTTTGATTCAATTGAATTTTCTCTTCCATATTCCATTTGGGAAAGTATGTATATTTTCTAACGCTAAATTACAGGCATCACGGGGGCTTTCCAAATATGATTAAATAAAACGTAAATTTGATTTCCTGAAAAGGTTTAATAAATAAACAAGCCCTTTATTCGTCATTAAATAAAGGGCTTGCGTAGGGGTTAAATAAAATCCGCAAATGGATTTAGAATCTGCCGTGTTTATGTTCGTCTTGCCATTTTTTCAGTTCTTCCCATTTACCTTCGGCAGCTAATTTTGCTTGGAAAGGCCAACTTTCGGGATTGTGCACCTTGTAAGCGGGACCACCTTGGTCCAATATTCTTTGAATGACGCTTACATCGGTATTGGCCAATTGAGCGAAGGTATAAATGCCCGCATCATATAGCATTTGCTGTATTTTAGGGCCTATTCCTTCAATTTTTTTCAATTCGTCTTTTTGCGTAGGTGCCGCCGTCGGGGTATCTCCTACAATTCCGAGTGCACTACTTTGTTTTTGACGTTTCAAACATCCGTCCAAATCCTGTTTGAGTTTCATGTTTTCATTTTCAAACATCTTGAGTTTATTCTCAAGCAATTCGTACTGATGTTTGAGTTCGTAATATTTATCTTCCCATTCTTTTCCGGCATTTCCTTTTCCAAGGAGATAGCGTAATAAGTAGCCCAAAAGAAAAGCTACCAAGAGCATTAAAATAATTTCGAATGTGGCGGTTTCTTTACCGTAAGATTCTGCTGTGGAAAAAAGTCCGCATACTAAAATATTCATAATCTTAATTTTTTTTGTTTATCGTATTATTTTGATTTCTACACGTCTGTTTTGTTTTCTTCCTTCGGGTGTTGAATTGTCTGCAATGGGATTTTCTTCTCCACCCGATTTAATAATGATTCGATTTTTATCGACTCCTTTTTTAATTAATAAATTTGCGATACGTTTGGCCCGTTGAAGTCCCAACCATTTGTTGGATTGCGGGCTTCCGATGTTATCCGTATAACCTGTAATTTCAACTTTCAAATCCGGATTCTCTTTGAGTTTTATAACCAGTTCGTCCAGATATTTTAAAATTTCCGGATTTCGGATTTCTTTATCCGAATTATAGGGGAAATAAATCAATGTTTTACCGGTTTCTTCTTTGACAAAATCATTGTCTGTCAAATAAGTAAAATATCCTTCAAAAGCATTGACAAAATTTAGATTTTCAGGTGGTGAACCTAACAATTTGGCTTGTAATACCATTTTGTCGGCGGGAATTTTGTCGGCCAAAAGATTTTTTAATGCTTCAGCTCGTGCCAAGCCCATGTTTTCGAAGCCCTCGGGAGCGGGTTCCCCGGCATAGTAGGGACCTGTAATTTGGATTTTTTTTCCTTCTTTTATTTTTTCAAGAAGTGATGCAACGAATTTGTTCCATTCGAGGGAGTCTTTAATTTGAGGGATGGCTGCAGACATCTCGTATGAAACGAGTTCGCGTTCAACCGTGACGGTTTCTATTTCCGGCTCCGGTTGAGATGATGTTTCGGGTTGAACAACCGCTTTTGCCTTGGCATTTTCGTGGCAGAAGCCCTTTATTTGGCAAACGTACCAATAAGTGCTTCCAGCACTCCAAAGCAGAAAAGCGATGATCACCGCGAGAGGTTTCATTCTCATACTATAATAATTTTAAATGTAATTTTGTTTGATTGCATAAATATATAAAAAAATATTAAATGAATGAATTTTATTTGCTGTTAAATCTCAGGAGTTTGAAATATTATGACGAAAACATGCGTAAAATGATTAATTTTTTTGTTAGATTTGCGAATAAACTATTAAAAATTTACTTATGGGAATGCTCAAAGAATTTAAGGAATTTGCAATGCAAGGCAATTTAATTGACATTGCAGTGGGTTTCGTAATGGGTGCCGCTTTTAAAGAAGTGGTTACCGCATTTACGGGAGGTATCGTATCTCCGCTTATCGGTTTAATATTCAACACGGATATGAAATCTTGGAAATATCTGTTGAAAGAAGTAACCGATGCGGAAGGAAAAATCCAAAAAATCTATTTGGAATACGGAACTTTCCTGACGGCCTTACTGGACTTCATAATCATTGCCTTCGTGATGTTCTTAATGGTAAAAGGAATTAATGAATTGAAGAAAAGACAAAAAGAACAAGAAGCAGCCGCTCCGCCGGAACCTTCCACCGAAGAAAAATTGCTCACCGAAATTCGTGATTTGTTGAAAAAATAAATCCCGAATAACGGAGAAGAAAAAAACCGCTTCAATTTGAAGCGGTTTTTTTATGACTATTTAATTCCGGTATTATAAATTAATGGAATAATCTTTAGGATATTTGACTTCGAAATAGATTTTCATAGTGGAAGTTTCGCCGGGATTAAGATTCAGATGCCAGGTAACGATTCCGTTTTTGTCCTTGTTTCCTTCGGGTGAAATACGTACATTTTTTACTTCGATTTTTTCGTCTTGCGAGATGGGAACGCGGTCTTTTACTTCGATTTGTACGGGAATCCTTTTGTTGTTTTTAATCGTTATAGTGTATTCGCGTTTAACCAGCACTTTATTTCCGAAAGTTTGATAATCTTTGAAGTTTTGGGTTTGTTTCCGTTTGACGGTTATTTCCGAATCATTGCCGAAAGCCAATAAAAGTTCATCCTTTTCCGTATGCGGATTGATGTAGGTTTCGCCCGTATATCGGTCTTGATAATAGAGGCGTGCTTTGCCCGGAACCAATCTGTGTGGCGATAAGTTTTTGACTTTTACCATGAGAAATGCCGTTTGGTTTTGATAAGGCACGGCATAATATTTATACTCGCCGGGTGTGGTAAATTGTTTTAATTGCACCAATACGGGTTCGCTACCCGAAAGGATATCATAGCGGCTTTTGAGTGTATATTGTACATCCAAGTCGCTTTCCGTAATGATATTTTCTTCGGCGGCTATTTCCACCACTTCTTCGGCTGCATCCATATTCGCCTCGACTCGGACATTGAGAGGTTGTATTTTGGACTTCGGCGCGTAAGATGCGGGTTTGTAAGGATAAAGATACCACGGGTTGGGTTGAGGAATTTGTAAATGAAATTGCGGTCGTAATGTAGATAAGGTTACCGGAATATTATACCAATCGATACCTGTATTTTGTTTGACTTCGGCTTGGAATTGCCAATTCAAATCTTTGCCCGCCCCCTCTGAACGTATATTATAGGAGGGTTGCCAGCCCGCTCTGCGAGTCAAATATTCCAAGTAAAATTTGAAATTTTGAGATGCAGGTACCGACAGGGTTACCACCATATCTTTGGCCTTTCGTTTGGCACGTCCTTGTAATTCCTTGATTTGTTTTTGGAGTTTGTCCCGTTTTTCTTGAAGTGGTTCGAGTTTTAAATTGATTTCAAAAATTTGTTTTTGAATGTCATTAAAACGTTTTTTGTAGTAATCGACAAATTGTTGCACCAGCCCTAAACTGGGTTTTTCCAATTTGCTATTGACTTTTAGAATTTCCAATTCATGCTTAAGCCCGATCTGTTGTGCTTCAAGCGCAGTTACTTTGCGCGCCACCGCTTCCCATTCTTTTTTCAATTCTCTGATTTTGGCATTATCGCGCTTATTAACCAAAAAATTGTTTCGGTAAGAAATATTTACAATGGATGCTTTACCAACGCCTTTTAAGACCATGCTTTCGGGAATGAGGTACGGGCTTAGTCCTTTGAAAACCAATACGGTATTGCCTTTAGGAAGCGAAACGTCGGCCGAATAGGAAAGTTTGGCCGTATTCAAATACACCGTCGCAGAATGCAGTTCGGGTGTGATTTCGATTTCTTGGGCAAAGAGGATGCCTGACAGAAGGAAGAAGAAAAAACTTAGATATTTCATCGGATTTTATTTAGTTTCAAGTAAAGTTAGCAATTATTATTCCAATTCGCCCTGTCAAATGTGCACATCTTCTTGTAAAATGATATTTTTCTTTATCATTTCATAATGTTTAAGTTCGTTATAGAGCAAGGTATAGACATAATCTTTCAATTCGGTCAAATCATCTTTTGTAAGATGCGCCGTTTCGATGGGAGGGAGGATTTTATAATGTAATTTTCCGGGACTTCCTTTAAAAAAATCGTAAGGAAGGCGTTTTTTATTATCGAAAAAAACCAAGGGCAGAATAGGCAGGCGATGTTCAATGGCCATGCGAAATGCACCGTTTTTAAAAGGTGCCAGTACAATGGAAGGGTCGGGCACGCCGCCTTCGGGAAAGATGGCAATACTGATACCTTTTTTTATAAAACGTTCCACTTGGTTATATACTTCTTTCCGGCTTTTTAACGAACTGCGATCAACGAGTACATTTGTTTTTTTGTAAAAATATCCGAAAATGGGATATTGCGCCAATTCCTTTTTCCCTACAAAAGTGATAGGAATTTTAAGAACCGCCAACATAAAAGGTATGTCAATCATGGAAGTATGATTGGCCACTACGATATATTGACGAGACGGGTCGTAAGAAGAGGACGAGGGTAATTTTACCGGCCGGAATCCCATCATAAAAAGAATCCATTTGGCCCAAAAACGTTCCAATTTCCAAAAGAGTTTGATATTATCGAAGGCGATGATTATAAGTAAGACGGGCGAAAGTATAATAATGGGAATATATACAATGATTAAGCCGTATAATTTCCATAAAGCCACGAGTAAAGAAGTAAAAAACAAACGTATTTTTCCAATCATCGGCAAAAGTCCTATTTTTGCAACCAAAAATAAACAATTTTTATGGCACGCGTTCTAACGGGCATTCAAAGTACCGGTCGTCCGCATTTGGGCAATATTCTCGGCGCCATCATGCCGGCATTGGAAAAAGCAAAAGACCCGGCAAACGAGACTTATCTTTTTATTGCCGATTTGCATTCGCTCACTCAAATCAAGGATCCGGAACAATTGCATAACAATACCATGCAAACGGCCGCCGTGTGGTTGGCTTTCGGCTTGGATCCGGAGAAAGTATTTTTTTATCGCCAATCCGATGTGCCTCAGGTGACGGAATTGGCCTGGTATTTATCCACTTTTTTTCCGTATCAGCGGTTGACTTTGGCGCATTCTTTTAAGGATAAAGCCGATCGGTTGGAAGATGTAAACGTAGGTTTATTTACGTATCCGATGCTTATGGCGGCGGATATTTTGTTGTATGATGCCGATATTGTTCCCGTGGGCAAAGACCAAAAACAGCATTTGGAAATGACCCGCGATGTGGCCCAGAAATTCAACCGGATGATGGGCGAAACTTTTGTGATTCCCGAAATAGAATTGCGTGAAAAAACCATGTATGTGCCCGGTACCGACGGTCAAAAAATGAGTAAATCGCGGGATAATATCATCGATGTGTTTTTGCCCGAAAAGAAATTACGAAAACAAATTATGCGTATTGTAACCGACAGCACGCCTTTGGAAGAACCGAAAAATCCGGAGACCTGTACGGTGTTTAAATTATATTCCCTTTTGGCCGATGAAAAACAAACCGAAAAGATGCGTCAAAATTATTTGAGCGGAAACTACGGTTACGGTCATGCCAAACAAGCCCTTTATGAACTGATTTTGGAAAAATTTGCCGAGCCACGTAAAAAATTCGATGAATTGATTCGGCATCCCGACCGAATCGAACAAATCCTTACGGAAGGAGCGGCAAAGGCATCGGTGAAGGCCGATGAAGTATTAAATCGTGTTCGCTCCAAATTCAAATTTACGCGAAAATAACCATGCTTGTTGTTACTTACCAACGAAAAAAATGTATCGGGTGCAATTATTGTGTGGAGGCCGCTCCGGAATTATTTCGCATGTCGCGGCGCGACGGTAAAGCCGTATTGCTCAATTCCTCGGAAAAAAAAGGTTTTTTTACACTAAAAACCCGGGAAATGCATTTGGTTTCGCAAGCCGAACAAGCCAAAGAAGTATGTCCGGCCAAAATAATTCATGTAAAACTCGTTTAATAAAGGAAGGTGTTTCGGGTATAGTAAAAAAGCACATAGTGTGAAGGAAGATATATTGCCGTTTTGAACGGAGTATCTCCATTTCCATAAAGTTTCAATAGTTTTGTATAAAAATAGGGACTTTGTATTGCTCGATTGTATATCATCCGGTAAATCATCATTTTCGTATTGAATATCTTATCCTCTTCGGGCTCATTTGGATGATTTATATGCTTATGAAAAGCATGCGCCCTGCGGAATTTTCCGAAATAAACAGGAGACCTTACATCTATTTCAGAATGTATTCAGGAAGAGCCGGCCGATACTTCGAAGATTTTAAAATATTGGGTAATCTGGCTTCAATGATATTAAGTTTTATGGTATTAACCTATTTGCTGGGTGGCGATAAGCAAATCTATCATTACATCATAGCAGGCCTCTTCCTGACGGGATTGTATATTTTGATTGCGATGAAAGTTTTTTCGCGTTGGAAACCGCAATTTACCCAAATTAATTTCCTTAAGTGGATTTATTCGCATTATTTTTCGTTCATATTATCCTTTCTATTATTTGTTATTTGGTTTGTGCCGATAGCCAAGAACATAAAAATTATTTTCGTATCGGTAATTGTTTTGCTGTTTTATTTTCTTTATTTAAAGGTGGTGTACAAAATCTCCAAAGAACAAGGTTTAAAAATTTTTCATATTATTTTGTATCTTTGCATGACCGAAATTTTACCTGTTTCGGTGTTAATATTTATATTAAGTAATCTGGTATGAGCAAGAATGAAAAACCGGTTTTAAAGAAAGTAAAAAGCATTTTAGTTTCTCAACCGGAACCCCAAAATGAAAAATCACCTTACTTTAATCTGAGCAAAAAATTAAAAGTCAAAGTTGATTTTCGTCCTTTTATACATGTAGAGGGAGCGAGTGTAAAGGAAGTCCGCAGACAGAAAATCGACTTGTCGGAATACAATTCCATTATATTTACCAGCAGGACCGCTATTGATCACTATTTTCGTATTGCCGAAGAAATGAGGTATAACATTCCCAATACCCATCGTTATTTCTGTACTTCGGAAGCAATAGCCAAATATCTTCAAAAATATATTGTTTATCGAAAAAGACGAATCCTTTTCGGTGACGGAACGATAAAGGGATTGGAAGAAATCATAAAAAAACACCCGGATGGTAAATTTTTATTGCCATCGAGTGATAAATTAAAGCCGGAATTGCCGGAATTGCTCAATAAATTGAAAATAAATTGGAAATCGGGTATGTTTTTCAGAACAGTGATCAGCGACCTTTCCGATTTGGCCGATGTGTATTATGATGTTTTGGTTTTTTTCAGTCCTTCGGGCATCGAAAGTTTATTCCATAATTTTCCCGATTTTAAACAAAACGATACACGTATCGCGGTATTTGGTAATAATACTTACCGGGCAGCCATAGAGCGAGGATTGCGGGTAGATATCAAAGCCCCTTCCAAAGAAGCCCCTTCCATGACTATGGCTTTGGAAAAATATATCAAGGAAGCCAACAAAAGAAAGTAAAAATTATTTATAATTCCATTTGACGGGCAAATTCAAACACTTGTTTGAATAAATCTTTTTGATGCCTGTCAAAGATCCGGCCTCTTCGCGCCCATACCGTTTCGGCCGTTTGAAGGGCTTTATCGAACTCATAATCAAAAGTCCCGCTTTTCCCGCCCCAATTGAAGGAATTGACGAATTTGGGAGGAAAATCCGGAATAAAAATGTTGGACGAAACACCTATTACCGTGCCGGTATTGAGCCGGCTGTTAATGGCTGTTTTGGAATAATTTCCCATTACGGTGCCCAAAAACATTTGGCCGGTATTTTCGAATTTTTTTCCGGCAATATGCCACATTTTTATTGAAGAATAATTGTTTTTTAAATTGGAATTGGAAGTGCCGGCACCCAAATTACACCATTCCCCAATCACCGAGTCACCTAAATAACCGTCGTGCGCTTTGTTTGAAAATCCGAAAAACAATACATTTTTAACTTCGCCTCCCATTTTGCAAACCGGACCTACACGCGTACCGTTATATATGCGTGTTCCGGCCTTGATGACGCTTCCCTCCATAATGGCCACCGGACCTTTAATATAAGAATAAGGCATAATTTTTACGGATTTTTCAATATACACGGGGCCTTCCGAAGCGTCGATAAATACGGAATCCACAGACGATTCAGGGGAGATATAAACCGGAAAATCTCCTTCAATTTCAATCCGCTTACCGGCAATTTTCGAATGAGGAAGCCGGAGTAATTCAAAATCCTTTCTAATTTCATTTTCATTCTGCAAAATCAAATCCCACGATCTGGTCAACCGTACAGGAGAATGAGGATAGATTTGCTCTTCGAATGCATGAAGTGCCAATTGCCGGCGGAAAACTTCCGCGGATATGAGTCCCGCCGTTTTGCATGCCAACCAATTGCCCTCTTTATCGGTGAGACATTCGTTTCCCTTTAATTGTTTAATGGAAGATACCAACGTGGAGTCCGGCAAGAGCGAAGAACGGATAAAAAGATTTGAAACACAGCTGCGCTCATTATTTTTTAAGTAATAGACCGCCGAAGTACAAGAAGAAAGTCTTAAATACCTCTCCCATTTTAATTTAATTTTAATAATTCCGACCGGAATGTTAGATATTTCTATGAAGTATGTTAAAGGTAACAAATTTTTCCAGTCCGATTCTATATCAATTAGAACAAAATTTGTTTTCATGATAAAATTTTTCATTACAAAAGTATGTTTTTTTCATATCTTTGGGAAAAATTAAATAAGTATGTGTGGAATCGTAGGTTATACAGGAAAAGAACAAGCATACCCTATATTAATTAACGGTTTGAAAAAACTTGAATATCGCGGTTATGACAGTGCGGGGATTGCTTTGGAGCAAGAAAATAAAATTGTGGTTTATAAAACCAAAGGCAAGGTATCCGACTTGGAAGAAATGTTAAAAGGGAAAAATATTTCATCGCATACGGGAATCGCCCATACCCGATGGGCCACCCATGGCGAGCCCAATTCCGTGAATGCACATCCACATCTTTCTGCATCAGGAAAAATTGCCATCGTGCATAACGGTATTATTGAAAATTATGATGTATTAAAAGATACTTTGATTCAAGACGGAATAGCATTAAAAAGCGAAACCGATACCGAAATTTTGGTCAACTTCATAGAAAAGGTAAAAGAAGAAACAGGTAAAAATTTATTCGAAGCCACGCAATTGGCTCTTAAGCGGGTCATCGGGGCTTATGCCATTGTGTTGATGGATATAGATATGCCCGGCACATTGGTAGTGGCGCGTAAGGGAAGTCCGTTGGTGATCGGACTGGGAAGAGACGGCGATTATATAGTGGCATCCGATGCATCGCCCATTATCGAAAAAACAAAGACGGTGTATTATTTGGATGATGACGAAGTGGGTATTCTCATGCCCGGCGAAGAAATGGTGATTACCACGCTGAACAACGAGCGAATCAACCCCAAACTCACCGAATTGGATTTAACGATAGAAGAATTGGAAAAGGGCGGATTCGATTATTTCATGCTCAAAGAAATATACGAACAACCCAAATCCGTTTACGACAGCATGCGAGGTCGCATCAACACCGAGCAAAAAATTATCCGCTTGGGCGGTATAGAACCCTATGAAAATCATATCCTCGAATCCGACAGGATGATTATCGTGGGTTGCGGCACATCGTGGCATGCCGGATTGGTGGGAGAATATCTGATTGAGGAATTGGCCCGCATTCCGGTGGAAGTGGAGTACGGCTCCGAATTTCGTTATCGTAATCCCGTCATACGTCCGCGCGATGTGGTGGTGGGTATTTCCCAGTCCGGCGAAACCGCCGATACACTTGCGGCATTAAAACTTGCAAAAGAAAAAGGTGCGTTGTTATTAGGAATTTGTAATGTGGTCGGGTCGTCCATTGCGCGCGAAACCCATGCGGGCGTTTATACCCATGCCGGGCCCGAAATTGGCGTGGCTTCCACCAAAGCATTTACCGCTCAGGTTACGGTTCTGCTTCTTATGGCTCTTCGTTTGGGTTATCTTAAAGGAACCATCGACAGAGAACGCTATGAAAAATTGCTTTATGAATTGGAAAAGGCACCCGAATTAATTGAAAAAGTACTTCAAACCGACCTGCAGGTGCAACAGATTGCCCGGGTATATAAAAATGCAACCAATTTTCTTTATTTGGGCCGGGGTGTTAATTTTCCGGTGGCTTTGGAAGGTGCTTTAAAATTGAAAGAAATATCCTATATCCATGCCGAAGGTTATCCCGCAGCCGAAATGAAGCACGGCCCCATCGCTTTGATTGACGAAAATATGCCGGTATTGGTCATAGCCACCAAAAAAGGCAATTACGATAAAATCGTTTCCAACATTCGCGAGATAAAAGCCCGTAAAGGTAAGATCATAGCCATTGTAACCGAAGGAGATAAACAAGTGGCCGAATTGGCCGATCACATTATCGAAATTCCGGAAGCAAGCGAAGAACTTTCGCCTTTACTGGCCACCATTCCGTTACAACTTTTGGCTTATCATATTGCAGTCATGCTCGGCCGTGATGTGGATAAACCCAGAAATTTGGCTAAGTCGGTTACAGTGGAATAGGATGGAGTAAATTCGGCTGTTTCGCACCGGCCGTTGCGTTTAATTTTAAAGAAAAATAGTTGCGGGTTTATTCGGACTTGTTGCGATTCGAAAAGGCATTCCAACCTTGTGCTTGAATTTCCACCTTTTTGCCGGCTTGAGTAATTAAAAATGCGCCGGGGTCTTCGGTAAAGTATCCGATGATGTGAAAACCGGGTACATTTTTGATTTTTTCGTAATCTTTTTGCGAAATACTAAATAGCAATTCATAATCTTCGCCGCCATTCATCGCACCCGTTACGGGATGTATATTAAATTCTTCCAATGCTGGTACCGTTTCCGCGGCGATGGGAATTTTTTCTTCGAAAATTTCCACGCCATAACCGGATGCCCGGGTCAAATGGATCACTTCGGACGAAAGCCCGTCCGAAATATCGATCATCGAGGTAGGTAAGACGTCATGTGTTCGTAACCAGTCAATGGCATCTTTCCGTGCTTCGGGTTTGAGTTGGCGCTCCACCACATAAGAGTAGGGTGTCAAGTCAGGTTGATGCTGTGGATTGGCTAGAAAGGTTTCCTTTTCGCGAAGCAGAATCAACAATCCGGCATAGGCGGCTCCCAAGTCGCCCGTCACGACTAACAGGTCATTGGGACGGGCTCCTTTTCGATACACTACTTTATCTTTTTCGGTATAGCCGATGGCCGTGCCCGATAGAATCATCCCTTTTTGGGACGACACGGTATCGCCACCTACAATGTCCACACCATAGCGGCGAGCGGCCATTTTAAGTCCGGTATAAAATTCTTCCAATGCTTCGGGCGTAAAGCGGTTTGATACTGCAATATCGATCAATAATTGGCCGGGATAGCCGTTCATGGCATAAACATCTGAAAAATTTACCACGGCGGTTTTGTATCCCAAGTGTTTTAAGGGAAAATAACTCAAATCGAAGTGGACGTTTTCCACTAACATGTCCGAGGTCACTAAAGTTAATTTTTCCTTGGCATCCAATACGGCTGCATCGTCACCGATGGCTTTGACGGTGGTTTCGTTTTGTATCGATATATCCGAAGTCAAATATTCAATTAAGCCGAATTCTCCCATGTCCGCTATACTTTCCGGCGGCCGGTTTTGTTTCTGTCCGTTTTGTTCATTCATGATTTAAAAAATATTGTAGGATGCTTTGTATTTTTTTAGTCTCGGGCGTTTTTTCGAGTATTTCGAAATTTTTATTTACAAGAAAATATGTCGGGGTGTATTCTACAAAATATTTCATGGCCATTTCCGTATTTTTTTGTCCCGTGACATAAGCGTTTTTCCAATTTTTAAACGGTTTGGAAAATGCTTTCCATTGTTCGGGATTTTCTTCCAATCCGATGGCCACCACCTGAAGTTTGCCGGTATATTTTTCATTAATCATTTGATAAACCATTGGAATTTGCTTGCGACAATGCGGGCAGTCGGAACTGTAAAAAATAATTAAGGTATAATTCGCGTCGGGGTCGAATTTTATGCCGGTCGAATTGCTTAAATATGTTTTATCGAATTTGCGTCCTCTTACGGGAAAGCGGTTTTTCGAAATTTGTTCGATAAATTCGTTTTGATTTAGGCCGGGCGGAAGAGATTGATATAATTTTTTCAAGTAGTCGAAAACCCTATCATCTTCCATAGCGAACATAATGAGCAAGGTTTTCAGGAAAGATGTCCGGGTGGGTAAGTATTGAAGCCGGTCGAATACGGTTTTTAATCGCCGGATATAAGCATCCGACTTTTCTTTACCGTAGCCGTGAATCGGTATTTTAAATAAATATTCTTGCACCCGGTCAAACAGGACATTGGAATGATACAAAACCGTGTCGTTCAGGTCTATTTCGTCGAAATAATGTTGCAAAGCGTAATCCACGTATTCTTTGCGTGATTTTTTCAAACTATCGGGCAGTACTCTTTTTCTGGCTTTGATAAAGTGCCAAAGCATCTCATCTTGATGGGCTTTCAGGATGCTATCGGTATGGCGGTCATATTCCGCTTTGAACTCGAGATATTTCGTTTGAAGTCCGGGATCGGCATTTTTTTCATATTCTCGCTTGAAATCAATTAATTTTCGGATGACTTGGCGGCTATGAAGCAGATAATCGTAATAAATCCGGTTGGTTTTCGATTGTACAACTTCGATTTGTAAAGGATTTTGCGGATTGAATTTGATGTCCACATCTTCGCCGGTATGGATAAACCGGATTCCTGGCAAATGCTGCGTGTCGTATTGGAGGGCATATTCGCCATGGGGCAATCCGCCGGCGATAAATTTACCTCCTTCGGGCGGAATGCTGTCCAATGCCATGACATAAAACATTTCGGCTCCTTCGAGTTTTTGCAATATCATCCATTTGACCGGATAATAATGAGAAGTGGATTGGAAATGAAGTTGTTGAGCCGCATACCGTTGAGAGAAGAATAAAAATAATACCGAAAAAAATAGAGGTATAACCGGAATATGTTTGTGATGCTTCATATATTCATGTTTTTTGAATAGGTGATTATTACCCGTTTTCGTTCAAAAACCTTACCAATTTTTCATCGACCTTTTCAAAAATCTTTCGCCAATCATCAGGGACGGCGATACTTTTTTCTTCAAGGAAATTATAAGCCACCAATACCGAATAGGCCACGGCTACCGGTTCCTTGCCATTGGTAATTAAATTTACAAAGGTAACGCTTCTATTTCCTATTTTTCCGACACCCGTGTAAATATGCACATCGTCAAATAGAAAAAGCGGCCTAAGGTATACGATATGATTGGTGCCCAAAATAAATCCGCGAGATTTCCAGTCAATCATTCCGTCCAGATAACGTTTCATATAATCCAAACGACCGAACTCCATATAGGAAGGATAGACCGAATTGTTTACATGATTAAAAGTATCCAAATCACGATATCTCACTTTCAACCGGGCATGCGATTGAAACAGATCGGTGCGAAGTTGCTTGAGCAAGCGGTCATCCATTCATTTAAAATTTTTTGTATGTAAAAATAAGCGTTATGTTTTGATAAAAAAAGAAATTTGCCGGAGATTTTTTGCAAAAAAGAATGAGGAATGGAGTTTTCGGTTATGTTAAAATTAGATTTTTCTACGATTTTCAAGTAAATGGCATAAAACTTGAGACCGGAAAGAGAGACAGACCGAATGTGAAAAGAAAATTAGGCGTAAATTGTAGGAGAAATATTACCGGCGTTTCATATAAAATCAGAAAAATGAAAAAAATCTATCTGTTATTATTTTTGTTTTCGGCAAGCATTTTAACCGCTCAGGAAATTGAGTTGGAAGACGGCGTTTTGTATTTGGATGACAAGGCGTGTTTAAAAATAAATTCATTGGGGATGAATAGTTATGAAATTATTTCTTTGGACGGAAAAAACAGCGTGATTGTCAAAACTTTTACCACTCAAAAAAAATACGTGCCGGAATTTCAAACGAAATTATTTTTTATCGGCCCTGATGAAGCGGCCACATTTTCGGCCAAGGGTATGTATAGCAAAAAAACCATTGCCGCTTTATTAATTCGATCCGGGGTGGTGGACCCCGAAAATTGCACTTTTCATTGGGATAAACTCGAAAGACTGCGGATTTTGTTTAATGAAGAAGAATAAATTTATCCCTACTAAAAGCATTTGGAATAGCAAGATCCTCTGTTAAATTATCCGGCATACATTTTCTCGCGTAATTCTTGCACTTTTTTATCGTTCATATATTCGTCAAAACTCATCAATCGGTCGATGGTACCTTTGGGTGTGATTTCAATGATGCGGTTGGCCACCGATTGGGCGAAAGCATGGTCACGCGTAGTAAAGATTACATTTCCTTTGAAACGAATCAAAGCATTGTTCAAGGCCTGAATGCTTTCCAAATCCAAGTGGTTGGTCGGTTCGTCGAGCATTAATACGTTGGCTCGCTGAAGCATCATCATGGAAAGCATGGCGCGGATGCGTTCGCCTCCGGACAACACTTTCACGGATTTCAGGGCTTCTTCGCCGCTAAATAACATTTTGCCGAGAAAGCCCCTTAGATTGACCTCTTCGCGATCTTCTTGTGTTTTTGCAAATTGACGCAACCAATCCACAAGCGGCATGTCTTCTTGAAAATACGGGCTGAGGTCATAGGGTAAATAAGCGCGAATGGTGGTTATGCCCCACCGGTAGGTACCCGTATCGGCTTTGAGTTTGTCGTTTATAATTTCATAAAAAGCCGTTGTGGCGCGACTGTCTTTGGAATAAAGGAAAACCTTATCGCCTTTTTGCAACCGGAATTCTGCCTTGGAAAACAAGGTTTCATCTTCCATGCTCTTACTGAGATTTTCGCATTCGAAGATTTGGTCGCCGACTTCGCGTTCTTGTTCGAAAATAATCCCCGGATAGCGCCTGCTGGAAGGTCGAATATCTTCTACTTTTAGTTTCTCAAGCATTTTCTTACGAGCGGTGGCTTGTTTGGATTTGGCTACATTGGCGGAAAAACGCCGGATGAATTCTTCCAGTTCTTTGCGTTTTTCTTCGGCTTTTTTGGTTTGCTGCGCCCGTTGACGTGCAGCCAACTGACTGGCTTGGTACCAGAAAGAATAATTCCCGGTGTAAAAATTCAATTTACCGTAATCGATATCGACAATATGGGTACATACGGCATCGAGAAAGTGTCTGTCGTGCGAAACGACTATCACGGTATTTTCGTAATTGGCCAAAAAATCTTCCAACCAAGCCACGGTTTCGTAATCCAAATCGTTGGTCGGTTCGTCCAGTATCAATACATCGGGATTGCCGAAAAGAGCTTGGGCCAGCAAAACGCGAACCTTCATTTTAGGTTCCAGGTCTTTCATCAAGCTGTGATGTAATTTTTCGGGAACACCCAAGTTGGATAGCAGGGCGGCGGCATCGCTTTCGGCATTCCATCCGTCGAGTTCTTCAAAACGTACTTGCAATTCGCCCACCCGTTCGGCATCTTTATCGGAAAAGTCTTCTTTGGCATAGAGGGCATCCATTTCCTTCATAATTTCATACAATTCTTTGTTGCCCATGATAACCGTGTCCAATACGGTATAGTTGTCAAATTCGTGGTGGTCCTGTTTCAAAACGGACATGCGCTTGCCTTTTTCCAACATGACCCGGCCGGTGGTAGGGTCCAATTCGCCGGACAAGATTTTCAGAAAAGTGGATTTTCCGGCACCGTTGGCACCTATTATACCGTAGCAATTACCTTTGGTGAATTGCGCATTTACTTCATCAAACAACACACGTTTGCCGAATTGTATCGATAAGTTTTCGACCTTTAGCATGGCTAAAAAAATTTTCGTGCAAAGTTACGAAAAAACAACATATCCTCCTTCGGATAATACTTAAATAAAAGCGCCCGCTAAGGGGCGCTTGAAAATAATTTCAACACAAGATCAGTTTATTTTATCCAGTAAGTTAAACTAACCGATAAGGTTCGGAAGTTAATTGAGGGATATGTGCCGGAATGACCACCCGAATCATCGAATTTAAACAAACTGCTACCTTTTAGATCTTGGGCTAGTTTATTTAAATCGGCCAAACCAATTTCATATTTTACATCGAGGGCAAGTTCGGGCGTCATGTCGTAACTTAAACCTCCCGTAATACCGAAATCCCAGGGATTTACTACCATTACCTGTTGGGCCAAGTCATTGGCATCCACATCACCGGTGGCAGGAATAATTTCATATTCTTCAACTTGAGTGGGGATATTATCGCCACTTTTGGTCAGAATGGCTTTACCCATTTGCCAATATGACATATAGGGGCCCAAATGAATACCGAAGTTTCGGAAGGGGAGAAATTCCGTATCGAAATTGAACCGAAACATATTGCCCAGCACGTCCAATTTTTCTTTTATGTCTTGTTTGGAAGGTAATCTGTCGGGAATGACGAATCTTTTTTGAACAAAGTCCAAATTGCCGTTGAACCGAAACCAATTCATTAAATTATATTGGGTAACCAAGCCGGCCTGATAGCCCCAACCTTGTTTGGGTAAGTCTTTCAGATTATTAAAATCAACGGTTACATTCGAGCCGGTTGCGCCTGCATGAATACCAATTCTGAATTTCGGGATGGTGGGGAGCGAAATACTACTTTCTTGTGCCAATATGCTTCCCGAAAATAATAGTACCAATAAAATCACTAAATTTTTCATAGTTTTAATTTTTTGATTACACGAATAATTTTTCAAAAATTATACCGTAAAGATAAAAAATAAAACATAATTCAATAAATTATGACTTTTGTTCAATTAATAATAATTTTTATTCCATAAATAAGAAAAAACGCATATTTTGCCGTTTGGAATAGGTTATTTATAAAGGAATTCATTTGTCGAAAGTGAGGGGAAGCAATAATCTTAAATCAATTTGTCGTTTTATTCAAAGATTAAAAAAATAAGATATTTTCGGATTAAATATTGATTTGTTATTATGATTTCAAATACCGGTTTTATACAAATGAATCATAATTTTTATACTTTCTTCTCCGTAAGTAATCATATAGGAAATAAAGAAGGATAAATTAAAAACCGGGAAAATAATTTAAAAAAAAAGAGACCCAAGCAGGTCTCTTTAATTTGTTCCGGAAATATTCTACTAATATTCTCTCGGTTTTGCTTCGTTTACACGCAAGTTTCTTCCGTCCACTTCGGCTTCGTTGAGTTCCGCCACTGCTTTTTTTGCTTCTTCTTCATTCGGCATTTCTACAAAACCGAAACCTTTACTACGTCCTGAAAACTTGTCAGTGATAATTTTTACGGATTCTACCGTTCCGTATTCTTCAAAGATGTTTTTTAAATCTTCTTCGCTTAAGCGATAAGGGATGTTCCCTACATAAATGTTCATAATACAAAAAATAAATAATTAATAATGTTCAAAGGTAAGTTAAATTATCCACATAAAAAAACCGGGCATGCTTATTCCTACGGGTTGATTTAAATATGAAATGCGGATAAGGAAACGAGGAGGGAGATTCATTCAAGGATAGTTTGAGTTGTATTTAAGTTGCCTTTTCGGTTAAAGATTTTTTTTATCCGGTATGTTTGTGAAATAAAAAAAGAGACCCGAAGGTCTCTTTGTGAATTATGAGTGATTAAGATTTTATTCGGGAATGGTAAATGCACTTTGGTCGATTTTGGAAGGATCGGGATTAACAATCACTTCGGTTAAAGTGGCTTTGGAAATTTCCTGATCGCCCAATTTGGTAATAATAACTTTAGGGAATTTTACGCCTTTTGTTTCCACATATTCGGCAATTTCCAAAGTGATCGGACCTTGTTCGGATTCTACCATCATATATTTCACCAAGTGTGTTTTGGGATCGAAATAAACCTTGGCGGTGGAATTTTCATCTTTTATTTCGATGACTTCATATTTCTTTCCATTCATTTCTTCTTGCCCGAGGTATTTTATCTCTTTGTGTTTCATAAGGGCGGTGGTGACATCGCCATAAAGTTCTTTGCTGGATTCAGAGAATTTTTTTGCGGTTTCTTCGTCCATTTCGTCATATCCCATGCTTTGCATATTCATGGTGTAACCCTTTCCGTCTTTAATGCCGTAAACGTTCATTTGCATGCCCATCATATTCATTTTCATGTAACCGTCACCCTTAATATTTTGATAGGTTTCAAATTCCAATTCTTGTCCCATTTGGCTGATATTGCCTTTTTTCAATATGGATTTAATGGAAGATAATTTTTCTTTTCCACCGATGGCGTCGATGTATTGCTCAATCAATTTTTCACCCTTTTGGGCAAACGTCATGCTGGCCACAAATACTAAAATAATGCTTAAAATGTTTTTCATGTGTTTAAAATTTTTGTTTTTCAATATAATTAATTTTTATTTGTTTCCAAATTACTTTAAATGGCTGGGGATTCTTTTCTTTTTTTACTATCCAATAGTGTGCCAAATAGATATTTTCTACCGGTCGAAAATCCATAAAATCGATTCGGAATATCATTTTGCCGTCAGGTTCCCATTTTTCCAAACGTATTAAATAATGATGGGTTTTATCAAAAAAGAAATGCCATTTTGTTCCTTGATAAGTAGTGGAGAATGCATCCACATCTCTTCCGTCCAAATTTTTAAAATCGAGAAGTTTTACGAATTCCGTTTCGGGATGGTATTTAAATAGATAAAAAGGCAGAAATATCCAATCGCTTTTCAGATGAAAATCAAGTGTTTTCTGCTCCTCGTAATTCAGTTTTTCATAGTTGATTCCCGTCCATTTTGCTTTTTTAGCCGGGGTGTAGATTACGGGAAAAATTTGTCTGCCGGCATAAGTGGTTTTTACCCATAGGGTATGATTCCGCTGATGGTAGTATTTTACAAAAACTTTTTTTCCTTGATCGATTACCGTTCCCGAATAGGATAAGGAATTAATTTTTTCGGTTCCGCCGGGTGCAAGGGCATGTTCATAGGCGGACATTAAATTACTTAGTTCATTGCGTTTTAATTTTTCGTAATGTGTTTGATGAGTGCGGTTGGTATTTTGATCGCGTGTAATAATATTTTTTTTCGACTTACAAGAAATCGAAAATATCAATATGCCGGTCAGGAGGATGCTAAAACGAAAAATAAATTTTAATTTCAAATCAATTTTTATGTAATACGATTTCGGTAATTATTTTATTAAATTCTTCTTTGGAGATACCTTTTTTAAATGCTTCCAAAGCGGCCTTGTAAATGCGTTCGGTCTTTTTAACGGGGAAGCCGAGACTAACGGTTACCCGGTGAAGTAACCGGCTTTCTTTTTCGTCCAGTTTTCCGTCGGAGAAAGCCAATTTCCATAAATTATATAATTGATCGATACGCTCGTCCAGGGAAAAAGGTGTTTCCAATACATATTCCCGGTAATGTTTTTTCAAATATTTCAATGCATCTCTATCTAAAAAACCGAAACTATCGGCTACTTTTTCTATAACTTTCCATTCATTTTCGTCTATTTTACCGTCCACTTCCGATAATCTGATTAGTGTGGCCAATAGAGAAATTCTTTGTCGGTATTCTGCGTTTGCCAGGGCGTTTAAAATGCTCATCGTATTTTGATTTTCGCAAATTTACGTATAATTTTCATTGGTATTTTTACTTATCGTCTATTTTTTTGACGTTGATTTTGACAGGCGGTTCGAATTTTTCCGGAATATTATCGGGATTTTCGGCCAATTCATTGAGTTCTTTTACGATTTTCTCTATTTCTTCATCGGAAAAATTCTTTTCCTTGCAAGCCGATTCCAAGGTTCCCCAAATAGGTTCGCCGCATCGAATACACTTGATGCCTCGTACTCGCAAATATTCTTCGGCAAAAGGATAATCTTCCACCAAATCCTCGATGGTAATATCTTTTGTAATCATTTTTCTTCTTTTGTTCAAAAATACGAAAACCATACCAAATAAAAAGCCGCCCGAACGGGCGGCTTTGATTTATACGCTATTTTTATTTTAGACCACACCTTGAGCAAGCATGGCATCGGCTACTTTCACGAATCCGGCGATATTAGCCCCTTTTACATAATTTACATATCCGTCGGGTTCGGTGCCGTAACGAATACATGATTCGTGAATATTGTTCATGATTTGTTTCAATTTGGCATCTACTTCTTCACGGGTCCATTGCAAGCGAATGGAATTTTGGCTCATTTCCAATCCCGAAACGGCCACACCACCTGCATTGGATGCTTTACCCGGTGAATAAAGTATTTTGGCTTTTTGGAATACTTCTATTCCTTCGGGAGTGGTAGGCATATTCGCGCCTTCGGCTACACACATTACACCGTTTTCAACAAGTTTTTTCGCATCGTTTCCGTCGATTTCATTTTGGGTTGCACACGGAAGGGCGATATCGGCTTTGATACCCCAAGGTTTTTGTCCTTCGAAATATTGTGCCGTCGGATATTTTTCCACATATTCTTTAATTCTTCCCCGTTTCACATTTTTCAAGTGCATCACAAAGGCGAGTTTTTCTTTGTCTATACCGTCGGGGTCATATACGAATCCGTTGGAATCGGAAAGCGTAAGTACTTTACCGCCCAATTCGATTACCTTTTCGGTCGCATATTGGGCTACGTTTCCGGCTCCGGATACCAATACGTCTTTACCTTTAAAGCTTTCGCCTTTAGTGGCTAACATGGTTTGCGTGAAGTAAACCAAACCGTAACCTGTGGCTTCGGGTCGCAATAAAGAACCGCCATATGACAATCCTTTACCGGTCAGCACGCCTGTGAATTCATTTCTTAATTTTTTATACATCCCGAACAGATAACCTATTTCTCTTCCGCCTACACCGATATCGCCGGCCGGTACATCGGTGTCGGGACCAATATGACGGAATAATTCTTGCATAAAGGCCTGGGTAAATCGCATCACTTCCATATCGGACTTGCCTTTCGGATCAAAATCCGAACCCCCTTTTCCGCCTCCCATGGGCAGGGTGGTTAATGAATTTTTGAAAACTTGTTCGAAACCTAGGAATTTCAAGATGCTTAAATTCACGGTCGGGTGAAAACGAAGTCCGCCTTTATAAGGACCGATAGCAGAATTGAATTCCACCCGGTATCCGCGGTTTACTTGTAAATTTCCTTTATCATCCACCCAAGGAACTCTGAACATCACCACACGTTCGGGTTCAATCATCCTTTCCAACAACATTTTTCCTTTATACTTCGGATTTTCTTCTATAAAAGGTATAACCGCTTCAACCACTTCATAAACGGCTTGTAGAAATTCGGGTTCATGAGGATTACGTTGTTTGGCGTAATCCATGAATGCTTTGACTTTTTCGTTCATAATTATAAATATTTCGGTTTTTTACATACAAATATATTAGAATAAATACGGTTTTTTATATGTCGATTATCATTTTTCTTTTGTTTTGATGTATTTTAAACACTCCTTCTACGGGTCTTTTGAGGATAAACGGTGAATTGAGAAAATTCTTGTTTGATTTTACGTTAAAATCCGTTTTATTGACGTAAATTTGTTTGGATTTGAAATGATGTATTATGAAAAAAGATTTTGAAAACTTGCTCATCCGTATTCTGCAAGTGATGAGTGAAGAACCGCGTAAAAGTTTTAATTACAAACAAATAGCATCAAAATTGGAGTTACATTCGGATGAACTCCGCCGGAAAGTTCAAGAAGAATTGGAAAAATTATTGGCCCAAGACCGAATCGAGGAAACTTCTCGCGGAAAATACCGAATCAAGAAAAAAGTGGTGTTTTTGGGAATTTTGGATATGACCAATAATAAATCGGGATTTGTAATTGTGGACGAATTGGACAAGGATATTTTTATTCCGAATGCTTTTCTGAACAAGGCCCTCCACGGCGATTTGGTGGAAGCGAGAATTTTGCGCGAAAGAGGTAAACGCAATCCCGAAGGAGAAATATTAAAAGTCATCAACCGGGCGAAAACCCATTTTACCGGCATTGTGCGAATGAAAAAAGGATTTGCTTTTGTGGATCCCGATGATCCGAAGATGTACAAGAGTTTTTATGTGCCCGAAGAAGATTTGAACGGTGCGGAGCATGGCGAAAAAGTAGTGGTTGAAATGACCGATTGGCCCGAAAAAGCCGGAAGCCCTTTCGGACGAGTGGTAAAAATTTTAGGTAAACCCGGCGAACACGAGACGGAAATTCATTCCATTTTGGATGAATATAACCTCCCCTATGAATTTGAACCGGAAATTGAAGAGGCGGCCAAACAATTGCCGAAAATCATCACCCCCGAAGAAATAAAAAAAAGGCGCGATATGCGCGACCGTGTAACCTTTACCATCGACCCTACGGATGCCAAAGATTTTGACGATGCCTTGTCGGTCAAGCGATTGAGTAACGGCCGTTGGGAAATCGGCGTCCATATAGCCGACGTAAGTCATTATGTGAAGCCGGGCGATGTCTTGGACCAGGAGGCCTATATGCGGGCGACATCGGTCTATTTGGTGGATCGCGTCATTCCCATGTTGCCCGAAGTATTATCCAACCAACTTTGTTCGCTTCGGCCCAATGAAGACAAATTGACCTTTTCGGTTGTATTCGAAATGGATGAAAGCGGAAAAGTTTACAAAAAATGGTTCGGCCGAACCGTTATCCATTCCGACAAAAGATTTACCTACGAAGAAGCACAAGAAATTCTTGACAAGGGAAAAGGATTGTTTCATGAACAATTGGAAATATTAAATAAAATGGCTAAACAACTGCGGGCCCAACGCTTCAAACGAGGAGCCATCAGTTTCGAGCGTTCGGAAGTGCGTTTTAAACTGGACGAACAAAAAAATCCCGTGGAAATTCTTGTAAAAATCCCTATAGATACCAACAAACTCATCGAAGAATTTATGTTGCTCGCCAATCGAAGTGTGGCGGAATTTGTGGGTAAGGAATTGAAGAAAAAGATTTTTGTTTATCGTGTGCACGACAAACCCAAACGCGACAAACTGGAAGAATTGAAAAATGTGATTAAGAAATTCGGTTATAAAATCGATTTGCGTAATGATAAAAAATTAGCCCAAGCCATTAACAAACTTTTGGAAGATGTCAAACACAAGAAAGAACGTACTTTAGTGGAATTATTGGTACTTCGCACCATGAGCAAGGCCGTTTATACCACCGACAACCGCGGACATTACGGTTTGGCATTCGATTATTACACGCATTTTACTTCGCCCATCAGGCGGTATCCGGATGTGATGGTGCACCGTTTGTTGCAGAAATATTTGGACGGCCAAACGGTTCGAAATGTAACGGCTTATGAAAAAAAATGTATTCATGCCACCGACATGGAAATTAACGCCCAGCATGCCGAATGGGACAGTATCGCTTACATGCAAGCCAAATATATCAAAGATTATATCGGCGAAGAATTCGAAGGTGTGATTTCGGGCGTCACCGAATGGGGGCTTTACGTGGAACTGACCGATACCTTGATTGAAGGAATGGTGCGGCGTACGGAAATTTTTAGCGATTACTTTATTTTTGATCCGGATGACAAAGCATTGGTAGGCCAACGCACCCGAAAACGATATCAATTAGGTGATGATGTGCGGGTACGCGTAGTGGATGTGGATTTGGTCAAAAAACATGTGACTTTCGAATTGGCCGACGATTTCACAAAACATCAAGCAATGGTCAGAGAACAAATTAAAAAACGAAAAAAGAAGAACCAAAAGAAAAGAAATAAAAGAAAATAATTTTAATAAATTAATATTTTCGAATTTGTTGACCTTAAATCGATTTAGGATCATGTGCTCGTCTTATAATTGTGTGCGCAACATTCAGAATTAAAAAAAATCAGAGGATTTTAAAATAATACCGAGGGCTTGAAAGTTAAGAAGGTGTAAAATAGAGAAAACAAACAAAAAGAGCGCAAAAGTTTTCGGGCTTATTTCATAACTTCGCACAAAAGTTTCGTCCAAAAAAATGTGGCAAGTATTCAAAAAAGATTTTAAATATTTCATGGCCTCCTACACCGGTTTGGTGGTGGGAATGGTATTTTTATTAATTCTTGCGTTGTTTTTGTGGTTGATGGAAGGGAATTATAATATTTTATATTCCGGATTGGCCGAAATGACACCGTTTTTCGATTTGGTGCCGTGGCTGTTTATTTTCGTGATTCCCGCCATCAGCATGCGGTCTTTGTCGGAAGAATACCGTTCGGGCACCCTTGAGATTTTATTAACCAAACCGATAACCGAACGCCATTTGGTGATGGGAAAATTTTTGTCGGTATGGTTTTCCTCTTTGATTTTGCTGATTCCTACCTTAATATATCTTTTCAGTATTTATCAACTGGCCATGCCGGACAATCGCCCGGATCCGGGTGTGATTATTTCCTCCTATATCGGACTTGTCTTGCTGGCCATGGTTTTTTCGGCTATCGGCGTATGGGCTTCGTCCATGACATCCAATCAAATGGCGGCTTATTTAGCAAGTATATTTTTGATATTCCTTTTCTATTTCGGCGCATACGGTTTAGCCAATTTCGATTTGTTCGGCCGGTATGATTATTTTATTCAATCCTTGGCATTTTTGCCCCGTTATAATCATTTTATCAAAGGATTATTTAAATTTTCCGATGTGATTTATATGACGGGCTGGACCTTGATTTTTCTGGGCTTGGCCATTTATTTCGTAAAAAAACACAAGGAATAATATGAAGATGAATTGGAAAAAAATATTACTTTTCGGTTCATTGCTTGCGGTATTGTCGTTTATAATAGGCGGGCAAATCGATTTTACTTCCGACAAACGCCATACGCTTTCCGATACCACAATCAAAATTATAAAGAAACCCCGGAAAAATATCCACATAACCGTCTATCTACAAGGGGATTTTCCGGCTTACTTCAAAAAATTGCAACACGAAACCCAAAATCTTTTGGAAGAATTCCATCGCGCCAATAGCCGGCTCACTTTTTCGTTTGTAAATCCGGAAAAACAAGGGAGTTCCTTCATTGACAAATTAATAGGAAAGGGATTTCGCCCGGCGGAAATCAGCGTGCAAAAAGGAAGCGAATTATCCCAAATCCGTATCTTTCCATGGGCCGAAATAGAATATGACAATCGCCATGAGAAAGTCCCCTTGTTAATTAGTCTGCCCGGCGCAAAAATCGAAGACCAAATCAACCGGAGCATTGAAAATTTGGAATATGCCTTTTCCTACGCCATCAACAAAGTTACCGCCCCACAAAAACCGGCCGTTGCCATATTGAAAGGTAACGGCGAATGGGATGATATTTATATAGCCGATTTTCTTACCGCATTGCGCGATTTTTACCGCATCGCCCCTTTTACCTTGGATAGTTTGGAAACTTCGCCCCGGGAAACCATCGAACAATTACAATCATTCGATTTGGCCATAATTGCCGGACCTACCGAAAAATTCAGCCGGAAAGACAAATATGCCTTGGATCAATTCTTGATGAACGGCGGGCGCCTTCTTATGCTTTTCGACCCGGTCAAAGCGCATAAAGATACTTTGTTTTATAAATACAAAACCTACGCCTTGAATGCCGAACTGGATACCGAAGATTGGCTTTTCTTTTACGGAGTGCGTCCCAAACCTGTGTTGGTAAAAGATTTAATCGCCGCCCCGGTCATGCTCAAGGTGGGGGATGTACAAGGAAATCCGCAATTATTGGAATTTCCTTGGGTTTATTCGCCATTGGTCACACCCGAAAAATCGCATCCCATCGGTAAAAATACCGGAAAAGTAAAACTCGATTTTGTCAGTCCGTTGGACACCTTGAAAAATCAACTGAAAAAAACCGTGCTGCTCCGCAGTTCACCATATACGGATATCCAAGGCGTGCCCGCCGAGATTAATTTTGAAGATATTGCGCGAAAACCCGATAAAAAACGCTACAACAAAGGACCGCAAATTTTAGGTGTGTTAATCGAAGGAGTTTTTAAATCGGCATTTCGCGGCCGGGTCAAGCCCGTTGATTCCGAATTCAAAAGTCAAGCCCGGACCAAAATGATTGTTATCACGGACGGAGATATTATCAAAAATGACATCAAAAAAGGACAACCCTTGCCTTTGGGTTTGGATAAATGGAGCGGCATACAATACGACAACAAAAATTTTCTACTTAACGCCGTGCATTATTTGGCCGATAAAGAAGGACTTTTCTTATTGAAAAACAAAAGCGTACGCTTGAGTTTAATCGATAAAAACAAGGCGGTGGCCGATGCCGGTTTTTGGCGAATGGTCAATCTTGTTTTGCCGCTTATTTTGCTTACGGTTATTTTTCTGACGGCCATGTGGTGGCGAAAACGTAAATACAAGCGATTTCATGTATAAATATCCCGAAAAACCGGTCAAAGGCAAATTTATCAGACGTTACAAACGTTTCTTAACCGACGTGGAACTGGATGACGGACAAATCGTTACGGCGCACTGTACCAATACGGGAAGTTTGGCTTCCTGTTTGATTCCCGGAGCGGAAGTTTTGCTTACACCATCGAATAATCCTCACAGAAAAACCCGTTTTACTTGGGAAAGCATTCGTATTGGAGATATATGGGTCGGCGTGAATACAAGCGTTCCTAATAAGTTGATTTACAACGCCTTGAAAGAAAATTTGATTCCGGAATTAACCGGATTTCATACCGTCAAACCGGAAGTGAAATTTCAACAAAGCCGTTTTGATTTGTATTTGGAAAACGAGCGAGAAAAAATGTTTGCCGAAATCAAAAACGTCACATATCGCGAAGGCGACTTTGCATTATTTCCCGATGCGCCCACCCAAAGAGGTTTGAAACATTTGAAAGAATTGGTTTCTGCGGTGGAACAAGGGTACCGGGCGGCCATTATTTTTGCCATAGCCCGCCCCGATGCACGCATCTTCGCGCCTGCCGCGCATGTGCATCCCGATTATGCACTCATGCTTAAGCAAGCGGTGGATACCGGTGTGGAAATCTATCCGCTTATCATACATTATTCCGAAGAAGGCGCCCGTGTGGCGGGCATGATGCAATACGAATTATGAATCAATTTATATTCGATTAATTGTCCGGACTCGAAAAGTAAAAACTTTGCGACGATTTTAAGAAATTTTAATCACCTATTCCGGCTAAAAATTTATTTCAATGTGATTTAAAGTTTCTTCAGTTTTTTAAATAGCGGAAAAATTTTTCGGATTTAAAATGAATGAACGATTTTGGCAAGGTTTTTGTAGTGTTTTTGTAATAAAAATCCTACTAAAGTGAGCAAAGCCGAATTGATAGAAAAAAAAGAAAAATCTTACGCAAAAAAATTACAATCCCACACATGGAAGTTATTAAGCATTTATGAAACGGGTTTGGTTCCCGATATGGCGCGATATAATGATGTGGATGTGGAAATTATTTTCGGCAAATTGAATATTTATGCCGTGTATGGGAATAAGTCGGAAGTTTTCCCTTATAAATTTATTTCTCCTAAAATTTTCAAGGTTTCCATAGGAGGGAATGAAGCGATATGTCGTATTCATAAATTAACCGACAAAAAATTGGTATTTCATGCCGATTTCCAGGACTCTCATTTTATAGTGGAAATGGAAAAGAGGCGTTGATTTAGCGCCGGGTTAATGCCAAGGTCGAACATCGCAGGAGTCCTTCTTGTTTGGCAATCTCACGATAAGATATCTCTTCCGTATAAATGCCGTTTTTTCTTAGCCAACGATTTAGCCGGGTGAATTGGCTGTCGGAAACTACTATTTCCGGCGAAATGGAAAAAATATTGGCATTCATATCATACATCTCTTGTTTAGTAAGATGAAATAAATTATTATACCCGAATATTTCCACTAGCTGTTGATATTGTTCGGGTTTTGCGAAACCTTCTTTGTATATAATGGCTTTATCCGCTCCCACGGGTTGAAACACACAATCCAAATGCAATGCATTTTCGTAAGGGTCGGTATTCGATTTAATCAAATCGAATGCCATCACTTTTTTATGTGGAAAAATTTCTTGTAACCATTCTACGGCCCGGCCATTGGTTCTTGCCGTGATTATATCTGCATAGTCATTTTGCCGGTATGTGCCTATAAAAATATAATCTCGCCACGGCATTACATCTCCTCCTTCGATATGCACATCTTCGGGAGGAATAATGATTTGATTGGTGTCTATTTGATTAATTATATGTTCAATGGCCTTGTATTCCTTTTCGCGGTCGGGTAGGATATTGGATTTGATAAATTTATTTTCGACCACAAATCCGATATCTCTCGAAAAAATTTGGTTGGTATTTTCAAGGGGTTCGGGTCTGAAAACTTTAATATGATATTTCTCCAACACATGCAAAAAACTTTCGATTTCTTTTACCATATCTTTTTCCGCCGGATATGTCCCGGCCAATACATGTTGTAATGATTTGGGGTCGTAACATTCTTCGGGAGAAGGTGCCGGCCCGGGGCTGTCGGCCCGTCCTAATATCACGGCTACAAGAGGAGATGTTTCATCAATAATATGGAAAGAGTCTTTCGGTATTTGCATTTTTTAAATCGCGAAAATACAAAATCGTTTTTACATATTCCGATAAAAAAAAAATCCGGGGCATCAATGCGCCGGATTTTAGGTATGATAAAGGTTTTTTTCTATTATACAAATTGATAACGGGAAACGAATTCGTTTAAAATTTGATTTAAATCCGGTTCGCCGATTTCTTGCAATTCATAGAACACCCGGGTATAGGGTTTATTGATTTTGATCAATCGGCTCAAGTCAATGGGCGTGCCGATAATTACTGCATCGCAATCCACATTATTAATGGTGGCTTCCAAGTCCTTAAGTTGTTGTTCACTATAACCCATAGCAGGTAATACTTTGCCGATGCCGGGATAAATGCGGTATGTTTCGGCTAATTTCCCAACAGCATATTCGCGCGGATCAATAATTTCGGCGGCGCCGTATTTTTGGGCCGCCACGGTTCCCGCACCGATTTTCATTTCACCGTGGGTCAAGGTGGGGCCATCTTCAATGACCAGCACCCGTTTTCCTTTGATAATTTCGGGATTTTGTACTTTAATAGGGGAGGCCGCTTCAATGATTACTGCCGAAGGATTGACTTTGGAAGTATTATTTCTGACGGTTAAAATACCTTCGGGCGGTGCGGTATCGATTTTATTTATTACCACCACATCGGCCATGCGTAAATTCACTTCGCCGGGATAATAACTGAGTTCATGCCCCGGACGGTGCGGATCGGCAACCGTGATGGTCAAGTCGGACCTAAAAAAGGAAAAATCATTATTTCCACCGTCCCATAAAATAATATCGCAGCCATCCGGATCATTTTCGGCGGCGCGTAAAATGGCTTCGTAATCCACACCGGCATAAATTACATTGCCACGAACGATATGGGGTTCGTATTCTTCCATTTCTTCAATGGTGCAATGATGTTTTTCCAAATCTTCCAAAGTGGCAAAACGTTGTACCTTTTGCGCCGCCAAATTGCCGTAAGGCATCGGATGTCGTACCGCTACTACTTTTAATCCTTTATCCATTAAGTATTCAATCACTTTTCGAGAAGTTTGACTTTTACCGCATCCGGTTCGGGTGGCCACTATGGAAATAACCGGCTTGGAACTTTTAAGCATGGTAGATTTCGGACCTAAAAGTAAAAAATTCGCTCCCGCGGCATTTACAACCGCACTTAAGTTCATCACTTTGGAATAAGGAACGTCACTATAAGAAAATACACATTCGTCCACCTCATATCGGCGAATTAATTCGGGTAAATCTTCTTCCGCAAAAATCGGAATGCCGTCGGGATAAAGTTTTCCCGCCAATTCGGGCGGGTATTTACGTCCTTCGATGTCGGGAATTTGAGCGGCGGTAAAGGCCACTACATGATAATTTTCATTATCTCTGTAGTAGGTATTGAAATTATGAAAATCTCTTCCGGCCGCACCGAGTATTATTACATTTTTTTTCTTCATAACGGATATGTTTATTGTTTTTCGATGTATTTTGTAATGACAAAAAACGAATTCGGCTCAAAAATATAATTTTAATTTTAAATTCCAATGAACGAATCGAATTTTTTTGTCATATTAATATGGCACGGTTTTTTATTTTGAACGAAAATAAATTAATTTTGCCATTTAGTAAAACTATCTTAAGATGAAGAAAAACGCCGAAGAAATAAAGAAAATAGAAAACGACATTTATGAATTACTCAAGCAAGTGATTGACCCGGAAATAGGAATCGATATTATTAATTTGGGATTGATATATAATATCGTATATGATGGTGATAAAAAGGTCTATATAGAAATGACCTTATCTACTCCCGCTTGCCCTTTAAGTGATGCTTTGGTATCAGCCGTCAAAAATATTATTAAACAGAAGTATCCCGATTTTGATGTGGAAGTGGATTTGGTTTTCGATCCGCCGTGGGATGCCTCCATGATAAGCGACGAAGGAAAAATGAGATTGGGTATGATGTAAACCCGAAATTTGACAAATATCATTTTCTTGATAAAGGAATTACTTTATATTGCCTATAACAAAAAAATCGAAGCCATGAAAAAATTGTTGTTTAGTTTTGTTTTATTAGCATTACCTGTCTTATCTTATGCAAGCAAGGCGGATCTCTTTAGTTATGATGTTCAAAAAGTGAAGGCGTTATTTGTTAATGCGGACGCATTGGACCATTTTGTTGAAATGAATCGGGATATAAATTTATTGGAAAAAATAAATCCCGCTATTGCTAATTGGAAGAATAATGCATCCGAATCCATTAATCTATTTGATAAAGGGCCGGAAAAATTAATGGGAATTCCACCGTTTTGGTGGGGATTTTTCCTCAACTGGGTAGGAGTTTTGTTGGTTTACTTGCTCACTGACCATAACAAAGAATATACGCGAGATGCCTTAATCGGATTCCTTGTAGGGACAGTTATCTATGTAGGATTTTACTTCTGCTGGTGGGGTAGTTGGTTATGGTAATGCACCCCTGTGTGTCTGAATGAAATACGAATACATTTTGTTAAGTTTTAATGGAATGTGAAAGAGATATGAATATGATATAATTATTCCGAGTGAGAATAATTAATATGAAAGAAATAATAATCCTTTTGAATTAATCTATTAACCAATTAAAATAAAGTAATAATGAAAAAACTATTTGTTTTGCTCATTTCGTTCCTTTTAATGGGAAATGCCTTTGCCTCAACGGCGGACCTGTTCCATTATGACACCAATAAGGTGAAAACTGCTTTTATCAATGCGGATGCTTTAGATATGATGGTATCGGCTACACAAGCTACCCTTAATGATTTGGACATGAATGTTCCTTTATTGGCCAATTTTAAAGCCGAAACCTCATCAATGATGATGTCTGAGGATGTAATGGGTATTCCTGCGTTTTGGTGGGGATGTATCCTTGGAGTCATCGGTATATTGATTGTATATCTGGTTAGCGAAGATAGCGAAGCCACCAAGAAAGCATTATGGGGTTGTGTGGTCGGCTATCTCTTCTGGGGTGTAGTTTGGGTCGTATATTACGGATTGATTCTAGGTGCATGGTCTGCGGCCGGAGCATATTAAATTGGTCGAGTAATAAACATTTTATAATAAATCCGGCTTCGGCCGGATTTTTTTTGTATTTTCCGATTACTATTAAGAAAAATCGAATAACTTTGTTTTTTGTAAAGTTAGCGGGCATGATTCGAAAACTTAAACTGGATGAATTGGGGCGAAAAAGTATCGAAGAATTCAAAAAAGGTAAAAAAACACCCCTTATGCTTATTTTGGATAATATCCGGAGTTTAAATAATATAGGTTCTTTTTTTAGAACGGCGGATGCTTTTGCATTGGAAAAAATCTATTTGACCGGCTTTACCGCCACCCCGCCGCATCGCGAAATTCATAAAACCGCCTTGGGGGCCACGGAGTCCGTTGATTGGGTATATGAAAAAAATCTGGTTGATTTGCTAAAAAAAATCAAAGAAAAAAATATATTTATTCTGGCCGCCGAACAAACCGACAAATCACTTTCGCTGGAAAAATTTTGTCCGCCGAAAGATCAAAAAATCGCCGTCATTTTCGGGAATGAAGTGGGGGGCGTAAGCGAAGATGCGCTGGCCTTTGTGGATGAAGTCATTGAAATTCCGCAATTCGGCACCAAACATTCGTTCAATGTATCGGTGAGTGCCGGAATTGTTTTATGGGATATTTTTGCAAAAATGAATTATTATAATTTATGCGATTAATTGTTTTTTTTCTTTTGCTTATTTTATGGACGGCATGTAATAAGGAAAATGCCCCTTCCGTAGGAACGCAAACCATTCATTCGGTCAAGTATTTTAAAGTCAAAGATTCCATACCCGCAGTGCCCGAGTCGGCTTTGGATACATTTACTTCTTGGAAACAACTGGTGGGGTATTTTCATATCAAAGACTCGATTACCGAAGAAGAATTAAAGGATCGTTTGGAATTAATTAGCGGCGGGCTGCAAAGAATCAAACAAAGACCTTTCCCCGTTAAATTAAATAAAGTGGAGATAAAAAGCAGGTTATTGGCCTTGGAAAATGAAGTTTACCAATTGCGATGGGTATTAAAAAAAGAATATGTATCTCCTTCACCGGATAGTTTATTCCGGCGATTGCTGGATGCTTATGCCGGGCTGGTTATCCAAATTAAACAACATTCCGCGGAGAAAGAAAATTTCGAAGAAATTTTTAAAGCCAAACAAGAACGGGATTCTCTTTTATTGGAAAAATTAAAAAAAGAAACCGAAGTGTCGCCCGGGCAAGAATAACAATTTGAAGCCGGGAGATTAATTTTAAAATCACGTTTTTCCGTCACACCGTTTTAATAAAAATGAGACCTTTCCCGACATGGATTTTTTTATATAATTTGTCAATAACTTTTCTTTGAAAAATCCAAGGGAATTCCTTATTTTTGCCCGACAAATAATAGGACAAACGAAAGAACCGGATGAAAAATATTTTTATTAGACCCATTGCTCTTTTGCTTTTATTGATTTTGCCCTACGGTTTATCGGCTGAAGGAGGCGAAGACAATGCACAACACGGCGAAAAAAAAGAAGGTTTAAACGTAGGCGAACTCATCGCCCATCATACGAGCGATTCGCATGATTATGTGATAGAAATACCGTTTTTTCATTACACCTTGCATTTGCCGGTTATCTTATGGACCGATAAAGGATTGAGCGTTTTTTCTTCAGGAAAATTCCAAGGTGATAACGAAGGAAAAGTAGTAGTCACGGACAAAAAAGGGAATAAATTTGTCAAAATCCACGAGGTAATTTATTATGCCGACAAAGTAAAGGATAATCCGCATCCCAATGTATTCGATTATGACAGCCGGCCCTTGGATTTTTCTTTTACACGCAATGCATTGGCCATTCTTTTTGTCTTTATTTTGTTGTTACTAATCATTCATTTTACCAAAAAAGCATACGAAAACCGGTATAAATTGCCCAAAGGAATAGCCGGATTTATCGAACCCATTATATTATTTATCAGGGACGAAGTGGCCATACCCAACATCGGCCCCAAGAAGTATGAAAAATATATGCCTTATTTGTTGTCTGTATTTTTCTTTATTCTGCTCAGTAATTTGATAGGACTTATTCCTTTTGCACCTTTCGGGCATAACATTACGGGCAATATAGTGGTCACCTTTGTTTTGGCCCTTTTTACCTTTATATTGACTACCGTCGGAGGAACCAAGCATTATTGGAAACATATATTCAACCCGCCGGTGCCGCATGCCATTAAGCCCATCATGATTCCGGTGGAAATCTTAGGAATGTTCATCAAGCCGTTTGCCTTGATGGTTCGTTTGTTTGCCAATATGTTTGCCGGACACACCATATTGATTAGTTTGGTGGCCTTAATATTTATATTCGGAACCGTATTATTTGCTCCCGTTTCGGGCGCGTTTTACGTGTTTATGGGATTCATTAAAATTTTAGTGGCATTTTTGCAAGCGTATGTGTTTACCATCTTATCCGCCTTGTTTATAGGTTTGGCGGTGGAAGACCACGAAGAACATGAAGAACACGAACATCAACCGGCATAATCAAAAAAATAAGAAACCATTAACCATTAAATCATAGAATTATGGCAGTATCATTAGCAGCAGTAGGAGCAGGATTGGCAGTTATCGGAGCAGGTATCGGAATCGGAAAAATCGGTGGTTCCGCTACCGAAGCGATGGCTCGTCAACCCGAATTCGCTGGAAAAATTCAAGGCGCTATGCTTATCGCAGCCGCCATGGTGGAAGGGGTAGCCCTTTTCGCGGTAATCGTAGCCATCTTGGAAATTTTCATGTAAAAACGGAAAAATCCCGTAACGATTGGTTGCGGGATTTTCCATTTATTTAATCAAAAAAAATAACAAAAAAATATAGCACACTATGAGTTTGACATCACCTGAAACCCTCGTATTTTGGATGACCTTATTCTTCCTGATTTTTGCCTATTTATTGACCAAAATGGGATGGAAACCTATTTTGAATGCCGTAAAGGAAAGGGAGAAATCCATCGAACAAGCCGTTTTGGAAGCCGAAAAAGTGCGCGAAGAAATGGCCAAACTTAAGGCCGATAACGAAAAATTGCTCAAACAAGCCCGCGAAGAACGGGAAAACATTTTGAAAGAAGCCCGCGAACTTAAAAATAAAATTTTGGCCGAAGCCAAAACGGAAGCCGAAAAAATGAGAAACGAAGAATTGGCTAAGACCAAAAAACTCATTGCAGCCGAACGCGAAGCAGCCGTGAAAGATATACAAAACCAAGTAGCGGAAATTTCTTTGGAAATAGCCGAAAAAGTTATCGGGGAACAATTTTCCGATAAAGCAAAACAAATCGCTTATATCAAGAAAAATTTATCGGAATTAAAGTTAAATTGACATGAGTAAATTTTCAAAAGCGGCAAAGCGTTACGTAAAAGCATATTTCGAATTGGCCCGCGAAGCCGGAAAACTCGAGGAAGCGGCCGCCGATATGAAATTGATACGTAATACGCTAAAAAATAATCCCGAACTCAAACATTTTCTCAAACAACCCGTGATCGGGAATCTGCAAAAATATCAAGCCATTCAAAAGATTTTCGGTGACAAAATATCACCTCTTACGGCCAATTTATTACAACTCTTGGCCCGTAAAAACCGAATGGATATCTTGGAAGACATTGCCGGACTCTTCGATGAATTTTACCGGAAACATCTCGGTGTGGTGGAAGCCGTTTTGACCACAGCCGTTCAACCGGACGAAGAAGTTATCAAAGCATTTCATGAAAAAGTAAAAGAACTAACCGGCAAGGAAAATGCGGTATTGAAAACCAAAGTCGATCCCGCAATCATCGGCGGATATATTCTTCAAATCGGAGATTTGAAAATAGACGACAGCATCAAAGGAAAACTACAAAAAATAAAATCGAATTTAATTGTATAATAAACGGATAAAATTACCATTATGGCAGAAATAAAGGCATCTGAAATTTCAGCAATCATCAAAGAACAATTACAACAGACCGATACAACGGCCGGTTTGGACGAAACCGGTGTGGTCTTGGAGGTAGGAGACGGAATTGCACGTGCATACGGACTCAACAATGCCCAATCGGGCGAATTGGTCCAATTCGAAAACGGCAGCGAAGGTGTGGTTTTGAACCTCGAAGAAGACAATGTGGGAATCGTAATTCTCGGTCCCTATACCGATATTAAAGAAGGTTCGTCGGTCAAACGTTTGAACAGAATTATGTCCATTCCGGTAGGCGAAGGACTTATCGGACGGGTTATCAATACCCTCGGGCATCCTGTGGACGGAAAAGGACCTATCCAAGGCGAGTTGATTCACCTGCCATTGGAACGCAAAGCCCCCGGCGTAATTTATCGTGAACCCGTAAAAGAACCGCTTCAAACCGGTATCAAGGCCATCGACGCCATGATTCCCATCGGACGCGGACAAAGGGAATTGATTATCGGTGACCGGCAAACCGGTAAAACAACCGTGGCCATCGATACCATCATGAACCAAAGAGAAAATTACGAAAAAGGCGAACCTGTTTATTGTATTTATGTAGCCATCGGCCAAAAAGCATCGACCGTGGCCCAGATTCATAAAAAATTGGAAGAAGCCGGCGCTATGGATTATACCGTTATCGTAGCGGCCAATGCGTCGGACCCCGCACCAATGCAAGTATATGCGCCTTATGCGGGTGCGGCCATCGGAGAATTTTTCCGCGATACCGGCCGTCCGGCTCTTATCGTTTATGACGATTTGTCCAAGCAAGCCGTGGCCTATCGAGAAGTATCGCTCTTGCTTCGTCGTCCGCCCGGACGTGAAGCATATCCCGGTGACGTATTCTACTTGCACTCCCGGTTATTGGAACGGGCGGCCAAAATTATCGAAGACGATAATGTGGCCCGAAAAATGAATGACTTGCCCGAACCTTTGAAAAATAAAGTGAAAGGTGGCGGCTCCCTGACGGCATTGCCCATCATCGAAACCCAAGCGGGTGACGTGGCCGCCTATATTCCTACCAATGTGATTTCCATCACCGACGGACAGATTTTCTTGGAAGCCGATTTATTCAATGCGGGTATCCGTCCGGCTATTAATGTGGGAATTTCCGTTTCTCGAGTTGGTGGTTCGGCCCAAATCAAACCGATGAAAAAAGTAGCGGGAACACTCAAACTCGACCAAGCACAATACCGCGAATTGGAAGCATTTGCCAAATTCGGTTCCGATTTGGACCCCGTTACCTTAAATGTCATTGAAAAAGGTAAAAGAAACGTGGAAATTCTCAAGCAACCGCAACACCAACCCATGCCGGTGGAAGAACAAGTAGCCATTATATTCGTGGGAACCAAAAACCTTTTGCGTAAAGTGCCCGTGAATAAAGTGAAGGATTTTGAAAAAGAATATTTGGAATACCTCCGCATGAAGCATCGCGATTTGTTGGACAGAATCCGAAACGGCGAATGGAACGATGAGATTGCCGAGGTTTTGGAAAAAGTGGCACGTGAAATTGCCAAAACATTTGAAACCGAAGAATAAAACTCATGGCTAACCTAAAAGACATACGAACCCGGATTTCGTCGGTGAAGTCCACCATGCAGATAACCAATGCCATGAAAATGGTATCGGCTGCCAAATTGAAAAAGGCGCAAGAAGCCATTGAAAACATGCGCCCTTATGCCGAGAAATTGAATGAAATTTTGAAAACTTTGGTGGATGCGGGAACCGACGAAACAAATGTATATGGAGAAGAACGTCCGGTTAAAAAAGTACTTTTGGTGTCCATCACATCGAATCGCGGATTGTGTGGTGCGTTGAATTCCAATGTGGTTAAAAAAGTCAATGAATTGGCTGAAAATTATTCCGGCAAAGCCGGGGTGGATGTCTTAACCATCGGAAAAAGAGGTTTTGATATTTTGAAGAAAACACAAAATGTGGTGGAAAACCGTTCGGATCTGTTGGACAAAAAAATTGAATACGGTCAAGTGTCGGAAGTAGCCGAAAAAGTGATGAAAGATTTTACGGAAGGAATTTATGATAAAATCATTTTGGTTTATAATCAATTTGTCAATCCGGCGGTGCAACGCGTAACGGAAGAACAATTTTTGCCCGTTCCGAAAGATGAAACGCAAGATTCCGCTTCGCCCGTTCAAATCGATTACATTTTCGAGCCGGATCAACAAACCATATTGAAAGAATTGGTTCCCAAATCACTTAAAATGAAATTCTTCCGTGCCATTCGCGAAGCATGGGCATCGGAACACGGCGCCCGGATGACCGCCATGCACAAGGCCACCGATAATGCCAAAGAAATGGTTTCGGACCTGACCTTGCAATATAACAAAGCCCGTCAAGCGGTGATTACGGGAGAAATTCTCGAAATTGTAAGCGGGGCCGAAGCATTAAAAAACCAAGGATAAAAATTAACCATCCCATACAATAAAAAATCCCTCCGTAATCAGGAGGGATTTTTTATTTATTTAAACGCTAAAAATTCCGGATTGCATACTAGGTATTAGGAAAATAAAAATAAAACCTTTTAATCTTTCACGCATCTTATGCTAAATCCAAGGTTTTTAGCCCTGTGTTCTCTATAAACGCCTGCATCATTATACCATAACTCACGTGTGTAAGGATTGCCATTTGATTCGGTAGAACTCCAAAAATATGCTCGATCATGTAAATTTATGAAATTTGTATTCCATTTTGCCCCTGCAGGCAAGGCATCAAAGCCACTACTTCCGAAATTATTTGACCCATTTTCCAGTGCTCCGTCATTCCATAAATCGGCTCTTGAAGCCATTTTACTTCCTTCATCACCACCTCTACCACCAGTTTGATCGGCTTCCCATGAATTCATACCCAAAGTTATTTCCAAAGTTTTCCATTCATCATCGGTAGGAATATGCCAACCGGCCGGACAGATTCCCTGCGCACCGGGCGTAGTGGAATATTGCATGGCTTCATTCCATTGATAGAGCCCGCCGTAAATATCACAATTGGATTCTAAATCATTATAACAATATTTCTCAATCGTTCCGTTATTGGTTTGATTGGAAGTACCATTAATCCTCGTTCCGATATTAAGGTTTTCGGCCATCCAACACTGATTTCCGATTTGAACGGTGGCATATGCTTTCCCATCTCTACTATCCGTTAATTGATCACCACAGGAAAAATTAGTATTACCTCCCGTACCGGAATAAACGCCCAAGCATTCGGACCATTGGGTTCCGTTAAAATAACGCATACAGTGCGAACTCAAGTCATATATCATTAAACCTTCAGCGGGATTCGCCACAGAACTGGTATCAGCTACACGGGGAGGTAAAAATCCCGTGTTGCTACTTTTTACTTCCAACATAGCGGAAGGATCTGGTGCCGATCCGTCATTATTAATTCCTACTTGTCCTACAGCATTTCCGGCAAAGAAGAGCATTAAGATAATTGCTATTGTTCTCATAAACATGTCTTTTAGGATGTAAAGATACTATTTTTTTAAAAATTAGTAAAATAATTATAAATTCTAATAATTTAACATTTCATTAAATGCCCTGATATCTAATGGATTAAATGAAAAATTATCTTCCGTTTAATAAAATAATCCATGTTTAATTTAAAAATACCACTTACTTCATTATGATTACAAATAATAGTTAGCACAAGGCCATTTACTTATATAATTAAATTCAATTACTTGTGTGTCAAATCATTATAAATAAATTAAAAGGAAATTGAAGGAAACATCCGGACATGATATTACATTGTTTACCCATAAATTTTATAGGAAAAGGCATTTTAGATGAAGAAATATGTCTTAGTCATTTATTAATTATCCAAAATGTTAAAAGAAAATTTAAATATTTCTCCACTCAAATCATTCGGGATTTAATTAAAAATATATTTCACCACCTCGCCCCGCGCATTCATGATTTCCACCATCAATTGGCGGTTTTTGTATTGTTCGAATAACTGGCTAGCATCATCGACCGAATAGACAGGAATATTATTGATTTTTACGATGATATTACCCGGTTCGATGCCATTGGCCAGCAATTGGCGATTGCGAATTTCCTGAATCATGACACCGTTTTTCAGTCCGAGACGCCTCAGATCTTTGGAAGAAACATTTTTAATTACAATTCCCAAGGGACGTACATATACCGAGTCGTATTTTTCCAGTACCACCGGAATGATTTCCACCGACCCGTTAGGATGAATGATTTTTAATTTGATGCGCGAACCGGGGCTTTTCGTTTTCAAAAATCCCAATAATTCGGACATAGTGGTGATTTTTTGTCCGTTCATTCCGATAATAATATCTCCGGGACGAAGTCCGGCTCGATACGAAGAACTGTTTTTGTCCACGTCGCTAATCCAAATGCCTTCTGTTTGCGAGATGCCCAATTTTTTTGCTTTTTCGGCATCGAGTTCCACTCCGGAAATACCGATTTTACCTTTTTGAATGCTGCCGAATTCGATGATATCTTCGGTGATTTTCTTCACAATATTGGACGGTATGGCAAAAGAATAGCCGATATACGAGCCGGTCATACTGAAAATCATGGTATTGATTCCGACCAGTTCGCCATGCTGATTGACCAAAGCCCCGCCGCTATTGCCGGGATTGACCACTGCGTCGGTTTGAATAAAACTGTCTATTTTATTGGTTCCCTTGACATCACGTGCTTTGGCGCTCACAATACCGGCCGTTACCGTAGTGCCCAAATTAAAAGGATTACCGATAGCCAATACCCATTCGCCCAATTCCAAGCCATCGGAATCTCCGAAGACCATATACGGCAAACCGGTTGCATCGATTTTGAGCACGGCAATATCGTTTTGCGGGTCGATACCAACCACTTCGGCGCGATATTTTTGATGATTATTGAGGGTAACTTCCAATTCGGTGGCATCTTTTATCACATGATAATTCGTGACAATGTATCCGTTTGGAGAAATGATAACACCCGAACCGGTTCCTTCTTGTTTGTAGGGTTGCCCTTGGCGGTATCCGTAATAATATTCATATACCGGCACCACGATTTTGGTATTACGCACGTGCACCACGGCGTCTTTTGTTTTTTTGACCACTTCGGTAAAGTCGAAGGAGGCGGAAGGCATCGTGGCATTTCCGCGGTAAGAAACAGGCGAGGAAGTTGCTTCCGTGCCCTCATTTTTTTCCGGTTGTTCCGCCAAGACGGTATCATGCCTTTCCTCGGGCCGTTGTTCCAAAAAAGAATAAGTTCCTATTGCTAAAATCGCTCCCAAAAATGCAGCCGAAAAATACCCGATTAATTTTTTCATATTCTTAAAGGTTTGATGTCAAGTGATAACGCAAAAAACATACCATTAGTATGGAATGGTAAATTTACAAATAAATAAATGTTTTATCTTTACCGGATAAAAATTAAATGTTGAAAAAAACCATTGTAATATTATTTTTTTTGTTGGCAATTGCCATATTGTCAGGTTATTATATTATTTTCGTGCCGAATGTCACCTCCGGTGAAGCGGTGATTACCGTAGAACCCGGAACGGATTTTCAAGGTTTGGTGAAGAAGATAAAACCCCATGTGAAATCCGTCAAAACTTTTGAAATAACCGCCAAATTAAAACGATTCAAAAAGCCCAAACCGGGTAAGTATCTCATTGTAAAAGGAATGAATAACAATGAGTTGGTCAATCTTTTTCGATCGGGCAAACAATTGGAAATTGATGTCACATTTAATAACGTAGATTCCTTGGCGGAATTGGCGGGTAAAATTTCCCGGTACATTACGGCCGATTCCTCGGAACTGATAAAGGCCTTTACGGACAAAAAATTTTTAAAAAAGCACGGGTTTAACGAACAGACGGCCCTGTTGATGTATATTCCGAATACATACCGTTTTTTTTATACCACCGATGCGGAACAATTTCGTGACCGCATGCTTCGGGAATACAAAAAGTTTTGGAATGACCGGCGGCGAGCCCAAGCAAAAAAAATCGGTTTAACACCGGTAGAAGTAGGAATTTTGGCTTCCATTGTCAAAAAAGAATCTGTCAAACGCTCGGAAAAACCCATTATTGCCGGAGTCTATCTGAATCGATTGAAAAAGGGCATGAAACTCGAAGCGGACCCTACATCGGTTTATGCCTATAAATTGGCAACCGGCGATACCACTACCGTTCGTCGTGTGTTAAACAAACACATTCAAATAGATAATCCTTATAATACTTATATGTATCCCGGATTGCCTCCCGGCCCCATTACCATGCCCGATATCGAAGATATCGAAGCGGTTTTACAACCGCGTCCACACGATTATTTATTCTTCTCGGCCGATCCGAAAAGACCCGGCTATCACTTGTTTGCACGTAATTATTCCGAACATATGCGCAATGCAAATGCCTATCGCCGGTATCTCAATAATCAAAAAATAATGAGGTAAAATCCGGCCGGAAAATTCGATTTAATAAAAATTTCATATCTTTGCGGTCGTTTTTTTGCAAAATGGTATATTTTTTGCAATAAACGGCCTGAAAAATTATGGAAAATGAAAAATAAAAGCATATACATATTCTTCAGTGCTCTTATATTGGCCATTTTTTGGCTGTCATTGAGAGGGCTGATGAAAGAACAACATACACCGGTGGTTTATGATATGCCGGTGGTAGGACACCGTCCGGCTGTTTTTCCCAAATGGAAAGACGAAACGGTGGTCGATTTAAACAAACCCTCGTTTAGAATACCGGCGGTGGGAAGAGATTTTGTAGGTTTTAAAGAAGCATTGGCCTTCAATGAATCCGGAAGGCGATATCATATTATCAATAAATTGGGATATCTGGGAAAATATCAATTCGGAATGGGCACATTGCGTGCCTTGAATATGAATGTAACCTACAAGGAATTTTTGAAAAATCCGCAATTGCAGGAAGAGGCATTCAAGCGGTATGTAAAAGAAAATCGTAAGATATTGGCCAAAGAAATCAAGCGGTATAACGGACGTTACTTAAAAGGCATTAAAATTACCGAATCAGGCATCTTGGCGGCCGCCCATTTGGCGGGAGCCGGTGCAGTTCAAAAATTCTTACGTTCCGGCGGAAAAGAATCTTCAACCGATGCTTTCGGAACCCGTGTGGAAGACTATTTGCAAAGGTTTTCGGGTTATGATTTAAGTGAAATCCGGTAAATAAAGACAATCACGTTTAAATAAAACTTAGACCCTTCGGGGTCTTTTTTTATTTTGCTAGGTTTGTGCCGTGTATGGACTTTCTTTTTTTTAGTTGGTTATATGAAACGTGTTAATAATTGAAAAAATTAATCCTTTTATTCTCTCATTATCGCTTCCCCTATCTTGAAGATTCATCTAATCATTTCACTTCCATTTTGACCATATATCCTTCATGATTTCTTACATTCAACACCTTGCCATCTTCAAAAATTAAATATTGTCCTTTGATGCCGGTTAATTTTCCTTCGTATTCTTTTTGTTTATCCAATTTGATTGAACTTACTTTCGGAGGATAAGAAACAACCGGATATTTGAATTTATACCATAAGGGTTTTTCCAAAATATAGGGCTGTGTTTCAGCGGGAATATAAGGTTTTAGCATTTCGAAAACTTCAAATAAATTACCCGGAGAAATTTGTTCGGTAAGCATCTGTCTCCAACCCGTTTTGTCGCTTACATGCGCTTTGAGAGCCACTTCTGTAATGCCTGCAAGATAGCGATTGGGTGTTTCCAAAATAACCAAGGCCTCATCCGCTCCTTGATCGATCCACCGGTTGGGTACTTGTGATTGGCGTGTGACGCCAACTTTAATACCGGATGTTTTGGCCAAATAAACATAATGCGGCTGAAGTTGCATCTTTTTTTCAAATTCCAAGTCTCGGTCTTCCACTCCTTCGTGTGCTTTGCTCAATTCCGGGTGAACGATCCAATCTCCCGCTTGCGGCGATTCAAAATAACATTTCTTACACATTCCCATCCGGAAAATGGGCTCGTCGCTTCCGCAAATTTTACATTCATAACCGGTGTGGATTATTTTTATATTTTTCTGTAGCAATTCATTCACGATGATAAAATCCGTTCCGGTATCCAAATAATAACGTACCGGTTCGGTTGGCTCGGCGTCCATTTTGGATAACACAAAATCCAAATTCATATTATTTCATTAATTTTACTTGGGATAAAGATACGAAAAGAATGATTTCCCCCCTTTTAAATTCCTTAGTTCAGTTTTTAACCTCGGCTCGCAGGAAGCGAATCGAGCAGAATTATTTTCAACATCCTGTGGCCACCCAATATGAAGAGCTCGATAAATTATTAAAACTTGCGGCCCATACCGAATTCGGACAAAAACACGGATTCTCCACCATAGCCGATTCCGAAGAATTCGCCGCTCGTGTGCCTTTAAACGATTATTCCATCTTGCAACCGGATATCGAACGGATGATGCGGGGTGAAAAGGATGTGTTATGGCGCGGAAAAATAAAATGGTATGCCCAATCGAGCGGAACCACTTCAAGCAGAAGTAAATTTATACCGATTTCCGATGAGATATTGGAGCGCAATCATTTTCAAGGCGGTAAAGACATGTTGATGTTTTATTTGGAAAACGTGCCCGATTCCAAATTGCTCCGCGGCAAATCTTTAAAACTCGGCGGAACGGTCCGCTATGATAAAGAAAGAAATATCCATATCGGCGATTTGTCGGGAATTATGATTAACCGTTTGCCTTTTTGGGCTGAGTATCAAAGTACCCCGGACGAACAAATTGCTTTAATACCCGATTGGGAAGAAAAAATACGGCGAATTATTGCATCGGCGGCCAAACAGGACGTGCGTTCGTTGATTGGCATTCCTTCCTGGTTTCAGACTTTATTAACCGGTATTTTGCAACATTACCGGATAGATTACATCAAAGAAATATGGCCGGGATTGGAAGTGTTTTTTCACGGCGGCATTCATTTCGAACCTTATCGCGAAGGATTTAAAGAAATGATTGGCGGAGATGGAATCCGGTATATGGAGGTTTATAATGCATCGGAAGGTTTTTTCGGATTTCAAAACGATTTAAGCAAAAACGAGTTTTTGCTAACGATCGATTATTTGAATTATTTTGAATTTATACCCATGGACAAATTCGACGGGCTTCATTCAAAGGAGGTTATACCTTTGGAAGGCATCAAAACGGGTGTCAATTATGCCATGGTAATCAGCAATGCCTCGGGATTATGGCGTTATATTATCGGTGACACCGTGAAATTTACTTCCGTCAAGCCCTATCAATTTATTATTACGGGTCGTACCAAACATTTTATAAATATCGTGGGCGAAGAAGTCATTGTGGATAATGCGGAAAAGGCCTTGCGACAGGCGGCAAAAAAACACGGGGCCGTCATACGGAATTACACCGTGGCACCGGTCTTTATGCGAGGAAATGAGAAAGGGGCCCATGAATGGTTGATTGAATTTGAAAAACCACCGGCTGATTTACAAGCATTTCGTGAGGATTTGGATAAAGCGTTGATGCAAATTAATTCCGATTATGAAGTCAAACGAAAAAATGACATTTCCCTGAAAATGCCCTTGGTTCACCGGGCAAGACAAGGACTTTTTGAAGCATGGCTTAAAAAACACGGAAAACTCGGCGGACAACATAAAATTCCCCGGCTTTCGCAAAATCGCGATTTAATCGAAGAGTTGTTGGAAATAAACAAAAGTTGATGTTCTTAAAACCTTCGCTTATAACGAAATACCGGAACGAATGGAATTTTAATATAAATAAGAGAAAAAAAATCAGGTTATGTGAATTTTAATTATCTTTTATGTAAATTGAAATTCCAAATGAATAAAAAGTCATGAGCAAAAAGTTAAAATATTTTATAGCGGCCGGAATCGGTCTTATTATTCTCTTGACAATCTTATCCAAAGCCGGTGTGTTTGGAAATGCGGATGATGCCAAGAAGGTGCGCACGGCGAAGGTCGAACGAAAGGATATTACCGAAAGCATTATTGCTTCCGGCATCATTCAACCGGAAAAGGAAGTGAAAATTTCATCGGAAGTATCGGGCGAAATCGTGGAATTGCCCGTTCATGAAGGACAAGCAATAAAGAAAGGACAATTATTGGTGCGTATTAACCCCGATTTGTACCAATCGGCATATGAGCGGGCAAAGGCCGCCTTGTCCAATGCGCTATCGGCCTTGCATCAACAAAAAGTCCGTATGCAATTGGCCGCCACCGAATTTAAACGTAATAAACAACTTTTTGAAAAAGGTATTATTGCTCAAGCCGAATATCAACAGTCCGAGACCAATTATAAAGTAGCCCGTGCCGCCTATCAATCGGCTAAATTTCAAGTCGAAAGCGCAAGGGCGGGCGTCAAAGAGGCGAAAGACAATTTAAAACGAACCGAAATATACGCCCCCATCTCAGGTACCTTGACCCGGCTCAATGTGGAAGAAGGCGAAAGGGTAGTGGGTACCAAACAAATGGCGGGAACGGAAATTTTGCGTATAGCCGATTTGGACCGCATGGAGGTCTTGACCGATGTGAATGAAAACGATATTGTCAAAGTGCAATTAAATGACAGCGCCCGGGTGGAAATCGAGGCCTTTCCGGGAAGAAAATTCAAAGGCGTGGTGACGGAAATAGCCAATTCGGCCGAATCTCAAAATACGGTCACCGACCAAACGGTCAATTTCAAAGTAAAAATCGGTATTTTAAAAGAATCATACGAAGATTTGCTCAAAAACAAACCGGCCGGTTATTCGCCTTTCCGCCCCGGCATGACCGCCAGTGTGGAAATTATTACGAATAAAAAACAAAATGTACTGGCCGTGCCCATTATGGCCGTCACCATTCGAAAAGACAGTACCGATACCGAACGGGAAACCGTTTTTTTGTATGAGGATGGCACTGCCCGGCGCCGTTTTGTTAAAACGGGAATTCAAGATGAAGAAAATATAGAAATTATAGAAGGACTCGAGGAAGGACAAGTGATTATTACCGGCCCGTTTAAGTTAATTTCCAAGGAACTTAAAGACGGCGATAAAGTAAAATCCGAAGATAAAAGTAAGGGGAAGGCAAATAAGAAAAACAAGAAAAACAGGAAACATAAAAAAGATTAAGTTGAAATTATTTCATCCATATACCTTTCCAACTTTTTTTTCCGCTTTTTTTTCTCCGGCTGTTTTCGAATATACTCAAGAAAAATCACGCATTTTCCTTACTTTCGATGACGGTCCCACCCCTGAGGTGACGCAATACGTATTGGATTTATTGGCGCAATATCAAATGCGTGCTTCTTTTTTTGTTATAGGAGATAAAATTCAACAACATAAAGAAATCCTACACCGAGTCAAAGAGGGCGGTCATTTGATTGGCAATCATACTTATCGTCATTTGAATGCATGGAAAACGCCGCAACGGGTATATATGGCGGATATCGAAAAAACGGCCGAATTACTTCAATCGTCGGGCTTGTCCGATGGGAAAATTTTTCGTCCGCCTTACGGAAAAATCACGCCCCGAACGGTCAAACGTTTGCATGCGGCGGGCTACCGGGTCGTAATGTGGAAACATTTGAGTTTGGATTATAATCCGAAAGTGAATCCGGCACGTTCGCTCGATATATTAAAAAAACGTATCAAACCCGGTGATATCATTGTTTTTCATGATAGCGAAAAGGCATTTTCTTCTTTAAAAATTATTTTGCCGGATTTGTTGGCATTTATGGCTGCGCGCGGTTGGCATTCGGACCGGCTGCCGTAATTTGAATTTTTATGCTTAAACTTGTATAAAATTTAATAAAATGAAAATAAAAATTTCCTTATTGATTTTTTTACTTCCGCTATATTCCATTTTTTCTCAAATAAATTTACTGAATCATTTTAAAGACGAACCGGAATTTTTTCTCCGTTCCGGTCGTATTTATACGGCGATAAAGCCCTTGGAATTCGAACGTATCGATACGGCCAAATGGCACGCCTACCAAAATGCATTGCATATTTCTACCGAAAATAAAATATTGAATTACCTGTTGAACAAAGATTTTATCCGTATTCGAGGTGACCGGTATGACTTGCGCATTTTGCCGGTTATTTATTGGGAAGTCGGCAAGTCGGGTGATACGGAACAAACGGTATTCATTAATACGCGCGGTATTGAAATTCAAGGAGAATTGGGAAGGCAATTTGCCTTTCAGACAGCCGTTTATGAAAATCAAGCCCGATTTCCCGCCTATCTGGACACATTGTTCAGTTTAAAACAAACGGGAAACGGATTTCCGGCTACCGTGCCGGGTTTCGGCATAGCCAAAATAGACAAAAACGGCGTGTTGGATTTCCCTTCGGTTCGCGGGCATGTCGCTTACCGTCCCTCGGAATTTTTCCTGTTCAAATTGGGACATGACAATTTTCATATAGGCGAAGGGGAGCGTTCGGTTTTTTTGGGAGAGGACGTGCCGCCTTATCCTTATTTTCAGATTGTGGCGAATTTTTGGCATGTGCGCTACATGGTGATGTGGAGCATGTTACAAGACATACGGCCCGAAGTCATTAGAAACGGGTTTTATTACAAAAAATATATGGCCACGCATTATTTGGATTGGGCGGTGACGGAAAAAATCAATATCGGTTTGTTTGAGAATGTAATTTGGGATCCGGGCGATGGGCGTGGATTCGATTTGAATTTTATCAATCCCGTCATATTTTTTAAAACGGTGGAATTTCAAAGCGGCGCCAAGGGCGGCAATACCGTGTTGGGAATAAATGCTTCTTACCGGCCCGTTGAACAAGTTCTATTTTACGGACAGTTTTTGCTCGATGAAATGACCGTGTCCAAATTTTTCGGAGAGCCGGGCTACTGGGGAAATAAATTCGCCACACAGTTGGGCGTCAAAGGACATTATCGTTATCATAATCATTTGTTATTTGCCCGTTTGGAATGGAACCGGGTAAGACCTTATACTTATTCGCACCATCGTATTAGCATAAATTATGCGCATGACAATTATCCTTTGGCGCATCCTTGGGGTGCCAATTTAAATGAGATTCTATTCCGCTTGAAATGGCGTTACGGGCGCTATTTTGCAGGCATGGGCTTTACTTACGGATTGCAAGGGGTTGATTTTCCTTCGGAAACCAAGACCTACGGTGGTGATATTTACCGTGATTATGAAGACCGGATTTCATCGGATCAGGTCAAAATTCTTCAGGGAAATTTATTTAAGCGTACTTATGTAAATATGGAAGCCGGCTATAAATTAAATCCCAAATGGAATTGGGAAATTTATGCGGGTGCCGATATTATTTCCCATGATATCGATCAACCGGTAAAATATTATCAAGACCGCCAATTTACTTGGTTCCGGTTGGGAATGCGGGCCAATATGCCTTATTTTAAGCGGGAATGGTAGATTAAAATTCCGCATTTTTAGGCGTACGGGGATAGGGAATCACATCGCGAATGTTGCCCATTCCGGTTACGAATTGAACCAATCGTTCAAAACCCAATCCGAATCCGCTATGAATGGCCGTACCGTATCGCCGCAGGTCCACATACCACCATAATTCCTCGGGGTCGATGCCCATCTGTTTCATCTTTTCGATCAAAACATCCAAGCGTTCTTCCCGTTGCGAACCGCCGATTATTTCTCCGATTCCGGGAAATAATACATCCATGGCGCGAACGGTGTTTCCATCGGGATTCAGCCGCATGTAAAAGGCCTTGATTTTGGCCGGATAATCGAAAATAATTACGGGGCTTTTGAAATGTTTTTCCACCAGATAGCGTTCGTGTTCGCTTTGCAAATCCAATCCCCATTCTACGGGATATTGAAATTTTTTCTTTTTAAAAGGTTTGGATTGACGTAAAATTTCGATGGCTTCGGTATAACTGATTCTTACGAAGCGGTTATTTAATACAAATTCCAATTTTTCGATAAGAGGCATGTCGCTTCGTTTGTTTTGCGGGAGAGATTTCTCTTCGTTGAGCAATCGTTTTTCGAGGAATTCCAAATCTTTTCGGTGATGAGTCAGTATGTCGCTTATGACATATTTGACAAAATCTTCCGCCAGGTCCATATTACCGTCCAAATCCATAAACGCTACTTCGGGTTCCACCATCCAAAATTCAGCCAAGTGGCGGGTTGTGTTGGAATTTTCGGCCCGGAACGTAGGCCCGAAAGTATAAACTTTGCCTAAGGCCATGGCATAAGTTTCGGCTTCGAGTTGGCCGGAAACGGTCAAATTGGTTTTTTTGCCGAAAAAATCTTTTTTATAATCGATTTGTCCCTCTTCGTTGCGAGGCGGATTTTTTAAGTCCAAGGTGGTTACTTGAAACATTTGGCCGGCTCCTTCGGCGTCAATGCCGGTAATGATGGGAGTATTGAGGTAAAGAAAATCGTTTTCCTGAAAATATTTGTGAATGGCGAATGCCAAACGGCTACGAACCCGCATAATAGCGCCGAAAAGCGTGGTACGCGGGCGCAAATGGGCCTTTTCGCGCAAGAATTCCAAACTATGGCGCTTGGGTTGTATAGGGTAAGTTTCGGGGTCCGATTCGCCGAGTATTTCCAGTTTGTCCACCAATACTTCCACATCTTGTCCTTTGCCCAAACTTTTGACCAATTCTCCCTCGGCATAAACGGCGGCTCCGGTGGAAATTTTCTTAAGAAAATCTTCCGGATATTTTTCGGGATCGATTACCAATTGAAGGTTATCCAAGGTGGACCCGTCGTTGAGCGCTATGAAGCGGTCGTTGCGGAAGGTTTTAACCCACCCGGCAGTCACTACCGGAAGATTCAGTTTATTGGATTTTAATATTTCCTTGATGCGTTGCGGTTTTTTTTTCATATCGCAAATTTCATACTCAATTCGTGCAAAGATACGTTTTTTGTGGGTTTTGTTGATGGCGGAATCCGGCGGCTGTATTGATTTGCCAAATAAGTTATTCTTACGGATTCAATGGTTTTTGACTTCTTCAATATTTCTACTCATTAAAATTTATTACCTTTAATGTTCAAAAAATTAAAATTTGCAGTATGAAACAAATAGGTGCATCGGAATTGGTATTAAATCCCGACGGAAGTGTTTACCATCTTAACTTACATCCGGAAAACATTGCCAATAATATTATTACGGTAGGCGATCCGAAAAGAGTGGATAAAGTGGCCGCCTTTTTCGACCGGATAGAATTTGAAACCTATAAAAGGGAATTTCATACCATTACCGGAACTTATAAAGGGACCCGTTTTACGGTAATTTCAACGGGTATCGGACCTGACAATATTGATATCGTTCTCAATGAATTGGATGCTTTGGTGAATATTGATTTAAAAACCCGGACACCGAAAGATACGCATACGACTTTGAATATTGTCCGCATAGGCACTTCGGGTTCTTTGCATGCCGATATCCCGGTGGATAGTTTTGTGATGGGAAAATACGGATTGGGATTCGACGGATTATTACATTATTATCAATCAAAACATGTACGGGAAACAGAAATGGAAAAACAATTTATTGTCCAAACTCAATGGTTGCCTGATGCGGCCAAACCATATATTGTTTCCAATAGTTCGCTGCTTGAATCCAAACTGGAAGGTGAAAATATTTATAAGGGAATAACGGCTACAGCCGGTGGTTTTTACGGACCGCAAGGCAGGGTTTTGCGTATTCCTTTGGCCGCTCCGGATATGCATGACAAACTTCATCGATTCGAATATAACGGATTGAAAATTACCAATTTCGAAATGGAAACGGCAGCCATATACGGCTTGGCCAAACTTTTGGGACATCATGCATGCTCGATGAATGCCATTATTGCCAACCGGGTTACTTTGGATTTTTCCGAAGATTATAGCAAAACAATTAAATCGTTGATTGCCTACGTGTTAGACGCCCTCGTTTAAAAAAATAAACTATGAAATGGTCTCCTTCTAAAGAAATCATTCGTCAGGCCAATGTATATACAAGTTTTAAAGACCTGGGGTTTGACAATTACGATGATTTTTACCGTTTCTCGATAAATGAACGAGAAAAATTCTGGGATTTTACCGTAAACCGCATGGGGATTAAGTTCAAAAAAAAATACGACGAGGTATTGGATTTGTCGGAAGGAATCGAAAAACCCCGGTGGTTTGCAGGTGCGGAAATGAATATTGCACAATCTTGTTTTAAGCCGCCGGGCGAACAAATTGCCATAAAATATGCCAGCGAAAAAGACGGTGAAATTCACGAAATAACTTATGCATCCATGCAAAAACGGGTGGACGACATTCTTTTTTCAATGAAAAAAGCAGGATTGAAGCCCGGAGATTTTGTAGGAATAGATATGCCGATGACGCCCGAAGCAGTGATGATTTACTTGGCGGCCGTAAAAGGCGGAATGCCTGTTATCACCGTAGCCGATAGTTTTTCGCCCGATCAAATCAAAGTGCGATTTTCCATTGCCCCGCCTGCATTGGTATTTACGCAGGATTATCTGCATAGAGGAGGCAAAAAAATCCCCTTATATCAAAAATTAATTGACGCCGAGGCGCCGGAATCCGTCGTAATTACAACGGAATCCGTTTCGCTTCGCGAGAAGGACCGGACTTGGGATGACTTTCTTACCCCTGCACCCGGCCCGCAATCCTATCATTATAGTGACCCGATGGCCGATATTACCGTTCTTTTTTCGTCGGGAACAACGTCGGAACCCAAGGCCATTCCATGGAATCATGTGACCGCGATCAAATCGGCTGCCGACGGTTTCTATCATCATGATATCCATCCATCCCATGTGGTGGCGTGGCCTACCAATTTGGGTTGGATGATGGGGCCATGGTTAATTTTTGCCACTTTTATCAATCAAGCGACCATGGCGCTTTTCGAAGGATTGCCAACCGGATCCGGATTCGGAAAGTTTGTGCAAGACGCCAAAATCAATATGTTGGGCACCGTGCCTAGTATTGTAAGGGCATGGCGAAAAAACAAGGACTTCGATAAATTGGATTGGAAAAATATCAAATGTTTTAGTAGCACGGGCGAAACCTCACATCCCGATGACATGTCATGGTTGATGAAATTTGCAGGTGGTCGTCCGGTGATTGAATATTGCGGCGGTACGGAGATTGGCGGCGGTTACGTCACTTCCACCGTAATACAAGATAATTTTCCGTCCACTTTTTCCACCCCGGCACTGGGAAGTGAATTTGTGATTTTGGACGAAAATTTCCGTGAAACCGATGCCGGCGAAGTATTTATTATTCCGCCAACGCCGGGACTTTCCATAAAACTTCTCAACAAAGACCATCATAAAACATACTACGAAGGATTACCGAAATACAAAGGGAAAACACTTCGCCGACACGGCGATTATTTGGTTCGAATGCCAAACGGTTACTACCGCGTCATGGGACGCACCGACGATAGTATGAACATCGGCGGCATTAAAGTGGGTGCCGGACAAATAGAAGAAGTAATCAATGCTTTCGATTTTGTTAAGGAAAGTGCGGCGATTGCAGTGGCTCCCAAGGAAGGAGGCCCGGCCCGTTTGGTCATCTATGCGGTGGTGAGAGATAAAACGGATGAAAATTCTTTGCATGAATTATTTCAGAAGGCCATCCGGAACAAACTTAATCCGTTGTTTAAAATTTCAAAGATAGTACTTGCCGACCAACTTCCGCGTACGGCTTCGGGAAAAATTATGCGGCGGCTACTCCGAAAAGATTTTATTGAAAAATTTCCCGGATTTTAGCCGGATAAGAAGGAAAGATAAATAGTTCTATTTTTAGAAACTACAAAAAAAGCCGCTTCGAAAAGAAGCGGCTTTTGAGTGGGCGATACTGGATTCGAACCAGTGACTTCCTGCTTGTAAGGCAGGCGCTCTGAACCAACTGAGCTAATCGCCCGGAATTAATTAAGTTTTAAAGAACTCATGATGAATAATGCGGTTGCAAATTTAATAAAGATTTGCCGAAAAAACAAAAATTAATTCTCGGTCTTTTCTACCTTTGCGGTTTTCTTTTTTTTCGGTCTGGTTTTTCCGTAAGTTTTTCGCCAGATTTTTCCGCGTCGTGTTTTTCTATCTCCTTTTCCCATATAAAAAGTTTTGTGCAAATCTATAAAAATTAATTTTTTTATTTCAACTTTTCAGGATTAATTTGGCAAATGGAAATATGGTCTTATATCCTTTTTCTTTGAAATATTCCGGTGTTTTTTTCGGATCGCCGGCGGCCAAAATCATATCTCCTCCCCATGCTCCCAAACTTTTGATTGCTCCGTCAAAATCGGGAAAAAGTTCCGCTTTTACCGGTTTTTTCTTTATAATCCTGCCGATGATATCATCATGCTTTTCGATTAATTCCCGGAATTTATCCAAATTGGTTTCCTCTATGATCGAATCGGTCAGTGCGGAAATTTCTTCGATTTTATCTTCTCCCACATCCATTTTAATAAACTTTCTTACACTTTGATAAGTGGGTTGTTTTTTGTTCAGGTGTACAAAAAACAAATGTTTGTGAAATTTGGGATAATACTTGATAAATTTCCATTCCCGGCCCAATCCCGTTATTTGAAATAAAGTGGGTTTTCCGCTCAATGAGGTAACCACATCGTAGCCGCTTCCATTGAAGGTGGCATCCAATAATTCGAACGGATTGACCTGCGCCCATTTGGAAAGATTGGCTATCAGGGTGGATGAAGAACCTAAACCCAAATTCATGTCAAATTCGAATTTGGTCGTTATCCTGTAGGCCTTATTGAATAGATTGGGTTGCATTTTTTTGAGAACCCGAAGGGTTTCGATAATTTCATTTCCGGTGTTTTCCGGTTCCACTTTAATAATTTCATCCAAATTCCTGCTCATAATCAAATGAAGCAGGGACTTGTTATTTTTCAAAATGCTTTTCCATTCGGTAAAACTTTCTTTTACCGGTTCCACGACCATGGTTTGTCCGAATTTTACCGGCAGGGCCAACGCACGGGCTCCTTTTAAAACGAGGTATTCGCCGGTGAGGAGAATTTTTCCGTGGCTTCTGAGTTTCAAGGGTTCATTTATCATTTTCCGTTGTTTTTTTGTTCCTGAGTACATTTAATTGATCCTTCACGGCTTTGACATGTACTTTTTTATCTTTAAAATATTCGAATAATTGTTGTTTTTCGGTTTCCGAAGCATCGAATTGTAATAAAATATTATTTAAATGCATTTTCATATGTCCTTTTTGAATGCCTTCGGTAATAAGTGAATTAACCGCCGAAAAATTCTGGGCCAACCCGACGGAAGCGACTATTTTCATCAATTCCTCGGCCGAAGGGTCGCCTAAAATTTTCAAGCCCAAACGGGCCATCGGGTGGGTTCGTGTCAAGCCGCCAACCACGCCCAAATTCAAGGGAATTTCCATTCCGAAAATAAAATTTCCGTTTTCCGTTCGCGCATAGGACAAACTTTCGTATCGTCCGTTGCGTGCCGCGTAGGCATGAGCCCCCGCTTCTACGGCCCGGAAATCGTTTCCGGTAGCCAAAACAACCGCATCGATTCCGTTCATGATTCCTTTATTATGAGTTACGGCCCGAAATTTATTAATCCGGGCAATATCCACCGCATCGACAAATCGGCGTGCATATTGCATTTTATTTCCCGCCACGGGCAATTGTTCTACCGGTGCTCTCACTTCGACTTTGACCAGGCATTCGGGATTATAATTGGATAAAATCCGCATAATTATCTCCAACTCGTTTGCATCGCCGTAGCCCGGATAATCTTCTTCCATATATTCGGCCCATTCTTCCAAAATGGTATTAATGAAATTGGCTCCCATGGAATCGGCGGTATTAAATTTAAATTCTATCACGTAATAACCGGCTTTCCGGTCGGTATAATCTTTTAATTCCACCGAAAGAATACCGCCACCCCGGCGTTCCATATTTTCGGTAAACGGTTTGAGCCGTTGCAGGTAAATTTCTTTTTTTTCTTCGAAAAAACGAGTCAGTTTATTTTTGTCTCCGTAAAAAAACAAATGAATATGACCTGTTTTGACAGTGGAAATAACTTCCGCATGAAATCCGCCCGCACGGTACCAAAATTTGGCCGCTTTGGAAGCAGCCGCCACTACCGAACTTTCTTCGATTACCATGGGCACGGCGTATAATTCTCCGTTGATCAAAAAATTAGGCGCAATGGAAAAAGGCAGGTAATAATTACCTACCGGATTTTCTATAAATCCGTCATGAAGTGCTTGAATTTTTTTATCGGGATGCCAATATTTTTTCAAAAGGTTTATGTCCTGCTCGTCACGTAAATAATGCTCGGACAACCATGCTATTTTTTTGTTTTTGTCCCATTTCGAAAAACCTTCGACGTATGCTTGACTCCTCATATTTGACGGCTAATGATTCACAAATATAAACAAAGTAAAAAATCAATTTTCTTTTTTATGCAATAAACGGGTCATTTCGATGGATAAATTAAGAAAAACAAGTTTCGGATTGGCATTTCTCATTAAATGATAAACCGCATCGTTAAGCCGGTGATAGAAAGATTCGATATTGGCCGCATGCACGAAGGGAACGAATTTTTTCTGATTGAAATTTTGTTCTTGAAAATTCATTAACGGGACGGAAGGATTGAAATGATATAGATAGGAGGTTCTGAAAACTTCCAATGCGAATTGTAAAAAATCCATTTGAAAATTTTTGGCTTCGGCGCTTAAATTTTCGGACCATTCGGTTAGTTCGTTGATAGCCCGGGCTTGGGTTTTGGCTTGATAGGCAATCCTTATCCAACGCACGAAATAATCTTTGTGCTTGGCAAAAGGATCCTCGTTTTCCAGCATGCGGAGTGCTTTCTTCCAATCGCCGCCCGAAGCGTGGACAATGGGAATGCTATCGGCTTCGGAAATCCCTTTTTGGCGCAAGGACTCTTGCATTTCGCCGGGCGGGATAGGAGGGATTTGATAAATTTGGCATCTCGACCGGATGGTGGCAATAATATGCAGCGGATTATCGGTAGTCAAAATAAAGTAAGTATTTTCGGGTGGTTCTTCCAGTAATTTCAGCAGTTTGTTTGCCGTACCCAAATTCATTTTTTCGGCATGCCAAATAATAAATACTTTATTTTTTCCCAAAGCGGGATATTGAAAGGATTTATGCATAATTTCTTCCGCATCTTTCACCCGGATTAATCCTTGCTTATTGCCCGAATTCAAGTATTGCATCCAATCATCAAACGAGCCGAACAAATCATGATTCATAAATTCCTGCCATTGCTTGATGTAATAAGACGAAGAAATCTCGCTTCCTGCCTTAGGAGCGGTAATGGCGGGAAATATGAAATGTAAGTCGGGATGATTGAATCTCTTCAATTTTTCCACACAATCGGCCGATTGACAGAGTAATTTCACGGCCAATTCCATAGCGGCATACAGCACGCCGTATCCGTCTTTTCCGGTCAGCATGACGGTATGAGGAAACCGATCAGAATTTATCATTTGTTCCCAAGCGGAAAGCAATTGTTTATGAAAGCGAATATCTGTAAATTGCATGTCGTAAAAATACGATTTTTATGGCGAATAGCACATCATTTTTTTCGTCCGGTGGCAAAGACATCGCCATCTTAATAGACCCCGATAAATTTTCGTCCGACCGGATCGTCGCATTAAAAAAAGCCGTTGAAAAATTCCGGCCTTCTTATTTTTTTGTAGGCGGGAGTTTGCTTATTTCAGGCGACTTGGACGAAACAATTCAAATATTAAAAAAACATTTTAATCTTCCCGTACTTATCTTTCCCGGCGATCATAGTCAAGTTTCTTCACATGCCGACGGCATATTGTTTTTGACCTTGCTTTCGGGTCGAAATCCGGAATATTTGGCGGGTCAACAAGTAAAAGCGGCTCCTGCCATAAAAAAATCGAAAATTTCGGTTATTCCGGTTGCTTATTTATTAATCGACGGCGGTAGAATCACAACGGTACAATACATCACACAAAGCATTCCCTTGCCCGCAGACAAACCCGAAATTATAATTTCCACCGCCTTGGCCGGTCAATTTATGGGCATGCATGCCGTGTATTTGGAAACCGGAAGCGGAGCGCTCCGATCCGTAAGCCCCGAAATCATTGCAATGGTAAAGAAAAACATCGATATACCTCTGATCGTGGGGGGCGGTATCAAATCACAAGAAGAAATAGAAAACTTGTTCGAGGCGGGTGCCGATGTGATAGTTCTTGGGACAATTATTGAAGAAAGTTTCAAATAGAATTAAAATCCTTATTTTTGAATAAAGTTTCAATCCCATGAAGAAAATATCCTTTTTTATAACCGGAATATTTATTGCGTTACTTTTTAATGCTTGCGGTTCGACTAAGAAGACTACCCGTCCCGCTAAGAAAAAAGAAACCGAAGTGACCAAACAAACCGACGTGCAAACATTGAAATACATTGCGCGGTATAAAAAAACGGCACAAGAAGAAATGCGTGATTACGGCATACCTGCAAGTATTACCTTGGCCCAAGGAATTTTGGAATCGGCTTCGGGGACCAGTTATTTGGCCCGCCATGCCAATAATCATTTCGGTATAAAATGTGCCGATGATTGGAACGGACCGAAAATTTATCAAGACGACGACCATAAAAACGAATGTTTCAGAAAATATAAAGACGCTTCGGAATCTTTTCGCGATCATTCCAAATTTTTAACTTCGCGCAAGCGTTATGCCTTCTTATTCCGCTTGCCCCCTTCAGATTACGAAGCGTGGGCCAAAGGATTGAAGAAAGCCGGTTATGCCACCGATCCGAGTTATCCGTCCAAATTGATTTATATTATCGAGAAATACAAACTCTACGAATTGGACCAGGAAGTTCTTAGAAAAATGAATATAAAAGAAGAAATAACCAAAAAGGAGAGTAAAGACAAAGGCGAGAAGATTATTTATGAAGTAAAGGCCGGTGAAACGCTTTATACCATTTCGAAAAAATTTAATATTCCGGTAAGGGAAATTAAAGAAATGAACAATTTGGTGGATTTTGATATTTACGAAGGACAAATTCTAGTGCTTAAAAAACCCGATCATATTCCGGATGAACAAATTACGGAAACCGAAGAAACATCAGAGGAAAAAAACGTAGAAATCCCAAATGATAAAGTGATTAAATCTTCCGAAGAAAAAATAAACAAAGAAAAAACAGTGGTGCCGGAAACCCGTCATGAAGAGAAAAAAATTGTCGAAGAAAAACCCGTTAAAAAAGAAAAACCGGTCAGAGTTTCGGTATCCAAACCTACATACATTGTGCATAAAGTAAAACCCCAAGAAACACTTTATGCGATTTCTACCAAATACGGCGTGTCGATTGAAGAAATTATGGAGGCCAATAATTTGAATGATACCCACATCAAACCCGGCCAATCTTTGATTATCCCCGAGAAAAAGAGTCAATCGACAAAGGAAGTTAAGGAAGAGCAGGTAGAAAAGGAGGAACAAATCACAAAACAACCCGAAAAACCTCAACAAACAAAAGAAACCGTACCGGCATATCATATCGTGAAGCCCGGCGAAACATTGTATCGCATACATGTCACTTATAACATTCCCATAGAAAAATTAAAAGAACTTAACGGACTGAAAGATAACACGATATATGTGGGACAAAAAATCAGATTAAGATGAGCAAAAGTTTTTTGATTATTGTGATGTGGTTGATAAATGCTTCTTTGTTTGCGCAAGAACCCGCGGCATTTAAAATATATAATGCCAAGGGAAAGAAAACGTCTTATAAAAAATTATTGAAAAAAGCGACCAAGGCCGATGTGGTTTTTTTCGGTGAGGAACATAATAATACAATTGCCCATTGGTTGGAATTAAAATTAACGGAAGATTTATTCCGGCTTAAAAACGGAAAAATAATATTGGGTGCCGAAATGTTCGAGCGCGATAATCAAGACGCTCTTACCCGTTATGTCAAAGGGGAAATAGACGAAAAACAGTTGGATAGTTTGGCCCGGCTGTGGCCTAATTTCACTAAAGATTACAAACCTTTAGTGGATTTTGCCCGGGAACATAAACTTCCTTTTATCGCTACGAATATTCCTCGTCGGTATGCTTCGATGGTGTATAAAAAAGGATTCGAATCCCTTGATTCGCTGAGCGACAGAGAAAAATCCTGGATAGCACCTTTACCGATTGCGTATGACTCCACCTTGTCGCAATATGTGAGGATGAGAGATATGATGCGCAAACACGGGCACGATAATCCCAATTTACCGATGGCTCAAGCCGTAAAGGACGCCACTATGGCCTATTCTATCGCCCGGAATCTTAAAGACGGCTATACTTTTATTCATTATAACGGCAGTTATCATTCGGCCTTTGACCAAGGCATCATCTGGTATTTAAGGCGACTCAAGCCCGATATTAAAATCTTGACCGTAGAAGTAATCTCCCAAAAACAAACGGACCATTTGGAACCCGAATATAAAGGAACGGCCGATTTTATTATCGTTACGGACGAAAGTTTCCCGAAATCTTATTAATTAAACTTTTTGCATTAATCAAGCATCCAAATATTAAATTAAATTTCCTGTAAGATGGATTCTAAAAAGATGTTTCATAAAAATTTTAATGCACATTACGATGTGCCAGACGATTATTTTAATGAATTGGAAAATCAATTTTTTAATAAAATCCATAAAATAGATAAAAAGCGATATTTTCTATTCAAAATCACTGCGGCATTATTTTTGCTTGTAATTATAGGATATCCCTTAAAGAAAATTTTTTTCCATTCGAACAAAGATATTGATAATCAATTAATTGAAGAAATACAAGTTAATTTAACGGATATCCCCGATCAAGTAATTGAAGAATATTTATTAATGGAAGAAGGAAATTTAGAAACGGAATAACAAAAAATTACACCCATGAAAAAAAATTGGATTTATCTCATTTTTATGCTTATTTTCGGATTAAGCATACAGTCTTGCCACAAAAAAAATGTGAGTGGAGATACTCTAACCGACGAAGAAATCGGCATGATAGTAAAGTCGGATGTACTTTCCGATGATATGATGGTTGAATTAACCGGAATAGTCGATCATTTAAATTATGTTTACAGGTCAAATGGGGAAAATCAAACTTCGAATAATTTTGCTCACCCGCATCTGCCGTCTTGTGCAACAATTTCACATTTTCATTTGAGCGATACTTTATTTATAGATATAACTTTTGCCAGTTCGGGATGTGAAATGCCTAGCGGGCGCAAATATGCCGGTACGGTTCATCTCAAAAAATATATTAACAGATCGGAGGGAGGATTTTTTATAAGCGGAAATTTCGAAAATTTCTATATTGATGAGATAAAAATCGAAGGTTATTTTACCCGAACTCGAAAATGGTCTAATGATAACGGTCATCCCGAAGCCACACATGAATTCGATTTAACTCTCGTATGGCCCGATGGAGAAACCACGAAAACCGAAGGAACACGAACTATTGAATGGGTGGAAGGATATAATACCCTTGCGCAAAGGGATGATGATGTATTCCTTATTACGGGGAATTGGCATGTGATTCGCAGGGATGGAAATGAATATCGTATTAATATTATTACGCCGCTCCGGCGTGAAGTATCTTGCGAATGGATTGTAAGCGGCACAATGGAAATAATTTATAACGGCGAAAATTATAAATTGGATTTCGGTGACGGCACCTGCGATAACGAGGCCGTTTTGACTCAACCGGACGGTAGTACGAGAACCGTAGAATTGAGATAAAGATTAGAAAAATTTATTTCATATCACAAACGCCCCGCTTGCGGGGCGTTTGTGGTTTATAGTAAACCGAATAATCTTCGATTATTTTTTATCGTAGCATCTGAATGCTTGAATACCCGTCACGTCATGACCGGTAATGAGCAAATGGATGTCATGGGTGCCTTCATAAGTAATGACCGATTCCAGATTCATCATATGACGCATCAAAGGATATTCTCCCGTAATGCCCATGGCTCCTAACATTTGTCTTGCTTGTCTTACGATGTCCCATGCGATGTAAGTATTATTTCGCTTGGCCATGGAAATTTGTGCGGCGGTTGCCTTGCCTTCATTCATCAGGGTGCCTAATCGCCATACCAATAACTGGGCCTTGGTGATTTCGGTGATCATTTCGGCTAATTTCTTCTGTTGAAGTTGGTAGGCGGCAATAGGGCGTCCGAATTGATGACGTTCCAAAGCGTAGCGTAATGCCGTATCATAAGCGTCCATGGCTGCCCCTAAAGTACCCCATGCGATACCGTATCTTGCCGAATCCAAACACATCAACGGGGCACGCAAACCGTCGGCACCGGGCAATAAGTTTTCTTTGGGTACTTTCACATTATCAAAAATCAATTCTCCGGTTGCCGATGTACGAAGCGACCATTTGTTATGCGTTTCGGGGGTGGAAAATCCTTCCATTCCGCGTTCCACAATCAAACCTTTTATCCGGCCTTTTTCGTTTTTGGCCCAGACGACGGCTATATCGGCAAAGGGCGCATTGGAAATCCACATTTTGGCTCCGTTTAGCAAATAATAATCTCCTTCGTCTGTAAATTTAGATTCCATGCTTCCCGGATCGGAGCCGTGATTGGGTTCGGTCAAGCCGAAACAACCGATAAGTTCACCGGTGGCCAATTTGGGCAAGTATTTGTTTTTTTGTTCTTCGCTACCGAATTTCCAAATCGGATACATGACCAAGGAAGATTGCACCGAGGCGGTTGAACGGATTCCCGAATCACCGCGTTCCAATTCTTGCATAATGAGTCCGTAAGACATATAATCCAAACCCGGTCCGCCGTATTCTTCCGGAATAAAAGGACCGAAAGCGCCTATTTCGGCCAGTCCTTTTAACAGATGACGGGGAAATTCCGCTTTTTGGGCATATTCTTCGATAATGGGCGTTACTTCACGCTTGACCCATTCGCGTGTCGCCTCACGAACCAATTTGTGTTCATCCGAAAGAAGATCATCAACTTGGTAATAATCAGGATGTTTAAACATATCGTTAGCCATAATCTTAATTTTCGTTTGTTTGCAAATATGGAAAAATAAGACGGAAACAAAAAAGATATTTATCCTTTATCTTTCTTGTACATTTCCACTGCGAATTTCAAACTGTCTTCCACCGGAATAAATTCGTAATTCAGGGCTTCTTTAATTTTGGAATTTTCATATTCACTATCTTCGAACAAGGCGTTGATTGCCGCTTTATCCAAAATTTTTCCTTTGCCCATCAGCGTGCTCAAAATATTGATAGGGGTGATCATGGCTCGGGTAAGTTTCTCCGGCAATTTATAATGGGGAGGTTTCACTCCCAAAAATTCTGCCAGCATGGAAATAATTTCACTAAAGCGTTTATTGTCGGCATTAATGATAAATCTTTCTTCGGTGATATTTTTTTCGAATAAAAGCCACATGATTTGCACGGTATCACGCACGTCGGTGTAACCCGTTTTTCCTTCCGAATAAAAATATAATTTTTCTTTGGCAACCCGGTCGATTAGTTTTCCGAAACCGCTATCCCAAAATCCCGGGCCTATAATCACGGAAGGATTGATAATGGCTCCTTTCAAACCTTCTTGAAATCCACGCCAAACTTCCATTTCGGATAAAAATTTAGAAGCCCCGTACCCGGTATGTGCCACATTCCACGACCAAATGGCTTTTTCCGATTTAATCTTCGAATTACCGCCTAAAGCAGCGATGGAACTCACATGAAGAAAATAGGATACCTGATGTTCGAGGGCTAAATTCACCATATTTTCTGTGCCTAAAATATTGGTATTAAACATCTCCTTTCTGTGCCGGGGCAGAAAAGAAACTTTGGCTGCCGCATGGAATATCACACCGGTTTCTTTGATGATGTCTTCCAAACACGCCCGGTCGGTTACATCGCAAGGTATCCAATGAATTTTTGAAAATAACGGCCCTTTGTCATAAAGCCGGAACAAATTTTTGACCTTTTCTAATTTTTCTTTCGTACGGTAAATGGCTACGGGCGAAATATTTTTTTCGGTTAATAATATGAGCATGTGACTCCCGACTAAGCCCGTTCCTCCCGTGACCAAATATTGTTTTTTCATTTACGGATCATATAAAATGTAAAAATAAATGATTTTTAATAAAGAAATTCGGTTTGGATTTTTCTTAAGTAAGGTATATATTCGATTAATTTTAAAAATTCTTGTAATATGAAGATTGCATTGGTTCAAGGAAAAATTTATTGGGAGAATCCGAGAGCTAATTTAGATTATTATGATAAATTAATTTCGCAAGTCTCCGATCATAGTCGTGTTATTGTGCTGCCTGAAGCATTTACAACCGGCTTTACGATGAATATAAATAAATTATCCGACATAATATCTTATCCGGTATTGGATTGGATGGTGGAAAAAGCATACGAAATAAATAAAACGATAGTCGGTTCGGTATTTGTGAAGGAAAATGGACATTTTTATAATCGATTATATTGGGTTAATTCAGATGGAAGTTATCAATATTATGATAAGCGGCATTTATTCGGTTTGGCCGGTGAAAATAAAATTTTTACACCCGGTACCCGGCGGGTAGTTGTACAACAAGACGGTTTGAATTTTAATTTACAAATATGTTATGATTTACGATTTCCCGTTTGGTCGGCTAATAAATATGATAAAAAAAGCAGGACTTTCGATTATGATGTGCTTATTTATGTGGCCAATTGGCCTGCGGTAAGGAAAAATGCTTATCTTCCTCTTTTACGTGCTCGCGCAATTGAAAATCAGGCCTTTGTAATATGGGTAAATAGAATCGGTCGTGATGCTTATATGAACACCTATTCGGGTGACACACGAATAATTCACCCGGGGGGCAAAGTTTTGGCAACAGTGAAAAGTAGTAATGAAGGAATTTTGGAATATGACTTATCACTGAAAGAATTAGAGGCATATAGAAAAAAATTCCTTTTTGGGCCTGATATGGATGATTTTGAAGTAAAAATTTAATGTGATAATATTTTTATTATCCCATATATATTATTAAGGATTCCGGAAAGCCCGGTAATACTTATCGAATTTTTCGGAATAAATAATATAGACGTAAAATTTATCCATAAAAGAAAAAAGCCGTCAAAATGACGGCATTTGTTGGTTGCGGTGCGGACGGGACTCTCCGAAGGACCCTTAGGGGAACCCGTCCCGACGATTGTCGGGATGTCAGGCCGGTATTCTAACCAACTGAACTACCGCACCGAATATTTTAAAGAGCGCGTTAGGTGAGGCGTTCGAAGCCGTCTTGATAAAACAGTTTTAATATTATAATTTATTGCAATCTTCATCCGGGAAAGACGGAAATTGTTGCAAGTATATTTTTAATTCGTTTTTAGGAGAAGAGATGAGTTTGCGAAGAGGCACTTTGCCGAATTTTTTAAGTTTTTTTTCTCTAAGCAATGCTTCATGTTTTGAGTCGAAAGTTTCGATATATACCAATTTCCAAGGTCTGAATTTTTTAGTATATCGTGCGAATCCGCAATTATGTCTTTGTAGTCTTCCCAGGGGGTTGGAGGTTATACCCCGGTAATACTTATCGAATTTTTCGGAATAAATAATATAGACGTAAAATTTATCCATAAAAGAAAAAAGCCGTCGAAATGACGGCTTTTGTTGGTTGCGGTGCGGACGGGACTCGAACCCGCGACCCCCGGCGTGACAGGCCGGTATTCTAACCAACTGAACTACCGCACCGAATGTTTTAAAGAGCGCGTTAGGTGAGGCGTTCGAACCCGTCCCGACGATTGTCGGGATGCCAGGCCGGTATTCTAACCAACTGAACTACCGCACCGAATGTTTTAAAGAGCGCGTTAGGTGAGGCGTTCGAACCCGTCCCGACGTCTGTCGGGATGCCAGGCCGGTATTCTAACCAACTGAACTACCGCACCGAAT